>JAESFY010000017.1_pt1 | contig 478233 bp, 473 predicted proteins | sample 9266201 | NCBI WGS metagenome assembly JAESFY01 (sample SAMN14515071, study PRJNA621656) | algae metagenome | isolation source: Nodosilinea sp. WJT8-NPBG4 and co-occurring heterotrophs from soil, lower... | place: USA: Pinto Basin, Colorado Desert, California | collected 2006-05-27
GTGAAACGCGTCAGCGCCGATGATAGTGCGGGTTCCCGTGTGAAAGTAGGTCATCGTCAGGCTCTTACAGCCAAGAAAAGCCCAGCCCCGAAAGGGTTGGGCTTTTTCTTTTGTCAGTTCAATAAAGCGCCTTGTCTCCGACGGGCGCTTTTTGCTTTATGTTTGACCAGACATCGCTCGGTCTGCATCAGACATTTCGGATGTATTCGCCGTCCACTGCAGCGGCGCTCGATGCGACCAACTCCTTCAGGATGTCGCCGGCCAGCGCATCCAATGCCATCTCGGCAAAAAACCGCGATCGAATGCTTTCGAGATAAGGGGTGCCCGCGACCCAGGCGCCCCACTCTACCTTGTCGACAGACTGGAGTTCCAGCAGCTTGAACTTCATCAGCACCTTGATGGCGTGACGCGCGTGTTTGCGAGGATCTCGCTGGAAGCCCTCGAGCCGCCGCCTCGCCGCGGCCAGCGCACGCGCCACCTCCGAGAAGACCGCGCCGTGGCCTGGAATGACCTGGCGCGGGGCCAGTCGCTCGATGCTGTCCAGCGTGGCCGCCATATCGTCGAACGACGGTTCGCCGACCAGCTCGGGAAAGGCGACACCGAACCCATTGGCCCAGAGCGCGTCGGCCGAAATCAACGTCCCTGAACGCGGCTCGAACAGGATGACCGAATGCGGGTCATGGCCCGGTGCGCCGTGGACTTGCCAAGGCGTGTCGCCCAACAAGCACTCGGTTCCGGGCCAAAGCAGCCCGGTGAACCCAAAACGTGCGCAGCGCTGGCCGGTGGCCATGAAGCTCAGTGCCTCTTCGTGCCACGCGGAGACCAGCTCGGCGTCGCCCGGCGGAATGTCCGTGAGAAGCACCGGGTAGCGTTGCTGCAGGGCGGCGTTGCCGCCGCAGTGGTCGCTGTGCAGATGGGTATTGAGCACGCGGTCGAGCGGCCTGCCGCCGAGTACGCCTTCCACCAGCGTGAGCGTCTGCCCGGCGTGGGCCACATAGCCGGTGTCGACCAGCGCGGTCTCGTCCGCGCCGATGAACAGCACGTTATTCGACGACAGCCAGCCGCGCTCGAAAACGACGAGGTTAGCCGGCAGTCCGGCCGCGGCAGGGTGGTTGCTCATTCAGGCATGCGCGCTGGTTCGAAGCTCGCGTCGAAGGATCTTGCCGACATTGGTCTTCGGCAGCGCGTCGCGGAATTCGATGTGCTTGGGCCGCTTGTAACCGGTCAGCTGGCTGTGGCAGTACTGCATGACAGCCTCTTCGGTCAGCGTCGGGTCGCGGCGGACCACGAAGACCTTGATCGCCTCGCCCTGCTTCTCGTCGGGTACGCCGACCGCCGCGCACTCGACGACGCCAGGGCAAAGGGAGATCACATTCTCGAGTTCGTTCGGAAAGACGTTGAAGCCGCTCACCAGAATCATGTCCTTCTTGCGATCGACGATGCGGGTGTAGCCGTCTTCCTGCAGGACGGCGATGTCGCCCGTGCGCATGAACCCGTCCGCAGTGAACGCCGTGGCGGTCTCCTCGGGCTGGTTGTAGTAGCCCCGCATCACGTTCGGTCCCTTGATGCAGAGTTCGCCCGGCGTACCCGCAGGCAGCGAGTTGCCCTCATCGTCCTTGACGGCGATCGCTATGCTCGGCAACGGCAGGCCGATGGTGCCGGTGAAGGTGGTGTTCGACACCGGGTTGTTCGTGCCGATGGCGCAGGTTTCGCTCATGCCCCAGCCTTCGATCATCGGGCAGCCGGTGACTTCGAACCAGCGCCGCGCGGTGCCTTCCGACGCCGCCATGCCGCCCGCCTGTGAAACGAAAAGGGTCGAGAAATCGATCGACTTGAACTCGGGATGCATGAGCAGTGCGTTGAACAGCGTGTTCACTGCGGGCAGCATGTGGAAAGGCCGCTTCTTGAGCACCGCGACGAACTTGTCGAAGTCGCGCGGGTTCGGAATCAGCGTCATGTGCGAGCCCTGCCGGATCACCAGCAGGCACAGCGTGAGCGCGAAGATGTGATAAAGCGGCAGCGCCGCAATGCTGTTGACCTTGGCAAGGTCGCCGGCGCGCGCCAGGGCGGGGGTGAACCAGGCCTCCGCCTGCAGGGTGGCGGCAACGATGTTGCGGTGGGTCAGCACCGCGCCCTTGGACAGGCCCGTGGTTCCGCCGGTGTACTGGAGGAACGCGATCGAGTCGAGCGTGGTCTGGTCGGGCCCGAGCGTGCGTGCGCGCCCTTGGGTGATCGCTTCGGAAAACGGCGTCACGGTGCGCCCGTCGCCGATCGGCAGCTTGAAGGGCGGAACCATCTTGGCCAGGTGGCGGACCGCCACCGTGATCCAGGCGCCATACAGCCCGCCGAGCAGGTCGCCCATCGAAGTGATGGCCACGTGCCGTATCGGCGTGTGGTCGATGACCTGCTCGAGCGTCGCGGCGAAGTTCTCGAGGATGACGATGGCCGTGGCGCCCGAGTCCTTGAGCTGGTGCTCGAGTTCACGCGCCGTGTAGAGCGGATTCACGTTCACGCAGGTGTAGCCCGCGCGCAGCACGCCGCACATGGTGACGGCGAACTGGGGAATGTTGGGCAGCATGATCGCCACCCGGGCGCCGGGTTCGAGCCCGAGCGACTGCAGCCACGCGCCCAGCGCCTTCGACAGCGCGTCGAGCTCGCCATACGACATCCAGCGCTCCATGCAGACCGAGAACGGCCGATCGGCGTAGCGGCCGAAGGCCTCGTCGAACATATGGGGCAGGGACCGGTATTGGTCCGGATCGATCTCGTGCGGCACGTCGGCCGGATAGTTCTGTCGTTGCGCGGATGTCTGCATGCGAGCTCCTTTGCGCGGATTGTGAGAGCCGCGCAGGCCCACACGCCAGCGGGCTTGTCCTAGGAGCCGCGCGCGACTGTCGCCTGAGCGATAGCAAGCGAAGAAGAAAGAACCAGGGCCGCCGGGATCAGGCCTTGCCGGTTTCGCCCGGTAGCAGCACGCCGGCGGGGATGTCCGGCTCCACCTCGAGCGCGCGGTAGAGCGGCGTGAAGTCCGGCGCCGTGAGCTCGAAGAGCTGCGCGAAGCTCTCGATCACGAAGTAGTTGCTCTGGTAGGTGTCGATCTTGTACTGCGTGCGCATGGTGCGCATCAGGTCGAGCGGCAGCCGGTGCGGCTCGTCGCTGCGCACCGCGTGCTGCAGCTCCCCGACCGAGCTCAGGATGCCGGCGCCATAGGCGCGCAGCCCGTCGGCCTGGCGGATCAGGCCGAACTCGACCGTGTACCAGTACAGCCGCGCCAGCTTCTCGCCCGCACCGAGTTCGTGCGCCTTGATGCCGCCCTGACCGTAGCGCTGCACGTAGTCGGCGAACACTGGATCGAACAGCATCGGCACGTGGCCGAAGAGGTCGTGGAACACGTCGGGCTCGACGATGTAGTTGAACTCCTCGGGCTTTCGGATCCAGTCGGTCACCGGAAACTTGCGATTGGCCAGCAGGGTGAAGAACGGCAGCTCCGGAATCAGCCCCGGCACTGCGACGATCTCCCAACCCGTGGCCTTGTGCAGGCGCTCGTTGATCTCCTCGAAGTGCGGGATACGGTCCTTCACGCCCAGCAGCGGCAGCGCCTTGATGAACGCATCGCAGGCGAGGCCCGGCAGCTGCGCCGCCTGGCGCTCGTAGAGGCGCCTGTAGGTGTCGTGGTCGGCCGCCGTGTAGCTGGCCCAGTCCTGCGGACAGGTGTAGTCGGCATGCACGGCGCCGCCGCGCGAATAGTCGCCGCGCGGCGGGCGATCCGACGCACCGTAGACGGCCGGCGTGACGACGGCTGGAGCTGTTGCAGGGATTTCCATGGCCTATTTTGCGGCGGTCAGCACGCCCCGGCGCATCTGGTCGAGCTCGATGCTCTCGAACAGTGCCTTGAAGTTGCCGTTGCCGAAGCCGTCGTCGCCCTTGCGCTGGATGAACTCGAAGAAGATCGGCCCGAGCTGGTTCTCGCTGAAGATCTGCAGCAGGAGCGCGTCCTTCTTGCCGTCGATCAGGATCTTGCGCTTGTGCAGCTCGGTCACGTCCTCGCCGTGTTCCGGGATGCGCTTGTCCACCAATTCGTAGTAGGTGTCGATGGTGTCCAGCAGCGTCACGCCCTTGGCGCGCAGCGCATCGACCGTCTCGTAGAGGTTGTCCGAGCCCATCGCGATGTGCTGGATGCCCTCGCCGCGGTACATGTCCAGGTACTCCTGGATCTGGCCCGCCTGTTCCTTGCCTTCTTCGTTGATCGGGATGCGGATCTTGCCGCAGGGGCTGGTCATGGCCTTGCTCTTCACACCGGTGACCTGGCCCTCGATGTCGAAGTACTTGACCTCGCGGAAGTTGAACAGCTTCTCGTAGAACGCCGCCCAGGTGTTCATGCGGCCGCGGTAGACGTTGTGCGTCAGGTGGTCGATGTAGGTCAGCCCGTTGCCCTTGGGCGCCAGTGCTTCCTGCGAGGGCACGCCGGGCAGCGGTTCAAAGTCGACGTCGTAGAAGCCGATGTTGCCGATGTCGCCGGGCTTCGCCCCGTTCTTGCCGGGCCAGCGGTCGACCAGGTAGATCAGGCTGTCGCCGATGCCTTTGATCGCGGGAATGTTCAGCTCGCCCGGGCCGGCCTTGTCGGCAAAGCCCCATGCACCGAGCGAGATGGCGCGCTCGTAGGCCTGCTTGGCGTCCTGGACGCGGAAGGCGATGGCGCAGACGCTCGGGCCGTGCTCGCGCGCAAAGCGCTGCGCGAACGAATCGGGTTCGGCATTCACGATGAAATTGATCCCGCCCTGGCGGTACAGCAGCACGTTCTTGTGACGGTGCTTGGCCACGGCGGTGAAGCCCATGCGCTCGAACACCTGGCCCATGGCAACCGGGTCCGGCGCCGCGTACTCGATGAATTCGAAACCGTCGGTGCCCATGGGGTTCTCCCAGGGGGTGAAGGCGGGGGCGTCGGTGTGGCTCATGGGGCAGTCTCCGGATGGGGATGTGGGGCTGAAGGTGAAGGTGGCAGCGAAAGGCCAGTCCTCACAATGTAGGTCCGAAGACGCTCATGTTTTCAGCGTTGTCGGGCGCTGAAACAAGCCGCGGCGCAGGAAACCTGCAAGAATCCAGTCATGGAAGCACTGGACAAGATCGATCGACTGATTCTGCGCACGCTCCAGGCAGACGGCCGTGCCACCTACGACCAGATCGCGGAGCAGGTCAGCCTCTCGCCAAGCGCCGTGCTGCGGCGCGTCAAGCGCCTGGAGGAAAGCGGGGTGATCGACCGCTACGTCGCACTCGTGCGCCCCGAAGTCGTTGGCCTCGGGCTCACTGCCTACCTGAACGTCCGGCTCGAAAAGCACACCGAGAGCCACAAGCGCAACCCGATGGACCTGTTCCGCGCCAGCGTCCAGACCTGGCCCGAGGTGGTCGAATGCGCGGCGCTCACGGGCGAGATGGACTATCTGCTGCGCGTGGTGGTCGCCGACATGGGTCATTACAGCCGCTTCATCATGGACACCCTGCTCAAGCACCCCAGCGTCGAAGACTGCAAGACCAGCTTCGTGCTCGATCGTGTAAAGGCGACTACAGCTGTGCCCGTCTAGCCACGGAAAGGTGGCGCCGATGCCACGTGCGATCCACAATTGGTTCACAAATGAAGCCGGAAAGTACCCCTGTGGACTTGGAAGTTAAGGGAAAACCCTTATATTCGAGGCATGCTTACCGCCAAGACCCTTCTGCAGGCGTCTCTCGGCCTCGGCTCATTCCTGAAGGCGCCGATGGTTGAGGCGCAACCGCGCGCGACACCCGCGCCAGCACCCGTCATGGTGCCGATCCGCTCGATCGGCCCGCGCGAGCGTGACCGCATCGCACGCCACCTGCTGGCGCTTTCGCCGCACGATCGCTACCTGCGCTTCGGCTATGCCGCAGGCGACCCCCAAGTGCAGCGGTACGTCGACGGGCTCGATTTCGACCGCGACGAACTCTTCGGCATCTACAACCGCCGGCTCGACCTGATCGCCATGGCGCACCTCGCGTTCGCGCCTGCGGGCCAGCACAGCGACTGTGCCGAGTTCGGCGTCTCTGTGGCGGCGCATGCGCGCGGCCGCGGCTACGGCGCCCGCCTGTTCGAGCGCGCCGTGGTAGTTGCACGCAACGAAGGGGTGGGCATGCTCTTCATTCATGCGCTGAGCGAGAACGCCGCGATGCTGAAGATCGCCCGCAACGCCGGTGCCACCGTGGTGCGCAGCGGTTCGGAGTCCGAAGCGCATCTGCAACTGCCCATTGCCACCCTCGACAGCCGCATGAGCGAAATCGCGCTCGAGCACTTCGCCGCGGTCGACTACCACCTCAAGAGCCGCGCCAAGCAGTTCTGGGCCTTTCTCGCGAGCCTGCAGGAAGTGCGCAGCGGCATTCGCGACGCGCGCGGCAAGTCGGCCCAATAGCCTGGGCCGGCTGTTGCGAGGCGGCGGCCACCGCCGGGGAATGGGCGGGGGTAGAGCCTGTCACACGCAATCCGGTATCCTTGTGCCTCTTCAACTACGCCTCCCGCAGTGGCCGAACCTCACCCTGAACGCGCTCCCGTCGAACGGGAAGACAAGCGCGGATTCCTCCAGAAACTGGCCGAATTCATCCACCCCGGACCCGACTCGCGCGACGAGTTGATCGAGACCCTCGCGGACGCCGAGGACAACGAGGTGATCGGCGCCGAGTCGCGCGTGATGCTCGAAGGCGTGCTGCGCATGGCCGACATGACTGCGGGCGACGTGATGGTGGCCGCGCCGCGCATGGACCTGGTGAACATCGACGCGCCCTACGACGCGCTGCTGCACCTCGTCATCGACACCGCGCACTCGCGCTTTCCAGTGTATGAAGGCGAGAAGGAAAACATCATCGGCATCCTGCTCGCGAAGGACCTGCTCAAGCTCCAGCGCGCGCCGGGCCTGAACATCCGCGCGCTGCTGCGGCCCGCCACCTTCGTGCCCGAGAGCAAGGGCTTGAATGACCTGCTGCGCGAGTTCCGCGGCAATCGCAACCACCTCGCGATCGTGATCGACGAGTTCGGCCGCGTGGCCGGCCTCATCACGATCGAGGACGTGCTCGAGCAGATCGTCGGCGAGATCGAGGACGAGTTCGACATCGCCGAGGACGAAGGCGACATCTTCGGCCTGGCCGACCACACCTACCGCGTCTCTGGCGACACGCCGATCGAACGCGTGGGCGAAGCTTTCGGCATCGTCTTCGACGAAGAGCAGCTCGGCGAGGATTTCGACACCATCGGTGGCCTGATCGCACACGAGATGGGTCGCGTGCCCAAGCGCGGCGAGCACCACGCGATCGGCGGCTTCGACTTCGTCGTGCTGCACACCAAGGGCGGCGCGGTGCGCTGGTTCAAGGTGTCGCCGGCCCGCGGCGCCGACGCTTCCGATTGATGCGGCCCGCCGTCGGCCTGCTGCGCGTCTTCGGCTTTGCTTTCGCGGGCCTCGCACAGGCCGCGGCCATCGCCTGGCCCGGCAACGGCCGTCCGCTCTGGTGGCTGCAGCTCGTCTCGCTCGCCGTGCTCGTGGCCCTGCTCGGATGGCTGCGCGCCGAGGGCGCGGGCTGGCGCCGCGCGGGCCTGCATGGCTGGCTCTTCGCCACCGCCTGGCTCACGGGCAGCTTCTGGTGGCTCTTCATCTCGATGCACACCTACGGCGGGCTGCCGGCGCCGCTGGCGGCCATCGCGGTGCTGTCGCTCGCGGCGGCGCTCGGGCTCTACTACGCGGTGGCCTGCGCCTGGTTCGTGGTGCGCGGCCCGCGCGGCGCCTTGGCCGGCGCGCTGGTGTTCGCGGCGCTCTGGACCCTGGCCGAACTCGTGCGCGGCAGCTGGTTCACCGGCTTTCCATGGGGGGCGGGCGGCTATGCCCATGTCGACGGGCCGCTGGCTGCATGGGCGCCCTGGATAGGCGTCTACGGCATCGGCGCGGTCGCTGCGTTCGTGGCCGCGCTCGCAGCCCTGCTGCGGCCCGCGCGCACCAGGGCGCTGCTGGCCGCCGCGCTTGCGGCCGCCGCAGTGCTCGCCGCACCGCACCTCGTGACCGCCCAGAGCGCCAAGGCATCGAGCGGGACATTGCAGGTCGCGCTGCTGCAGGGCAACATCCCCCAGGACGAAAAGTTCATCCCCGGCGGCGGCATCGACCTCGCGCTGCGCTGGTATGGCGAGCAGCTGCGCGATGCGACGGCTTCGCTGGTCGTCACGCCCGAAACGGCGCTGCCGCTGCTGCCGCAGCAGTTGCCCGCGGGCTACCTCGACGCCATCCAGGCGCGCTACGGCCAGGGCACGCAGGCCGCGATCGTCGGCCTGCCGCTCGGCGGGCAGGGCGCCTACCGCAACGCCGTGCTCGGGTTCCGGCCTGGCGCGGCCGAGCCCTACAGCTACGGCAAGCACCACCTCGTGCCGTTCGGCGAGTTCATTCCGCCGGGCTTCCGGTGGTTCATCGACATGATGAACATCCCGCTCGGCGACTTCGCCCGCGGCGGCCTCGCGCAGGCGCGGTTCGCCTGGCAGGGCCAGCGCATCGCGCCGAACATCTGCTACGAAGACCTGTTCGGCGACGAGATCGGCGCCAACTTCACGAACGAAGCGACTGCGCCCACGATCCTGCTCAACGTGAGCAACATCGCGTGGTTCGGCAACACCGTGGCCATCGATCAGCACCTGGCGATCTCGCGCATGCGCGCGCTCGAATTCGCCCGCCCGATGGTGCGCGCCACGAACACCGGCGCCACCGTCGTCATCGACGCCGAAGGCCGCGTCACGCATGCGCTGCCGCGGCTCACGCGCGGCGTGCTCGAGGCCACGGTCGAAGGCCGTACCGGCCTCACGCCGTTCGCCCGTTGGGTGGCGCCGTTCGGGCTCTGGCCGCTGTGGGGCCTCGCCTTTGCCGTGGTGGCGATCGCCTACGCGCTGCGCCGCAAGAACTGAAGCGGCGCGAAGCCGACCTGCGGCTCAGGCCGCGAGCGGCTCGGTTTTTTTCACCGGCCAGTCGCGCAGCTTGCCGGGGTTCAGTAGCCCCAGCGGATCGAAGCGCTTCTTCATTGCGATGACCTCGGGCGGCAGCGGGCCGCCGGCCTTGCCGTCCTCGACGATGTTCACATGCGGGTTGTTGATGTGCACGTTGTGCGCACGGTGGATCGCGATGATCTCGGCGAGCCGCTCCTCGGTGCTGAAGCGTACCAGCTGGAGACCGCTGCAGGTCATGAGTCCCGCCACGTTGCGGATGAACTCGATGTGCATCATGACCTCGCCGCCGAGCAGCTGCTCCATCTCGGTGACCTGCGCCACATGCTGCCCCGGCACGAAGCCGCTCTGCAGGTAGGTCAGCGTGGGGTCGACCTTCAGCGCATGCAGCGTGGTGTGGTTCCAGGTGAACTCCACCAGCGTGCGGTTGCTCTTTTGCACTTCAGCGGCCGTCCTGCGGTAGCTCACGCTGCCGCCGTGCGCCTCGGCCAGCTGCAGCATCGCGGCCTCGCACGACTCGGCCACCAGCGACAGCACCGTGTGGCAGCCCTTGGGCAGGTGCGCTGCGAGCTGCGCCAGGTGGTCCGCGATCGGTGCGGCGAAGAAGGCGATCTCGCGCTTGACGATGCCCGGTGCGTTCGCGAGCTTGTCGGCGAAGTGCAGCGCGTTGGCAAAGTTGTCGAAGGTCACGAGCGTCTCCAGCCACGGATGCGCGGGTGCGAGCGCGATCTCGATCTCGAGCACCAACCCGTTGGTGCCCCAGAGATGGTGCATGCGCATCGCCTCGGGGCCGCGCAGCTCGACCACCTGCGGCTCGGGCTCGATGGTCATGGCGCGGATGCCGAGCACATTGCCGGGCGCGCCGATCGGCCCGTAGTTGATCGAGCCCACGCCGCCGAAGCCGCCGCCGAACAGGCCGCCGAGCGTGGCGCTGCGGTAGGTCGAGGGCACGCTGCGCATCTCCTGCCCCGAGGACCGGGTCTGCTTCTCGAGTTCGCCCAGGCGGATGCCGGCCTGCGCGCGGGCCACTCCGGGCTGCACCCAGAGGAACGCGTTGTAGCCGGTCATGTCGAGCACCACGCCGCCCGCGAGCGGCGTGGTCTGGCCGTAGTTGCCGGTGCCGCTGCCGCGGATCGTGATCGGTATGCCGCGCCGTGCGCAGGCGCCGACCACGGCGCGGATCTCGTCTTCGGTGCGTGGCCGCACGACGGCGTCGGCGCGCTTGTCCTTGAGCTGGCGGTTCAGCACCGGGCTGAACCACGAGAAGTCCTGCGACAGGCGGGCCACGCGGCTTTCGTCGGTGATCCAGTCGAGGTTCGGCAGCTCGAACAGCAGTTGTTCGATGGCGGAGATGGAAGCGTTCATGGTCAAGGTCAGTCCTGGGAAAGTTCGCTCGCGTGCCACGATCCGAGCGCGAGCTTGGTGAGCCAGGCCATCAGCGCGAAGAGCGCGACGCCGGTCAGCGAGATCAGCAGCAGGGCCGCGAACATGCGCGGGATGTTGAGTTGAAAGCCGGCCTGCAGGATCTGGTAGGCCAGCCCGGCGCCCGAGCCGCCGGTGCCGGCCACGAACTCGGCCACCACCGCGCCGATCAGCGCAAGGCCGCTCGAGATGCGCAGGCCACCAAAGAAATACGGCAGTGCACTCGGAATGCGCAGCCGCACCAGCTGCTGCCAGCGCGTCGCGCGGTTGAGCTTGAAGTAGCTCTGCAGGTCGGGATCGATGCTGCGCAGCCCGAGCGTGGTGTTGCTGATGATCGGGAACAGCGCCACGAGCGCCGCGCACACGGTCATCGCCGCCACCGGGTTCTTCACCCAGATGATGATGAGCGGCGCCACCGCGACGATCGGTGTCACTTGCAGCAGCACCGCATACGGAAACAGGGCCGTCTCGATGCGCTTGCTCTGCACGAACAGGAACGACACCAGCACACCCGCCACCGTGGCGAGCGCGAACGACAGCAGCGTGATCTTCAGCGTGACCCAGAGCGCATTGCCGAGCGGCACCCAGTCGGCGACGAGGGTCTGCACCATCAGGACCGGCGACGGCACCAGGTAGGGCGGCAGTTCCATGGCCACCACCATCCATTGCCACAGCGCGAGCAGCACCAAGCCGATGAGGAGGGGGTACAGCACGCGCTGCACGCGCGGCTGGGCCAGCAGCGGCGGGTTCTTTCTGGCTGTCGTCGTCATCGTGCGTGCTCCTCGTCGGCGCGGCTCGCGCGCAGCAGGCTCTCCTGCAGCCGCCGGGCATGGCGCGCGAACTCGGGCGTCACCATGAAGTCGGGGCTGCGCGGATAGGGCTCGTCGATCACGAACTGCTCCACGACACGGCCGGGCCGCGCAGCCATCATCACCACCCGGGTCGAGAGAAACACCGCCTCGTGGATCGAGTGCGTCACGAAGATCACCGTGAGCTTCTTCTTGCGCCAGAGATCGAGCAGGTCGGCGTCGAGCTTGTGGCGCGTGATCTCGTCGAGCGCGCCGAAAGGCTCGTCCATCAGCAGCAGGTCGGGCTCGGTGACGAGCCCGCGCGCGATCGACACGCGCATCTGCATGCCGCCCGACAACGCACGCGGCAGCGCATCGGCGAACTTCTCGAGGCCCACGAGCGCGAGCGAGTCCATCACCCGGGCCTCGGCCTCCTTGCGCGGCACGCCGGCCAGGTCGAGCGGCAGCCGCACGTTGGTCTTCACGCTGGCCCACGGCATCAGCGTGGCCGACTGGAACACAAACGACAGCTTGCGCGGGCAGCTGTGGATTTCCGCCACGGGCTTGCGCCACACCAGCAACCGCCCGTCGCTCGGTTCGAGCATGCCCGCCACCATCTTGAGCAGCGTGCTCTTGCCGCAGCCCGAGGGGCCGAGCAGCGTGACGAACTCGCCCTCGGCGATCGACAGGTCCACGGGCAGCAGCGCCTGCGTGCCGTTGGGGTAGGTCTTCTCGGCCGAGAGAATTTCCACCGCGGGGACGGAGACCGCGGCCGGCGGCGCAAGGGTGTGGGGCTCGATGCGGTTCATGGCGCAAGACTCAGGGAAGGACCTTGGCGTCCTTCACGAACTCGGTCGTGTAGGTCCTGGCGAGCTCGACCTTCGCAGGATCGAGCAGCTTGGCGCCCACGAGGAAGTCGTAGCTCGCCTTGGCGCGTGCATCGGTGATCACGCCGATGCCGAGACGGCCTGCATCGCCGCCGGTGATCATGCCCATCTCCTTGAGCTTGGCCACGCTGTAGGCGAGCTGGTCGTCGGTCATGTTGGGGTTGTCCTTCTTGATCAGCGCGTTGGCGGGCGCTGGATTCGCGAGGTAGCTCTTCCAGCCTTCGGCCGAGGCCTTGACGAAGGCCGCCACCTGCTTGCTGCGCTCCTTCACAGTCTTCTCCATGCATGAGACCGTGTTTGCATAGGCGGGAAAGCCGTGATCGCTGAACATCAGCACCGTGCTCTTCACGCCGGCCTTCTGGATCGCATAGGGCTCCGAGGTCAGGTAGCCCTGCTGCGCGGTGTTCTTGTCGGCCACGAAGGGCTGGATGTTGAAGGTGTAGGGACGCGCCTGCTCGTCCTTGAGGCCGAACTTCGCCTTGAGCCAGGGCCAGTAGCCGCGGTTGGCCTGGGCGCCGATCAGCAGCGTCTTGCCCTTCAGGTCCTCGAACTTCTTCACGTCGTCGTGCGCGATAAGCACCTGCGGATCCTTCTGGAAGAAGGCCGCGACGTTGACCACCGGAACGCCGCCTTCGCGCACCTGCATCATCTGGATGTCGCTCGAACCCATGATGCAGTCGGCCTGGCCTGCGGCCATCATCTGCGTGATGTTGACCTGCGGACCGCCCATCCGGATCGTCACGTCGAGCCCGTGCTTCTTGTAGATGCCTTCGGCCACCGCCTGGTAGAAGCCGCCGTGCTCGGCTTGCGCGTACCAGTTGGTCATGTAGGTGAACTTGTCTTCGGCCTGCGCGGGAGCGGCCGCAGCGAGGAAGGCAATGGCGGCGGCGGCCGCCAGGGACGGTGCGAAGGAACGCATGGGAAGTCGACCTTTCGAGAGTGCGTGAGGTTGGGAAGAGCTACGGAAAATGCCGGATGCAAGAAGCAGGCTCAGGCCGGCGCGAAGTGCTGCTGGATGAAGCCCTGCTGGTGGCCACGCTCCCAGGTGGCTTCTTCGCGCACCAGCCAGCGCAGCGCATGCAGTTCGGTCAGCGCCTGCACCCAGCTGTCGGAGAGCGTCTCGAGGATCTGCTCGCCCTGTTCGCGGGTGGCGGTGGTCGGGTCGCCGATCACGCCGCTCGGGCCGAAGTCGCGCGCGGTCCAGGCGCAGGCCGGCCGGCCGTCGGGCGACAGCAGCTTGATCGGGAACGGCGGCGGAAAGTTGGCCACGGCGCGCGCCATGTGCACCGTGTCGGGTGCGAGCGCGAGCATCAGTGCGGTCTCCGAATGGCCTGCGTGCATCGCGAGCTTCTTCTCCTGCTCGCTCACCTGCTTGCTGGCCGCGCTCGGCAGTCGCGAGACGCCGTGCGGCACCACCACGAAGTCGCCATGGCGCAGCCGCAGCTCGCGCGCCGCCATCTCGAGCACCTGCGGCTGGCCGCCGTGCCCGTTGGCGAACAGCAGCTTGCGAAAGCCCGAGCGGTACACCGATTCGCCGATCTCGATCACGGTCGACAGCAGCGTGGTGCCGGTCAGCGTCATGGTGCCCGGAAAGTGCAGGTGCTCTTCGGACTTTCCGTAGGTGATGGTCGGCAGCGCGAAGGCGCGCACCTCCGCGGGCAGCTTCTCGAGCGCCTTGCCCATCACGCCCGAGCAGATGACGCTGTCGACCGAGCACGGCAAGTGAGGGCCGTGCTGTTCGATCGCGCCGCAGGGCAGCACGATGACGGTGTTCTCGCGGTCCGGCAGGGCCGCGATCTCGGTCCAGCTGAGATAGGGCAGGAAGCGGTGGGGTGGGATGTAGCCGTGGAGCATGGGCGCCTTGTGGGTTCTCTACGTGGGAAGAAAAAGGGTCGCGTCGCCCTGCGTCACCTGCCCGTCTCGCAGCACCACGCGCCGAGCGCTGCGCGAGGGCCAGCCGTGGCGGTCGGCTTGCGTGAACAGCACCAGGTCGCCGCTGGCGCCGACCAGCGAGGGCGCCGCCGTGGCCGGCTCGCGCCGCAGCCAGTCCGCGCGGCACAGCGCCTCGGACCAGGTGTCGAAAGGGTCGTCGAGCTGCGCCACGAGCGCGGCCGTGCCGAGCGCCTCGACCGGGTCGAAGCTGCCGAGCCGGCAGAAGGGGTCCTGCACGTTGTCGCTCGCGAACAGCACGGGGATGCCGCGCTCGCGCGCTTCCTTCACCAGCGTGATGCCGCGCAGGCGCGGCGTGCGGCCGGTCACTGCATCCTGCAGCAGCAGGTTCGTGGCGGGCAGCGAGACCACGGTGATCGGTGAGCGCGCCACCGCGTCGAGCGTGGCGAGCGCCTGCGCTTCGGGCTGCACCGCCAGCGCGCAGACATGGCCGCAGACCACGCGGCCGCCATAGCCGATCTCGCGCAGGATGCGCGCCGTCGTCTCGAGGCCGACCGCCCGCGCGTCGAGTTCCTCGTCCACGTGCAGGTCCACGTCGAGCTCGCAGGCCTGCGCCGACAGCAGCAGGTTGCGCAGCGCGGTCTCGCTCCAGTTGGTGGAATGCACGAAGCCGCCGAGCAGCGCATGCGGCCCGGTGGCCTTCACCTGCCGCGCGAGCCGCAGCGCCTGCGCGGCGTCCTCGAACAGCGGCAGCTTGATCAGGCCCACCTGCTCCAGCCGCACGCGGCCGCGCCATTCCTGTGCAAGCTCGGCCAACACGGACCAGGCCGTCGGCAGCGCATCGGGCTCCCACCAGTCGACGTGCGTGCGCACCTGCGTGGTGCCGCATTCCCAGGCCCATTGCAGCGCGCGCGTCGCTCGCTCGCGCACGTCGGCAGGCGTCCAGTGGGCCCGATCGGCCAGCATCGCGTCGATGGCGCCGAGCAACCCGGGGTGCACCTGCTGCATGCGCGGCAGCGTGAAGGCCTTGTCGAGGTGCGTGTGCGCGTCGACGAAGCCCGGCAGTGCGAGCGCGCCGTCGAGGTTCCACGCCGCGGCAGAGGGGGCCGCACCGGTGGCGGGGCGCACCGACTGCACGCGGCCGGCCTCGAACGCGATGCGTGCGAGCCCGGGCACGCTATCGCGCCCGGGCCAGTCGGCCGGCAGCAACCAGCGCGGCAGCCGCACGTTGTCGAGCAGTGCAGGCGCCGGGTTCACCGGTGCACCGTTTGGCACGGCAGCGCTCATGCGGAGCCCGCGATGGCGCAGGTTTGGGCCGGATGGCAGTAGACGACGAGCACGCGCATGGTGTTTGACCGCTTAATCAGAGCAAGTGGTCAGGTTATGCAAGCGACGTGCCAGCGCGAAGGCACCGGCTTGGGGCGCAGAGGCGCCGATCTAGCGGAAATCTAGGCTTCGATACCGCAGCCGCTCAGCACGAAACCCACGAGCTCGCGCGCGATCGGCTCGCGCTCCACAGGCGCGTCGGGCGGCAGGCCGAGCATCACGCGCGTCTGTATCGCGTAGTCGGCGTAGCTCTGGGTCATGGCCCAGATGTGCATCAGGAGCAGCCGCGCGTCGAGCGGGCGCATCTGCCCGCGCGCGATCCAGCCGTTGATGATGTCGACCTTCTTCTGCGTCCAGGCGCGCGCGTTGGGCCAGTAACGGTCGAGGTTGCGGCCGCCGTCGAGCACCTCGCGCGTGAAGATGCGCGAGATCTCGGGGTTGTCGAAGGCATGGTCGAGCTTCTTGCGGATGTAGTCGCCGAGCACCGTGGCTGGATCGCTCGCGTCCTCGAACGAGAACACCACCTTCCAGGCATGCAGCACCTGCATCAGCAGCTCTTCGTAGAGCTCCTCCTTGCCGGCGATGTAGTAGTGCAGCTGCGGCTTGGTGAGGCCGGCGCGCGCGGCGATGGCCTGTGTCGACGTGCCCTTCAGGCCGTTGAGGCTGAATTCGGCGATGGCCGCCGCACGGATCGACGCCATGATGCGCTCGCGCCCGGGCCGCGCCCGCGACAGCGGACCCTCGGGCGCGGGCATCTCCAGGGCAGGGGCGGGGGGGAGGGCGGCGGAGTCGGCGTTCATGGGCGGGTGGCGGCAGTGCGCCGGCCCGATGGTAATCCCACGCGCATGGCCGCATGCCATGGCGGCATGGCCGGGGGCCGCATGCCGCCATGGTTCATGTATCTTCTCGCCGCTTCGCAGAATTGTTAACGCAAGGAGTTGTTCATGTACCTTTCCCCCCGCCTTCGGGCCTTCGCGGCCGGTGCCGCATTGCTTGCCGCCAGCGCCATCGCCCAGGCGCAGCAGGCGCTTCCCAATGTGGTGATCCTGGCCACCGGCGGCACCATCGCCGGTGCCGGCGCCTCGGCCGTCAACAGCGCCACCTACGCGGCCGCCAAGGTGGGCGTCGACAAGCTGATCGCCGGGCTGCCCGAGCTGACCAAGATCGCCAACGTGCGCGGCGAGCAGGTGTTCCAGGTGGCGTCGGAGAGCATGACCAACGAGCACCTGCTGACGCTCGCCAAGCGCGTCTCTGCGCTCTCGAAGCAGCCCGACGTGGACGGCATCGTCATCACCCACGGCACCGACACGCTCGAGGAGACCGCGTATTTCCTGACGCTCACCGTGCACACCAGCAAGCCGATCGTGGTGGTCGGCTCGATGCGCCCCGGCACCGCGCTCTCGGCCGACGGCGCACTCAACCTGTATGACGCCGTCAGCGTGGCCGGCAGCAAGGACGCGGCCGGTAAGGGCGTGCTCGTGACCATGGCCGACAACATCGACAGCGGCCGCGACGTGAGCAAGAACGTCAACATCAAGACCAGTGCGTTCTCGAGCCAGTGGGGCCCGCTCGGCATGGTGGTCGAAGGCCGCAACTACTGGTTCCGCGCGCCCGTGAAGCGCCACACCACAGCGTCGGAGTTCAACATCGACAGCATCGATGCGCTGCCGCCGGTGGAGATCGCGCTGGGCTACGAAGGGGTCTCGCCGATCGCCGTCGATGCCTATGCCAAGGCCGGTGTGAAGGCCATCGTCCATGCCGGCACGGGCAACGGCTCGGTGGCAGCCCGTGTCGTGCCGAACCTGCAGAAGGCGCGCGCCGACGGCGTGATCGTGATCCGCGCTTCGCGCGTGGCCGACGGCTTCGTGCTGCGCAATGCCGAGCAGCCCGACGACAAGTACGACTGGGTGGTGGCGCATGACCTACGCCCGCAGAAGGCGCGCATCCTCGCGATGCTGGCGCTGACGAAGACCAGCGACACCAAAGAGCTGCAGCGGATCTTCTGGGAGTATTGACGCGCGCTCAACGCGCGGCACGTCGCTTGCGGTGCCGCGCGAATTCAAGGCTGCCCACGCACACGAGGAGCCAGGCCAGGCCCGTCGCCAGGCCGGCAAGCACATCGCTCGCGAAGTGCACCTGGAGGAACACGCGGCTGCAGGCGATGGTGACGATGGCCGCTGCGGCGGCCATGGCCGCGGGCACATGCCAGCGCGGCGGCAGCAGGCGCAGCGCCAAGTACATCAGCATGCCGTAGCTCACGATCGCGCCCGCGGCGTGGCCGCTCGGGAAGCTGAAGCTGGTCTCGACCGTGAGGCCATGTTCGTGCAGCGGCCGCGCGCGCTCGAAGATGTGCTTGAGCGCAGGGTTCAGCAGCACGATGCCGCCGAGCGCCATCACCCATCCGAGTGCAAGCCCGCGGTGCGCATGGCGCCACAGCAGCCAGGCCACGGCGATGCAGACCGGTGCCAGCAATTCGAAGTCACCGAGGTGCGTGAGCCAGCTGAACACCACGAGTGCGGTCCAGGGCACATGCGCCGCAATGGCGTCGGTGAGCGCCTGGTCGGCTTGCCCCAGCAGCCGTCCGTCGCCGAGCTTCGAGGCGATGTAGGCCACCAGGCTCGCCGCCGCGAGGATGCCGGCGAAGCCGACCATCAGCGCCCCGACCAGCCGGGGTTCGTCCGGTTCGCCGGTTTGTGCGGTGCGGGCGCGGCGCCGCTGCAGGCTCGCGCAGACCGCGCCCGTGCCGAGCACCGAGACGATGAAAGCGGCCGCGAACCAGGCCAGGGCATGCTCGCCGAGCTGGTGCGCAAGAAGAACGAGAGCGGGGGCTTCCATGGGCATTCGTCCGACTTTACCCTCGTCCGCTGAAGCCCTCCGCCAGCGGCAGCCGCCATGTCTTGGCGCAGACGAACGCCTTTTCGATCGCCGAATGGTCCCAGCGCTCGGCCTGGCAGATGCGGCCGTCCTCCGCGTCGGCCATGCGCAGCACGTTCACCGAGTTGGGGTGTCCGCCGCGCACGCGCGATGACACCGCCGTGCCGGCCTGGACCGCCCAGGCGGTGGGCGGGCAGGCGGTGCAGGCCTCGGCGAGCGGACGCACGAAAGGCAGGTGGATGTGGCCGCCGAGGATCAGGTCCATGCCGGCCGCGCACCAGCGCGCGATGGCTGCTTCATGCCCGTGCACCCGGTTGCGCAGGTCTTCGGGCCGCGTCACCAGCACCGGCTGGTGCGTGACCACCACGCGCAGCTGCGCGGGTCGCGCACGCGCCAGCCGGTCCGCCACGCGCTCGACCTGGGCGGGCGACACTTCGCCGTCCTCGTGCCGGTACCAGCGCGTGGTGTTGACCGCGATCACCAGCCAGTCGGCAGATTCGAACACTGGCTCCAGCTCGGCGCCGAAGGCGTCGGCATACCGGCCGTAGGGCGAAAGCAGGCGCGCGCCGAGCTGGAACAGCGGAATGTCGTGGTTGCCCGGGATCGCCACCACGGCAGGCGGCGCGATCCGGTCGACGAAGGCGCGCGCCGCGGCGAACTGGCGCCGCGTGGCCCGCTGCGTGATGTCGCCCGAGAGCACCACCACCTGCGGCGCCAAGTCGTGCGCGAAGCGTTCCAGCGCGGCCAGCACCTCAGGCTGCTCGGTGCCGAAATGCGGATCGGAAATCTGCAGCAGGCCGCTCATTGCTTGGCGGCCTCCAGTTCCGGTGCCACCTCGGGCCGCACCAGCCACAGCGGTTCGGGCGAGACGCGGAACAGGAGCGGCATCTCGGCCCAGGCGATCTCGCCGTCGGTCGCCACCTTCACTCGGCGCGGGCCGCGCGAGCGGCCGGCGTTCACCGTCAGCGATTCGAACGGAAAGCTCAGCACCTCGTCGGCGCTGCCCAGGCGGCCCAGCGCGCCGCGCACCAGCAGCCCCGGCATCGCGAGCATGCCCACGGGCTTCAGCGTCACGGCGGCCAGCTGGCCATTCTCAGGGGCGTCGGCATGCTCGATGCCGACCTGCAGCAGCTGCAGCGGGTTGTTGCCCACAAACAGCGTCGGTGTGCGAATGGCCCGTTCCTGCCCGCGCCAGGCCATGCGCAGGTTCCAGTGGCGGTGGCCGCGCATCACCGTGAGCAGCCCGGCGAAGAAGGCGACCCAGCGCTTGCGGCCATAGCGCACCTTGTAACTCTCGCGGTCCTCGAGCAGCTCGGCATACAGGCCCATGCTGGCATTCACGAGGAAGGCGCGGTCGTTGACCAGCCCCACCTGCGCGGGCCGGGGCTGCTGGGTCAGCAGCACCTGCAGCGCCTCGGCGGTGTCGCGCGGAATGCCATGGGCGCGGCTGAAATAGTTGAAGGTGCCCTGCGGCAGCACGCCGAAGGCCAGCCCGCTGCCGAGCGTGGCCTGGGCCACCGCATTGATCGTGCCGTCGCCGCCCGCTGCCACCACGATCCCGTCGGCGGCGCGCGCCCGCTCGACCGCCTCGCGCGCCAGCGCCTGCACCGTCACGCGCCCGTCGATCTCGAAGATGCGGTGGCGGCGGCCGGCTGCGGCGCAGCCTTCCTCGATGGTGCGGCGGGCCTCGGCGGCGTCTTCGCTGCCGGAACTGGTATTGAGGACGATGAACAGGGGGGATTCGGGGCCGATGTGGGGCGGTTGCATGTCTGTCCGTAAAGCGGTGGCGCGCGGCCGGCCCTCGTTTGTCGCACACCCGGCACTGCCGGCGCGGCAGCGGCCATGCCGGACGGCTGTGGGAGAGTTGCCCTCCGACCGTAAAATCGCCTGCTTTCCGCGGTGCTTCTTCACCGCGCTACCGTCCAATGTCCGGTCACGCCGGCCTGCTTCATGTTGACCTTCCAGCAAATCATTCTCAAACTGCAGTCGTACTGGGCCGACAAGGGCTGTGCGCTGCTGCAACCGTACGACATGGAAGTGGGCGCGGGCACCTCCCACACCGCCACCTTCCTGCGCGCACTCGGCCCCGAGCCCTGGAAGGCCGCCTACGTGCAGCCCAGCCGCCGCCCCAAGGACGGCCGCTACGGCGAGAACCCGAACCGGCTGCAGCACTACTACCAGTACCAGGTGGTGCTCAAGCCCGCGCCCTCCAACATCCTCGAGCTCTACCTCGGCTCGCTCGAAGCGCTGGGCTTCGACCTCAAGAAGAACGACATCCGCTTCGTCGAGGACGACTGGGAGAACCCCACGCTCGGCGCCTGGGGCCTGGGCTGGGAGGTCTGGCTCAACGGCATGGAAGTGACGCAGTTCACCTATTTCCAGCAGGTCGGCGGCATCGACTGCAAGCCGATCACCGGCGAGATCACCTACGGCCTCGAGCGCCTGGCCATGTACCTGCAGGGCGTGGACAACGTCTACAACCTGACCTGGACCGAAGGCCTGAGCTATGGCGACGTCTACAAGCAGAACGAGGTCGAGCAGTCGACCTACAACTTCGAGCACAGCGACGCCGAGTTTCTGTTCACCGCCTTCGCCGCACACGAGAAGCAGGCCAAGCACCTCATGTCTGAACAGCTCGCGCTGCCGGCCTACGAGCAGGTGCTCAAGGCCGCGCACAGCTTCAACCTGCTCGACGCGCGCGGCGCGATCAGCGTGACCGAGCGCGCCGCCTACATCGGCCGCATCCGCAACCTCGCGCGCAGCGTCGCGCAAAGCTACTACGAGAGCCGCGAGCGGCTGGGCTTCCCGATGGCGCCGCGCGAATGGGTCGCGCAGATCGCACCCAAAAAGGCAGCCTGAGCGATGACCATCCCCATGAACAACAAGAATTCCCTGCTGGTTGAACTGTTCGTCGAAGAACTGCCGCCCAAGGCATTGAAGAAGCTCGGCGAGGCCTTCGCTGGCGTGCTGCGCGACCAACTGCTGGCGCAAGGCCTGGCCGAAGCCGGCGCGGTGCTCACCGCCTATGCCTCGCCGCGCCGCCTCGCCGCGCACCTCACGCTCGTGGCCGACCGCGCCGCCGACCGGGCCGTGTCGCAGAAGCTCATGCCGGTGTCGGTGGGCCTCGATGCCTCGGGCCAGCCGACGCCCGCGCTGCTGAAGCGCCTGGGCGCGCTCGGCGCTGATGCCTCGGCCGTGGCGGGCCTGAAGCGCGCGACGGACGGCAAGGCCGAGGCCCTGTTCTACGAAAGTACCGCCCGGGGCGCGACGCTCGCTGAAGGCCTGCAGAAGGCGCTGGCCGAAGCCATTGCGAAGCTGCCGATCCCCAAGGTCATGAGCTACCAGCTCGAAAGCGGATGCGAACTGCCGGGCTGGAGCAGCGTGAGCTTCGTGCGGCCCGCGCACGGCCTGGTGGCGCTGCATGGCGACGCCATCGTGCCGGTCGAGGCGCTCGGCCTCAAGGCCGGCCGCGAAACCCACGGCCACCGCTTCGAGGCGGCCGTCGACCCGGTGGTGCTGCGCGATGCCAACAGCTATGCGCTGCAGCTGCAGGAAGAAGGCGCCGTCATCGCGGGCTTCGACGCGCGCCGCGCCGAGATTGCGCGCCAACTCGCAGCCGCGGCGGTGCGCGTCGGCGGCGGCACCGTGCCGATCGACGACGACGCGCTGCTCGACGAAGTGACGGCGCTGGTCGAGCGCCCGAACGTCCTGGTCTGCAGCTTTGAGCGCGAATTCCTCGAAGTGCCGCAGGAATGCCTCATCCTCACGATGAAGGCCAATCAGAAGTACTTTCCGCTGCTCGACGCGCAGGACCGGCTCACCCACCAATTCCTGGTCGTCAGCAACATCAGTCCCGACGACGCCAGCGCGGTTGTTGGCGGCAACGAGCGCGTGGTGCGGCCGCGGCTGGCCGACGCGAAGTTCTTCTTCGACCAGGACCGCAAGAAGTCGCTGGCCTCGCGCGTGGAATCGCTCGGCAAGGTGGTCTACCACAACAAGCTCGGCACCCAGGGCGAGCGCGTCGAGCGGGTCATGCGCATTGCACGCGGCGTCGCCCAGGCGCTGGCCGGCAAGCTCGGCGACGCCACGCTCGCGGCGCACGCCACCCAGGCGGCGCAGCTCGCCAAGGCCGATCTCGTGACCGACATGGTCGGCGAGTTTCCCGAACTGCAGGGCATCATGGGCCGCTACTACGCGCTGCACGACGGCCTCGATGCCGCGGTGGCCGACGCCATCGAAGACCACTACAAACCGCGTTTCGCGGGCGACGCGCTGCCGCGCAATGCCGTCGGCCTCGTGGTCGCGCTGGCCGACAAGCTCGAGACTCTGGTCGGCATGTTCGGCATCGGCAACCTGCCCACCGGCGACCGCGACCCGTTCGCGCTGCGCCGCCATGCGCTCGGCGTGATCCGCATGCTGACCGAGAAGAACCTCCCGCTCGACCTGGACGCGCTGCTGGCCGAGGCCGCTGCGCAGTTCGACGGCATCGAGGGCTTCGAGCGCCAGCGCGCCACCGCCGAGCTGCAGGACTTCATGCTCGACCGGCTCGCCGGCAGCCTGCGCGAACAGGGTGCCAGCGCGCAGGAAGTCGACGCCGTGCTCGCGCCGCGCCCGCAGCGCCTGGGCGAAGTGCCGCGCCTGCTCGCGGCCGTGCGCGCCTTTGCCGCGCTGCCAGCCGCCGCCGCGCTGGCCGCCGCCAACAAGCGCATCGGCAACATCCTCAAGAAGGCGCCCGAGGCCGATGCGCACGTGAGCGAACTGCTGCTGCAGGAACCCGCCGAGCGCGCGCTGCACGCCGCCATGGCCGAGATCGTGCCGGCCGCCAATGCGCAGTTCGACGCCGGCGACTACACCGGATCGCTGCAGACCCTGGCAGCCCTTCGCGAACCGGTCGATGCCTTCTTCGACGGCGTGATGGTCAACGCCGAGCAGGCCGACCTGCGGCTCAACCGGCTCGGGCTGCTGATGTCGCTGCACGTGGCGATGAACCGCGTGGCGCAGCTCGAGCGGCTGGCGGCTTGAGGCTCGGCGTTCGCGCGACGTCACCAGGAGTCTGAAGGGACAACCCCATGAAACTCGTCATCCTCGATCGCAACGGCACGATCAACGTGCACCGCGAAGACTTCGTGAAGAGCGACGTCGAGTGGACGCCGCTGCCCGGCGCGCTCGAAGCCGTGGCCCGGCTCAACCATGCAGGCTGGCACGTGGTGATCGCGTCCAACCAGTCGGGGCTCGGGCGCGGCCTGTTCGACATGGCCTCGCTCAATGCCATGCACGCCAAGATGCACAAGATGCTCGCGGCCGTTGGCGGGCGCGTCGAGGCGGTCTTCTATTGCCCGCACAGCCCCGACGAGGGCTGCGGCTGCCGCAAGCCGGCGCCCGGGCTGTTCCGCCAGATCGCCGACCGCTTCGGCTTCGACCTCAAGGGCGTGCCGACCGCGGGCGACAGCCTGCGCGACCTGCAGGCCGGTGCTGCGGCCGGATGCGAGCCGCACCTGCTGCTCACCGGCATGGGCGCCGCCTGCCGCGGCGTCGATCCGCTGCCTTCCGAATACCCGGCGAACACCATGGTCCACGACGACCTGGCCGCCTTTGTCGACTTTCTGCTTGCGCGCGAAGCGCGGGCCGCACTGCAGGTGGCTGTCTGATGGCTTTTCTCCGTTCCGTGGTCCATGCCTTGTGGATGCTCGTCACCGTGGTGCCCTGGGGCATCATCATGTGCGTCAGCTCGCTCTGGAAGCGCGGCATCCCGCTCTACTGGATGGCCGCGCGCTGGCTCGGCTGGGCCATCGGCGGTGCGCGCGTGCTGCTGGGCATCCGCACCCGCGTGAGCGGCATGGAGAACCTGCCCACCGACAAGCTCGCGGGCGCGATCCTGCTGGTCAAGCACCAGTCCACCTTCGAGACCTTCCTGATGCCCACGCTGATGCCGCACCCGCTGGCCTACGTGTTCAAGAAGGAGCTGATCTACGTGCCCTTCTTCGGCTGGGCCATGGCCCGGCTGGACATGATCCACATCGATCGCAGCCAGCGCGCTCAGGCCTTCAACAAGGTGGTGAACCAGGGCCGCAAGCTGCTCGCGCAGGGCATCTGGATCATCATGTTTCCCGAAGGCACACGCATTCCGCGCGGCCAGAAGGGCACCTACAAGAACGGCGGCACCCGGCTTGCCTGCGAAACGGGCGTGCCGGTCATTCCGATTGCGGTCACCTCGGCCAAGGTCTGGCCGCGCAAGGCCTTCATCAAGCGCCCCGGCGTGGTCGACGTGTCGATCGGCCCGGCCATTTCCAGCGTCGGACGCAAGCCCGACGAACTGATGCGCGAGGTCGAGGCCTGGATCGAAGCCGAGATGCACCGGCTCGATCCCGAGGCCTACCGCGACAGCAGCCCGCCCGTCGAGGCGCAGCAGGCGCACGGGCGCTGAAGAGAACACAAGCGGCGCAGGCAGGAAGGAGCCGGACGATGCAGGCACTGCTGCAGTTCACCATGGACCTGTTCGAGGGGCTCGGCAGTGAGTTCGCCGTGCCTCAGCCGCCCGAGCGCCGTGCGCGCACGCCGCGCAAGAAGAAAGCGCCGCCGTTGCCCCCGGCCGTGTCCCCTGCATCCGCGCCTTCTGCGACCGATGAGGCCGCGCCCGCACTGCCCGCGATCCCGCTGCGCGACACGCTGGCGCTCGCGAGCTTCGCGCATCCGCAGGCCACGCGCGAAGTGGTGCTGGGCTCGGCGCGCGTGGCCTACGAGTTCAAGCGCGGCAAGCGCAAGACCATCGGCTTCCTGGTCGGGGCCGAGGGGCTCTCGGTGCGCGCCCCCCGCTGGGTGACGCTGCGCGATGTGGATGCCGCCGTGCAGGAAAAAGCCGACTGGATCCTGCGCAAGCTGCACGAGACCCGTCAGCGCCAGGCGCGCGTCGAGGCCACGCGCATCGAGTGGAAGGACGGCGCCGAGTTTCCCTTCATGGGCGAGCCGGTCGTGATCCGGCTCGATCCGAAGCACGGCTTCTCGAGCGTCGGCGGCACGCTCGACGAGGCCGGCCTCGATGGCGGCGCGGGACCGCGTGTCTTGCGCCTCGCCGTGGCGCAGAACGCAGCGCCGTCGCAGATCCGCGATGCCGCCCAGGCCTGGCTCATGCGCAGCGCGCGACGCCTCTTTATCGAGCGGCTTGACCACTTTGCGCCGCGGCTCGGCGTGCAGTGGCAGAAGCTGTCGCTCTCGAACGCCGCCACGCGCTGGGGCAGCGCGAGCGCCGACGGTTCGATCCGGCTCAACTGGCGGCTGGTCCATTTCCGCCTGCCGGTGATCGACTATGTGGTGGCGCACGAGTTGGCCCACCTGCGCGTGATGGACCACTCGCACCGCTTCTGGGAAACGGTGGAGAGCGTGGTGCCGGACTACGGCGTGCTGCGCCAGCAGCTCAAGGACGAAGCCGTTCCACGCTGGCGTTGATCCCGCGACGCGACGCGGCGCTGCGGCGCAGCCCGTTGTGCCTAGTCGGTCCCGCGCGTGTGGATCACGCCACCGTCGACCACCAGCGTCGAGCCGAGCACGTAGTCGCCCGCGCGCGAGGCCAGGAAGATGGCCGCGCCGGCCATGTCCTCGGGGGTGCCGATGCGGCCGGCGGGAATGCGCTTGCCCACCTCTTCGGCGTTGTCGCGCGCGTCCTTGTTCATGCTCGAGGCGAAGGCGCCCGGCGCGATGGCGCTCACCACGATGCGGTCGCGTGCGAGCCGCGTGGCCATGCGGCGCGTCAGCTGGATCACGCCGGCCTTGCTGGCCGCGTAGGAATAGGTTTCGAGCGGGTTGACCGCGATGCCGTCGATCGAGGCGATGTTGATCACCTTCGCGAGATGGTCGGTCGCGCCGGCGCGCAGCATCGGCGTGAGCATCTGCGTGAGGAAGAAGGGCGTCTTCATGTTGAGGTCGACCACCTTGTCCCAGCCGCTCTCGGGAAACTCGTCATAAGGCGCGCCCCAGGCAGCGCCGGCGTTGTTGACGAGGATGTCGAGCGTTTTCTCATGGCCGGCATAGGCCTCGACCAGCGCCTTCATGCCCTCCTGCGTCGACACGTCGGCCGGCAGCGACACGCAGTGGCCGAAGGCCGAGAGCTCCTTGGCGGCCGCGTCGCAGGCATCGGCTTTGCGCGCCGAGATGTACACGCGCGCGCCCTGGGCCAGGAAGCCTTCGGCGATCATGCGGCCGATGCCGCGCGAGCCGCCGGTGATGAGGGCGCTGCGGCCCTCGAGCGAGAAGAGTCGGGTGGTGTCCATGTAGGTGTCTCCGGAGTCTGGAAAGATGCCGGAGGCAAGCTTAGTGCGCCGCGCGCCTGCGCGCCGTCACCTTGGCGGCAGCGCCAGGCTCCGGGGGCTCGTGAAAGTGCGCGGTTCGCCGCTCAGCGGGTCTTCGAACGCCACCGACTTGGCGAGCAATTGCAGCGGCCGCTCGAAGTCGTCGGCACCCTGCGGCAGCAGCGTGGGGTAGATCGGGTCGTTGACGATCGGCATGCCGAGCGCCATGCAGTGCACACGCAGCTGGTGGCGCCGCCCTGTGACCGGCGAGAGCCGGAGCAGCGCGTGGCCCCCCACCTGCTGCGCCACCTCGATGTGCGTTTCCGAATTGGGCTCGCCGCCTTGCTCCTCCCGGACGCGCATGAAGTGCGCTTCGTCGTCGACGAGCCGGCTGCGGTAGATGGCCGGCACCGCCGAAACCCCCGGCTGCCAGGGGACGACCGCCTCGTAGTGCTTGTCGATGCGGCGCTCCGGGAACAGCACCTGGTAGGCGCCGCGCGTTTCGCGGCGGACCGAGAACAGCACCAGCCCTGCCGTGCCGCGGTCGATGCGGTGCATCGGCACCAGGTCGTCGATGCCGAGCTTGTGCTTCAGCCGCACCAGCAGGCTCTCGTGCAGGTACTTGCCCGTGGGAATGACCGGCACAAAGGGCGGCTTGTCGACCACCAGCAGATCGGCATCGCGGTAGACGATTTGCTCCTCGAACGGAATGCGTGCCTCGTCGTCGAGCGTGCGGTAGTAGTAGACCCTGAGTGGCGCCTCGTAGCGGCGCGACGCGGTCACGGGCACGCCGTATTCGTCGACCACGTCGTTGGCGGCCATGCGTTCGAGCCAGGCCTCGCGCGTGATCGCGGTGAAGCGCTCGACCAGGAACTCGGCAATGGTCGGCCACGGGCCTTGCGGCAGGCCGACGCAGCTCGGGCCGACGCCGTCGCGCGTGGGCAGCGGCAGTTGCGGTGGCGGACGGCGCGTCATGACGACGACAGCGCGCGCTCGATGAGCGGCAGCGCCTCGTCGAACGAGGGGCGTGCGGCCGCATCGGGCTGCAGGCAGCGCGCCGCGAGCGTGGCCACGGCCGGCGCTGACGCGTTGGTGCAGCGCGCCAGCAGCTCTTCGAGCAGGCAGCCGAAGGCGCGCATCTCGGCGGCCTGAAAGGCGCGTGCCTGGTCCGCGCCGAGCGTGCCGGGCATCCAGGCTGCGCCGAAATCGCCGAGCCGCGCGCCGCCCTCCGGCCGCCACAGGATGTTGTGCGCGTAGAGGTCGCCGTGGACGATGCCGCGCGCATGCAGGTGCCGCATCGCCGAGGCAATGTCGCGTGCGATGCGGAGCGCCATCGCCGACGGCCAGCGCGCGTCGTCGGCGTACACGTCGCGCGTGCACGAGTCGAAGCTCGGCGGGCCCGCGAGCGCGGCGAACGCCGGATCGACGAGCGCCATCACCAGGCCGTCGCGGCCTTCGGGGTGCCCGTCGATGCGGCCTTGTGCTGCGATCAGCGTGGGATGCTCGCCCGCCGCGACGCTGGCCGCCATCTCGCTGTGCGGCCAGCCGTCGCTCGTGACCGCTCCCTTGAACAGCTTGACCGCCACCGGCTGCCCACCGCGCAGCACGGCTTCATGGATCACGCCCGAGGCACCCTGGCCGATCTTCTTGCCGAGCGCCAGGTCGTGCCACGGCACGCTCGGCACCGAAGGCGCGGCGATGGCGGCGTCTTCCGCCGCGGCATCGAAGGGATTGCCGGCCGCCGCGAGCCACGCGAGCCGCGGCATCGATGCCAGCCAGGCAGGCAGTCGCTCGAAGCGGTTGGCCGGGATGCGCAGCAGCTCGAGTTGGCTGCAGGCCGCGAGCGATGCCGGCAGCGCCTGCAGCCGGTTGCCCGCGAGCATGAGCTTCTGCAGCCGCGTACAGCGCCCGAGCGCATCGGGCAGCGAATCGATCTGGTTGTCCGTGAGGATCAGCCAGCGCAACAGCGGCAGTTCGAGTGCCGCCGCGGGCACGCTGCGGATGCGGTTGGCCTTGAAGCCGACCATCTCGAGCGAGCGGCATTGCCCGAGCGAGGAGGGCAGTTCGGTGAAGCGGTTGTCCGAGCAGAACAGCACGCGCAGCCGGTGCAGTCGGCCCAGGTCGTCAGGCAGAGCTTCGAGCGCATTGCCCGACAGGTTCAGTATTTCGAGCGAGTCGGCGAGCGCGAAGATCTCGCGCGGAAACTCGGTCAGCCCGCACGAGAGATCGAGCCGCCGCGCGCCCGCCAGCTGGCCGGCGCGCAGCGCGGCGAGCGTGTGCGGCATGTTCATGGCCGCCAAGTCTATGCGGCCCCGGCAGCGGAGCGCACCGCGGCGGCTTCTTCTGCTTCGTCAGGCCGCCCTGAAGCGGTAGACGCCGTCCTCGCCCAGCTCGCGCCGTACCTGGCCCGCGAACCACAGCAGGTGCAGGTGCGCGACCGTCTCGCCCATCGCAAAGGTCATCTGGTGCAGGTCGAGCGCGCGTTTGAACAGGATCGGCAGGCCCTCGGCGGCCGTCAGCGGCCCTGCGATGCAGGCCTCGAGCAGCTCGGCCAGGCGGTCGCGGTGGTGTTCCTGCAGTTGGTCGACGCGGCGGTGGATGCCCGTGAAGGGCTTGCCGTGCGACGGCAGGCCGAGCGTGTCGGCCGGCAGCGCCTTGAACTTGTCGATGCTGTCGAGGAACAGCCGCAGCGAGTTGGCCTCGGGCTCGCTGGCATGCACGCTCACGTTGGTCGAGATGCGCGGCAGCATCATGTCGCCGCCGAGCAGCAGCTTCAGTTCGTCGCAGTAGAGCGCGATGTGCTCGGGCGCGTGGCCGTAGCCGCTGATGCAGCGCCATGCATGGCCGTCGATCATGACGGTGTCGCCGTCCATCATGCGCACGAAGGAGTCGGGCACCGCGGGCACCATGTTCGCGTAGTAGCTGGTGCGCGCGCGGATCTTGGCCATCGCCTCCGGATCGCTCAGGCCGTGCGAGGCAAAGAAGCGCGCCGCCGCCTCGCCGCCCGCGAGGGTGTCGCCCGTGGTGGTGAGCACGCGTGCCACGTGGTAGTCGGTCGAGCTGATCCACAACGGCGCGTTCCAGCGCGTGCAGAGCCATTCGGCCAGGCCGATGTGGTCCGGATGCATGTGCGTGACGATCACGCGCAGGATCGGCAGGCCCTGCAGCTGGGTCTCGAAGACCTGTTCCCATTGGGCGCGGGATTCGTCGTGCGCGATGCAGCAGTCGACCACCGTCCAGCCCTCGACGCCGCCGATGCTGTCGCGCAGCAGCCAGAGGTTGATGTGGTCGAGCGCAAACGGCAGCCGCATGCGGATCCATCGCACGCCCGGCGCGACTTCCAGTGCTTCGCCGGGGGCGGGCAGGGTGTCGCCCATGGGGTAGTGGAGTTCGCGTTCGAGGAGGTTCATGTAAGATTGACGTTTACGTAAACGTCATGGGTTAATGACATCATTGTAGGGACGGCGGCGCAAACCTGCTGTCGCCACCGCAACGCCCTTCCGGACGTATTCCGCCCTTACTTTTCGCCACATGTCCGCGCAGACCTTCACCATCAGCCAGCTCGCGAAGGAGTTCGACCTCACGACGCGCGCCATCCGCTTCTACGAGGACATGGGCCTGCTCACCCCGGAGCGCTCGGGCATGCAGCGCATCTACAGCGCGCGCGACCGCGCCCGGCTCACGCTCACGCTGCGCGCGAAGCGCCTTGGCCTGAGCCTGACCGAGGCCAAGGACATCCTCGACATGTACGACAGCCCGCGCGACACCGTGGCGCAGCTGCAGAAGTTCCTCGGCGTGCTCGGCGCGCACCGCGCGCAGCTCGAGGCGCAGCTCGTCGAACTGCAAGCCAACCTGACCGAAGTGCGCGAGCAGGAGAAAAAAGGCCGCGCGGCGCTGGCCCGTGCGCAGAAAGCCGCCAGGCCCGCCTGAGAGGCCGGCACGACCCCCGACCGAACCACGACTCATCGACAATCACCGCCATGACCGAAACACTCGACGACCTCTTCGCCCACAACCGTGCCTGGTCCGCACAGATGGAACGCGACCGGCCCGGCTTTTTCACCGGTCTGGTGAAGCAGCAGACGCCGCGCTACATGTGGATCGGCTGCTCCGACAGCCGCGTGCCCGCCAACCAGATCACCGGCCTCGAGCCCGGCGAGGTGTTCGTGCACCGCAACGTCGCGAACATCGTGGTGCACTCCGACCTCAATGCGCTCTCGGCGATCCAGTTCGCGGTGGAGCACCTGAAGGTGAAGCACATCATGGTGGTGGGCCACTACGGCTGCGCCGGCGTGGCGGCCGCGCTCAGCGGCAAGCGCATCGGCCTGGCCGACAACTGGATCCGCCACATCCAGGACGTGCGCGACCGGCACCACGTGATGCTCGACAGCCTGCCCGAGGACGTGCGCTCCGATGCGCTGTGCGAACTCAACGTGGCCGAGCAGGTGGTCAACGTGGCGGTGAGCACGGTCATGGTCGACGCCTGGAGCCGCGACCAGGCCGTCACGATCCATGGCTGGACCTTCGGCGTGCACGACGGCCTGCTGCAGGACCTGGGCCTGAGCGTGGACGGCGCCAAGCCGCTCGACGCGGTGTACAAGGCCGCGGTCCAGCGCATCCGCTTCAAGTGGAGCACGCCGTCCGAAGCCACGCCGCTTCCGCGCGCCGCCGTGGCCGGCGCTGAAGACGCCGGCCAGAACGCGGCACCGGCAAGCGCCGACTGAACGCATGTTCCCGCAGCGTCTCGATTCCCCGCTGGCCTACGACATCGCCAAGGCGATGATCGACGGCTTCAACCGCCACTACACGCTGTTCCGCGCCGAGTCGGCACGCGCCAAGCACCGGTTTGAAACGGCGGACTGGCATGGCCAGCAGCGCGCGCAGCGCGAGCGCATCGAGTTCTACGACCTGCGGGTGAACGAGGCGGTGGCCCGCCTCGAGAAGGAGTTCAAGGCCGGTGAGCAGCCGATGGAGGTGTGGCACCAGGTCAAGCTGCACTTCATCGGCCTGCTCGTGGACCACCATCAGCCCGAGCTGGCCGAGAGCTTCTTCAACTCGGTGACCACGAAGATCCTGCACCGCGCCTACTTCCAGAACGATTTCATCTTCGTGCGTCCGGCGATCAGCACCGAATACATCGAGCCGCGCGGTGCGCCCACATACCGGCCCTACTACCCGAGCGACGAGACGCTGGCCGACACCATCGAACAGATGCTCGACGACTATGCGCTGCAGGGCAGTTTCGCCGACAAGCGGCGCGATGCAGAGCGCGTGGCAAATGCCATGATGGGGCGCTTCGACCAGGTGAAGCTGCGCGCCAACTTCCAGCTGCAGGTGCTCTCGGGGCTGTTCTATCGCAACAAGGGTGCCTACGTGGTCGGCAAGATCATGAACGGCTTCACCGAGCTGCCGTTCTCGCTGCCGATCCTGCACGACAGCCGAGGCCATTTCTACGTGGACGCGGTGCTGTTCGGCGAAGACGACCTGCAGATGCTCTTCAGCTTCGCGCGCGCGTATTTCATGGTCGACATGGAAGTGCCCTCGGCCTGCGTGCAGTTCCTGCGTTCGCTGATGCCGCGCAAGCCGCGCGCCGAGATCTACAACGCACTCGGGCTCGCCAAGCAGGGCAAGACGCTTTTCTACCGCGACTTTCTCTCGCACCTGAACTACTCGAGCGACCGCTTCCGCATTGCGCCCGGCATCAAGGGCATGGTCATGCTGGTGTTCGATCTGCCTTCCTTCCCGTTCGTCTTCAAGGTCATCAAAGACTTCTATCCGCCGCAGAAGGACACCACGCGCGAGCAGATCAAGGGCAAATACCTGCTCGTGAAGCAGCACGACCGCGTCGGGCGCATGGCCGACACGCTCGAGTACAGCGACGTGGGCTTTCCGCTCGACCGCTTCGAGCCCGAGCTCATCGAGGAGATCAAGAAGTTCGCGCCCAGCCAGCTCGAAATCGCCGACCGCGACGGCAACGGGGAGATGGAGCTGGTGCTCAAGCACGTCTACATCGAGCGCCGCATGATCCCGCTCAACATCTACCTGCAGGAGGCCTTCGACACGCTGGCCAACCCCGAGAGCCCGGCGCATGCCGGGCGCGCCAAGGCACAGCTCGAGCATGCGGTCGTCGAGTACGGCAATGCCATCAAGGACATGGTTGCCGCCAACATCTTTCCCGGCGACATGCTGTGGAAGAACTTCGGCGTCACGCGTGGCGGCAAGGTCGTCTTCTACGACTACGACGAGATCGAATACATCACCGACTGCAAGTTCCGCAAGGTGCCGCCGGCGCGCACCGAGGAAGACGAGATGAGCGGCGAGGTCTGGTATTCGGTGGGCCCGAAGGACGTTTTCCCCGAGACCTTCGGCCCCTTCCTGCTCGGCAACGACGCCGTGCGCAAAGCCTTCATGGCGCACCATGCCGACCTGCTCGATGCCGCCTTCTGGCAGCACCACAAGCAGCGCATCGAGGCCGGGCAGATGCTCGACGTCTTTCCGTACGAGGAATCGCAGCGTTTCCCGCACGAGGGGCATGCGACCCACTTCTGAACATCCATCCACAAGGAGATCTGAAATGTCCGAATCCATCGTCATCGTCGGTGCCGCCCGCACCCCCATGGGCAGCTTCCAGGGCGACTTCTCTTCGCTCGCGGCGCACGACCTCGGCGGCGCCGCCATCAAGGCCGCCATGGAGCGCGCCGGCATTGCGCCCGACAGCGTCGGCGAAGTGCTATTCGGCAACTGCCTGATGGCGGGGCAGGGCCAGGCGCCGGCGCGCCAGGCGGCCTACAAGGGCGGCCTGCCCGACAGCGCGGGCGCGGTCACGCTCAGCAAGATGTGCGGCTCGGCCATGAAGGCGGCCATGCTCGCGCACGACCTGCTGCTCGCGGGCACCCACGAGGTGATCGTGGCGGGCGGCATGGAAAGCATGACCAACGCGCCGTATCTCATGCTCAAGGGCCGCGGCGGCTACCGCATGGGCCACGATCGCATCTTCGACCACATGATGCTCGACGGCCTCGAGGACGCCTACCAGCCGGGCCGCTCCATGGGCACCTTCGGCGAGGACTGCGCGGCCAAGTACAAGTTCACGCGCGAGCAGCAGGACGCCTTCGCGATCGCCAGCGTGCAGCGGGCCAAGGCTGCCACCGAATCCGGCGCATTCAAGGACGAGATCGTGCCGGTCACCGTGAAGGGCCGCGGCGGCGACACCGTGGTCTCGATCGACGAAGGTCCGGGCAAGGTCAAGCTCGACAAGATCCCCACGCTCAAGCCCGCGTTCAAGAAGGAGAACGGCACCATCACCGCCGCCTCGAGCTCGTCGATCAACGACGGCGCCGCAGCGTTGGTCATGATGACCGAATCGCACGCCAGGAAGATCGGCGCCACGCCGATCGCCCGCATCGTGGGCCATGCGACGCATGCGCAGCAGCCCGAGTGGTTCTCGACCGCACCGGTCGGCGCTGTCGCCAAGCTGTTCAAGAAGACCGGCTGGAGCGTGCGCGACGTCGACCTGTGGGAAGTCAACGAGGCCTTCGCGGTGGTGCCCATGGCGTTGATGCACGAACTCGACGTGTCGCACGAAATCGTCAACGTGCATGGCGGCGCCTGCGCGCTCGGCCATCCGATCGGCGCGAGCGGCGCGCGCATCATGGTCACGCTGCTGCATGCGCTCAAGGCGCGCGGCAAGAAGCGCGGCGTGGCGACGCTGTGCATCGGCGGCGGCGAAGGCACGGCGGTGGCACTCGAATTGCTATGAGTGGACGCCCCCTCCGGGCATTCCCAGACCAACAACCAACAACCAACAATGCGTAAAGCAGGAGTCTTCATGCGTCCTTCCTTTCACCGTACCGCCATGGCCGCCGTGCTGGCCACTGCCTTCGTGGCGGGCGCCGCCTGGGCCCAGAAGCGCGACAACGTGCTGTTCCAGGCCGCCACCGACGAGCAGCCCGCCCTGATCAAGACGCTGGAAAAACTCGTCAACCTCGAGACCGGCACCGGTGACGCCGAAGGCCTTGCGGCCGCGGGCCAGTACCTCGAGGGCGAACTCAAGAACCTCGGCTTCACGGTCACTCGGCACAAGTCGGCCGGGCTCGTGGTGGGCGACAACATCGTCGGCAAGCTCAAGGGGCGCGGCGGCAAGAACCTGTTGCTGATGGCGCACATGGACACGGTCTATCCGAAGGGCACGCTCGCGAAGGCCCCCTTCAGGATCGAGGGCGACAAGGCCTATGGCCCCGGCATCGCCGACGACAAGGGCGGCAATGCCGTGATCCTGCACACGCTCAAGCTGCTGATCAAGGACTACGGCGTGCGCGACTTCGGCACCATCACCGTGCTGTTCAACACCGACGAGGAAAAGGGCTCCTTCGGTTCGCGCGACCTGATCCAGGAAGAAGCGAAGCAGGCCGACTACGTGCTGTCGTTCGAACCCACGAGCGCCGGCGACGAGAAGCTCTCGCTCGGCACCTCGGGCATTGCCTACGTGCAGGTCAACATCACCGGCAAGGCCTCGCATGCGGGCGCGGCGCCCGAGCTCGGCGTGAACGCGCTGGTCGAGGCCTCCGACCTCGTGCTGCGCACGATGGACATCGACGACAAGTCGAAGAACCTGCGCTTCAACTGGACCATCGCCAAGGCCGGCAACGTGTCGAACATCATCCCGGCGAGTGCCACGCTGAATGCCGACGTGCGCTACGCACGCAACGAGGACTTCGACGCCGCGATGAAGACGCTCCAGGAGCGCGCGCAGCAGAAAAAACTGCCCGAGGCCGACGTCAAGGTGCTCATCACACGCGGCCGTCCGGCCTTCAATGCCGGTGAGGGCGGCCGCAAGCTGGTCGACAAGGCCGTGGCTTTCTACAAGGAGGCGGGCGGCACGCTCGGCATCGAGGAGCGCACCGGCGGCGGCACCGATGCGGCCTACGCGGCGCTCTCGGGCAAGCCGGTGATCGAGAGCCTGGGCCTGCCGGGCTTCGGCTACCACAGCGACAAGGCCGAGTACGTCGACACCAGCGCCATCCCGCGCCGCCTGTACATGGCCGCGCGGCTGATCATGGACCTGGGCGCCGGCAAGTAGGCCCGCAGGCCCGCGCCAAGAAGAAAAACACAGGAGACACAGCCATGCTGCTCAGTGCCGACCAGGAAGCCATCCGCGACGCGGTGCGTGCGTTCTCGCAAGCCGAACTCTGGCCCCACGCCCCGCGCTGGGACCGCGAGCACATCTTTTCGAAGGAAGCGCACCAGGGCCTCGCGGCGCTGGGCGCCTATGGCATCTGCGTGCCCGAGGAACACGGCGGCGCCGGCCTCGACTATCTGACGCTCGCGCTCGTGCTCGAGGAAATCGCCGCCGGCGATGGCGGCACCAGCACCGCGATCAGCGTGACCAACTGCCCGGTCAACGCGATCCTCCTGCGCTACGGCAACGCACAGCAGAAGAAGCAATGGCTGGAGCCGCTGGCGCAAGGACAGATGCTCGGCGCGTTCTGCCTCACCGAGCCGCAGGCCGGCAGCGACGCATCGAGCCTGCGCACCACCGCGCGCAAGGACGCCGACGGCTGGGTCATCGACGGCGTCAAGCAGTTCATCACCAGCGGCAAGAACGGCCAGGTGGCGATCGTGATCGCGGTCACCGACAAGACCGCGGGCAAGCGCGGCATGAGCGCGTTCATCGTGCCGACCGACGCGCCGGGCTACAACGTGGCGCGGCTCGAGGACAAGCTCGGCCAGCACAGCAGCGACACCGCGCAGATCAACTTCGACGGTTGCCGCATCCCGGCCGAGAACCTGATCGGGCAGGAGGGCGAGGGCTACAAGATCGCGCTTGGCGCGCTCGAGGGCGGACGCATCGGCATCGCGGCGCAGAGCGTGGGCATGGCACGCAGCGCGTTCGAGGTCGCGCTCGCCTACGCGAAGGAACGCCAGGCCTTCGGCGGTGCGATCTTCGACCAGCAGGCCGTGGGCTTTCGCCTTGCGGACTGCGCCACGCAGCTCGAGGCGGCGCGGCAGCTCATCTGGCATGCCGCGAGCCTGCGCGATGCGGGCAGGCCTTGCCTCAAGGAAGCCGCGATGGCCAAGCTGTTCGCGAGCGAGATGGCCGAGCGCGTCTGCAGTGCCGCCATCCAGACGCTCGGCGGCTACGGCTACGTGAACGATTTTCCGCTCGAGCGCATCTACCGCGACGTGCGGGTGTGCCAGATCTACGAAGGCACCTCGGACATCCAGAAGCTGCTCATCCAGCGCGCGCTGGCCTGAGCGGCCGCCGCGCTGCCTGTCATCGGTTTCGACGACAGACAGCATCGCGGCGCCGGTGCAGCATGGCGGCCTCTTCATCGGAGGTTCTGCCGTGCCCAAGTTGTCCAAGAAAACCGCTTCCCTTTCTCTTCTGCTGTGCAGCGCCGCCGCGGCCGCGCAGCCTGCCGCGGGCGACATGGCCGCGCTCACCGCCACCGAAGCGGTCCGGCAGCTTTGCGCTGGCACGCTCTCCAGCGAGCAGCTCGTGACGGCTTCGCTCGCGCGGGCCAAGGCCATGCCGGGACTGAATGCCTTCGTCACGCTCGACGAAGCGGGTGCGCTGAAGGCCGCACGTGCTGCCGATGCGCTGCAGCGCCAGCGCGGCGGCGCTGCGTGCAAGCCGCTGGCCGGGCTGCCGGTGGTCATCAAGGACAACATCCAGGTGCAGGGCCTGCCCGCCACGGCCGGCACGCCCGCGCTCAAGGGTTTCGTGCCCGCCGCCGATGCGCCGGTGGTCGCGAAGCTTCGCGCGGCCGGCGCCGTGATCATCGGCAAGACGAGCATGCACGAGCTGGCCTTCGGCGTGACGGGATGGAATCCGGCGTTCCAGAGCGGGCCCGAGGTGGGCGTGCGCAATGCCTACGACGTGCGCCGCATCGCGGGCGGCTCCTCGTCCGGTAATGGCGCCGCGCTGGGCGCACGCATCGTGACGGCCGCACTGGGCACCGACACTGGCGGCTCGGTGCGCATCCCGTGCGCGTTCAACGGCTGCGCCGCATTGCGGCCGAGCATCGGGCGCTATCCGCAGCAGGGCATCGCGCCCATCTCGCACACCCGGGACACCGCAGGGCCGATGGCCGCGTCGGTGGCCGACCTGGTGCTGCTCGACCGCGTGATCGCCGGTGGTGCGGCGATCCGCCCGGCCGACCTGAAGCGCGTGCGGCTCGGCGTGGTGCCGGCCTTCCAAGAGAACCTCGACGCCGACACGCGCGCGGCCACCGACGCCGCACTCGCCAAGTTGCGCGAAGCCGGCGCAACGCTGGTCGAGGTGGAGATGCCGAAGCTCATGGAACTCAACGGCGCCATCGGCTTTCCGCTGGCGCTCTACGAGGCGCACGACGACATGGTGGCCTACCTTGCGAAGTACCGCACCGGCGTTGACATGGCGCAGCTGGTCGCCGGCATCGCGAGCGCCGACGTCAAGGGAACCTTCGAAACCTTCGTCGTACCGCGCAAGCTGCCTGCGCCGAATGGCGTGGTCGATGCGAAGCCGGCCTACGACAACGCCATGAAGGTCGCGCGGCCGGCGCTGCAGAAGCTTTACCGCGACACCTTCGCGACGCACCGCCTCGATGCGCTGGTGTTCCCCACCGTGCCGCGCGTGGCGCTCGCGGCCGGGCCCGAGTCGAGCAGCCCAGAGAACTTCGGCGCGCTGATCCAGAACACCGACCCGGGCAGCAATGCCGGCGTTCCGGGCCTGCAGCTGCCTTCGGGGATCGGCGCGGCAAGCGGACTGCCGATCGGACTGGAGCTCGACGGTCCCGCCGGCAGCGATCGCCGGCTGCTGGCGCTGGGGCTCGCGGTGGAAGCCGTGCTCGGGCGCATCGCAGCGCCGAAGTAGCGCGCGAGAGAACGGCGCGCTCAGCGCGTGGCCGGTGCTTCCGCGCCCATGCGTGCCGCGAGCGCCGAGCGCCGTTCGATGCCGAGCTTGTCGAAGGTGCGGCGCAGGTAGGTGCGCACCGTCGGCACGCCGACGCCCATGTGCCGCGCGATCTCCTTGTCGGTCAGGCCTTGCCGCACCGCATCGGCCACCTGCTGCTCGCGCGCACTCAGCAGCGAGGCGGCCGGCGCGCGATGCCGCTGCGCGCGCCTGAGCGCGCCGGCGAATGCCGGCTCCACCAGATCGAGCAGTGCCTTTTCATGGTCGCCGAAGTCGCTGCGGCCCTTGCGGCGCCAGATGCGCAGGTCGCCCAGGGCGCGTGTGCCTTCGAACGCATGAAGGTTCATGCCCCAATGGAGGCCGTCGCGCGCGAGGAAGTCGCAGAAGAACGGTGTGCGCATCAGCGCGCGCTGCGGCATCACCTCGGTCACGCGCGTCGCGCGCCGCCGCGACTGCAGCACGAAGGTGATCGGGTCGTGGTGCTGGTGCCATTCGGCATAGCGGTCGAGGTTGGCCGGGTCCATGTTGAGAGCCACGCGCTCGCCGAAGCTGCCGTGCTCGGCGTGCCAGACGTACGAGGCGAACTGGTCGGCCCGCAACAGGTCGAGCAGCGCCCAGCCAAGGCGCTCGCGGATCTCGCGTTCGCCGCGGTCTTCGGCCAGCAGCGTGAAGACGCCGCGCAGCGCTTTGTGCTCGGGGGCCGTGAGGTACATCGCATCATCTCCTCGTGCCGGAAGCCTAGCTTGTAGCAAGCGCCGCGCCAACGGTGGATGCACCCATCTGGCGCTCGCCGGGGCTGCTGCGCGGAAATGTTCCAATAGAGGTCTCCATGAGCGCCACCGATCCTTCCTCCGGACCCTGCCCCTGCGGCCGCACCGACCGCCGCGACAAGCCCATCGGCTACACGATGTGCTGCGGCCGCTACGTCGACGATTTCGAGCACACGCCCGCGCCCGACGCCGAGTCGCTGATGCGCTCGCGCTATACCGCCTTCGTGCTGGAGCGCGGCCCTTACCTGCTCGCCACCTGGCATCCGACGAAGCGCCCGGCGTCGATCGAGTTCGAGCCCGGCGTGAAATGGCTGGGGCTCGACGTGCGCTCGCGCTCGGTGCTCGACGCCGACCATGCCGAGGTCGAATTCGTCGCGCGCCAGCGCAGCGCTGCCAGCGGTGCCGCCACGCGCCTGCACGAACGCAGCCGCTTCGTGCGCGACGGCGAGCGCTGGTACTACCTCGACGGCGACCTGCAGCAGCCCGCCGGTTGACGCCCCGTGCGGCGGCCGGCACAATAGGCACCGCTCCGGGGTGCACGCATGTGGCGTGCTGAGATGGCAAGCTGCCGACCCGCGAACTTGATCCGGGTCATACCGGCGTAAGAAGAGCTGCACTCCCTGACTTCGGTCCGCCACACCATCTTGTGGCGGGCATCTGCCGAAGGCCACCGAGCGATTGCGGAGCACCCTGTCTTTCAACAAGGAGTGCCCGATCGATGAATGCCCCCGACAAGTTCACCTCGCTGCTGTCGCTGACGCGCGAGCCGTTCCCCGCATCGCACAAGTGCATCATTCCCGGCAGCCGGCCCGACCTCGCCGTGCCCGTGCGTGACGTTCAGCTCACCAATGGCGAAACGGTCTCGCTCTACGACACCTCGGGTCCGTACACCGACCCGAAGGTCGAGATCGACGTGCGCCGCGGCCTGCCCGACGTGCGCGGCGCATGGGTCGCCGAACGCAACGACACCGAAAGCTACGAAGGCCGCATGCACCATGCGCTCGACGATGGCGCCAAGAACGAAGACCGCGATGCCCAGCGCCTGGCCGAACTGCGCGCCGGCGCCTCGGCATTGCAGCGCACGCCGCGCCGCGCCAAGTCGGGTGCCAACGTGACGCAGATGCACTATGCGCGCCGCGGCATCGTCACGCCCGAGATGGAGTACGTGGCGCTGCGCGAGAACGGCAAGCGCGAGTGGATGGCCGAGTACCTCGCCAACGAAGAGCGTGCCAGGCGCGTGGCCGGCAACCCAATGGGTGCGCAGATCCCGCGCATCATCACGCCCGAGTTCGTGCGCGACGAGGTGGCGCGCGGCCGCGCGATCATTCCCGCCAACATCAACCACCCCGAAGTGGAGCCGATGGCCATCGGCCGCAACTTCAAGGTCAAGATCAACGCCAACATCGGCAACTCGGCCGTCACTTCGAGCATTGAGGAAGAAGTGGAAAAGCTCGTGTGGGCCATTCGCTGGGGTGCCGACAACGTGATGGACCTGTCGACCGGCAGGAGCATCCACACCACGCGCGACTGGATCGTGCGCAACAGCCCCGTGCCGATCGGCACCGTGCCGATCTACCAGGCGCTCGAGAAGGTCGGCGGCGTGGCCGAGGACCTGACCTGGGAGATCTACCGCGACACGCTGATCGAACAGGCCGAGCAGGGCGTGGACTACTTCACCATCCACGCGGGCCTGCGCCTGGCGTTCATCCACCTGACGGCCGACCGCATGACCGGCATCGTCTCGCGCGGTGGCTCGATCATGGCCAAGTGGTGCATCGCGCACCACAAGGAGAGCTTCCTCTACACGCACTTCGAGGACATCTGCGACATCATGAAGGCCTACGACGTGAGCTTCTCGCTCGGCGACGGCCTGCGGCCCGGCAGCGGTGCCGACGCCAACGACGAGGCGCAGTTCGCCGAACTGCGCACGCTCGGCGAGCTCACGCAGATCGCCTGGAAGCACGACGTGCAGACCATGATCGAAGGACCGGGGCATGTGCCGATGCACATGATCCAGGCCAACATGGACGAGCAGCTCAAGCACTGCCACGAGGCGCCGTTCTATACGCTCGGGCCGCTGACGATCGACATCGCGCCGGGCTACGACCACATCTCGAGCGCCATCGGCGCCGCGATGATCGGCTGGGCCGGCACGGCGATGCTCTGCTACGTGACGCCGAAGGAACACCTCGGCCTGCCGGACCGCGACGACGTGAAGCAGGGGATCATTGCGTACAAGATCGCGGCCCATGCAGCCGACGTGGCGAAGGGGCATCCGGGGGCGCGCTCGCGCGACGACGCGCTGAGCAAGGCGCGCTTCGAGTTCCGCTGGCAGGACCAGTTCAACCTGGGGCTCGATCCCGACACCGCGCGTGAATTCCACGACGAGACCCTGCCGAAGGATTCGAGCAAGGTGGCGCACTTCTGTTCGATGTGCGGGCCGAAGTTCTGCTCGATGAAGATCACGCAGGAGGTGCGGGAGTACGCGGCGAAGAAGGGGGTGGCCGAGGCGGAAGCGGCTTCGGCCGGCATGGCGGAGAAGTCTCGGGAGTTCGTTGCGGGGGGTGGGGAGATGTACATACCGATTCGGGCCGTGTCTTCGCCCTGATTTGGTTTTGCTCCCTCTCCCTCCGGGAGAGGGCTGCGGTGAGGGCGGCGGCGGTGGATACGGCGCGCTTCTGCCAAAGCCGCCGGCCCTCACCCTGACCCTCTCCCGGAGGGAGAGGGAAAAGAGGTGGAGCCCCGCGGGATTGCTACCATTCCCACTCCGCCCGAACCAGACCCCGCAATGCCCACTTTCCCCTTCGCCGCAGTCCTCTTCGACTGCGACGGCGTCCTCGTCGACTCCGAGCCCATCACCAACCGCGTGCTCGCCGAAATGCTCGGTGAGCTCGGCTGGCATCTCAGCACCGAAGAGGCAATGAACGCCTTCACCGGCAAGGCCGTGAAGGACGAGGCCGCGCTCATCGAATCGAAGACCGGCGTGCGGATCACCGAGGACTGGCTAAAGACCTTCCGCGGCCGGCGCAACGAAGCCCTCGAACGCGACCTCGAAGCGATTCCCCATGCGCTCGACGCGATTCGGAAGATCCACGCCACGCTCGATGGCCGCATCGCCTGCGCCTCGGGCGCGGATCGCCACAAGGTCGAGCTGCAGCTGGCCAAGACGGGCCTGATCGAGTTCTTTGAGGGCCGTATCTTCAGCGGCCACGAGATGCCGCGCTCCAAGCCGCATCCCGACGTGTACCTCGCGGCGGCGGCCGCGCTGGGCGTCGATGCGAAGCGCTGCGCCGTGGTCGAAGACACCGTGACGGGCGCCGCCGCCGGCGTGGCCGCCGGGGCCACGGTGTTCGGCTACAGCACCGGCGAATCGGGCCACAGCGGGCCCGAGGCGCTGCGCAGCGTCGGTGCGCTGCAGGTGTTCAGCGACATGCGCGAACTGCCGGCGCTGCTCGCGGCGCACGGCATGCAGCCGGCCTGAAATCCCTGCGGTGAACAGGCCCGCGCGCTTTCTGCTGCAATGGCAGCGAGCATGTTCACAAGGAGCCAGCCCCCGATGACTTCCGAATACCAGACGGCGCAGCCCGAGCGCGCCGAGATCGATGCCCTCGAAGGTCCCGCCGTGGTCGAGTTCGGCACCAACTGGTGCGGCATCTGCAAGGCCGCGCAGCCGAACATCACCGAGGCCTTTGCCCAATACCCGCACATCCGCCGCATCAAGGTCGAGGACGGCAGCGGCCGGCCACTCGGCCGCTCGTTCGGCGTGCGCCTCTGGCCCACGCTGGTGTTCATGCGCGACGGCAAGGAAGTCGCCAAGCTCGTGCGGCCAGAGGACAGCGCTTCCATCGCCGCCGCGCTGGCGCGCGTCGACGCGCCTGCGGCGGGCTGAACGCTACTTCTTCGCCTGCTGGCGGAAATCGCTCGGCGCCTGGCCGGTCCATTGCAGGAAGGCGCGCGCGAAGCTCTTCTCGTTGCGAAAGCCCACCGCCAGCGCCACCTGCTTGATCGGGCGCGCCGTGCGGCGCAGCAGGTCCACGGCCATCTCGTGGCGCACCTCGTTCTTCAGCGCCTGGAGCGATGTGCCTTCCTCGTGCAACTGCCGGTGCAGGGTGCGGCTCGACACGTTGAGCAGTGCGGACAGCCCGTCGGCGGTGGTGGCTTCGCCGGCGTGCGAGCGCAGCAGTTCGCGCACGCGCTGGCCCAGCAGCCGGTCGCGCCGGTACTGCAGGATCGTGAGGGGCAGCGCCCGCTTGAGCATGGTGCGCAACGCGCGCTCGTCGCGCTGCAGGGGCAGGGCGAGGTAGCGCTCGTCGAACGCGATGCTCGCGCAGGCCGCGTCGAAGCGCGTGTCGGGCGTGAACATCGACGCATAGGCATCGCGGTGCGCCGGCGCAGCGAAGGGAAAGCTGGCCTGGCGCAGCGAGATGCGCGAGTCGATGGCCCAGCACATGTAGCCGTGCATGAAGCGCAGGCTCGTCACCAGGCAGAACTCTCGGAATGCGTCGTCGAGCGCTCGGCGTTCGGCCACGCGCAGCGTGGCGACGCCGCCCGCCACCTCGAGCGACAGGCCGATGTCGTCGGTCAGCAGGTGGTGATGGCGGCACCAGCGCTTGATCGCCACGCCGAGGTCGGGCGCGGTCAGCGAGGCGCGGCACAGCATGCCGTAGCTGCCCCAGGGCAGCCGGCGCGAGAACCAGCCGAGTGCTTCGTCGTCGAGCTCCTGCATGGCGTGATCCGACAGCACCTCGAACTGCGCGGCCGTGACCCGGGCATCGGGCCGGGCCAGCTCGCGCGGCGTGATCTGTGCCGCGCGCAGCGCCTCCGACGGATCGGCGCCATGGCGCTGGTAGCCGCGCACGATGGCTCGCACGAAGGCCATTGGCGTGACGGCGCGGGCAGGTCGGAGAAAGGCGGGAGACGACATCGGGTGGCAGGCGCGGCGTGGCGCATTTTGCAACCATTGTGGCGCCAATTGCGGCGCGGCCAAGCGTAAGCTGCGTGGTTCCAAGCGCCAATCCGCGTGGGACCGCCTGCGCGCCGACCCCTCAGAGGAGACAAGACACATGCACGATCCCGGCCTGAACTTCGACCTGGGCGAGACCATCGACTCGCTGCGCAGCGCCATCCAGGACTTTGCGGCTCATGAAATCGCGCCGCGCGCGGCCGACATCGACAGCGACAACCTGTTCCCGCACGACCTCTGGAAGAAGCTCGGCGACCTCGGCCTGCACGGCATGACGGTGAAGGAAGAGTTCGGCGGCACCGAGCTCGGCTACCTCGCCCACATCGTGGCGATGGAAGAGGTCTCGCGCGCCTCGGCGTCGGTGGGGCTTTCGTATGGCGCGCACTCCAACCTGTGCGTGAACCAGATCCACCGCAACGGCAGCGACGCGCAAAAGAAGAAATACCTGCCCAAGCTGGTGAGCGGCGAGCATGTGGGCGCGCTGGCCATGAGCGAGCCGAACGCCGGCTCCGACGTGGTCAGCATGAAGCTCAAGGCCGAGAAGAAGAACGGTTACTACGTGCTCAACGGCGGCAAGATGTGGATCACCAACGGCGGCGATGCCGACACGCTGGTCATCTACGCCAAGACCGAGCCCGAGATGGGCGCGCGCGGCATGACGGCCTTCATCGTCGAGAAAGGCTTCAAGGGCTTCTCGGCCGGCACCAAGCTCGACAAGCTCGGCATGCGCGGCTCCAACACCTATCCGCTGTTCTTCGACAACTGCGAAGTGCCCGAGGAGAACGTGCTCGGCGGCGAAGGCCAGGGCGCCAAGGTGCTGATGAGCGGCCTCGACTACGAGCGCGCGGTGCTCTCGGGCGGCCCGCTCGGGATCATGGCCGCCTGCATGGACGCGGTGCTGCCTTTCGTGCACGAGCGCAAGCAGTTCGGCCAGAGCATCGGCGAGTTCCAGCTCATGCAGGGCAAGCTCGCCGACATGTACTCGACCTGGCAGGCCACGCGTGCCTACGTCTACGCGGTGGGCAAGGCCTGCGACCGCAATGACCACGCCCGTACCTTCCGCAAGGACGCGGCCGGCGCCATCCTCTATTCGGCCGAGAAGGCCACCTGGATGGCCGGCGAGGCGATCCAGGCGCTGGGCGGCGTGGGCTACACGAAGGACTTTCCGGTCGAGCGGCTCTGGCGCGATGCCAAGCTGTACGAGATCGGTGCGGGCACGAGCGAGATCCGGCGGATGCTGATCGGGCGCGAGCTGTTCTCGGAAACTGCCTGAGCGGTTTTTTCTCCCTCCCCTTCCGGGGGAGGGCAGGGGTGGGGGCGAGCGGCGTTCGATGAAGCACTGCGCTGAAACCTGCGCCGCGAGCCCCCATCCCAACCTTCCCCCAAAAGGGGAAGGGGCCAGACAAGGAGACAAGAACATGGACATGACTTCCGCGTTGGACAAGAGCTACGCCAGGGGCGCCACCGACGTCCCGCTGATCGAACAGACCATCGGCGACTTCTTCGACGACATGGTCGAGAAGCAACCCGAGCGCGAAGCCCTGGTCAGTCGCCACGAAGGCCTGCGCTTCACCTACCGCGAACTGCAGGCCCAAGCCAACCGCCTCGCGAGCGCGCTATTGAAACTCGGCCTCGCGCCCGGCGACCGCGTCGGCATCTGGTCGCACAACAATGCGCCGTGGGTGCTGATGCAGATCGCCACCGCCAAGGTCGGCCTGGTCCTCGTCAACATCAACCCGGCCTACCGCACCGCCGAGCTCGAATACGCACTCAACAAGGTCGGCTGTAAGGCGCTGGTGACCATGGCCCGCTTCAAGACCAGCGACTACCTGGCCATGCTGCGCGAACTCGGACCCGACCGCCTGCCGCAGCTTGCGCACACCTTCTGGATCGACGGCAAGGATGCCCCCGACGAGCCCGGCATGCAGCGCTTCAGCACGCTGCTCGCGAGTGGCGATGCGGCGGATGCGAAGGTGCAGCAGGTGCAGAAGACGCTGAAAGCCACCGACCCGATCAACATCCAGTTCACCAGCGGCACCACCGGCTTCCCGAAGGGCGCGACGCTGACGCACCGCAACATCCTCAACAACGGCTTCTTCATCGGCGAGTGCATGAAGCTCACGCCGACCGACCGGCTGTGCATTCCGGTGCCGCTGTACCACTGCTTCGGCATGGTGCTCGGCAACCTGGCCTGCCTCACGCATGGCGCGGCCATCGTGTACCCGAACGACGGCTTCGATCCGCTCACCGTGCTCGAGACCGTGGAGGCCGAGAAATGCACCGGGCTGCACGGCGTGCCCACGATGTTCATCGCCGAGCTCGACCATCCGCGCTTCAAGGACTTCGACCTGTCGACGCTGCGCACCGGCATCATGGCCGGCTCGCCGTGTCCGACCGAGGTGATGAAGCGTGTGGTCAACGAGATGCACCTCGGCGAGATCACCATCGCCTATGGCATGACCGAGACCAGCCCCGTGAGCTGCCAGAGCAGCACCGACACGCCGCTCGACCGGCGCGTGTCCACGGTCGGCACGGTGCAGCCGCACGTCGAGGTGAAGATCGTCGACCCCGAGACCGGCGTCATCGTCGCGCCCGGTCAGTCGGGCGAGCTGTGCACGCGCGGCTACCTCGTCATGCACGGCTACTGGGACGACGAGCCGAAGACGCGCGAGGCCATCGACGCCGAGCGCTGGATGCACACCGGCGACCTCGCGACCATGGACGCCGAGGGCTACGTCAACATTGTCGGGCGCATCAAGGACATGGTGATCCGCGGCGGCGAGAACATCTATCCGCGCGAGATCGAAGAGTTTCTCTACCGCCATCCGAAGGTGCAGGACGTGCAGGTGGTCGGCCTGCCCGACCGCAAGTACGGCGAGGAGCTCTGCGCCTGGATCATTCCCAAGCCCGGCCAGATGCTCGAAGAGGCCGAGGTGCGCGACTTCTGCAAGGGCCAGATCGCGCACTACAAGGTGCCGAAGTACATCCGCTTCGTCGAAGCGTTCCCGATGACCGTGACCGGCAAGATCCAGAAATTCAAGATCCGCGAAGCGATGGCCGAACAGCTCGGCCTCGAACAAGAAAAGACAGCATGAGCAAGATCGAAACCAAACTCAACGCCCGCTCCGCCGACTTCCAGGCCAATGCCACCGCCATGCGCGCGCTGGTCGACGACCTTCGTGCGCAGTTCGCCAAGGTGGAGCAGGGCGGCGGCGAGGCCGCGCGCGCCAAGCACACCGGGCGCGGCAAGCTGCTGCCGCGCGACCGCGTGGCCGAGTTGCTCGACCCGGGCACGCCGTTCCTCGAGATCTCGCCGCTCGCCGCGCACGGCATGTACAAGGGCGACGCGCCCGGCGCCGGCCTGATCGCGGGCATCGGCCGCGTCAACGGCGTCGACTGCATGGTGGTGTGCAACGACGCCACCGTGAAGGGCGGCACCTACTACCCGATGACGGTCAAGAAGCACCTGCGCGCGCAGGAGATCGCCGAGCAGAACCGCCTGCCGTGCATCTACCTCGTCGACTCGGGCGGCGCCAACCTGCCGAACCAGGACGAGGTCTTTCCCGACCGTGACCACTTCGGCCGCATCTTCTACAACCAGGCCAACATGAGCGCCCAGGGCATCCCGCAGATCGCGGTCGTCATGGGCTCGTGCACTGCCGGCGGCGCCTATGTGCCGGCGATGAGCGACGAGTCGATCATCGTCAAGAACCAGGGCACCATCTTTCTCGGCGGCCCGCCGCTCGTGAAGGCGGCAACGGGCGAGGTCGTGACAGCCGAAGACCTCGGCGGCGGCGACGTGCACACCCGCCTGTCGGGCGTGGTCGACCACCTGGCGCAGAACGACCTGCATGCGCTCGCGCTCGCGCGCTCGGCGGTGGCGAACCTCAACGCGCAGCGGGGCGAAGAGCAACACGCCGCCCCGGCGGCCGACGAGCGGCGTGCACCCCTGTTCCCGCGCGAGGAGCTCTACGGCGTGATCCCCACCGACACGCGCAAGCCCTTCGACGTGCGCGAGATCATCGCGCGCATCGTCGACGGCAGCGAGTTCCACGAGTTCAAGGCCCGCTTCGGCGCCACGCTGGTCTGCGGCTTTGCCGAGATAGAAGGCATGCCGGTGGGCATCGTCGCGAACAACGGCATCCTGTTCAGCGAATCGGCGCAGAAGGGTGCGCACTTCATTGAGCTGTGCTGCCACCGCAAGATCCCGCTGGTGTTCCTGCAGAACATCACGGGCTTCATGGTGGGCCGCAAGTACGAGAACGAAGGCATCGCACGGCATGGCGCCAAGATGGTGACGGCCGTGGCCACCGCCAACGTGCCCAAGTTCACCATCATCATCGGCGGCAGCTTCGGCGCCGGCAACTACGGCATGTGCGGTCGGGCCTACAGCCCGCGCTTTCTCTGGATGTGGCCCAACGCGCGCATCAGCGTGATGGGCGGCGAGCAGGCCGCGAGCGTGCTGGCCACGGTGAAGCGCGACGGCATCGAACTGAAGGGCGGCAGCTGGAGCAAGGAAGAGGAAGAAGCCTTCAAGGCGCCGATCCGCCAGCAGTACGAAGACCAGGGCCACCCCTACTACGCCAGCGCGCGGCTCTGGGACGACGGCATCATCGATCCGGCCGATACGCGCCGCGTGCTCGCGCTCGGCCTTGCCGCTGCGCGCCATGCGCCCATTCCCGAACCCCGCTTCGGCATCTTCCGGATGTGACATGACCACCTTCACCAAGCTCAAGCTCGAATCCGGCGACGGCCCGGTCGGGCGCATCTGGCTCGACCAGCCCGACGCGCGCAATGCCTTCGACGACACGGTGATCGCCGAGCTCACGCAGGCCTTCACCGAAGCCGGCGCCGCGCCGCAGGTCAGGGCCATCGTGCTCGGCGCCAACGGCCCGGCGTTCTGCGCGGGCGCCAACCTGCACTGGATGCGCCGCATGGCCGACTACACGCGCGACGAGAACATCGCCGACGCGGGCAAGCTCGCCGCCATGCTGCGCACCATCGCCGAATGCCCCAAGCCCACCATCGCACGGGTGCAGGGCGACGTGTACGCCGGCGGCATGGGCCTGGTGGCCGCCTGCGACATGGCCGTGAGCGTCGACACTGCCTGGTACTGCCTCAGCGAAGTGAAGATCGGCCTCGTGCCCGCGACTATCAGCCCGTACGTGCTGCGCGCGATGGGCACGCGCGCTTCGCAGCGCTACTTCCTCACGGCCGAGCGCTTCGGCGCGGCCGAGGCGCACCGCATCGGCTTCGTGCACGAGGTGGTCGCGGCCGAGGCGCTCGATGCCAAGGTCGACGAACTGCTGAAGGCGCTCACCGGCGCGAGCCCTGCCGCCGTGCGTGCCTGCAAGCAGCTGATCGCCGACGTGGACGGCCGGGAGATCGACGATGCGCTGATCGCGAAGACGGTCGAAGGCATCGCCGACATCCGCGCCAGCGACGAAGGCCGCGAAGGCGTGCAGGCCTTCCTGCAGAAACGCAAGCCTTCGTGGCTGGGCCGCTGAGCGCACGCGATGACCGCGCTCGACATGCCCCAGCTGCTCGCACTGGCTGCCGCCATCGGCTGGGCCAGCGGCGTGCGCCTCTACCTCGTGGTGCTGCTGACGGGCCTCGTCGGCTATTTTGGCTGGGTGCCGCTGCCGGGCGGGCTGCAAATGCTCGCACATCCGGTCGTCATCGCGGCGAGCGGCTTCATGGTCTTCATCGAGTTCTTCGCCGACAAGATCCCGGGGCTCGATTCGCTCTGGGACATGGTGCACACCGCGATCCGCATCCCGGCCGGCGCGGCGCTCGCGGCCAGCGTGTTCGGTGCCGACCATGGCGTGATGGCGATCGTCGCGGCGCTGCTCGGCGGCGGCTTCGCTGCAACCGCGCATGCGGCCAAGGCCACCACGCGCGCCGCGATCAACACCTCGCCCGAGCCGTTCTCGAACGTGGGCGCCTCGCTGGTCGAGGACACGATGGTGCCTGCGGGGCTGTGGCTCGCGGTGGCGCACCCGTTCGTGTTCCTCGTGCTGTTCGTGCTGGTGCTGGTCGCGAGCGTGTGGCTCATCCGCAAGAGCTGGCGCTTTCTCCGGGCGCTGTTCAGCCGCGTGGCCCGCATCTTCAGCGGCCGATCCGATCCGGGCGTCGTGCCGGCGTTCCAACTGAAAAAGAATCCTCCCGGAGACTCCTCGAATGTTTAAAAAGATCCTGATTGCCAACCGCGGTGAGATCGCGTGCCGGGTGGCCGCGACGGCGCGCCGCATGGCCATCCGTACCGTCGCCGTGTATTCCGACGCCGATGCGCACGCGAACCATGTGCGCGCCTGCGACGAGTCGGTGCACCTCGGCGGCAGCGCACCGAAGGACAGCTATCTGCGCTGGCAGAAGATCCTCGAGGCCGCCAAGGCCACGGGCGCCGAGGCGGTGCATCCGGGCTACGGCTTCCTGAGCGAGAACGAGGAGTTCGCCCAGGCCTGCGCCGACGCGGGGCTGGTCTTCATCGGCCCGCCGCCCTCGGCCATCAAGGCGATGGGGCTCAAGGCCGAGTCGAAGCAGCTGATGGAAAAGGCCGGCGTGCCGCTGGTGCCCGGCTACCACGGCCATGACCAGGACTCGGCGCTGCTGCAGCGCGAGGCCGACCGCATCGGCTATCCGGTGCTCATCAAGGCGAGTGCGGGCGGCGGCGGCAAGGGCATGCGCGCAGTCGACAAGACGGCCGACTTCGAGGCCGCGCTCGCCTCGTGCAAGCGCGAGGCGATCAACAGCTTCGGCGACGATGCGGTGCTGATCGAGAAATACGTGCAGCGCCCGCGTCACATCGAGATCCAGGTGTTCGGCGATGCGCACGGCAACTACGTCTACCTGTTCGAGCGCGACTGCTCGGTGCAGCGGCGCCACCAGAAGGTGCTCGAGGAAGCGCCCGCGCCCGGCATGACCGAGGCAATGCGCAAGCAGATGGGCGAAGCCGCCGTGGCCGCGGCGCGCGCGGTGAACTACGTCGGCGCGGGCACGGTCGAATTCATCGTCGAGCAGCGCGATGGCGGCGCTATGAACTTCTTCTTCATGGAGATGAACACCCGCTTGCAGGTGGAGCATCCCGTCACTGAGGCCATCACCGGCCTCGATCTCGTCGAATGGCAATTGCGCGTGGCGTCGGGCGAGCTGCTGCCGGCGCAGCAGTCCGAGCTGCAGATCCACGGCCATGCGATCGAGGCCCGCATCTGCGCCGAGAATCCCGACAACAACTTCCTGCCCGCGACCGGCACGCTGCGCGTCTATCGCAAGGCGCAGGCCACGGCGTTCCAGCGCAGCCGCGTGCGCATCGACGACGGCGTGCGCGAGGGCGGCGAGATCTCGCCCTACTACGACTCGATGATTGCCAAGCTGATCGTGCACGGCGCCACGCGCGACGAGGCGCTCGCGCGGCTCGATGCGGCGCTGGCGCAGGTGCACATCGTCGGCGTCGCGACCAACGTGCAGTTCCTGCGCGGCGTGCTCGCGACCGACTCGTTCGCCAAGGCCAACCTCGACACGGCGCTGATCGAGCGCGAGCGCGCCGTGCTGTTCGACCGCGAGCCGCTGGGCCTGCCGCTCGCGGCTGCCGCGGCGATCACGCGCACGCTGGTGGCCGAGGGCGCCGCGGCCGGCGCGTCCGACCCGTTCGCGCGCCGAGACGGCTGGCGTGCACTGGGCGCCTACACGCGCCGCTTCGATGTCGAGTTCCGCGGCGAGGCGCAGACCGCCTTGCTCACGTTCCGGCACGACGGCAGCCTCTGGCTCGAGGCCGGCGGCGTCGCGGGCCCGCTGACCGTCGGGCGTTTTCCTTCGGGCGAGTTCGAACTCGACTTCGCGGGCAACCGGCAGACGGTGAACGTCTACCTCGACGACGCGACGGCGCATGTCTTCGCAGCGAAGGGCGCCACGAAGATCACCGCCGTCGATCGCCTCGCGCATGCCGGCGACACGCAGGCCGAAGGCGGCCGGTTGACCGCGCCGATGCCGGGCAAGGTCGTGTCCTTCGCAGTCAAGGCCGGCGACAAGGTCAGCCGCGGCCAGCCGCTGGCTGTGATGGAAGCCATGAAAATGGAGCACACCATCGCCGCGCCGGCCGATGGCACGGTCGAGGAACTGCTGTTTGCGCCGGGCGAGCAGGTGGGCGAGGGCGACGAACTGCTGCGGATGGTGGCCGCGGCGGCCTGAAGAAAAGATTAACCCCGTTGCGAGCGCCGGCGCGTATCAGCCGAGGTCGTCATCATTCAAGGAACGCCATGACAGCCTCTCGCTTGCCTTCGGGCTCGCCCCTCCTTCTTGCCGACCGCCTGCGCGCGGGCGGTGTGCTGCTCGCACTGGCCGCCGCGCTATCGCTGGCTGGCTGCGGCCGTGACAGGGACAACGGCAGCAGCGAGCCGTCGCCACCCCCGGCCATGGCCCCGGCTCCGGCCGGTGGCATGGCGATGAAGGCTCAGCGCATGCAACCCGCCGCGGAGTCCAGCGCGTCCTCGGACATGCGGCAGGACGTGCAGCAGGAGGCCCCCCTGCAGCGCTTCCTTGCGGTGCGGCAGGAACTCGTCGTCGAGGTGCCGCCCGAACAGCTCGCCGCTGCCTGGGAAAAGATGCGCGATCTCTGCGGCACGCTGCAGTGCGAGCTGCTCTCGGCGTCGCTGCTGCGCGAGACGCCGCGGCAGCCCGGCAGCGCCATGCTCGAAGTGCGCGTCGCGCCGGCCGAGGTCGACAAGCTGCTCGGCGGGCTGGCGGGCGTCGCAAGCGTGGTCTCGCACACCACCACCAGCGAGGACAAGACCGCCGAGGTGATCGACGTCGAGGCCCGCATCAAGAATCGCACCGAGTTTCGCGACAGCCTGCGCGCGATGCTGGGCGACACCGTCACCAAGCGCACCATGGCCGACCTGCTGGCGATCCAGCGCACGCTGTCAGACACGCAGGCCGAGCTCGACGCCATTGCCACGCAGCGCAAGGTGCTGGCGCAGCAGACCAGCAAGCAGCACATCCAGATCCAGTTCACGCCGAAGCGCGTGCTGGTGGGGGGCGGCGACGACGGCTACAGCCCGATGAAGCAGGCGCTGCGCAATGCGGGCGCGGTGCTGGCCGAAAGCGTCGGCGCGCTGATCACCTTCGTGGCCGCGGTGCTGCCTTGGCTGGTGATCGTGGTGCTGCCGGTGGCATGGCTCGCGCGCGTGCTGTGGCGCCGCCGCCGGAGCCGCCGCGCGCGCTCGAACTGACTCAGCCCACCACGACTTCGCTGACCTGCATCACGGGGGCGATGTCGGTGTAGTTCTGGATGTCGCCGAGGATCTCCTTGGCGTGCGGGCCGAACGCCGCCTGGAACGCTTCGGCCGAATCGCATAACACGTGGCACATGCCCACGTAGGTGGGCGGCTGGCCCGGCGCGCCGCCGGCCACGCCGCGGTCGATGGTGTACGACCTGCACGCATCGCCCATGCGCGCCTTCAAGAGCGGCATGTGCTTGTCGCGGTAGTAGGCGTGGTCGAACCGTGCGCCTTCGGTGTAGGGGTACATCACGCTGACTTTGATCATGGGGTCGTCTCCTGTGAATGAACGGGTGGGGGATCCGCAATGGCCGCTTCAAGCATAGCCAAGCGCCCACGTCGCGTCTGCGCCCTCACTAAGATCCGTTCCATGAAAATCATCGTTTCCCTCACCGACAACCGTCCCGACCCCTGGATCGAAGGCCTGCGCGCCGAACTGCCCGGCGCGCAGATCGAAGCCTGGAGGCCCGGCGCGCCGCAGGCCGACCACGCCGTGGTCTGGGCCCCGCCGCAGCAACTGCTCGACGAGCAGCCGCAATTGCGCGGCCTGTTCAACATCGGCGCCGGCGTCGATGCGCTGCTCAAGCTCAAGGTGCCCGCCCACACGCGCATCGTGCGGCTCGACGACGCGGGCATGTCGGTGCAGATGGCCGAGTACGTCTGCCACACGCTGATCCGTCACTTCCGCGAGTTCGACGTCTACGAGGCCGATGCGCGCGAAGGCCGCTGGAGCTACCGCAAGCCGAAGCTGCGGCGCGACTTTCCGGTCGGCATCATGGGCCTTGGCGTGCTCGGCGAGCGCGTGGCGAAGGCGGTCGCGCACTTCGAGTTTCCGGTGGTGGGCTGGAGCCGCTCGCCGAAGGCGATCGACGGCGTGAAGGTGTTCAGCGGCGAGGCGCAGTTCGACGAATTCCTCGCGTCCACGCGCGTGCTGGTCAACCTGCTGCCGCTGACCGATGCCACGCGCGGCATCCTCAACCGCGACACGCTCGGCCGGCTCCGCCCCGAGGGCTACCTGATCAGCATCGCGCGCGGCGCCCACCTGGTCGAGGACGACCTGATCCCGCTGCTCGACAGCGGCAAACTCGCGGGCGCCACGCTCGACGTGTTCCAAGTCGAGCCGCTGCCCGCCGAGCATCCGTTCTGGCGCCATCCGAAGATCACCGTGACGCCGCACGGCTCGGCGCGCACGCTGCGCGAGGAATCGATCACGCAGATCGCCGGGAAGATCCGCGCGATGGAACAAGGCCAGCCCATCACGGGCGTGGTCGACCCGACGCGCGGGTACTGACCAGCGCGCCCGGCGCAGGCCGGAACTGAGCGACGGCGCCGAAGGCAGGGGAATCCCCAGGGCGCATTTTCTTCATGTATGTGAAAATATTTTCATGACTGTGAAGACTGCCTTCCGCGTGATCGAGATCGTCGAGCTCTTCGCGCGCGAGAAGCAGCCGCTCGCGCTCTCGGAAATGGCGCGCCTGCTCGAGATGCCCGTGTCGAGCTGCCTCGGCCTGATCCGCACGCTCGAGGCGCAGGGCTACATGTACGAGACCGGCCGCCGCCAGGGCTACTACCCGACCGGCCGGCTGCTCGCGATGGCGCAGGTGATCGCGGCGCACGATCCGGTGCTCGACCGCGTGCGCGCCACGCTCGAAGAGCTCCGCGACAGTGCGCGCGAGACCGTGCTGCTCGGCAAGTTCCGCGAGCCCGGCACCGTGATCTACCTCGAGGTGCTGAGCGCGCCGCAGCGCATCCGCTACACCGCCGAGGCCGGCGAAACCCGGCCGGCCTATGCCAATTCGATGGGGCGCGCGCTGCTGTCCACGCTGGCGCCCGCGGCGCGCCGCGCACTGCTCGCGGCGACCCCGCTCGCCCCGCTCACCGAGGCCACGCTGACCACGCCCGAGGCCATCGAGCAGGAGCTCGTGCGCGGCGCTGCACGCGGCTGGTACGGCAACCTGGGCGAAAGCATCCCCGACCTCGCCGGCCTCGCATGGCCGCTGCGCCTGGGCGGCGAGGCCTATGCGATCTCGATCGCCGGCCCGCGGTACCGCGTCGAGCCGCGCCTCGAGGAGATCGCCGCGATGCTGCGCGCGGCGTGCCTGTCGCTCGAACCCCAGACGCACCCCCCGATCCAGACCGAAAGCCCCCGATGACCCAGCCCACGCCCCGCTATTTCGTGCGAGAACAAGAGATCGCCGGCTACCACCCCGCCAACCACGTCGGCACGCTCAACAAGCGCCTGATCGGCCCCGAGACCGTGGGCGCGAAGCAGCTCGAGGTGCTGGTCGGCCACATCCAGAACGGCAAGGGCGCGCTGCCGCATGCGCACCCCGGCATCGAGCAGGTCTGCTACATGCTCGAAGGCCGGGCCGTTGCCGAGGTGGGCGGCCAGCGGCAGGAGCTGCAGCCGGGCGACTGCTGCTTCTTTCCGGCCGATGCGATGCACACCTTCACCGTGGTGAGCGACGAGCCCGTGCGCGTGCTGGTGATCTACAGCCCGCCCTACGAAGAATCGCCGGAGCGCGTGATCCGGCCCTGACCCAAGACAAACGGAGACAACACCATGCAGACGAAGACGAACGCGACAGAAACAGTCGCGGTGGCCAACCGCCGCCGCTTCATGGCCATCGGCGCCGCGGCGGGCCTTGCAGGCGCGGCGCCCTGGGCCTTTGCGCAGGACGGCTATCCGAAGCAGCCGATCAAGCTCATCGTGCCGTTCGCGGCCGGCAGCGGCACCGATGCGGTGGCGCGCATCACCGCGCAGATGCTCGGCGAGGCCCTCAAGGGCTCGGTCATCGTCGACAACAAGGCGGGCGCCAACGGCGTGATCGCGGCCGAGTTCGTGGCCAAGGCGCCGCCCGACGGCTACACGCTGTTCATGACCACCAACACCACGCACTCGGCCAACCCGAGCCTCATGAAGTCGCTGCCCTACGACCCGGTCAAGGACTTCGCGCCCGTGAGCCGCATGGGCAACCTGCCGTTCATGCTGGTGGTCAACAACGACCTGCCCGTGAAGAGCGTGGCCGAGCTTCTGGCCTGGGGCCGCGCGAACCCCGGCAAGCTGACCTATGCGAGCGGCAACAGCACCGGCATCGTGAGCGGCGCCACGCTGTCGCGCATGAGCGGCGTGCCGATGCTCCACGTGCCCTACAAGAGCACGCCGCCCGCCATTGCCGACTTGATCGGCGGGCAGGTGTCGATGATGGTGGTCGACCTTGCCGCGGGGCTCGCGACGGTCAAGGCCGGCCGGATGCGCGCGATCGCGGTCACCACGCAGGAGCGCACCCAGCTCTTTCCCGAGCTGCCGCCGCTGGCCGACACGCCCGAGCTCAAGGGCTTCGACATCACCTCGTGGAACGGCGTCTTCGCGCCCGCGGGCACGCCGAGGGACATCGTGCTGAAGCTCAACAAGGCGCTCGCGGAGATGGCGAACGGCCCGGTGTTCCGCGAGCGGGTGAGCAAGCTGGGCTTCGATGCGTTCGGCAGCACGCCGGAAGCGCTGGGCGCCTTCACCGTGGCCGAGCTGGCCAAGTGGAAGAAGCTGATCCAGGCTGCCGGCATTCAACCGGAATGAGCACGTCATCGTGTTTCTCCCTCCCCCTCCGGGGGAGGGCAGGGGGGGGGCCCAGCGGCGCATCCATCGCACGCTCTGCCTGCCCCCATCCCAACCTTCCCCCAGCGGGGGAAGGAGCCAAGACATGAGCACCACCGGACCGCTCCAGGGCATCCGCATCCTCGACCTCACGGCCGTGGTGATGGGCCCCTACGCCACCCAGACGCTCGGCGACCTCGGTGCCGACGTCGTGAAGGTCGAGCCGCCCTCGGGCGACAACCTGCGCGCCGTCGGGCCGATGCGCCATGCGGGCATGGGCGCGATGGCGCTGCACCTGAACCGCAACAAGCGCTCGATCGTGCTCGACCTCAAGCAGCCCGAAGGCCGCGAGGCCTGCCTGCGGCTGGCGGCGGGCTGCGATGCGCTGATCTACAACACGCGGCCGCAGGCGATGGCGCGGCTCGGCCTGGGCTACGAGGCGGTCGCGGCGGCCAATCCGAAGATCGTCTATCTCGGCGCCTTCGGCTACGGCGAGCAGGGCCCCTATGCCGGCAAGCCCGCCTACGACGACCTGATCCAGGGCGCGGCCGGCGTGGCCTCGCTGTTCGCGCAGCAAAGCGGCGGCGCGCCGCGCTATGCGCCGGTCACGCTTGCCGACCGCGCGGTCGGGCTGCAGGCCGCCATCGCCCTTCTGGCCGCGGTGCTGCATGCGCAGCGCACCGGCCAGGGCCAGGCGGTGGAAGTGCCGATGTTCGAGGCGCTCTCGCAGTTCGTGATGGGCGACCACCTCGGGGGCCAGAGCTTCGAGCCGCCGCTCGGCCCCACGGGCTATGCGCGCCTGCTCGCGCCCCACCGCAAGCCCTACGCCACGGCCGACGGCCACCTGAGCGTGCTGATCTACAACGACAAGCACTGGCAGGCCTTCTTCGACGTGATCGGCCGGCCCGAGCTGCGCCACTCGCCGATGTTCGGCACCCACACCGCGCGCGCGGCGCACATCGCCGAGGTCTATGCCTTCGTGGCCGAGGTCATGGCCACGCGCAGCAGCGACGAATGGTTCGCGCTGCTCGAGGCGGCCGACATTCCCGTCGCGCGGCTGCACAGCACCGAGAGCCTGCTCGGCGATCCGCACCTGCGCGCGGTCGGCTTCTTTCCCGAGGTCGACCATCCCACCGAGGGCCGCATCCGCACCATGGCGCCGGTGGGGCGCTACAGCGCCACGCCCGCCTCGCTGCACCGCCCCGCGCCGCGCATCGGCGAGCACAGCGTCGAGCTGCTGCGCGAAGCCGGCTACGACGACGCGGCCATCGATGCGATGCGCGCGCGCGGCGTCACGCTGCAGCCCGATCCACCCCCGAACGACAACGGTCCACGACGATGATGAATTTCTCCCTCGACGAAGACCAGCGCTCGCTGGTCGCGGCCATCGAACGGCTGTGCGAAGACTTTCCGATCGAGTACTGGCGCGACCACGACGAGCGCGCCGCGTTCCCGCACGAATTTCACCGCGCCGTGGCCCAGAGCGGCTGGCTCGGCATCGCGATGCCCGAGGCCCAGGGCGGCGCGGGGCTCGGCATCACCGAGGCCGCGCTGATGATGCGCGCCATCAGCGCCTCGGGCGCGGGCATGTCGGGCGCCTCCGCGGTGCACATGAACATCTTCGGCCTCAACCCGGTGGTGGTGTTCGGCAGCGACGCGCAGCGCCAGCGCTTTCTGCCGCCGCTTATCGCGGGCACCGAGAAGGCCTGCTTTGCGGTGACCGAACCCGACGCGGGGCTCGACACCACGCGCCTCAAGACGCAGGCCGTACGCCAGCCCGGCGGCGGCTACCTGCTGCACGGCCGCAAGATCTGGATCTCGACCGCGCAGGTGGCAGACCGCATGCTGATCCTCACGCGCACCACGCCGCTCGACCAGGTGAAGAAGCCCACGCAGGGGCTCACGCTCTTCTACACGGCGCTGGACCGCAGCAAGGTCGAGGTGCGCGAGATCCACAAGCTCGGCCGCGCGGCGGTCGACTCGAACATGCTCTTCATCGACGGGCTCGAGGTGCCGGAGGAAGACCGCATCGGCGAGGAAGGGCGCGGCTTCGAGTACATCCTGCACGGGCTCAACCCCGAGCGCATCCTGATCGCGGCCGAAGCCATCGGCATCGGCCGCGCCGCGCTGCGCATCGCCGCGCAGTACGCGCAGGAGCGCGTGGTGTTCGGGCGGCCCATCGGGCAGAACCAGGGCGTGGCGCATCCGCTCGCGCGGGCCTGGGCCAACCTCGAGGCGGCCGACCTGATGATGCTCAAGGCCGCCACGCTGTACGACGCCGGTGCGCCCTGCGGCATCGAGGCCAACGCCGCCAAGTACCTGGCGGCCGAAGCCGCGCACGACGCCTGCCAGAACGCGGTGCTCACGCTCGGCGGCATGGGCTACGCGAAGGAATACCACGTCGAGCGCCTGCTGCGCGAGAGCTACATCCCGCGCATCGCGCCCGTGAGCCCGCAGATGATCCTGAACTTCATTGCGGAAAAAGCGCTGGGGCTGGCGAAGTCGTATTGACGAGCGCCGGCCCGGCTGGCGCGATCTGCAACCCCGCTGGCGTGCATTGCAACCCCTCGCGCCGCATGTGCGGCGCAGGTGGCCGACAATCGCCGAACGGTTTTTTCTTCTTCAGAGACACGCCATGAAACTCCCCGCCAAGGTCCAGCTCGTCGACGTCGGCCCGCGCGACGGATTGCAGAACGAAAAGCAGCCCGTCGCCGCCGAAGTCAAGATCGCCCTCGTGCACCGCCTGCAGGAGGCCGGCCTGACGGAGATCGAGGTCACCAGCTTCGTGTCCCCCAAGTGGGTGCCGCAGATGGCCGACAACGCCGAGGTGATGCATGGCATCCAACGCAAGCCCGGCGTGCGCTACTCGGTGCTCACGCCGAACATGAAGGGCTTCGAGGCCGCCATCGCCGCCCCGCGCGAAGAGTGGCCCGACGAGATCGTGGTGTTCGGCGCCGCGAGCGAGGCCTTCAGCCAGAAGAACATCAACTGCTCGATCGCCGAGAGCATCGAACGCTTCGCGCCCGTGGTGGCCGCGGCGCGCGCGAAAGGCATCGACGTGCGCGGCGCCATGTCGTGCACCGTCGGCTGCCCGTACGAGGGCGACATCGCACCCGAACGCGTGGGCATGCTGGCCGGGCTGATGAAGGACATTGGCGTGCAGCGCGTGGACGTGGCCGACACCATCGGCGTGGGCACGCCGCGCAAGGTGCAGGCCGCGATCGAGGCGACGCTGGCGCATTTCGGCGTCGACCAGATCTCGGGCCATTTCCACGACACCTACGGCCAGGCGCTGGTCAACACGCTAGCCTCGCTGGAGATGGGGGTCTGGAACTTCCAGTCGTCCTCCGCCGGGCTGGGCGGCTGCCCCTACGCCAAGGGCGCGACCGGCAACGTCGCGACCGAGGAAGTGGTCTACATGCTGCACGGCATGGGCATCGAGACGGGCATCGACCTCGACCGGCTGATCGACGCGGGCGTGTACATCAGCGAGGCGCTCGGGCGCGAGCCGAACTCCCGCGCGTCGAAGGCGATCCGCACGAAAAGGGAAGGTTGATGTGCGGCGCTGAACTTCATCCGCTGCCCGAAGGCGTCCAACGCGTGGCGCGCGCCCTGCAGGACCAGGGCCACGCGCACCCCCCGCGCATGCTCGACGACGCCTGCCGCACCGCGCAGCAGGCAGCCGACGCGCTCGGCATCGCGGTCGGGCAGATCGCCAAGAGCATCATCTTCCGGCGCAAGAGCGACGACGCGGCGGTGCTGGTCATCACCTCGGGCGACAAGCGCGTGGACGAGAAGAAGGTCGATGCGCTGGTCGGCAAGACCGGCCGCGCCGACGCCGAGTTCGTGAAGGCGCGCACGGGCTTCACGATCGGCGGCGTGTCGCCGGTGGCGCATGCCACGAAGCCGGTGGTGCTGATCGACCGCGAGCTGTTCCGCTTCGACGAGATCTGGGCCGCAGCGGGCCATCCGCATGCGGTGTTCCAGCTGCGGCCGCACGACCTCGAGAAGCTCACCGGCGGCGCGCCCGTGGCGGACGTCGTCTGACGTGAACATCGACGCGGCGCGAGCACTGGCCGAACATGCGGCCACGGTGCAGCAGTCGGCGGACGCCACGCCGTCGCCGTGCACCTCGGTCTGCCGCATGGACCGCCTGAGCGGCTTGTGCGAAGGGTGCCTGCGCACCATCCCCGAGATCGCCGGCTGGAGCCGCATGGACGACGATGGCCGGCGCGGCGTGTGGCGCGCGATAGAGTGGCGGGCGCGCGCCGGCATCTGGCGCATGCCGGACCCTCCTGGAGACAACGACACATGAAGCACATCGACTTCTATCTCGACTTCATCTCGCCCTACGCGCACCTCGCCTTCGAGCACCTGCCCCAGGCGCTCGAAGGCCTGAGCTACAGCGTGGCCTACAAGCCCGTGCTGCTCGGCGCGATCCTCAAGCACCACGGCCAGCTCGGTCCGGCCGAGATCCCGGCCAAGCGCGCCTGGACCTACCGCCATGTGCTCTGGCTCGGCCATGCCAACGGCATCCCGATCGAGATGCCGGCCTCGCATCCGTACAACCCGCTTGCGCACCTGCGGCTCGCGCTGGCGACGTCGAGTGACGGCAGCATCAGCCGCCTCGTGGCCGAGACGCTGTTTCGCCACGTGTGGCGCGGCGGCGAGGAAGCCGCCGATCCCGCACGGCTCGCCGCGGTGGCGGCGCAGCTCGGCACGCCGCTGCGCGACGCGAACGGCGACGAGAACAAGGCGCTGCTCAAGCGCAACACCGACGAGGCGGTCCAGGCCGGGGTGTTCGGCACGCCTGCTTGTGTGGTCGACGGCCGGTTGTTCTGGGGCTTCGATGGCCTCTCGATGCTGCGTGCCTACCTTGCGGGCGACCCGTGGTTCGACGGCGCGCAATGGGACGGTGCCGACCAGCGGCCCTCGATGCTGCGCAGCAGCAAAAGCTGAACACCGGCCGATTTCTTACAAGCTGAAACGGGCGCCGCGGGTTTCACCCTAATTCGTAAGCGTCGATTCAGTTTCGCGAAAGGCTCGGGTCAGTCGCGGCTCCAAGAATGCGTCACGGTCCCGAATACCGGGGTCGAACGTACGCATTACACAGGAGACGACGCAAATGGCAGCAACACTGGATTCGAAGGGGGTGCCGCATCCGGCCCCCCGGCCCATGTCCGCGGAGGAAAAGAAGGTCATCTTCGCTTCTTCCCTGGGCACGGTGTTCGAGTGGTACGACTTCTATCTCTACGGTTCGCTGGCGGCGATCATTGCGAAGCAGTTCTTCAGCGGCCTCGATGCGGGCGCGGCCTTCATCTTCGCGCTGCTGGCCTTTGCTGCGGGCTTCCTGGTGCGTCCGTTCGGCGCCATCGTGTTCGGCCGCCTCGGCGACATGATCGGGCGCAAGTACACCTTCCTGGTCACGATCCTGATCATGGGTCTGTCGACCTTCATCGTCGGCCTGCTGCCCACATATGCCACGATCGGCGTGGCCGCACCCGTGATCCTGATCGCGCTGCGCATGCTGCAGGGCCTGGCGCTCGGCGGCGAGTACGGCGGTGCCGCCACCTATGTGGCCGAGCACTCGCCGCACGGCAAGCGCGGCGCCTACACCTCGTGGATCCAGACCACCGCCACGCTCGGGCTGTTCCTGAGCCTGCTGGTGATCCTGGGCGTGCGCACCTGGCTCGGCGAACAGGCGTTCAGCGACTGGGGCTGGCGCATTCCGTTCCTGGTGTCGATCGCACTGCTCGGCATCTCGGTGTGGATCCGGCTGTCGCTGAGCGAATCGCCGGCCTTCCAGAAGATGAAGGCCGAGGGCAAGACCTCGAAGGCACCGCTGGCTGAATCGTTCGGCCAATGGAAGAACCTCAAGATCGTGATCCTGGCGCTCGTCGGCCTGACCGCCGGCCAGGCCGTGGTCTGGTACACGGGCCAGTTCTATGCGCTGTTCTTCCTGACGCAGCAGCTCAAGGTCGATCCCACCACCGCCAACCTGATGATTGCCGCCTCGCTGCTGCTGGGCACGCCGTTCTTCGTGCTGTTCGGCATCCTGTCGGACAAGATCGGCCGCAAGCCGATCATCATGGCGGGCTGCCTGCTGGCCGTGGTGACCTACTTCCCGGTCTTCAAGATGATCACCGAGTACGCCAACCCCGACCTGGCCCGCGCGCAGGCCACGGCCGGCGTCACGGTCACGGCCGATCCGAAGTCGTGCTCGTTCCAGGGCAACCCGGTGGCACGCGAGATCGATTTCCGCAGCTCGTGCGACATCGCCAAGCGCTACCTGGTGCAGAACTCGGTGAGCTACGACAACGTCGAGGGCGCGCCGGGCTCCAAGGCCATCGTCAAGATCGGCAGCAAGACCATCGAGGCGCCCGTGGGCAACGTGGTCAACCTGAAGTTCGACGAAGGCTCCGCCAAGGATATCGCCGCCTTCAAGAAGGCCGTGGCCGACGACCTGAAGGTTGCAGGCTATCCAGCCAAGGCCGACCTCTCCAAGATGAACAAGGTGATGGTCGTCGCGCTGCTGTTCTGGCTCGTGCTGCTGGTCACGATGGTCTACGGCCCGATCGCAGCCATGCTGGTCGAGCTGTTCCCCACGCGCATCCGCTACACCTCGATGAGCCTGCCGTACCACATCGGCAACGGCTGGTTCGGCGGCCTGCTGCCGACCACGGCATTCGCGATCGTGGCGACCACCGGCAACATGTACAACGGCCTCTGGTACCCGATCATCATCGCGGCCATGACGCTCGTCATCGGCACGCTGTTCATCCGCGAAACGAAGGACGTCGACATCTACGCCAACGACTGACCGGCGGCGAGCAAGGGAGGGCGCCCGCGCCCTCCGTTCAACAAAGGGGCTTCATGCCGGTCCGGCACGAGGCCCTTTTCTTGAACCCAGACATCACCAGGAGACAGCACCCATGTGGAAGATCGCCATCGGCTTCGTCATCTTTGCCGCCATTGCCCTTTACGTGATCTCGCAGGCCGGCGACAAGATCGACATGTCGGGCGAGAAGCACGGCGGCGACGTCGTGCACGAGCCCGCGCCCGCGGGTCAGAAATAGGCTGGCAGGCGGGCGACTCCGGGCGCGCTGGTATCAGCGCTTGAAGCGGCCGTCGCTGATGATCGAAAGATCGGCGAAGTCGATGCCCGAATGGTCCTGGGGCGAATAGCTCACCTCCAGCCCGCCGAGATCGTAGGCGCGCAGGCCGTCGAGTGCCGCCAGCACCTTCGCGCGCGTGGGCTTGGGCCCAGCGCGGCGCAGCGCCTCGACCAGCACCTTGCCGGCGGCAAAGCCCTCGAGCGCTGCCGGTGACAGCTCGGCCTGCCCCTTGGCGCGCGCCAGCGACAGGGCTTCCTTGACCATCGGGTAGCTGATCGAGCGCTCGTTCGGGAACACCTGCGTCACGATCACGCCTTTGCTCGCATCGCCGAGCTGCTTGACGAAGCCCGACGACGCATTGTTCGACAGCGTCACCACCTGCGCGGCGGAGCCTGCCGCGCGCAATGCCTTGATGCCTTCGACCACCACCGTCCCCGAGCCGATCCACAGCACGGCCTGGGCATTGGCGCCCTTCACGGCCGTGATGATCGCGGGGTAGTCGGGCTTGTCGCGGTCGGCCGGCAGCGTCACCGTGGGTTTGGACTGGCCCTTGGCAAAGCCCGCCATCGCGCCCTCGAGCGCATCGAGCCCGAACGAATCGGTGACGTGGACCACGGCGATGCGCGAGATGCCGGTGGTGAGCAGGTGCTGCACCGCCTTCTCGGCCTCGCGCTGATAGGTGGAGCGCACGTTGAACACGTGCTTCTGCACCGGCCGGTGCAGCACCATCGCGCCGGTGGACGGCGCGATCAGCGCCACCTCGTGCCGGTCGAGCCAGGGCACGATGGCCTGCGAATGCGGCGTGCCGCGGCTCAGGAACAGCGCGACGACTTTTTTCTCTTCGATCAGCACGCGGGCGTTTTCGCCGGCGCGCTTGACGTCGAAGGCGTCGTCCATGCGAACCATCTCGATCTTCTCGCCATGGATGCCGCCCGCGGCATTGGCCGCGTCGATCACCAGTTGGGCACCGCCGATCGTCTCGTTCACGCTGGCGGCGACCGAGCCGGTCAGGCCAGCGGTCTGTCCGATCAGGATCTGCGCCGGGGCGCCGGTGGCGGCCGCGGCCATCAGGGCGGCGCAGAGCAGGTGCAGCTTTTTCATGAAATCACTTTCGGATGCCCGGCTGGACGTAAGCAAAAGTCCTATTTGTTAATAAATTGTCACAACATGCATCCGTACAAACCCCTGCGTCGGCGCGGAGCATCTGGCGCGGTGCGCATGAGCGTCATGGTTGGCTCCCTAGAATGTTTGCCCCACCCCCCAAGGCACTCATGACACAGGGCTCCATCCGGATTCGCGGCGCGCGCCAGCACAATCTCCAGAACCTCGACCTCGACATCCGCACCGGCGAGATGACGGTCGTCACCGGGCCCAGCGGCTCGGGCAAGTCGAGCCTCGTTTTCGACACCCTTTATGCCGAAGGCCAACGGCGCTACGTCGAGACCTTCTCGGCCTACGCGCGCCAGTTCCTGGACCGCATGGACAAGCCGGCCGTCGACAAGGTGGAGGGCGTGCCGCCCGCCATCGCCATCGACCAGACCAACCCGGTGCGCTCCTCGCGCTCCACGGTCGGCACGATGACCGAGCTCAACGACCACCTGAAGCTGCTCTACGCACGGGCAGCGCAGCTCTTCGACCGCGAAACCGCGCTGCCGGTGCGCCACGATTCGCCCGACAGCATCTACGCCCGGATCGCCGAGCGCGCCGCGGCGGCCGGCGATCCGCGCATCCTGGTGACCTTTCCGGTCGAGCTGCCCGCGGGCACGTCGGCCGAGGAAGTCACGCAGTGGCTCTCGGCCAGCGGCTTCACGCGCGTGCAGTCCGAGCGCGAGGTGGCCACGCCCACGGGGCCGCGCAAGGTGCTCGACGTGGTGGCCGACCGCTTTCGCGTGTCGAGCGCCGAGCGCGCGCGCGTGGTCGAGGCGATCGAGGTGGCGCTCAAGCGCGGCAGCGGGCGCGTCACCGTGCACGCGCTGGCAGCGGACGAGAGCGTGCCCGCCGAAGTCTGGAAGTTCTCGACCGGCCTGCATTGCCCCGAGAGCGACGTCCGCTACACCGACCCGATCCCGTCGATGTTCTCGTTCAACTCGGCCGTGGGCGCCTGCGAGACCTGCCGCGGCTTCGGCCGCGTGATCGGCGTCGACCTGGGGCTGGTGATCCCGAACGACAAGCTCACGCTGCGCGCCGGTGCCATCAAGACTATCCAGACGCCGGCCTGGAAAGAGGCGCAGGACGACCTCATGCGCCACGCCGAGGCGGCCGGCATTCCGCGCGACACGCCCTGGAACAAGCTCACCGACGAGCAGAAGCACTGGGTGATCGAGGGCACGCCCAACTACAAGGAGGGCAACTGGAACAAGCAGTGGTACGGCGTGCGCCGCTTCTTCGGCTACCTCGAGAGCAAGGCCTACAAGATGCACATCCGCGTGCTCTTGTCGAAGTACCGCAGCTACACGCCGTGCCCGGTGTGCAGCGGCGCGCGGCTCAAGCTCGAGAGCCTGCTCTGGCGCATCGGCAGCAAGGACGATGCCGACGCGGTGCTGCCGTCCGAGAAGCGCTTCATGCCGCACGGCGTGAAATGGGCGCGCGCGCAGCTCGAGGCGCTGCCCGGCCTCTGCCTGCACGACCTGATGCTGCTGCCGATCGAGCGGTTGCGGCGGTTCTTCGACCAGGTCGAGCACCACGGCAACGGCACGCCCGCGAGCGAAGGCGAGGCGCAGGCCCTGAAGCTGCTGTTCGAGGAAATCACCACCCGGCTGCGCTACCTGCACGACGTGGGCATCGGCTACCTCACGCTCGACCGCCAGAGCCGCACGCTGAGCGGTGGCGAGGTGCAGCGCATCAACCTGACGACGGCGCTCGGCACCTCGCTGGTCAACACGCTGTTCGTGCTCGACGAGCCCAGCATCGGCCTGCACCCGCGCGACATGAACCGCATCACCGAAGCGATGCTGCGCCTGCGCGACGCCGGCAACACGCTGGTGGTGGTCGAGCACGACCCGGCCGTGATGCTCGCGGCCGACCGCGTGATCGACATGGGCCCCGGCCCCGGCATCCGCGGCGGCCAGATCGTGTTCGATGGCAGCACCGACCAGCTGCGCGATGCCGACACGCTCACCGGCCAGTACCTCGGCGGGCGCAAGAAGATCGGCATGGGCTTCAAGCGGCTGGTGAGCGAGAACACGCACCGGCTCATCCTCGAGGGCGTGCGCGAGCACAACCTGCAGAACATCACGGTCGAGTTCCCGCTTGCGCGCCTGGTGTGCGTGACCGGCGTCAGCGGCTCGGGCAAGTCGACGCTGGTGCAGGACGTGCTCGCGCCCGCGCTGATGCGCCACTTCGGCAAGGCCACCGAGACGCCGGGCGCGCACGACCGGATGCTCGGCGCCGATCACCTCGGCGACGTGGTCTTCGTCGACCAGTCGCCGATCGGCAAGACCGCGCGCTCCAACCCGGCGAGCTACGTCGGCGCCTGGGACGCGATCCGCGAGATCTTCGCCACCGCCGCACTCTCGCGCCAGCGTGGCTACACCGCGAGCAAGTTCAGCTTCAACTCGGGCGACGGGCGCTGCCCGACCTGCGGTGGCTCGGGCTTCGAGCACGTGGAGATGCAGTTCCTGTCGGACGTGTACCTGCGCTGCCCCGACTGCGACGGGCGGCGCTACCGGCCCGAGATCCTCGAGGTCAAGGTCGAGCGCAAGGGCAGGAGCTACAGCGTGGCCGACGTGCTCGAGCTCACCGTGGCCGAGGCGGCCGCGGTGTTCGAGGCCGACCGCGACGTGGTGCGCGTGCTGCAGCCGATCTCCGACGTGGGGCTCGACTACGTCAAGCTCGGCCAGCCGGTGCCCACGCTGAGCGGCGGCGAGGCGCAGCGCCTCAAGCTCGCGGGCTTCCTGGCCGACGCCGCCAAGAGCGCGACGGCCAGCAGGCAATCGGTCGCGCGCCGGGGCACGCTGTTCCTGTTCGACGAGCCGACCACGGGCCTGCACTTCGACGACATCGCGCGGCTGATGCGCGCGCTGCGCAAGCTGCTGGACGCGGGCCATTCGCTGATCGTGATCGAGCACAACCTCGACGTGATCCGCGCCAGCGACTGGTGCATCGACCTCGGCCCCGAAGGCGGCGAGGGCGGCGGCCGGGTGGTGGCCGAGGGCACGCCCGAGCAGCTGCGCGAGAACCGCGCCTCGCTCACCGGCGCGGCGCTGGCCGACTACGAGCTCGCGGTCGGGCCCGAGGCCTACAAGGTGGCCGAGCGCGCGGCGCGGCGCTACGTGGCCAACGCCAAGGCGGCGCCCGGCGGCAAGGCGATCGAGATCGTCAATGCGCGCGAGCACAACCTCAAGAACCTCAGCGTCCAGATCCCGCGCGGCAAGTTCAGCGTGGTGACCGGCGTCAGCGGCTCGGGCAAGTCCACGCTGGCCTTCGACATCCTGTTCAACGAAGGGCAGCGCCGCTACCTCGAATCGCTCAACGCCTATGCGCGCAGCATCGTGCAGCCCGCGGGCCGGCCCGAGGTCGACGCGGTCTACGGCATTCCGCCGACCGTGGCGATCGAGCAGCGCCTGTCGCGCGGCGGCCGCAAGAGCACGGTGGGCACCACCACCGAGGTCTGGCATTTCCTGCGCCTGCTCTACGTAAAGCTCGGCGTCCAGCACTGCACGCGCGACGGTGCGGCGGTGCAGCCGCAGACGCCCGACAGCATCGCCGCGCAGCTGATGCGCAACTTCAAGGGCCAGCACATCGGCCTGCTGGCGCCGCTGGTGAGCAACCGCAAGGGCGTCTACACCGAGCTGGCCGACTGGGCGCGACCGCGCGGCTTCACGCACCTGCGTGTGGACGGCGAGTTCCTGCCCACCACCGGCTTTCCGCGCATCGACCGCTTCAAGGAGCACAGCATCGAGCTGCCGGTGGCCAGCCTCGACGTGCTGCCGTCGCAGGAGACCGAACTTCGCGAGGCACTGACCCGGGCGCTCGAGCATGGCAAGGGCGTGGTGCACGTGCTGAGCCAGCTCGACGGCCTCGAAGCCGCCATGCGCGCGGGCGCGCCGAGCGCGGGCATCGGCCGCGTGCATGTGTTCTCGACGCTGCGCGCGTGCCCGGTCTGCAGCGCCAGCTATGCCGAGCTCGACCCGCGCCTGTTCAGCTACAACAGCAAGCACGGCTGGTGCCCCGACTGCGTGGGCACCGGCGTCAAGCTCAGCAAGGACCAGCGCAAGGTCTTCGACGACTCGGTGCTCGCCGATGACAGCAAGGGCCGCGAGCAGACCTTTGCCGAACCCGAGGTGGAGGATCTGGTCGACGTGGCGTGCCCGACCTGCGAGGGCACGCGGCTCAATGCCACGGCGCGCGCGGTGAGCTTCGGCGTCTCGCAGGGCGACGGCTCGGGCGGCATCGGCATCACCGAGCTCGCACGCATGAGCGTGACCGACGTGCGGCAGTGGTTCGAAGGCCTGGCGCTCATCGGCCGCGAAGCCGAGATCGCGCGCGACCTGGTGCCCGAGATCAAGAGCCGGCTCGAATTTCTCGAGGAGGTGGGCCTCGGCTACCTCACGCTCGACCGCGGCGCACCCACGCTCTCGGGCGGCGAAGCGCAGCGCATCCGCTTGGCGGCGCAGCTCGGCAGCAACCTGCAGGGCGTGTGCTACGTGCTCGACGAGCCGACCATCGGCCTGCATGCGCGCGACAACCAGATCCTGTTGAACGCGCTGCACAAGCTCGGCGAAAAGGGCAACACGCTGGTGGTGGTCGAGCACGACGAAGACACCATCCGCCGCGCCGACCACATCATCGACATCGGCCCGAGTGCCGGCAAGCGCGGCGGCCGTCTCGTGGCCGAAGGCTCGGTGGCCGACGTGCAGGCCGCGCCCGAGTCGCAGACCGGCCGCTACCTGCGCGACGCCATCAAGCATCCGCTGCAGGCCCGGCGCCTGATTCCCTCGCCCGATCCGAAGGCCGAGGACAGCGGCAACTGGCTCACGGTGCACGGCGCCGACCTGCACAACCTGCAGGACGTGACGGCCACGCTGCCGCTGCACCGTCTCGTGGTGGTGACCGGCGTCAGCGGCTCGGGCAAGTCGACGCTCGCGCGCGATGTGCTGCTGGCCAGCGTGCAGGGCATCGTGATCCAGCGCATGACCAAGGCCGGTCGCGACGCCGATGCCGCGGGCAAGCGCGCGGCCTGGTCCGGCTGCCGCAAGGTCGAGGGCTACGAGACCGTCGACCGCGTGCTCGAGGTCGACCAGACCCCGATCGGCAAGACGCCGCGCAGCTGCCCCGCGACCTACATCGGCTTCTGGGACACCATCCGAAAGCTCTTCGCCGACACGCTCGAGGCGAAGGCGCGTGGCTACGGCCCGGCGCGCTTCAGCTTCAACACCGGCGAGGGCCGCTGCCCCGGCTGCGACGGCGCCGGCGTGCGCACCATCGAGATGAGCTTTTTGCCCGACGTGAAGGTGCCCTGCGAGGTCTGCCACGGCGCGCGCTTCAACCCCGAGACGCTGGCCGTAAGCTGGCGCGGCAAGAGCATCGGCGAGGTGCTGCAGATGGAAGTGGACGAGGCGGTCGAGTTCTTCGCCGCCATGCCCAACATCGCCCATCCGCTGCAATTGCTGAAGGATGTCGGCCTCGGGTATCTCACGCTCGGCCAGCCGTCGCCCACGCTGTCGGGCGGCGAGGCGCAGCGCATCAAGCTCGTGACCGAGCTCAGCAAGGTGCGCGACGACGTGACCCGGCGCGGCCAGAAGGCGCCGCACACGCTGTACGTGCTCGACGAGCCCACGGTGGGGCTGCACATGGCCGATGTCGAACGGCTGATCCATGTGCTGCACCGGCTGGTGAACGGCGGCCACAGCGTGGTCGTGATCGAGCACGACCTCGACCTGATCGCCGAGGCAGACTGGATCATCGACCTCGGCCCCGAGGGCGGCAACGCCGGCGGCCGCATCGTGGCGGCGGCACCGCCCGAGGAGGTGGTGCGGCTCGGCACGCACACCGGCGTGGCGCTGGCGCCGGTGCTGGCGCGCTGAGCGGTGCGGCATGATGGCGGGATGCTCACCATCTACAACGACCGCCATGCGCTGCACCAGGGCAAGGTGGAGATGTTCCGCGGCGAGCTGGTGCCCTGCTTCGAGGTGCCCGCGCGCGTCGACCATGTGAAGGACGAGCTGCTGCGCCGCGGCCTCGGCCCGCTCGCGGCGCCCGACGATGCCTTCGACGAAGCGCTGCTGGCCCGCGTGCATGCGCCGCGGTACCTCGACTTCATCGCCCATGCGTGGGACGAGTGGGTGGCGCTCGATCCGTCGAACGCCGCGCGCGATGCGCTGCCGTCTTACTGGCCCACGCGCGGCATGCGCACCGACGTGCTGCCGAAGAGCTTTCCGGCGCGCATGGGCCTGTTCGCCTTCGATGCGGGCACGCCGCTCATGGCCGGCAGCTGGTCCGCTGCGCGCCACGGCGCCGCCTGCGCCTGGACCGCGGCGCAGCGGGTGGCCGCCGGCGCGGGCGCGGCCTTCGCGCTCACACGGCCGCCGGGCCACCACGCGGGCGCCGACTTCTTCGGCGGCTACTGCTTTCTCAACAATGCCGCGGTTGCGGCGCAGGCGCTGCGCGATGCGGGCGTGGACCGTGTGGCCGTGCTCGATGTCGACTACCACCACGGCAACGGCACGCAGGCCATCTTCTACGAGCGCAGCGACGTGCATTTCGCGAGCCTGCACGGCGATCCGCTGACCGACTACCCGTATTACCTGGGCCATGCCGACGAGCGCGGTACCGGCGCGGGCGAGGGCTTCAACCACAACCTGCCGCTGCCGCGCGGCACCGACTTCGCGGGCTGGCGCGCGGCGCTCGGGACCGCGCTCGACCGCATCGCCGCCGTGAAGGCCGGTGCGCTCGTGGTCTCGCTCGGCGTCGACACCTTCGAAGGCGATCCCGTGGCGGGCTTTCGCCTTCGAAGCGACGACTACCTGCGCATGGGCGAAGACCTCGCGCGCGCGGGCCTGCCGACGGTCTTCGTGTTCGAAGGCGGCTATGCGGTGGACGAGGTCGGCGTGAACGCCGTCAACGTGCTGCAGGGTTTTAAGCAAGCCGCGCGAAAATAGACACCCTGGCGCATGCGCGACAGCGATCGGGTGCGTCCCGATTGCCCCTGCCGGTTGGGCAGGGCCCAATGCGCGCTTTGTTTCTTTTTCATCATCCGTATTTTCTTCAGGAATCGCCATGTCCCGCCGCTCCCTTCTCTGTTGTGCCGCAACGCTCGCCGCTTGCGGAATCCTTTCGCCGCTGTCGGCGCTGGCGCAGGCATTTCCCGCCAAGCCGATCAAGCTGGTGATCGCCTTCCCCGCCGGTGGCCCCACCGACATCACGATGCGCCAGCTCGCCGACAACGCCGGCAAGATCCTCGGCCAGCCGGTCATCATCGACAACAAGCCGGGCGCCGGCGGCACCCTGCCTGCGCAGGCGCTGCAGACGGCGCAGCCCGACGGCTACACCGTCGCGCAGATCCCCCTCGGCGTGTTCCGCCTCGGCTACACCACCAAGCTGACCTGGGACCCGCTCAAGGACATCAGCTACGTGCTCAACGTCACCGGTTATGCCTTCGGCATCGTGGTGCCGACCGACAGCCCGTTCAAGAACTGGGCCGACTTCGTCGCCTATGCCAAGGCCAACCCGGGCAAGCTCACCTACGGCTCCACCGGCAACCTCACGAGCCCGCACCTCACGACCGAGATCGTTGCGCAGCAGGCCGGCATCGAGCTGCAGCACGTGCCCTACAAGGGCAGCGCCGACCTGATGCTCGCCGTGCTCAGCGGCCAGCTCATGGCCGCCGCCGACAGCACCGGCTTCGCGCCGCAGGTCGAGGCCGGCAAGCTGCGCGTGCTCAACACCTGGGGCGAGAAGCGCCTGGCCAAGTTCCCCAATGCACCCACGCTGAAGGAACTGGGCTACAACATCGTGCAGAACTCGCCATTCGGCATCGGCGCTCCCAAGGGCACGTCGCCCGAGGTGGTGAAGAAGCTGCACGACGCGTTCAAGCAGGCGATGGAAGAGCCGAGCTACGTCGCCTCCCTGGAGCGCTACGACATGCTGCCCAACTACATGAGCTCGGCCACGTACACCAAGTTCGCGCAGGACACCGTCGTGCGCGAGAAGGCCGTGATCGACAAGCTGGGTCTGGCGAAGCAGAAGTAAAGCGATACGCAAGAAGGCTGTGGGGCCTTCTTGCTAACGTTTTGGCGTTGCATGCGTGACAGTGCAAGGGCGAGCCCTGATTGCCGCGGCAGTGGCAGGCGAGCCCAATGCGCTTTTCTCATACTTCAGGAGGAAGCCATGTCTCGCCGAACGTCTCTTCTGTGTGCCGCAGTGCTCGCGCTTTGCGGAGTCGCCTCGCCTCTGTCAGCGCTGGCGCAGAACTTTCCCGCCAAGCCCATCAAGCTGATCATCGCCTTCTCGGCCGGCGGGCCGACCGACGTCACGATGCGCCAGCTCGCCGACAACGCGAGCAAGATCCTCGGCCAACCGGTCCTCATCGAGAACAAGCCCGGTGCCGGCGGCACCCTGCCGGCGCAGACACTGCAGATCGCCCAGCCCGACGGCTACACCCTGGCGCAGATCCCGCTCGGCGTGTTCCGCATCGGCTACACCACGAAGATCAACTGGGACCCGCTGCAGGACATCAGCTACGTGCTCAACGTCACCGGCTATGCCTTCGGCATGGTGGTGCCGACCGACAGCCCGCTCAAGACCTGGGCCGACTTCGTCGCCTACGCCAAGGCGAACCCGGGCAAGCTCACCTACGGTTCCACCGGCAACCTCACGAGCCCGCACCTCACGACCGAGATCATTGCGCAGCAGGCCGGCATCGAGCTGCAGCACGTGCCGTACAAAGGCAATGCCGAGGCGATGTTCGCCATCCTCAGCGGCCAGATCATGGCCGTGTCCGACAGCACCGGCTTCGCACCGCACGTGGAGTCGGGCAAGCTGCGCGTGCTCAATACCTGGGGCGAAAAGCGCCTCGACAAGTTCCCTAATGCACCCACGCTGAAGGAGCTGGGCTACAACATCGTGCAGACCTCGCCATTCGGCATCGGCGCCCCCAAGGGCACGTCGCCCGAGGTGGTGAAGAAGCTGCACGATGCCTTCAAGCAGGCGATGGAAGAGCCGAGCTACGTGGCCGCGCTCGCCCGCTACGACATGCTGCCCGACTACAAGAGCTCGGTGGAATACACCCAATTCGCGCGTGACACGGTGAAGCGCGAGAAGGCGGTGATCGACAAGCTGGGGCTCGCGAAGGAGAAGTGATCCACGTGGCGTGCGGAATGCCGATATTCCGCCGCTTGTAAACCCGTTGACATACGGCACTGCGCCGTCTTCCTAGACTCGTCCGCAGTTCGACGCGCCCCCGCCATCACATGCCGGTGGCGCGCCGTCTCAGCCCCTCGATGTCACGGATGACGCAATGCGCATTGATCCTGTCAGTCAGACCCTGCTCCTGAAGCTGGATCAGCACGTTCGAGACCATGACGCGGCTCAGGCCGGTGATGTTGGCCATTTCCTGGTGGGTGAAGGCGATGCCGATCAGGGTGCCGCCGGCCGAAGGTTCGCCGTAGGTATCGGCGAGCTGCACCAGGTGATGGATCACGCGCTGGGCGGCAGTGGCCTGGCTCAGCAGCAGGTTCTGGTTGGCAAGAATGCGCAGCTTGACGTTGGCCAGCCAGAGCACCTGGCGCAGGCAGGCGGGGCTGCGCTCCATGCACTCGAGCAGCTGCGCGTGCCCAACCTGGCGCGCCACCACGTCCGACGAGGCCACCGCCGTTACCGAGTGTCGGCCGTCCAGGAAAGCACTGCATTCGCCCACCATGCCGAGCGTTCCCACGATCGCCATGTGCTTCTCGTGCCCCGCGGCCGACAACAGAACCAGCCGCACGCGGCCTTCTTCCACGACGTAGACGTGGCGCACGGGGTCGCCCTGGAAGAACAGGGTCTCGCCCTTGCCGAAACGGACGACCGGCGCGTCGTCGGCAGTCAGCGCTTTCCAGCAGAAATGCGGCAGTTCGATCCACGCAGAGGGAAACCCGGCGGGGTCGGCAGTCTTGTTCATCGCTCCAACGCCTTGTCGTCATGCAAGGCAGTTTCATGAAACATCCATTCTCGTCCTACCGAAAGCTCTTTCCCATCCTGGCGCACACGGCCCAGCTCTCCAGTTGCTCGCAGAGCGCCTTGAGCCTGCCGGTGCGCCAGGCGATCGACGACTATCTCGATGTCTGGGTTCGCCGCGGCGCGGATTGGGGCTACTGGATGGAGCAGGTGGCGCTGGCCCGCGCGGAATTCGCGCGGATGATCCACGCCGACGCCAACGACGTGGCGGTGCTCGGCAGCGTCTCGGACGCGGCGTCCAGCATTGCGTCGGCACTGCGTTTCGAACCGGGACGCGACACGATCGTCACGACCACGCTGGACTTCCCGTCGCTGTGCCACGTGTGGCTCGCACAGCAGCCGCGCGGCGCCCAGGTGCGGTTCGTGCAGGGGCAGCCCGGCGAGGCACGCGCCGCCGACCGGATCGTCGAAGCGATCGACGAACGCACCGCGCTCGTCTCGGTCTCGCAGGCCTGCTTCTACGATGGCCAGATCGTCGACATCACGGCCACCGGCCGCGCCGCGCGCGCTCGTGGTGCCATCCAGTTCGTGGATGCGTACCAGTCGGCGGGCTCGATCGACATCGATGTCCGCGCGCAGGACGTCGACGTGCTGGCCGCCGGTGCGCAGAAGTACCTGCTCGGCATTCCCGGCATCGCCTTTCTCTACGTGCGGCCCGCGCTGGCGCGGCAGCTCACGCCGACGGTCACGGGGTGGTTCGGGCGCGTGGATCCGTTCGCGTTCGATCCGACCCGGCTCGATTTCGCGGAGGGCGCGGCGCGCTTCAACACCGGCACGCCGCCCATGATGTGCGCCAGCGTGGCCCGTGCGAGCATGGCGCTGCTCAACGAGGTCGGCATTCCGGCCATCGAGTCCTACCTTGCCGAGCTCTCGGCCGTGGCGCTCGAGGAAGCCGCGCAACTCGGGTTGTCGGTCGCGAGCCCGACGGCGCCGGGCGGGAAGGGCGCGAACACTGCCATCCGCGTGCCCCACGCGGCCGAGGTGGAGGCGCAGATGCTGAAGGCCGGCTACGTGGTGTCGGCGCGCAACGACGTGGTGCGCATTGCGCCGCACTTCTACAACACGGCCGACGAAGTGGTCGGCGCCCTGCGCGAGCTGGCGCGGTTGACCCGATGACGGCCACGGCGCATTGCGCATCGGTACGGTGCAGCGTGCCGGCAGGGCGCGCGCAGGCGTTCCTGGCCGACGACGTGCAGCTCGGCCGCTGGGCGCTGGGCTGCTGGCAGGCGGAGCCGGTCGGCGACGGGGTGGTGCGCGGCCATTCGCTGTTCGATGGGCAACCGGCCTGGGTCCGGCCCGTGGCCGATCCGCAGGGTTTCGGCGTGACCTACCACGTCGGCCCATCGGCCACCGCACTGGTCCCGCGCATCCGCGCCACGGTCGAGCCCACGCCCGACGGCGCCGCATGCCAGATCGGCCTGCATGCGGAGCGCACGCCCGGCATGGACGACGCTCGCTGGCTGCGGCTGGTGCGCTGCCACGAGGTGGAGATCCTGCTGATCGAGGCCCAGTTGATGGCGCTGCATGCGTCGCCACCTCCCGCCGCCCCTCTTTGACCACCCTGGAGAAGCCATCATGCAACGACGAACATTCGGACCGGCCCTCGCGGCCACCCTGTTGGCGCCCTGGCTGTCGGCACCGCTGCCGGCCCGTGCGAAGCGCCCCGGCGGCCCGATCCGCGTGCTGGTGGGCTTCTCGCCGGGCGGCGCCACCGACGTGGTGGCGCGTGCGCTCATCGAGCGGCTTGGCAAGGCCATGGACGGGCAGGTCTTCATCGTCGAGAACCGGCCCGGCGCCGGCGGACAGATCGCGGCGCAGCTGCTGAAGGCGGCGCCGCCCGACGGCGGCACGATCATGCTGTCGATCGACCACACCCAGGTGATCGTGCCGCTCACCATCGCCGCGGCGGGCTACGACCCCGTGGCCGACTTCACCGCGATGGCCGGCGTGGCCACCTACTACAACGTGATCGCTGTGAGCTCGCGCATCGGCGTCAAGACGCTGCCCGAACTCGGCGCCTGGATGAAGGCCAACCCGAAGGAAGCCAACTACGGCATCCCCGCTGCCGGCAGCGTGCCGCAGTTCATCGGTCAGATCGTCGGGCGGTCCTTCGGCGTGGCGGTGAACCCCGTGCCTTACAAGGGCGGCGCACCGATGGTGCAGGACCTGCTGGCCGGTCAGGTGCCGATCGGCATCGCGTCCATGACCGAGCTGATCGAACACCACCGCGCGGGCAAGGTGCACATCCTCGCCAGCTCCGGCACCGAGCGCAGCCGTACCGCGCCGGACATCCCCACTTTTCTGGAACTGGGCTTCAAGGGGGTCGACAAGAACCCCTGGCTGGCCTTCTTCGGCCCGAAGGGGCTGCCGCAGGACTTCGTGCTGCAGTTCGATGGCGCGGTGAAGGCGGTGCTCGCGCAACCCGATCTGCAGGAGAAGCTGGCCCGCATGGGCAATGAAGTGATGGCCGCGCCCGCGCGGGACGTGCAGCAATGGGTGGTCGATGCGACGGCGCACTGGGGCCGCGTGATCCGCGAGACCGGATTCAAGCCGGTATGAAAAGCATCGACGAACCCGGCACCGGCCGCCGCTTCATCCAGAGCGGATCGCCGTACGAGGCACTCGCCGGCTATTCGCGCGCCGTGGTCGACGGCGACTGGATCATGGTGTCCGGAACCATCGGGCAGGACTTCGCGAGCGGCGAATTTCCGGGCTCGGCCGAAGCGCAATGCGAGCTGGCGCTCGACACCATCGAAGCGGCGCTGACCGAGGCGCAATCGAATCTCGGCGACGTGCTGCGCGTGCGCGTCTACGTGCCCGACCGCGCCGACGTGGTGGCCGTCAGCCAGGTGCTGCGCCGCCGGCTGGGCGCGAACCGGCCCGCCAACACCACGGTGTGCTGCCCGCTTGCGGTGGAACAGGCGAAGGTGGAACTCGAGGTGACCGCGCGGCGACGCCGGGGCCCGCCGCAGTCCGCCTGAACCGGCAGCCTGCCGAGCATGTATTGTTGTTGTTCACTGTTCTTGCCAAGGATCCTTCGATGAGCCTTCTCATGCAACTCGCCCAGGCCATGGGCAACCGTTCGGTCCGCACGATCGACCTCACGCACACCTTGAGCGAGGACTTTCCCGCGCTGCAGCTGCCGCCGCAGTTCGGCCAGGTGGCCGGCTTCCGGATGGAGCGCATTTCCCGCTACGACGAGGCGGGACCGGGTTGGTACTGGAACAACTTTTCCTGTGGCGAGCACACCGGCACCCACTTCGACGCACCCGCACACTGGATCACCGGCAAGGACCATCCGCACAACACGGTCGACACCATCGAGCCGGGCGCCTTCATCGCACCCGCGGTGGTGGTCGACGCCAGCGCCGAGGTGGCGCAGAACGACGACTGGCTGCTCGATGTCGCGTTCCTGCAGGCCTGGGAATCGCGGCACGGCCGCATCCCCGAAGGCGCATGGGTGCTGCTTCGCACCGATTGGTCCCGCCGCGTCGGCGACCCGGCGGCCTTCGTCAACATGCGCGAGGACGGCGCGCACACGCCGGGGCCCACGCAGGCGGCGGTCGAATGGCTGATCAGCGAGCGAAGGGTGCACGGCTTCGGCGTCGAGACCATCAACACCGATGCGGGCCAGTCCTACGGCTGGCCGCTCGCCTATCCGTGCCACACGCTGATGCACGGTGCCAACAAGTACGGGTTGCAATGCCTCCGGAACCTCGACCAGCTGCCGCCGACCGGCACACTGATCGTGTCGGCGCCGCTGAAGATCGAGGGCGGATCGGGGAGTCCGCTGCGGGTGCTGGCGTTGGTGGAAGACTGAGGCTGGGGAAATTCCTGAGGACTTTTTCCTCGGTGTCCTCGCGCCGGCTTCCGGCTGGGCGTTTTAATAGCTGACCGATCAATTAAAGAATGCTTTAATGTCTCGGTCCGCCATTCAAGAACGCTTTCATCCATGCGCAGAACGGGCTCCTACGTCACCTCCAGCACCTCGGTCGAAGCCGTTCAGGCATTCGTTCCGTACCCGCTGCCTCCTCGTGATCCGGTGCTGGGGCCAGAGTCGTTCATTGAACGCAATCGCGTCGCCGAGCTGGCCCTGGCTCGGCTGTCGGGCGTGTCCGGGCTGGTGCCGTCGGTGGATTGGCTCCTCTACAGCGCCATTCGCAAGGAGGCGCTCCTCACGTCCCAGATCGAAGGCACGCAGGCCACGCTGACGGATTTGTTCGACGAAGAAGCCGGCTTCGCCGTCCGCAACACGGACGACGTGGAGGAGGTCACCAACTACCTGCGCGCCTTCCGGCTGGTGCAAGACAACCTGCGCAATCCCGCCGGCCTGCCCATCAGCATTCGCCTGCTCTGCGATGCCCACGCACTGCTGCTCGACGGTGCGCGCGGTGCGGGCAAGCAGCCGGGGGCCCTGCGCCGCTCGCAGAACTGGATCGGCGGCACGCGGCCGGGTAACGCGGTGTTCGTGCCTCCGCCCGCAGACCAGGTGGCCGGGCTGCTGGCCGATATAGAGCGCTTCATTCACGGGGATGCATCGCCCGCGCTGCCGCCGCTGGTGAAGATTGCGCTGGTGCATGCGCAGTTCGAAACCATCCATCCTTTCCTGGATGGAAATGGGCGCATCGGGCGCCTGTTGATTGCCGCGCTGCTCGAGCATTGGGCCTTGCTGTCCGAGCCGTTGATGTATCTGAGCGGCTACCTGAAGCAGCACCAGGCGGAGTACTACCGTCGCCTGTCGAGCGTGCGCACGGACGGCGACTGGGAGGGCTGGGTGAGCTTCTTTCTGGAGGGTGTCGCCACCGCGGCCGCCGATGCCGAACGCGGGATCATCTCCATCGCAACCCTGGTGGCGGCAGACCGCCGCCGTTTGCTCGAAGCCCCTAAGGCCGGGCCAGCGAGCTATCGTCTGTTCGAGCTATTGCCCCTGATGCCGCGCTTCACCATCGAGCGGGTGCGTCAGAAGCTCGATACCACTTTTCCGACGGCCACTGCGGCCGTGAAGACGCTCGAAGATCTGGGCATCGTGGCAGAGCTGACCGGCCAAAAGACGAACCGCAGCTTCAGCTATCAGCGGTACATCGCACTGCTGACGGGTTGAAACCGGAGATCAATTGGAAGAGGAAACGGTCGGCTGGTTGCGCGTCCCCAGCACCGCCCGCACCGCTTCGGCAAACCCCGCCCCCCTCTCACCCTGCGTCACATAGCGCGGCAGGTGCTCCAGCTGCGGCACGAAGCGCGCCACGTTCGCCACGCCGATGCTGTGCGCGAAGCTGCGGAACATCAACTGATCGTTGGTAGAGTCGCCCACGTAGGCCCAGCGGTCGATCTCGTCGTCGAGCGTGCGGCCCCAGAGTTCGCGCGTGATCCAGCGCGCGCCCTCGAGCTTGTCGTTGTCGCCGTACCAGCCATTGATGTGGATGCTGCTCACCGTGGCGTGCATGCCTTCGCTGCGCATCAGGGCCACCACCTGCGCGATGGTGTCCTCTGCGAGCTGCACGAATTCGCTGTGGTCGATGGCGATGTCGGTCTCGCGGCCGGCCGAGTCGGTGGCGCGCCGGGCGCCGGGGATCTCGCGCTCGATGCGTGCGAGCACGGTCTGCATGCGCGTGAAGTTGGCGGCGCGGGTGGCCGCGTCCTGCTGGTAGCGCTTCTGCAGCTTGCCGCCCGGAAGCGGCAGCAGGGCCACCGCGCCGTTCTCGGCCACGATCGAATCCACGGGCCAGGCCGAGACGAAGGGCTCGCTCCAGCCCACGGGGCGGCCGGTGATGGCCACCACGTGCAGCCCGGCGGCCTTGAGATCGGCGAGCGCCTGCAGCGCGTCGGGCGTGATCGCACCGTCGGTCGTCAGCGTGTCGTCGATGTCGGTGAACACGCCCATCAGGTTGGCGCGCGCGGCGGCCGGCCACTGCCTGAGCGGCAGCAGGTGGTGGGGCGAAGGGGGCAGGGGAGGCGGCGGTTGCATGGCGGTGAATCGGTGGGGAGCCATGATCCTACGGCGCTTTCGTGTAGCATCCCGCCCCCGCAGCGCCATCGGGCGGTGTGCCGCCTGCTTCCATGTCCCACATCGCCGTCGACCGACTCCGCAAGACCTACCGCATCTCCGAGCGCGAACCGGGCGTGATGGGTGCGCTGCGCGGGCTGGTGCAGCGCCGGCAACGCACGGTCGAGGCCCTCTCGGGCGTGTCGTTCTCGCTCGAGCGCGGCGAGCTGCTGGGCTTCATCGGCCCGAACGGCGCGGGCAAGTCGACCACCATCAAGATCCTCGCAGGCATCCTGCGGCCCGACGGCGGCAGCGTGACGGTCGACGGGCGCGATCCTTTCGCCGACCGCGAACGCCACGTGGCGAAGATCGGCGTGGTGTTCGGCCAGCGCACCCAGCTCTGGTGGGACCTGCCCGTGGGCGACGGCTTCGACCTGCTGCGCGACATCTACCGCGTGGACGCCGCGCGCTACCGCCGCACGCGCGACGAACTGGTCGCGCTGCTGCAGCTCGAGCGCGTGCTCGACCAGCCGGTGCGGCAGCTCTCGCTCGGCCAGCGCATGCGCGCGGAGATCGCGGCGGCGCTGCTGCACGAGCCCGAGATCCTGTTCCTCGACGAGCCGACCATCGGCCTCGACGCGCCCTCGAAGCTCGCGGTGCGCGACTTCGTGCGGCGTGCCAACCGCGAGCGCGGCACCACGGTGCTCCTGACCACGCACGACATGCACGACATCGAGGCGCTGGCGCGGCGCGTGATCGTGATCGGCCACGGCCGCGTGCTGGCCGACAGCCCGGTGGAGGCGCTGCGCGCGCAGGTACTGGCCGAGCGGCGCCTGGTGGTCGATTTCGCGGCCGGCGCGGAACTGCCCGCGCAGGTGGCCGGCGCGCGGGTGCATTCGCGCGACGGCCAGACGCTGGTGCTCGACTTCGATCCGGCCGAGACCGCCGCGCCCGCGCTGATCTCGCGCATCGCGGCCGCCCATGCCGTGGAAGACATCCGCCTCGAGGGCCTGCCGATCGAGGCCGTGATCGCGCGCTTCTATGCCATGCACGGAGCGGCCGAAGCGTGAACCTGCCGACCCGCGCGCGTCCCTACGCGGCCGCTTTTGCATCGCGCTTCCTGCAGATGCTGCAGTACCGCACCGCCGCGCTCGCGGGCTTTGCCACGCAGTGCTGGTGGGGCGGCATCAAGGTGATGGTGCTCGCCGCGTTCTATGGCGGCGCGGCGGTCGCGGGCTCGCCGATGTCGCTGGCGCAGGCCGTGACCTACACCTGGCTCGCGCAGGGCCTGCTGGCGCTGCTGCCGTGGCTCGGCGACCCCGAGGTGGCGCAGGCGGTGCGCACCGGCGCTGTGGCCTACGACCGGCTGCGCCCGGTCGATGCCTATGCGCTGTGGTTCGCGCGCAGCGCGGGCTGGATCGCCGCGCGCGTGCTGCCGCGCTTGGCGCTGATGGCCGCCTTCGCAGCCGTCGCGCTGCCGCTGGCCGGCTTCGGCGACTGGGCCTGGCAGCCGCCCGCGAGCCTGGCCGCCGCGGCCGCGTTCCTCGCGTCGGCGGTGCTGGCGCTGCTGCTGTCGACATCGATGGTGATGCTGCTCAACATCGCGGCGGCCGCGGCGCTCAACGAGCGCGGCATCAATGCGCTGGCGGCGCCGGTGGTTATCGTGTTCTCGGGCAACCTGCTGCCGCTGGCGCTGCTGCCCGATGCGTGGCAGCTGGCACTGCTGCTGCAGCCGTTCGCGGGCGTGGTCGACATTCCCGCCCGGCTGTATTTCGGCCTGATGCACGGGCCGCAGGCGTTGGCCGCGCTCGGCCTGCAGTGCTTCTGGATCGCGGCGCTGGTCGCGCTCGGCCACCGGGCGATGCACCGCACGATGCGCAGCCTCGAAGTGCAGGGCGGTTGAGGCGATGGGATCGATCGCGCTCTTCCTGCGCCTGGTGCGGGCCTCGCTCGCCGGGCAAGCCCGCTATCCGGCTTCGGCGCTGATGCTCACGCTGGGGCAGTTCCTCGCGACCGGCATCGAGGTGGTTGCGGTCTGGGCGCTGTTCCACCGCTTCGGCGACGTGCAGGGCTGGACCCTCGGCGAAGTCGCCGTGTTCTACGGCTTGGTCAACTGCATGTTCGCCGTGGCCGATGCGCTGGGGCGCGGCTTCGACGTGCTGGGCACCGAGTTCTTGCGCACCGGCGCCTTCGACCGGCTGCTGCTGCGCCCGCGTCCGCTGGTGCTGCAGCTGATGGGCCACGACTTCCGCATCAGCCGCCTGGGGCGCCTGCTGCAGGGCGTGCTGGTGCTGGGTTTTGGCAGCGCGCAGACGGGCATCGGCTGGACGCCCGATGCGGTGGTCGTGGCGCTGTTCGCGCTGGCCGGCGGCGTGGCGCTGTTCCTCGGCATCCTCGTGCTGCAGGGCACGCTGTCGTTCTGGACCGTCGAAAGCCTCGAGCTCGCCAACGTGCTGACCTATGGCGGCGTGCAGGCGGCGCAGTACCCGCTCGCGCTCTATGCGCAATGGTTCCGCCGCGTGCTGACCTTCATCGTGCCGCTGGCCTGCGTCGCCTACTACCCGGTGCTCGCGATCCTCGGCAAGCCCGATCCGCTCGGCGCGCCGCCGTGGCTGGGCTGGGTCTCGCCGCTCGCGGGCTTCGTGTTCCTTGCGGCGGCGTTCGGCGCGTGGCGCATCGGCCTGCGCCGCTACGCGTCCACCGGCAGCTGAACAAAGCGCAGGCTACCCGGCGTTCTGCAGCGCCAACCCCGCATGCTCGCGCAGCGGATGGAAGTGGATCTTCGGAAATCGCTCCTGCGCGAGCCGCACGTCGTAGGGCGAGGTGCACAGGAAGGCCAGCGTGTCGGCCGCGTCCTTCGCCATGCGCTGCGGGTACGCGTTGACGAACTCGCGCAGCTCGGCCGGCGTGTCGGCCGTGATCCAGCGCGCGCCGGTGTACTGGCAGCCTTCGAGCCGCACGTCGGCGTCGTACTCGGCCTTCAGGCGGTGCTGCACCACTTCGAACTGCAGCTGGCCCACGGCGCCGAGCAGCATCGGTCCGCCGATCTCGGGACGGAACACCTGGATCGCGCCTTCCTCGCCGAGCTGGGCCAGGCCCTGCTGCAGCTGCTTGGTGCGCAGCGGGTTCTTCAGGATCACGGTCATGAAGAGCTCGGGCGCGAAGAACGGCAGGCCGGTGAACTGCAGCGACGCGCCGTCGGTGATGGTGTCGCCGAGCTGCACGCCGCCGTGCGTGGTGAAGCCGACGATGTCGCCTGCGTAGGCTTCCTCGACCGCCTCGCGGCGCTGGCTCATGAAGGTGACGACGCTGGTCGGCCGCAGCTCCTTGGCGGTGCGCTGCACCTTGAGCTTCATGCCCGGCGTGTACTTGCCAGAGGCCATGCGCACGAAGGCGATGCGGTCGCGGTGGTTGGCGTCCATGTTGGCCTGCACCTTGAAGACCACGCCCGCGAAGTCGCGGTCCTCGGGCTGGATCTCCTTGACGACCGGCTGCCGGTTGACCAGCGTGGTGCTGGTGCGCGACTGCGGCGAGGGCGCGAGGTCGACCAGCGCCTCGAGCACTTCCATCACACCAAAGTTGTTGACGCCCGAGCCGAAGAACACCGGCGTCTGCTTGCCAGCCAGGAAGGCCTCGCGGTCCCAGGTGGGGGAGGCGCCGGTGGCGAGCTCCATGCTTTCCATCGCCGACTCGAAATCGGCGCCGAAGCGCTTGGTGAGCGTGTCGCGTTCACTCAGCGGGATGGTCTCGAAGTCGTGCGGCAGCCGCTCGCTGCCCGACTCGAACACCGTCATCGCCTGCGTGCGCAGGTTCATGATGCCGCGGAAGCTCTTGCCCTGGCCCACGGGCCAGGTCATCGGCACGCAGGGCATGCCGAGCTCGCGCTCCACCTCGTCGAGGATGTCGAGCGGCTCGCGCACCTCGCGGTCCATCTTGTTGACGAAAGTGATGATCGGCGTGTCGCGCTGGCGGCAGACCTCGATCAGTCGCCGCGTCTGCGCCTCCACGCCGTTGGCCGCGTCGATCACCATCAGCGCCGAGTCGACGGCCGTGAGCACGCGGTAGGTGTCTTCGGAGAAATCCTTGTGGCCGGGCGTGTCGAGCAGGTTGATCACGTGGTCGCGGTACAGCATCTGCATGACCGACGAGGCCACCGAGATGCCGCGCTGCTTCTCGATCTCCATCCAGTCGGAAGTGGCGTGGCGCGAGGCCTTGCGCGCCTTCACCGAGCCGGCGATCTGGATCGCGCCCGAGAACAGCAGCAGCTTCTCGGTCAGCGTGGTCTTGCCGGCGTCGGGGTGGGAAATGATCGCGAAAGTGCGACGGCGGCGGGTTTCGGCGAGAAAAGACAAGGTGGGCAATCTGCGGGGAGATGGCCCGATTTTAGGAGGGGGCACCAAGCCCCCGTCCGCCAATGACGAAAACGCCTACTTGCGCTTCAACATCTGCGTCACTTCGTCGACGTTGGCCTGGATGCGCTGGCGCACCACTTCGAACGCGTCGGCCTGCGACTTGGCGGCGAGGCCAGCGAGCTCCTGGATGTCGTCCACCGCCCGCTGAAACGACTGCCGGCCGAGCGCGTCGAGCTTGGCGAGGTTCTCCTTCGCATCCTTGCCGGGCATGTCCTTGGCCGCGGTCTGCCATTCGCCGATGGCCTGCTTGATCATCTCGGTCTGGCGCTGCACCACCGTCTGCAGGCCCTGGAACGACTTCTCGTTCGCCTGCATCAGCGCCTGCAGGTCCTTGCGGCTGTTCTCCAGCACCTTGCCGGCACCGCCCGTGAGGTCGAGGTCCTGCAGGCGGTCGGCCATGGCCTTGAGGGGGTTGAACATCTCCGCGGCGCCGGGGGCCGCGTTCTTCGTGTCGGCGGCGGTCCCGCTGCTGCTCGCGGTGGTCTTGCGGGGGGCGGCTTTCCTGGCAGTGGCCATGGTGACATCTCCTGTTGCGTCGTGTGAGGAAGAAGAAAGGCAGAAAGGCGGGGGCCGCCCGGGCGGCGAAGTGCCGCCGCCACCATACGCCGGCCGCCCATTTTTCTCAATGTGGGAAGTCCCGCCGATTGGCGCCGGAGGGCCTCACGCTTACAATCGCCGCTTCCGAGGAGCGTTGCAGCGCCATCAGGCGTGAGGCTCGGACCACATCGCAACCACGCTCACCCGCTGTTCTCGCGGTGAGTCTTTTTTCCCCGAACGCAGTGGCATCTTTCAAACCAGCTTTGTTGGAGTTCTCATGAGCGCTGTTCTCAAGCCCACCCCCGTCTCCTCCGCCGACCAGGCGATCGCCGACCTCTCGCTCGCTGCCTGGGGCCGCAAGGAAATCAGGATCGCGGAAACCGAAATGCCCGGCCTGATGGCCATCCGCGAGGAGTTCTCGAAGGCGCAGCCGCTCAAGGGCGCGCGCATCACGGGCTCGCTGCACATGACGATCCAGACCGCGGTGCTGATCGAGACGCTGCAGGCGCTCGGCGCCGAGGTGCGCTGGGCCTCGTGCAACATCTTCTCGACGCAGGACCATGCCGCCGCCGCGATCGCCGCCGCAGGCACGCCGGTGTTCGCGATCAAGGGCGAGTCGCTGAAGGACTATTGGGACTACACCCACGCGATCTTCGACTTCGGCCCCAAGGACTCGAAGGGCGAAGGCCCGAACATGATCCTGGACGACGGCGGCGACGCCACGCTGCTGATGCACCTGGGCCAGCGCGCCGAGAAGGACCTTGGCGTGCTCGCCAACCCGGGCAGCGAGGAAGAGCGCATCCTCTACGCGGCCATCAAGGCCAAGCTCGCGGTCGATGCGACCTGGTACACGCGCAAGTCCGCAGAAATCATCGGCGTGACCGAGGAAACCACCACCGGCGTGCACCGCCTCAACGAGATGAGCGCCAAGGGCACGCTGCTGTTCCGCGCCATCAACGTGAACGACTCGGTCACCAAGAGCAAGTTCGACAACCTGTACGGCTGCCGCGAGTCGCTGGTCGACGGCATCAAGCGCGCGACCGACGTGATGATCGCCGGCAAGGTCGCCTGCGTGGCCGGCTACGGCGACGTGGGCAAGGGCTCGGCCCAGGCACTGCGCGCGCTGAGCGCCCAGGTGTGGGTCACCGAGATCGACCCGATCAACGCGCTGCAGGCCGCGATGGAAGGCTACAAGGTCGTCACCATGGAATATGCCGCCGACAAGGCCGACATCTTCGTGACCACCACCGGCAACCGCGACGTGATCCGCCACGAGCACATGGCCGCCATGAAGAACCAGGCCATCGTCTGCAACATCGGCCACTTCGACAACGAGATCGATGTCGCGTCGATCGAGAAGTACGAGTGGGAAGAGATCAAGCCGCAGGTCGACCACATCACCTTCCCCGACGGCAAGAAGATCATCCTCTTGGCCAAGGGCCGCCTCGTGAACCTGGGCTGCGGCACGGGCCATCCGAGCTTCGTGATGTCGTCGTCGTTCGCCAACCAGACCATCGCGCAGATCGAGCTCTTCACCAAGCCCGACGTCTACCAGGCCGGCAAGGTCTACGTGCTGCCGAAGCACCTCGACGAGAAGGTCGCGCGCCTGCACCTGAAGAAGGTCGGCGCCATGCTCACCGAGCTGACCGACTCGCAGGCCGCCTACATCGGCGTGGACAAGAACGGCCCCTACAAGCCGGACACGTACCGCTACTGATGCGCGCCGACCAGCTGCTGGTGGAACGCGGCCTCGCCGCCTCGCGCTCGCAGGCCGTGCGGCTCATTGCCGGCGGCATGCGCTGGCGCGATGCGGGCACGGCCGACGCATGGCGCACCGTCGTGAAGAACCGCGACGAGGTGCCGGAGTCCGCCGAGCTCGCGCTCGACGATGCGGCCGAGGCGCGCTACGTCTCGCGCGGCGGGCTCAAGCTCGAGGGCGCACTGGCCGTGAGCGGCGTGGACCCGGCCGGCCTGCGGTGCCTCGACGTCGGCCAGTCGACCGGCGGCTTCACCGACTGCCTGCTGCAGCGCGGCGCGGCCAAGGTGGTGGGCGTCGATGTCGGCCACGGGCAGCTGCATGCGAAGCTGCGCGAGGACGAGCGCGTGCTCGCCATCGAAGGCGTCAATGCGCGTGCGCTGTCGGCGGAGGATCTGCAGGAAGAGGGTGAGGAAGAGGGCGACGCTGAGCCCGATGCGCCGGACGACCCGCGCTTCGACCTGATTGTCGGCGACCTGTCCTTCATTTCGCTCACGCTGGTGCTGCCGGCCGTGGTGCGGTTCCTGGCCACGGACGGCCGCCTGCTGATGCTCGTCAAGCCGCAGTTCGAACTGCAGCCCGGGCAGGTCGGCAAGGGCGGCATCGTGCGCGATCCGGCGATGTACGAGATCGTCGAGAAGCGCCTGCGCGACGCCTGCGAGGCGCTCGGCCTGCGCGTTGTGCAGTGGTTCGAGAGCCCGATCGCCGGTGGCGACGGCAACCGCGAGTTTTTCATCCATGCCGTCCCCGCGGACGGCGCCTGAGGGGACGCCTGTGCGCCTTCCGCTGAGTTTCGAATTCTTTCCGACCAAGACGCCCGAGGGCGCGGTCAAGCTGCGCGCGGTGCGCCAGCAGCTTTATGCGCGCAAGCCCGAGTTCTGCTCCGTGACCTACGGCGCCGGCGGCTCCACGCACCAGGGCACCTTCGGTGCGGTGCAGGAGATCCTGTCCGAAGGCGTCGACGCTGCGAGCCATTTCTCGTGCATCGGCGCCACGCGCGCCACCGTGCGCGAGCAGCTGGCCGAGCTCAAGGCCATGGGCGTCAAGCGCCTCGTGGCCCTGCGCGGCGACCTGCCGAGCGGCTACGGCGTCGGCGGCGAGTTCATGTACGCGAGCGACCTCGTGGCCTTCATCCGCGAGGAGACCGGCCGCGACTTCCACATCGAGGTGGCCTGCTACCCCGAAGTGCATCCGCAGGCGCGCTCGCCCGAGGCCGACCTGAAGGCCTTCGCCGCCAAGGTGAAGGCCGGCGCCGATTCGGCGATCACGCAGTACTTCTTTAGCCCCGAGGCGTACTTCCGCTTCGTCGACGACGTGCGCAAGTTTGGTCTCGAAACGCCGATCGTGCCCGGCATCATGCCGATCACCAGCTCGACGCAGCTCATGCGCTTTTCCGATGCCTGCGGCGCCGAGATCCCGCGCTGGATCCGTCTGCGGCTGCAGGGCTTCGGCGACGACACCGCATCGATCAAGGCCTTCGGCCTCGACGTGGTGACCGAGCTCTGCGCGCGCCTGCGCGATGCCGGCGCACCGGCGCTGCACTTCTACACGATGAACCAGTCGGCGGCGACGCTGGCCGTGCTGGAGCGTCTCGACTGATGGCGTGGGGCGTGCGATCGGGAAACCCGTTGCGCGTCGCGCTCGTCGCCGTGACCTGCGCGCTGGCCGGCTGCGCCATGCCGCCTGCGACAGAAGGTGCGGCGACGACGAGCGAAAACAACGAAAGCGAAGTCCGCTTGCTGCCGCTTCAGCGCAAGCTGTCGGTGCCTGCGGGCGCCGCGCCGCGTTCGAACGTGCCGTCGGTCCGGTATGACCTGGCGGTGTCCGAGATGGACGGACCCGAGGACGATGGCGTGCCGGGCGACAGCGGGCCGCGCAAGATCTTCGAGCGCGGCGGCGCCTCGTGGTACGGCATCCAGTTCCATCGGCGCAAGACGGCCAGCGGCGAGCTCTTCGACATGGGCGCCATGACGGCGGCTCACAAGACGCTGCCGTTCAACACCCGTGTCTGCGTGCGCAGCCTCGTCAATGGCAGCGAGGTGCTGGTGCGCATCACCGACCGCGGACCCTATGCGCAGGGGCGCGTTATCGACCTGAGCCGCGCGGCGGCCGAGCGCATCGACCTGATCAGCCTCGGCATCAAGCAGGTGGCGCTGACCATCATCGACCAGGACGGCATGCGCTGCGGCGGCGAGTCGGTGGAGCCGGGGCAGACCACGGTGGCGCAGGCGCCAGGAACCGATGCTGAAGCGCCGGCCAAGCCGGCGCGCCGCAAGGTGAGCGTACAGAAACGCCGCCGCCCGTAAGGCGGCTGCGAACGGCGCCTCAGCCGCCCGCGTCGAGCGAGAAACCCGCGTTTCGGTCCTGCGCCAGCCGTTCCGCAAGCTGCGGCAGGGCAGCGGCCAGCAGCGGTTTCAGCGTGTACGGCGGGTTGATCAGGAACATGCCGCTGGCAGGCAGCCCAGGGCGTTGGGTCTCGCCCGTGGGCGTGACGCTCAGCTTGCTCGACTTGACCGTGAGCGTGGCGTGCAGCCACGGCTTGCCGACCTTGTTGGCCAGGGTCTTGAGCCGGCGCGGCAGGTCGTGCGCCTCGGGGCGCGGAATGATCGGATACCAGATCGCGTAGGTTCCCGTCGCGAAGCGCTTGAGCGCCTCGGCCGTGAAGTCGAGCACGCGACCGTAATCGGTCTTCATCTCGTAGCTCGGGTCCATCAGCACCAGCGCGCGACGCGACGGCGGCGGCAGGAACTTGGTGGCGCTGCCGAAGCCGTCTTCGGGCAGCACCGCGACCTGGCGTCCCGCCTCGAGCTGCGCGATGTTGGCGTCGAGCGTGCGCGCATCGGTCGGATGCAGTTCGAACAGCTTGAGCCGGTCGTGGTCGCGCAGCAGGTGCTGCACGATGAACGGCGAACCCGGGTAGACGCGCGCGCCGCCCTTGGGGTTGAAGTCGTGGATCACGCCGAGGTAGCGCGCGATCGCATCGGCGAGCGGGGCGTCGGCCGCGGCGGCCGGTTTCTTCTTGGCCTCCGCCGCAGGCGGCGCGGCCGCGGGCTTGTCGTTCGACACCAGGCGCAGGATGCCTTCGGCCGCCTCGCCGCTGGTGCCGGCATAGTCGCCGTCGAGCCGGTACAGGCCGGCGCCGGCGTGGGTGTCGACGACGGTCAGCGCGGTCTCTTTCTCGAGCAGGTGGTCGAGCGTGGCAATCAGCACCGTGTGCTTGAGCACGTCGGCGTGGTTGCCGGCATGGAAGGCGTGGCGGTAACTGAACATGGGGATGTCTCTCGGTGGGGCATGGGCGAAGGCATCTAGACTTCGCCGGATAACGACGTATTACAACAGGGAGATGAGAATGAACCCATCGCCAAGGCGATTTTGGGGCCTTGCCGCGTGCGCGGCGCTGCTGTCGATTTTCACCGGATGCGCGTCGGTGACGCAGGGCACCGAGCAACCCATCCGCATCGAGACGCTGGCCCAGGCCGGCGGCGCCGCGATCGAAGGCGCCGAGTGCCAGCTTTCCAATGACAAAGGCGCGGCCTTCGCGATCTCCGGCCAGAGTGCCACCGTGCGCCGGTCGGGCGGAAATCTCACGGTCCGGTGCATGCTCGACGGGCAGCCGCCCGCATCGGGCCAGGCCGTTTCCCGCGCGAACGCCGGGCTGGCCGGCAACATCCTCATCGGCGGCGCGATCGGCGCGGCCATCGACGTCGGCACCGGGGCGGCGTTTACCTACCCGACCTGGCTGCAGCTGGTGTTCGGCGAAGAGCGGCTGTTCGACCGCAGCGGCCACCGCGGCGACGGGCCGGTGGCCGGAACCTTCGTGAGGGTCAACCTGCCGGAGCCGGTGCGGGCCGAGGCCGGCGCTGCGGTGCCGTCGCTCTCGTCCGCAGCAGCGCCGCCCCAGCCGGCGGTGCCGGCCGGTGAGGCAGTCGGCCTGAAAGCGCCGCTGCAGCGGGGCGACACGCTGGAGTACGAGCTGCGCGACCGCATGACGGACGTAAAGACGCCGGTGTACTACCGCCTGGACCGCATCGAAGGCGACCAGCTGGTGTTCAACATGGGCGCGCGCACCGAGCGACGCGACGGGCGCGTGGTGTCGATCCGCACGCCAGCGGGCGGCATGTTCGAGTCGTCCGCGCCGCCCGAGGGCTGGGCCGCGGCAGACCTGCGACCGGGCATGCATTGGCGCATGGAGTATCCGAAGCACAGCGTCGAAGCAGCGTGGGGGGCGAGCGTTCGGCCGCCGTCGACGGGGAAGCCCTGCGCGTGCTGCAGATCGACTACTCGGGATGGATCACCCTGTCCAGGACCCCGGCGGCGGTGCAGAACCATCCGCTGAAGGCGACGGCCCTGTATTCGCCCGAACTTCGGCGGATTGTCCAGTTCGACGTCGAGGTCAGGGCGCCCGTGGGCCTCTCGCGCGAGTCGATCCAGCTCAAGCGCATCATCCGAAACTGCGGTCTTGGCACCCGCGGGCTATAATCGCGGGCTTCGCAGCGCTCAGTGGCCCCGCGGCGAAGCCGCCAAAGCGCGCGCCTCCAGGCGCGCCGCAGAGGCAAAACTCCCACCTAAGAGATTCCCATCAGAGGAACGCCGACCGTGGAAAAGGGCCCGCCAAACCCTCTTTTCAAGAGAAAAACTCATGACCAAAACGTTCAGCGCCAAGCCCGCTGACGTGACGCACGAGTGGTTTGTGATTGACGCGACCGACAAGGTCCTCGGACGAGTAGCCAGCGAAGTTGCTCTCCGTTTGCGCGGCAAACACAAGGCCATTTACACGCCTCACGTCGATACCGGTGACTTCATCGTCATCATCAACGCCGCGCAACTGCGCGTCACCGGCGCCAAGTCCATCGACAAGGTGTACTACCGTCACTCGGGCTACCCGGGCGGCATCAGTGCCACCAACTTCCGCGACATGCAATCCAAGTTCCCGGGCCGCGCCCTGGAAAAGGCCGTCAAGGGCATGCTGCCCAAGGGTCCGCTTGGCTACGCGATGATCAAGAAACTCAAGGTGTACGGTGGTGCAGAGCATCCGCACACCGCCCAACAGCCCAAAGTGCTGGAACTGTAAGGAGCCTTGAGAATGATTGGTGAATGGAACAATGGCACCGGCCGTCGCAAATCGAGCGTCGCCCGTGTGTTTCTGAAGAAGGGCACCGGCAAGATCACGGTCAACGGCAAGGACATCCAAGAGTTCTTCGGCCGCGAAACCTCGATCATGATTGCCAAGCAGCCCCTGGTGCTGACCAACAACACCGAAGCGTTCGACGTCATGGTCAACGTGGCAGGTGGCGGCGAATCGGGCCAGGCCGGCGCAACGCGCCACGGCATCACCCGTGCGCTGATCGACTACGACGCAAGCCTCAAGCCGGTGCTGAGCCAGGCCGGCTACGTTACGCGCGATGCGCGTGAAGTCGAGCGTAAGAAGGTCGGTCTGCACTCTGCACGCCGCCGCAAGCAGTTCAGCAAGCGCTGATTCTGTTCGCTGCAAACAAGAAAGAGCCGCCTCCGGGCGGCTTTTCTTTTTCTGCCGCGCCTTGGTCCGGCGGCGTTCGACCCCACTTCCAATGGGTGCTCGGTGCCGCCGACCTGCCAGGAACGCGGCATTGCAGTAGCATTGGTTCATCGGCCGCATGTTTGGCCCCCAAGGAGTTACCCCCATGAGCGCTGTTGCCGAAAACATCCAGACCCAAATGCCCGAGCCGATCGTATTCACCGACAGCGCGGCCGCCAAGGTGGCCGACCTGATCGCCGAAGAGGGCAATCCCGAGCTCAAGCTGCGCGTGTTCGTGCAGGGTGGAGGCTGCTCGGGCTTCCAATACGGTTTCACCTTCGATGAAATCACCAATGAAGACGACACGACCATGACCAAGAACGGCGTGTCGCTGTTGATCGACGCCATGAGCTACCAGTACCTGCTCGGCGCAGAGATCGACTACAAGGAAGACCTGCAGGGTGCCCAGTTCGTGATCAAGAACCCGAACGCCACCAGCACCTGCGGCTGCGGCTCGAGTTTCTCGGCCTGACCTTTCCTTCTGCCGCGGTTGCGGTGCGCTGACCGACGCCACGCCGCCGCCCCTTCGAAGAAGCCGCCTCCGGGCGGCTTTTTGCATCCTGCCGCCGATCGCTCGCCTGCTCCGCCGTCATGCCGCCTGACACCACCGCCGCCGTCGCCGCCCCCGTCCGCAAGAGCCTGCTGTGGCTCGTGGCGGTCGGCTTCTTCATGCAGACGCTGGACGCCACCATCATCAACACGGCGCTGCCCGGCATGGCCGCGAGCCTGGGTGAAAGCCCGCTGCGCATGCAATCGGTGGTGGTGGCCTACGCGCTGACGATGGCGATGCTGATCCCGGCTTCGGGCTGGATCGCCGACCGCTTCGGCACGCGGCGCGTGTTCTTCTCGGCCATCGTGCTGTTTGGCGTCGGCTCCGTGCTCTGCGCGCTGTCGCAGGGGCTCGGCCAGCTGGTGGCGGCGCGTGTGGTGCAGGGGCTGGGCGGTGCGCTGCTGCTGCCGGTGGGGCGGCTGGCGCTGCTGCGCACGGTGCCGCGCAGCGAGTTCCTGCAGGCGATGAGCTTCGTGGCGATCCCGGGGCTGATCGGCCCGCTGCTCGGCCCCACGCTGGGCGGCTGGCTGGTGCAATACGCCTCCTGGCACTGGATCTTTCTGATCAACGTGCCGGTGGGCCTGGCGGGCTGCCTGGCCACGCTGCGCTTCATGCCCGACCTGCGCGGTGCCGCGCCGCGGCGCTTCGATGGCATGGGCTACGCGCTGCTGGCTTTCGGCATGGTGGCGATCTCGCTCTCACTCGACGGCGTGGCCGGGCTCGGCGTCGGCCAGGGCGGGGTGATGGTGGTACTGGTCTTCGGCTTCGCGAGCGTCGTCGCCTACTGGCTGCACGCTGCGCGAACGGCCGAGCCGCTCTTCGCGCCGACCCTCTTCAAGGTGCCGACGCTCGCCATCGGCCTGCTCGGCAACCTGTTCTCGCGCCTGGGCAGCAGCTGCATGCCCTTTCTCGTGCCGCTGCTGCTGCAGGTGTCGATGGGCTATTCGCCCGTGCGCGCGGGCCTGATGATGCTGCCCGTGGCGCTGGCGGGCATGGCGATGAAGCGCTTCGCCACGCCGCTGATCACGCGCCATGGCTACCGCAGGGTCTTGGTGCTGAACACGGTGCTCGTCGGGCTCGCGATGGCAAGCTTCGGCCTCACGGCGCCGGGCCAGCCGTTTGCGCTGCACGTGCTGCAGCTCGCTGTCTTCGGTGCGGTCAATTCGTTGCAGTTCACGGCCATGAACACCATCGCGCTGAAGGACCTCGACGGAGGCATGGCCAGCAGCGGCAACAGCCTCCTGTCGATGGTTCAGATGCTGGCGATGAGCATGGGCGTGGCCGCCGCAGCGGCGGTGCTCACGGGCTACAACGGCGTGTTTGGCACCGATTCGCCGGCGCACACGCTCGACGCATTTCAGGCGACTTTTGCGAGCATGGGCCTGATCACGGTGGCTTCGGCCTTCATCTTCTGGCATTTGCCCGCACACGCCCGCGCGCCGCGGCCTGCGCAGCCCGAAGTGTCGGGCCAGGGCTGATCCAGGGCTGAGGCCCGTGCGGCTCAGGCCGCCGGGTAGACCGCACCGAGCACGCGCGCGCCTCGCGCGCCCGTCACGCTCGCCAGGTTGCCCGTCTCCCGCCGCAGCGTGCAGCGCGCAAGCCAGGCGAAAGCCGCGGCTTCGACCTGCAGCGGCGGCAGGCCGTGGGCCTCGGAAGTGTCGACCGTCACAGCCGGCAGCAGGGCGCGCAGCCGCGCCAGCAGATGGCCGTTCAACGCGCCGCCGCCGCAGACGATCAGCAATCTGGTGCCGCCCGCATGACGAAGCAGGTCGGCGGCGCAGGCGCTCGCGGTGAATTCCGCCAGCGTGGCCTGCACGTCGATGGGGGCAGCTTCTGCGGCGGCATCGCCGAGGGCCGCCGCGAGCCATGCCGGATTGAACAGGTCGCGGCCGGTGCTCTTGGGCGGTGGCTTGGCGAAATAAGGCTCCGAGCGCAGCCGCGCGAGCAGGCCCGGCAGCACCCGTCCGCTCGCCGCCCAGTGGCCGGCGCGATCGAAGGCCTCGCCGGTATGGCGCTGGCACCAGTGGTCCATCAGGGCATTGCCGGGGCCGCAATCGAAGCCGAGCACCGCAGGTCCGGCCGCTGCCGCACGGCTCGGCGGCAGCAGGCTCAGGTTCGAGATGCCGCCGATGTTGAGCACCGCGACCGCTTCGTCGGCGCGACCGAACAGCGCGCAATGGAACGCCGGCACCAGTGGCGCGCCCTGCCCGCCGGCCGCGAGGTCGCGGCTGCGAAAGTCCGCAACCACGTCGATGCCGGTCAGCTCGGCCAGAAGCGAGGGGTTGTTGATCTGCAGCGTGTAGCCGACGCCGTCGAACTCGGTCGGCCGGTGGCGCACGGTCTGTCCGTGGGCACCGACAGCGGCGACGGCGCTCGCGGGCGTTGCGCTGTCCGCGAGCAGCCGGGCGACCACCGCGGCATAGATGCGCGCCAGGCCGCTGCCGGCGAGCGCGGCGCGATGGAGTTCGTTGTCACCGGGGGTGTTGAGCGCCATCAGCTCGGCGCGCAACGCGGCAGGAAAAGGTGCCGTGGCGTAGGCCCGCACGGCAATCCCGCCATTCGAAAAATCGGCCAGTACGCCGTCGACGCCGTCGAGCGAGGTGCCCGACATCAGGCCGATGAACAGCTCGGCGGGCATGTCTTGCTGCGAAGCTCCGGCGGGGCGTGGCGCCGCGGCCTTGTGGGCGCTGGCGCTCAGTCGGCGCTGGCCTGGATGACCGAGAACGCGGCGGCCAGTTCGGTGCGGGCGCCAACGGCCACGCGTTCGAACGCCGGACGCATGGAAGCGGTGATCGGCGCGCCGCCTTCCTGGGCGATCGACGCCGGGTTCTGGTATTCGCCGTTCACACGGAACTCGAAATGCAGGTGAGGGCCCGTCGCCCAGCCGGTGGAGCCCACGGCGCCGATCTTCTGGCCTTGGCTGATGCTCTCGCCGGTCTTGACGTCGATGCGGCTCAGATGAGCGTAGGCCGTCTGCTGGTTGTTGCGGTGCTTGATGATGACGATGTTGCCGTAGCCGCTCTGCGTGCCCGCGAAATCGACCGTGCCGTCGCCGACGCTGCGCACTGCGGTACCGGTCGGGGCCGCATAGTCGACGCCGTTGTGCTGGCGCCAGCTGTTCAGGATCGGATGCATGCGCATCGCAAAGCCGCTCGACACCCGCGTGAACTCGACCGGCGAGCTCAGATAGGCCTTGCGCAGGCTGTCGCCGTTCGGGCGGTAGTAGCTGCCCTTCTGGCCAGGGGGCTGGAACCACACGGCCTGGTGGATCTTGCCGTTGTTCTCGAACTCGGCCGAGAGCACGCGGCCGCTGCGCAGCGCCTGGCCGTCGGCCTCGAAGGTCTCGTACACCACAGCGAAGCGGTCGCCCTTGCGCAGCGAGCGCACGTCGACGTCGCCGGCGAAGATGTCGGCCAGCTGGCTTGCCACGCTGTCGGGGATGCGCGCGTCGTCGGTGGCCGCGAACAGCGAGGTGCGGATCGTGCCGCTCGCGAGGCGCGAGCCCGGCGTCAGCTCGTCGTTTTCGGTGAGCGCAACGAAGCCGGACGGCGTGCGTTCGATGACGAAGCGCTTGAAGCTGCCGTCACCGTCGGGAATCCAGCGCGCGCTGAGCTTCTGGAGCTGGTTTTCCTGCGTGGCCTCCGCCGTGACGGTGCGTCCGGCACGGGCGAAGAGGGCCTTGCGCGCGTCGCCGCTGCTGCGAACGAACGCGGCGGCGGCGGGGTCGGAAATGCCCAGCCGCTTCAGCAGTGCCTCGGCCGTGTCGCTGGAGCGCGTGACGTCGGTGCGAAACAGCGTGAAGCTGAAGTTCTCGAGCGATTCGCTCTGTTCCGCGAAGGACAGGGGCGAGACCGCCTCGAGCACCTGCTGCACGGGAAGGTCGGATGCGTCGGGGCCAAGGGAGGCCACCGCCAGGGTTCCGGCGCTCAGCAAAGCCGCCGCGATGGCCGCGGTGATCTGCTTGGGGTAGGTCCGGAACGTATAGGCCACGCGAGAAGCCAGGAGCTCCTCGGCGGCAAGAATGCCATTGATCAAAACTGTGAATTCCAGCTCAGGTTCTGCAAATCCGTGCTGCGGAAGCCCAGGACGGATCGGGCGGCAGGACGGTGCGGAAAGCAGCGCCGCTTAGAATTCGGCGCTTGAAAGTCGGGCTGAGTATAGCTTCGGCAGCCAGAAAACCAGCGAAAAAAGCCTATGAAAGCCGAATCCGTTACATCCGCCGACCTCTCCGATGGTGTAAGACGAGCGCTCGAAATATCCCTCCGGGGCACTGACGAGTTGCTCCCACGCGACGAGTGGGTGCGCAAGCTGCAGCGGTCAGAGGCCACGGGGTCCCCGCTGCGCATCAAGCTGGGCATGGACCCGACCGCACCGGACATCCACGTCGGCCACACGGTGGTGCTCAACAAGATGCGCCAGCTCCAGGACCTGGGCCACCGCGTGATTTTCCTGATCGGGGACTTCACGACCACCATCGGCGACCCCTCGGGCCGCAACAGCACCCGGCCGCCGCTGAGCCGCGAGCAGATCGAGGCCAACGCCCAGACCTACTACAAGCAGGCCAGCCTGGTGCTGGACCCCGAGAAGACCGAGATCCGCTACAACTCCGAATGGAGCGACCCGCTCGGCGCCCGCGGCATGATCCAGCTCGCCGCCAAGTACACGGTGGCGCGCATGATGGAGCGCGACGACTTCAGCAAGCGCTTCAAGGCCGGCCAGTCGATCTCGGTGCACGAGTTCCTCTACCCGCTGATGCAGGGCTACGACTCGGTGGCGCTCAAGAGCGACCTCGAACTCGGTGGCACCGACCAGAAATTCAACCTGCTGGTCGGCAGGCATCTCCAGCAGGAGTACGGCCAGGAGCCGCAGTGCATACTCACTATGCCGCTGTTGGAGGGGCTCGACGGCGTCGAGAAGATGTCCAAGAGCAAGAACAACTACATCGGTATCAGCGAAGACGCCAACACCATGTTCGCCAAGGTGCTGTCGATCTCCGACGACCTGATGTGGCGCTGGTACCTGCTGCTGAGCTTCCAGTCGCTGGCGCAGATCGAGGCGCTCAAGGCCGAGATCGCGGCCGGGCGCAATCCCAAGGACGCAAAGGTGGCGCTGGCCAAGGAAATCACCACACGCTTCCACAGCGCGGCGGCGGCCGAGGCGGCGGAACAGGATTTCATCAACCGCAGCAAGGGCGGCGTGCCCGAGGACATTCCCGAGGTGGCCCTTTCGGGCGCGCCGCTCGGCATTGCGCAACTGCTCAAGCAGGCGGGGCTCGCGCCTTCGACCTCCGAAGGCAACCGGCTGGTCGACGGCGGCGGTGTGCGCGTCGATTCGGTGGTGGTCAGCGACAAGGCGCTGAAGCTGCCCGCGGGCAGCTACGTGGTGCAGGTCGGCAAGCGCAAGTTCGCGCGCGTGACCCTCTCCTAGGAGCCCGACAGCCCCCTAGCGAACCTCGATCGTCACGCGCCGGTTGCGCAGGTCGTGCGTCTCGTCGGGCGTGGGCACGGCCAGCTGCCGCTCGCCGCGGCCGACCGCCTCGATGCGCGCGGCTGGAAACTGCCGTTCGATGAAGAGCTGCGCCACTTCCTGGGCGCGGCGCCGGGAGAGCTGATCGTTCCGCTCGAGCGAGCCGGTGGTATCGGTGTGCCCGGTTACCACGATGTCGCTTCCGCTGCGGCTCTGCGCCGCGATGAGCGCTTGGTTGATGACGTGCTGCGAGTCGGCCGTGAGCGTGGTGCCCCCGACCTCGAAAAACACCGTGTAGTGCTGCGCCGGTGGTGGCCGCATCTCGAAGAGCGGCTTGTACTGGGCCTGCACCTTGGCGGGGTCGGCCTGATCGACAGCCGGGGCGCCCGAGCCGCCGCCTGCAGCGGTTGCGCGCTGGTAGGGCTGGGAAAGAACCTGCTCTGCGTCTTTCATGCGCACCACGACGGCCGAAGGCTCGCCGTTCGCCTGTGGCAGCAGCACCACCCGGGTCTGCGGCGTCGAACACCCCGCGATCAGCACGATGGCCGCAAGCAGAAAGGAAAGAATGACGTTGCGCGCGCCGAACCGCATCATGGCTGGGCGTCGGTCTGTACGATGAAGTCGGTCCCGCGAATGCCGATGGTCGCGGTTTGCGTCTCGACCCTGACCGCTTCGGGGTTCCGCTTGCCGATCAGTCCGGTGATCATTCGCATGGAGCCGCGCAACAGCGAAACGAGCATGCCGCCTTCGTGCGTGGTGGCGTTGAAGTGGAATTCCTTCAAGTCAAGGCGCGACGAGGGGCCGACCACGAGTGTCGTGTCGTCGCGCAGCACCACCGAGGCAGAAGAAGCCGGCCCGGTCACGATCCGGTCCACCGACGCGAGCGCATCGCCTGCGCTGGCCGAGCGCGCCGTGCCGCTGGTGCTGAGCAACTGGACGTCGCCGCGCACCGATTTCACAAAGCCTGCCTGCATCTCGGGGCCGGCGACGGCCGCAGGTGACGGCGCCTGCGCTTGGGCCACTGCGGCGATTCCCCACAGGGCCAGGCCTCCCAGGACGTTCACGATTCTGTTCATATCCGCTTCCTGTCTATGTCGGGGTGTTCTTTTGATTTCAGAATGTTAAGCGCATCCACGCCGGGGCGTGATGCCACCCATCCATAATCAGCGCCGATGGGCGATCTTTTGCCCGATTTGTTCATCTTTGTTCATCTTCGTGGCCGCTCATCCTCCGCCTCGCATGAACCTCGCTCCAACGACACTGCTCCGTGTCTCCATCGCCGTCGCGCTGGCCACGATCCTGCTGAAGGGCTTCGCGGGGTACCTGACGAACTCGATGGGCCTGATCTCCGACGCCATGGAGTCGTTCGTCAATCTCGCCAGTGCGATGTTCGCGCTGGCGATGGTGACGGTGGCCGCGCGGCCGGCCGATGAAGACCATCCTTATGGCCACCACAAGGCCGAGTACTTCTCGTCGGGATTCGAGGGCATCCTGATCGTCGGCGCGGCGGCCGCGATCCTCTGGGTGTCGGTGGAGCGGCTGCTGTCGCCGCAGCCGCTCGAGCAACTGGGATGGGGCCTGGCGCTGTCGGTGCTCAGCTCGGTCTTCAATGCGGCGCTGGCCTTTGCGCTGTTTCGCGCGGCACGCACGCACCGGTCGATTGCACTCGAAGCCGATGCGCGGCACCTGATGACCGACGTGTGGACCTCCGCCGCGGTGCTGATCGGCCTCGTCGCGGTGCATTTCAGCGGCTGGCTCTGGCTCGATCCGCTGCTGGCGATCGGCGTGGCGCTCAACATCGTGCGCGAAGGCGTCAAGCTCGTGTGGCGCTCGTCGCAGGGGCTGATGGACGAGGCGCTCGATGCCGGCACCATCGCCACGCTGCACGCCACGATCGGCGCGTTCGCTGCACGCCAGCCCGAAGGCGCACGCATGCGCTTCGACGACATGGTGACGCGCCAAGCAGGTCAGCGCCGCTTTGCCGACCTGCACATGCACGTGCCCGGGGAGTGGACGCTGCAGCATGCCGCGGCCATGCGTGACCAGCTCGAGCAGGCGCTGATGGATGCCGTGCCGGGCCTGCGCGTGACCATCCAGCTGCTGCCGCTCGGCATGGAGGCGCGCGCCAATCAACTCGAGGAGAAGAACGCATGAAGGCCGTGGTCCAGCGCGTCGCACGCGCACGCGTGGAAATCGGCGGCGAGGTCGTGGGCGCGATCGATGCCGGCCTGCTCGTGCTGCTGTGTGCCGAGCGCGGCGACGGCGAGGCGCTGGCCGACCGCCTGCTGGCCAAGCTGCTGAAGCTGCGCATCTTCTCCGACGAGGCCGGCAAGATGAACCGCAGCGTGCAGGACGTCGGCGGCGGCCTGCTCGTGGTGAGCCAGTTCACGCTGGCGGCCGACGTGAGCGGCGGCAACCGCCCGAGCTTCACCCAGGCGGCAGCGCCCGACGAGGGCCGGCGGCTATATGCGTACTTTGTGGCCCAGGCCCGCGCGGCGCATCCGGTGGTCGCCACGGGCGAGTTCGGCGCCGACATGCAGGTGCACCTGGTCAACGACGGACCGGTGACGATCCCGATCCAGATGAACTGAGGCGCTGGCCGGGCCGCTATCAGGCCGGTTCCGCCGTGCCTTGCTCAGCGTCCGCCGCGGTACGGATTGCGGATGCCCAGTCCCGCGAGGACCTCGATCTCGCGTGCTTCCATGGCCTCGGCGTCGGCCTCGCCGGTCTCGTGGTCCCAGCCTTGCGCATGCAGCGTGCCGTGCACGAGCAGGTGCGCATAGTGCGCGGCGAGCGTCTTGCGTTCGGCCTTCGCCTCGGCGGCGACCACCGGCGCGCACAGCACCAGATCGGCCATCACCAGGGGGCGCTGGGCGTAGTCGAAGGTCAGCACGTTGGTGGCGTAGTCCTTGCCGCGGAACTCTCGGTTCAGGCGCTGGCCCTCTTCGGCGTCGACGATGCGGACCGTGATCTCGCCGTCGGTCTCTAGCGCGTGTCGGATCCAGCGTGTCACCGCATGACGCGGCAATGCGGCGCGGTGCCGTTCGACGCCCTGGAGGCGGCCGAACTGCAGTGACAGCGACAGGTCGGGAAGCGCCACCTCAGAGCCCCGCGCGCTTGCGCTGGCTGTCGTAGGCGTCGACGATCTTGGCCACCAGCGGATGACGGACCACGTCGACGCTCGTGAAATGCGTGATCGCGATGCCGTTGACGCGCTTGAGCACGCGCTCGGCGTCGATCAGCCCGCTCAGCTGCTGCTTGGGCAGGTCGATCTGGCTCACGTCGCCCGTGATCACGGCCTTGGCGCCGAACCCGATGCGGGTCAGGAACATCTTCATCTGCTCGGGCGTGGTGTTCTGCGCCTCGTCGAGGATCACGAAGGCGTTGTTCAGCGTGCGCCCGCGCATGAAGGCCAGCGGCGCGATCTCGAGTGCGTTGCGCTCGAAGGCCTTCTGCACCTTCTCGAAGCCCATCAGGTCGTAGAGCGCGTCGTACAGCGGGCGCAGGTAGGGGTCGACCTTCTGCGTCAGGTCGCCGGGCAGGAAGCCGAGCCGCTCGCCGGCCTCCACCGCGGGACGCGTGAGCACGATGCGCTGCACCGCGGCGCGCTCCAGCGCATCGACTGCGCAGGCGACGGCAAGGTAGGTCTTGCCGGTGCCGGCCGGACCGATGCCGAAGGTGATGTCGTGCTTGGCGATGTTGTCGAGGTACAGCGCCTGCGTGGGCGTGCGTGCGCGCAGGTCGGTGCGCCGGGTCACGAGCATCGCCGCGTCCTCGTCGCCACCCGTCATCGAGCCGTCGCCGGCCAGCGTGAGCTGCACCACGGCCGGGTCGATCGGGCGCTGGGCGATCTCGTAGAGCGCCTGCAGCACGTCCATCGCGCGCTGCGCGGCCGCCTTGGGGCCGTCGATCTTGAACTGCTCGTGGCGGTGCGCGATCTTCACGCCCAGGCCTTCCTCGATGCGGCGCAGGTGCGCGTCGAGGGGGCCGCAGAGGTGACCGAGGCGCGCGTTGTTGGGCGGGGAGAAGGTGTGTCGCAGAATCACGCCGGACATTTCAAGGAAAAGGGCACCCATGATAGGCAAATTGACGGGCATCCTGGCCGAGCGCAACCCGCCCCAGGTGGTCGTGGACTGCAACGGCGTCGGCTACGAGGTCGACGTGCCGATGAGCACGTTCTACAACCTGCCGAACGTCGGCGCGAAGGTGTCGCTGCTCACGCATTTCGTGGTGCGCGAGGATGCGCAGATTCTCTACGGTTTCGGCAGCGCCGAGGAGCGTGCGGCGTTTCGGCAACTCATCAAGATCACGGGCGTGGGCCCGCGCACCGCGCTCGGCGTGCTTTCCGGCATGAGCGTGGGCGAACTGGCGCAGGCCATCACCACGCAGGAGCTCGGCCGGCTCGTGAAGATCCCGGGCATCGGCAAGAAGACCGCCGAGCGGCTGCTGCTCGAGCTCAAGGGCAAGCTGGGCGCCGACATCGGCCTGCCGGCCCACGCCGCGAGCGATGCGCAGGCCGACATCCTGCAGGCGCTGATCGCGCTCGGCTACAGCGACAAGGAGGCCGCGCTGGCGCTCAAGGCGCTGCCGAAGGACGCGAGCGTGAGCGAAGGCATCAAGCTTGCGCTGAAGGCGCTCGCCAAATAGGCTTTCAAGCCTTCAAGGCACCCACCAGTAGCGCAGCGCATGGAAGTACACCGGCGCCGCGAAGATCACCGAGTCGAGGCGGTCGAGCATGCCGCCATGGCCCTCGATCATCGATCCCCAGTCCTTCACGCCACGGTCGCGCTTGATCGCCGACATCACGAGGCCGCCAAAGAAGCCCATGAGGCAGACGGTCAGCGAGATCAGGGCCGCCTGCCACGGGTTGAACGGCGTGGCCCACGAGAGCGCGGCGCCGAGCGCGGTGGCGCTCGCGATGCCGCCGACGAGGCCCTCCCAGGTCTTGGACGGCGACAGCTCGGGCGCGACCTTGCGCCGGCCGAAGAGCTTGCCCCACACGTACTGCAGCACGTCGCTGCCCTGCACCACGATCACGAGGAAGGCGATCAAGAGCAGGTTGCGGCCCTCGAAGCCCGGAATCTGCAGCGTGAGCAGCGCGGGCACGTGGCTGATGCAGAACACGCACACCATCAGGCCCCATTGGATCTTGGAAGTGCGTTCGAGAAAGCGCTGCGTGTCGCCGCCCACCGCCGCGAGGATCGGCAGCACCAGGAAGGCATACACCGGAATGAAGATCGAATAGAGGCCGTACCACTCGATCCACACCAGGAAGTACTGCACCGGCAGGCCGATGTAGAACGCCGCGGCGATCGCATGGTGGTCGCCGCGGCGCGTGTAGGCGAGGCTGATGAACTCGCGCAGCGCATAGAACGAGATCAGGTAGAACAGCACGATCACGCCGCCCTTGCCGAAGGCGAATGCCAGCCCGATTGCCGCGACCATCACCCACCAGGCGTTGACGCGTGCATTGAGGTTGTCGATCACCGAATGGGGCTGGCCGTGCGCCACGCGCCATTTCAGCGCGGCGCCGATGGCCGAGGCAATCAGCAGTACGCCGAGCACGCCGCCGAAGAGCTGCATCGTGGTCTGCGCGAAGGGCGGGAGGTCGATCATGCGGCGCTCCCGGTGGCGTTTTCGGTCGTGCTGCTGTCGGTCCGGTCGTATTCAGGCCGCAGGTCGAGCATCGCGGCGCGGGCCCGCGCCAGGAAGCTCGCCTTGTCCTCGTCGTCGCCCAGCACGAGGGGCGCGCCGTAGCGCACGGTGCAGGCCAGCGGGATCGGCACCAGCGTGCCCTTCGGCAGCACGCGCTTGAGGTTCTCGATCCAGACCGGCACGAGCCGCACTTCGGGGCAGGCGCGCGCCAGGTGGTAGAGGCCGCTCTTGAGCGGCAGCAGGATCTCGTCGCCGGTGTTGCGCGTGCCTTCGGGAAACATGATGAGCGAATCGCCGGCATCGAGCGCGGCCTTCATCTGGTCGACCGGGTTCTCGCCCTGGCCCGTGCCGTCGCGCCGGATCATCAGTGCATTGAACACGTCGCGGCCGATGAACTGCCGCAGCTTCGAGGCCATCCAATAGTCGAGGCCCGCCACCGGCCGCGTGAGCGCGCGCAGGTCCGGCGGCAGCGTCGCCCACAGCAGCACGAAGTCGCCGTGGCTCGTGTGGTTGGCGAAGTAGAGCGTCTGCTGGGCCCGGGGGCTGGTGCCCGACCAGATCGCGCGCACGCCGGTCAAGAGGCCCGCCGCGCCGATGATCAGCTTGCCGGCCACCAGCGCGAGCGCGCGGCGCACGATGCCGCCCGCCGAGGAAGAAGGGGAGGGGATTGGGTCGTCGTTCAAGTGAAGTCCTGTGTCAGGAGGGCGAGCAGGAACAGCGCGCTTTGGCCGGCGACCACGATCGCGTGGCGCTGCAGCAGTTGGCGGGTGCCCCGCACACGGTCGGCCAGTGGCCGTGCGGTGGTGGTCGCGGTGGCGGTGCGCAGGCCGAGCCGGTCGAGGGCCTGGTCGAGCGCGTCGAGCGATGCGATGGCGCCGCGCGCGAGGTCGTCGAACAGCGCACGGTCGAGCCGTAGTCGAAAAGCGAAATAGCGTTCGAGCACGCCGAGGATCGCGGCCGCCCCGAAGGCCATGCTCGGCGTGGCCGGCAGCGCACGCAGCGTGAGCGCGAGCACCAGGGCCGAGATCGCGGTCAGTGCAAAACCCCAGGCCGCAAGCACGCCGCCGGCGCGCAGCAGGCCGGCGAGCGCGCTGCATGTGGCGCGATCGGCGTCATTCATGGGGTGGTGTGCGCGGGGCGGTGAGGGTGACGGGCGCCACGTCGAGCGGCGCGAGCGCCACGAACCAGGCCGGCCGCAGAACGATCTGCGGCCGCGCGCGGCGCACCGCGGCCTCGGCTTGCGCCATGCCGCCCGCGTCGCCATGGCCGCCGAGCCAGGCAATCACCGCGGCCGCGCTGCGCGAAAAGCCGAGCGCGCAACAGACCCACACCGGTGCGTTCGGCTCCGCACGCCGCTGGCCCTCGATCACTGCCGCCGCGCGCCGCAGCCGCACCGTGGGCGGTGCGACAAGGTCGAGCATCGGCACGCAGCGCGCATGCGGCAGCGCCGGCGGCAGTTGCAGCTCGGCGCACAGGCTCACGAGCCGCGGCCGGCCGGAGGCTTCCCATTCGTCCTGCGATGGCACGCGCCCCAGCCAGAGTCCCGGCACCACCTCGACCGCGGCGGGCAGCCGGCGCGTCCAGAGCCAGGCATTGACGGTGGCGCCGAACCGGTAAGGCGCGAACAGCCAGCGCGCGGCCCAGCCCATGCGGCCACGCCCGTCCATCTGGAAGCCGCGGGCACCGAAACCGGCGTAATTGAGCGCCACCAGCGCGAGCGAAGCGGCCGGCCACGCCAGCCACAGCCCGAAGCCGCCGAGCCACAGTGCGAGCATCAGGCAGGCGAGCGCACCCGCGGCGTAGAAGCCCGCGAGCTTCCAGCGCTGCGGATCGCGTGCAAGGCGCCAGGCGCGCGGCATCGACACCGTGCGCTCGAGCGGCCACAGCCAGATGCAGAACAGGCCGAGCAGCGCGCCGGTCGGAATGTCGATGAAGTGGTGCTGCCAGGTGGTCAGCACCGAGGCACAGATCGCGAAGGCCCAAACATGCAGCACCCACCGGGCCCACGCCGCGCGCACGAACTGGCGGTACCAGTCCCAGAGGATCACCGCCAGCGCGATGTGCAGCGAGGGCGCCTGGTTGTAGGGCTGGTCGAAGCCGCGCAGCGCCTCGAACAGGAAGGCCGGTGCGCCCTCGACCGCGGGCTGCCCGAAGCTGAAGTGCAGCGGCCAGAGAACGAAGCAGGTGCAGGCCACGAGCGTGGCGGTGAGGAGCCGGGCGCCATGGCGGTCGAGCGTGTGGCGGCCGCGCGCGAGAAACAGCGAGAGCGCGTAGAAGACGTTGATAGTCCAGTACGGAAAGATGGTCCAGGGCCAGAACGGCACCTGCCGCTCCCAGTCGAAGACCACCGACGGCACCTGGGCCCGCGTGGTGGCCCACCAGTTCGCAAGGCCGTAGGTCAGGTAGAACAGCGGCCCGAGCACCGCAAGCCATGCGGCGGCCCGCTTCCACGGTCTTGCGGCGAACCAGGCGCGCATGGCGTGTTCAGTGACCGGTGCGGACCGCAAGCGAGACAGTGAAGATGCCCCACTCGTCCGCGCGCTGGTCGATCTTGCGGAAGCCCGCCTCTTCCACCAGCTGGTCCATCTCGGCCTGCGTGCGGCGGCGCATCACCCAGGCTTCGCCCTGGCGGTGGCTCGTGAGTGCGCGCGCGATCATCTCGAGCTGCGGATGCCAGGGTTGCCCGGTGTAGACGAGGTAGCCGCCGTCTTCCACCGCATCGCCCACGCCCGCGAGCGAGCGCTGCACCATCTCGTTGTCCGGAAAGAGCTCGTACAGGCCCGAGACCACCGCCAGCGTCGGTCGCGGCATCACGCTCGCAAGGCTCAGGCGGTCGAAGGCGTCGGCCTGCACGAACTGCGCCACGTCCTCCAGCCCCTTCTCGGCGATCAGCGCGCGGCCGTCGCGCACGTTGATGTCGCTGTAGTCGCGCAGCAGGACCGACGCGGCCTTGATGGGGCTCGCCACCACCGCGTCGAGCACGTAGCGGCCGTGGCCCGCCGCGATGTCCATCAGGCGCACCTCGCGGTGCATCTCGGCCAGCCGCTCCATCGCGATGCGCAGCAGCTCCTCGACGTGGATCTTGCGCTGGCGGATGCCGCGCCAGCCGATGGCGTCGAGGTAGTTGCGGTCGACCGCGCGGCCCAGCGCACCTTTGCCCCGCGCCTGGTTGCGGTAGACGTAGTCGAGCGTGCTGCCCGAGTCGAAGCCGGTGTCGTGGCCGAGGCGCACGCCATCGGACACCTTGCCGCCGACGCGCAGCCCCGCGCGCGTGAGCGACCAGTACAACCCGCGCGGCGACAGCGCCGGCAGCGGCTCGGCGAGCGCGCGCGACTCGTCGGCGGTCGGGCCGGCGAGGTGCGCGGCGCGCAGGTCGACCGGCGCCGGCGCCTCGTCGAACAGCTGCAGCACGAACGTGCGGATCGCCTGCACCGCAGGCGCCCGGTCGCGCTCGCCGAGCGTGTCGTGAAAGAAGCCCGGCAGTTCCAGCTTGGTCTTGACCGCGCTGCCCAGCCGCTCGAAGAAGCGGTGCTGCGGCTTGTGGTGCACCACCCAGTCGGCGCCCGAGATCAGGAGCTGCACCGGCTGCGTGATCGCCTGCGCGTCGGCCACCACGCGGTCGGCCGCCTCGTACAGCCCGAGCAGGATGTTGACGGCGATGGGCCGCGAGATCAGCGGATCGTTCTCGTAGCTCGCGATGCGTTCCGGGTCGTGCGTGAGGAACTTCGCCTTCACGTAGCTGTTGACGAAGAACAGCCCGCGCAGCTTGTGCATCAAGGCCAGCCCGGGCCGCGCGAACGGCACGTAGAGCTTGACCTTGAAGGCCGGCGAGGCCAGCGTGAGCCCGCGCACCCTGGGCGCGTAGTCGTGGGCCCAGGTGGCAACGAGCACCGCGCCCACGCTCTGCGCCACCACGTGGATGTCGGCTTCGGCCACGCCGTGCGCCCGGCCGATGTGCTGGACGAAGGTCTGCACGTCGCGCACCGAGGTGGCGAAGCTCGGGCTGTAGCCGCGCTCGCCGGGCGAGCGGCCGTGGCCGCGCGCGTCCCAGGCGAAGAAGTCGAACTCGGGCAGGTCGAGCTCGTCGACCAGGTGCGCCATGCGCGCGCCGTGCTCGTGGCCGCGGTGGAACAGCACGATCGCGCCGCGCCGCGCACCGCCGCCCGTGGCGGGCCAGTGCCGGTAGAACAGCGTCTCGCCGTCGTGCGTGCGGAACTGGTGTTCGGCCAGCGGCCGGTGCGTCACGGCGAAAGGCGTCGTGTCGTGGAGGGATTCGGTCATTGATTCCTTGTTGTTTGGGGGGGCGGGGCTGCTTCGGCCTCCGCCAGGGCGCGCCGCACGCGGTTGGCCACGGTCCAGGCCACGAGCAGCGCCAGCACCGGCATGAGCCAGGCCGTCCAGCCCGGCAGCGGCCCGCCGAGAGCGACGTAGAACCCGAGCGCGCCGAACACGAAGGCCCGGTCGCTCTTGCCGAGGGGGCCGTCGTAGCGGCGCGAGGCACCCACGGTGGGCCCGAGCGCGCCGGCGAATTCGCTGAGCCCGGCCAGCACGATCACCGTGCCGACCCAGAACGGGCTGAACGGCACCAGCAGGGCGAACGGCAGGTACAGCGCGGCATCGGAGACCACGTCGGTCAGTTCATTGAGGAAGGCGCCGAGCCGGCTTTGCTGCCCGTGCTCGCGTGCCAGCATGCCATCGACGGCATTGAAGGCCATGCGCACGGCCATCCATGCCGGCACCAGCGCGAAGGCCGCGAGCGAGGGCGCCGCGAAGAAAAGCCACAGCCCGAGCACGACCGACACCGCGCACGCCGCAAGCGTGACCTGGTTGGCGGTGACGCCCAGGGCGTGCAGCCGCACGACCAGCGGGCGCAGCAGCGCCTGGAACCGCGGTTTCAGTTCGTAGATCGACACGTGGCGGCTTCTCCTCGCTTGTGATATGGCCGGAGCATTCTGCCAGCGTGGAGGCACTAAACTTGACTTCGCAGACCTCTATTCAATGACCATCCAGACCGACGATTTCGCCCCCGCCCCGCCCCGCGTGGTGTCCGCCGCCCCGGCTTCGCCGCAGGAAGAGGCCATCGAGCGTGCGCTTCGCCCGAAGCTGCTGGACGAATACGTCGGCCAGGCCAAGGTGCGCGAGCAGCTCGAAATCTTCATCGGCGCGGCGCGCAAGCGCAAGGAAGCGCTCGACCACGTGCTGCTGTTCGGCCCTCCCGGCCTCGGCAAGACCACGCTGTCGCACATCATCGCGGCCGAACTCGGCGTGAACCTGCGTCAGACCTCCGGACCGGTGCTCGAGAAGCCCAAGGACCTCGCGGCCCTGCTGACCAACCTCGAGCCCAACGACGTGCTCTTCATCGACGAGATCCACCGTCTGAGCCCCGTGGTCGAGGAAATTCTCTATCCCGCGCTGGAGGACTACCAGATCGACATCATGATCGGCGAGGGCCCCGCGGCGCGCAGCATCAAGCTCGACCTGCAGCCCTTCACGCTGGTGGGTGCCACCACGCGCGCCGGCATGCTCACCAATCCGCTGCGCGACCGTTTTGGCATCGTTGCGCGGCTGGAGTTCTACACGCCCGAGGAACTCGCGCGCATCGTGCGCCGCAGCGCCAGTTTGCTCAAGGTCGAGACCGACGAGACGGGCGGCTTCGAGATCGCACGCCGCTCGCGCGGCACGCCGCGGATCGCCAACCGCCTGCTGCGGCGCGTGCGCGACTACGCCGAGGTGAAGGGCGACGGCCGCATCACCGAGGACATCGCGCACAAGGCGCTCGCCATGCTCGACGTCGATCCGCAGGGCTTCGACCTGATGGACCGCAAGCTGCTCGAGGCCGTCATCCATCGCTTCGACGGCGGCCCGGTGGGGCTGGACAACGTGGCGGCCAGCATCGGCGAGGAGCGCGACACCATCGAGGACGTGATCGAGCCCTACCTGATCCAGCAGGGCTACCTGCAGCGCACGCCGCGCGGGCGCATCGCCACGCTGGCGGCCTACCGCCACCTCGGCGTGACGCCGCCTTCGAGCCGCGCCGAAGGGCAAGACCTGTTTGGCATCTGATATTTCCCCATGCATACCCATGACCTGAGCGCCTGGCAGCACGATCACCATTTCGGCGCCGGCAACGAATCGGCCGAGCGCAGCACGCGGCTCGTGATGTGGATCACCTTCGCGGCCATGGTCGTCGAGATCGGCGCGGGCTGGTGGTTCAACTCCATGGCGCTGCTGGCCGACGGCTGGCACATGAGCTCGCATGCGCTGGCGATCGGGCTCAGCGCCTTCGCCTATGCGGCCGCGCGGCGCTACGCCCGCGACCCGCGCTTTGCGTTCGGCACCTGGAAGATCGAAGTGCTCGGCGGCTTCGCGAGCGCGCTGATGCTCTTGGGCGTGGCCGCGCTGATGGTCGTGGGCTCGATCGAGCGCCTGCTGTCGCCCTCGGTCATCCACTACCGCGAAGCGGCGGCGGTGGCGGTGCTCGGGCTGGTGGTCAACCTGGTCTGTGCGCGGCTGCTCGGGGCGGCGCACCACCACGGGCATGCGCACGGCCACGACCATGCGCACGGCCATGAACACGGCCACGACCTGAACCTGCGCTCCGCCTATCTGCATGTGGTGGCCGATGCCGCCACCTCGGTGCTGGCGATCGCGGCGCTGCTCGGCGGCTGGTTCTTCGGCTGGTCCTGGCTCGACCCGCTGATGGGCATCGTCGGCGCGGTGCTGGTGTCCATCTGGGCCAAGGGGCTGCTGAAGGAAACCGGCAAGGTGCTGCTCGACCGCGAGATGGACCATCCGGTCACCGCGGAGATCCGCGACGGCGTGGAGACGATGCTGGCCGATTCGCACACCCGCGTGGCTGACCTGCACGTCTGGCGCGTCGGCCGCGAGGCCTATGCTTGCGCGCTCACGGTGGTGACGCATTCGCCCACGCTCTCGGCCGACGAGGTGCGGGCCTGCTTCTCGATGCACGAGGAAATCCGGCATTCGACGGTGGAAATCCAGCGCTGCACCGACTGAAGCCGATGTGCTCCTTCCCCCTTCCGGGGGAAGGTTGGGATGGGGGCCGGCAGAGCGCCCCATGGATATGCCGCTTGCCCCCACCCCAGCCCTCCCCCGGGAGGGGGGGAGCAAGTCCGGCGTTGCGCGGGCCACACGTCACCAAAACGTCACGCCAGCGCCATCGCGCGGTCACGCCGCGGTGGGAGCCTACCCGTCCATGCAACGCGACGACGCTTTCCTTCGCGCATGGCGCGACACCGCGACCCTGGGCCCCGAGCCGGAGGACGACGATCCCGCGCGGGCGCCGCTGCGCTATCGCACGCTCTGGATCTCCGACCTGCACCTGGGCACGCCCGGCTGCCAGGCCCGGGCGCTGCTCGACTTTCTGAAGCACACCGAGTGCGAGACGCTGTTCCTGGTCGGCGACATCATCGACGGCTGGCAGCTCAAGCGGAACTGGTACTGGCCGCAGGCGCACAACGATGTGATCCAGAAGCTCCTGCGCAAGGCGCGCAAGGGCACGCGCGTCATCTTCATTCCGGGCAACCATGACGAGTTTGCGCGCAAGTACCTGAACCACAACTTCGGCGGCATCGACGTGGCCGAGGAATGGATCCACGAGACCGCCGATGGCCGCAAGCTCTGGATCATGCACGGCGACCTGTTCGACGGCGTGATCCAGTGCGCCAAGTGGCTCGCGCACGTGGGCGATTCGCTCTACGAGTTCACGCTCAAGCTCAACCGCTATCTCAATTCGCTGCGCGCGCGCATGGGGCTGCCGTACTGGTCGCTGTCGAAATACCTCAAGGGCAAGGTCAAGCGCGCGGTGAGCTACGTCGGCGACTTCGAAAGCGCCGTCGCGCGCGAGGCCCGCAAGCGCGGCGTGCAGGGCGTGGTCTGCGGCCACATCCACCATGCCGAGATGCGCGACATCGACGGCATCCTCTACTGCAACGACGGCGACTGGGTCGAGAGCCTCACCGCGCTGGCCGAGCATGCCGACGGCACGCTCGAGATCATCGACTGGGCGCAGCACATGCCGGTGCCCGTGAAGGCTGGCGCACCGCGCGAGCCGGTGGTGGCCTGAAGACAAATACGCGCTGCCCTCAGCGTCGCATCGTGTCGAGCTGGGTCACGGGCGCGCTGTCGTTGCCCCACGATCCGCGGATGAAGGTCAGCACCGCCGCCACGTCCGACGCATCGAGTTCCTGCCCGAACGGCGGCATGCCGTAGGGCCGCGGATTGCCCGCCGTGGCCGGCAGGTAGCCGCCGTGGGCGATCACCTGGATCAGGTTGGTCGGCTGCGCCATGTTCACCGCGCGGTTGCCCGCGAGCGCCGGAAAAGCGCCCGGCGAACCCTGGCCCTGGTCGCCATGGCAATACGCGCAGCGCTGGTCGTAGATGCGCTCGCCGCGCGCCATCGTCGCGGCGTCGCGGCGGATGGGGGCGGTCGCAGCGGGCGCGGTGGCGGGCTGTGCCGGCGCACCGGGCAGGTCCTTGAGGTAGCTGGCCATCGCGGCCAGGTCGGCATCGTTCAGGTGCTGCGTGCTGCGGAACACCACCTCGGCCATCGGCCCCATCACCGAGCCGCGCGGCGCCACGCCGGTCTTGAGCAGCGCGACCACGTCGGCTGCCGGCCAGTCGGCGACGCCGGCTTCGTGCGGATCGGTGAGCGACGGCGCATACCAGCCCTCGCCCGCGATCAGCCCGCCCGAAAGCCCCAGCGCCGTCTGCGTGGCGCCGAGCGAATCGCGCGGGCCGTGGCAGGCAATGCAGTGGCCCAGGCCGCCCACCAGGTAGGCACCGCGGTTCCACTCGGCGGGCTTGCCCGCATCGGGCACGAAGGTTTCGGGCTTGAACGAGAGCGCCCGCCACACCGCCAGCGCCGCCTGCGTGTCGTACGGAAAGCGCAGCCGGTGCGGCCGGTTCGGCACGGCCGCGGGCGGCAGGCTGCGCAGGTAGGCATAGATCGCGTCCGAGTCCTCGCGCGTGACCTGCGTGAAGTTCGGGTACGGAAACGCGGGATACAGCAGCCGGCCGTCCTTGCTGCGGCCGTTATGCATTGCGCGCCAGAAATGCGCACTGCTCCAGCTGCCGATGCCCGCTTCGGGGTCGGGCGTGAGGTTGCTCGAATAGATCGCGCCGAACGGCGTCTCGATCGCCAGCCCGCCCGCATAGGCCTGGCCGCCGGCCGTCGTGTGGCAGCCGGCGCAGTTGCCCGCCAGCGCCAGGTAGCGCCCGCGCTCCACGCGCTGCGGTGTCGACTGGAAATGCGCGTCGGCCTGTGCCGGCAGCGGGTCTTCGCCGCGCAGGTTCAGCGCCACGATGCCGCCGGCCGCAGCGCCGGTCAGCAAAGCCAGCACCAGCAGCGTCCATCCCAGGTGGCGCCACTTCATGGGTGCCTCGCTTCGGCACCGCCGCAGGCCATCGGCAGGGGCGCAGGCAGCGCGGCGGCGGGCTTCGGATCGGCCGGCATCGGCTGCACCGCGAGCCAGCTCGCGACGGCATTGACGTCGGCCGTCGTCATGCGCCGCCCGATCTCTGCCATGCAGTCAGGCGCGAGCGCATGCCGATCGCTCGTGAGCCAGGCGCCGAGCTGCGACGAGACATAGAGCCGTGGCAGGCCGAGCAGGCCCGGGATGGCCGGCTGCACGCCCGTGAGTGCCGCGCCGTGGCATTGCACGCAAGCCGGGATGCGACGCGCCGCATCGCCTTCGAGCGCCAGTTGCCGGCCGCGTTCGAGCTGCGCGGGCGTGGCGTCGCTCGTGGGCGGCACGGGCGGATAGGGCAGGTCGAGGTTGGCGAAGTAGGTCGCCATTTCCATCAGGTAGGCATCCGAGAGGTGCTGCACCATGTAGCGCATGTCGGCATTGAAGCGCCGGCCGTCGCGAAAGCTGCGCAGCTGGTTGAACAGGTAGCCCACGGGCTTGCCCGCCAGGCGCGGAAAGTAGCCGGCGTTGCTCGTCGCGCCGACGCGGCCGTGGCAGGCGATGCAGGCGGCCACGCGGCGTTCCATGTCGTTGGCAAGGGGGCTTTCGGGGGTTGCCGCGTCGGCGCGGCCGTGCCCGAGCAGCAGCAGGGACAGCGCCAGGCCGGCGAGCCGTTGCACCGTCTTCATCATGTGCCGGCCGCGAAGTGCGCCAGCGCCAGCAGCCCCGCCACCAGCAGCAGCGCCATGGCGAACGCCACGCCGACCAGGGGCAGCACCCCGACCCGCTCGGTGCGCCGGTCCGCATCAGCGCGGCGGCCACCCAGCCCGATGAAACTCCAGAGAACCGCGCGTACTGCGCGCATGAAATAGGACATGCATCCACTGTGCACCAACCCGGCGCGAAAAAACAGATGCAGATCCGGCACAAATCACCGGTGCAGATAAAGTCGTGACCCAGACCCGTCTTTTCCATGAAGCGCTACGAAGCCCTTGCCGCCGACATCGAGGCCTCGATCCGCGGCGGCACCCTCAAGACCGGCGACCGCCTGCCCTCGGTGCGGCACACCGGCGAGAGCCGCAGCGTGAGCGCGTCGACCGTGTTCCAGGCCTACTACCTGCTCGAGGCGCGCGGCCTCGTGCGTGCGCGCGACCGCTCGGGCTATTACGTCACCGGCGGCGGCGCGCGCGACGTTCCGCCCGAGGCCAATCTCACGTCGCGCCCCGTCGGCGGACCGAGATCGCTCGACGTGAGCGACCAGGTGTTCGAGATCCTCGAAGCCAGCATGTCGCGCCAGGTGGTGCCGTTCGGCTCGGCGTTCCCGAGCCCGCTGCTGTTTCCGCTCGCGCGGCTCGGCCAGTTCATGGCCGCCAGCGCCAAGTCGCTCGACCCCTGGCGCACCGTCGACGACCTCACGCCCGGCAGCGCGGCCCTGCGCCGGCAGATCGCGTTGCGCTACCTGGGCGACGGCATGCAGGTGCCGGTCGACGAGATCGTCGTCACCAACGGCGCGCTCGAGGCGCTGAACCTCTGCCTCGCGGCCGTCACGCGGCCCGGCGATGCAGTCGTCGTCGAATCGCCGACCTTCTATGCCGCGCTGCAGGCCCTCGAGCGCATGGGCCTGCGCGCCATTGAGGTGCCCACGCACCCGGGCGAGGGCATCGACCTGGATGCCCTCGAACTCGCCATCGCGGCGCACCGCCCAAGCGCGTGCTGGCTCATGACCACCTTCCAGAATCCGCTCGGCAGCCTCATGCCCGATGCGAAGAAGAAGGCCTTGGTCGAACTGCTCGCGCGGCATGCGGTGCCGCTGATCGAAGACGACGTCTATGCCGAGCTCTACTTTGGCGACCGCCGCCCGCCGCCGGCCAAGGCCTTCGACACCGAGGGCTTGGTGCTGCATTGCAGCTCGTTCTCGAAATGCCTCGCACCGGGCTACCGCATCGGCTGGGCCTCGGCCGGCCGCTTCGCGCGCGCGGTGGCGCGGCTCAAGCTCACGACCACGCTCAGCACCTCGGTGCCCTCACAGCTCGCGCTGGCCGGTTACCTCGAGAAGGGCGGCCTCGACAAGCACCTGCGCAAGCTCCGCCAGGTGCTGGCCGTGCAGCAGGCGAGCTTCTCGCAGGCGCTCGGCCGCTACTTTCCCGCGGGCACGCGCGCCACGCGGCCGCTCGGTGGCTACTTCCTGTGGGTCGAGCTGCCGGCCCAGGTCGATGCGCTCGCGATCCACCGGCAGGCGCTCGAGCTCGGCATCAGCGTCGCGCCCGGGCCGATCTTCTCGGCCACGCGCGGCTTCGCGCATTGCCTGCGCCTCAACTACGGCCATGCGTGGAATGCGCAGAGCGAGAAAGCGATGCGGACCCTTGGCCGCCTCGTGGCCGAAGCCGCGGGCAAGGCGGCGCCCTGACATGGCCACGCGCGATCTTTTCGACGACGCGCCCGCAGCCGACCCGCCGCGCGGGAAACAGGCGCTCGGCCCTGGCGCCTTCGTGCTGCGCGGGTTCGCGCTGCCGTTCGTGGACGAACTGCTCCCTGCGCTGCAGGCCGTCGCGCAGCGCGCCCCGTTCCGCCACCTCGTGACCCCCGGCGGCTTCACCATGTCGGTGGCCATGACCAACTGCGGCCGGCTCGGCTGGACCTCGGACCGGCGCGGCTACCGCTACGGCGAGCACGATCCGCAGACCGGCGAGCCCTGGCCGGCGATGCCCGAGCCCTTCCAGCGGCTCGCCACCGCGGCGGCGGCCGAGGCGGGCTTCGACGGCTTCGCGCCCGACGCCTGCCTGGTCAACCGCTACGAACCCGGCACGCGGTTGTCGCTGCACCAGGACAAGGACGAGCGCGACTACGCCGCGCCCATCGTCTCGGTCTCGCTCGGCATGCCGGCCGTCTTTCTCTTCGGCGGCCTCGCGCGCGGCGACAAGCCCGCGCGCATTCCGCTCGCGCATGGCGACGTGGTGGTCTGGGGCGGCCCCGACCGGCTGCGCTACCACGGCGTGCTGCCGCTGGCCGACCGGCCGCACTCGCTGCTGGGCAGCCGGCGCATCAATTTGACGTTTCGCAATGCGGGGTGAGCCGCGGTTTCGACTTGGATGAGTTGTTCCGGTTTTCTGTGCACAACTCTGTGGGTTGTCTGAGGAACGGGGTGCCCAATGCCAGCATTGGCGCGGGTTCGCACCACATTGCCTGCGGAACAGGCAGCCGGCAGCGCAGGGGAAAAGTGCCGGGCCGGCGGGCATGAAAAAAGCCCTAAGTAGTTGATCTACTTAGGGCTTTTGGGTATTGGTGGCTCTTCACGGATTCGAACCGCGGACCTGTGGATTATGATTCCATCGCTCTAACCGACTGAGCTAAAGAGCCGTTCGGCACAGTGCTGCACCGAGCCCAAGATTATAGCGCAGGCTGCAGCCCCCTGATCAAGCCCTCCCATGCGCCGCGGTGTCTTTTTGGGCCGCCCAACCCCGTTGCCCGCTGCCGCCCGTACAAGCCCGGGTGACAATCCGCCCATGTCCGCGCTGCCCCGCGCCCCTTCCGCCAAAGCCGCCAACGAGCGCGAAACCATGCCCGACGACCAGTTGATGCTGGCCTACGCGCGCGGCGACGGCGCGGCCTTCGACGTGCTCTATGCGCGCCACGAGGCCGGGCTGTTCCGCTTCGTCAAGCGGCTGCTCGGTGCACGGCTGGCGTCGCAGGCGGACGAGGTGTTCCAGGACACCTGGGTGCGGATCATTGCCGCGCGCGAGAGCTTTTCGCCGCAGGGCGCGGCCTGGCGCACCTGGGCCTTCACGATTGCCCACAACCTCGCCATGGACCGGCTGCGTGTGAGCGGGCGCGAGGTGGCGCTCGACGATGCGCACGGCGACGACGGCGACAGCGACCACGGCGCTGTGCCGATGCGCGAGCGCGGCGTGCGCGCCGCGGCCGGCCACGCCGGGGCGCATCCCTCGGCAGAGGAGCTCGCGTTCTGGCGCGCCGCGGGCCGGCGCCTGCTGGCCTGCCTCGAAGAACTGCCAGCCGAGCAGCGCGCCGCCTTCCTGCTGCACCACGAGGACGGCATGACCGTCGAGGCACTCGCGACCAGCCTGCAGATCGGCTTCGAGACCGTGCGCAGCCGGCTGCGCTACGGCTTGCAGAAACTGCGCACCTGCATGGCGCGCTACCTGTCGGTGCTGGAGCAGGGCGCATGACCGCCGGCGACGACGGCAACGACGACGCACTGCGCGATTCCGCGTTGCGCCGCGCGCTCGACCATGCGCCCGACCGCGAGGCACTGCCCGATCCCCGCACCCGCGACGCGATCCGCAAGATGGCGCACAACCTCGCGCCCGCGCCCGCGCCCTCGGCGGCACCGGCCGCTGCCATCCCCTGGTGGCGCCGCTGGTTCGGTGGTGCTGGCGGCGCGAAGAACCGCATGCCCTGGAATGCGGCCTTCGCCACGGTGCTCGTGGCGACCTTCGTCACGGTGCTCTGGCAGCGCGAGCCGGTGCCCGATGCGAGGCTGGACGGGGAGGCGCGTGTCGCGCAGGCCCCTGCGCCGGCAACCCTGCCGCCTTCGGCCGAAGCGCCGCCCGCAGCCATCCAGGCACCGGCACCGGCACCGGCACCGGCACCGGCACCGGCACCGGCACCGGAGGCCGCGCGCAGCCGGCTCGAAAAAGAAGCCGTGCAGCGACCGACCGCGCCAGCACGCGAATCGGCGCCTTCCGCGGCCACGGCGGACCGCGCTGCGATCGAGCCGGAGCGCAGCGCGTCGCCTTCCCTGCAGTCCGCCCCGGCGCCCGCACCGGTGGCACCGTCGCCACCGCCTCTTGCCGCGGCCGCGCCGGAACCTGCACCGGCCGCGATCGCCAAGCCTACGGATCCGGCGATGCAGGCCGAAGCTTCAGGCGCCTCGCGCCAGGCCCTCGCTGCTCGCCGAGCCGCACCGGCGCCGGCTGCCGCGCCAGAGCGCGCGCCTTCATTTGCAGCACTCGACCGCTGGACCTTGCTGAACGCGGTGGTCGCTGGCCAGTCCATGCGCCACGCACGCGGCGACACCGAAGGCTTGGCTGCAGTGGTGAACGCGGTCGCGCGTTCAGCCGTCGAGCAGGGCGGCGAGCTGGCTGCGCCGGTCGAGGTGTGGATCGAATTGCAAACCGACGCGCAGTTGCTCGCGGTGCTCGAGATCGCGGGCGACCAGGTGCGCTGGACCGCACCGCAGGGCGGCGCCAGCCTCGTCGGCACGCCGCCGCCGTCGGCGCTCGCCGCGCTGCGGGCGGCACTCGCGCGACGCTAGACAGCGCTTCTTCGCGCTCAGGCGTTCTTGAAGTCGGGCTGGCGCTTGGCCAGGAAGGCGTCCATGCCTTCCTTCTGGTCCTGCGTGGCGAACATCGCATGGAACAGCCGGCGCTCGAACATCACGCCGTCGGAGAGGCCGCTCTCGAAAGCGCGGTTGACCGACTCCTTGGCCGCCATCACCGCGATCTGCGAATAGCCGGCAATGACCAGCGCGGCGCCCAGCGCCTCGTCGGCCAGCTTCTCAAAGGGCACCACACGGCTCACGAGCCCGGCGCGCTCGGCCTCGGCCGCGTCCATCATGCGGGCGGTGAGCGCCATGTCCATCGCCTTGCTCTTGCCGACTGCGCGCGGCAGGCGCTGCGTGCCGCCCGCGCCGGGGATCACACCGATCTTGATCTCGGGTTGGCCGAACTTGGCGTTGTCGGCCGCGATGATGAAGTCGCACATCATCGCGAGCTCGCAGCCGCCGCCCAGCGCGAAGCCGCTCACCGCGGCGATCACCGGCTTGCGGATCGAGCGGATGGTTTCCCAGTTGCGCGTGATGTAGTCGCCCTTGTAGGTGTCGATGAAGCTGTACTTGGCCATGGCCGCGATGTCGGCGCCGGCCGCGAACGCGCGCTCGCTGCCCGTGATGATGATGCAGCCGATCGCGTCGTCTGCATCGAAGGCCTTGAGCGCCTCGCCCAGCTCGGTCATCAGCGCGTCGTTCAGCGCATTGAGCGCCTTCGGACGGTTGAGGGTGACGATGCCGACCTTGCCTGCTTCGGTCCGCACGTCGATGTTTTCGTAGCTCATGGTGTCTCCGGGGAAGAGGGAAGAAAAACGCGCTTCACTATACCCAGCATCGCTGTGCGGCCGTGTGCGCGGCAGGGGTTCATTTGAGAATTATTCTCATTTAGAATGCCCGTCATGGGATCCTCCATGCAAGAACATGCCGTGCTGCTGCGCGCCTATGCCCGCGCCCAGGAGCGTTGCTCGCAGGTCCTGGCGGAGCAGGCCGCCCGTATCGAGCGGCTCGAGGTGCAGGTCGTGCGATTGCGCGGTGCGCTGGTGGCGCGCGATTCGGCCATCGCGCTCGTGCGCGAAGAGCTTGCGGCGCGCGCGGCCGCAGGCGGTGCATTGCCGAAGCGGCTGCATGGCCTGCTGGCACCGGTGCGCCGACGCGCGCCGTTGTCGTTGCCGCCGCCTGCGGACCTGCGCGAGAAAGCCGTGCTGTGCGTCGGCCGTACGGAAGAAATGGAAGTGCCTTCGCTCGCGCGCCAGCTGGTCGAGATCGCGGGCGGGCGCTACCTGCACCACGGCGGCGGCGATGCCGATGCGCATGCGCTCGAAGCGGGGCTGCGCGCGGCCGACCTCGTGATCTGCCAGACCGGCTGCGTGAGCCACGGCGCCTATTGGCGCGTGCAGGACCACTGCCGTCGCACCGGCAAGCCTTGCGTGCTCGTGGGCGATGCGCAGCCGGTGCAGTTCATGCGCCAGCAGGCGGTCAACGCCCCCGCTGCCGAAGAACAGGCGCACGGCCTGCGCTGATGATGATGCGCGCGGCTCAGCCGCCTTCGCTGGGCGCGAGCCAGGCCGACACCTTGGCCGGATCGTGCGCGAACAACCGCCAGGTGGTGGCACCGACCGGCAGCACGAGCGGCAACCTGAGCAGCTTGCGGTCGCGCGCGACGATGGCGGTGCAGCGCGTGGCATCGCCGAGGTAGAGCGCCAGATCGTCGAGCTTGGCGATGCGCCAGGCCTGGCCGGCGCGCTGTTGTTGTCCCTTGCGGCCGGTGGCGGGCAACTCGATACCGATCCATTCGTCGTTGGCCGAGAAGCCGGCCTTTTCGGCCGCGCCGCCGCGCAGCACCACCTTGACCTGCACGCCGCCGTTGCTCTCGGCCACGCGCAGGCCCAGCGCCTGGGCCTGTTGCGAGGGATCTTCGAGCGCGGCCACGCCGTGCGCACGCAGCAGCGCGGCCAGCGGCAGCTCGTCGGTCGAATGCACCCACTGCGCCAGCTCTGCGGCGTACGAGCGACCACCCACGGCCGCCAGTGCGGCGGCAATGCCGGCTTCGTCGATCGGCCCGCCGCCGCTGTGCGTCCAGAGGTGGCGCATCACGTCGTCGAGCGTGCCCTTGCCTTCGCGGCGCAAGGTGAGGTCGAAGCACAGCCCGACCAGCGCGCCCTTGGTGTAGTAGCTGACGGTGCTGTTGGGCGTCTGCTCGTCCTGCCGGTAGTACTTCACCCAGGCGTCGAAGCTCGCGTCGGCCACGGGCTGCACGCGGCGGCCCGGGGTTTGCAGCACCTGGTTGATGGTCTTGTTGAGCAGGCGCAGGTAGCCGGCGTTGTCGATGCGCCCGGCGCGGCGCAGCAGCAGGTCGTCGTAGTAGCTCGTGAAGCCTTCGAAGAACCACAGCAGTTGCGTGTAGTTCTCGCGGCCGTAGTCGTAGCGCGCGAACTCGGCCGGGCGCATGCGCTTGACGTTCCAGGTATGGAAGTACTCATGGCTGATCAGGCCCATCAGCGTGGTGTAGCCCTCGGGCTGCTTCTTCGCGCCGCGCTGCGGCAGGTCGCGCCGGTTGCAGATCAGCGCGGTGGAATGCCGGTGCTCGAGCCCGCCGTATCCGTCGTCCACGGCGTTGAGCATGAAGACATAGCGGTCGATCGGCAGCGCCGGACCGCCGCGGCGGCCAGCCTTGTCGCCGTGCCAGAAGCGCAACTCGGCCTCGCAGATGGCCTGGGTGTCGGCGATCAGCCGCTCGCCGTCGAACGAGGCCGCGGCGCCCGCGACCACGAAGCGGTGCGGCACGCCGCAGGCCTCGAACTCGGCGCTCCAGAAAGCGCCCATCTCGACCGGGCTGTCGGCGAGCTCGTCGTAGTCGGCGGCCAGGTAGCGGCCGAAGCCCTGCCTGTCGATCTTCGCGGGCCGCAGCGCCGTGGCGCACGACCAGGGCGCGGCGTCGGATGCGGGCAATGCGGGCGCGACGACCTCGAGCGCATGCGGTGCCTCGGTCTGCCCCTCGACGCGCAGGCACAAGCTGGTGCCGTTGAAGAAGCCGCGCGCGGCATCGAGCCAGGCGGTGCGCACCGAGTTGTCGTAGGCGCACACCTGGTAGTGCAGCACCAGCGGCTGGCCCGGCACGCAGTCGATCTGCCAGTTGCATTTGTCGAGCTGCAAGAGCGCCGGCTTGCGGCGCCCCTGCGTGGCGCGCAGGCCCTGCAGGTTCTTGGCGAATTCGCGCACCAGGTAGCTGCCCGGAATCCACACCGGCAGCGACACGCGCTGCTCGGCTGCGGGCGCGGCGATGGTCAGGGTGACGGCGTAGAGATGCGCATGCAGGTCGGCGCATTCGATGCGGTAGTGCACCGCCGCCTCCGGCACCGCCTTGCTGGCGCGCCGGGTTGGGGTCTTCGTGGCCATCAGTTGGTGGACGCGGCGAGTTGCTTCTCGACCTGCTCCGCCGGAATGGCGCCCGGCGTGCGGGTGCCGTCGGCGAAGATCAGCGTGGGCGTGCCGGTGATGTTGTATTTGCGGCCGAACTCCACGTTGCGCTGCAGGGCGGCCACGTCGCAGCCGGCGGCTGCGGCGGTGGGCTTCACGTTAGCCTCCATCCAGTCGCTCCAGGCCTTGCCCTTGTCCTTGCTGCACCAGATGTCGCGCGACTTGGTGGCCGAGTCGGCACCGAGCACCGGGTAGAGGAACAGGTACATGGTGATGTTGTCGACCGACTTCATGTCCTTCTCGAAGCGCTTGCAGTAACCGCAGTTCGGGTCTTCGAACACCGCGAGCTTGCGCTTGCCGTTGCCGCGCACGATCTTGATCGCGTCCTTCACGGGAAGCTTGTCGAACGACACCTGGCTGAGCTTCTCGACGCGTTCCTCGGTCAGGTTCTTGCGCGCGTTCACGTCGATCAGGTTGCCCTGCAGCAGGTAGTTGCCCATCTCGTCCGTGTAGTAGATCTGGACGCCGTTCACGCGCACTTCGTAGAGGCCGGGCATCGGCGACTTGGTGACTTCGTCGATCGTCGGGAACTGCGGGATCCGCGCGGGCAGGTTCTTGCGGATCTCGGCCTCGCCGGCCAGCGCCGTGGGGGCCGATGCGAGCATGCAGGCGGCGAGAAGTACGTGGCGTGCGAATGTCTTCATTGGGACTCTCTTGGATGGATTCATGCCTTCAAGCCCATCGCCTGGTTGGCGATCCATTGCTTGAGGAGGCGCGTGCGGTCGAAGCCGCGCATGCCCCAGTTGCGCAGCGCGGGCAGCGGGTCGGCGCTGTGCGAAAAAAGCTGCTGCAGGCCGTCGGTGGCGAGGCTCATCTGCAGCACGCCGGCGCGGCGTGCGCGCTCGTAGCGGCGCAGCAGGCGGGGGTCGCCCACGCTGCGCCAGTAGTCGCGGTGCGTGACCAGGTCGGCCAGCATGGCTGCATCGGCCAGGCCGAGGTTGAGGCCCTGGCCCGCGAGCGGATGCACCGTGTGCGCGGCATCGCCGGCCAGCGCCCACGACTGCGGCGCGCCCTGCGCCGCAGTCATGGTGCCGGTCCAGCGGTCGGCCATCGCGCGTGCGAGCGGCCAGGCGCTGCGCTCGCTCGCGAGCTGCAGCGCGCCCAGGGCGCCGTGGCTGGCTTCGGTCACGGCGGTATTGAATTCGTCGGTGCCGAGCGCGAGCAGGCCGGGCGCGCGGAACTGGTCGACCGACCACACCAGCGCAAGCGAGCGCCCCTGCGCACCACCCATGGGCAGCAGCGCCAGCACTTCGCCCTTGTCGTTGAACCACTGGCGCGCCGTGCCGTCATGCGGCTGCGCCGACTCGAGCCGTGCGGCGATCGCATGCTGGGGATAGCGCGTGACCTCGTAGCTCACACCCAGCGCTTCGCGCGTGGCGCTGGCCTTGCCTTCGCACACCACGGTGAGTGGCGCGGGAACGGGTTCGGCCACCACCTCGACCTGCGGCTGGAAGCGCACCGCATCGGCGAGCTGTTGCTCCAGCGCGGGCACGTCGACGATCCAGGCCAGCGCCTCGACGTTCTGCCGCGCCGCGCTGAACTGCACGCGGCCGCCCTCGTCGCCGTTCACGCGCATCTCGCGCACCGGCGTGGCATGGGCGGCATCGGGCCAGGCGCGCAGCGACTCGAGCAGCGTCTTCGACGCCGTGTTGAGCGCATAGGCGCGGATGTCCGGCTTGCCCGCCGCCGCTGCCGGAACCACCAGCGCGACCCGCACGCGCTCGCGCGCGAGCAGCAGGGCCAGCGTCCGGCCGACGATGCCGGCGCCGCGTATGCAAACTTCAGGGGGAAGGGCCATCCGGCCATTGTAAGAACATGCCCGCCGCCGGCTGGGGCACGGCCCGATGCGGGACAATCGCCGCGAATTCCAAGGAACCCACGTGCCACAGCCCGACTTCGACTTTCAAGCCACCATCTCGCGCCTGTTCGTCTACCCCGTCAAATCGTGCGCGGGGGTCGAACTCCCCGAGGCGCTGCTGACCGAGACGGGGCTCGAATTCGACCGGGCCTGGATGGTGGTCGATGCCGAAGGCGAATTCGTCACGCAGCGGCAGCTGCCGCGCATGGCGCTGATCCGGCCGCAGATGAAGCACACCGAAGCGGTGCTGCGCGCGCCGGGCATGCTGGCGCTGCACCTGGCGTTCGACCGGGTCGAGAAGCCGGTGCGCGTGCGGGTCTGGAAAGACGAGGTCGCCGCCTACGACATGGGCGACATCGCGGCGCAGTGGTTCAGCGACTTCCTTTCCGAGCCGGGCAAGCCGCAGGCGCTGCGGCTGGTGCGCTTCGACCCCGAGCACAAGCGGCTGTCGAACCTGGAGTGGACCGGCGGCGCCGAGGTCACGAACCAGTTCGCCGATGGCTATCCGCTGCTGGTGGCCAGCGAAGGCTCGCTCGCCGAACTCAACGAGCGGCTGGCCGCGGCGGGCCACGATGCCGTCGGCATCGAGCGCTTTCGTCCGAACATCGTGCTGGCCGGCATCGAAGCCCACGACGAGGACCGCGTCGATGCGCTGCACATGGCTACCAGCGAAGGCGAAGCCGAACTGAAGCCGGTCAAGCCGTGCACGCGCTGCCCGATCCCCGACATCGACCCCGCCACCGGCCTCAGCAGCCCCGAGGTCGGTGACATGCTGCGCACCTACCGCGTGGATGCGCGGGTCGACGGTCGCATCACCTTCGGCATGAACTGCATCGTGGTGTCGGGCGTGGAGCAGATGCTCCGGGTGGGGCAGGCCGTGGGTGCGAACTACCGCTTCGAATAGCACCGCCGCGCCGGCGGCGTTGCTGCATTCAGAACGTCAGAACCTCAGAATGCGACGCCGGCCACCAGCATGATGTTGGCGTAGGGCGTGCATTCGCCGGTGCGCACGATGGCGCGTGCCTGGGCGCTGCGGCGCTTGAATTCGGCGTGCGACACCGTCTGCGGCGCGATGCCGAGCGACGGGGGGTACCAGTCGGGCAAGGCGCGGCTCCCGTCCTTCAGCGCCTCGTCGGCGATCACGACGGCCTCGACCTGCATCTCCGAGAGCACCGCCTGGAGCACGTCGGCGAGCAGCGGCACGCCGCGCGCCACGGCCAGGTCGATGCGGCGCGGCCCGTCGGGGATCGGCAGGCCGGCGTCGCCGATCACGAGCATGTCGCCGTGGCCGAGTGCGGCGATCACGTGGGAGAGTTCGGCATGCAGCAGGGCAGAGCGTTTCACAGCGCGGTCCAGTCGGGTGGCAGGGGGCTTTGCAGCACGGCGTCGCGCTGCGGGATCGAAGGTTGCGCGCCGGGCTGCTGGATACACAGCGCGGCGGCGCGGATGCCGAGGCGCACCGCAGCGTCGAAGGATTGCCCTTCGCCAAGGGCCACCGCCAGCGCGCCGAGGAAGGTGTCGCCTGCGGCGGTGGTGTCGACCGGCTGCACCTTCGGCGCGGGATGGTGGCGGGCGCCGTCGGCGTCCACCGCGACCGCACCGCGCGCACCAAGCGTCACGACAACGCGTGCGATGCCCTTGGCGCGCAGCAGCTGGCCCGCGAGCGCGGCCTGCCGCGGGCTGTCGGCCGACAGCCCGCACAGCGTCTCGGCCTCGACCTCGTTGACCACCAGCGTGTCGATGCGCGGCCACATCGCGTCGGCGATGGGTTGTACCGGCGAGGGGTTGAGCAGCACCTTGCAGCCCGCATCGTGGCCCACCGCTACGGCGCGCGCCACCTGGTCCATCGGTACCTCGAACTGCGCAACCAGAAAGGCCGCATCCGCAAGCTGCGCGCGCAGCGCCGGCTCGTCGAGCGCGACCCGCGCATTGGCACCCGGCACCATCACGATGCGGTTCTGACCGCTGTCTTCCACGAGGATCAGCGCGGTGCCGGTGGGCTCGCCGCCCGCGGCGGTGCGCAGCGCGGCGGTGTCGATGCCGTCGCGCGCGAGCGCCTCGCGCAGTGCGCGGCCATGGGCGTCGTCGCCGACGCAACCGACCATGGCGACGCGGGCGCCCTGGCGCGCGCAGCTCACAGCCTGGTTCGCACCCTTGCCGCCCGGGATATGGTGGATCGAACGGCCGAGCAGGGTCTCGCCGGCGGCGGGCGCCTGCGGCACGCGCAGCACGATGTCCATGTTGAGGCTGCCGAGCACCACGATGCGCGGCGATGAAGAGGGGTTCGGACTCACGGGGTGCGGGACTTTCTTTGCGCCGCGGCGGGTGCCTCGGACGCAGGGGTGGTGGCCTGGCGCGAGCTCGAATGTCGCGCGGTCGATGCGCGAACGCACAGTTCGGGCTGCAGCACCACCTTGCGCGGGTCGCGTCGCTTGCCGCCGACGCGCTCGAGCAGCATGTCGACCGCCAGCGCGCCGATGCGTTCCTTGGGCTGCGCCACGGTGGTGAGCGGCGGGCTGGTGTAGGCCGAGAGTTCGATGTCGTCGAAGCCGACGATCGAGAGGTCGTCGGGCACGTGCACGCCGCTCTCGTGCGCGGCGCGCAGTGCGCCGATGGCCATCAGGTCGTTGCAGACGAACACGGCCGACGGCTTTTCTTCGGTGCGCAGGATCGCGTGCATGGCCTCGTAGCCGCCCTGGCTCGTGAACCCGCCGCGCCAGAGCAGCGCGTCGGCATTCGGCGCGGCGCCGGTTTCGGCCAGCGCCATGCGCCAGCCCTCGATGCGCTGCTCGCTCGGCATCACGCCGACCGGACCGCCGATGCAGGCGATGCGCCGGTGGCCGAGCGACAGCAGGTGCCGCACCGCCAGCAGGCCGCCCTGCATGTGGGCCGTCTCCACGAGGTCGCAGTCGGGGTCGGCGATCTCGCGGTCGACCAGCACCGTCGGGATGCGCAGCCCGTGCAGCTGCGTGACCAGCGAGTCGTCGTCGCCGGCGCCGGTGGACACCACGATCAGCCCGTCGATGCGGCGCTCGGCCAGCACCTGCAAATACACGCTCTGGCGGCGCGGTTCGTCGTCGGTGTTGCACAGCACCAGCGTGTAGCCGGCGCCGAAGCAGCGGTCTTCGACGATGCGAACGATCTCGGCAAAGTACGGGTTCGAGCTGTTCGGAATCAGCATGCCGAGCGTCGACGTGGTGTTGCTCTTGAGGCTGCGCGCCATGGCGTTGGGCACGTAGCCCAGCTCGCGGATCGCCTGCTCGACGCGCTCGCGGCCCTTGGCGCTCACATGGCGCGTGTCGTTGACCACGTGCGAAACGGTGGTGACCGAAACCCCCGCGCGCAGCGCGACGTCCTTGATGGTGGCCATGGATGCTTCGTCCTTCCTTCAGGCCAGGCGCCGTTCGGCGCGGCGCTGGCGCAGGGTGTCGATGATCACCGCGACCACGATCACCGCGCCCGTGATGATGCGCTTGCTCGGCTCGCTCGCGCCGACCTGCGCCAGCCCGGCCTCGAGCACCGCGATGATGAGCACGCCGAAGAAGGTGTTGACCACCGAGCCGCGCCCGCCCATGAGGCTGGTGCCGCCGATCACCACGGCGGCGATCACCTGCAGCTCGATGCCGACGCCGGCGTTCGGGTCGGCGGCCTCGAGCCGGGCCGACTGCATGAGCCCGGCAAGGCCGGCCAGCAAGCCGGTGGCGGCGAACACGATGATGCGGATCGGCCGCGGATCGATGCCCGCGAGCCGCATCGCCTCTTCGTTGGTGCCGATGCCCACCACATGGCGACCGAAGACGGTGCGCGTGAGCACCAGCTGGCCCACGACCACCAGCACCACCGCGATCACGAACGCGGCCGAGATGCCGCCGGCCCACGGCGCGGCGAGACCCGAGATGGCGTCGCCCACGTACTGCGTGCGCGAGTCGGTCACGAGGTAGGCGCCGCCGCGCACCGCCTCGAGCATGCCGAGCGAGACGATGAAGCTCGGCAGCCGCCAGGCCACCGACACCGCGCCCGTGACGGTGCCGCAGACCAGCCCGGTCGCGAGGCCCAGCGCCGCGGCGAGCGGCACCGAGAGCTTCCATTCGAGGATCGCCGCGGCCGTGACCGCCGCGCTGAGCGCCAGCACCGAGCCCACCGACAGGTCGATGCCCGCGATGATCAGCACGAAGGTCATGCCGACCGCCATGACCGCCAGCGCGGGAATCTCGTTGGCGATCGAGACGAAGGTCTCGCGCGTGAGGAAGTATTCGCTCAGCGTGCCGAAGAGGGCAATCATGCCGACGAGCACGACGGTCAGGCCGAGGTAGGTGCCGAGCTGGCCCCGCCATGCGGACGGAGCGGGGGCGGCGGCGGTGGCAGGGGCGGCGGAGGGTGGGGCGGCTGCGTTCATGGTGTCTCGGCAGGGGCCGTTCGGCTGGGGTTCGATTCGGAAGAGGCAGCGTCGGGGGGGGCGTTTGAGGTGGCGGGGCGGCCCGCCGCGTCGCTGAACGCGGCCGCGAGCAGCGACTGTTCGCTCCACGCGCCGCGCTCGAACACCGCCACCAGCCGCCCGGCGCTCATCACGCCGATGCGGTCGCACATGGCCATCAGTTCGCGCAGGTCGCTCGACACCATCAGCAGCGCGCGGCCGGCGTCGGTCATGCGGTCGAGCTCCGCGTACAGGTCGGCGCGTGCGCCCACGTCCACGCCGCGCGTGGGCTCGTCGAGCAGCAGCACCCTGCACTCGCGGTGCAGCCAGCGCGCGAACACCACCTTCTGCTGGTTGCCGCCGCTCAACGTGGCCACCGGCTGCTCGATGCTGCGCGAGCGGATGCGAAGCAGCTCGACCAGGCGCCGCGCAATGCCGCGTTCGTGCGCGCGCTGCAGCCAGCCGGCGCGCGAGACCGCACCCAGGTCGCTCAGCGTGGCATTGACGCGGATCGGCTGCGCGAGCAACAGGCCCTGCGACTTGCGGTCTTCGGTGACGAGGCCGATGCCGGCGCGGATCGCCTGCATCGGCGAGCGCCAGCCCTTGGCGGCACGGCGCACCGGCTGGCCCCCGGCGTCGTGCAGCACGATCTCGCCGCGGTCCGCACGGTCGGCGCCGAACAGTAGCCGCACGAGCTCGGTGCGGCCCGAGCCGACCAGGCCCGCGAGGCCCATGACCTCGCCGGCATGCAGCGCGATGTCGACGTCGCGCACCGCGTCGGCCCGGCCGAGGCCGCGCGCGCTCAGCAGCACCGGCCCGGCCACGCGGCGCGGGCGGCCTTCGTGCTCGTGCACCGCGCGGCCGACCATGCGCTGCACCAGTTCGGATTCGCGCACGCCGGCCATCGGGCGCACGTCCACCAGGCGGCCGTCGCGCAGCACGGCCACGCGATCGGCAATGCGCTGCAGTTCCTCCAGCCGGTGCGAGACATAGACGATCGCCACGCCACGCGCCTTAAGCAGCGCGATCTGCTCGAACAGGTGCGCGGTCTCGCGCGGCGTGAGCATGGCGGTGGGCTCGTCGAGCACCAGCACGCGCGTGTCGTCCTGCAGGTTGCGCGCGATCTCCACCATCTGCTGCTGGCCGATGCCGAGCCGCGCGACCGGCATGGCCGGGTCGATGTTCTGCATGCCGATCTTCGCGAGCTGGCGCGCGGCCAGTTCGTGCAGCTGGCCGCGGCGGATCCAGCCGCTCGTGTGCGGCAGCCGGTCGAGCAGCAGGTTCTCGGCCACCGACAGCGTGGTGACCAGGCCGAGCTCCTGCATGACCATGCGCACGCCCAGGCGCTCGGCGTCGCGGCGCGAGGCCGGCGCGAAGGCCGCGCCATCGAGCAGCATGCGCCCGCGCGTGGGCTGCACCAGCCCGCAGACGATCTTCGACAGCGTGCTCTTGCCGGCGCCGTTCTCGCCGGTGAGCGCCAGCACTTCGCCCGCGTTCAGGTCGAGCGAAACGCCGTCGAGCACCGGCGCCGCGTAGTCCTTGCCGAGCCCGCTGGCGGAAAGCACGGGCACGGCCACGATGGCGGCGGCGGATGCGTTCACGACCGGCACTTCGCGGCGGTGCCGTTGCTTACTTGGCCAGCGACGATTTCGTCACCAGCACCACGTCGGTCTTCACCGCCGCGGGCATTTCGGACTGCTTCTTCTTGTCGGCCAGCGCCTTGAGCGAGGTCTCGATGCCGAACACCGCCTGCTTCGCGGCGAACTGGTCGGCCGTGGCGAGCACCCGGCCGTCGGCCAGCATCGGCTTGATGGCGCCGATGTTGTCGTAGCCCACCACCAGCACCTTGCCGGTCTTGCCGGCGGCCTTGACCGCAGCGACCGCACCGAGCGCCATGCTGTCGTTGCCGGTGAGCAGCGCCTTGAGGTCGGGATGCTCGCGCATCATGCCGGCCGCGACGGTGTTGCCCTTGTCGATTTCCCACTGGCCCGACTGCACGCCCACCACGGTGGCGCCGGCGGCCTTCATCGCGTCCTGGTAGCCGAGCGTGCGCTGCTGCGCATTGAAGGTGGTCGAGACGCCTTCGATGATGCCGACCTTGTCGCCGGCCTTCAGGCTCTTGGCGAGCTCGTCGCCCACCAGCTTGGCGCCCGCGCGGTTGTCGGGGCCGACGAAGGGCACCTGGATGCCCTTTTCCTTCAGCGCCGCGGCATCGAGCTGGTTGTCGATGTTGACCACGAGGATGCCGCGGTCGATGGCGGTCTTGATCACCGGCACCAGCGCCTTGGAGTCGGCCGGGGCGATGACCAGCGCATGGATCTTCTGCGCCATCATCTGCTCGACCATCTTGATCTGGGCGGCCGTGTCGGTCTCGTCCTTGATGCCGTTGGCCACCAGCGTGTACTGCGCGGCATTGGCTTTCTGGTGCGCCTTGGCGCCGTCTTCCATGGTGCGGAAAAACTCGTTGGCGAGCGACTTCATGACCAGCGCGACCTTGGGTTTCTCCTGCGCGAAAGCGGCGGGCGCGCAAAGGGTGCCCAGGAGGGCCAGGGCGGCAGCGCTTTGCAGGGTGCGGCGGGTGAATTTCATGGTGTGTCTCCAGGGAGGGATGATCGGGGCGCCGGTCTTTTGCCGGGGCTGCCGATATTACCTAGGAAAACGTTTGCGCAAACGTTTGCTATCTTCGTTTTGGATCGGGTTTAACCCTGAGGCGAACGGCTGTCCGAACTGGCGCAAAGGCGTGCGGGCCGGAGGGCGCACCGCGCCGACTTAAAATCCGCGGTTACCCAAGAGGACCCCCATGAGTTTGCAATGCGGCATCGTCGGCCTGCCCAACGTCGGTAAATCCACCCTTTTCAATGCGCTGACCAAGGCCGGCATCGCGGCGGAGAACTATCCGTTCTGCACCATCGAGCCGAACGTGGGCGTGGTGGAAGTGCCCGATCCGCGGCTCGCGCAGCTCAGCGAGATCGTCAAGCCGGAACGCGTAGTGCCCGCCATCGTCGAATTCGTCGACATCGCGGGCCTCGTGGCCGGTGCCAGCACCGGCGAGGGCCTGGGCAACAAGTTCCTCGCCCACATCCGTGAGACCGACGCCACGGTGAACGTGGTGCGCTGCTTCGACGACGAGAACGTGATCCACGTGGCCGGCAAGGTCGATCCGATCTCCGACATCGAAGTGATCCAGACCGAGCTGTGCCTGGCCGACCTGGCCACGGTCGAGAAGGCGCTGCACCGCCACACCAAGGTCGCGCGTTCGGGCGACAAGGATGCGCAGAAGCTCGTCGGCCTGCTCGAACGCTGCCAGGCCGCGCTGAACGAAAACACGCCGGTGCGCGCGCTCGAATTCACCAAGGAAGAAATGCCGCTGGTGAAGAGCTTCACGCTGATCACCGCCAAGCCCGCCATGTTCGTGGGCAACGTGGCCGAGGACGGTTTCGAGAACAACCCGTACCTCGACCGCCTGCGCGAGTACGCGGCGAAGCAGGGCGCGCCGGTGGTTGCCATCTGCGCCAAGATCGAAGCCGAACTCGCCGAAATGGACGACGAGGACAAGACGATGTTCCTCGCCGAGATCGGCCAGGACGAGCCCGGCCTCAACCGCCTGATCCGCGCGGCCTACAAGCTGCTCGGCCTGCAGACCTACTTCACGGCCGGCGTGAAGGAAGTCCGCGCATGGACCATCCACATCGGCGACACCGGCCCGCAGGCCGCCGGCGTGATCCACGGCGACTTCGAGAAGGGCTACATCCGCGCCCAGACCATCGCCTTCGACGACTACATCGCCTACAAGGGCGAGCAGGGCGCGAAGGACGCGGGGAAGATGCGCTCGGAAGGCAAGGAATACGTCGTGAAGGATGGCGACGTGATGAACTTCCTGTTCAGTTCCTGAGCGAGCGCGGCCGGCGCCGCCTGGCCGCTTCAGGCGGTCAGGCTTTGAGTTTGTCCAGCGCCTGCCAGTCGAATTCGATGCCGTGGCCCGGCCTGCTGGGCGCGATGGCGCAGCCGTTCTCGATGGCCAGCGGCTGCGCGATGTAACGGTCCAGGCCGAAACCGTGTGCCTCGAGATAGGCGCAGTTCGGCACCGACGCCAGGCACTGCACCGTGATGTCGTGGGCGCCATGCGAAGTCACCGGCAGGTTGAACGACTCGGCCAGGTGGGCGATCTTCATGAAAGAGGTCACGCCGCCGCAGTTCGTCACGTCGGGTTCCGGATAGGTCACGCCGCCGCACTCGATCAGCTGCTTGAACTCCCAGATGGTGCGGAAGTTTTCGCCGGCGGCAATCGGCAGGCCACCTTCGCGCACGACGCGCGCCTGGCCCGCAAAATCGTCGGGGATCAGCGGCTCCTCGAGCCACAGCGGCTTGTAGGCAGCGAATTCGCGCGCCGCGCGGATCGCCTGGTCGGCCGACCATTTCATGTTGGCGTCGACCATCAGCGGGAACTCTTCGCCCAGGTGTTCGCGCATCACCTTCAGGCGCGCCACGTCTTCGCCCAGGTTCTTGCGGCCGACCTTCATCTTGATCGCGCGAAAGCCCTTCTTGAGATTGGCGTCGGTTTGTTCGAGCAGCTTGTCCAGCGTGTAGTCCAGGTCGACCCCGCCGGCGTAGCAGGGCACGCACGGGTTGTAGCCACCGAGCAGCTCCCACAGCGGCATGTTCGCGCGCCGGGCCTTCAGGTCCCACAGCGCGATGTCCACCGCGGACAAGGCCAGCACCGTCGGGCCGCCGCGTCCGCCGTAATGCAGCGCCCACCAGAACTTCTGCCACAGCGCCTCGATCCGGTTCGCGTCCTCGCCGATCGCCAGTGCCTTGAACTCGCGCTCCAGCAGCGCGTGGATCGCCACGCCGTTGCGCCCCACGGTGTAGGTGTAGCCCATGCCCTCGACGCCGTCGGCATCGCGGACGCGCACCGTGTTCAGTTCGAAGTTCGGAATCAATCCGTGCATGCTGTCGCTGAGCGTGTGCTCCAGCGGAATGCGGTAGTAGCCGGCGTCGAGGTCGGTGATTTTTGCCATGTTTCCCTTTTTTGTTCATGCGTTGGCAGGCCCAACTGAGCGCAACCTTAACCCTGACGACATGCATCTGCGTCATCGATGTGGCTTTCACCTCCAATAATGGCGGCCAGATTGCACATGACGTCGACCTCTCTTCGAAAAGCCGATCGCCCCGCCTTGCGACTCACCGCATCGACCCTCCTCATGCTCACCGTCCACCACCTCGAAAACTCGCGCTCGCAGCGCGTCCTCTGGCTGCTCGAAGAACTCGCGCTTCCCTACGAGATCGTCCGCTACCAGCGCGATCCGAAGACCATGCTGGCGCCCGCTTCACTGCGCGCCGTGCATCCGCTCGGCAAGTCGCCCGTGGTGACGACCGACGAGGGCGAGGTGCTCGCCGAGTCGGGCGCGATCCTCGAGACGATGGTCGAACGCCACGGTGGCGGCGCGCTGGTGCCCGCACCCGGCTCGCCCGAGGCCTTGCGCTATCGCTACTGGATGCACTTCGCGGAGGGCACGGCGATGTCGCCGCTGCTGCTCAAGCTGGTGTTCGACCGGATCGAAGGCAGCAAGATGCCTTTCTTCGTGAAGCCGATCGCAAAAATGATCTCGGCCAAGGCCAAGGCGGCGTTCATTCTTCCGAACATCGAGAGCCACCTCGACTTCATGGAAGCCGAGCTCGGCAAGAGCGAATGGTTCGCCGGCAGCGCATTCACGGCGGCCGACATCCAGATGAGCTTTCCGGTGGAAGCCGCGCAGGCGCGTGGCGGCCTCGATGCGAAGCGCCCGCGCCTCATGGACTACCTGGCGCGCATTCACGCGCGGCCGGCCTACCAGCGTGCGCTCGCGCGCGGCGGCCCGTTCGAGCTGCGCTGACGAGGCGCGCGCTCACTCACTCATTCACTCACGCTGCGCTCATCGCGCGGCGATCTTTGCTCATGACGGGAAGATGTACAGCAGCGCCACAGTCATGCTGACGTAGCGCAGGAATTTTCCGATCGCCATGTAGCCGAGGCAGGGCCAGAACGGCAGCTTGAGCCAGCCTGCCACCGCGCACAGCGGATCGCCGACGATCGGCAGCCAGCTCAGCAGGCAGGCCTTGGGGCCGAGCCGCTCGAGCCAGCCCAGCACCCGCACATGGTGTTTCGAATGCGAATATTTGTCAGCCACCTTGTGCGCGCCGTAGCCCAGCCACCAGTCCACGGCGCCGCCCAGCGTGTTGCCGGCGGTGGCCACCAGCACGGCCGGCCAGAACATCTCGGGGTTGAGCTTCAGCAGGCCGAAGAGCACCGGCTCCGACCCCACGGGCAGCAGCGTGGCCGAGACGAACGCCGCGATGAACAGCGTCGTGAGTCCGTACTGCGGCAGCGCGAGAAGCGCGAGGAGAGCGTCGAGCCAGGCTTGCATAAAGTGGAATGAGTCGGCGCAGTATAGGCAGGCGTTCGGCCGCCGCAGGTCGGAGAAAGAGCCGTGCGCAACAGGTGTTTGCACCTGCACCGCATGCGCAAATCGTTTCAGCGGCCGAAATGCCGCGTGGCTACAATCGTGCCTCATTTTTCAGCAGCAGCCGGACGCGCGACGCCTCTTTCCCCATGACCTTGCAGATCGGCAATCACACGCTGGAAAACCGCCTGTTCGTCGCGCCCATGGCCGGCGTGACCGACCGGCCGTTCCGCATGCTGTGCCGCGAACTCGGCGCGGGCTATGCGGTCAGCGAGATGGTCACCTCGCGCAAGGATCTCTGGAACACGCTCAAGACCTCGCGCCGCGCCAACCACGAGGGCGAGCCGGGCCCCATCTCCGTGCAGATCGCGGGCACCGACGCGGCCATGATGGCCGAGGCCGCGGTCTACAACATCGAGCGCGGCGCGCAGATCATCGACATCAACATGGGCTGTCCGGCCAAGAAGGTCTGCAACAAGTGGGCCGGCTCGGCGCTGATGCGCGACGAGCCGCTCGCGCGCGAGATCGTGCAGGCCGTGGTCGACGCGGCGCAGCCCTTCGGCGTGCCGGTGACGCTGAAGATGCGCACCGGCTGGAGCCAGGAGCAGCGCAATGCGGTGAGGCTCGCGCGCGAGTTCGAGTCGGCCGGCGTGCAGATGCTCACGGTGCATGGCCGCACGCGCGAGCAGGGCTACAAGGGCCACGCCGAGTACGACACCATCGCCGCGGTGAAGGCGGCGGTGCGCATCCCCGTGGTGGCGAACGGCGACATCCGCTCGCCCGAAAAGGCGCGTGACGTGCTCGCGGCCACCGGTGCCGACGCGGTGATGATCGGCCGCGCGGCCCAGGGCCGGCCCTGGATCTTCCGCGAGATCGCGCACTTCCTGGCCACGGGCACGCACCTCGCGCCGCCGCTGGTGGCCGAAGTGCGCCGCCTGCTGCTCGATCACCTCGAAGCGCACTACGCGCTCTACGGCGAATGGAGCGGTGTGCGCAGCGCGCGCAAGCACATCGGCTGGTATGTGCGCACGCTGCCCGACGGCGAGGCCTTCCGCGCGCAGATGAACGGCATCGAGGATGCCGCCTCCCAGTTGCGCGCGGTGGCCCACTATTTCGACGGGCTGGCGGACCGCATGGACCGCATGCCCGAACACCAGGCGGCCGAAGAGCTGCCAGGTGTAGAGGAGGCGGCCTGCGCCGTCGATTGAGAGAGAGAAGAAAAAAACCATGAGCAAGAAACACATCGAGGACTGCGTTCGCACCAGTCTGGACAGCTACTTTCGCGATCTGCGCGGCACCGAACCCGACGGCATGTACGAGATGCTCGTGCGCGTGGTCGAGAAACCCTTGCTCGACGTCGTCATGACGCGCGCCGAGGGCAACCAGTCGAAGGCCGCGCAATGGCTGGGCCTGAACCGCAACACGCTTCGCAAGAAGCTCGTCGAGCACAAACTTTTGAAATAACCACGGCATATTCCATGGCCCAGACTGCACTCATCTCCGTTTCCGACAAGACCGGCATCCTCGAATTCGCGCAGGCGCTGCACGCGCTCGGCGTCAAGCTGCTGTCCACCGGCGGCACCGCCAAGCTGCTCGCCGATGCCGGCCTTCCGGTCACCGAGGTGGCCGACCACACCGGCTTTCCGGAGATGCTCGACGGCCGCGTGAAGACGCTGCATCCCAAGATCCACGGCGGCCTGCTCGCGCGGCGCGACCTGCCGGCGCACATGGCGGCCATCGAGCAGCACGGCATCGACACCATCGACCTGCTCGTGGTCAACCTCTATCCGTTCGAAGCCACGGTGGCCAAGGCCGGTTGCACGCTCGAGGACGCGATCGAGAACATCGACATCGGCGGCCCGGCCATGGTGCGCAGCGCGGCCAAGAACTGGAAGGACGTGGGCGTGCTGACCGACGCGTCGCAGTATGCGGTGGCGCTGGCCGAACTCCAGGCCGCGGGCAAGCTCAGCGACAAGACGAAGTTCGCGTTCTCGGTCGCCGCGTTCAACCGCATCGCCGACTACGACGGCGCGATCAGCGACTACCTCTCGGCCATCGACTTCGACGCGAGCATCGGCCAGCCAGCGCCCACGCGCTCGCTGTTCCCGGCGCAGAGCAACGGCCGCTTCGTCAAGGTGCAGGACCTGCGCTACGGCGAGAACCCGCACCAGCAGGCCGCGTTCTATCGCGACCTGCATCCCGCGCCCGGTTCGCTCGTGTCGGCGAAGCAGCTGCAGGGCAAGGAGTTGAGCTACAACAACATCGCCGACGCCGACGCCGCGTGGGAATGCGTGAAGAGCTTCGACGTGCCGGCCTGCGTGATCGTGAAGCACGCCAACCCCTGCGGCGTGGCCGTGGGCAAGGACGCGGCTGAGGCCTATGCCAAGGCCTTCAAGACCGATCCGACCTCGGCCTTCGGCGGCATCATCGCCTTCAACCGCCCGGTGGACCTCGCGACCGCGCAGGCCGTGAACAAGCAGTTCGTCGAGGTGCTGATGGCGCCGGGCTACACGCCCGAGGCGCTCGAGGTGTTCCAGGCCACCAAGGCCAAGCAGAACGTGCGTGTGCTCGAGATCGCGCTGCCCGCGACCGCAGGGTCGCCTGGCTCCCGTGGCGGCAAGACCGACTGGGACAACGGCCGCAACGCGATGGACGTCAAGCGCGTCGGTTCGGGCCTGCTGATCCAGACCGCCGACAACCACGAGCTCGCGGCCAGCGACCTCAAGGTGGTCAGCAAGAAACAGCCCACGCCCGAGCAGCTGCAGGACCTGCTGTTCGCCTGGAAGGTCGCGAAGTACGTGAAGAGCAACGCCATCGTGTTCTGCGCCGGCGGCATGACCATGGGCGTCGGCGCGGGCCAGATGAGCCGCCTCGATTCCGCGCGCATCGCGAGCATCAAGGCCGAGCATGCGGGCCTGTCGCTGCAGGGCACGGCGGTGGCCAGCGATGCCTTCTTTCCGTTCCGCGATGGGCTCGACGTGGTGGTCGATGCGGGCGCGACCTGCGTGATCCAGCCCGGCGGTTCGATGCGCGACCAGGAAGTGATCGACGCCGCCGACGAACGCGGCGTGGTGATGGTGCTTTCGGGCGTGCGCCACTTCAGGCACTGAGCCTTCCGCCGCCAAGGCGAAGCCGGACGGCTGCTAGCGATTCGCTGGCGGCCGCCCGGCTTTCTTGCTTGCGGCCGGGGCTTTCTGCGCGGGCACGGCCGCCGCGAGCAGCGACATGAAGAAGTCGAGCGTGCCGCCCATGGTCTTCGCGGTCGATTCGCGCGAGAGGCTCCATTCGGGAAAGTGTCCGTCCACCGCCATGCGCGCCAGTCCGTAGACCAGTGCGCGCGCGGCGATCTGCGCATGGGCCGCGTCCGCGTTCGCGGCGCTGCCGCCGTGCGCGAAGGCCTCGTCGAACAAGGCCTGCATCCGCGTGCGGATCGATTCGTTGTCGCTGCGCAGGCTGGCCGAGCTGTCGTAGTCGATCAATGCGCGTTCGCTGATCACGCGGAAGTGCGTGGGATTCTTGCGCGCCCATTCGATGTAGGCATGGCCGATGGCACCGAAGCGCACCAGCGCCGGTGCGTCGGCGGCGGCCTCGAGCGCCTGCTCCACGTGCAAGCGCAGCCGCTCGGTCGCCTGCTCGGCCACCGCCGTCAGCAGCGCGGTCTTGGTGGCGAAGTGACGGAACGGCGCGCCCGGCGAGACACCCGCGCGCTTGGCCGCTTCGCGCACGCTGAGCTTGTCGAGCCCATCGCGCTCGATGAGCTCGACCGCCGCCTGAACCAGCGCTTCGCGCAAGTTGCCGTGGTGGTAGGCGGCGCGCGGCTGCGGCGTGTCGGCGGTAGCGGGGCGTTGGGCGCGGGCAGTCATGCGGGGCGAGTTTGAACCCATTGATGTAATCGGTGATTATTTTGCGCTAGACTGCGACCGCCGCTCATGTATGCGCTGATTACATGAGCGGCGGCGTCTTGCCTTTTTACCTGTCGCTCTGCTTTTTCGATCGGAGTCTTCCATGCGCATCCGTGCCCTCTTGTTCCTTGCCGCCATCACCCTGGCGTGCACCGCCCAGGCCGACGATTCCGCCGCCACGCTCCGGATCGTCTGGCCGCCCGAAGGCGCGGTGGTCCCGCTGGGCGCGGATGCGGAGCGGTCGATCGGCGTGGTGGTGCAGAGCAACTTCAAGCTGCTGCCGGCCGGCCAGTGCGGAAGCGATCCGCGCTGCGGCCATGTCCACATGAAGATCGACCCGGAAGGCGACAGCTGCAACCTCGCGGGGCGGCCCTACAACAGCATGAACAGCGACTTCGGCGGCGACCTGATCAAGGCCCGCTTCGGGCCGTGCCCGTCGCCGACGGGCAGCCATGTGATCGGCGTGCTGCTGGCCGACGACCATCACCGGCCGGTGATGGTGAATGGCAAGCCCGTGACCGGGCTCGTGAAGGTCACGACGCGCTGAAGATCTGCCGCGCGGCCTCGATGGTGGCGGCGATGTCGTCGTCGCTGTGCGCCGCGCTCACGAAGCCCGCTTCGTAGAGCGCCGGCGCGATGTAGACACCGCGGTCGAGCAGGCCGTGGAACAGCGCATTGAACTGCGCGTTGTCGGTGGTCATGACGGTGGCGTAGTTCTGCGGCAGTTCGTCCATGAGGAAGAAGCCGAACATGCCGCCCTCGCTGTCGACGCTGAAGGGCCGGCCGGCGGACGCCGCGGCGGCCTTGAGTCCGTCGACCAGCGCGCGCGTCTTGTTCGACAGCGCCTCGTAGAAGCCGGGCTTCGCGATCTCCTTCAGCGTGGCGAGGCCGCAGGCCGTGGCGACCGGATTGCCCGAAAGGGTACCGGCTTGGTAGACCGGCCCGAGCGGCGCGAGCTGCTCCATGATGGCGCGCGGTCCGCCGAAGGCCGCGAGCGGCATGCCGCCGCCGATGACCTTGCCGAGCACCGTGAGGTCGGGCGTGATGCCCAGCACGCCTTGCGCGCCGTGCAGGCCGACGCGGAATCCCGTCATCACCTCGTCGAAGATCAGCAGCGCGCCGTGCTGCGTGCAGAGCTCGCGGCAGCGGCGGGCAAATGCAGGCGTGGCGCGCACGAAGTTCATGTTGCCGGCGATCGCCTCGATCATCAGGCAGGCGATGTCGTTGCCATGCAGCGAGAAGGCCTCCTCGAGCTGGGCGATGTTGTTGTACTCGAGCACCAGCGTGTGCTGCGTGACCTCGGGCGGCACGCCGGCCGAGGTCGGATGCCCGAAAGTCGCGAGGCCGGAGCCGGCCTTCACCAGCAGCGCGTCGGCATGGCCGTGGTAGCAGCCTTCGAACTTGATGATGTGCTTGCGGCCGGTGGCGCCGCGCGCCAGGCGCAGCGCGCTCATCGCGGCCTCGGTGCCCGAGCTCACGAGCCGCACCATCTCCATCGACGGCACCAGCGCGAGGATGGCCTCGGCGAGTTCGATCTCGCGCTCGGTCGGGGCGCCGTACGAGAAGCCTTCGAGCACCGCCTTCTGCACGGCTTCGACCACCGCGGGGTGGCCGTGGCCCAGGATCATCGGGCCCCAGGAGCCGATGTAGTCGATGTAGCGCTTGTCATTGGCGTCCCAGAAATAGGCGCCCTCGGCGCGGCGGATGAAGCGCGGCGTGCCGCCCACCGCCTTGAAGGCGCGCACGGGCGAGTTGACCCCGCCGGGGATGACGGCGCGGGCGCGGTCGAAAAGGATGTCGTTCTGGTCGGAATGGGGCATCAGGGGGCTCGAAACGGTCGTTGAATTCAGTGGCGGGTGTCGTGCGGGGGGAGGGCGAAGTCGGGCGGCCCGTCAGCGGGGCCGTCGTCGTCCTCGTCGTCTTCGGGCTCGGCCCAGAACAGCCGGTCGGGCAGCACATGGCCCATGCCGGGCCGGAAGCCCGCGTCGAGGCAGCGGTCCATGTAGGCCAGCGCTTCGGTAGTGGCCGCGATCAGGTCGGTGCCGCTTGCAAGCAGCGCGGCGAGCGCGGCCGACAGCGTGTCGCCGGCGCCGGAGAACACCGCTTCGAGCCGCTCGTACTTTTCGCTAGTGAGCACTGACTGTGGCGATGCGAGCACATTGTCGATGTACTGGTCGGGCAGCATCATGCCGGTGACCAGCGTGTACGACACCCCGAACTCGCCCGCGGCCTTGGCGATGTCGCGAGCGCTGGGCGGCCGTTCGCCGCTCCAGTCGGGCAGCAGCCAGCGCCAGAGCGTGCTGTGGTTGCCCACCAACACCGTGGCCTGGGGCAGCAGCAGCTCGCGGAAGGCGTCGAGATAGCCCTCGATCAGGTCCTCGTCCCACCAGGAGAGGTTGGGCATGTACGCCACCAGCGGCACCTCGGGGTAGTCGGAGGCGGTCTCCGCGATGGTGCTCAGCGCGTCAGGCGTGCCGACGAAGCCCACCTTGATGAGCTGGACCTCGACGTCCTCGAGGATGGCGCGCGCCTGCTCGGCGATGGCCTCCTCGTCGAACGGAAAGTGGTCGAAGATTTCGGCGGTGTCGCGCGCATAGGCCCCGGTGACCACCGGCAGCACATGCGCGCCGACCGAGGCCATGGCCAGCGCGTCGGCCGCCAGCCCGCCGGCCCCGCTCGGGTCGCTGGCGTTGAAGACCAGCACGCACGGCGGGTTCAGATCGCGTTCGGCGATCTCGTCGGGGCCCCCCGAGGGGTCGTTAAGATCGCCCGGATGGCGAGCGTCATCTGCTGGATGTAAGTGAATGGTCATACGCCGGACGGGATCTCCTGGATGGTGGCATAAGCGCGACGTTTACAGTCCGCCAGTGAGATACGCATAGATACACTCGTTGCATTTAATGAACAAGGACTTTAAGCTCCGATGAATACGAAAACTTGGATGTGCCTGATTTGTGGGTGGATCTATGACGAAGCGGTTGGTGTACCGGAAGACGGCATCGCGGCAGGCACGGCCTGGGCCGACGTGCCGATGAACTGGACCTGTCCTGAGTGCGGTGCACGCAAGGAAGACTTCGAAATGGTTGAAATCTAGAGCATGGCATAGGCTACGCGGTCTGCGCCGATGTACGGCGCGGCGGGCATCCAAGTCTCATCAGCAGGAGCGTGTGCAATGGGGCCGAATGGATCAGGTTACAAGGTGCTCGTCATCGACGACAGCAATACGATCCGGCGCAGTGCCGAAATATTTCTGAAGCAGGGCGGTCACGAGGTTCTCCTCGCGGAAGACGGTTTCGATGCCCTCTCCAAGGTCAACGACCACAAGCCGCACCTGATTTTCTGCGACATCCTGATGCCGCGCCTCGACGGCTATCAGACCTGCGCCATCATCAAGCGCAACGCCCGTTTCTCTAACGTCCCCGTCGTCATGCTGTCCTCGAAGGACGGCGTCTTCGACAAGGCGCGCGGCCGCATGGTCGGTTCGCAGGACTACCTGACCAAACCCTTCACCAAGGACCAGCTGCTGCAGGCCGTGCAGCAGTTCGGCCATGTTCAACAGGAAGTGCAGTGATGCCCATTCGAAAAATCCTCGTCGTTGACGACTCCAAGACGGAGCTGGTGTTCCTCTCCGACCTGCTCCACAAGAACGGTTTTGCCGTCAAGACCGCCGAAAACGCCGAAGACGCGATGCGCCGTCTCGAAGAAGACCAGCCCGACCTGATCCTCATGGACGTCGTGATGCCCGGCCAGAATGGTTTCCAGCTCACGCGCGCCATCGCCCGCAACCCGCAGTACGCCGCGATCCCGATCATCCTGTGCACCAGCAAGAACCAGGAGACCGACCGCGTCTGGGGCATGCGCCAGGGCGCGCGCGACTACATCGTGAAGCCGGTCAATGCGACCGAGCTGATGTCCAAGATCAGCGCGCTGAACTGAGCGGGAACCTGCAGAGGCCATGGCGAACCGCGACGCGCTCCGCGCCTTCCAGTCCCGGCTGGCGAGCCGCCTGCAGGCTGCCCGCACCACCGGCATCGCGGCCACGTGGCTCGCGGTCGAGGCCGGCGAGGGCAAGTACCTGTTTCCGCTCGGCCATGCCGGCGAGATCTTCCCGTGGACGCCGCCGCAGCCGGTGCCCTACACGGCGCCCTGGTTCCTGGGCGTCGCGAACCTGCGCGGCGGCCTGTACGGCGTGGTGCACCTCTCGGCTTTCACCGCCGGCACGCCGAGCGCGGCGGCCGCGAGCGAGACGGTGCGTACGCAGTCGCGGCTCGTTGCCCTGAACGAGCTGCTCGAAGTCAACTGCGCCCTGCTGGTCGACCGTCTGGCGGGGCTGCGCGGCGTCGACGCCTTTTCGGCCGCGGAGCCCCCGGCCGACGGCGCCCCCGCATGGCTCGGGCATCTGTACACCGACGCGGCAGGCGAGCGCTGGCAGGAGATCAACCTGCAGGCGTTGTCGCAGCAACCCCAGTTTTTGAGTATCGGCGCCTAGTGCCCCGGCACGCGCCCCGCAGACAACCACCGAAGGACCGACCGTGAGCTCGATCGCCGACAAGTTCAAGAAATTACTGCCCGCGACCAGCGGCAACGACAAGGCCCGCGTCGACGGCTCCGGTTCCACCCTGTCGCTCGACGACGCCGACACGGTGCAGGGGATGGACGAGAAAACCGTCCGCCTCGACCGCAGCGGCAGCAGTGCCGGTGCGGCGGCGATCGCGGCGCCCACCGGCTTCGGCGACGGCCCGGCACGGATCGGCAACGATGCCGCCAACGAAGCCGATGCCGCTTCGGACGAGGCGGCCGAGGCGCTGGCGACGGGCCGCAAGGATTCGAGCCCGGCGCGCCAGCAGCGGATCCTCGCGATCATGCTTGCGCTCGTGGTGCTGCTGCTGTTGCTGGTGGCGGGCTCCGCCATTCTTCGCGCCGAGCGCCTGGCGCAGCAGGTGGCCGCCACCGGCCAGTCGCTGATGCAGTCGCAGCGCCTCGCCAAGTCGATCTCGCAGGCCCTCGTGGGCAGCGCGCCCGCCTTCGTCGAAGTGAAGGATGCCGCCGACGACCTCACGCGCCGCGTGCAGGGCCTGACCAACGGCGACGACGCGCTGCGCCTGGAGCGCGTGGGCAACCAGTACGACGAGGACATGGCCAAGATCACCCCGCTGGTGACGCGTGCCGACGCCAGCGCGAAGGTCGTGCTCGGCCAGCGCCAGATCCTGACCCAGGTGGGCACGGCCCTGCGCGACATCAACCAGCAGTCGTCCGCGCTGCTCGAAATGACCGAGACGGTGGCCTCGCTCAAGATGCAGCAGAACGCCACGCTGCCCGAGATCGCCGCGGCCGGCCAGCTCGTCATGCTGACCCAGCGCATCGGCAAGTCGACCAACGAGTTCTTCACCGTCGAGGGCGTGAACCCCGACGCCGTGTTCCTGCTCGGCAAGGACCTGAACACCTTCCAGGAAACCGCGCGTGGTCTGCTCGAAGGCAATGCGCAGCAGCGCTTCCCGGGTTCGCGCGATCCGCAGACCCGCCAGCAGCTCGAAGTCATCCTCAAGACCTACGAGCAGATGCGCACGCAGGCCTCGGCCATTCTGGGCAATCTGCAGGGCCTGGTGGCCGCGCGCGAAGCGCAGGCCAGCATCCTGACCGACAGCGAACCGCTTCGCAAGGCGCTCGGCGAGCTGCAGGACAAGCTCTCCGCCCGCACCGGCCTCGGCGCCGGCACGATCGTGATGCTGTTCGTGCTCTCGCTCGCCGCCCTGGCGCTTGCCGGTGCCATCGGCTACGTGCAGGTGCGCGAAGGCCGCGAACGCGCCGCCGTCGCCGACCGCGAGCGTCTCGCGGCCGAGCAGGCCAGCGAAGAGGCTGGCCGCATCAACAACGCCAACCAGGCCGCCATTCTTCGGCTCATGAACGAACTGCAGACGGTGGCCGAGGGCGACCTGACCCAGGAAGCCACCGTGACCGAGGACATCACGGGCGCCATCGCCGACTCGGTGAACTACACGGTGGAAGAACTGCGCCTGCTGGTGGGCAACGTGCAGAACACGGCCACCCGCGTGGCACAGACCACGTCGCAGGTGGAAAGCACCTCGACCGAGCTGCTGGCGGCGTCGACCGAGCAGCTGCGCGAGATCCGCGAAACCGGCCAGTCGGTGCTCGTCATGGCCGAGCGAATCAACGGCGTGTCGTCGCAGGCGCAGGAATCGGCTCTCGTTGCGCGCCAGTCGCTGCAAGCCGCTTCGTCGGGCCTGCAGGCCGTGCAGAACGCCATCGGCGGCATGAACGCCATCCGCGACCAGATCCAGGAAACCTCCAAGCGGATCAAGCGGCTCGGCGAATCGTCGCAGGAGATCGGCGAAATCACCGAGCTGATCTCGGACATTACCGAGCAGACCAACGTGCTGGCGCTGAACGCCGCCATCCAGGCCGCATCGGCCGGTGAAGCGGGTCGGGGCTTCTCGGTGGTGGCCGAGGAAGTGCAGCGGCTGGCCGAACGCTCGGCCGACGCGACGCGCCAGATCTCGGCGCTCGTGAAGGCCATTCAGACCGACACGCAGGATGCCGTGGGCGCCATGGAGCGCTCCACGCAGGGTGTGGTCGAAGGGGCCAAGCTGTCCGACAACGCGGGCACCGCGCTGTCCGAGATCGACCGCGTGTCGCGCCGCCTGGCCGACCTCATCGAGCAGATCTCGCAGTCGGCATCGCGCGAGGCCGATTCGGCCAACGTCGTGGCGGCCAACATCCAGCACATCTTCGCGGTGACCGAGCAGACCGGCGAAGGCACCCGCACCACGGCCCAGCAGGTGCGCGAGCTCTCGCAGATGGCCGAGGAACTGCGCCGATCGGTCGCCCGTTTCAAGATCGCCTGATGAAGCTCGCCGCGCGGCGCCCACTGGAAAACTGACAGATCAAAGAACGGCGAGCACCCAACGTGTCGACTCCAACCCCTGCCACGGCCCCCCTCGCTGGCAACATGCCGGCCAACGAAGACCTCGGGCCGCTGGCCTGGGTCCTGGGCGAGGTCCAGAAATCCATCGACACCGTCGGCAAGGCGCTGCGGCGCTTCGTGCGCGAAACGGGCAGCGCTGCCGAGCATGAAAGCGGCCCGCTGCAGATGGCCCGCCAGCAGCTGCACCAGTCGGTCGGTGCACTGCAGATGGTGGGCAACTCGGCCCCGGCGCTGGTGCTCGGCGCCGTCGAATTCGCGGTGCAGGGCTTCATCGCCGAGCCGCAGCGCTGCACCGACGGCGCGGTTCAGAAGATCGAGCGCGCCGGCTTCGCCGTCATCGATTTCCTGCAGGCGGTGCTGGCCGGCAAGCCGGTCTCGTCGATCGGCCTGTTCCCGCAATACCGCGACGTGCTCGAACTGGTGGGCAACGAGCGCGTGCATCCGGCCGATCTGTGGAGCGTGGCGTGGCGCTGGGTCGAGGTGCGTCCCGCGCTGACCCAGGCCGCGCTGGCGCCCGATCCGGGCGTTCGCTCGCAGCTCGACCGCGAGGTGCTGCAGCTCGTGAAGACCGGCGATCCGCAGGCCGCGCGGCGGCTGCATGCGCTGTGCCTCGGCCTCGGGCGCGGCGCGCTGCTGCCGCGCGTCGCAAGCTTCTGGACCCTGGCCGCGGGCTTTTTCGAGGGGCTGGCGCTGGCGCTGATTCCTGCCGACACCTACGTCAAGCGCGCCGCCTCGCGCGTGCTGCTGCAATACGCCACGCTGGCGCGCGGCGACAGTGCCGTGTCCGACCGGCTCGGCCAGGACCTGCTGTTCTTCTGCGCCCAGGCCGTGCCCACGGCCCAGCAGGAAGCCGCCACGCTGCGCACCGTGCGCGCGGCCTGGGGGGTGGCCGGCGAGCCGTACATCGACTACGCGGTCGAGCAGTTCGGCCGCTTCGATCCGCTGGTGCTCGCGCAGGCACGCAAGCGCATCGAGACCGCCAAGGAAATGTGGTCGGCGCTCTCGGGCGGCGACATCACGCGCACGCGCCAGGTGGCCGACACCTTTGCGCAACTCGGCGAGTCGCTGCAGAAGCTGCATCCGCCGAGCCTGCCGATGGTCGAGGCGCTGACGCATGCGGTCGACGCCTCGGTGCGCTCCGGCCAGCCGCCCGACACCGAGCTCGCGATGGAAGTCGCGACCTCGGTGCTCTACCTCGAAGCCGCCCTCGAAGACCTCGACCCGAGCGATCCGCAGCTCACCGCGCGCACGCTGCAGCTCGCGGGACGCATCGAACGCGTGCGCGAAGGCGGCCATTCAGAGCCGCTCGAGCCCTGGATGGAAGACCTGTACCGCCGCGTCAGCGACCGCCAGACCATGGGCACCGTGGTCGACGAACTGCGCAGCCACCTGAGCGAACTCGAGAAGTCGCTCGACCAGTACTTCCGCCGCCCCGCCGAGAAGGCGCTGCTGCGCACCGTGCCGAGCCAGCTGCTGCAGATGCGCGGCGTGTTCTCGGTGCTGGGCCTGGAGCAGGCCGCCGAGACCGTGCAGCGCATGCGCGACGACGTCGAGCAGATGCTGGTCGGCAGTGCCTCGCCGGTCGAGGAAATGCAGAGCTTCGACACGCTCGGCAACAACCTCGGCGCGCTCGGCTTCCTGATCGACATGCTCGGCTACCAGCCGGCACTCGCGAAGCGGCTGTTCGTGTTCGACGCCGAAGCCGGCGAACTCAAGCCCTTGATGGGTCGCCATGGCGATCATGCGGCGGCCGAAGCGGCCGCGCCCGGCGTGGCCGTGGTCGCCGAGCCGGTGCTCAGCATCGAAGAGGTCGATGCCCAGATCGCCTCGAAGCTCGCGGCGCTTGCCACGCCCGGCCGCAAGGCCAAGGCATCGCCGATCGAGGAATTCAGCCGCAAGGCCGACAGCTGGACCCAGAAGATCGCCGGTCCCGGCGCGCTGCCCGACACCGAGGTGACCGAGCTCGAAGAAGACGACCTGCAGAACATCTTCCTCGAGGAAGCGCGCGAGGTGGTGCAGAACGGCCTCGCTGCCATCGACGAGCTCGGCAGCCATCCGGACGACACCGAGGAACTCACGATCCTGCGCCGCGCGTTCCACACGCTCAAGGGCAGTTCGCGCATGGTCGGCCTCACGGATTTCGGCGACGCCGCCTGGTCCTTCGAGCAGGTGGTCAACACCTGGCTCGCCGACCAGCGCGCCGCCACGCCCGAGCTGCTGTCCGGCACCCGCAAGGCGCTGGAGGAATTCAGCCAATGGGTCGAGGCCATCGCCTCGGGCACGCCGCACGGCTGGCAGGCGGGGCACTTCAGCCGCGTGGCGAATGCGCTGCTTGCAGGCGAAGCGGTGCCCGCGGCGCCGACCTGGGCCACCGGTGCCGATGCGCTCGCGGTCGCGGCCCGGCAGATCGCGGCCGAGCCGCCGGCGCCTGCACCCGCTCTTGCACCCGCGCCTGCACCCGCGCCTGCACCCGCGCCTGCACCCGCCGTGGCGCCGCTTGCGATGCCGCAACTTCCGGATCTGCCCGACCTGACGTTGTCGCGGGAACTGCCGCGCGACGCCGGTTTCGAGTTTCCGGCCGAAGTGCCGCAACCGTTCGACCGGTCGGAGCGCGACGACGATTTCGCCTCGACCGACTTCCTCGACTTCGACGCCAAGCCCGAATCCGGGATCGAAACCTTCGAAACCCTGGTCGACGAGGATTTCGACTTCTCGCTGCCTGCGAAGCGGCAGCAGCAGCAGCCCGAGCCGCTGCCGGCGGCCGCGCCCGAGGCACGGTCTCTCGATGCGCTGCCTGATCTCGAATGGGCGACCGAGCCGCCGCCGCCTGAGGAAGAACCCGTGGCCGCCGCGGCCCTGCTGCTGCAGCCCGAGGAGGCATCGGCCCCGCCCGCCGTGGACGATGCGCCTGTCGCGGCCGAAGCGCCGCTGCCCGCCATCGAAGCGGCTGCGGAGCCTGTCGCAGAAGCTGAATCTGAACCCGAGCCCGAACCCGCCGAAACCCCGGTGCAGCTCGAGCCCGAGCCGCCTGCCGTGCCGGCGGGCACCACCAGCGCGGAAGACCAGGTCAAGGTCATCGGCCCGCTGCGCATCGGCATCGCGCTCTACAACGTCTACCTGAACGAAGCCGACGAGTGGTCGCGCCAGCTCGCCACCGACGTCGGCGAATGGGCGCTCGAAACGCACGAGCGCCTGCCCGACTCGACCATCGCGCTCGCGCATTCGCTCGCCGGCAGTTCGGCCACGGTCGGCTTCCACAGCCTGTCGGGCATGGCCCGGCTGTTCGAGGCCGCGCTGCAGCATCTGCAGATGCAGGGCAGCGGCACGCGCGAGCAGGGCGTGGTGCTGGTGGCTGCCGCCGACGAGCTTCGCCGCCTGCTGCACCAGTTTGCCGCGGGCTTGCTGCGCGAGCCATTCGAAGGCACGCTCCAGGCGCTGCGCGACATCGCCGCCGCGCCCATGCCCGTCGAGGCGGCCTTCCGCATGGAGCCGCGCCCGGTTCAGATGCCGGCGCCGGGGGGCATGGCCGACGTGGCGCTGGACGATTCCGAAGACGCACTCGACGTGAGCGACGCGGTCGACGTCGACCTGTTCCCGATCTTCGAGGAAGAGGCGGCGGAGCTGCTGCCACAGCTCGCCCAGGCACTGCGCCAGTGGGCGCACCATCCCGACGACAGCGCCCCGCGCGCCTCGGTACTGCGCACGCTGCACACGCTCAAGGGCAGCGCCCGGCTGGCCGGCGCCATGCGCCTCGGCGAGCGGGCGCACCGCATGGAGTCCGAGATCGAGTTGCTCGGCACCCAGGGGGCGGCCGACCGCGGCGAGATCGAGAAGCTGCTTGCGCGCCTCGATGCGCTGCAGGCCACCTTCGACGCACTGCGCGCCGCCGACGATGCCACCCAGGCCGAAGTGGCCGAGCGCATGACCTCGGCTTCCGTCACGTCGCCCGGCGTTCAGCTGGTGCAGGTGGCCGCCGAATCGGCCGCTGCCGCCGGCGATCAAGACACCGCGGCCGCCGCGACCGGCGAGGACGAAGCCGCCGCGGCATCCGAGGACCCGACCGCGGCCGTGCCCGCTGCCGCTGCGCTGCTGCCGCGTTCCGCGCCCGCGCTGCTCATGCCGCTGCGCGCGGCCTCGGGCCAGGCGGTGCGCATCCGCACCCAGCTGCTCGACCGCCTCGTGGCGCAGACCGGCGAGGTCATCATCACGCGCTCGCGCCTGGAGGCCGAGCTCGGCCAGCTGCGTGCTTCGCTCGGCGACCTCACGGGCAACCTCGACCGCCTGCGCCAGCAGCTGCGCGACATCGAGGTGCAGGCCGAAAGCCAGATGCAGTCGCGCCTCGCGCAGGCCAAGGATTCGCAGCAGAGCTTCGATCCGCTCGAGTTCGACCGCTTCACGCGGGTGCAGGAACTCACGCGCATGATGGCCGAGTCGGTCAACGACGTGGCCACCGTCCAGCGCACGCTGCAGAAGACGGTGCAGGCCACCGAAGACGACCTCAGCGTGCAGGCGCGCCAGACGCGCGAACTGCAGCGCGGCCTGCTGCGCACGCGCATGGTGGAGTTCGAGGGCATTTCGGAGCGCCTCTACCGCGTGGTGCGCCAGGCCTCGAAGGACACCGGCAAGCAGGTGCGCCTCGACATCGTCGGCGGCTCCATCGAAATGGACCGTGGCGTGCTCGACCGCATGACGCCGGCCTTCGAGCACCTGCTGCGCAACTGCGTGGCGCACGGCATCGAAACGGCCGACGCACGCGCACAGGCCGGCAAGGAGCCGAGCGGACTGATCGCGATCGAGCTGCACCACGAAGGCAACGACGTGTCGGTGAGCTTCCGCGACGACGGCGCCGGCCTCGACCACGGCCGCATTGCCGAACGTGCGCGCACGCTCGGCCTGCTCGCGCCCGGCCAGGAACTGTCGCTCGAAGAGGCGACCGAGCTGATCTTCAAGCCAGGCTTCTCGACCGCGGGGCAGGTCTCGGAGCTGGCCGGCCGCGGCATCGGCATGGACGTGGTGCGCGCGCAGATCGCCGCGCTCGGCGGCCGCATCGAGACGCACAGCACGCCGGGGCAGGGCACCACCTTCAAGCTGGTGCTGCCGCTCACCACCGCCGTCACCCACGTGGTGATGCTGCGCGCGGGCGAGGTGTCGATCGGCGTGCCGTCGAACCTGGTGGAACTCGTGCAGCGCGTGGGCGCGGCCGACCTCGAGGCCGCGTACCGGCAAGAAAGTCATCGCTTCGGCAGCGAGCAGGTGCCCTTCTACTGGGCGGGCGCACTGCTGCAGGCCTCGGCGCGCAGCGAGCAGTTCGCGGGCAAGAACAACACCGTGGTGATCGTGCGCAGCGCGGCACAGCGCGTCGCGCTGCACGTCGATGAAGTGCTGGGCAACCAGGAAGTCGTGGTCAAGAACCTCGGCCCGCAGCTGGCACGCCTGCCGGGGCTCGCGGGCATTTCGGTGCTCGCCTCGGGCGCGGTGGCGCTGATCTACAACCCGGTCGCGCTCGCGGCCGTGCACGGCGAGCAGGCGCGCAGGCGCCAGGCCGCGGCGCTGGCCGCGCCTGCGCAGGCCGCCGATGCGGCCGGCGAACACGGCGCGTCGGAGACGCCGCTCGCCCCGCCGGTGCCGCAAATCCCGCTGGTGCTGGTGGTCGACGACTCCATCACGGTTCGCCGCGTCACGCAGCGCCTGCTGCAGCGCGAAGGCTACCGCGTGTCGCTCGCGGCCGATGGCCTGCAGGCGCTCGAGCGACTGCAGCAGGAGCGCCCGGCCGTGGTGCTGTCGGACATCGAGATGCCGCGCATGGACGGCTTCGACCTGGCGCGCAACATCCGCGCCGACAGCGCGATGGCCGGCTTGCCGATCATCATGATCACCTCGCGCATCGCCGAGAAGCACCGCGACTATGCGCGCACGCTCGGTGTGAACCACTACCTCGGCAAGCCCTACTCCGAGGACGAGCTGCTGCGCCTGGTGCGGGCGTATACGAGCGAGCCCGCGGCCCTGACGGCGACCTGAGTCGCGCTGGCTGATCGCGCCGCAGGCCCTCGCGGACCTACGGCGCGCGCAGCGCCATGCGCACCAGGTCGACCTGCCGCGTGCAGCCCATCTTGACCATCAGCGCGCCGATCTGGCTGCGCACCGTGTGCACCGACACGCCCCGCGCACGGGCGTGCTGCTTGGCGACCTGGCCCGTGATGAGCGCCGCCAGCACGCGCGCCTCGGCAGGCGTGATGCCGAAGCGGCCGCAGAGGCTCTCGGTCGATGGCGCCGACGGCGAGCGGTCGAAGCGGATGCGGGCCAGCACCAGCGATTCCCCGCCCAGGCTCAGCTGTGGCGCAGCGCGCGCCAGTTCGAGCCCGTACGCGCCTGCCGCCGATCCCGGAAGGGCCAGGCTGACGCGCTGCGGCGCATGCACCGCGAGCCGCAGGGCCGTCGCCAGCGCCTGCCGCGTCGGGGCGTCCGGATGCCAGAGCCGCTGGCCGCGCAGGCGCAGCGATGGGCCTGCGTCGAGGAATGCCTGCGTGCCCGCCGATGCGCGCAGCACGGTGCCGGTGGGCGTCAGCAGCAAGACCGCCTCGCCGAAGGCTGCGAAGCCCGATTCGGCGCCGCCGAGCCACAGCTGCGCACGAGCATCGCGGCGCGCGAGCCCCTGGCGCAGGGCTTGCGTGACGCGGCGGATCGGTGTGCTGTCGAGCAGCCGGCGCGCCTGGCCCGCGCTGCTGCGCTGCACTGTCAGCCCGCCGCGGCGCCCCGGCCCCTGGTCGAGGATGCATGCCAGCATCTGCCGCGCACCGTGGCGGCACATGAAGTCGGCGTAATAGACGTTCTTGGAGAGAAAGGCCGACGAGAACAGCTCGTGCGTGTCGAACCAGCTCCCTGGCGCAGCGTCGAGCGTCGGCGGTATCAGGATGTCGTGGGCGCAGAAATGCTGCGTGTATTCGCGCTCCGTCGCCGCTGAGATGTTGACCTGCTGAAAGCTCAGCAGCTCGCTGCCGCGCTCGAGCATGATGAAGGTGGCGCTGTCGCCGCCGATCACCTGCTGCATGCCCTGCAGCACGGCCGTCCATGGCGGCTCGGGATCGTCCAGGTGCGCGATCGCATCGAGCGTGCGGCGCAGCACGAGATTGCGGTCCATGCGATCCCTTCCATCGGCGGTGACCGGTCGTTCTCTCCCCGAGGCATGGTGCGCGCCCGCGCCTTGGGGTGTCAACGCCCCTGGGTACCCACTACCCGTTCGACCGCGTTCGCGCATCCTGCAACTGGATGATGCGGCGCGCACAACGTCCTTCCAAACTGTTGAGAACGAAGGTTTGCATTTCGGCCGACCTCGAACCCCTCACAACCTGGAGGAAATGAGCATGCACATTCGATTCAACAGAGCAGCCGTCCCATCGGCCTGCGCAGGATTTCTGCTGGCGCTGTCCGCCTGCGGCGGCGGAGGGGGCGGGGGCGGCGGTGGTTTTCCGCCGTTCGGCCCCGGCGGTGTTTCACCGCCTCCCGGGCCGGTCACCGTGTCGGGCAAGGTGGTGGTGCAGGGCCCGGTGAGCGGTGCCCTGGTCTGCGTCGACCGCAACCGCAGCGGGGCCTGCGACGAAGGCGAGCCCGCAGCGGCCAAGACCGGCGCGGACGGCGCCTACAGCCTGGCCTACACGCCGGGTGACGCGGCGGCCGCTGCCGATCTGGCGGCCGCGCCGCTGGTGGCACAGGTCGACGGCGGCAATGCCTCGCTGCCCTCGTTCTCGGAACCGTTCACCATGAGCGCGCCTGCGGGCCGCCGCGCGCAGGTCAATCCGCTGAGCACGCTGGTGCAGGCCGGCGTGGCGGCCGGCCTGACGCGCGAGCGGGCCGAGGCGCTCGCGGTGCTGCAGCTCGGCCTGCCCGATGCCGCCCAGCTCTACGACTACCAGAACGTGCCGGTGACCGACCCCGGCCGCTTCGAGGACAACGCCTTCACCGCAGCGCTGGTGACGGCCGATGCGCTGCACAACGGCGTGCCGTTGCGGCTGCTCGATCCCGCGACCTACACGCCGGTGGCCACCAACCAGCTCGCACGGCTCGACTTTGCGCGCGCCGACCACTACATCGCGCGCACCTATCCCACCGACGGCGTGCCCGACCAGGCCACCGGCAGGCTGAGGCTCAGCGATGCGCGCGAAGGCCTGAGCAACGGCGCGCCGACCGGCCGTGACACGCTCTACACCTCGGTGCAACTGGGCCCGAACGGCTGGGTGCGCTGCGACGAGAACGCCGACTTCACCTCCACGCTCGGCACCCCGAGCCGCAGCGACTACTGCGCCGGCAGTGCGCGCAGCCTCGGCCACACGGCGATCACCGACATCTCGGGCCGCAAGATGGCCGAGGTCGTGGCCGAGATGCAGGCGGCCGATGGCAATTCGATCTTCGGTGTCGATCCGGCCACGGCCTTCGTCGACCCCGAGGCCACCTTCCCGGCCGGTTCGCAGCTGCGCTACCGCCGTGGGGTCGAGCTGACCCAGCCGTACGCGATCAACATCGCCAATGCGGCCGAGCGGACCGGGTTCGCCACGCTCGAAGCGTTCATGGCGGCGTTTCCGGCCGGAGGCGTGGTGCTGCCGGTCGGCACGGGCACCGCCAACCTCGGGCTGCTGAATGTGGAGCAGACGCGTCTGCTGCGCGTCGCTTTCACCGGTCCCGGCACGGTGCAGTACTACGCCTGCAACTTCGATGTCGCTGCCTCTGTGTACGACAACTGCGTGGCCGCAGAGACCGGCACGGTCGCGATCCGCACCGAGGGCGGCGCGCGCGTGCTGGTCTTCGACGGCGGCCGTCCGCCGACCGGCGTCGCGACGCTGCGCAGCTACGGCGAATTCAACGGCGCCGTCCATGTGGCGCGCGCCACCAAGCCCGATGCGGCCTACAACATCAGCACTTCACGGCGCCTCAACGGCGTGGCCTGGGACGCGATGAAGCCGCAGCTCGGCATCGGGGGTGCGCCGTGAGCCGCGCAGGGCTGCCGAGCCGGCTGTGGGCGGGGGCCGGTACCGCAGCGCTGGCTCTGGCGGCTGCCGGGCTGGCGGCGGCGCAGCCGGTCGAGGGCCTGGAAGGCGACTGGAAAGTGCGCATCACGCTCAAGAGCGGCCGCCAGGTCGATGCGCAGCTGCAGCTGCAGGCCAGCGGCGGCACCTGGCGCACGCTGGCGCAGAATGCCGGCGACCCGTGCGTCGGCATGCCGACGCCCACGCAATGGCGCCGCGTCGACAGCGGCGTCTACGAGCTGCACCTGCAGGGCAGCAAGGCGCTCACCGGCTGCCGCGACAACCTCATCACCTTTCAGCAGGTCGACGCCGGCACCCTCAAAGGGCAGTCCGACGCGGGCGCGGAGATCGTGCTGACGCGCCGCTGAGCGCGGGCTTGGCGTCCGCGCCGCGCGCGGCGCCGTAGCGGTGCAGCGTCTGCGCGCGCGCCTCGGCATGGTCCACCACCGGCTTCGGATAGATCTCGCCGAGCGTGATGCCGGCGGCTTCGAGCTCGACCGGCGAAGCGGCCCACGGCGCGTGGATCGCGGCATTCGACAGGCCCGCGAGTTCGGGCAGGTAGCGCCGGATGAACTTGCCTTCGGGGTCGAAGCGCTCGCTCTGCGTGACCGGATTGAAGATCCGGAAGTAAGGCTGCGCGTCGCAGCCGCTCGAGCTGGCCCATTGCCAGCCGCCGTTGTTCGAGGCGAGCTCGAAGTCGTTGAGGTGCAGCGCAAAGTAGCGCTCGCCGCGCCGCCAATCGAGCCCCAGGTCCTTGCAGAGGAAGCTCGCCACCACCATGCGCAGCCGGTTGTGCATGTAGCCGCTCTGGTTGATCTGGCGCATGGCCGCGTCCACCAGCGGATAGCCGGTGCGGCCCTGGCACCAGGCGTCGAACAGCTGGTCGGCGTGCTTGCCGTGGTGCCACTGGATCTTGTCGTATTCGGGGCGGAAGCTCTTCGACTCGCCGTTCGCGTGCACATGCGGAAAGTGCGCCAGGATCTGGAAGTAGAAGTCGCGCCAGATCAGCTCGCTGAGCCAGGTCGATGCGCCCGGGTTGCCGCCCAGCGACAGATGGTGCGCCACGCCCGCCACCTGGCGGATCGACACCGTGCCGAAGCGCAGGTGCACGCCCAGGTAGCTCGGCCCGCGCACCGCCGGAAAGTTGCGTGCCGCGTCGTAGCGGTCGATGCGCTGGAAGAAATCCTCGAACAGCGCCGCCGCCCCCGCGCTGCCGGGCGGAATGCCGAGCTCGGCCAGGTTGGTGGCGGCAAAGCCGATGTCGCCCAGCGCAGGCACCGGCGCGCGGTGCGCTTCGGGCGGCGGCGCCAGCGCGTCGGCGTAGGCCCGCACCGGGTAGGGCTTGAGGAAGAAGTCATCCACCTTCGCGAGCCAGGCCCGCTTGTAGGGCGTGAAGACCGTGTAGGGCTGGCCTGCCTTGGTCAGCACCTCGTCGCGGTCGAAGACGTTGGTGTCCTTGTAGGTGTGAAAGCTCACGCCCGCGTTGGCCAGCGCGCCGAGCACCTGGGCGTCGCGCGCCAGCGCATCGGGCTCGTCGTCGCGGTTCGCGAACACCGCCTGCACGTCCATGGCGTGGGCCAGCGCCGGCACCTCGTCGACCGCGGCGGCATGCCGCACGATCAGCCCGCCGCCGAGGGCCTGCAGCTCGGCGTCGAGCGCCACGAGCGATTCGCGGATGAATTCAACCCGCCGGTCGGCCGGCGGCAGCGGGTCGAGGATCGGCCGGTCGAACACGAAGACGCACAGCAGCTGTCGGCAGCTGCGAAGCGCGTGGTAGAGCGCTGCGTTGTCGTCCACGCGCAGGTCGCGGCGAAACCACATGAGCCCTTTTGGATAGGGCTTGTCGACGGCCAGTAAAATCGGAGGCATATGGCCGCCGATTCTGCCCCGATGAACCTCACGCATCACTTTCTGATTGCGATGCCGGGGATGGAAGATAAAACTTTCAACCGCAGCGTCGTCTACCTTTGCGAGCACAGCGAGCGCGGCGCCCTCGGGCTCGTGATCAACAAGCCCAGCGACATCAACCTCAAGGTGCTGTTCGAGAAGATCGAGCTCCACCTGTCGCGCCCCGAGATCGGCGACGCCCCCGTGTTCCAGGGCGGGCCGGTCCAGACCGAGCGCGGCTTCGTGCTGCACGAACCGGTGTTCTCGCACGCCGAAAAGCCCGACGAATCGGTCTACGCCTCGACCATGACCATTCCCGGCGGGCTCGAGATGACCACCTCGAAGGACGTGCTCGAGGCCCTGGCCACCGGCGCCGGTCCGCGCAAGGTGCTGGTCTCGCTTGGCTATTCGGCCTGGGGCGAGGGGCAGCTCGAGTCGGAACTGGCCGAGAACAGCTGGCTCACCGTGAGCGCCGATCCGGCCGTGATCTTCGACACGCCGGTCGAGCAGCGCTACGACAAGGCGTTGCTGCTGCTCGGGCTCGAGGCCTGGAAGCTGTCACCGGAAGCGGGGCACGCGTGATGGCTGCCGCCATGACCGACGCGCCCGTTTCCGTTCCCGCCCACTTCCAAAGTTTTCTCGCCTTCGATTTCGGCGCCAAGCGCACCGGCGTGGCGAGCGGCAACCGCCTGCTCGGCACCGCCACCCCGCAGGCCACGATCAAGGCCGAGGGCGCCGATGCGCGCTTCGCGCAGGTCGAGGCCCGCATCCGCGAATGGCAGCCCGATGCGCTGGTGGTCGGCGTGCCCTGGCACCCCGACGGCGCCCCGCACGAGAACACCCGCCGCGCGCAGAAGTTCGCGCGCCAGTTGCGCGGGCGGTTCAATCTGCAGGTGTTCGAGGTCGACGAGCGCTACAGCACGACCGAGGCGCTGGCCTCGGGCGCGCGCGACGCCGACGCGGCCTCGGCCTGCATCATCCTGGAGCAATTCCTGAGGAGTCTTCCGTGAGTTCCAACCCCGCCATTCCCGACGCCGAAGCGCTCTATACCCAGCTGCTCGCCGGCGTCAAGGCGCTGATGCGCGCCGACACCCGGCTGGTCGGCATCACCTCCGGCGGCGCCTGGCTCGTGGAGCGGCTGCAGAAGGACCTCGGCCTCGCTGGCGCGCCCGGCGTCATCTCGTCGGCCATGCACCGCGACGACTTCGCGCGCCGCGGCCTCTCGGCCAGCGCGCAGACCGCGCTGCCGTTCGACGTGAACGGCGCCGACGTGCTGCTGCTCGACGACGTGCTCTACACCGGCCGCACCATCCGCGCCGTGCTCAACGAGCTGTTCGACTTCGGCCGGCCGGGCTGCGTGCGGCTGGCCGTGCTGGTCGACCGCGGCGAGCGCGAGCTGCCGGTGGCGGCCGATTTCGCGGCCGCCCGGCTCACGCTGCCGGCCTCGCAGCTGCTGGCCCTGGCGCGCGCCGATGACGGTGCCTTCAGCCTCAAGGTCGAGGAAAGCAACTAGGCGGACGACCCCATGCTCTACAAGCGAAATCCCCAGCTCAACAAGAACGGCGAGCTCATCCACCTGCTGTCGATCGAGGGCCTGCCGAAGGACATCGTCACGCACATCCTCGACACCGCGGCCAACTTCACCAGCGTGAGCGACCGCGAGGTCAAGAAGGTGCCGCTCCTGCGCGGCAAGAGCGTGTTCAACCTGTTCTTCGAGAACTCCACGCGCACCCGCACCACCTTCGAGATCGCGGCCAAGCGGCTGTCGGCCGACGTCATCAACCTCGACATCGCGCGCTCCTCGGCCACCAAGGGCGAGTCGCTGCTCGACACCATCGCCAACCTGAGCGCGATGGCGGCCGACCTGTTCGTGGTGCGCCACAGCGAGTCGGGCGCGCCGTACCTGATCGCGCAGCATGTGGCGCCGCACGTGCACGTGGTGAACGCCGGCGACGGCCGTCATGCGCACCCCACGCAGGGGCTGCTCGACATGTACACGATCCGCCACTACAAGAAGGATTTCTCGAACCTCACGGTCGCGATCGTCGGCGACGTGCTGCATTCGCGCGTGGCGCGCTCCGACATTCATGCGCTCACCACGCTGGGCTGCGCCGAGGTGCGCGTGGTCGGCCCCAAGACCCTGGTGCCCACCGACATGGCCGGCATGGGCGTGCGCGTGTGCCACACGCTCGAAGAGGGCATTCGCGGCTGCGACGTCATCATCATGCTGCGGCTGCAGAACGAGCGCATGAGCGGCGCGTTGCTGCCGTCGTCGCAGGAGTTCTTCAAGACTTTCGGCCTCACGCCCGAGAAGCTGCAGCTCGCCAAGCCCGATGCGATCGTGATGCACCCGGGGCCGATCAACCGCGGCGTCGAGATCGATTCGGCCGTGGTCGACGGCAGCCAGAGCGTGATCCTTCCGCAGGTCACTTTCGGCATCGCGGTGCGCATGGCGGTCATGAGCATCGTGGCAGGGAACGAAGCATAAAAATGTTGCTCGCCCCCAGTCTTCGCGCACTTCGTGTCGCTTCGCCAACCCCCTACCGGGGGCAACACCAGTGGCCCGGCGAAGCCGGTTCCACGGTGTTTCCCGCGAAAGCCTGACGGTCATTGGAAGTAGAGACGCATGAACATCCAAATTACGAACGGCCGCGTGGTCGATCCGGCCTCGGGCACCGACAAGCAGGCCGACATCGCCATCGCCGATGGCCGCATTGCCGGCATCGGCAGCGTGCCCGCCGGCTTCAAGGCCGAGCGCACCATCGATGCCGCGGGCTGCATCGTGGCCCCCGGCCTCGTCGACCTCGCCGCGCGCCTGCGCGAGCCGGGCTACGAGCACGAGGGCATGCTCGAGAGCGAGATGGCCGCGGCCGTCGCGGGCGGCGTGACCAGCCTCGTGTGCCCGCCCGACACCGACCCCGTGCTCGACGAGCCCGGTCTCGTCGAGATGCTCAAGTTCCGCGCCGAGAAGCTGCAGGGCGCGCGCCTGTTCCCGCTCGGCGCGCTCACGCGCGGCCTCGCGGGCGGCGTGCTCACCGAAATGGCCGAGCTCACCGAGGCCGGCTGCATCGGCTTCAGCCAGGCCGACGTGCCGCTGGCCGACACCCAGGTGCTACAGCGCGCGCTGCTCTACGCCAGCACCTTCGGCTACACCGTGTGGCTGCGCCCGCAAGACCGCGACCTCGGCAAGGGCGTGGCCGCCAGCGGCCCGCTCGCCACGCGTCTCGGCCTCTCGGGCGTGCCCGTGTCGGCCGAGACGATCGCGATCTTCACCATCGTCGAGCTCATGAAGAGCACCGGCGCGCGCGTGCACCTGTGCCGCATCTCCAGCGCCGCCGGCGTCGCGCTGGTGCGCGAGGCCAAGGCGCGCGGGCTACCGCTCACCTGCGACGTCAGCATCAATTCGCTGCACCTGGCCGACACCGACATCGGCTTCTTCGACAGCCGCGCGCGCCTCAACCCGCCGCTGCGCCAGCAGGGCGACCGCGATGCGCTCTCGGCTGGCCTGGCCGACGGCACCATCGACGCACTGGTGTCCGACCACACGCCCGTCGAGGCCGACGCCAAGACGCTGCCCTTTGCCGAAGCCGAGCCCGGCGCGACCGGCCTCGAACTGCTGCTGCCGCTCGCGCTGCAATGGGCCGAGCGCAGCGGCACCGGCCTCGCGCGCGCCATCGAGGCGATCACCGCCGCGCCCGCACGGCTGCTCGCCTCGGTCGACGCGGCCAGCGGCATCGGACAGCTGTCGGTCGGCGGCGTGGCCGACCTCTGCGTCGTCGATCCGGCGCTCGAATGGCAGGTGCAGCCCGAGGCGCTGCGCAGCCAGGGCAAGCACACGCCGTTCGCCGGTTATCCGATGCAGGGGCGCGTGCGCCATACGCTGGTCGCAGGCCGCGTCGTCCACGGCTGAAATGCTGCAATCGCTGAAGGCCTGCCGGCGCCTGCTGCATGCGGTGGTGCATGTGCTCGGCGGCTGGTGGACGATCCGCTTCACTTTTCCGCGCCTCACGCCGGCCGAGCGCAATGCGCGCGTGCAGGCGTGGTCGCTGCGCCTGCTCCAGATCATGGGCGTCACGCTCGAGGTGCAGGGCACGCCGCCTGCGCACGGGCCGGTGCTGGTGATCTGCAACCACCTCTCGTGGCTCGACATCTCCAGCATCCATGCCGCCTGCCACCTGCGCTTCGTCTCCAAGGCCGGCGTCCGGCACTGGCCGGTGATCGGCACGCTCGCGTCCGGCGCCGGTTCGCTCTACATCGAGCGCGAGCGTCAGCGCGACGCGCTGCGCGTGGTGCACCACATGACCGAGGCGCTGCGCAACGGCGACATGATCGGCGTGTTTCCCGAAGGCACCACCAGCGACGGACGCGGGCTGCTGCCCTTTCACGCCAACCTGCTGCAGGCTGCCATCTCGTCCGGCGCACCCATCGTTCCCGCCGCGCTGCGCTTCGCGGACGCCGCCACCCGCGAAACCAGCCAGGCGCCGCGCTATATCGGCGACGACAACCTGCTGACCTCGCTCTGGAACACCCTGCGCGCGCCGCCGCTGCTGGCCATCGTGCGCTTCGGCGAGCCGCAGGATTCACACGGCCAAGCCCGCCGCGCCTGGGCCCAGTCGCTGCATGCCGATGTGCAGCAGCTGCGGCGCGAGACCGACTGACCGCGGCGGCCTCCCACGCGACCTGCCCAAAAAAAAGCGCCCCCGGGGGAGCGCTTAACGACGCACGAATGCGCCGTGAGGAGGAAATGGACCGTCCGGCAGTCGCAGTCCGGACGGTGTTTAAAGACTGAGCGCGGCGGGGGTGGGCGCTTGCGGGAGAAGTCAGTCCCTGGGCGTGGGCGAGTGCCTACATCTCCGCTTGTCGGGGCTTGATAGCGGGCGAAAGCTATGCCGCTGATGAGGATTGCCAAACCCGCGCGGCTCGATACGGCGGATCATGGAGGCTCGCATCGAAGGAGCCAGATCATGACGTTGAACAAATTTCGCAAACTGCTGGGCGGGGCCATTTCGCTCGCAGGCGCGGTGGTGCTTGTCGCGCAGCATTTTTGACAAGCGGGCGCCGCCTGCGCGGAGGCGCAGGCGCTCTAAATGTCACTTGAGTTGACAATTTTGTAAGCCCGTTGCGGCATTTGTCGCTTTCGCTAACATGTATTGTCGTCTTTGTGCGACGCTTCGTGCGTTGTGAACACTTTCGGAGGACAGTCGACAGCGTTTACAAGCTGGCATGCGATCTGCGATGGAGAGTGGGCCCCGGGGGCGTTCCTCCGGTGATTTTTTCCAACCCTCTCCAAGGATTTGTTCTATGAACCACTGCACGCTCGCGCGCCGCGCACAAGCCGGCTTTACGCTGATCGAACTGATGATCGTTGTGGCGATCATCGGCATCTTGGCCGCTATCGCTATTCCGCAGTACCAGACGTATGTTGCCAAGTCGCAGGTTTCGCGAGTGATGTCCGAAACAGGTTCGCTCCGTACGGCGGTGGAAGCCTGCATTCTGGACGGCAAGACGACGCCTCTTGCCTTGGGCACGGCTCCTAGCGCTGCTACCGACTGCGATGTCGGTGCTACCCAAAGCAATCTGCTCGGTGCTTCCCAGGAGGTTTACACCGGTCTGACTGTGTCGATTGGCGAAGACGCTACCACCGCGACCACGATCACTGCTGAGTTTGGAAACAATGCGGCTCTGGCGATCGCGGCGTCGAACCTTGTCTGGACGCGCGCTGCCGCCACAGGTACTTGGAGCTGCTCGACTACCGTCGACACGAAGTACCGCCCTGCTGGCTGCGCCAGCAGCACGGCGGGCGGCGGCACCGGCACCGGCGGCGGCACCGGCACCGGCACCTGATAGTGCATTCCTGAGTTCGTCAATGGGAGCGCCCTCGGGGCGCTCTCTTTTTGCTTGTGCCCGGCAAGACCCGTATCAGCCTTTACGTCATCCTCGTCTGCGTCATTTTTCTTCCCTTGCTCGCATGGGAGACAGACCGCAACATGGTGCGTAGATGGGCTTACCCGCTGACAGGTCACCTGGCCGCGTGGTCAACACGTTGCGATGAGGAGGCACCGTCTTGGCTCAAGGAAGCAACCGGTGCATTGGCTATCGACTACGCCTCGCCAACCAATCAGTTGGTCTTCGTCAGCGCCTCGGGAAAGCAGTCAGGGTGCGTCAATGGCTGGCTGGACACCCCGTTACTCAGCGCACGCACGACCTCGGAAACACGTTTCCGATTCGCGAGCCTTTCGAAGGTCGTCGCATTCATCGGCCTGGCGCAGCCCGATCTCGCGACAGACACCCATTGGCTCGACGATGTGTTGGTTCAGACGCTGAAGGTGCCCCCCCCTTATCTGGACGCTCGGATTGAACAGGTTCGGATTCGCCACTTGCTCAATCACTCCGCCGGCTTTGACCGCTTGCGAGTCACGGACCCGATGGTCGTCAATAAGAAGACGCCTTGGTGCCCGGATCGTGTGGGCGAGTTGGCGCATACACCTTTGCAGTTCTCGCCCGGCACGCGCTACGCCTATGCCAACCTGAGCTACTGCCTGGCCGCCGTGGCCTATGAACAGCGCTTTGGCCGCAGCCTGTGGGATGTGCTGGACCAGAACATGCATCTCTCCACGTACGGCGTCGACTACCTCTATCGGGCTGACTCTCCCGTCACGTACAACTTCATGAATGAACCTTTGCGCGGACCAGCGTTCGTCGACGACTTCGATTGGCGCGCCCTGAAGGCGCCGATGGGCATGACGGGCCATGCGGCGGGACTGGCCCGCTTCATCGCTGCGCATAGAGGAATTCTGGCTTTGGCACCGGGCATGCACGACGGCAGCGTCGCCTGCAACGAACGGGTGCCAGAGAGTTGCTATGACGGATTTCTGGAGCGGCGCCGCATCGGCGATACCCAAGTTTGGTTGCAACGCGGCTACCTCTATGGCATGTCGGCTCTATTCCTGGTGGACCAGCAAGCCAACTTCATCGTCTGGCTGGGCGCGGGCAGCATGAATCCGCTCACGCTCTCAAGCGATTTCTTGGGGCACTCGCTTATCGAAGGAACCACGCGCCGTGCCAATCCGTAGGCGCTTCGCTATCGCCATGGCTGCGCTGGGCGCGCTCCTGCTGCCCATGCTGCCGGGATGGGCAGCGAGCCACTCGTTGCAGGTCTATCGCCCTTGGTTCTGGGCGGAGTTTCTTGTGCTTGCGCTCGTCACGCGCGGTCGGCCCGTCGCATTTGCATGCGGACTGGCGCTCCTCTGGATGGCGGACTTCTTGTTTTCTTTTGCGCAGGTCAACCTGTCATCGAACTATGGCGAGGTGGTTGACCTTCTGAGTTTCATTCCCTATGCAAATGCGGGCTGGATCATGGGAGGCGTGACCGGGTTGGGCGCGTTGATGGCCTGGGGCTTCCTGTGCGTTCGAGTTCACCGCGCGGGTTCGGTGGGGCGACCGATGCTCTTGTGGTCCCTCCTGCTGTTGGGCGTATCGCTCGCACTGCCGCCCCTCAACGGCTTCGAGCATGACGAAGGGAAGCTATATGGCATCCGCCGCGCCAAGTTGGCAGGTTCCTGGCTCCTGGACAGCCGGTATCTGCAGACCTCATTGGGGTTCTACGAAGAGGGCTACGCGCCCGACGTGGGGACATTCCGGCTGATAGGTCCCGGTCAGTCGGCGATCAGCCGGCTGCCAGATCAAGCAAAGCTACCGGACAAACTGCTTCTGGTCGTCGTGGAGTCGTGGGGACACGCGCTCGACCCAGCAGAAAACCTGTTTTGGCGAGATCTCTGGCAATCGCCCGCGTTGCGCGAGGTGGATGCGGGCGCGTTTGCGTCTCGAACCCCGACGATCAGTGCCGAATTTCGCGAGCTCTGCGGGTTCATCCCGCAGAGCCTGAGGATCGACGATGTACCGCGAAGTGCCGAATGCCTTCCCAATCGGCTGCACGCGCAGGGCTGGCAGACGCAAGCATTTCATGGCGCGTCGTCGAAGATGTACAAGCGCGCCGAGTGGTACCCGCTGATCGGCTTCCAACGCTCTTACTTTTTGCCTGAACTCCTTGCCGGTGGCGGCAAGCTATGCGCAAATGTCCCGGGTACCTGCGACTACAGCATTGCCGATCGCGTTGTGCAGACCCTGCATCAAGAAGGGAAGCAACTCACGTATTGGATGACGCTCAATGCCCATACCCCGTACAAAACGTCGGACCTGAGTGCTCCCGACGTCATGGGCCAAGTGTGTCCGCGATTGAAGCTGAAGGATGCGCGCTGCGTTCACGCCGCGTTGCTGTACGACTTCATGCAGTCGCTCAGAGCGGCCTTGTTGAGCAACCCAGTTCCAGGCCTTCGGGTCGTCCTTGTTGGCGACCACGCACCCAAGTTCTTCGATGCCGCCTCTCGCGACGCAATCGACGAAGAGTCGGTGCCGTATTTGATCCTCGATGTCGTCGACCAGGTCTTGGCAGAGGCCGGTCACTGAGGGAACAACGGACATGAGCGACCGATACGACGCGCGCAGTGTGCAAATGGGCTTCACCTTGATCGAGCTGATGATCGTGGTGACGGTCATCGGCGTACTCGCCGCAGTGGCCATCCCCCAATACCAGACCTACGTGTACAAATCGCAGGTGCAGCGCGTGGTCGGCGAAGCCGGCAGCCTCAAGCAGGCAGTTGAACTGTGCATCCTCAGTGGCAGAACCGACGTGGGGAATCCATCGCTGTCCGACAAGTGCGACCCACAGGCCAGCGGGTCCAACCTCCAGGCGACAGCAGGCAACGCCGCTCCCAGCGTGGAAGCTATTTGGTCGGCGGCCGGGACCGGCGTTCCGCAGGTCTCGCTGTCCACGACCGCCGTGTCCACCGTCGTTGCGACCTTCGGCAACACGGCGGCACTGCCCCTCCAGACACCGACCCCCGGCACCATCACCTGGAGCCGTGAGCCCAACGGCAGCTGGTCCTGCCGCGCCGCCCACATCGCCCCCAAGTACGCCAGCCCGGCCTGCCCGCTGTAGCGCGCAAACGAAAAAAGCCGTCGACAGCAATCGACGGCTTTCATGACGAACCGGTGGTGCTTCGACAGGAATCGCGGGGATATCAAAAACCCGCATGGATATTGGATTCTTTGGGCTGGAAGGAAAAAGATACCGCCATAAGTACCGATAAATATCAATGCATGGCTTGGATGCATCGTGTATGAGGACGGTTCGAGCCGATTTTGTCGATGCTGCGGTCGACGGGCCATCCGAGATCAGCTTTCGCCCGGCTGGAAGCAGCCGCCCGGTGGGCCTGCACATGGCGCCTCCGCGCGAAGAGCCGTCGCTGTCCTGAATGGCGAATTGCCGCTCGAACTTTGACGCGCTTGTGGCGCTGAAAAAGTCACTGATTGGGGCTCGCCCCCTTGTTTACTGCGCCGGATGCGAGCTCACTCACGCCCTGCGGCAGGCCAGAACGAAAGTCACCGAAGATTCCGGCGGCAATACCGTCGGGGTGGAGCACATATCGGGCGGCGTTATCGCCGCGGCGGCCGCTAGGGCTGAGGGGGTGGACGCGGGGTGCCGCAAATGCCCATTCGATGGTTCCCCTGCGAATTCGCTAGCCGATTCCACTCCCATCTGAACACCGCCGCCGTTTGCTTGGCAAGACGCGCCGACCTCAGCCGTGTAGCAGCCTTCGGGGATGCCCGCTTCAGACTGGTAGCGGCCGCTCAAGACTGGCTCTGCCAACGACTACTGACTTCAAACCCGGTCGTCAAGGTCGGCGAGTACCTGGAGTGCATTTTCGTGTCACACCCGTTGGCCAATAAGGCTCGTCAAACAGCCGCCAAACTGCTCGGCTCACGCGTGCTATGGAGCCTTGGTGGGTTGCGCGCTTAGGTGCGATCGAGCACTGACAGTCTGAACAGGTCCTGGAGGCAACACCGCGCAAGACCCGGCGCACCTTCGGTGCATCGCAGAGAGAGGGTGCCCTCCGGACGTAAGTAGACTAGCCCCCGAAAAGAAGACCGCTGACCTACGCGTTTTCGCCAGAACACGCGTACGACAAAGGCTTCGTACCTGCCACTTTCCCCTAAGAAACATGACAAGCAACGAACAACGCGCTGCACTACAACGCAAGATCTGGGACATTGCGAACAACGTCCGCGGAGCCGTCGACGGCTGGGACTTCAAGCAATACGTGCTGGGCGCCCTGTTCTATCGCTTCATCAGCGAGAACTTCATCGACTACATCACCGGCGGCGACGCAAGCGTTGACTACGCCGCCATGGCGGACGATGACGAGAACATCGAGGCCACCAAAGACGACGCCATCAAGACCAAGGGCTACTTCATCTACCCCAGTCAGCTGTTCGTCAACGTCGCGGCCAACGCTAACACCAATGAGAGCCTGAACACTGACCTGGCCAACATCTTCAAGGCCATCGAAGCCTCGGCCAGCGGCTACCCCTCCGAGCCCGACATCAAGGGCCTGTTTGCTGATTTCGATACCACCAGCAACCGTCTGGGCAACACGGTCAAGGACAAGAATTCTCGACTTGCCGCCGTGCTCAAGGGCGTGGCGGAACTGGACTTCGGTGGCTTCGATGCCAGCCACATCGACCTGTTCGGCGATGCCTATGAGTTCCTGATCTCCAACTACGCCGCCAACGCCGGCAAGTCGGGCGGCGAGTTCTTCACGCCACAGCAAGTGTCGAAGCTGATCGCGCAGTTGGCGATGCACGGCCAAGCCAGCATCAACAAGATCTACGACCCAGCCTGCGGCTCGGGCTCGCTGTTGCTGCAAGCGAAAAAGCACTTCGATCAGCACCTGATTGAAGACGGCTTCTTTGGGCAAGAAATCAACCACACCACGTACAACCTGGCGCGGATGAACATGTTCTTGCACAACGTGAACTACGACAAGTTCCACATCCAACTGGGCAACACGCTGGAAGAGCCGCACTTTGCAGACGACCGGCCTTTTGACGCCATCGTCTCCAACCCGCCGTATTCGGTGAAGTGGATCGGCAGCGACGACCCGACGCTGATCAATGACGAGCGCTTTGCCCCGGCTGGCGTGCTCGCGCCCAAATCCAAGGCTGACTTTGCCTTTGTGCTGCACGCATTGAACTACCTTTCGGCCAAGGGGCGTGCGGCCATCGTGTGCTTCCCGGGCATCTTCTACCGTGGCGGGGCTGAGCAGAAGATTCGCCAGTATCTGGTGGACAACAACTATGTGGAGAGCGTGATTTCGCTCGCGTCCAATCTGTTCTTTGGCACCACCATCGCCGTGAACATTCTGGTGTTGGCCAAAAACAAAAAAGACACCACCACCCAGTTCATCGACGCGAGCGGCCTGTTCAAAAAGGAAACCAACAACAACATGCTGCTCGATTCGCACATCGACCAGATCATGGCGGTATTTGACAGCAAGGCCAATGTCGAGCACTTCGCCAAGTCCGTGCCCTTGGGGCAGGTGGCGGCCAATGGCTACAACCTGTCGGTCAGCAGCTACGTCGGAGCCAAGGACACCCGCGAGGTGGTGGACATTGCCCAGCTCAATGCAGCTCTTCGAACCACGGTGACCAAGATCGACCAATTGCGCAAGGACATTGATGCGATTGTGGCGGAGATTGAGAGCGCGGAGTTAGAAGAATGAGCGGCGTAGGCTTCTTGGGAAAACTGTTGGATGGCGTTGCGGTGGAGTGGATTGCGCTAGGGGATGTCGCCAAATACTCTGACGTGCGCATCGACTGTACTGGGATCGATGAAAGAAACTATGTTGGCGTTGATAATCTCCTCCAAAACAGAGCAGGAAAGACCAACTCAGCTTATGTCCCCACTGAAGGTCGACTGATTGAATACCGCCCAGGCGATATATTGATCGGAAACATACGCCCCTATCTAAAGAAGATTTGGCTCGCCAATCAATCTGGGGGCACAAATGGCGATGTGCTTGTTGTGCGCCCCGACCATGAGTCATTGAGCTCTGGATACTTGCACCAAGTGCTAACCGATGAGAACTTCTTCGACTACAACATGCAACACGCCAAAGGGGCAAAAATGCCTCGAGGTGACAAAGCAAAGATACTCGAATACAAGCTCCCCATCCCCTGCCCCGACAATCCTAAAAAATCGCTTGAAATTCAAGCCAAACTCGTCCGAATTTTGCGCGCCTTCACTGAACTTACCGCTGAACTTACCGCTGAACTTACCGCTGAGCTTATCGCTCGCAATCAACAGTACAACTACTATCGGGACAAGTTGTTCAATTTTGAGAAGGAGGAGGTGGAGTGGAAGCCGTTGGGAGAGGTTGGTGAATTCATTCGCGGGAAGCGATTCACTAAGGCAGACTTTGTTGAAGATGGAATCCCCGTCATTCACTACGGCGAGATATACACCCGCTACGGGGTTTTTACAAATCGGGTCTATTCTCGGGTCAGAGTTGATTTGGCGAATTCATTGCGCTATGCAAAACCTGGTGATGTCGTGATCGCGGGTGTGGGTGAGACTATTGAGGATGTTGGCAAGGCTGTGGCCTGGATTGGGTGTGAACAGATTGCCATTCACGACGACAGCTACGCCTTTCGACACACCATGAATCCAAAGTTCGTTTCCTATTTCATGCAGACCGCGGCATTCATCGACGAGAAAGCCAAACATGTGTCAAGTGGCAAGGTTAACCGATTGCTGATAAGCGGGATGGAGAAAGTCAAAATTCCCATCCCGTTTCCAGACGATCCCGAGAGATCCCTCGCCGAACAAGACCGCATTGCTGCCATCCTCGACAAATTCGACTCACTGACCCACTCCCTTACCGAAGGCTTGCCCCGCGAAATCGAATTGCGCCAGAAGCAATACGCCTATTACCGAGGCTTGCTACTGAGCTTCCCCAAGCCGGATGAGGTCGACGCATAAGATGGGTAAGACGCTTGCAGAGGTCGCCCAGCAACTACAAGAGGCCAACAAAAAGGCGCAGCTGATCTATGCCTTCAACGGCACCGGCAAGACGCGCTTGTCGCGGGCGTTCAAGCAGCTGATCGCGCCGAAAGGGGAAGGTGGGGAAGCGCCTTCGTCGGCATTGGCCGACAAGAAGATGCTGTACTACAGCGCCTTCACTGAAGACCTGTTCTATTGGGACAACGACTTGGGGCGGGATACCGAGCCCAAGCTGAAGATCCAGCCCAATGCTTTCACCAAATGGGTGCTGGAAGAGCAAGGTCAAGACCGAAGCATCACCACAACCTTTCAGCGCTACACCAGCGACAAGCTAACGCCGCATTTCAGCGAAGACTTCTCGTCGGTCAGCTTCTCGTTCGAGCGCGGCAATCAGCAACCCGAGCCGCACATCAAGATCTCCAAGGGCGAAGAAAGAAACTTCATCTGGAGTGTGTTCAATGCCCTGCTGGAACAGGTGATTGCCGAGTTGAACATACCGGAAGTCGCCGACCGTTCCACGGATGTCTTCAACAAGTTGACCCACGTCTTTGTCGATGACCCGGTGAGCTCACTGGATGAAAACCACCTGATCGAGCTGGCGGTCAACGTCGCTGCCCTGATCAAATTCAGTGAATCCGGCCTGAAATTCATCATCACAACGCACAGCCCGTTGTTCTATAACGTGCTGTTCAATGAGCTCAATGGGAAGGTCAGCTACATGCTCGAACGCTACGAAGATGGGAGCTTCGAGCTCATCGAAAAGCAGGGGGATTCCAACAAGAGCTTTTCGTACCACCTGCACTTGCTGAAGACCATCGAGCAGGCCATTACTGACAACAAGGTCGAGCGATACCACTTCACCCTGCTGCGCAATCTATACGAGAAGACCGCCAGCTTCTTGGGCTACCCAAGGTGGTCAGAGTTGTTGCCTGAAGATAGGCAGCTCTACCTGAACCGAATCATTCAGTTCACCAGCCACAGTACGCTGTCCAATGAAACCGTTGCTCAGCCAACGCCGGCCGAGAGCGCGACGATCAAGCTGCTGCTAGACCACCTGAAGAACAGTCATGCCTTTTGGCAGCCACAGGGTGCCTGATCAATGAACGACTACAAGGCTATCGCCGAGTCCAAGAACTTCATCGTTCTGGATCAGTACACCCGCGAGTGGAAGGTCGCGGAGAGCTACCAGAGCGAGAGCGATCTGGAGCGCGAGCTGATCCAGGATCTGGTCAATCAGGGCTACGAGTTCGCCTCGTCTCTCAAGACCCCTGTCGACTTGCTGACCAACGTGCGCGTCCAACTGCAGGCGCTCAACGCCGTCCACTTCACCGAAGGCGAATGGCTGAGATTCGTCGAGTCCTGGCTGGACAAGCCCAGTGATGGCATCGTCGAGAAGACCCGCAAGATCCATGACGACTACATCCACGACTTTGTCTTTGACGACGGGCGCATCCAGAACATATATCTGCTGGACAAGAAGAACGTCATCCGCAACAAGGTACAGGTGATCAAGCAGTTCGAGCAGACAGGCACGCACGCCAACCGCTACGACGTGACCATCCTGGTCAACGGCCTGCCACTGGTGCAGGTTGAGTTGAAAAAGCGCGGCGTGGCCATCCGCGAAGCTTTCAACCAGGTGCATCGCTACAGCAAGGAGAGCTTCAACAGCGCTCAGTCCCTGTTCAAGTTCTTGCAGCTGTTTGTGATCTCGAACGGCACCGACAGCCGCTACTTCGCCAACACCACGCAGCGCAACAAGAACAGCTTCGACTTCACCATGAACTGGGCGAAGTCGGACAACACGCTGATCAAGGATCTGAAGGATTTCACGGCGACCTTCTTCCAGAAGCACACGCTGCTCAACGTGCTGCTGCGCTACTCGGTGTTCGACGTCAGCAACACGCTGCTGGTGATGCGGCCCTATCAGATTGCTGGTACGGAACGCATCCTGTGGAAGATCAACAGCAGCCGTCTGACCAAGAACTGGAGCAGCACGGAGAGCGGCGGCTTCATCTGGCACACCACGGGCTCAGGCAAGACGCTGACCAGCTTCAAGGCAGCGCGCTTAGCTACCGAGCTCGACTTCATCGACAAGGTGTTCTTCGTGGTGGACCGCAAGGATCTGGACTACCAGACCATGAAGGAGTACCAGCGCTTCTCGCCGGACAGTGTGAACGGCTCAGACAGCACAGCGGGCCTAAAGCGCAACGTGGAGAAGGACGACAACAAGATCGTCGTCACCACTATCCAGAAGCTAAACAACCTGATGAAGAGCGAGTCGGACTTGCCCATCTACGGCAAGCAAGTGGTCTTCATCTTCGACGAATGCCACCGCAGCCAGTTTGGCGAAGCCCAGAAAAACCTGAAGAAGAAGTTCAAGAAGTTCTGCCAGTTCGGCTTCACCGGAACGCCTATCTTCCCGGAGAACGCGCTGGGCGCCGAGACCACGGCCAGCGTATTTGGCCGTGAGCTGCACTCGTATGTCATCACTGATGCGATCCGCGATGAGAAGGTCCTGAAGTTCAAGGTGGACTACAACGATGTGCGCCCGCAGTTCAAGGCCATCGAAACCGAGAAGGACGAGAAGAAGCTGAGTGCGGCAGAGAACAAGCAGGCCCTGTTGCATCCGGATCGCATCCGCGAGATCACCCGGTACATCCTGACCAACTTCCGGCAAAAAACCCACCGCCTGCATGCGGGCAACAAGGGCTTCAACGCCATGTTTGCCGTCAGCAGCGTGGATGCCGCCAAGCTGTACTACGAGTGCTTCCAGGAGTTGCAGAAGACCAGCGATAAGCCGCTGAAGGTGGCCACCATCTTCTCTTTTGCAGCTAACGAGGAGCAGGACGCGACTGGCGACATCCAGGACGAGAGCTTTGATGTCTCGGCCATGCACAGCAGCGCCAAGGAGTTCTTGAGCGCGGCCATCGCCGACTACAACGCGCTGTTCAAGACCAACTTCAGCGTGGACAGCAACGGCTTCCAGAACTACTACAGAGACTTGGCCAAGCAGGTGAAGGCCAAAGAGATCGACCTGCTCATCGTGGTGGGCATGTTCCTGACTGGCTTTGATGCGCCAACGCTCAACACGCTGTTTGTTGACAAGAACCTGCGCTTCCATGGGCTGATCCAGGCTTACTCCCGCACCAATCGAATCTTCGACGCGACCAAGACTTTCGGCAACATCGTCACCTTCCGTGACCTGGAACAGGCGACCATCGACGCCATCACCTTGTTCGGTGACAAGAACACCAAGAACGTGGTGCTGGAGAAGAGCTACAAGGAGTACATGGAAGGCTTCACCGATGCGGCCACCGGTGAGGCTCGGCGCGGCTTCAACGATGTGGTGCAGGAACTTGAGGCCCGCTTCCCTGACCCGGCAGCCATTGAGAAGGAGTCCGACAAGAAGGCCTTCGCCAAGCTGTTTGGCGAATATCTGCGCGTTGAGAACATCCTGCAGAACTACGACGAGTTCGTCAGCCTGAAGGAGCTCCAGGCCATCGACCTGACGGATGCCGCTGCGGTGGACGCGTTCAAGGCCAAGCACTACCTGAGCGATGAAGATCTGACGGCACTGCAAGCCATCACGCTCCCCGCGGAGCGGAAGATCCAAGACTACCGCTCCACCTACAACGACGTGCGCGACTGGCTGGGCCGCGAGAAGGCCGGCGCCGAGAAGGAGAAGTCGACTGTCGACTGGGACGACGTGATTTTTGAGGTGGACCTGCTGAAGTCGCAGGAAATCAACCTGGACTACATCCTGGAACTGATCTTCGAGCACAACAAGAAGGTCAAGAGCAAGACCGAGTTGGTGGACGAGGTGCGGCGCGTGATTCGAGCGAGTCTGGGCAACCGCGCCAAGGAAAGCTTGCTGGTCGATTTCATCAACCAGACCGACCTGGACCAGCTCGGCGACAAGGCCAGCGTGATCGACGCGTTCTTCAAGTTCGCCCAAGCTGAGCAGCAGCGTGAAGCGCAAGACTTGATCACGACTGAAGGCCTCAACGCCGAGGCAGCGAAGCGCTACATCACCGCTTCACTAAAGCGAGAGTTCGCCAGCGAGAACGGCACTGAACTCAACGCTGTACTGCCCAAGATGAGCCCCTTGAACCCACAGTTCAAGACCAAGAAGCAGACCGTCTTTCAGAAGATCGCTGCCTTTGTTGAGAAGTTCAAGGGTGTCGGTGGGGAAATTTGACCCACCTTTTTGCTGATCCGATACGCGAACGACGGCTTACAGTCTGTTCAGCGTGAGTACGCCCGACTCTCGTGAACGGCCGCTCCCGCTGGCGGATTCAACCGGTCGCGGCAACACACTTGGTCGGTGGCACCTCAAATGGCACCGCCGAACAGGCATGACGTCCGCGTGCATCCTGCACAGTGCGTTGGATCGAGCAACGCGCCCTACATAGGGCATCAACCTACCGCGTCCGCTTCCTCAACCTGCGGGCTGCGTACCAGATGGATGGTCTTAAACGACTCTCCCAGGAAGCTGAACTTCTTCGAGAACAGAGATGCCACTCGCGTGTCTGCGGTGGCAAAAAAGATTTGCCGACCTGAGTTCACTGCCAGGTCGCGCAGATAGTCCAGGAACGACAATGCGTTGAGGTCGTCGATGTGCGCGATTGGGTCGTCGATGAGCAACATGGGGGGCGCTGTCCCGGCTGTGCGATTTCTGGCAAGGAAGATTGACAAAGCAAACGCGGCTCTCTGCCCGGTGCTGACCTCATCGAGCGTGCGGGGGGCATGACCATCCGCGGTCCGAAGAAGAACATTCGGACTGCCGACGTACTCGTACTCTCGCGGCGAGTGGATGCGCGAGAACACTTCATTGATTTGGCCGCCGATGGCATCAAGCGCCTCCCGCGTGGCGTTCTCCAAGGAAGCGTTCTCAATGAGGTCGTCCAAGACCTTGACGGCTTCTAGGAGCGCCTTCTCCTCGCCGCGATGCTTCCCGAGGCTGAGATTCCAGTCCTGAATCTTCTTCGGGAGGTCCCGCTGCTCGGCCGAGCTCTCTGAATCGCTACGCGACGCTTCGTCAGCTTGCTTGAACGCGGAGGCCACGGCTGCGATGCGTGCCTGAGCCTCGACGAGCGGAATATCGTCCTCGACAGCAACATAGGAACGAAGTCTGGCAGCATTGTTTGTAGCGGCAAGGAACTCGTCTTGCAGCGCAACAAGCGATGCGAAGGTGCCGCTTGGCACGACGTGCGTCACCCAGCCATCAACGACGACAGACCGAGCGAAGCCCCGGATGGACTCAACAAAACCTCCCATTTTGCTTCGGCACTCACCCAAAACCCTTCGGGTCTCTGCCACTGCGTCCGACTGACGCCGCCGTTCGCCCGACGCAATGTCGGCGGTGAGATTGCTTGATTCGAGCTCGAATAGCCCAGCGATTCGGCCCCACACCAAATCGGCTTCGTTGCTGGAGAAGCCCGCGCTGCCCAGGTCCTGCCCTTCCTTAATGACGCGCTGCAGTTCCAACTGCGCTTGATTGGCCCGCTCGCGCAGTCCAACCAGTTCTTCAAGGACTTCCTTGGGCGTGGTCCCCTTCAACTGCAACTGCGTCGCAAACTTCCGGCAGAGCTCCACGGCGCCCGCACATCGCCGCGCCTCGCTCGCCTCATCCCCCGCCAGGCGTAGCGACTCCGCAAGGCCCTTGACCTCCTGAGTGGTCTCCGGCCCTGAGGTGAGTTCCTCGATGAGATGCACCAATGCGCCGCTGGCATGCACCGTGCGGCAGACCGGGCACATGTCCGGGTTCTCCGACGATTTGAGCGCTTCCTTCGCCGCGTCCTTCAGCTTCGCGGCCGCAGCAGCGCGGGCCGACGCGGCCCGACCGTGAAGGTCCAGGGCTTGCTGAGCGCGGGTGAACCTCGCGTGGGCGGCAGTGGCCGCTTCGCCCGCAGCCTGCACGGCATCTTGCAGTTGGAGGGAGGCGTACTGCGGCGGTACCTGGGGCAGGTCGCCGGCGACCAAGCCTCCAAGGCGTGTGGTCAGTTGCTCCGAGACTTCGCGAGCCGACTTGTATCGACGGCGCACATCATGAAACCCCGCAGACTCATACGCAATCCACCGGTCTAGGTTATTGACGTTGGCCTCAAGCTCCTCCATCTTCGAGATGAGTCGCTTCTCATGCTCGAGGCTCCCAACGAGTTGCGTGTCGACGGGCTTTGCGTTGCCGACCGCGGCCTCCAGTTGCGCCGAGCGGTGCTCGACATCCTTGATGGTTCGAGCTGCGCCTCCGAGGGAGACCAGCGCTTGCACGTGCGCCAGCGCGGCGAGAAGCTCCTGCCCCTCCTTCGGCGTGGGAACGCCGGCCTCAACTGGCCTCTTCCAACCGAGGCCTGCTAGCGCGGTGCGATATGCGTCCGTCAGCGTTTTCGCCGTGGACGGCTTGCCTTGAAGCTCCTGCAGCCGCCGCTCGAAAACCGTCAGCTCCGCTTGCAGTCCTTCGGCGCGGCGCTGTACCTTGTCCCAAGCCTTGTCCACGTCGGCGCGAATCTTCTGCAAGTAGTCAAACGTCGTGGCGGCTGACGAGCCCACCAACAAGCGGCTCAACTCAGTCGTGATGTCATCTGGCTTCAGATTGCCGGACAAGCGATACGCGGCATCGGTGTCGAGAAAGTTGTAGAGCGAGAAGCTGTCAACGATGTCAGCAATGCTTTGCTCCTTTCGGTTGTACCAAGCAAGATTTCGAGCCTTGATGCGAGGGCCTTCTCCAGTGGATGAAAGCTCGAGCGTGTTGCCACCCGCGCTCGGCCGCAACTTCCCCGTGAGACGCACCGGCCCCACGGCTGTGCTTCTGCGGTTGTTTCCACAGTAGAAGTACTCGACAGCCTCTAGCAGAGATGTTTTCCCGCTTCCGTTGGCGCCCACGAGCAGCGTGACGTCGCCGAAGTCATAGGTTTTGCCGTTGTGTATCGGCCGGAACGAAGCGATGTTTAGGCTGAGTAGCTTCGCAGTCGCCAACGGAATGTCGGAGGCGCTCAGCCCTTTCACCTGTTGCTTACCGTTGGCAACCGCACCTGCTGCGCGTTGGGCGATCTTCTCCACCACTGTGGTTCGAGGGGTAGGAACGTCGAGCAACAGCGCAAGCCCCGCAGCTGAGAGGCGTTGCCGCCAGTCCGTCAGCACGTCGTAGGTGCTTTCGTGCTCCGCTGCATCGAACAGCTTCGGTCCACCCAGCAGAGACTCAAGGTCATCCTGCGAGATGACACGCTTGCGTGCGTAGTCTTTGTCAGCCTCGATTGCGGCTTTCGCCTCAGCGAATTGAGGATTTGCCTTTGAGTTCGGTCCGGCGACGATGTAGAGGTACTTGTTCCATCGCAGGTCGCCTGGCGCGTCGAAGAAGTCGTCAGCAAGGATGCGCTCTTGGAAGTCGCGCAGGTGAAGCGAGCGCCCCACCACGTCATCAGCGAAGTCGACGTACGCAACCGCGTAGGTCTGGTCACAGAGCTTCTTCTCGCCGCGCATAACGGAATCGTCGACGTTGTGGAGCTCGACGAGCAGATGAGACAGCGCTTCACGCGCAGCTTGCATCTCAGGCATGTCAATGTCCCCCTGTGATAGACGCCATGCTGCTTCCATCGTATGTAATGTCAGTCTGCTGCTTGATCTCGGCGAACTTCGTGACGCCAGCGACCGTGCGATAGCAGATGGCCACGCGCTCCTTGTGGGCCTTGTTTTCTTTTCGCAGGAGCTCGAACGCGTTCTCGCCAATCCTCTTGACCATATCCATCGGCGGGTTGTCGCCGAGGTACGCCACCAGGGCCGGACGCGCGCCGGCCTTGACGACATTAGTGTTTGGAGAGTCGGGAGACCACGCTATCGAGGCACCGCCACCGGCAAGGTCCTTGATTTGCGCGGGCAACATCGCCGTCTGAAGGATGTGCCCCAAGGTCGCAACGCGGGTGATACGTCTATTACGTTCCTCGGAGGCTGCGATGTCGCGGTCGAGCTGAAGGGTGGCGCGGGCTACGACTTCAGACTCTGGGATGCGGCACACGTCCAGGTTGTTGACGCGATGCCACTGGTCCTTCGTGCTGTGAGGACCGCATGAAAGCGAGATGGCCCGCTCGATGTGCAGCCGGTTCGCGATGTCCCGCAGGCTTTGGAACGCCGCGGTGACTTCCGGGTTGGCGTTGATGACGTCGCTCCACCCGGTCTCCGGACAGCTGGTGCTTGCCAGCCATGCGCCAGCGTCGGCGTCCCAGATGAAACGCGTATCTAGCTGCGGTCCGATGAGTACGTCGTGAACCGCCGGGCCATCCTGCATGACTTTGGGAACCGTCAGCGCAAAGACGGCCTCTTCATAGTGGAAGTGCAAGACGTGGCGCCGCTTCTCATGCCAGGTGTAGTACAGGCCCTTGGCCTCATTGTTGGCAACCTCGTCATCTTTCACTGAGCAGCGACGCTCGGGCACATACCAAGCTGAACCGCTCTCGTTTTTCCAAGCATTTGCATGGGCGGGTGAGTCGTGTTGGACGACGTTGTGAGCCCAATTTAAGCAGACGATGTCGCAGTCGGTAGCGACCGGACTGCGCCGGAATACCTCATTGCGGTACCGGCGGTAGTCCGTGTGCTTGGGCTTCGGGTTCAGCTGGATGTGGATGAGGATGGCTCTGTCCGACAACTTCTTATTGGCGTCAAGGTCCTCGCCGAGGTCCAGCGCGTCGGAGCAGATGATGGTCGAAAGCTTGATGTGCCCGTCTTTGCCCTGGAACCGGTAGATGGTGCGGCCACAGCGCAGTTGCTTGTTCTCAAAGCCGTGGTCATCCCTAGATGGCGCAGTCTTGAACTGGAACAAGACGACCCGCTTGAGCGTCATTTCCGCGTCACGTGTGACGAAGCAGTAGGCGACGGGGTCGAAGTAGTTGCCCTGCACTGCTGGCGCCGGGTCCTCCTCGTAGATGACGTCGCAATGGCCAGCGCAGTCCGCCTTGAAGGTCGCGAGCCTTTCGGTAGTCATGCTTTCGCATCCCAGAACCCAAAGTGCGCCGTCCGCGGGGAAAGGCCCGCCCTTCGCCGCCTTCTCCAGCGAGCCTACCGGGAGAAAGTATTCCGGCGTGACCACGAGTTGGTCGCCACGCTCTGCAGCCATCGCGAGAAAGGCGTCGGCCCTTGCAGCGGCGACGGTCGGGTCCAGGTGGCCAATTCGGTGGGGGTCTGCGTAAATGGGACCCGACGGCTGGAGTAGCAACGCGCGGTAGCTCTGATGAGTGGCTTGGAGCGCTGCCAGGTCAGGCGTCTCCAGACCCCGCAAGGCAAGCACATCTTCGACGTCACTGATGAATACAGGCAAAGCGATTTCCCTTCCTCTTGCGGTGTCCTCCCTTGCCGGACGATGGTAGCAATTTGTTGCCTACTGGTCGATGGTGCCATGAGCGGGCGAGGCCGCATGCGGCAAGGAGCCTCTGGACAACCGCCGAAGGGCCGCCAAGTTACTGCGCGTGATGCCGCCGATCGCGGCTCAGCCCCATCGTTGAACGACAGCTTCAGATCACCGAGATGGGCGAGGCGATGGACTGCAATCGCTGCTTAGCTGTCCCTGACTTACAGGCTACCGTGCTGCGAACAGTTGGCGACCGGGTTTGCATTCGCTCCGGAACTGCGACGACATCATGGCAGGAGCGAACCGCGTGGCCTCGATGGCCGAGTGCGGTCACAGAGGCGCGTCGGCGCCTCGTTTCACCTATTCGTGCATGGCGTGAGTGTTGCTTGATGATTCTCCGTGGGCGTAGTGAGCCTTGGTGCGCGCTTCACGTAGGGCGAATTTCGATGATCGCCTCGCAAAAGCGACGGCTTTTATTCTTCGAGAAGCTGATACGGCCTGAGCTCCAATGCCAATGCGAGACGCTCAAGATTGTCGAGTGAAATGTTGCGCGCTTGACGCTCAACGTGGGCGACGAAAGTCCGATGCAGTCCCGCTTCGAACGCCAGAGCCTCCTGAGACCATCCCTTCAACCCACGCTGCCGGATCAAATTCAACGCAAGCACTTCCCTTGCCGAGGCTTCGGGCTGCTTCGAAGATTTCCTAGAACTAGTCACAGGGGAAGTCTTCGAGAAAGCTGCTTTTACGTCAGCCGTGTTTGAGTCACAATCGGCGGGCCTGCTGCCTCTGCGAAGGGTCCGTGTTCATGCGAAATGTCCGACTTCCGTCTCCGTTTCCCACCGGGCGATCGCCGACGCTGCCGGCGTCGATCACGCGCGTCAGATCGAGGCAACCCGCACTTGTCGTGCGTAGCCTGTCCGCGGCGCGCATCGGTGCGCAGGTGAAGGCGCTGCGCATGGCGGCTGATGTGTCGGGCGGCGCGCTGGCGAAGGTCTCTGGGATTTCTTCCTCGATGCTCTCGCGCATCGAGCGCGGGCTGGTGTCGCCCTCGGTGGAGACCTTGGAGCGTCTGGCGAACGGTTTGGGTGTGCCGGCGTCGCGTTTCTTCGGCGATCAGGCGCGCCGCACGGACTTCTGCCATGTGCGCGCGGGGCAGGGCGTTGTGGTCGATCGCGTTGGTGCGGTTTTGGACTACCGCTACGAGCTGCTGGGGCACCTCCTGTCGGGCAACCTGTTCGTCGAGCCGTATCTGGTCACGCTGCTGCCCGGTGCCGATCCCTACGTGACCTTCCAGCACCCGGGCCTCAAGTTCCTGTACTTCCTGTCCGGGGAGGTCACCTACCGCTATGGCGGCAAGTCGGTCGCAGTGGGGGCAGGGGACTCGCTGCAGTTCGAGGCGACCGCGCTGCATGGCATCGAGGCGATTCAGAGTGGGCCGGTATCCTACCTGTCGGTGGTGGTCACGCTGCGCGAGTGAGGCTGGACAGGGCTTGATCGCGAATGGCGCTTGCTCGCCCTGTTTGAGGCACCCGCGTCGATGCAGTCTCGTGTTCTGTCGCATGAGCTAATGATCCCCGCGTTCCCGGAAAACTCACGGTCCTGGCCGGGCTGGAAATTGCATCTGCCGTTTCTGTTTATCGAAGATCGGCACGCCGAACTTCTGATGGGCGCGTCCGGCAATCGCGGCGGTGCAGGAGAGGGGGACAGGCTCGACGGGTTTGCTTCCCTCGTTCGGCATTCCGAACATCGAGAAAGCCTCGAACGGTATCGACAGCGGAGGTCTTCCGCTTAGTTGAGCCGTGAGGAAATTTATGCAGCGGCCAGGCGGGCTTGCTCTGCGAGCGGAATGAATTTTCGGTTTCGGTAGCCTGGACGCGGCGGTCGCAAGACGACGTCGAAACTTCAAGGGCAAAGTCCCTATGCGGCTATGAGGGCAGGCGGAGTTGGATGTTTGCTCGTGACTTCGCTGCCGCTGGACCGTGCTAGTTCGCTCCATCGATGTTCGGCATGTCGAACATCGATGGAGGGCTCCGAACCGCCGATCGACCGCAACGCTCCGGGAGCGGCGAAGCGGCTAGGGGAGTTCGACGCTGGAATTCCGAGGGCAAAGTCCTTGTGCGGCTATGAGAGCAGGATAGACTGGTGTCAGACATTGTTAACAGCGATGGCGTTGCGATGACTAAGACCTCTCTGTCCAGCGTGATTGGGACCCGGGTGCCACCCGAAACGAAGGCTCGGTTTGCCGCGCTGGCCACGCGCCATGAACTGAGCGAGTCGGGGCTGCTCGCCAAAATGGTCAACGAAGTGCTGAAGTTCAACAGCGCGGGGACGGGTGATTCGACTACCGACGGTGTTGCCGCGGACCGCATCACGCTGCGGCTTCGCAAAGGTGATCGCGCGCTGGCGGCAGAGCGAGCCCATTCCCGCGGGATGAAGACAGCCAGCTACCTCGCCCTGCTGATCCACAACCATGTGCGTGACGCGGCCGTGCTGCCGCGGAACGAACTGGATCAAATCAAAGTGACCGGCGCCCGACTGGCCGCGCTGGAACGGCAGCTTCGAATGTTCGGCGTGCCGTGCACTCAGCCCGAGCCGGTGGTACTGGACCTCAGCGAAGCGATCGCATTGGTCCGGCGGGAAGTCGAGGTGGCACGCGAAGCCACGGCAGCCATCGTGCGCCGCAATCTCATCAGCTGGGAGACCGGCGGCGGGAGTGCCCGTGCCTGAACAAACAGCGCGCATCGGACGAAGCGGCCGTGGCCCGGCCGATGCGCCGCGCGAATTGACCCTGGACATCGTGAGCTACGGTAGGCGAGGGCCGGGCGGCACCCTGCGCCTCGGGGCCGACCAGATCGCGCAGATTCAGCGCACGGTGGGTCGCGCGCCCGAGGTGATGGTGAAGGTCTCCGGCGGCGGGCGGGATGTCGGCGGCGTCGAGGCCCATCTGCGCTACATCGGCCGACACGGCAAGCTGCAGCTGGAAACCGAGGAGGGGCTGGCGCAGCAGGGCCGGGGTGCAGCCAAGGAGATCACGGCCGACTGGCAGCTTGAGCTTTGCAGAAGCCATTACAAGCCGAAACCCGCTCAGGGGCAGAAAGACACGCGCGCGAAGCTGGTGCACAACATCGTCCTGTCCATGCCCGCCGGCACGCCACCGGAAAAAGTACTGGCTGCCGCCCGCGTCTTTGCGCGCGAGAACTTCGCGCTGCAATATCGCTACGCCATGGTGCTGCACACCGATCAGCCACACCCGCATGTGCATCTGGTGGTCAAGTGCGAGCATGAGTTCGAGCCCGGCAAGCGCCTCTACATCCGCAAGGACACGCTGCGCCAGTGGCGCGAGCAGTTCGCCGCGCTGATGCGTGAGCAGGGCGTGGCAGCGAATGCAACGCCGCGGCAGGTGCGAGGGCAGACGCGCAAGCCCTACAGGGATGCGATCCATCATCGGCTCCGCGCGCTTCGGGCATTCGGGCAATTGCCGCCCGCCGACCGAGCCAGGCATCGGCCGCCGAAGACTTCGACCTTCATGCGCGTCAAGCTGGAGAGCGTGCTCCAGGCTCTGGGGTCGGGGCGAGGCGCCGCGGGTGACGGACAAGAGAAGATGCGAAGCACCCGGCGGGAGGTGGTGGTGGATTGGCGCGCCACAGCAGATGCGCTTCGTAGACAGGGCGAGGGCAATCTGGCAGCCGAGGTGGATCGCCTTGTCGCCCGCATGCCTCCCATACAGACAGATGGACAACGCATGGCCGAGCGCTGGAGGGAGACCGAGAGAATTCGAGCGCTGGAGCGTTCGGATGCCAAGCCACCTGGGGCACCTGTTCGGTGAGCCTAGGACTCTCGGGCCGACGAAATCTAACGCGGGGCGGTGGCTCTGCGCTTCCAATGAGCGCTGTCGATTTCACTGGAGGGTTGCAGTGGCGGTCTCGCCGTCTGAGCGGGGTTGCTGCTGTACCCCGGCTAGCGCTTTGCCCCTGCCAAAGTTGCTAGTTGTCAGAAGTCGCGAGTCGTTGCACCCTCGGCGCATCCATGCGGGAGATAGGTTTCGGGGGGCGCTGGATTGGACTGCAACTGGCGAACTGAGTCCGGAGGTCAACGCCGATTTGGTTTCGGTGCCGGTTCCGCTTTTGTCGGGGGTCTTCAAGTCAGAAATTCACCGTCGGTACGTAAGCCGCTACTTGAAGGCTCGACCCAACTTCAAGGAGTTGTCATGCAATTCGAACCCCATGTCAATCACCGCCATGTTGATCTGTCGAGCGCGACAGGCCCCGCGTTTTTTCGCATGGCCGATGTGATACGGATCACCGCGCTGAGTCGCGCCACCTTGTATCGCAGGATTGCAGGAGGCAAATTTCCTCCTCCCGTGCATTTGGGCGGGCGCGCTTGCGGGTGGCCTCGTGCAGCGCTCCAGCGCTGGGTCGAAGATCCGGAGGGGTACTCGGAAGCTTCCGAGACCAGCTGATTTCAAAACTGGAGCCTGGCCACGTCTCGGCTAAGTTGGCGTCCAGCAGGCAGGATCAGGCCGATGGGCGCTTCTTCACCCGCCTGCCGTTCATGTTTGTCCAGCCACTTCAGGTACAGCTCCATCTGGCCCTTGTGCGCGGCCTTGAAGCGGCCGAGTTTGAGGTCGATGGCCACGAGGCGACGCAGCCGGCGGTGGAAGAACAACAGGTCGAGGTAGAAGTCTTCCTCGTCAATGACCATGCGTTTGTGCCGTTCGACGAACGCAAAGCCGCGCCCAGCTCCAGGATGAAGGCTTTGAGCTCGCGCAGGATGGCGGCTTCCAAGGCGGCTTCGTCATGGCCTGGGTGCAAGCCCAGGAAGTCCAGACGTACGGGTCCTTGAAAATCAGCGCCGGTGATGCGGCCAGTGCGGGCGACTGGGCGGCGGCGGCGATTTCCGTGCGCTCAAGGGCCTTGCGGTCGATCTGGTGGTTCAGCTCCCGCACACTCCATTCGTCTTGCACGGCGTGCTCGGCATAAAAGGCGCGGGCCTCGGGTGTCTTGAGCGCCACGATGGCTACCAGGTGGCTCCAGCTCAATTGTGTCGACAGCGTCGACACAATCTCCACGTCAGGGAAAGACTCTGCGAACTTCACCGTTCGGCGCGGGTTGCGGGATTCGAACCCGCGGCCGAATTCCTGTGCCAGTTGCTGGCCCAACTGGGTCGAGCAAGCGGGCGCCGTCGCCGGCACGCTCGCCGCCCAGCACTTCGGAGGCCAGGCGCTGGCGGCTGGCGGTGATCAGCGCGGGTCTACCAGAGTACGCGCATTGTCCTTCTGTCCATGCGATCTCCTCGCCCGTTCCCTGGCTGCATATTTCAGCCCATCGTGGACGCTGTTTCAGCGCGATCATGGACGATTTAGGGAGCGCGCAAGTGATCTTTTGACCGGGCGTCAAGCTCATCGCCTTTTGCGGTGAAGCAACTGCTTTCACTGCGCGAGCTTGGGCGCCTGCTGGCCTCGCTGCAAGGCGAACTGGGAGAAGCCGGGGACGGTGCCATCGACCTCGACCTGCTGCGTACGCAACTCGAACGATTCGCGACCGGCGCGTCGCCCACGCCCGCGGTGGCCGGCGCTGCTTCGGCCCTGCTGTACCTCGATGGACGCTGGGACGAGAACGTACTCGACACCGTAGTGCGGCAATGCTTCGGCGCGAGCGCAGAGCCGCGCGAGGCAGTAGGTTTTCTCAACGGGGTGATGGCCGCGGCGCCTGAACTGCTGCTGCGCCTGCCCGCGCTACTCGAAGGCCTCGAGGGCCTGGTGCAGGGTGAGCGTCCAGTCCTCCCATCTTGATTCGAGGTGAGCGCCATGCCCCTCGGTTTGTTTGACCCACTTCGCTGGTGCGCCACCAGCTACATTTACAGCAGGAGAAGAACCTGCATGCCTTGGCCGAGACGCAATCCACAAATCGCCACACCCTTTGGCACCCCTGCCGCACGGACCGCGCGCCAGATCGAGTCAGAGCCTTTCGCGTTGCGGGCACATGAATGGACGCCGGAGGTCTTCGATCACATTGAGTGGCGCCGCTTTGAGGCCTTGTGCGAGGCCCTCTACGGGCAGGCCGGCGTGCGCACCGAATCTCAATCGCATGGTGCAGATGGAGGGGTGGACATCTGGCTGTACCTCCAGCACGCGAGCAAGCCGATGATCGTGCAATGCAAGCATTGGTCGCGCAAGGTGGCGGTGGACGATGTGCGTGCATTCTTCGGCGTGCTCAAGTCCCACGACTTGGAGCGCGGTATCTTTGCAACCAGTGCCACATTCACGGCCGATGCAGCCGCCTTCGCTAGCGCCCATGGCATCAGCGCCCAGAACCGTGCAGGACTGCTGGGTCTGATCGCGACCCGAACCCGCGAGCAGCAAGCGTCGTTGCTGGACATCGCGTACGAGGGTGAGTATTGGCGCCCGACATGCGCGAGCTGCGGCGTCAAAATGGTTGTGCGTGAACCCAAAGATGGCGGTACCTTGTTCTGGGGCTGCGTCAACTTCGGCAAGCTGCGCTGCAGGTCAAGGATCCAGTTGCGGGGTGCTGAGAAATAGCGCTGCTATCGCGCTCACGCAGGGCGGCCATGTCACGCTGTCCAAGCTGTCTCCGATCGTCGAACATGGCTATGCAAAGGCCAGGGAACTAGCGATTGCCGAGCGGCAAAGGCAGTTGGAGAGAGCGAGCAAGTAAATGCCGAATTCGAAAAACATGGAGGTCTTCGAATGAACCCTTCTGTAGGCAGTGACACTCGGGTGGCAGTCCTCGTGGACTGCGACAACGTTACGCCTGAAATCCTGGAGTACGCGCTGCGCGTGATTGCCCAGTTTGGACGTGTCGTCTTGCGTCGCGGATATGGGAACCACGCTACTCTGGCCAATAAGTGGCAGGAGGCGCTGGTCCGGCTGGCGTTCACTCCATGCCTACAGTATCAATACGCTCCCGGCAAGAACACTGCGGACATCGCGCTGGCCCTGGATGCGATGGAGGCCATGTTCGACCACCGTGCCGATACCTTCTGCCTGGTCACCAGCGATTCCGATTTCGCCTATCTGTGCCGCAAACTCCGAGAGCGCGGGGCGACGGTCTGCATCGTCGGTGAGGCCAAGACGCCGGACGCGCTACGCAATGCCAGCGATCAGTTCTTTGAGTGGGTGCGACCTGAAGCGCCCGAACTGGCGGCGGATATGCCGGAAAAGGCCGTCATGAAGTCTGAGGTGGCGAAGCTGGAAGCGGTCAAGCCGGCGGTCAAGCGCCGGCCTCGGTTCCTTATCGATGCTGTCAGCTTGCTTGCCAGTGATACGTCCGAAGGCAAAGTCGGCCTGGGTGCTCTCGGGCAATACCTCAAGCGTACCGATCCGGCTTTTTCGCCGAAGTCCTATGGACATTCCGGTTTGCTCGACATGGTCCGGACCTACGACTTGTTGGTATCCAAGCAAGAGGCTGAGGGGCTTTGGTCTGTGGGTTTGGCCGCTCAACCGCCGGTCGGCTCGGACTCGTCGATGTCAATGTCGACCTGAAAGCGAGCGAGTCGAGATCTCTCCACTTGTCTTAATGCGGCTCGACAGCCAATAGCCGTAAGCGTCAGCTCACGGCCCTCTTGACCGCGGCCGAGTGATCAGATGTCGAAGACCTGGCGCAGCATGTGGAACGGCACTCGCCATGAGTGCCCGTTGCCGGTGTCGACGGTCGCGGTGCGCTGGTTGATGCGCACGACGATGCCCACCTGAGGCTGGAGGTACTTGTCGTCGAAGGACACCTTCTCGCCGCAGCGGAAGTCACCCCGTGAAGGCATGGTCTGCGGTGGTGCTGCGCGCGCAGAAGCCGTTGCAGGCGGGGTCTCAGGATCTGGCGGTTCGACGGCGGCATAGGGCAGCTTCCACTCGCGTCGCGTGCCTTCCTCGTGCAGGGTGACCTGCGTGTCCTTCATGGCAACCACCTTGCCATGGCGCATCTGACCGTCTCGCCAGTCGAGGAAGCGCACCATCTGGCCGAGATTCATGTTCGTGCGCACGGCGAGAATGCGTCTGGGATCGGCCAGCATCCGTTCGATGATGGCGCTCAGTTGGAACAGCTCCAGGCTGCTCGCCCGGTTGAGCGCATCGATCAACTTCGCGTCGGTGCCTTGCGGGTTCACTGCGTCGTCCTCTTGGCGTTGTCGGGTTAGGGGCGCCCGGGCACGAGGTCCTCAGGCGGCCAGCCGTTGTTCGATGTGCTGCGGCCCACCGATGTTCCACGGCAGCAACTCGTCGATGTGGTTGATCGGATGGTCCGCGATGCGGCCGAGCACATCGCGCAGGTAGGCCTCGGGGTCGACGCCGTTCAATTTCGCCGTTTCCACCAGACTCACGTAGACCCAGAGCCTTCCGGTCTTGGTCTTGCCGCGCCCGGGCGAGAGCACCGCCACCGGCGTGTCGTCGGCGTGGAGCTTGGCGCCCGCCAGCACGTGGCGCCCGAGCGCGGCAACCAGCGGGTCCAGCAGCTTCTCGCTCTGGCCCACCCAGCCGGCTATGGTGGAGCGCTCGATCACGACGCCCTCGCGGGGGTAGATGCGGCTCTGGCGGTAGAGAGGTTGGTGGTCGCAATACTTGGCAACCAGCACGTGGGCCAGCAGCCCAGGGCCGGCCACGCCGCGGGCGATGGGCCGGCTCGGCGCTGCCGCCTGGAAGATGGATTCGCACGCCATGCAGGCGAGCTTGGGGCGCACGTGGCGGATCACCTTGAAGCGCGAGGGCACGTACTCCAGTTGCTCGGAGACGTCCTGGCCGATCTGGCGCAGCCGGCCGCCACAGGCGCTGCAGCCGCAGGCCTGGCCGGCGGCATCGTGCCGCGCATCCGATGCCTCGGGGCGGTAGACATGGTTGTCTCGCGGCAAGTGCGCGGGCAGGCTGCAGTCGTGGGTGGCGTTCGGCACGCCCGCTACTATGCCATCGGATCTGCCCGGAATTGACCGAGATCGCTGGCCGAAATTTCCTCATGACGGCTTCCTTTGGCTTGCCGATGCCTAGGCATCGACGGCATCTTGTGCTTTTTGAACGCTGGCAAGAACCTCGTCCAGGGCGGGGACCGGTCCGAAAATCATCCCGGTCATCGCGTCGTAGTCGCGCTGTAAGGAGTCCATCATGGCCGCAGCTGGGAGCAGCGTGAAGCTACCCGCCTTGGCCGCCTCAAGACCCAGATCGGGGCTGCCGAAAAACAAGCGCGCATGACGAGCGCAATCTTCAGCCAGCGCCTTGTCTGCCAGCCATTGCGGCGCTTCCTTCGTTTGCATCAGGCGATGTACATCGTAGTAATGACGCGAGACACGCTGGCCACCGTGACGCAAGACACCCCGGCGCTCATACCATTGATGGAGACCGTGAAGGATCGTGATCTTGTCCCAGAAGGTCCGTTCCGGTTTCACAGTCACGACGTTGGTGACTTCCAGTTCTTGATCTGGAAGGTCATCATCGACATAAGGGCGCAGCGTTGCCGGTGTGTGCGGATCAAGCGCCGATTTCGCGCCAGCTTCAATCTTGACCGCCGACCGGATGTAGTCCCCCTCTCGCGCCGTGACCGCCGGATACCAAAGAAGCAGACTCTGTGCGTCCGCGTCATCCGGGTCTCGCTCAAGTCTGAAACGGCCATCCGGAATGCTTGCCGCCGCGCGCGCCTGCAATTGCGAGAAGAAGGGGCCGTCGATGTAGGTCCGGCAGGCGTTACGGATCTCATCGAGTCGCGCACGGCGCTTCTTGCCGCTCATGGCCTCAAGCTCCGCCACGTCTACGTCCTGCTGCAAGTCTTCACGGAACACCGTGATGTCGATGTCCTCAGAGAACCGCGAAATCAGGCCGAAGGCTTTTGAAAGCGATGTTCCGCCTTTGAAGAGAAGGCGCGGACCACCGGGCTCCAGCCCGTTGAAAAGCGCATCGAGCGTCCAGCAAACCCAGAAGTCTTTCTCGACGTTCTGGACGGCGGTGCCAAGGCGAGCCGCCGTGCCAAGAAACAGATCGCGACGCTCTTCGTCGCTGGCCGCGATGACTGTCTGATAGGCCTCGTTCATTCCACGCCTGCCGGTATGTCGTTGTGCGATTTCTGTTTGGCAGGCGTTGGCTTGCTACTGCTTGTCGCATCCGGCGTGAGGTCCAGAAGGGGCCGTAGGTAATCTTGCATCCAGATTGGAAGCGCGCTGAATCCTTGCGTCAGATCATCGCGAATGGCATCGCCTTGCTTCTTGTCAGTCAGAAGCCTGTGGATCTTTTGCCGGATATGGTCGCCGTCCGAAGGCAAAGTGTCCTTCAGCCAGTGCAAGGCTTGCACTAGACGCATGGCCGGACGACCCGCCCAGTACAACCGGCTTGGCGCGCACAGCTTGAATTCGATCAGCAGTTTGTCGAGTTGGATGGAGCGGCGACGGGTGTCGGTATAGATAGTGACGTGAGCAGGGACAGCATCGGTCAGGCCCAGGTCGTTCGCGGCAGTCATGCCGTCAACCAAGATGCGCAGATTGTCACGACGGGCAATCGCGTCAATGATGGCCCGGTAGTCCGGAGTTGTCGTGCGCTTGGTGAGCCTGTTCGTGACTGGCTTGTCGTAAAGCCCCCGATCAATGCGGCGGAGTTGGTCACGCAAGGTCATGCGCTGCAAGGTCTTGTCGATGACATCTCGGGAGCCAAGCTGCGCGAAGTCGGCCGGAACCCAGACATGGCCGGGGCCGGAAGCGTCAATCAGCGATGAGATACGAGCCGCAATATCGGACATAATCAACTCCTGTCCGAAAAATATATACATTTTTCGGACATAAGTCAAATCCAATTGTCCGAAATTTACATACATTTTTCGGACAATCTGAGGGCACAAACGGGCGTCAAGCGGCAGAAGCACACGGTGTCAGACTGGCGCGCCCTTGGCCGGAATTAAGCTCGCAGGGCCTGGGCCTCGCCCACCGTATCCGGCCTTCCTAACCCGCGAATGCGCGAGCGCCGGGCCCGGCCGCAGTACGACGCGATCGCGTTGCTCGCCCTGCTCGAAAAGCGCGGGTTGCCCCAGACTGCGGCGCACCTGCGCGATGTCGTGGCACTCATCTGGCTGGCTTGGCAGGAGCGCGCGGACTTGGCGCTACGTCATCTGGCGCGAGTCGAGGGAATCACGTCGGCCCCAGTGCGCAGCTTGTCCAGGTAGTCCGCCCAGCGCTGCATCATTTCCCGGCGCGCGGGAAGATGTGCGGTGCGGTTGTACGCACGACCGTTGGCATCCTTGACTGCGTGGGCGAGCTGGTGCTCGATGAAGTCCACGCGCTCGCCAAGCACCTCATCCATGATCGTCCGCGCGGTTGCCCTGAAGCCGTGGGCCGTGTGGACGTCAGCGCTGTAGCCCATCCCGCGCAGAGCGGCATTGATCGTGTTCTCGCTCATGGGGCGTTCACCCGTCCGTATGCTGGGAAACACGAACCGTCCATGCCCCGTGATCGGGTGGAGGTTCCGCAGGATCTCCACCGCTTGGGTTGCGAGCGGCACGACGTGATCGACCTTCATTTTCATCTTCGGGCCGGCGATGCGCCACTCGGCCGCGTCCAGGTCGATCTCAGCCCATTCCGCGGTGCGCAACTCGCCAGGGCGGACAAACAGCAGAGGGGAAAGCTTCAGCGCGGCAACGGTGGTGGGGTGGCCGCTATAGGCATGGATCGAGCGCATCAGGTCTGCGACTCGCTTGGGCTCGGTGATGGCCGCGAAGTGCTTGGTCGCTTTCGAGGCCAGAGCTTCGCTCAGGTCGGCGGTTACGTCCCTCTCTGCCAGTCCCGACACCACTGCGAAGCGAAACACCTGCCCGCAAAGCTGCTTGACGCGATGGGCGGTATCGATGGCGCCCCGTGCTTCCAGCTTGCGGACAACTCGCTCCAGAATGTCGCGCGGGCCGATGGTGGACATGGGCATCTTGCCGATGAAGGGGAACACGTCCTTCTCGAGCCATGTCTTGACCTTGAGCTGCGTTCCACTCGCTCGTTTGGCGGCAGTCTTTCCCAGCCACTCGCGCGCAACCGCCTCGAACGTATTCGCCGCGGCGTCGGCTCGGGCTCTCTTTTCTTCGCGCTTGGCCGCGCTCGGGTCGGTCCCGTCTGCCAGCAGCTCGCGGGCGGCGGCGCGGCGATCCCGGGCTTTGGCCAGCGAAACCTCTGGGTAGGTTCCAAGCGCCAGCGTTTTCCGCTTGCCGGCGAAGGTGTAGTCCATTCGCCAGTATTTCCCGGCAGTCTTCACCAACAGGTACATGCCGGCGCCGTTGGCATATTTGTCGCCGATGGCCTTCCCGGTGGGCTTCACCTGCCTAACAAACGTGTCTGTCAGTGCCATCTCCACTCCTTAACGGTATCTCGTCCCGGGGATTTCCGGGATACCGGCAAAAGTAACGGTATTTCTGTGCAATGGGATGCTACGCCGCGTGTCGTCGCGAGGCAAAAAAAAACCCGCTACGCCTTAGGGCGTGCGGGTTTCTGATGTGGGGTGAGGCGCTTTGATTCGGGTCCTTGGTGCCTTCGACAGGAATCGAACCTGTATCTGAGTCTTAGGAGGACCCCGTTCTATCCATTGAACTACGAAGACGGCAGCGGCCCGGACTTTACCACCGGCACCGCCCGTAGCTCGCTCAGCGCAGCCCGATGCGCGAGGCCTGCCAGCGCAGCGCCGCAGCGCGCGTGGGGTCCGACGCCTCGATGCGGTCCGCGCGCTTGTGCAGCGCGCGCATTTGCTCGACTTCCTCGATGATCTTGCGGGGGTTCAGCAGGGCGCTGATGAGCACGCCGGCTTCGATGGCCAGCGCCTTGAGCGCGCCGCCCAAGCCACTGCCGATTGCGCTTGCGCCGGTCGAACGGTCAAGGGTGGGCATAGGAATCTCCTGGTTGCGGAAAGTTAAGGGAATACCCGTATTTTAGGGTTTACCCGAAACCGGCGAAGAACCAAGGAAAAACAAGCCTGCACGGCGGCCCGAAAGCGGACCTTTCACGGGGGCTCGCAATGGCATGAGAGTCCCCACACGCGTCAAGCGGCGCGGGCATACCCCGAGACACAATTCTCCGAAAAGTTGACCATGGTCAAGCCGCCGAGTTCTTCCTGCGCGCACCATCTGCCCTGTTCGCATCTCAGCTCGGATTCAGAATAAAAGAGCGCACCTTACACAGGAGACAAATGATGAAGAACTTCCTTTCGCGCGTCCGCACTTATCGGACGAACGTCCTCACCGCAGCCGTCATGGCGCTCGCGGTGGCCACCCCCGCCGCAGCATGGGAACCCACCAAACCGGTGGAGTTCGTGATCCCTGCGGGCACCGGCGGCGGCGCCGACCAGATGGCGCGGCTGCTGCAAGGCATCGTCATCAAGTACAAGCTGATGAAGGAGCCGCTGATCGTCGTGAACAAGTCGGGCGGCGCGGGCGCCGAGGGCTTTCTCGCGGTGAAGGATGCGAAGGGCGATCCGCACAAGATCATCATCTCGCTCTCCAACCTGTTCACCACGCCGATGGCCACGGGCGTGCCGTTCAACTGGAAGGACATGACGCCGGTCGCGATGCTGGCGCTCGACCAGTTCGTGCTGTGGACCAACGCCGAGCAGCCCTACAAGACGGCCGGCGAGTTCATCGCCGCGGCGAAGGCGGCGGGCCCGAGCAAGTTCAAGATGGCCGGCACCGGCTCCAAGCAGGAAGACCAGATCATCACGGTGGCGCTCGAGAAGGCCACGGGCACCAAGTTCATCTACGTGCCGTTCAAGGGCGGCGGCGAGGTGGCGGTGCAGCTGGTGGGCGGCCATGTGCAGTCGACGGTCAACAACCCGATCGAGGCGGTGGCGCAGTGGCGTGCAGGCAAGCTGCGCGCGCTGTGCGTGTTCGACGACGAGCGCATGCCGTTCAAGGCCAAGGTGACCGACACGCAGTCGTGGAACGACATCCCGACCTGCAAGGAAGCCGGCGTGCCGACCAACTACACGATGCTGCGCGGCATCTTCATGCCGGCCGGCGTGAAGCCCGAGCAACTGGCGTTCTACGTCGACCTGCTGACCAAGATCGCGGCCACGCCCGACTGGAAGGAATACATGGAGAAGGGTGCCTTCAACCCGACCTTCATGACCGGTGACGGATTCAGCAAGTGGCTCACGCAGGCCGAGGCCACGCACCGCACGCTGATGAGCGAAGCGGGCTTCCTCGCGAGCAGCAAGTAAGCAAGCGGCCGGGCGTGCGAGGCGCACGCTCCTGACGGGGACCGCCGTCCTGCGGGACGGCGGCCGGGCTGCTGCATTCCGGGTTTTGCGGCATACACACGAACGATGGGGATTCCATGGAGCACGATGAGATTTCGGAAGGCCCGCGCACGGGCGTAGCGACCAACGTGGTCGAGGCGGTGGTGGCGGCGATCCTGCTGGTGGTGGGATTGGTGGTGATCTACGAAAGCCAGCGTCTCGGCTCGGGCTGGACCACCGATGGGCCCGGTTCGGGATATTTCCCTTTCTACATCGGCGTGATCATCGCCATCTCCGCGGCCGGCATCCTGTACCAGGCATTGCTCGGCAAAGACCGGAACACCGAGGTCTTCGTCGATTCGGTGCAGCTCAAGCGGGTGCTTTCGGTGCTGCTGCCGGCGATGGTCTATGTGTTCGCCATCTGGCTGTTCGGCCTGTACATCGCCTCGGCGGTGTACATCGCGCTGTTCATGATGCTCCTGGGCAAGTACTCGTGGGTCAAGAGCGTCATCGCGGCGCTCGCAGTCAACACGCTGTTCTTCTTCATGTTCGAGGTCTGGTTCAGGGTGCCGCTGTTCAAGGGCACGCTGGATCCCCTCGCCTTTCTCGGTTATTGAATCTCACGGAGCACAGGCGAAATGGAAGAAATCAGTGCCCTCCTTCAGGGCTTCTCGGTGATCCTCACGCCGACGAACATCGGCCTGATGTTCCTCGGCATCATCCTGGGCGTGCTGATCGGTGTGCTGCCCGGACTGGGCGGCGCCAACGGCGTGGCGATCCTGCTGCCACTCACCTTCACGATGTCGCCGACCTCGGCGATCATCATGCTGTCGTGCATCTACTGGGGTGCGTTGTTCGGCGGGGCCATCACCTCGATCCTGTTCAACATCCCGGGCGAGCCATGGTCGGTGGCCACCACCTTCGACGGCTACCCGATGGCGCAGCAGGGCCACGCGGGCGCGGCGCTCACCACGGCCTTCACTTCGTCGTTCATCGGCGCGCTGCTGGCGGTGATCATGATCACCTTCCTTGCGCCGCTGGTGGCCAGGTTCGCGCTCAAGTTCGGCTCGCCCGAGTTCTTTGCGGTGTATTTGCTCACCTTCTGCAGCTTCGTCGGCATGGGCAAGGGCTCGCCCTTCAAGATCCTGGCGTCGATGGCGCTCGGCTTCGCACTGGCGAGCGTGGGCATGGACACGGTCACGGGCCAGCTGCGGCTCACCTTCGGCCAGGCCGAACTGATGCGCGGCTTCGACTTCCTGATTGCGGTGATCGGCCTGTTCGGCATCGGCGAGATCCTGCTGTCGATGGAAGAGGGGCTGAAGTTCTCGGGCAAGAGCGCCAAGATCGATCCCAAGATCGTGCTGCAGACCTGGAAGCAGCTGCCGCAATACTGGGTGACCTCGCTGCGCAGCTCGCTGATCGGCATCTGGATGGGCATCACGCCGGGCGGCGCAACGCCGGCCTCGTTCATGGCCTACGGCCTGGCCAAGAAGATGTCCAAGCGCGGCTCCAAGTTCGGCACCGGCCAGATGGAAGGCGTCGTGGCGCCCGAGACCGCGGCGCATGCCGCCGGCACCAGCGCGCTGCTGCCGATGCTGGCCCTCGGCATCCCGGGCTCGCCCACGGCGGCGGTGCTGCTGGGTGGCCTGCTGATCTGGGGCCTGCAGCCCGGACCGCTGCTGTTCGTCGAGCAGAAGGACTTCGTCTGGGGCCTGATCGCGAGCATGTACCTGGGCAACGTGGTGGGCCTGATCGTGGTGCTGAGCACGGTGCCGCTGTTCGCGTCGATCCTGCGCATTCCGTTCTCGATCATCGCGCCGGTGATCATCGTGATCTGCGCCATCGGCGCCTACACGGTGCACAACGCGATGCTCGACATCTGGTTCATGCTCGGCTTCGGCGTGGTCGGCTACCTGTTCAAGAAGCTCGACTATCCGCTCGCGCCGCTGGTGCTGGCGCTGGTGCTCGGCGACAAGGCCGAAGACTCGTTCCGCCAGGCCATGCTGGTCTCGCAGGGCGACGTGATGATCATGTTCTCGAACCCGCTGGTCGGCGGCATCACCAGCCTGGCGCTCGTGCTGCTGTTCTGGCCGCTGATCTCCAAGGCGATGTCGTTCATCAAGCCGAAGAAGCCGGACGAGTTCGCCGTCGAGCGCCCGGTGGACTGACCGACCGACCGAACGGAGTACACACACCATGCCAGTCATCGCACTCACCCAGGAGATGGGCTCGCTCGCCAAGGACGTGTCGCAGCGCCTGGCCGAGCAGCTCGGCCTCGAGATCATGCGCCACGAGACGATCGAGCGCGTGGCCGACCGCATGCAGGTGCCGACCAGCCTGATCGGCCGGCTGCGCGACGGCAAGGCCGGTTTTGTCGAACGCTTCACGGCCGACCGGCGCAGTCTGGCGCTCTACACGGCCGAGGAACTCTTCGCGCTGGCCGACCGCGGCAACGTGGTGCTGCGCGGCTGGGGCGCGACCTGCCTGCTGCGGCCGGTGCCGCACGTGGTGTGCGTGCGCATCACGCGCTCGATGAAGAAGCGTGTCGAATGGCTGATGGGGCACCTCGAAACCGACGATGCGGAATTCGCCGAGGCCGAGATCCGGCGCAGCGACGACGCGCATGCGGCGCGCATGCATGCGCAGTTCGGCGTGACCTGGGGCGACCCGGTGCTCTACGACCTGGTGCTCAACACCGACCGGCTTTCGGTCGACAGTTGCGTGGCGCAGATCAGTGCGCTGGTCCAGCGCCCCGAGTTCGCCGAAACCCCGGCCTCGCGCGCGCTGCTGGGCAACATGGCACTGGCGGCCCGCGTGAAATCGGCGCTCAAGGACAACGAGGCCACCGCCGACATCCGCGTGACGGTCGAGGCCGACCAGGGCCAGGTCACGCTGCGCGGCATCGTGCTCGACGAAGAGGAACGCACGCTCACGCAGGAAGTGGCCGCCAAGGTCGACGGCGTGCGCGGCGTCGAGAACGCGCTGCGGCTGATGACCATCCCGCGCCGCTTCGCTTCTGCGAAGCAGACCTGAGCGCGCGCGCCAGCCTCGGGCGCGCTAGCTAGATTTTTCCGCGCTTACGCAAGCGGCTCAGGGTTTCTGCGGAGAGGTTGAGGTACGAGGCCAGTTCCTTGCTCGGAATCCGGTCCTCGAGCTCGGGGTGTTTTCGCATGAAGCGGTGCACGCGGCCGGGCGCATCGAGCAGGTGCAGTGTGATGGTGTGGGCCATGATTTCGCTCATGCCGCGCATCACGCAGTACTCGAACAGTTCCTTGGTCTCGGCGTGCCGGTCCAGGAAGGCGATCCATTCCTTCAGCGGCAGGCTCGCCACGCGGGCCTTGGTGACGCAGACGATGCCGTAGGGCGTGGGCGTGCCCAGGCGCAGCGCCGCGTAGCTGGTCTCCATGTCGTGGGCGTCGGCAAAGCGCAGGATCATTTCCTTGCCCTCGGGGTTGCTCACCACCCGCTTGAGGATGCCGTCGAGGATGAAGTACTGCTCCATCTCGCGCACGCCCTGGTGCAACAGGAAATCGCCCTTGTTGCCGTCCACGATGACGAGATGGGTTTCCAGCTCGGCGCGATCGCTCTCGCTCAGGTCCTTGAGAAGGATGTTCTGCCGGAGCTGTGCGCGAATGATGTTTTTCTCCGGGTGGTTTTCCAACAACGTCATGGGTCCCGTCTTGCTCGAATTCGCAACTTCACATCTGGTTCGTCCGGCCGGTGGCCGTTTTCGCGAAAGTTGACCGCGGTCAACGTTCGAAAGCATGCCCCCGAATCATAGTCCCGGCTCGGGCCTCGGCCATTCACCCAAGCAAGAAGGAGAGACATGTCTTCAGTAAGAACGGACAAAGAGGCATCCACGACCCTGGACGACGCCCTCAAGCCCAAGACCCGGGCGGCCGATGGCGACGGCGTCGTGCGCGCGCTCAAGCAGCCCGGCGAGGAACAACAAGAAGCGGAAACCACGGACGGCTTCCACCTGGTCATCGATGCGCTGAAGCTGAACGACATCGACACGATCTTCGGGCTGCCGGGCATTCCCATCACCGACCTCACGCGCATGGCGCAGGCCGAAGGCATGCGCGTCATCTCGTTCCGCCACGAGCAGCATGCGGGCAATGCAGCCGCGGCGGCCGGCTTTCTCACGCAGAAGCCCGGCATCTGCCTGACGGTGTCGGCACCCGGCTTCCTGAATGGCCTGACGGCGCTGGCCAATGCCACCACCAACTGCTTCCCGATGATTCTCATCAGCGGCTCGAGCGAGCGCGAGATCGTCGACCTGCAGCAGGGCGACTATGAAGAGATGGACCAGCTCGCGATCGCCAAGCCGCTGTGCAAGGCCGCGTTCCGCGTGCTGCATGCCGAGGACATCGGCGTGGGCATTGCGCGCGCCATCCGCTCGGCACTGTCGGGCCGCCCGGGCGGCGTGTACCTCGACCTGCCGGCCAAGCTGTTCGCGCAGACCATGGACGCGGTCAAGGGCCGCAACTCGCTGATCAAGGTGGTCGACCCTGCGCCGCGCCAGATCCCGGCGCCCGACGCGGTGCAGCGCGCGCTCGACCTGCTCAAGAGCGCCAAGAAGCCGTTGATCCTGCTCGGCAAGGGCGCGGCCTACGCGCAGGCCGATGCCGACATCCGCGCGCTGGTCGAGAAGACCGGCATTCCCTATCTGCCGATGTCGATGGCCAAGGGCCTCTTGCCCGACACGCATGCACAGTCGGCCGCCGCGGCCCGCTCGTACGTGCTGCAGGAAGCCGACGTGGTGCTGCTGGTCGGCGCGCGCCTGAACTGGCTGCTCTCGCATGGCAAGGGCAAGACCTGGGCGCAGGACAAGGGCGCCAAGAAGTTCATCCAGATCGACATCGCACCGACCGAGATCGACAGCAACGTGGCCATCGCGGCCCCGGTGATCGGCGACATCGGCTCGTGCGTGGCGGCGCTGCTCGGGGGCATCGACGCCCAATGGGTCAAGCCGCCGGCCGACTGGACCGGTGCGATCGCCGAGCGCAAGGACAAGAACCTGTCGAAGATGGCCGCCACGCTCGCCGAGCGCCCGTCGCCGATGAACTTCCACAGCGCGCTCAGCGTGATCCGCGACCAGGTCAAGGCGCGCCCCGATGCGATCGTGGTGAACGAGGGCGCCAACACGCTCGACTTCGCGCGCAGCATCGTCGACATGTATGAGCCGCGCAAGCGCCTCGACGTGGGCACCTGGGGGATCATGGGCATCGGCATGGGCTTCGCGGTGGCCGCCGCGGTGGTCACCGACAAGCCAGTGATTGCCATCGAGGGCGACAGCGCCTTCGGCTTCAGCGGCATGGAGGTGGAGACCATCTGCCGCTACAACCTGCCGATCTGCATCATCGTCTTCAACAACAACGGCGTCTACCGCGGCACCGACGTGAACGCGAGCGGCACGCCCGACGTCGCGCCCACCGTTTTCGTGAAGAACGCGCGCTACGACAAGCTGATGGAAGCCTTCGGCGGCGTCGGCGTCAACGCCACCACCGCCGACGAACTGCAGAAGGCGCTGGCCGAAGCCGTCGCCTCGCGCCGCCCGACGCTGATCAACGCCGTCATCGACGAGACCGCGGGCACCGAAAGCGGCCGCATCACCAGTCTCAACCCGGCCACGGCCAAGAAGAAGTAATTCGTCCATTCATCCAAGGAGATACACAGAATGAGCAGCAACAACAAACCCCTCGCCGGCATCAAGATCATCGACTTCACCCACGTGCAGGCCGGCCCTGCATGCACGCAGCTGCTGGCCTGGTTCGGCGCCGACGTGATCAAGGTCGAGCGCCCGGGCGCCGGCGACGTCACCCGCGGCCAGCTGCGCGACATTCCGGACGTCGACGCGCTGTACTTCACCATGCTCAACAGCAACAAGCGCTCGATCACGCTCGACACCAAGAAGCCCGAGGGCAAGGCCGTTCTCGAGCAGCTGGTGCGCGAGTCCGACGTGCTGGTCGAGAACTTCGGCCCCGGCGCGCTCGACCGCATGGGCTTCTCGTGGGAACGCATCCAGGAGCTCAACCCGAAGCTGATCCATGCCTCGGTCAAGGGCTTCAGCGAAGGCCACCACTACGAGGACCTGAAGGTCTACGAGAACGTGGCGCAGTGCGCCGGCGGCGCCGCCTCGACCACCGGCTGGTGGAAGGGCGAGAACTCGGCGCCCACGATCTCGGCCGCCGCGCTCGGCGATTCGAACACCGGCATGCACCTGGCGATCGGCATCCTGACGGCGATCATCGGCCGCCAGCAGACCGGCAAGGGCCAGAAGGTGGCCTGCTCGATGCAGGATGCGGTGCTCAACCTGTGCCGCGTGAAGATGCGCGACCAGCAGCGCCTCGACAAGGTCGGCTACCTCGAGGAGTACCCGCAGTACCCGCACGAGATGGAGGCCTTCAAGGACAAGGTGGTGCCGCGCGGCGGCAATGCCGGCGGCGGCGGCCAGCCGGGCTGGATCCTGAAGTGCAAGGGCTGGGAAACCGACCCCAACGCGTACATCTACTTCACCGTGCAGGGCCATGCCTGGGAGCCGATCTGCGAAGCGCTCGGCAAGCCCGAATGGAAGACCGACCCGGACTACATGACCGCCAAGGCCCGCCAGCCGCACATCGAGCAGATCTTCGCGACCATCGAGGACTTCATCAAGGACAAGACCAAGTTCGAGGCCGTCGACATCTTCCGCAAGCACGACATCCCGTGCGCGCCGGTGCTCTCGATGAAGGAACTGCTGCACGACGAGTCGCTGCGCAAGAGCGGCTCCATCGTCGAAGTGCCGCACAAGGAGCGCGGCAGCTACTGGACCATCGGCAGCCCGATCAAGTTCTCGGACCTCAAGCCCGAAGTCACGGCTTCGCCGCTCCTGGGCGAGCACACCGACGAGGTGCTGGTCGAGCTGGGCTACACCCAGCAGCAGATCGCGGCCTTGCATGAAGGCAAGGTAGTCTGACCTGCACCGGGCCCGCGAAAGCGGGCCCTGGTGTCTGGATCGAACGAATTTCTTTTGGCATGCGGGGACCCGAGTTTTGGCTTCTTCGAACATTGACCTGAAGCAACTGGTGGATGGTGCCGGCGATGCCATCGTCGTCTGCGACGCCGAGGGCGCCATCGTGCTGTGGAACAAGGCTTGCGAGCGCATCTTCGGCTTCTCGCAGGCCGATGCGCTCGGCAAGTCGCTCGACCTGATCATTCCCGAGCGCCAGCGGCAGCGCCACTGGGACGGCTACAACAAGACCATGGAAACCGCGGTGACGCGCTACGGCGCGGACCTGCTGAAAGTGCCGGCCCTGCACAAGGACGGCCACACCCTGTCGATCGCCTTCACCGTGTCGCTGCTGCTCGGCGATGACGGCAAGGTCTCGGGCATCGTCGCCATCGTGCGCGACGAAAGTGCGCGTTTTGCCGAGGACCGCAAGCTGCGTGCGCGTCTGGTAGAACTCGAAGCCAAGATCAAGACCGGAGACAACTGAAATGGGCAGCAAGGCACTCGAAGGCGTTCGCATCCTCGACTTCACGCATGTGCAGTCGGGACCCACCTGCACGCAGCTGCTGGCGTGGTTCGGCGCCGATGTCATCAAGGTGGAGCGCGCCGGCGAAGGCGACGCCACCCGCGCGCAGCTGCGCGATATTCCCGGTGTGGACAGCCTCTACTTCACGATGCTGAACCACAACAAACGCTCGATCACGCTCGACACCAAGAAGCCCAAGGGCAAGAAGGTGCTCGACGCGCTGATCCGCACCTGCGACGTGATGGTCGAGAATTTCGCCCCCGGCGCGCTCGAGCGCATGGGCATCACCTGGGAACACATCCAGGAGATCAATCCCCGCATGATCGTGGCGTCGGTCAAGGGCTTCGGCCCCGGCAAGTACGAGCACTGCAAGGTCTACGAGAACGTGGCGCAATGCGCCGGCGGCGCGGCGTCGACCACGGGCTTCGAAGACGGCCCGCCCGTCGTCAGCGGCGCGCAGATCGGCGACAGCGGCACCGGGCTGCACCTGGCGCTGGGCATCGTGGCCGCGCTCTACCAGCGCACCCACAGCGGCCGCGGCCAGAAGGTGCTCGCGCCCATGCAGGACGCGGTGCTGAACCTCTGCCGCGTGAAGATGCGCGACCAGCAGCGCCTGGAGCGCACCGGCACGATGCACGAATACCCGCAGTACCCCGACGGCAAGTTCGGCGACGCGGTGCCGCGCGCGGGCAACGCCTCGGGCGGCGGCCAGCCGGGCTCGATCCTCAAGTGCAAGGGCTGGGAGACCGACCCCAACGCGTACATCTACTTCATCACGCAGGCGGCCGTGTGGCCGGCGGTGTGCAAGGTGATCGGCGAGGAAGGCTGGATCGACGACGAGGCCTATGCCACGCCGGCCGCGCGCCTGTTGCACCTGAAGCCGATCTTCGCGCGCATCGAGCAATGGACCATGACTAAGGACAAGTTCGAGGCCATGGACATCCTCAACCAGTACGACATTCCGTGCGGCCCGATCCTCTCGATGAAGGAGATCGCCGCCGATCCGTCGTTGCGCGAGACCGGCACCATCGTCGAGGTCGACCACCCCGCGCGGGGCAAGTACCTGACGGTGGGCAACCCGATCAAGATGTCCGACAGCGCGACCGAGGTCACGCGCTCGCCGCTGCTCGGCGAGCACACCGACGAAGTGCTGAGCCAGCTGGGCTATGCCGCGGGCGACATCGCCGCGCTGCGGGCCGAAGGCGTCATTTGAAAAAGCGCCGGGCGGCTCGCCCTGCGTAGCCGCCCATTGCGCCGTGTCTTTGGGCGCGCAGGGGAATTGAGGCTACTCATGTATAACTTTCAGCAAATACATTCAATAAAATAGTTTAACTATTATTTATCGATCATAGAACCTACATTTTGATCATGCCGATCCGTCATCCATTTGTCGCCCGGCATTCAATTTCTAGGAGAAATTCCATGATCGACAATTTGCCTCAGCAATACTGGACCAGCGAAACCGAACGCAATGCCTACAACGCGGCGTTCTATGAATTGGGATTCCGCTGGCATTGGGACCGCGAAATCTATTGCCAGCTGCTGCGCCAGGCCCAGGACGGCATCGAGCGCATCTGCCATTACCTGAATACGCACCAGCCGCATCTTCTGCGCGCCTACGACGCCAAATTCCTGGCCAAAGTGATCGAGCAGAAGAAGGAAGAGCACCAGAAACGCGAATTGGAAGTCGGCGCCACCCGCGGCCGCTATTTCAACTGGGCCGAAAGCCGCGGCGCCGAACTCGGCGCCTGAGAAAAGAGCCTCGACCATGCATATCCACGAATACCAGGGCAAGGACGTATTGCGCAAATACGGCGTGCCCGTGCCGCGTGGCCATGCATGCTTTTCACCCGACGAGGCAGTGGACGCCGCCGCGCGGGTCGGCGGCCGGGCTTGGCTGGTCAAGCCGCAGGTGCACGGGGGCGCGCGCGGCAACAGCGATGCGGTCGTGCGGCACGCGTGGTCGCCCGACGAGGTGCGGCGCCATGCGGCCGGGCTGCTCGGCACGGCGCTCGAAGCGCCGCGGCCGGGTTCCGCCGGCCGCGTCGTGCGCCGTCTGCTGGTCGAGGAGAGCCTCGAGGTCGCGCAGACCTTCCATCTCCGCCTGGCGCTCGACCGCGATTCGCGCCGTGTGGCGCTGACCGCGGGCGAGGGCGGTACGTCGCCCGGCGACCCTGCGCCGCAGAAGCTCCGCCGCCTGCTGATCGATCCCGCCGCCGGCGTGCGGGCCGCCGAGGCCGATGGCCTTGCGCGCGACATCGGCTTCTCGGGCAAGCTGCTGCCGCGGGTGCGCACGCTGGTGCAGAACCTCTACCAGGCCTTCGATGCCTGCGACGCCTCGCTGGCCGAGATCGATCCGCTGGTGCTCACGCGCGACGGCCGCGTCATGGCGCTCGGTGCGCGCTTCGCCTTCGACCCCCATGCGCTCTTTCGCCAGCCGGCCATCGCCGCGATGCGCGACCTCGACGAGGAAGACGCCGTCCAGGCCCAGGCATCGGCGCACGGGCAGTCATGCCTGGCGCGCAGCGGCGAGATCGGCGGCCTCGTGAACGGCGCGGGCCTCGCGATGGCGACGATGGATGCGATCCGCCTCCACGGCGGTGCGCCGGCCGACGTGCTCGACGTGGGCGGCGGCGCCAGCGCCGAGAAGGTGGCCGAGGCCCTTCGGTTGATGCTCCGCACGCCGCGGCTGAGCGCCGTGCTGGTCAACATCTTCGGCGGCCTGTTGAAGTGCGACGTGGTCGCGCGCGGCCTCTTGGCGGCGCTGCGCGAGGTCGAGCTCACGGTGCCGCTGGTGGTGCGCCTGAAGGGCACCAACGAAACGCTGGGCCGGACCCTGCTCGCGCAGTCGGGCCTTTCGATCATCCACGCGGACGACATCGACGAAGCGGCCGGCTTCGCGGTGGCTGCCGCACTGTCCACGCCGCGGAGGGCCCACTGACATGTCGATCCTCGTCAACAAGCACACGCGTGTCATCACGCAGGGCATCACCGGCAAGGCCGGCCAGTTCCACACCGCGATGTGCCGCGACTACGCCAACGGGCACAAGTGCTTCGTCGCGGGCGTCAACCCGCGCAAGCCCGGCAAGTCCTTCGACGGCATTCCGGTGTTCGGCACCGTGGCGGAAGCCAAGGCCGAGACCGGCGCCACCGTGTCGGTGATCTACGTGCCGCCGCCGTTCGCGGCCGCGGCCATCGACGAGGCCGTGGACGCGGGGCTCGAGCTCGTGGTGTGCATCACCGAAGGCATCCCGGTGCGCGACATGGTCCGCACGCGCCACCGCATGGAAGGCAGCAACACGCTGCTGCTCGGCCCCAACTGCCCGGGCCTGATCACGCCCGAGGAAATCAAGATCGGCATCATGCCGGGCCACATCCACCAGAGGGGCCGCATCGGCGTGGTGTCGCGCTCGGGCACGCTCGGCTACGAGGCCGCGAGCCAGCTCGGGCGCTTCGGCATCGGGCAGTCGACCGTGGTCGGCATTGGCAGCGATGCGGTCTGCGGGCTGCGCTACATCGATGTGCTGAAGCGCTTCAACGACGACCCGCTCACCGACGCGGTGATCATGGTCGGCGAGATCGGCGGCAGCGACGAGGAAGCCTGCGCCGAGTGGATCGCCGAGCACATGCGAAAGCCGGTGGTCGGCTTCATCGCCGGCGCCAGCGAGCCTGACGGGCAGGGCAGCGCGCAGCGCAAGCTCGCCGTCATGAAGGCGTGCGGCATCCACGTGACGGACAACCCCGCCGAGATCGGGAAGCTGCTCGCCTCGCTGGTCGTGCCCGACTACCTGCCTTTCGACTGAGCACCGGGCTCAGGTCAAAACCATTCCAACGAACGACGCGCCAAGGAGCAAGGCATGCAACAGCAATGGGTCCGTTTCGAACACGGTGGCGAAGTCGGCTTCGGCACGCTCGAGGGCGACGGCACGGTGCGCGAGCACAGCGGCAACATGTTCGACCACCCCGAGCCGACGGACCGCGTGTTCGTGTTGTCGGGCGTTCGGCTGCTCACGCCGACCGAGCCGACCAAGGTGCTGGCGCTGTGGAACAACTTCCATGCGCTCGGCGCGAAGCTGAACCTGCCGGTGCCGGCCGAGCCGCTCTACCTGCTGAAGGCGCCCAACAGCTATCTCGCGCCCGGTGCGCCGATCCGACAGCCGCTGTGCGACGGCAAGGTGGTGTTCGAGGGCGAGCTCGGCATTGTCATCGGCAAGACCGCCACGGCCGTGCCCGAGGCCGAGGCGCTCGGCCATGTGTTCGGCTACACCTGCGCCAACGACGTGACGGTGGCCGACATCCTGAACCGCGACGCTTCCTTCGCCCAGTGGGTGCGCGCCAAGGGCTTCGACACCTTCTGCCCGATGGGCCCCGCGGTGGCCACCGGGCTCGACCCCGCCACGCTCACCGTGACGACGCGGCTCAATGGCGAGGTGCGGCAGAACTATCCCATCAGCGACATGCGCTTCTCGGTGCAGCAGCTCGTGAGCCTGATCTCCTTCGACATGACGCTGTACCCCGGTGACGTGATCCTCTGCGGCACCTCCATCGGCGTGGGCTCGATGAAGCCCGGCAGCGAGGTCGAGGTCGAGATCGGCGGCATCGGCACGCTCGGCAACCGCTACGGCTAGCGCCTCGCGCCTGGCGCGCGGTGGCCACACAGAATCAACAACTTGGGGATCGACATGAAGATTGCAGTCATCGGCGCAGGCGCCATCGGCGGCCTCGTGGGCGCAAAGCTCGCACTGGCCGGCGAGGACGTCACGTTCATCGTGCGGGGAAAGAACCTCGACGCCATTGCCACCAACGGATTCAAGCTCATCGGCGCCGACGGGCAGGAGCAGGTCGCGCTCAATGCCAAGGCCACCGACCGCTACGAGCAGGCGGGCCCGCAGGACATCGTGATCCTCGCGATGAAGGCGCACCAGGTCGAGGCCGTGGCCAATGAGGTGCCGAAGCTCTTCGGCCCCGAGACGGTGGTGGTGACGATGCAGAACGGCATTCCGTTCTGGTACTTCCACAACCATGGCGGCGCGCTCGCGGGCACGCCGGTGCGCAGCGTCGATCCGACCGGCCTCGTCGCCGCGAAGATCCCGGCCGAGCGCGTCATCGGCTGCGTGGTGTATCCCGCGTCGGAGCTCATCGCACCGGGCGTGGTGAAGCACATCGAGGGCGACCGCTTCCCGGTCGGCGAGCTCGACGGCTCCTCGAGCGAGCGCGTGAACCGCGTCTCGGCCGCATTGACCGCTGCGGGGTTCAAGGCCCCGGTGCTCGACAACATCCGCGCCGAGATCTGGCTCAAGCTCTGGGGCAATCTCACCTTCAACCCCATCAGCAGCTTGTCGCATTCGACGCTGGTCGATATCTGCCAGTACCCGCTGACACGCGAACTCGCGGCAGCGATGATGCGCGAGGCCGAGGCCGTGGCGCACAAGCTCGACATCGGGTTCCGCGTGACGCTCGACAAGCGCATTGCCGGCGCGGAAAAGGTCGGCAAGCACAAGACCTCGATGCTGCAGGACGTGGAGGCGGGCCGCGCGCCCGAGATCGACGCGCTGGTGGGCGCGGTGGTCGAGCTCGCGCGGCTCACCGACACGCCCACGCCGCACATCGACACCGTGTATGCGCTGGTCAAGCTGCTCGCGCGCACGATGGAAGCCGAGCGGGGCCGCGTCTGCCTCGCGGCGGCCTGAGAAAAGAAAGAACGGAACCGAATGATGCGACGTACACGCAGCGCGAAGATCGTGGCCACGCTGGGCCCCTCCACCACCGACGAGCCCGCGATCCGGGCGCTGTTCGAGCGCGGCGTCGACGTGTTCCGGCTCAACTTCAGCCATGGCACGCAGCACGACCATGCGCGCCGGCTCGAGACCATCCGCCGGCTCGAGACCGAGTTCGGCCGGCCCATCGGCGTGCTGCTCGACCTGCAAGGGCCGAAGCTGCGACTCGGCACTTTCGAAGGCGGCCGCGCGCAGCTCGATGCCGGCACGCGCTTTCGCCTCGACATGAATCCCGCGAGCGGCGATGCGCGCCGTGCGCCGCTGCTGCATCCCGAGATATTCGCGGCGCTGCAGGTGGGCACCGAACTGCTGCTCGACGACGGCAAGCTCCGGCTGCGCGTCGACAGCCACGGCGCCGACTTCGCCGAGACCACGGTGCTGGTCGGCGGGCCGATCTCGGACCGCAAGGGCGTCAACGTGCCGAGCGTGGTGCTGCCGATTTCGCCGCTCACGCCGAAGGACCGCGACGACCTCGCCTGCGGCCTGGCGATGGGTGTGGACTGGGTGGCGCTGTCCTTCGTGCAGCGCCCCGAGGACATCGAGGAGGCGCGCGCGCTGATCGGCACGCGCGCATGGATCATGGCCAAGCTCGAGAAGCCTGCTGCCATCGAGCACCTCGACGCCATCGTCGCGCTGTGCGACGGCATCATGGTGGCGCGCGGCGACCTCGGCGTCGAGCTGCCGCCCGAGCGCGTGCCCGAGCTGCAGCGGCTCATCGTGCGGGCCTGCCGCAAGGGCGGAAAGCCGGTGGTGGTGGCCACGCAGATGCTCGAATCGATGATCGCCGCGCCGGTGCCCACGCGCGCCGAGGTGTCCGACGTGGCCACCGCGGTGTACGACGGCGTCGACGCGGTGATGCTCTCGGCCGAATCGGCCTCGGGCAAGTACCCGCTGGAGGCGGTCTCGATGATGGAGCGCATCATCTCGCGCGCGGAGGCCGACGTCACCTACCGCGCGGGCATCGATGCCACGCACGATGCGGCGCTGTCGACCACGGCCGACGCGGTCTGCGCCTCGATGCGCCAGGTGGCCGGCCTGCTCGCGCCCGCCGCCACCGTGACCTACACCTCCTCGGGTTTCACCAGCCTGCGCGCCGCGCGCGAACGGCCCGCGGTGCCGATCCTGAGCCTCACGCCCGACATCGCCACCGCGCGCCGCATGGCGATGGTGTGGGGCGTGCATGCGGTGCCGGTGGAGGACGTGCACGACGTGGCCGAGATGATCGAGTGCGCCTGCCGCATCGCCTGCGCCGAAGGCTTCGCGGCCTCGGGCGACGACATCGTGGTGGTCGCGGGCCTGCCGTTCGGGCTCTCGGGCACCACCAATCTGCTGCACGTCGCACGAATACCATAGCGCGGTCCGCAGCCACACCGAACCGACGCCGAATGAAGCATGCCACCCTGCGCCAGTTGAAGGTCTTCGAGGCGGTGGCGCGGCTCTTGAGCTTCTCGCGCGCGGCCGAAGAGCTGCACCTGACGCAGCCAGCCGTCTCCACCCAGGTGCGCAAGCTCGAGGAGCATGCGGGCAATGCGCTGTTCGAGCAGTTCGGCAAGAAGATCTACCTCACGCCCGCGGGCACCGAGCTGCTGCAGATCAGCCGCGCGATCATCCAGCAGTTCGAGGCCGCCGAGAACGCGATGCTGCAGTTCAACGGCGTCTCGGGCGGCAAGCTCAACGTGGGCGTCATCAGCGCGGGCGACTACTTCTTTCCGCGCCTGCTGGTGGAGTTTGCGAGCCGGCACCGGGGCGTGACGCTGAACTTCACCGTGCACAACCGTGCGGAGCTCATGACGCACATCGCCGAGAACCTCACCGACCTCGCGATCATGGTGCGTCCGCCGACCGACCTCGACACGCAGAACCAGGCCTTTGCGCCGCACCCCTACGTGATCGTCGCGGCGCCGGGCCACCCACTCGTGGGCGTGCAGAAGATCCCGCTCGCGCGGTTGATGCGCGAGCCCTTCGTGGTGCGCGAGAAGGCCTCGGACACCTGGCATTCGATGCAGGACGGCTTCGGCGGCGACCTCCGCGGCATCAACATCGCGATGGAGATCCGCAGCACCGAGACCATCAAGCAGGCGGTGATCGCGGGCATGGGCGTGAGCTTCATGTCGGCCCACACCGTGAGCCAGGAGCTGCGCGCGGGCAGCCTGCGCGTGCTCGACGTCGATGGCTTTCCGCTGATGCTCAACTGGTACGTGGTGCACCGGCGCACCAAGCGCCTGCCGCCGGTTGCGCAGGCCTTCAAGGACTTCCTGCTCGCCGACGGGGCGGCGCTGATCTCGCAGATCGTGCCGTTCGAGGCCGTGGCCTGACGGCGCGGGCCGCGCTTCAGCGCAGGCCGATGCGCGATGCCTGCGTGCGCAGCGCCTGGGCGCGCGCCGGGTCTTCGGCCTCGATGTTGTCGGCCGCCACCTGCAGTGCGCGCATCTGCTCGACCTCGCCGATGATCCTGTTCGGGCTCAGCAGCGCCTCGGCCAGCATCAGGGCTTCGTCGACGATGGCCTTGAGCGCATCGGCGAAGGTCTCGGTCGCGTGGGCATGAAAAGGAGGCTGGTGAAGGGTGGTCATGGCGTGGCTCCTGCTTGGTTGCTTTGGATGCCCTCATCTTCTGCCGGTGTTGATCGCAAGTAAAACGATATTAATTGCCGGTTAAATGCAAAAATAATGCATTAAAAACCGCTGGAGTCGGCAGATGGACATCAACCTGGCCCGCACTTTCCTCGCCATCGTCGAGACACGCAGCTTCCAGCGCGCGTCCGAGCGGCTGCACGTCACGCAGACGTCGGTGAGCGCCCGCGTGCGCACGCTCGAAGAGCTGCTGGGCCGGCCGCTCTTTGTGCGCAACAAGGCCGGTGCGGTGCTCACGCCGGCCGGCGAGCAGTTCCTGCCGCATGCCACCACGCTGGTGCAGGTGTGGGAGCGGGCGCGCCACCAGGTGGCGGTGCCGCCCGGCAGCCGCGCGGTGCTCGCGATCGGCTGCGAGATCAGCCTCTGGGACCCGCTGCTGTTGCAATGGCTGCTGTGGATGCGCACCGCGGCGCCGCAGCTCGCGCTGCGTACCGAGGTCGGCGTTCCACACGACCTGCTCGACAAGGTGGCTGCCGGCGTGCTCGACATCGCGATCGCCTATGCGCCGCAGCAGCGCCCGGGCCTGCGCGTCGAACTGCTGATCGAGGAAAAGCTCGTGATGGTGACGACCGCGAAGCGCCCGAAGGTGCCCCAACCGGCCGACTACGTCTATGTGGATTGGGGCCCGGAGTTCGCTGCGCAGCATGGCCTCGCGTTCCCCGAGCTGTCGCATGCGGCGGTCAGTTCGGCGCTCGGCCCGCTGGGCCGCGAATACCTGCTGGCCGCGGGCGGCACGGGCTACTTCCGCCACGACGTGGTGCGCAGCCACCTCGAGTCGGGCCGGCTGCGGCGCGTGCCCGGCACGCCCGAGTTCCTTTACCCGGCCTATGCGGTGTATGCCGTGGGGGCCGATCGCGCGATCGTCGACCCGGCGCTCGAGGGGCTGCGGCAGGTGGTGGTCGGCACCACCGGGCCAGGCGCCGACGGAACGCTCAGTTGACGATCATGTGCCGCGCATGCGCCACGCGTTCCTGGTGCGACTGCAGCCGCGCTTCGTAGTACAGGCACAGCGGCATGGCGACGAACACCATGCCGGCCACGTAGATGATCAGGCTCAACAACGGAAAGTCACCGCCGCCCCAGTAGGGGATCGACGCCAGGGCGGCGCCGGTGGCAATGACGGCCATCACGCACAGCAGTGCGTTGCGCAAGAACGTGGTCCGCGAGTACCCAGGAGGGTCGTACTTCTGACGATCCCGCATTGAACACTCGCCCTTGTCTCCATCATCGTGCATCGTCGTTCCTCTTTTGTCGGGGCGCTAACCATTGTTAGCTCGACAAACGAGGCCGGTCAATGCGGCAGACCCGGACCTGTTGGCCCGGGCTTTCCTCGAGGAAGTCAGTCGTACTTGACCGTGTAGATCAGATCCAGTCCGCTGGTCTGCCCGGCCTGCCCGCGCAGCGTGAGGCGCTTGGTGAGGTCGTAGAAGATGAAGATGGTGCCGAAGGTGCCGCCCAGGCTGCGTTCGTAGGTGAGATAGAAGTCCTTCGAGAGCCGCTTGCCGAAGGTGACGGCCGATTCGCGCAGGTCGCCGCCGTTGCCCGGGCCCTTGAAGCCGAGTTCGTCGAGGCCGAAGCGGCCGGCCAGGCTGCCGCCGCTCGCGCCCTTGCTGACGCGGCCGAGCAGCGCCAGCGCGGCCTGCTGCAGCAGCACCGATTCGCCGCCGCTGGTGGCCGAGGCGCGGCCCAGCACCACCCACGACAGCGTTTCGGCGTCGGACAGCACGGGCTCGGAATAGAGCTTGACGCGCGGCGATTGCGCGGTGCCGGTGATCTGCACGCCCGCGCGCTGCGCGATGTTGGGCCGGATCGCGAGGATGTCGAGGGACGGGTTGTCGAACGGCCCGTTGAAGCGCGCAAGGCCCGTCTCCACGTCGAGCTGCTGGCCATAGGCGCGGTACTGGCCCCTGACGGTGCGCACTTCGCCGACGATGCGTGGCGGCGCGTCGAGCCGGTTGCTGCGGATCTCGAGTTCGCCTTCGAGCCGTGTCGTGATGCCGCGGCCCTGCACCGCGAAGTCGTCGCCGAGGTCGAAGGTCACGACGATGTCGGGCGGCTTCGCGGTCTGCGGCTTCGCGGCCTGCGCCTCGCTGCGCGCCGCCTCGCGCCGGGCCTTCTCGGCCGCCTCGCGATCCTTGGCGGCGGAGCGCACGACCACGTCGGTGCCGAGGCTCGGTGCGGTCTCGTCGGGCAGGATGATCACGGCGCGATCGGTGCGCAGCCTGCCGCGCACGCTGAACTGCCCGCCCTCGAGGCTCGCCTGCAGGTTGCCCGACAGTGTGACCTGGCGGTCGGTGCGCACCAGCACGCGCAGCGCACGCAGCTCTGCATTCAGCGCCATGCGGATGCCGCTGGCCGAGGCGCCGGCGGCGCCCCACGAGATATCGCCGCGGGCGGTGAGCGAGCCACCGCCCGCGGCCGCCTCGCTGGCCGCGGTGCTGCGGTTGCCGCTCTGGCCCGCGATGCGCGCCGAGGTGCCCGCGCCGCCCTGGAGCGTGAACTCGTTGATCTCGAGGCGATCGCCCGTGAGCGTGGCACGCAGCCTGCCATCGCGCAGGTCGAGTCCTTCGACCGGCGCGCGCAGTGCGAGCCGGTCGGCGCCCAGCGTGCCGTTCCAGCGCGGTGCGGCGCGGTTGCCCGCGAGCACCGCGTCGGCGTCGAGCGTGCCCGCGATGCGCCAGCCGGGCGGTGCCAGCATCGACCAGACGCCGAGGTTCGGCAGCGTGGCCTTGACCTTGCCCGCGAGGGGCGCATCGGGCGCCCACACCCAGCCGTCGGCGCGCTGCTGCATGCGCGTGGCCAGCTCGGCGTCGATCTTGCCGGCGCGCTCGCTGTCCCAGGCCAGCGTGGCGCGCACCGCTTCCCCGTCGGCATCGAGCCGCAGCTCGGCCTGCTTGAGGCCCGCAGGCGTGCTCGGCGCGGTGGTGCCATCGGCATTGGCGGAATTCATCGTGCGCTCGCTCGCGGTGCCGGTGCCGTGGCTGTGGATGCGCGTGACCAGCGCCGCTTCGCCGGCCTGCACGCGGATGTCGCCGCTCTGGCGCGCGAGCCGCGCGCGGGCGCGCAGCGTGTCGCCCGCATCGATGTCCCAGTCGCCGTCGAACAGAAGGTCGCCGGTCACGCCGATCTCGTCGAAGGTGGCGCTGGCACCGAAGGCTTCGGCCCACGCCATCGGCAGGCCCTGCAGTTTGCCCTTGGACTGCACGCGGAAGGCCTGGTTGGGCGCTGCACCGCTGCGTGTGAAGCGCAGCGGCTCCCATTCGATGCGCACCGTGCCGGGCACCGGCCCGCGCAGCGTGGCGTTGGCGGCCGAGGCTTCGAGTTCGAGGCGGCGCGCGGCGCCGCTGCCGCCGGTCTTGACCGAGGCGGTGACTTCGCGGCCCAGCTCCAGCGTCCAGGGCGCGGCCGACGGCCCGCCGGGGCCCGGGCGCGCGCTGTCCCGCGCCTGCAGCCGCAGGCTGGCGAGCACTGCGCGCCACTGGTCGGCACCCGTGCGGCCGCCGTTGGCGCGTGCATCGAGCGTGAGCTTCTGCGTGCCGGACGTGGCTTCGCCCTTGAGCGCGAGCGTGGCGTCGGCCAGGCTGCCGGCGAGGTCCGCCTGCACGTTGTTCAGCAGGACGGTGGTGGCGCCGTTCACGCCGCCGTTCGTGCCGGTGCCGCCGTTGACCGGTTGCGCCGCGGGCATGCGCACCTCGAGCCGCGGCACGGCGAGCGACGCCTTGATGCTCGGCTCGGCCACGCCGCGCTGGGGCGGTGCGCCGGGATTCTCGATCCGGCGCTGAATCGACTGCCAGCCGCCTTGCCAGCTCGCATCGAGGCGCGCCGAGCCCTTGGCTCTAAGGCCTGCGAACAGCCCCGACAGCTCGGGCAGGCCTTCGATCCAGCGCTGCACGGCTTCGGCATCGTCGATGCGCGCCTGCACATCGCCGCTGCCCTGCGACGGCGCGATGCGGCCCTCGACATTCGCACTGCCGCCCGGCAATGCGAGCGCGAGCTTGCCGCTTGCGGCCTGCTCGGCCACGCGCACCTGCATGCGGCCCTCGACACTCGCACGCTCGGCTTCGACGCGCAGGCTGCGCAGGTCGAGCACCTGTTCCTTCCACTGGCCCGTGGCGGCGATGCGCTCCAGGCCGAAGCCGGGCAGCGCCGCGCTGCCGGCACCGCCCTCGGCGCGCAGCGCCAGCTCGAAACCGATCGCATCGTCGCGCTGCCGCGCCGTCGCGGTGCCGTTGACCGGCGCGCCGGAGAGTTCGCTGTGCAGCAGGCCCGGGCGCACGCCGCGCACGGTGGCGCGCGCCTCCCAGGGCGCGGGCGCGGGGCTCCAGCGGCCCTCGGCCTCGATGCGGCCGCCGCCCGCGCGCAGCGTGGCTGCAGGAATGTGCCAGTTGGTGCCGTCGAAGCCGACGCGGGCCTCGAGCTTTTCGAGCGGCAGCGCGCCCTTGTCCCACGGCCCGGGCAGCGCGTTCTGCAGGTCGGCCGTTGCCTGCCAGGCGTCCGGGCCGGTGGCCGCGTCGGGCTCGAGCGCGACGGTGCCCGACAGCCGCGTGCGCGGCGCGCCGGGCCAGAGGCTGGCCGCATCGACATTGCGCAGGTCCGCGTTGGCATCGATCACCGGCTGCGGCAGCCAGGGCGCGATCCGGGCCTGCAGCTTGGCTTCCATCGGCGCCTCGGCGTCGGGCTCGGCCGGCTTCAGCTCGGCGGCCACCTGCAGGCGTGCATCGGTACCGGCCAGCGTGCCCTCGATGCCGGCCTTGGCGAGCACCTCGATGCTGCGGTCCTCGGCGAGCGGCGCCCTCACGCGGCCTTCGAGCGCGGCCTCGATCGCCATCGGCGCGGCGCCCTGCAGCTTTACGTTCGCGCTGTAGTGGCCGTCGGCAATGTCGACGCCGTCGATCTCCAGTTCATGTTGCGCGCCCGTGTAGCGGTAGTGGCCTGCGAGCTGCAGCGCCTCGAGCGCGGGCGGGCCGGCCCAGCGCAGCGCGTCGATGCGAAACGGCAGGTCGACCTCGATCGGCAGCGTGACTTGCTCGAGCGGTTCGGTGGGCGTGTCGCTCGGTGGGCCGCGGCGCTCGATCAGCAGCTCCTTCGCATGCACTTCGCCGAGCTGCAGCTTGCGCTGGAACAGCGGCGCGAGCTGCCAGCCGATGTCGGCCTCGTGCACCTCGACCGCCAGGCTCTCGCTCTGCCAGCGCAACCAGCCGATGCGCCCGCCCGTGCGCAGCGAGCCGCTGACCTCGCGGCTTTCGAGCGTCTGGCCCGCCGGCATGTAACGCGCGGCCTGGGCCAGTGCGAAGGCCAGCGACTGATTCGACCCGACCCACCACCACGCAGCCGCACTGAGCACCAGCACCAGCGCGAACAGGCCCGCCACGGTCCATGCCAGCGCGTGCACGACGCGGCGCGTGCGCGTGCGCGGCGGGCGCGGTGCGGCGGGCGTTGGCGTGGGGTTGGACGGGTCTGTCTGCATCGATCAGAAGGTGAAGCCGAGGCGGAGGTGAAGGCGGAACTTCTTCGTGTCCACGCCGTAGGCGATGTCGGCCTGCACCGGCCCGACGGGGCTGCGCCAGCGCGCGCCCACGCCCACGCCGACCTTGGGCTTGAGTTCGCCGGGCTTGTCGGCCACCGCGCCCGCATCGACGAAGACCGTGCTCTCCCATTCGGTGAGCTTGCCCTTGTAGACGAAGGGGCGCTGCCATTCGAGGCTCATCACACCGAGGTAGCGGCCGGCGACGATCTGGCCGTCGGCGCGCTCGGTGCCGATCTGCCGGTAGCTGTAGCCGCGCACCGTGGTGTCGCCGCCGGTCAGGAACATCAGCGTGGACGGGATCTGCGCGCTTTCCTTGGCGGCCACCGCGCCAGCCTCGGCGCGCAGTTGCAGCCGGCTGCGGCGTGCCAGCGTGGCGGCGTCGCGGCCGTCGGCAAAACCCAGCGGCAGCACGCCGAGCCAGCGCGCATAGGTGCGCGTGAAGGGCAGGCGCTCGCCGGTGAGGGTGTAGCCGGCGCCGAGTTCGAGCGCCAGGCCGAAGCCGCGCGTCGGCGCGGCGTTGTCGTCGAAGTAGCGGCCGGTCCAGCCCCAGTTGGCGGTGAGGGCCGAGGCCGAGGGCGGCGCGTCGATGCCGCGGTTCTGGGCGTAGTCGTACTGCAGGAAATAGGTGCGGTCGATGTGGCCGCTCGACTTGCTGCGCCCGCTGCGCAGCCGGCCGCTGTCGACCACGTAGCTGCCCGAGGTCTCGCTCTTGAGTTCGGCGCCGGCCAGCCAGCGCCAGCCGCGTTCGTCGGGAATTGCTTGCCAGTTGGTGCCGAGCGACTTGGTCTCACGGTCGACCGACAGGCGCGACACTGCGCGCCAGCCGAGCAGCGGCAGCCTGTTGTGGATGTGGTCGACCGACAGGCGGGGCCCGCTGTCGGTCGTGAAGCCGGCACCGAGCACCACCTTCTGCAGCGGCGCCTCGCGCAGCTGCGCGATCACGGGTGCGGCCAGCGGCGTGCCGCTCTCCGTGTCGAGCGTGAGGAACACCGAGTCGTAGTAGCCGCTGCTGGCCAGGCGCTGCTGCGCATCGAGCAGCTTCTGCTGGTCGTAGTCGGTGCCGGTGGGAAGCTGCGCGATGCGGCGCACGCCGTCGGCGTCGTAGCGTTCGACGCCGCGCAGCACCAGCGGCCCGAAGCGGTAGGCCGGCCCCGACTGGTAGGTGACGCTGAGACGGGCCTCCTGGCGGTCGGCGTCGACTTCGGCGCGGCTCATGCCGATGCTGCCCGTAGGGAAGCGCCTGGCCGTGAGGCGGCGCAGGGCCACGGCCTTGGCGTCGTCCCAACCTTGCTGCGTGAAAGGCTGGCCGGCGCGCAGCGTCCAGGCGGTGCGGATCGCGTCGCGCTGCGGCTCGGCCGTGGGGTCGGTGGCGATCTCGCCTTCGTAGTCGATCTGCACCGTGCTGACCTGCGTGGGTTCGCCTGGCACCACGGTGACGACGATCTCGCGCGGCGCGCGGGTGCTGGCGGGCGTCTCGTTGAGTTCGAGCGTCAGCGTGGGCGTGAAGTAGCCGAGCGTGGCGAGCAGTTCGCGTGCGTTGGCCTCGGCCGCCACCATGAGCCGCGAGATCTCGGTCGCGCCGAGGTCGTCGAGCGTGCGGTAGCGCTGGATTTCGAGATGCAGCGTGAGGTACTCGCGCACCGCCTCGGGGCCGCGAACCTCGACGGTGAAGGCGTCCTTGTTGTCGCTCTTCTTGCCCGCTGCGGTGTCTCCGTTCTGGACCAGCACCGGCGGGGAGGCGCCCTTGTCGTTCGCAGCGTCCTTTTTCGGCAGCAAGCTGCATCCCTGCAGAAGCAGGGCGCCCACAAAAAGCAAAGCCGGCAGCCATGCCGGCGAAAAAGCTGGAACCACCCTGAACATCGGGCAATTCTGACAGCAACTGCACGCAATTCAGGTAGGACGCACGTACACACATGTGTCCTGAGTGTGCGGTATTACTTCGAAAGCATTCGCATCGCTTCCTCGAGGCCGCGCAAAGTCAGCGGGTACATGCGGTTGGACATCAGCTGCTGCATCACCGCGATGCTCTGCCGGTACTGCCACACGCCCTGCGGCTCGGGGTTGATCCAGGCGAACTTCGGAAAGGCGTGGGTGAGCCGCTGGATCCACTCGGCGCCGGCCTCTTCGTTGTTGTATTCGACGCTGCCGCCGGGCTGCAGGATCTCGTAGGGGCTCATGGTCGCGTCGCCGACGAAGATGAGCTTGTAGTCCTTGTTGTACTTGCGCAGGATGTCCCAGGTCGCGAACTTCTCGGAGAAGCGGCGCTTGTTGTTCTTCCACATGAAGTCGTAGACGCAGTTGTGGAAGTAATAGAACTCCAGGTGCTTGAACTCGGTCTTCACGGCCGAGAACAGCTCTTCAACGCGCTGGATGTGCTCGTCCATCGTGCCGCCCACGTCCATCAGCAGCAGCACCTTGACGTTGTTGTGGCGCTCGGGGCGCATCTTGATGTCGAGCAGGCCCGCATTGGCGGCCGTCTTGTGGATGGTCTCGTCGAGGTCGAGCTCGTCCTCGTGGCCTTCGCGCGCGAACTTGCGCAGCCGGCGCAGCGCCACCTTGATGTTGCGTGTGCCGAGCTCCTGGCTGTCGTCGTAGTCCTTGTAGGCGCGCTGGTCCCAGACCTTGACCGCACTCTTGTTCTTGCCGGCACCGCCGATCCGGATGCCCTGCGGGTTGTAGCCGCCATGGCCGAACGGCGAGGTGCCGCCGGTGCCGATCCACTTGTTGCCGCCTTCGTGGCGTTCCTTCTGTTCCTCGAAGCGCTTCTTGAGCGTTTCCATGAGCTCGTCCCAGCCCATCTTCTCGATCTTGGCCCTTTCCTCGGCCGTGAACTCGCGCTCCAGCGTCTTGCGCAGCCAGTCGAGCGGCACTTCCTTGGTGAAGTCGGCCAGCATCTCGACGCCCTTGAAGTAGGCGGCGAAGGCGCGGTCGAACTTGTCGTAGTGCTTCTCGTCCTTCACCAGCGCGGTGCGAGAGAGGTAGTAGAAGTCGTCCATGCCGAAGGCGCCGTCGGAATTGGGCCCGACCACGTCGGCCTGCAGCGCTTCGAGCAGCGTGAGGTATTCCTTGACCGAGACCGGCAGCTTGGCCGAGCGCAGCGTGTAGAAGAAATCGATCAGCATGGCGGCGGGCCTCCTTCAGCTTCGCGGCTTGTCGAGCAGGTAGAGCAGCTGGGCCTCGACCTCGGGCCACTCGCCTGCGCGCAGGCTGTACATCACGGTGTCGCGGATCGTGCCGTCGCGGCGCATCGCATGGCCGCGGATCACGCCGTCCTTCTTCGCGCCGAGCCGCTCGATGGCGGCCTGTGAGGCGAAGTTGAAATTGTCGGTGCGCCAGCCCACCACGTTGCAGCCGAGGGTATCGAAGGCGTGGCTCAGCATCAGCAGCTTGCAGGTGGTGTTGACGTGCGTGCGCTGGCAGCGCCGGGCATACCAGGTGTAGCCGATCTCCACGCGTTTCACCGCGGGCAGGATGTCGTGGAAGCTCGTGCTGCCGAGCACGGTGCCGGTTGCGGCCTCGGTCACGGTGAACGCGAAGCGGTGGCCGGCCTCGCGGCCCTGCAGCGCGGCCTCGATGTAGGCGCGCGTTTCCTGTGGCTCGGGCACCGAGGTGACGCGCAGCTTCCAGAGCTCGCCATCGGCCGCGGCCGCGCGCAGGCCTTCTTCGTGGGCTAGCGAGAGCGGCACCAGCGCGAGGTCGCGGGCCTTCAGCGTGACAGGTTCGACGAACGCCATCTTCGAGCTACTTTCGAGAAAAGGGAGAGGATCAGCGCGGGGGCTTGCCGTACTTGCGGTCGTACCAGGCCCGCGCGAGCTGCACGCCGCCGCCGCCGCCCAGGCCGATCAGCAGGATGCCGAAGATCTCGCTGTTGCCCCAGCCGCCGGCGCCGAACGCATCGAGCCCGAACTGCAGCCCGACCCAGCGCCCCAGCAGCGCACCGAGCACGAACAGCACGGCCTGCGCCAGGCCGAGCTTGAGCAGCTGCCCGACGGGAGGCTGCGCGGTGGGCCGGGTCATCGGTTGTTGCGCTGCATGAAGACGAGCTTCTCGAACAGCGTGACGTCCTGTTCGTTCTTGAGCAGCGCGCCCACCAGCGGCGGCACGGCGACCTTGTCGTCCTTGCTCTGCAGCGCGTCGAGCGGGATGTCTTCTGCCATCAGCAGCTTGAGCCAGTCGAGCAGTTCGGAGGTCGAGGGCTTCTTCTTCAGGCCGGGCAGGTTGCGCACGTCGTAGAAGGTCTTCATCGCGGCCGTGAGCAGCTCCTGCTTGAGGCCCGGGAAGTGCACCGCCACGATCTGCTTCATGGTCTCGGCGTCGGGGAACTTGATGTAGTGGAAGAAGCAGCGGCGCAGAAAGGCGTCGGGCAGTTCCTTCTCGTTGTTCGAGGTGATGAACACCACGGGCCGGTGCTTGGCGCGGATCAGCTCGCGCGTCTCGTAGCAGTAGAACTCCATGCGGTCGATCTCGCGCAGCAGGTCGTTCGGAAACTCGATGTCGGCCTTGTCGATCTCGTCGATCAAAAGTGCCACCGGCTGCTCGGCCGTGAAGGCCTGCCAGAGCACGCCCTTCACGATGTAGTTGTGGATGTTCTTGACGCGCTCGCCGCCGTCGACGTCGGCCAGCTGCGAATCGCGCAACCGGCTCACGGCGTCGTATTCGTACAGGCCCTGCTGGGCCTTGGTGGTCGACTTGATGTGCCACTGCAAGAGCGGCAGGCCGAGCGATTCGGCCACCTCTTCGGCCAGCATGGTCTTGCCGGTGCCCGGCTCGCCCTTGACGAGCAGCGGGCGCTTGAGCGTGATGGCGGCGTTGACCGCCAGCATCAGGTCCTGGGTGGCGACGTAGTTGTCAGAGCCCTTGAATTTCATGAGTGAAGGCGAGCGAGCAGGTTGGAGGAAAGGCGGGGTGGAGAAAAGAACACACTCGATCCGCTTGACGCAAGCTCTTGGGCGGCCTGCATGGGGTCTTCGAAGACCCTTGCATATAATCGAATGTTGATTCGAAAAACTGTATTTCCACGAGATTGTGCGCGCAAAATGAACAAGTTGTTGACCACGATGTTTGCCTTCGCTGTCGCTTGCGTGACGGTCTCGGCGCAAGCCCAGCAAGTCACGGGCAAGGCCCAGGACGGCGGTAAGAAGGTCGCCATGTGCGTGGGTTGCCACGGCATCATCGGCTACCAGGCGAGTTTTCCCGAGATCCACAAGGTGCCGATGATTGCCGGCCAGAGCGCCAGCTACATCAGCGCCGCGCTCACCGCCTACAAGGGCGGCGACCGCAAGCACCCCACCATGCGCGCGATCGCCGACTCGCTGACCGAGCAGGACATCGCCGACATCTCGGCCTACTACAGCCAGCTCGGCCTGAAGGAGGGCGACGCGCCCCCGGCCACGCCGGCCAAGCCGATGCCCGAGAACATCCAGGCGCTGGTCTCGCGTGACAAGGACAACAGCTGCACCAAGTGCCACGGTGCCAACTTCAACACGCCGAACGACGGCACGGTGCCCAAGCTGGCCGGCCAGCATGCCGATTACCTGTTCGTGGCGCTCAAGTCGTACCGCGTCAAGAACAACCTGCACCTGGGCCGCTCGAACGCGGTGATGGCGCAGCAGGTCGAGCCCAAGAAGTTCACCAACGCCGAACTCAAGACGCTCTCGAACTACATCGCCTCGCTGCCCGGCGAACTCAAGACGGTGCCGGACTCGCGCCTGCACCACAACAGCGGCGGTCAGTGAGCCCCGAGGCGGCAGCCCGCGTTGCCGCCCACGCAACCAAGTAAAAAGCCCGCTTTCGCGGGCTTTTTACTTGGCGCTGTGGACCCGGCTCAGACGTCGAAGAACACCGTCTCGTCGGTGCCCTGCATGCGGATGTCGAAGCGGTAGCCGACCGCGCCGCCTTGCTCGAAGCGCTCAGCAATGAGCGTGTGGCGCCGCTCCGCCGGCACGCTCGCGAGCACCGCGTCGCGCGCATTGGCGTCGGCCTCGTCGCTGAAGTAGATGCGCGTGAACGTGTGCAGCAGCAGGCCGCGCATGAGCACGATCACGTTGATGTGGGGTGCCTCGCCGGGCGACTCGGCACCGGGCTTTACGGTGTGGAACACGAAGCGGTTCTGCGCGTCGGTGCCCGTGCCGACGCGGCCGAACGCGCGGAAGCCGATCTCGCGCGCCTCGGCCGGCGTCTGCGGATAGCGGCCCTGGCCGTCGGCCTGGCTGATTTCGACCATCGCGTCGTTGATCGGGTTGCCGTCGCCGTCGATCACGCGGCCTTCGAGGCGGATGCGCTCGCCCGCGGCGTTGTCGAGCGCCACGGCGGCATCGAAAGGCTGGTCGAAGTCGTAGCCGTACTGCGTGGCGGTGAGGCCGTAGGCGAAGTAGGGGCCCACCGTCTGCGACGGGGTCTGGCCGAAGTCGGCTTCCTGGGCGGTCATGAGCTGGTTGCTGTTGTCCATGTCGTGCATCTCCTGGCTCAGCGGTTCTCGAAGGGGGTCTCGTCGGCGCCGCGCAGCACGATGTCGAACTGGTAGCCGAGCGCGTAGCCTTCCTCGGTGATGTCGAGGCTGAAGTCGGCGATCAGCCGGTTGCGGTAGCGCTCGGGCGTGCCGGTGATCATCGGGTCGTACTGCAGCAGCGGGTCGCCGGGAAAGTACATCTGCGTGACCAGCCGGCTCGCAAAGCTCTGGCCGAACAGCGACAGGTGGATGTGCTGCGGGCGCCAGGCGTTCGGATGGTTGCCCCAGGGGTAGGCGCCGGGCTTGATGGTCAGGAAGCGGTAGCGGCCTTCGCTGTCGGTGAGGCAGCGGCCCGCACCGAGGAAGTTGGGGTCGAGCGGCGCATCGTGCTGGTCGACCTTGTGCACGTAGCGGCCCGAGGCATTGGCCTGCCACAGCTCGACCAGCGTGTTGGCGACAGGGCGGCGGCGCTCGTCAAGTACCCGGCCGGTGAGGATCATGCGTTCGCCGAGCGGCTCGCCGTTCTTGCACGCGTTGCGCGTCAGGTCGTGGTCGAGCGCGCCGATGCTGTCGTGCCCGTAGACCGGCTGCTGCAGCTCGCCGAGCGCCGCCTTCAGCGGCACCAGCGGCCTCTGCGGGCCGCGCTTCATCGTCGACTTGTAGCCGGGATAGATGTACGAGGGATGGGCCTGCCAGTCGCGCGGCGTGAGCACGGCGGCGGGGGCGGCCTCGATGGCCTGGGTTTTGGTCAACATGGAATGTCGTCTCCTGGGTGGGGCGGGGTTCTTGTCCGAACATCGAACTCTAGAAGGCCGGTTCGATGATGTAAATTGAAGATTGGTCTCATTTGAATAACCACAGGTAATTGAAAAAGAACGCCGTCGATCTCCGCCAGGAGTTTTTGCGCAACGTGCAGTTGCGGCACCTGCGCTGCCTGGTCGCGGTGGCGCAGGAGCGCCATCTCGCGCGCGCGGCCGAGCGGCTCTCGCTGAGCCAGCCCGCGGTGTCGAAGACGCTGTCGGAGCTCGAGGCCATCGTCGGCACGCGGTTGGTCGAACGCAGCAGGGCGGGCCGACGTGGCGTGCAGGGCCTCACGCCCGCTGGCGAGCAGTTGCTCGCGCATGCGCTGCGCGTGCTCGAGGCGCTCGACGCCAGCGCGCAGGCGGTGGCACCGGCCTCGGGCGAGCGCGTCGAGCGGCTGCGCATCGGGGCGTTGCCGAGCGTGGCGCCGGCACTGCTGCCGGGCCCGCTCGCGCGCTTTCGCGAGCGCTGGCCTGCGGTGCAGATGCTGGTGAAGAGCGCAGCCAACCCGGTGCTGCTCGATGAGCTGCGCGCCGGCGAGCTCGACCTCGTGGTCGGCCGCATGAGCGACCCGCGGCTCATCGGCGGGCTCAGCTTCGAGCTGCTCTACACCGAGCCGCTGGTGTTCGCGGTGCGTGCCGGCCATCCGCTGCTCGCGCGCTCGCCCGCGCGGGCAGTGTCGGTGCAGGCGGTGCTCGGCTATCCGCTGGTGGTGTACGGCGAGGGCACGGTCCCGCGCCACCACACCGAGAGCTTCCTGCAGGCACGCGGCCTGGCGCTGCCGCCCGATGCGCTGCAGACGCTCGACGTGGCGCTGGCGCGCGGGCTCGTCGCGGTGTCCGACGCGGTCTGGATCACGCCGCTCGGCGCCGCCCGTGGCGAACTGGCCGACCAGCGCCTCGTGCGCCTGCGCATCGAGACTGCCGGCACCGACGAGCCCGTGGGCCTGCTGCTGCGCAGCGATGCCGAGCCCTCGCTGCCCCGCGCCGCCATGGCCGCGCTGCTGCGCGAGGCGGCCCGGCAGCAGGGTGCGCCGCTGGCCCGGTCCAGGAAGAAGCCCTCCGTTCGCGCCTAGTCGCGCGTTGCGCGGCGCTGCACGCAATCCACGTAGCCGTTGCCGTCGGGCGGGCGGCCGGCGCGCTGGCTCTCCCACATCATCTGGCCCAGGCATTCCATCGCCTCGTGGTGCGCATCGAGCAGCGAGCCGCGGCGTGCGGCCAACAACTCGACGGCCTGGCGGATGCCGCGCGGCTGGTCAATTGAGCATTGCTCGCTGATCGACAGGTGCATCGACAGGTGCAGGAACGGGTTCTCGCGGCCCGACGCGCCGTCGTACACGCGCGCCACCGCGGCATCGGCATCGACCAGGTCCTCGTGGTATTCGGGATGGGCGTCGATCCAGCCGGCCGCGAGCGTCTCGAGGGCTTCCATCGGCAGGCCCTGGCGCTGCTTCGCGAAGACGTCGCAGAAGAAGCGCCGCACGTCTTCCTGGGAGGGATTGAACATATCTGTAGGAACAAGAAAAAAGGGGTCGGAAGAGGGAGGATTCTCGGCTGCGAGCGGCCGGGGATGGGGGGCGACGTTCCGGTAGCGCCACGTTACGTCGTTACGTAACAAGTGGCTCAAAGACGCCGCCAGAAGCCATCCACGGTAGCGGGCCGACGCCCATCGTCTCAAGAATATCCATGTAAATCAAAGGCTTGCAGATTCGTAGGCGCGAATGCCTCGCGGATCTTCGAGGCGGCACGGTAGTTGCCCCTGTAAAGGCATCTTTTGTCACAGAGGCTGCCATGAACACACCACAAGCATCGAACCATCCGACCGAAGGACTCGCCGCCAGTGGCGTGGCGCCTGTGGTCATTGCCCAAGCCAACACGGGCGCGCCGCTCGGCGCATCCGCCGCGGCCGTTTCGTCGGCACCTGCCGCCGCCGCGGCACCCGCAAGCATCGGCACATTGTCCAATGCCACGCAGGGTGTCGCCGTGATGCGCGAGGGTGTCCGCATTCCGGTGGAGGGCAATCAGAGCCTGATCGCAGGCGACCGCGTGCTGGTCCCCGAGGGCGGACAGGCCAACGTGCTGTTCCCCGGCTCGGCCAGCAACAAGGCGCCGTTGGCCGGCGTCTTCACCAGCGGCACCGATGCGACGATCGGCTCGACCAAGCTGCCGGGCGGCCTCGAACAAGTGAACGTCGACGTGGCGCAGGGCGACCTGCAGGTCACGCCACCCGACAGCGATGCCGATGCGGCCGCGCTGGCGGTCAGCAAGAAGCTTCCGGCAGCCGGCGGCCTCGGGCTGGGCGAATTCGCACTCGGCGCACTCGGTGCCGTGGCCCTGGGCGCGGCGCTCGGCGGAGGTGGCGGAGGTGACGGCGGCGGCATTTCGTTCTTTTCACCGGTCGGCGGCGGCGAGACCGATGCGGATGCCGACGCGGATGCGGATGCCGATGCGGACGCGGACGGTGACGCGGATGCAGATGCAGATGCTGACGCAGATGCGGACGCCGATGCAGATGCCGACGCTGACGCAGATGCGGACGCCGATGCAGATGCAGATGCCGACGCGGACGCTGATGCCGACGCAGACGCGGACGCCGATGCAGACGGCGACAGCCTGCTCAACCCGGTCGACGACCTCGTGGACGGTTTGCTCGGAACCGGCGGTGGCGGCAGCGGCAGCGGCAGCGGCAGCGGCGGATTGGGTAGCACGCTCCAGCCGGTTGCGGACCTGGTCGACCAAACGACCGACCTGATCGACGACATCGTCGCACCGGTGCTCGGCTCCGATTTCGTGCCGGACAACCCGAATCAGTTCGAGCCGGTGGACCACTTCGCCGGTGTCGTGCTCGACGGCCTCAACGGTGCGGCCAGCCCCGTTCTCGACGGTCTGCTGGGCCAAGGCGCCACCGACGCGCTGCTCGGCCAGGTCGACTACGTCACCGACGCGGTCCAGAACGGACTGGACCACCTGCTGGGAGAAGAGGGCATCCTGACAGGCGTGACCGACGCGCTGGGCCTCGAAGGCGTGATCGACAACCTGATCGGCGAAGACGGCGTGGTCAGCGAAGTGCTCGACGGCCTGCTTGGCGAAGACAGCCTGCTGGCGGGCGTGGTGGGCCCAGACGGCCTGCTGGGCGGCCTGCTGGCCGAAGAGGGCCTCGTTGGTGGCCTGCTCGGTGAAGACGGTCTGGTGGGCGGCCTCGTCGGCGGCGTGCTGGGCGACGACGGCTTGATCGGTGGCCTGCTGGGCGGCGATCTTCTTGGCGGCGATTTGCTGGGCGGCGTGCTCGGCGAGGACGGCATCGTGGGCGGCCTGCTGGGCGGTGATCTGCTCGGTGGCGACCTGCTCGGCGGCGTGCTGGGTGAGGACGGCCTCGTCGGCGGCCTGCTGGGTGGCGATCTCCTGGGCGGCGACTTGCTCGGTGGTGTGCTGGGTGAAGACGGCCTCGTCGGCGGCCTTCTGGGTGGCGACGGTGCACTGGCCGGCGTGCTGGGCAGCGAAGGCCTCACGGGCGGCCTGCTGGGCCAGGAAGGCCTGGTCGACAACCTGCTCGGCGCGAACGGCGCACTCGGTGGCTTGCTGGCCGACAGCCCGCTCGGCGGCCTCCTGGGCGGCGAAGACGGCCTGCTCGGCGGAGTGACCGACGGCGTGCTGGGTGACGACGGCCTGCTCGGTGGCTTGCTGGGCGAAGACGGCCTCGGCGGCGGCCTGCTGGGTGCAGACGGCCTGCTCGGCAACGACGGCCCGATCGGCGGTCTGCTGAATGGCGATCTGCTGGACGGCGTGCTCGGTGAGGATGGCATCGTCGGCGGCCTGCTCGGTGGTGATCTCCTGGGCGGTGACCTACTCGGAGGCGTGCTGGGTGAAGACGGCATCGTCGGCGGCTTGCTTGGTGGCGACCTCCTCGGCGGCGACCTGCTCGGCGGTGTGCTCGGCGAAGACGGCATCGTCGGTGGCCTGCTCGGTGGTGACCTCCTGGGCGGTGACCTGCTCGGCGGCGTCCTCGGCGAAGACGGCATCGTCGGCGGCCTGCTCGGTGGTGACCTCCTGGGTGGTGACCTGCTCGGCGGCGTCCTCGGCGAAGACGGCATCGTCGGCGGCCTGCTTGGTGGCGATCTCCTCGGCGGCGACCTGCTAGGCGGTGTGCTCGGCGAAGACGGCATCGTCGGCGGCCTGCTGGGTGGCGATCTCCTCGGCGGCGATCTGCTCGGTGGTGTGCTCGGCGAAGACGGCATCGTCGGTGGCCTGATCGGTGGTGACCTCCTGGGCGGTGACCTGCTCGGCGGCGTCCTTGGCGAAGAAGGCATCGTCGGCGGCCTGCTCGGTGGCGACCTCCTGGGTCAAGACGGCCTGGTCGGCAGCCTGCTCGGCAGCGAAGGCCTGCTCGGTGGTGTGGTCGCCAACATCCTCGACCCGGTGCTCGAAGTGGCCGGCGCCGCCGCCGAGACTCTGGAGCCCGTCGTGGCTGCCGTGTCCGAAGTGGCCCAACCGGTGACCGACATCCTGGCCGGCGCGGGCACCACGCTGTCGCCGGTGATCGACACGGTCGCAGGCCTGGTCGACACGGTGGAGCACGCCGCGCCGATCGTGACCGACGTCGTGACCCCGATCACCAGCCTGGTCGACCAGCTCGCCGGCAACAACAGCGTGCTGACGCCGGTCTCGAACATCCTGCACGGCCTGCTGGGCTGAGCACCGGAAACGCCACGGGGCAACCCATCACAAGAACGACAGCACAGGGACAGGCCGCAACCCGGCCTGTCCCGCAAAAAAGGACGATCAACATGAACAAGAATTTCCGGATACTCGCCACCCTCGCATTGGCCGCCAGCCTCGCCGCCTGCGGCACAGGCCCGAAGGACGGCCGCGAAGACGCCAAGTACTACTTCTCGAACAAGGCCGCGAGCAACGTCGCCAGGGTAGAAGCACCCCCGGCCGCGCCGATGCAGAACGGCCCGGTCGGCGTGCCGCGCATCGTGTACTTCGACTTCGACAAGTACAACATCCGTGCGCAGGACCGCAGCGTGGTCGAGGCGCATGCGAGCTACCTGCGCAACCGTCCCACGAGCCGCGTGGTGATCGAAGGCCACACCGACTCGCGCGGCGGGCGCGAATACAACCTGGCGCTGGGCCAGCGTCGCTCCGAAGCCGTGCAGCGCGCGCTCACGCAACTGGGCGTGCCGGCGGAGCGTGTCGAGGCGATCAGCTGGGGCATCGAGAAGCCCGCGTCGCCCGACAACACCGAGGAGGGCTATCAGCTCAATCGCCGAGCTGAATTCAGCTACCGCTGAAGCCGGAGAAACGCGACCCCTTGCGCAGCGCGAACAGGCCCCGGGCCGAATGATGTCCTTCTCCGAACAGCTCCATGCCTGCCACGAACGCCTGGGGTCGGTGTGTGCGGCGCTGCCGGCGCCCTATCCGGCCTTCACGCTGTTCTTCTCGGTCACCGATGGGTCGCAGCGCGCGCACGTGGTGCACGCGCGCGCGGCCGATTTCGAGACCGCCTGGCGCGAAGGCGCCGAAGCCGTCGCACGCCGGGTGCGCGACTGCGGCCTGGTCGCGCCGTGGCTGCGCATCGACTGGGTCGAGGGCGCGAGCCCGATGGGGTGGGGCCAGTTCAAGGCCCAGCTCGGCGCCGTCAAGCGCAACTACTTCCGTCTCGGCCTGGCCTTCGACAAGGACTTCGAGACCGCGTTCACCGAGCAGGAGCTCAACGCCAACGCGATGCTGAGCGGCGATTCGACCATCGCGCATGCGGTGGTGAACCCGCGTAATTTCGCGCTCTACGCCGAAGCGCGCTTTGCCCGTGCGCTTGCGCTCGACCTGCCCGCGGACCACCCGGTCTATCTGCTCGCGACCGTGGGCGTGTTCTGCCAGGCCGACGGCGTGGTGCACAAGCTCGTGGGCACGGGGCTCGATGCGGGACGCCGCCAGTCGCCGGCGCTCATGCCGGCGTCGGCGCTCGAGCTGGTGCGCAGCGGCGCGGCCTATCTTGCGCGCCAGGTGCAGGACGACGGGCTGTTCGTCTCCGGCTACTTCCCCTGCTTCGACCGCCGCATCCCGACCTACGACGCGATGCGCCATGCGAGCGTGGTGAGCGCCATGGTCGAGGCCTGGGAGCTCACGCGCGACGACAAGCTGCGCGCCGCGATCGACCGCGCGTTGCCGCCGCTCGCGAGCCGCTTCATCCGCGAATACAAGCTGGCCGACGGCCGCGAAGCCGCCTTCCTGGTCGACGGCGAAGAGATCACGCTCGGCGGCAACGCCGCGTGCATCCTCGCGCTGGTGGCGCACGGCGAGGCGATGGAGACGCGCCGCTGGCTGCCGCTGCTCGAAAAGCTCGCGCTAGGCATCGCCTCGCTGCAGGACCCTGCCACCGGCCGCTTCAACCACGTGCTGCACGCCGCCGACCTGCGCGTGAAGCAGGCCGCGCGCGCCGTCTACCACGAGGGCGAGGCGGTGTTCGGCCTCATGCGGCTTTATGGCCTTACGCGCGATCCGCGCTGGCTCGCGGTGGTCGAGAAGGCCTTCGACCATTTCATCGCCAGCCAGCACTGGCAAGCGCACGACCACTGGTTGAGCCGCTGCGTGAACGAGCTCACGCGCTGGAGCCCGCAGGAGCGCTACTTCCGCTTCGGCCTGCAGAACGTCGCGGGCTACCTCGACTTCGTGCTCGACCGCAAGACCACCTTTCCGACGCTGCTCGAGCTCATGCTGGCGGCGCAGCAGATGCTGCAGCGGCTCGAGGGCATGGCAGCCATGCGGCACCTGCTCGACGAGCTCGACAGCGAGAAGTTCTACCGCGCGCTCGAGTACCGCGCGCACTACCTGCAGAACGGTTTTTTCTGGCCCGAGATGGCGATGTACTTTCGCCGGCCGTCGCACATCGCCGGCGCATTCTTCGTGCGTCACCATGCGTTTCGCGTGCGCATCGACGACGTGGCGCAGTACATGTCGGGCTTCGTGGCGTATCACCGCTATCTGCTCGAGCGGCCGGTGGTGCCAGGTGCGGGCAGCGCCAGGGACGACGGCGCCGAATGGACCGCCGACGAGATGGCGCGCGTGACCGGCGGCGACTGGGTGGTGCGGCCCGACGACGGCTGGCGCGCCACTGGTGTGACGCAACGCTCGTTCCTGCGCAAGGGCCGCGTGGTGTTCGAGCACCAGGCGCGCCCCTCGAAGGCGCCGCTGGCCGCCGTGATCCTCAAGGGCGTGCTGCAGCCCGCGGCCGCCGTGCTGTGCACCGATGCCTCGGCGCACCTCGACAAGCGCGTGCCGGTGCTGCAGGTGCAGAACGTGCCGCAGGCGGTGCTGGCGCTGGGCGCGCATGCGCGCACCGAGTTCGCCGGCCGTGTCTGCGGCGTGGTGGGCAGCGGCGCGGCCAGCAGCACGGTTGCGGCGATGCTGGCCGACGCCCTGGGCGTCTGGGGCGAGGTCGGCCGGCCCGAAGGCAATGTGAGCCTGCCCTCGGGCATGGCCTGGAACCTCACCTGCATGCCGCGGCGCGCCGCCTACTGGGTGCTGGAGATGGGTTCGCCGAACCTGCCTGCGCTGACCGAGCTGGTGCGCCCGATGCTGGCGGTGGTCACCGGGCTGTCGGCCTCTGCGCAGAAGCGCCGCGGCCCTTCGGAAGCGGCCGCGCGGCAGGACAGCCGCATCTTCGAGGGCATGGCGCCCGGCGACACCGCGGTGCTCAACCGCGACATCCCCGAGTTCGCAGCCTTCGCCGAAGCGGCCATGGCGCACCAGCTCCAGATCGTGAGCTATGGCGAGCACCAGGACGCCGACCTGCGGCTTTTGGCTTTCGACCACGGCGAGGCGCAGGTTGCGGTGCTCGGCGAGCCGTTCCAGCTGCGGCTCAACGCGCCGGGGCGCCACATGGGCCTGAGCGCGGTGGCCACGCTGGCGGCGCTGCATGCGATGCGGCTCAAGCTCGCGGCCGCCGTGGAGCCGCTTGCCGCATTCGAGCCCTCCGGCGCGCGCGGCGCGCTGCACACCATCCACATCGGTGGCGGCAGCTTCAAGCTGATCGACGAGACCTACGACGCCAACCCGAGTTCGATGCGCGCTGCGCTCGAACTGCTGTCGCAGGCGCCCTGCGAGCCCGCGCGCCGCGTGGCGATCCTCGGCGACATGCAGGAGCTCGGCCCCGCCGCGCAACGCCACCACCTCGACCTCGAGCCCGAGCTGCTCGCCTCGCAACCCGACCGCGTGCTGCTGTGCGGACCGCTGATGCGCGCGCTGCATGCGCGCATCAGCACCAAGGTCCGCTCGCACTGGTTCGTCGACGTGGCCGATCTGTCGACCGCACTCGGGGGCCTGCTGCAGCCGGGCGACTGGGTGCTGGCCAAGAGTTCCCCCGGGGTCGGCCTCTCGCGCCTTGCCCGGGTCCTGAAAGCACTGCCATGAAACCCAGCCTCTCCCTTCCCCTTTCCGCCCAGGCTTCGCCCGCGACCCCGCGCCGCTGGTGGCTCGGATGGTTTCAGCTTTTTTGCGCCTGGTTGCTGTGCATGTTGCTGTGTGCCAACGTCGCGCTCGTGCTCGCGCAGGACCAGCCGCTGCAGGAGCCCGAGCGCCCGGTGGCCCGCAAGCCCGCGGATTGCGCGCTTCACGGTGACGCGACCGCGATGACCGCGCCGCCCACGCTGCGCGAAGCGCTCCGATGCAGCGGTGCGTAAACGAAAACTTCGCTGTAACAACTGGGTAACAGTTGATAATGACGCAGGCGTCATTGCCGCACGGATCGGCCTTTTCCCATGATCAAGTTTCTTCTGCCCAGCCAGCTGCTGGCCGACCCGCCGGAGGAGGCTGGCGCGAGCCCTTATGCGGGCGCGTTGCACAAGGCGTTTCGCGATGCCTATCCGCTGGTCAAGAGCGCGGCCTGGCGCTCACTGCCGATCAGCCTGTTCGGCCTGCTGCCGTCGATCTTCCTGCTGCAGGTGTATGACCGCGTGTTGTCGCGCAGCGGTGTCTCGACGCTGGCCGCACTGGTCTGCGGCATCCTGTTCTTCCTGTGCATCGAGTTCTGGCTGCGCATGCGGCGCTCGCGCCTGCTGCGCAATGCCGGCGCGATCATCGACCACGGCGTTTCGGGGGCGCTGCTGCACTCGATGCTGAACCGCCCGCTGCGCGCGCTCGAGGCGCGCCCGGCCTCGGTGTGGCACCAGTTCTTCCGCGACGTGGCCTCGGTGCGCGGCACGGTCACGGGTGGCCTGGCGCAATCGATCTTCGACCTGCCGATGGCGGTGTTCGCGCTGGCGGTGATCGGCATCGTGGCACTGCCGGTGCTGCCGGTGGTGGTGCTGTTCCTCGGCATCATGGCTTTCCTGGCCTGGTGGTGGGCCGATGAGGTGCGCACCGGCCGCGTCGAGGAAGTGCAGCGCGGCCGCGGCCTCGACCGCATGACCGCCGAGATCTGCAACGCGCGCGAAACGCTCAAGACGCAGGCCAACGACGGACCCACCGTCGAGATGTGGCGCCAGACCTACAACGACTGGCTCGGCGAGAGCTTCAGCAAGAACGGCCAGATCGAGACCGCGCGCGACGGCACCACGGTGCTGCTGACGGTGTTCTCGGTGATCATCGTCACGGTGGGCGCGATCTCGGTCATGGAGCAGTGGATGACCGTGGGCGGCCTCGTCGCTTCGAACATGCTGGCGCTGAAGGCGCTGCAGCCGGTGGCGGGACTGGTCTCGAGCTGGCGCTCGCTGGCGGCCGCCAAGGAAGCCGCCAAGCGGCTCGAGAAGGTGCTCGGCGAGCCGGTCGAGAAGCCGCCGTCGGGCATGACTCTGCCACAGCCGCTCGGCCGCGTGACGCTGAAAGACGTGAGCTTCAGCTTCAGCGCCGAGGCGCACAAGCCGGTGCTCGAGAACGTCGACCTCGACATCGGTCCAGGCGGGCTGCACGTGATCGTCGGTCGCAACGGCGCTGGCAAGTCGACGCTGGTCAAGCTGCTCTCCGGCTTGTACACGCCCACGCGCGGCGTCATCAGCATCGGCGAGTACGACCTGTCGCAGTTCGGCCGCGAAGAGCTGTCGCGCTGGATCAGCTATCTGTCGCAGGAGGTCTACTGGTTCGGCGGGCCGCTGATCGACACCATGCGCCGCACCGCGCCGGGCCAGAGCGACGAGCAGGTGGTGGCCGCCTGCAAGCTTTCCGGCGCGCACGACTTCATCTCGCGGCTGCCCGACGGCTACCGCACCGTGGTGGGTGAGGGCGGCGTGGGCTTCTCGGTCGGCGAGCGGCGCAAGCTCGCGCTGGCCATGAGCTTCCTGCGCAAGCCTTCGGTGCTGGTGCTCGACGAGCCGAGCAACGACCTCGACTTTCAGAGCGAGCGCACGCTGCTCGCCACGCTGCTGGCGGTGGCCAAGGTGCGCACCGTGGTGGTGGTGACGCATTCGCTGCGCATCGTGTCGGCCGCAACCACGGTCTACCACGTGACGGGGCAGGGCAATGTCGAGCAGGGAACGGCGGCCGTCATGGTGCCGAAGCTCTTCGGCGTGAAGAAGGCGCTGGTGGCGCTGGGCGATGGCGGTGCGGGCGACGACGAGGCCGCGCAGGGCGCCGGCGCCAGCCGCTCCATGGCCTGAGCGAACGAACGAACGAAGAACGACCGATCGACGCGTATGTGGGGACCGAATTGAAATCAGATTTGCCGCAGATCCTCCAGGAAGAGGAAAGCAAGCGCTCGGCGCAGACGTCGCCCAGCGGCCGGCGGCGCCAATGGCTGATCGGCGGCGCGGTGGCGCTGCTGGCCGTGGTGGGGCTGGGCTTTCCGATGGAGACGGTGGTGGTGGCGCCGGGGCGGGTGATTCCGTCCGACCGGGTCAAGTCGATCCAGCATCTCGAAGGCGGCATCGTCAGCGAGGTGATGGTGAAGGAAGGCGACCGCGTGCAGCAGGGCCAGTCGCTGGTCGAGATCGACCTGGGCGGCAGCGGCCTGAACTTCGAGGAGCTCTCCGCGCGCCATGCGTCCACGCAGGCCACGCGCATTCGGCTCACGGCCGAGAGCCGGGGCCAGCCGCTGCGGCGCGACAGCTTTGCCGCCGACATCGACGCCAGCGTGCTCGACGGCGAGGTTGGCGCCTATGAAGCACGCTCGCTCGAGCAGCGCGGCGTGATGGCCGGCGCGGTGTCGGGGCTGGAGCAGGCGCGCAGCAAGCTGCTCGAGCAGCAGGCCAAGGTCAAGGGCCTGAACGACCGGCTGGCGCTGATGCAGAAGGAACTCGAGATCTCCGAGCAGCTGCTCAGCGAGAAGCTCGTGGGTCAGGTCGAGGTGCTCGAGAAGCGCCGTCAGGTCGAGGGCGTGCGCAGCGAACTCGCGGTGGCGCGCCAGGGTTCGGTCTCGGCCGGCGCCGCCATCGCCGAGGCCCAGGCCAAGATGGCCGAGGCCGAAGGCCGCTTCCGCCGCCGCGCATCCGACGAACTGGCCACGGTGGAGCGCCAGTTCGCGAGTCTCAGCGAAGACCTCGCGCGGGCCCGCACGCAGCGCTCGCGCACCACCGTGAAGGCGCCCGCCGACGGCATCATCAAGGGCCTGCGCAGCGCGAGCCCGGGCTGGGTCATCAAGCCCGGCGAGGCGATCATGGAAGTGGTGCCCGACAAGGACGAGGTCATGATCGAGGCGCGCCTGAACCCGAACGACCGCGGTTTCGTCGAGATCGGCCAGGGTGCTCGCGTAAAGATCACGGCCTACGACTACCTGCGCTACGGCGCGGTCGAAGGCAAGGTCACGCTGGTGGCGGCCGACGCCGATCGCGACCCGGCCGTCGCCAACTCGGCACCCTACTACCGCATCCTGGTCGGCACCGAGCAGACCTTCGTCGGGCAGAAGGAAAATCGCGTCACCGCCGGCATGGAGGCGGAGGTCGACCTGAAGGTGGGCACCGATCCGTTCATCTGGTACATCCTTCGCCCGGTGCTCAAGCTGCGACGCGAAGCGTTCCGCGAACCATGAGCGCGACGACCGATACAGGCCGGCGCCGAACCACGGGCACCGGCGTCCTCTGCGCGGCGCTGTGCGCCGGCCTCTTGCTGCCGCCCGAAGCCGCGCTGGCGCAGGAGGCATCGCCGCAGCTAGCGGCTGCGCGCCGCCTTTCGTCGCCATCGCTCGGCGCCGCGAGCTCCGTGCAGCGCGTGAAGCAGGCACTGCTCACGCTGTCGCAGGAATTTCCCGAGGTGCAGACGGCGCAGGCCGCTGCCAACACCAGCGGCTTCGGCGTGGAGACGGCGAAGAAGGCGCGCTATCCGCGGTTCAAGATGGGCACCGCTTCGGGCAGCTACAACAGCGGCGCTGCCAATGCCAGCTCGGAGAACTACACCGTGCTGACCGCCGAGGCGCGCGTGAGCCTGATCGACGGCGGTGCCATGAACGCCGCCGTACGCGCCGCCGAGGCGGGCAACCAGGCCGACGAGGACGCTGTCGTCACCACCTCGCAGAAGGTGGTGCTGGACGCGCTCACCGCCTATTTGCAGGTGCAGCGCTTCGACCTGAAGAAGCAGATCGCGCGCAAGTCCACCGAGGTGGTGGCCGAGCTCTCGCGCGTCGAGTCGCGGCGCGTCGCGCTCGGCGCGACGGGCGAGAACGACCTGAACATGGCGGCCTCGCGCCGCGCCGCCGTGGCTGCGCGCGAGGCGGACTTCGAGGCCCAGCGCGACGAGGCGCTGGCCAAGTTCAACACCTACTTCCGCTTCACGCCCGAGCCTTCGTCGCTGCCCGTGCTCGCCGCGCCCGCGGGTTGGCGCATCGTGTCGCGCGACGAGGCCCTGCGCCGTGCCGAGGAGCGCAGCACCGAGATCGCCGAGGCCAAGGGCCGCGTCGCGCGCGCGCAGGCGCTGGTCGAGCAGCAGGAAGCCAGCATCTGGCCGACGGTGGACGCGGTGGTCGTCAAGAGCAAGGACCCGCGCGGCGTCTCGCCGCAAGACCCGACGCGCGCGGCCTTCGAGCTCAACTGGAATTTCGGCAACGGCTTCGACCGGCAGATGAAGTTGAAGTCTGCGCTCGCCGAGGTCGCCAACCAGGAAGCCAAGCTCGAAGGCGTGCGGCTGAACCTGCTCGAACTCACGTCGGCCTCGTGGTCGCGCACCGTCTCGGGCCGCGAACGCGAACGCCAGCTCATGGAGGCCGTCAATGCATCGGGCCAGTCGTTCCGCGGCCGGCGCCGGCTGATGGAGTTCGGCCGCGAGACCCTGCCCGCCGTGCTCGACGCGCAGCTCGACTACTACACCCTGCTGTTCGACTATGTCGACTCTGTGTTCGACCTGCGCATCACCGAACTGCGCCTGGCGCGCACCGTGGGTGAACTGCGCATCGACCCCGAAGCCGGCAACAACTGGATCGACCGCATCTTCGGCCCGCCGACACGCCCGGTGTTGAGCGACGACGGCATGCTCGCCATGCTGTGCATCGCGAGCAATGCGGCCTGTGCGAACGAGGCGGTGGTCGACCGGAGCGAGAGCGCAGCGGCCTCCGCCCCCGCGCTGCGCAGCACGCCAAGAATGCCTGCCCGCTGATCCTCGGGCGAGCGCGGAGCGGGCCCCTTCGGGGGCGCGCTGCTAAGTCTCTTCGGGGATACCGGGCTCGCCGTCGAGAATTTGATATTTGCGCATCTTCTCCCACAGCACCTTGCGGCTGATGCCCAGGTGCTGCGCCGTGTCCTGGCGCTTCCAGTCGTTGGTCTCGAGCGCCGCGATGATGCGGTTGCGCTCGCTGCTGTTCCAGCCCCGGCGCTCGCCGCTGCCGTCGAGCGCCACGCCGTTGCTGCTGCCGCCGCCCATGCCGCCGCCGCCATTCGCGGCCAACATCGCCGGCGTCGGCGTGCCGCGCGTGAGCGCGATCGCACGCTGGATCAGGTTCTGGTCCCATCCGCGCATCTGCCGCGCGATCACGCCCACGCGCTCGGCGAGGTTGCGCAACTGCCGCACGTTGCCCGGAAAGTAGATCTCGGCGACCGCATCGCAGAGCCAGTGCGGCGTCTCGCCCAGGGTCTCAAGGTCGTCGCCTAGCACGTTGCGCAACAGCGCCTTGAAGATCGCGATCTTGTCGATTTCGCCGCGCTCCTCGAGGCTCGGCACATGCAGCTCGATCACCGCGAGGCGATAGAACAGGTCGGCGCGGAATTCGCCGCTTGCCACCATTTCGCGCAGGTTGCGGTTGGTGGCGGCCACGAGCCGGAAGTCGACCCGGATCGGTGCGGTCGCGCCCAGCCGCGTGACGGTGTTGTCCTCGAGCACGCGCAGCAGCTTGACCTGCTGGTACTTCGGCAGGTCACCGATCTCGTCGAGGAACAGCGTGCCGCCCGTGGCCTGCTCGAAATAGCCGCGGTGCGCATGCACGGCGCCGGTGAACGAGCCCTTGGTGTGGCCGAAGAAGAGCGATTCGAACAACCCGTCGGGAATCGCGCCGCAGTTCACCGCCACGAACGCGCCCTTGCCGTAGTTCTCATGCCCGAGGTGCAGCTGCTGCGCGATGCGCTCCTTGCCCACGCCCGTCTCGCCGCGCACCAGCACGCTGTGGTTGCAGTTGGAAAAGGCGTTCACTTCGGCGAGCAGCGACTGCATGGCCTCCGAATGCGCCACCAGCTCGTCGGGCGGCTGCGGCGCCACGTCGCGCGCGCGTAGCTGCCGCACGAGCTTCGCGACCATCGTGCGCAGCTCCGCGCAGGTGAAGTCGTAGGGCAGCACGTGCAGGTACTCGGGCGGATACGTGCGCGAGTCGCGCTCGCGCGCGGCCGCCGCGACCCAGATCACGGGCATGCCCTGCAGCCGCTCGGTCGCATGCGCGAGCCCACCGTTGTCGATGACCGTCACGCTCAGGATCGCCACGGAGGGCCGCAGCGCCGTGCCGCGGTCCTGCGGCGGCGGCGGCATGCCGTCGGCCCGGATCACCTCGACGTCGAAGCTCGCCATGCAGCGCGCGATGCGGTCGAGGATGTCGGCCTTGCCTTCCCAGACAAAGAGGTCGAGTTCGTCGAAGTTGGTGGCTGCGCTATTCATCGGAAAAATTCAATACACCAGCTTGGCGTTGCGGCATCCGAGAGATTGCAGGTGCACGTCGGTGCGACCGAGCTCGAGGCCCAGCGTGTCGCCCAGCAGGTTGGAAATGAGGCTGCCAACCGAATCGAGGATGGGCTGCAGCAGCTGAAGGAGAGGGCCGAGGACTGAAGAGAGGAGGGGAGTGCCGCTATCGCCCTTGCCCAGGCCCAGCAGGTTGGATACCAGATCGACCAAGCCGTTGAGGATGCCGCTGATAAGGCCATCCTGAGCGCGCGACTGGAGGGACTCGATCAACCGAGTGCGAATGCACGTGGCCGATGACCCGCAAAGCGTTACTTTGGCAGCCCATTCCTCTGGCATCGTCACCGTGCCGAGACCCAGCAGGCCGCCGGGCCTGTCCCAGGTCAGTTGATCGGTAGTGAGCGCGGCCTTGATCGCGTTCACATTGGTGCTGCCCGCCTTCGCGAGGTAGTAGTCCGCCAGCTTCGTTGCGATCTCGAGGTTGGGCGCCCGGTTCGCCGGCGTGTCGTCCGAGCCGGTGTTGCCGCCCAGAAGCAGCTTGAGCAGCTGGTCGAGCAGCGACTTGACCGTGCTACCGATCTCCAGCGGATTGCGGGTCGTGGTCCGGGTCTCGCCGACCGCGAGCGTGATGTCCTGGTTGTGGGCAAGGGCAGGAATGGCCACCTTGCCGCTCAGCAGATCGATGCCGAGCACCTGAACCATGGGCATTGTCTCGAGATCCGTGGTGCATACATCGGATTTCGACCACAGTGCAGCGGGGTTGATCTTGCCGATACAGGCATTCAGGATGGGTGCAGCGACATGGATCGTCGCTTGCGGCGGCGTGGCATTGCAGTCGATCGCGTCCAGTCGACCTTGCGCATTCACGACATCGATCGCGATCGGGAGGTCTATCTTCGTTCCCAAGGCGCCAAGCAGGCCCCCCAATGCCGATTCGCCTGTCTTGATGTTCAGCGACACCCGGACCTGCGAGTTGTAGGCCTTCGTGCCGACGGGACCGATACCGATAGACGGTGGTTCGATGATGCGCGACTGGAGCGTGACGCCGAGTGCAGGCAATCCTGCATTCAGGTTCACTGCATGATCCGTAGTGCCGATGCCAACCGCCGTGGTGACTAGGTCGAGCGCATCGAGCTTGACGTCGAGCGCGGACCCCGAGGTCGGCGCGGTGATGTGGGCAAACAGGCCTCGGGCGCTGCCGGCGGTTTCGGTTCCGAGTTGGATGTCCAGCTTCTCGGCTGCTACGTCGACACCCAGCAGGGAGTTCACGAGGCGCGCATTCGCCGACAGAAGGCCGCTCTGCCCCGCCACCGTGGCAACCGCGTCGAGCAGACGGCCGAGCGTGACCTTCTCCGCCGCAAGCAGTGCGTTGAGTCCGGCCACTGTCAGGTCGGTGGTTACAGGGATTCCCAGTTCCGCCAGCAGTCCGCCCGGTGTGATCTTGACGCCGGCCAGTCCCGAGTAGCAGCCGATGCAGGTTGCGGAAGGATCGGCGCCCACGAATTTCAGCACCGAGACCAGCGCGGCGTCAGGGTTGATGTCGACGAGCTTAGAACCCACGCTGAACACGGCCAGCGGGTCGTCCTTGGCGGCGAGCGCATGGACGGTCACGGTGCGCACGGCGTTGCCAGGCAACGACGGAAACAGCAGCGAGGGGCGCCCGACGATGGTGACCGAGAGTGCATTGATCTCGTCGGACCCGCTGAGGCTGGTGCTGAAATGCGGTGCCGCGGTGTACTTCGCGGGATTCCACACACCGCATGTCGCGGTGAGGTCGTACTGCGATGCGAGGAACGGAAGGTTCTGTGCCGCGTTGGCCGACGCTGCCGCCGTGGCCGCCGTGCAGTTGATCGGCTTCAGTGCCTGCGTCCCCGCGAGTGCCGCGAGGTCGGCCGCTTTCTGGAGCTCTCGCTTCATGTAGAACAGGTAGCCGAGTTCCGTGCCGATCAGCACAACGAGCACGAGGGACAGCGCGATGACGGCGTTGATTACCACCGAGCCGCCTTGCCCCCGACGGCTGCGGGACGAAACGGCAACCGAGCGGGTCGGGGCGGCATCATGGAACGCGCGGTTCATGTTGTCGCTCCTTCAGGACGGGATCGTGGCGATTGCACGGCTTTGCAGGATGTCCGGCATCCAGCGACTGGTGTCGAGCACCGGAAGCGTTGGAAGCAGGCGGTTGGCACTGTAGGCATAGCTCACCGTCACGGTCGCAGTTGTGAAAGGGCCGCCGTCAGTTGCGCCGTCGAGCGCCACGGTGATGGTGCTGTTCGCGGAAATCCAGGCGGTCTTGCTCGATATGGTGGCTGGCGTGACAAGCGCGGCGGCGAGCGACTCGTGCACGGCGGCCTTGATTCGTGCGTCGTTCGCAGCTAGCGGGGGCGACAGCATCATGGGAACGGCGCGCGCCCCATCCTCGGCTGCACGCGAGACCACCTGCTGCGTGTAGAACACGGCTCCGAAGGTCGCGATGCCGTAGATGAGGAAGAACATCGCCATGAAGACGAACGAGAACTCGATCGCTGCGATGCCGCGTTGCAAGTGCCGGGCGCCTGGTGCTTTTCTCATAGCGATTTCCCGTCGAGCAACATGCTGGCCTGTCCCACGAGGCTGTCCGGCACGGCGAACAGCGGCAGGGGCGGAAGTGCGGTCCGGATGTTGGTGACGGTCACGGTGACGATCACCTGGCAGCGGTAGTCCCAGCTCATGCCGCACTTCGGCGTGATGCAGTTGGTTGCACCGCCTGCCAGCATCTGGCATCGCTGGGCAACGATGACCGGTTCCGACGGAAGCGTGAGCTTTGGCATCTGGGCCTTGGCCACGTTCTCGGCCTCCGACTTGCGATTCGTCCAACTGGTCTGGTAGCGCAGCGCGGCCCGCGCCCCATCTTCGGCAGCGTTCTGCAGGCCGAAGCGCAGCGTGAACACGATGCCGTAGCAGATCAGCGCGTAGAGCAGCGTGAACGAGACGATGAACACCACGGAGAACTCGACCGCGTACGTTCCGCGCTGGCGGCGACTGGCAAAGGCGGGGCGGCAAGGCGTCTTCATGACGGGCTTCGATGGTGACTGTGGTCAGCGGCGGTTGCTACTTGCCGGTGGTCTTCTTCACCGACGAGTTCAGGTACTCCGGAATCGGATGCTCGAAGCTCTTCAGGTAGCGCTCGTAGCTGCGATGGGCCACCGGCCCCGCAATCGGCCGCGGCGTGGCAGACGCGATCTCGCCCGAGCGCTGCAGCGCAAGCAGCATGTCCGTGGCATCGCCCACGCGCAACGGCGGCAACGCGATGTCTTCGTCGGCGTGTTCCTCGACGTATTCCATGGGCTGTGCGTCCTCCTCGACCAGCGGTGTCGCGGCCTTGGCTTCCTCGGCGCGGACCTGCCCGGCCATGAACGTCAGTGCAGCCACCAGGGCGAGCGCGGATGCCTGCAGCACCCGCAACGGCAGTGCGAACGGGCGGCGGAAAAGAGCTTGCGGCTTCATGGGGAGTTACCTTTGGAGGTCGAGCCGGCGCGCGGCCGGAGGGTGGATTGGGACGCCCTGAGCGTCAGCGGTACGGCGCGGTCGTCGAGCAGCGGGCCGCCGGCGGCGGGTGGCGCGGCGAGCGCGGCGGCGGGCGATGAGGTCGCCACGAGCTGCCGCGCGGCATCGCGGATAGCCGCCCGCGTGGCGGGCGGCGTCTTGTTGGCGTCCATCAGCGCGGTAGCCTGCTCGCTCTGCTGCGTGGCCTCGAGGTACATCGCGAGATTCGCCTGCGCCTGCGGGTTGTCGGGCTTGAGCTGCAGCGCCTGCATCAACGGCAGCCGCGCTTCGTCGATCAGTCCAGCTCGCAGGCTCGCATAGCCCAGGTCGTTGAGCAGCAGCGCGTCGGTAGGGTTGCGCTCGCGCGCCTGCCTGAGCATGCGCACGGCCTCGGCATAGTCGCCGCGCGCACCCGCAAGCAGCCCCAGGCCGCGGTACCCGGCCGCGGCGAGTGGGGTACCGAGCAGGCGGCGGTAGGCGGTTTCGCTCTGTGCGGCCTGGCCCGCATGGCGCAGCGCTTCGGCGCGCGTGCGCGTCGACTCGGCCGACGTGCCCCAGCGCTGTTCGAGTGCGTCGATGTGCGCGAGTGAAGCGAACCACAGGCCTTCCTGCTGCATCTGCTCGACGAGCTTCAGGTAGGTGGCCTGCGTGTCGATGTTGCTCCCTGCGCGCGCGCTCAGGCCTTCCTCGGCGGCCTGCCGCTGCTGGGCCTCCGCGACCGCGGGATAGGCGTCCTTCGGTCCTGCGCAGCCCGCGGCGGCGAGCACTGATGCGATCGCAAGGGCGACGACTGCCGGCCGGCGGCCGAAGGAGAGAAGTGCGGGGCGATCGGTCATTTGGCGAGGGCTCCGAGCGAACGAAAGACGGCGAGGAAACCCGGGCCCGCGGTCACGATGACCAGCGCTGGCAGCAGCGTTATCACCATGACGCCGGTCATCTTGACGGTGATCTTGCCGATGCGTGCTTTCATCTCGGCGCGGCGGTGTTCGCGCAGGCGGTCGCTGTACTGGCGCAGCGGCTCCTGCACCGCGCCGCCATGGCGGTCGACCTGCACGAGCAGCGCAACCAGGCCTGCGAGGTTGTCGTTCTTGTGCAGCGTGGCAAGGCGCTGCAGCGAATGCTCGCGCGTGCGGCCCTGGCTGTACTGCCGGTTGGCAATGGCGAGTTCATGGCCCAGTACGCGCAGCACGTGCGAGAAATCCGCCGCCATGATCTGCAGGCTCTGGTCGAGGCTCAGGCCGACGCCCTGCAGCAGCCGAAGCAGGTCGACGAAGAGCGGCAGTTCGTGCGCCACCCTTTCGCGCCGCGCGGCCGCCTGACGGGCCAGCAGCCATTTCGGCGCCATGAACCCGAGCATGAAGGCACCCGCGAGCACCGCGATGACATGACGCTGCGGCTGGCCGGCCGCCCAGAGCGAATACGCCGCCAGCGGCAGCAGCAGGGCGAGCAGCACGCGCAGCACAAGGAAGATGAGCTGTGCGCGCAGCGAAGGGAAGCCGCACTGGTCGATGAGGTTGCGATCCTCGTTCGCCACCAGCACGCGACCGAGCCTCGTATCGAGCCAGTGGAAAGGCAGTTCGACGTCGGCGGAAGGCGCCGCGTCCTGCACGGGAGCGGCCGTAGCCGGTGTTTCTTCGGCACCACGTCGAATGGCCCGGCCCAGCACGGCGCCGCGGCGCGCGCGCCGAAGTTCGCCGCCGATCAGAAGGCCGGCCATGGCGAGCAGCCCCAACGCCAGGAGCGCCAGGCTCAGGATGCCGAGTTGGGCGGGCGTGAAGCTTGCGGCGCTCATGCGAACCTCGCCAGGCGGTAGAGCAGGAACGCGCCGGTGGCCTGCAGCGCCAGAGCGCCGAACACCATGTATTGGCCGGTGGCGTCCTGCCACATGCGCAGAAAGTAGGAGGGATTGAGCATGATGATCATCGAGCCCACGCCGACCGGCAGCAGCCCGAGGATCCAGGCCGAGAGGCGGGTCTCGGCCGAGAGCGCCACGAGTTCGTGCTCGGCCTGCTCGCGGTCGCGCATGAAGTTGCCCACGCGCTCGAGCAGCAGGTCGGCGCGGCCGCCATAGCGCACGCCCAGTCCCAGGATCGAGGCCAGCAGGAACAGCTCTTCCACCCGCACGCGCGTGGCCATCTGGTGCAGCGCGCGGTCGAGGTCGACGCCCGCGCGCACCAGTCCGGCGGTGCGCTCGAGGTAGCCGCGCAACGGCGCCCGCGTCGACGCGATGCCGAGCTGGAATGCCGCCTGCGTGGAGTTGCCGATGGTGATCAGCCGCACCATCGCATCGATGAACGCCGGCAACTGGCTCACGAGTTGACGGCGGAACTTCTGCAGCCGCAGCCACAGCGCGAAAGTGGCGAGCAGCACGAGGAAAAGCAACGAACCGAGGCCGGCAGGCCAGCCGCCGAGCAGGGCCGCCAGCACGGTGAGCATCGCAATGGCGACAGCCCCCAGGGCGAGCACGCGCGTGGCGACCACGCCCTCGGTCCATTCGGGCAGCAGTGCTTCGAGGCGGTTCCTGCGCGGCGCCTGCACCTGCTCGGCCGCGGCCGACGCGGCCCAGGGGTCGGACAGCGGCACCGGGGCGGCACCGGCACTGGCGCCGCCTGCGGACAGCGGCTCCGTCCGCCCTGTGGCGGGCACCAGGTCGTCGGCCGAGAAGCTGGCATCGATGCGCTGCTTCAGATGCTCGCCGGCCAGGCGCCTGGCCTGCCGGGTCGCGGCCCAGTGCCACAGCAGCAGCCCCGCGGCTGCCATCAGCAGCGCGATGCAGGCGACCGTGAGCAGGCCTTCATGCACGGCGGTCTCCCGAGCCCCGCGAGAGCGTCTGGCGAAAGCGCGTGATCTTGGGCGAGTGCGGCGCGATGCCGAGCGACACCCAGCGGTCGCGCTCTTCGCCGTCGGGCGACACGACGGGTTCGTAGCGGTACAGCTCCTGCATCGCCACCACGTTGTCGTTCACGCCGGTGACCTCGCTGAGCGAGAGGATGCGCCGCTGCCCGCCCGAAAGACGGCCGATCTGCACGATGAAGTCGATGGCGTTGGCGATCTGCCGGCGCAGGCTGGTCTCGCTGCCCTGGTAGCCCGCAAAGCCCGCAAGCATCTCGAGCCGGTAGAGGCATTCGCGCGGCGAGCTCGCATGGATGGTGCCCATCGAGCCTTCATGCCCGGTGTTCATGGCCTGCATCATCTCGATGACTTCGGCGCCGCGCACCTCGCCCACGATGATCCGGTCGGGCCGCATGCGCAGACTGTTACGCAGCAGATCGCGGATCGACACCACGCCGGTGCCGTCGAAGCCGCCCGGTCGGCTTTCGAGGCGCACCACGTGGGTATGGCCGAGCGAGAGCTCGGCCGTGTCCTCGATGGTAATGACGCGCTCGGTCGGTGGGATGTAGCTCGCGAGCGCATTGAGCAGCGAGGTCTTTCCCGAGCTGGTGCCGCCGCTCACAAGGATGTTGCAGCGCGCGCGCACCGCGATCTCGAGCAGCTGCGCCATGCCCGCGTCGAAGGTGCCGAGCTTCACCAGGTCGGCCGGCGTGAGCGGCTCCTTGCGGAACTTGCGGATCGAGACCGAGAGCCCGTCGATCGCGAGCGGCTCGATGATGACGTTGATGCGGCCGCCGTCGGGCAGGCGCGCATCCACCATCGGATTGGCCTCGTCGAGCCGGCGACCCAGCGGCGCGAGGATGCGCCGCACGATGCGCATCACGTGCTCCGAGTCGGCAAAGCGCAGTGTCTCGCGTTCGAGGATACCGTGTCGCGACACGTAGACGTTCTGGTAGCCGTTGATCAGGATGTCCTCGACGCCCGGATCGTTGAGCAGGTCTTCCAGTGGCCCGAAGCCCGCGAGCTCCTTGGTCAGCGCATCGGAGATGAGCTGCATCTCGCGGTCGTTGATCGGCACGCGGCGCAGGCGCACGAAGCTGTCGACCTCGAGCTCGACGAACTGCTGGATCGACGCGCGTGACCAGCGGCCGAACTCCGCGCCGAGTTCCTCGATGCGGCTCAGCAGGTGGTCATGGGTCCAGCTCTTGATGTCCTGGAACTGCTGCGAGTTGATGAATGCCTGGTCGTCGTCGGCAAATTCGATTTCGTTGGACATAAGGCTCAACCTTGGTTTGAACTCTTCCAGAAGCCGGTCAGCTGCGACTTGAGCGCAGTCCAGCCTGGATCCTTGGGCGGTGGTTGGCCGATGGCCGGCATGTATTGCTGGACCAGGCTTCGCGCGAGGCCGATCACGGCCTGCGAATAGGGGTCGTTGCGCGCGGTGCGCACCAGCATCTCGCCACGGCTGGCGGCCGCGAGAAGTGGTGTGCTGCGTGCAGGCAGCACGTGACCGAGCGGCAGCTCGAGGCGCTCGGCAATGTCCTTGGCCGCGAGCCCGACATGCTTGTCGAACTTGTTGACCACGAGCCCCAGCCGCCCCATGTCGACGCTGCGCGCACGCAGCTCCTTGAGCAGGGTGGCGGTGGAGACGATGGCGCCGATGCTCTGGTCGCAGACCACCCAGGTCTGCTGGGCCTCGCGGATCGTCTGCGCCATGAAGTCGACGGTCGAGAAGCCGCCGAGGTCGGCAACCTGAAAATCGAAGAAGTCCGCGAGCCGCCGGATGAGCGCCACCGAGTCGGCATGCGAGATCTCGCGCACCTGCGCAAGGCTCGCCGGCAGCGGTAGCACCGCGACGCCGCTCGCATGGTGTGCCACGGCGGTGTGCAACAGCGTCTGGTCGAGCCGCCGTAGATTGCGCACGCCATCGACGAAGCTGAAGCCGCTCTGCGTGTCGAGGTAGAGCAGCCCGTCGCGCGCCGGCAGGCCCAGGTCGAGCAGCGCCACGCCCTGCCGCAGCGCGCGCCCGGTCGGTCGCGCCGGAGGTTGCGCCAACTGCTCGTGCAGCGCGAGCGAAAGGCTCGCGGCCAGCGTGGTCACGCCGAGCCCCGCGCGTGCGCCGAGCAGCGCCACGGTGCAGCCGCGCAGGCCGCCCTGCATGCTCGCGCGCTTGCCCATCAGCGTGCGCAGCGTGCTCACGGCCTCGACAGGCGGGGCCGACATGTCGATGAAGTCGTCCACGCCGGCGCGCAATGCGGCGAGCATGGCGGCCGGTTCGGCAGATTCGCCGGCCGCAAGCACCGGCAGCGCGGGCCAGTCCCGCTTCAGGCGCTCGTGGAGCTGGCTGGCCGCCGCGAGCTGGTCGGGTGAGAAGTCGATGAACACGGCCGACGGGCCGAGCATCGCGATGCGGTCGTCGATCGATTTCGCGTCGGGCTCGAGCACCACCACCGATCCTGTCTGGCCCAGCGCATCGGTGAGCCACGTGATGTGGCGCCCGTTGCCAGAGGCAAACAGGTAGGTGTCGGTGCCGATGTCCGGGAGGCTGTCGCGAGGTGCGTTCATGGGGCCTCGGTCAGCGAGAGAAACCCGGGACCGCGGCGTTGGACGCACCGCCAAGGAAATAAGAGCGCCACACCGCACCATCGCGCTGTTCGGCGCTGCCGGGCAGGTAAGGCGCAAGGTCGGTATTGCGCGCGATCGGCTTCACCAGGTGCGGCGTGACCACGATCACGAGCTCCTTCTCGCTCATCTGGTATTTGCTCTGCTTGAAGAAGGCGCCGAGGATCGGCAGGTCGCCGAGCAGCGGGATCTTGTCGGCGTTCGACGTGGTGGTGCGGCTCACCAGGCCGCCGATGATGAAGCTCTCGCCATCGCCGAGCTCGACCGTGGTATCGGCGCGCCGCGTGGTGATGGCGGGCACGGCCACGCCGCCGAGACTCAGCGAATTCGTGTAGTCGAGGTCGCTTGCCTCGGGCGCCACCTTGAGCACGATGCGATCGTTCGACAGCACCGTCGGTGTCACGGTGAGGCCGATGCCGAAGGGCTTGTACTCGATGGCGGTGGAGCCGAGGCCCTGCGGCACCGGCACCGGCAGTTCGCCGCCCGACAGGAAGCTGGCGCTCTGGCCCGACATCGCCACCAGCGTCGGTTCCGCCAGCACGCGGGCCATGCCGTTGCCTTCAAGGAAGCCCACGTTGAGGCCGACGCCGGCGCGCCCGAAATTCAGCAAGAGGCTGAAGGCCTGCGCGAGCGGCTTGTTGTATTCGCCCGAGATCGAGCCGTCGGCGCCGAACGACGCACTGGCCAGCGAAGAGGGCGTGAAAACGCCGAAGCTGAAGCCGCTCGAGTTGGCGCGCGTGCTGAAGATGTTGAGGCCAGCCTGCTTGAGCACGCTGCGGTTGAACTCCACCACCTTCACGGCCACCTGGACCGTGTGGCTGCGCACGTTCACCGTCGCCGCGTCGTTGACTGGCGCCTTGTCGGGCTGGGTCGAAAGCGCCATGTCGCGTGCGCGCTGGTACGCAGGCATGCTGTCCAGGCTGCCCGCGAGCGTCGCAGCACGGCGCTGGACGTCGAGCGTGTAGGTGGTGGCCGCGGTCTGGCCTTTTTCCCACACCATCAGCGTGGTGCGCCCGGGTTGCTTGCCCGTCACTATCAGGCGCGCGGCGGGCGAGCCCGGCGTCTTGCGCGTGACCGTGACGCCTGCCACCGCCTCGTCCGCGAGCGCGACGCGGTCCACGCCCCGGTCGACCAGCAACTCGCGCTGCGAACCGGCGGCCACGACGAACGCAACCGGGGGCTGCCCCGGCGCTGCAGGCTCTGCGGCCCAGGCCGGCAGGCTGAGGGCGAACAGCAGCAGCACTGAAGGCAGCGAGAGCCGATGCGAGGCGCGGCGTGTGGCAAAGGGCGTCGTCGCGCGCTGCGGGTGCGGCATGGAGAGGCTTTCTCGTTGTTGGAAGGAAACAGTCATGTGAGGCGGGTGGCGTTCGTTCGGGTCAATAGCGAACGGTTTCGCTGCGGTCGCCGCGGATCATCTCGACCTCCGTGGCACCGCGTCCGCCCGTAGGGGCACCGGCCGGACGCGGCGTGGCGGCGCTGGCGGCCCGGGATTCCGCCAACAGCCGACGGCCTGCGGCGCCGCCGCCCGTGACGAAGTCCACCGCGGTCAGGCCCGCTTGAGCGCTGTCGAGGCCTTCGAGCGGCCCGCGCGCCGGCTCGCCGCGCTTCGGCGCGGGGGGCTGCAGTGCGGGTGGCAGCTGGGCGAGCAGCGCCGGGTCGGGCAGCGCGGTGTCGAGCGGATTGCGCAGCGCCAGCAGCAGGCGGCCGCTCGATTCGCCGAGTGTCAAACGGTTGATCTCGGCGACGGGAATGGCGAGCACGGCCGTGCGCGCCGCTTCGGCGCGCTGTTGCTGCTGCTGTGGGGGCGTGGCACGGCCTTCGCCAGCCTTGGACGGTAGCCCGTCGACCGAGGCGCTGCCGAAGGCGAGCACCCGCTTGCGCGACAGCAGCAAGCGCGCCTGCGTGCGGTCGACGTCCCTGCCGTCAGACTTGAGCATGACGAACACGTCGACGAAGTCGCCGGGCTGGACTTTGTTGCCCACGCCCATGACTTCGTCGGCCTTGACCGCCACGGCGCGCTCGCCTTCCTCGACGCGCATCGCGAGCCCCGAGGCGAGCTGGCCTTCGAGCAGCGGCGTGCCTTCACCGAGGTCGAACACCGGCACGCGTCCGATCACGTCGGCGGTTTCCTTGAAGGCGCCAGCGGGGTTGATCGGCAGCTGTTCCACGCGCACCGCGTCAATGGCGATGGCTTGGCCTGCCGCCACGGGCTTCGATGCGACGACCACCGGGAAAGTGGGAACGCGCGCAGCCGCGCTCGACGAGGCCGCGGCAGGCGCTGCGGCGGACGGCGGCGGCTTGGCGGGTTGCCGGCTCAAGACCCAGGCATAGCCGCCCAGCGCGATGGCCAGCAGTACCAGGATGGCGGCGACGATTTTGGTGAGGTGGATCATGAACGGCGGTTGAGGAGGTGGGGCAGCCTGTCGGCGGGAGGAAGAAGGTGAAAGCCCACGGTGACGAGCAGCGTGGGGCTAACTCTGTCGGCCCCAGACCATCCAGACCGCGGCGGCCACCGCGAGGTAGGCCGCAAAGGGAATCGGGCGCGTGTACTTGCGCGGACCCGGGGCATCGGCGGTGGCGCGTGGCCTGCCCGACAGCATCAGTGCGAGGCCCGGGAACCACGGCAGCCGCTGCAGCACCAGCCAGAGCACCGCATGCAGACCGGCCAGCACACTGGCGCCGATCCAGATCGGCAGCAGCGGTGCTGCGCCGATCCACAGGCCGAGCGCACCGGCAAATTTGACGTCGCCCGCCCCCATGAGGCCGGCCACGTAGAAAAGGAGGAGAAAACCGAAGCCCAATGCGGCGCCTGTCAGCGCGTCTTTCCAGTGGATGCCGAAAGGCTGTGCGTTCATGGCGAGCGCACCCACGGCAAGCGCCGCGCCAACCAGCACCAGCCAGTTGGGGACGCGGCGTTGTCGGGTGTCATAGGCCGTGATCAGCAGCAGCCAGAGCAGCCACAAATAGGGCATGCGGCTGAATTAAGTCCCTGCAGCGGGTGCCTTCACCGCGGTAGCGACGCCATCGAAAATCCCCTTCAGAATTTTGCCCAGACCATCGTTAGTTCCCGTGCCAAAAACGGCCACCAAAATAATTGCCATCAGCCCCGCAATAATTCCATATTCAATTGCAGTAGCGCCTTCTTCGTCGCGGAGGAACCGAGTGATAGAGCGAAGCATGATTTTTACCCTTTGAAAAATGTTAACGAACGGCTGGCGAGGCTTGATGTTATCCGGCGTAACTCCATGTATCAACCTGGCTACCGAAGGAGAAACCGCCGCGGTTGTGCTAGCCCTGTCTACTAAGCAGGATGGCTGCCAGCCCTGCGCCACCCTTCGAACCACCTCTGCGCCATCGCGCTGGGACCGGTTCGTAGGCGGATTCTTACCTCTGTAAACAGGGGTACCCATACCATGAATGTGGTACCCACGTTACGTGGAACAGAGGGGTGCAAAGGTGTTGACGTTACGGGAACACGGACGTTTCGCGTCACGTAACACCACGGTTCCGCGACGGAATGTAACGGTCGATATAGGCGTGGAAAGTGCGAAAAAAGTCACACATCCAACCCTATAGCCCCCCGGGTGACAGGGGCAAATAGGGCTTTAGCCGAGGATGTCCTCGTGGAAGAGCTTCCACTCGCTGCCTTGCCGCAGCCAGTACTGGCGCCGGGTGCGCCCGCTTTTCTCGCCTTCGAACACTTCGCCGAAGGTGGCGACCATGGTGTCGTCGCCGTCGCGCCAGTGCAGGTACGACATTTCCTTGAACTGGACACGCTTGCCTTGGGCGTATTCCACTTCGTCTTGGAAAACTGAATCCGACTCTGCCGATTTTCTGCCGCCACGCTGGAAATCCGGCAAATAGAATTTCTTCAATTGCGCTTCATTGCCATTGGCACGCGCATCTTTCCAGGCCGCCATGGCGCTGGTGAACGATTGCGCTTCCTTTTCGGCCTGCGCGCGCGAAATCCATTGCAGGCTCGGCGCGGTGACGACCGGCGTGGCGCCGATCTGCACCTTGCGCAGCAGGTGTTTCAGGTCGGGGTTGGCCATGACAACGCAGCCGTCGCTCGCGAGCGGCGCGCGGGCGTACTGCTGCGGCGGGGTGCCGTGCAGCCAGATGCCGCTGCCGGTTTTGCCGCGGCGGACGTCGTACGGGTTCGGATAGTTGATCGGGAGGGCGCCCGCGCCGTAGAAGTCCTTCAGCGACTTCGGATCAAGCTTGCTGGTGACGTAGTACACGCCGAGCGGGGTGCGTGCATCACCTTCGCTGGCCTTGCCGATGCCCGACTTGCCGACGGAAACGTAGTAGTCGGCGACGAGCTGCAAGCCTTTGTCGGAATTCTCGAGCAGGTAGAGGCGCGAGCGCGAAGCGTCGACGGCGATGGCATAGCGGCTGCGCGTGGAGAGCGCGAGGAACTGCGAGGGCACGGTGCCGGGCGGCGGTCGGTCGCGCAGTGCCTGCAGGCGCCGGCGCGACTCTTCGCGCAGCTCGGCCATGGCGGCGCTGCCGCGCAGCTTGCCGACGCTCGCGGCATCGGAAAAACCGTGCGCGGGCGGCACCTGGGTGGCGAGCAGGTCGGCATAGACCAACTGAGCCAGTTGAAAGTTGGGGTGGTCGCGCACCAGCTCGCGCGCCTTCTGCAAGGCCGGGCGCGCCTGGCCGCGGCCGAACAGTTCGTACACGCCGATGAGCCGGGCCTCGGCGCTGCTGGCCTGCTCGATCGTGCCACCGGAGGCGGCCCTGCCGCGGGTGGCGCTTTTCGGCCGGGCCGCGCTTTTGGACTCCGCCCGGCGGCTGCCCGTCGTTACCTTCGACTTGGTCGCTTTCGTGCTCTTGGCGCTGCCGGTCTTGCCCTGGCCCGGCTGGGCCGAAGCGCCCAGGGCAGCGGGCGCGGACACCAGCAGGGCCATTGCTGCCGCGAGCGCGGCGAGCAGGCTCCCACCGCGCCGCAGCGGGGGAATCTGGAGCCGGACGACACCCGTCACTAGCCGCCGACGCTTTCCTTGCGGATCTGCCATTGGCTGCCCGAAGCGCGCTGCAGTTCCAGCGTCTTGCGGCTCCTGATGTTGAGGTTGTCGGCGCGGTAGATCTGGCGGAACTTGGCCGTGGCCACCTGTCCGTCGACATGGACCACGAGGTTCTCGAGGTTCACGCTGATGTTCGACTTGCCGACGATGCGCGCGTGGCGCTCTTCTTCCCAGGCCTTGCGGCTCTGGCCGCCGCCGGGGTTGAAGTCGGGGCCGTAGGCTGCGAGGTAGCGGTCCATGTCCTGCGCCGCCCAGGCCGCCGCCCAGGTGCGCACTGCGTTCTCGACGTCGGCGGTCGCGCTCGCGTCGGGCGCGGCGGCCGGTGCAGCTGCGGACGCCGGCACGGCTGTGGTTTCAGGCGCCTTGGCGATCACCGCGGGCTGTGCGGCCGGCGCAGGGATGGCGGTCGTGCGGGTCGGGGCTGGCGCCGGTGCAACGGGAGCAGCAGCCATCGGGGCGGGCGCAGCAGGCGCTTTCGCGACCGGTGCTGGCGTCGGTGCCGCGGGTGCGGGCGCAGGTGCCGCCGCAGCGACCCTCGCGGCAGGCGCGGGTCGGGCGTTGCTGTCGGCTGCGGCCGCCGCGACGGCCGTCGTGCCGCTGCCCGCCGGCGGCGTGAACAGTGTGCGGATCACCGCCAGCTTCGGCTGCACGGCCGCCGCATTGTTCTGGTCGAGCTGCAGGGCCTTGCTGTAGGCCTGGCTGGCCAGCCGCGCATACACGTCGCCGAGATTCTCTTGCGCCGTGGCGTAGCTCGGATTGGTGCGGATCGCACTTTCGAGCGCGGCACGCGCCTTGTCGAACTGGTTCTGGCCGGCGTAGATCACCGCCAGGTTGTTGTAGGGCTCGGGCAGTTCGGGCGAATCCTGCGTGAGCTGCGTGAACACGGCAATCGCCTCGTTGCGCTTGCCCGCGTTGAGCTGGATCACGCCCTTGAGAAAGCGCATCTGCGCATCCTTGGGCTTGTCCTTCAGGAACGCGTCGGCACGGGTCTGGGCCTCCTCGAACTTGCCGGCCTGCACGAGGCGGTCGACCTCGTCGTGCTCCGATGCAGCGAGCGCCGAAAACGAGATGCCGCAAGCCGTCGCCACGAACAGGGCGCGAACAACGGGGGACAACGAGCCGAAACGGGCGCGCAGCAGGGGGCTCTTGGGCATTGCGGGCAAGACCTCGTAGGGGAGAGAAAAGGGGGCGGGATGCGGCAGGGATTGTATGTGGGCGGGTAACTTCCGGATACCGAACGCGGCCGTTGCTAATGGACGGCACGCTTGGCTTGTGCGTCATAGAACATTCGTGTAACGTGATGTAAGCTCAACCTCGCTGACCCCTCCCCGCCTCTCACCCTCTGGAGCCGCCTTGAAGATCACCAAACGCCGCTTGCTCGAAAGTGGCGCCGCCGCCCTTGCCGCATCGCTTTTCACGCCCGCTTCACTGGCCCAGCGCGCCGCAGCGCCGGCTGCCGCCAGCGACGCCGCATGGCCCAGCAGGCCGCTGCGCATCCTCGTGGGCTTTCCGGCCGGCGCTTCGCCCGACCTTGCGGCGCGTGCCATCGCCGAGCCGCTGTCGAAGATCCTGCGCCAGCCGGTCATCGTCGAGAACAAGCCCGGTGCAAGCGGCAATCTGGTGGCGGACCAGGTGGCCAAGGCCACCGACGACCACACCATCGGCGCGCTGATCAACGGCAATCTCACGATCGCGAAGCTGCTCAATCCCAAGCTCGGCTTCGATCCCGAGAAGGACTTTGCCCCCGTGGGCCTGGTCGGCACTGCGCCGCTGGTGCTGGCCGTGTCGGGTGCGGCCGAGGGCAAGACCGCCGCCGAGCAACTGCTGTGGGTGCGCAACCTCAGCAGCGGCGGCAGGTACGGCACGCCGGGCGTCGGCACGGTGGGGCACCTGGGCATGGAGCTCATCAAGAGCCGCGCCGCCATCACTGCGCAGCACAAGCCCTACACCGGCAATCCGCAGGTGATTGCCGGCCTGCTGGCCAACGAGATCCAACTGGCGCTGCTGCCGCCGGGGCTCGCGCTGCCCCACGTGAAGTCGGGCAAGATCAAGGCGATCGGCGTGACCTCGCCCGAGCGCAGTCCGCTGGCCGGCGACCTGCCGACCGTGCGCGATGTCGACGTGCGCGGCGCGGACCTCGAGATCTGGACCGCGCTCGCTGCGCCCGCAGGCATGAAGCCGGCCGCCGTGGCCCGCCTCAATGCCGCGCTGACCGAGGTGATCAGCTCGCCTGAGGTCGCGGCCACATTGCTCAAGACCGGATGGCAGGCCCAGCCCGGCACGCCCGAGGCGCTGGCCCGGCGCATGCGCGCAGACACGGCCCGTCTGGGCGGCGTGATCATCATGAAGGGCATTCAATCCGAGGCATAGGACGCCCCCCGAAGCGGCTCACTTCGTGTAGCCGCCTCCCCCCACTGGGGGGCGCACCCGGTGGCCTGGCGGAGCCAGTTCCACGGGTGCACTGGGTTGGAGCGCTGTCTCTGCTAGAGCAGCTGCGAGACTTTTTTAGCGGCGTCGATCAGTGCGGGCAGCATCGTTTCCTGCATCGCCTTGGCGCTGGTGCGGTTGGCCTGGCCGCTGATGTTGAGGCCGGCCACCATGCGGCCCTGGCGGTCGACGATGGGCGCGGCCACGGAGACCAGGCCTTCCTCGAGTTCCTGGTCGACGAGGCACCACTGCTGCCGGCGCGCCTGCGCGACCTTGTCCATGAGCGTGTCCACGTCGGTCACGGTGTGCTCGGTGAGCGCCTCGCGCGGCGAGGCTTCGAGACGCGCGCGCACCTCGTCGTCGTCGAGGTCGGCCAGCAGCAGGCGGCCGAGCGAGGTGCAGTACGCCGGCAGGCGCGAGCCCACGCCCAGGCTGATGCGCATGATCTTCTGCGTCGGCACGCGCATCACGTAGACGATGTCGGTCGCGTCGAGCACGGCGGCCGAGCATGACTCCTGCACCTGCTGCACCAGCGCCTCCATCACGGGCTCGGCGCGGTTCCAGATCGGCATCGACGAAAGGTACGCAAAGCCCAGGTCGAGGATGCGCGGCGTGAGCGTGAAGAGCTTGCCGTCGCTCACGACATAGCCCAGCGTCTGCAGCGTGAGCAGGATGCGCCGCGCACCCGCGCGCGTGAGGCCGCTCGCGGCGGCCACCTCGCTCAGCGTCTGGCGCGGCGCGCTTTCGCTGAACGAGCGGATCACCTGCAGGCCGCGCGCGAACGACTGCACGTAGCTGTCGCCGGGGGCGGGCGTGATGCCGGTCTGGAGGAGGTGGGTTGCCATGCTGAGCGATCGTCCTTAGAATTCATTATACGAACAAATGTTCTTTACACGAACATTCTGATGCATTGCACAGCGTCCCGTTGCGCGGTCGGCCGCCCGGTTCGCTTGTTCTTCCTCCTTCTTTCTTCTCCGGAGACAGGCTTTCATGATCAACAAGATCGCACGCTCGGTCGCCGATGCCCTTGCGGGCATTCCCGACGGCGCCACGGTGCTCATCGGCGGCTTCGGCACCGCCGGCATTCCCGGCGAGCTCATCGATGGCCTCATCGAGCAGGGCGCCAAGGACCTCACCGTGGTCAACAACAACGCCGGAAACGGCGAGACCGGACTGGCCGCGCTGCTCAAGGCCGGCCGCGTGCGCAAGATCATCTGCAGCTTCCCGCGCCAGGCCGACAGCCAGGTGTTCGACGGGCTCTACCGCAGCGGCAAGCTCGAACTCGAACTGGTGCCGCAGGGCAACCTGGCCGAGCGCATCCGCGCCGCGGGCGCGGGCATCGGCGCCTTCTTCTGCCCGACGGGCTATGGCACGCAACTCGCGGGCGACCGCGAAACGCGCGAGATCGACGGCAAGCAATACGTGCTCGAGTACCCGATCCACGGCGACGTGGCGCTGATCAAGGCCGAGCGCGGCGACCGCTGGGGCAACCTGGTCTACCGCAAGGCTGCGCGCAACTTCGGCCCGGTGATGGCCATGGCCGCGAAGAAGACCGTGGCCACGGTGCACGATGTGGCCGAACTCGGCACGCTCGACCCCGAGACCATCGTCACCCCCGGCATCTTCGTGCACCAGGTGGTGCGCATCGAACGCACGGTCACGCAGGCCGGCGGCTTCAAGAAGGCAGCATGATGAGCAGCAGCAACAACTACACCCGCCGCACCAAGGACCAGCTCGCCGCGCGCGTGGCGCAGGACATCTTCGACGGCGCCGTCGTCAACCTCGGCATCGGCCAGCCGACGCTCGTGGCCAACCACCTGCCGCAGGGCCGCGAGGTCATCCTGCAGAGCGAGAACGGCATCCTCGGCATGGGCCCCGCGCCCGAGGCCGGCGAAGAGGACTACGACCTCATCAACGCCGGCAAGCAGCCCGTGACGCTGCTGCCCGGCGGCGCGTTCTTCCACCATGCCGACAGCTTCGCGATGATGCGCGGCGGCCACCTCGACATCTGCGTGCTCGGTGCGTTCCAGGTCTCGGCCACCGGCGATCTCGCCAACTGGCACACGGGCGAGAAGGACGCCATCCCGGCCGTCGGCGGTGCGATGGACCTGGCCATCGGCGCCAAGCAGACCTGGGTCATGATGGACCTGCTGACCAAGCAGGGCACGAGCAAGCTGGTGCAGGAATGCACCTATCCGCTGACCGGCATCGGCTGCGTCAAGCGCGTGTACTCCGACCTCGCCACGCTCGAATGCACGCCGCAGGGCCTGAAGCTCATCGACACCGTCGAGGGGCTGAGCCGCGAGCAGCTCGAAGAGCTCGTGGGCCTGCCGATTGCTGCATGACGCGGGCCCAAGAACCGACCACCCCTTCCACAGAGACACACACATGACCCAGCAAGCCTTCATCTGCGACGCCGTTCGCACCCCCTTCGGCCGCTACGGCGGATCGCTCTCCAGCGTGCGCACCGACGACCTCGGCGCCGTGCCGCTCAAGGCACTGATGGAACGCAATGCCAAGGTCGACTGGCAGGCCGTGACCGACGTGCTCTACGGCTGCGCCAACCAGGCCGGCGAAGACAACCGCAACGTCGCGCGCATGGCGGCGCTGCTCGCGGGCCTGCCGATCGAGGTGCCCGGCGCCACCATCAACCGCCTGTGCGGCTCGGGCCTCGATGCACTCGGCAGCGCCGCGCGCGCCATCCGCGCGGGCGAAGCCGGCCTGATGATCGCCGGCGGCGTCGAAAGCATGAGCCGCGCGCCCTTTGTCATGCCCAAGGCCGAGAGCGCGTTCAGCCGCAACAACGCGGTGTACGACACCACCATCGGCTGGCGCTTCGTCAACAAGCTCATGAAGGCGCAGTACGGCGTCGACTCGATGCCCGAGACGGCCGAGAACGTGGCGACCGACTACAAGATCGAGCGCGAGGCGCAAGACCGCATGGCGCTCGCCTCGCAGCTGCGCGCCGTGGCGTCGCAGAAGTCCGGCTTCTTCGACGCCGAGATCGTGCCCGTGACCGTGCCGCAGAAGAAGGGCGACCCGCTCATCGTCAGCAAGGACGAGCATCCGCGCGAGACCAGCCTCGAATCGCTCGCCAAGCTCAAGGGCGTCGTGCGCCCCGACGGCACCGTGACCGCGGGCAATGCCAGCGGCGTGAACGACGGCGCCTGCGCACTGCTGCTGGCCGACGAGGCCAGCGCCGCGAAGCACGGCCTCACGCCGCGCGCCCGCGTGGTCGGCATGGCCACGGCCGGCGTCGCGCCGCGCGTGATGGGCATCGGCCCCGCGCCCGCCACGCAGAAGGTGCTGGCGCTCACCGGCCTCACGCTCGACCAGATCGACGTGATCGAACTCAACGAAGCCTTCGCCGCGCAGGGCCTCGCGGTGCTGCGCCTGCTCGGCCTCGCGGACGACGATGCGCGCGTGAACATCAACGGCGGCGCCATCGCGCTCGGCCATCCGCTCGGCGCCAGCGGCGCACGCCTGGCCACCACCGCGGTGAACCAGCTGCACAAGGGCGGCGGCCGCTATGCGCTGTGCACGATGTGCATCGGCGTGGGGCAGGGCATCGCCGTCATCCTGGAACGGGTCTGACGATGGACAGCGCACGGCGCGCGGTGCTGCTGATGGGCCTGGCCGCCGCGGCGGGCCTGCCGGCGAGGGCGCAGCCTGCGTCCGATGCCAGGCCGATCCGCCTCATCGTGCCGTTTGCCGCGGGCGGCGGCAACGACGTGTTCGCACGCCAGATGGCCAAGGGCCTGGGCGAGCTGCGCCGCCAGGGCATCGTGGTCGAGAACAAGCCCGGCGCCGGCGGCAATCTCGGCACCGAGCAGGTGGTGCGCAGCCCCGCCGACGGCAGCACGCTGCTGCTGGGACACACCGGCACCGTGTCGATCAACCCGGCGCTCTACAAGTCGCTCAAGTTCGATGCGCGCAAGGACCTGATGCCCGTGGCGATGTTCGCGTCGTCGGCGCTGGTGCTGGTGGTGCCGGCCGCATCGAAGATCCGCAGCGTGGCCGATCTCGTGGCGGAGGCCAAGGCCCGGCCCGGCCTGCTCGACTACGCCTCTAGCGGCAGCGGCACCGGGGGGCACCTGACCGGCGAATTCTTCGCCGAGCGCATCGGCGTCCGGATCAACCACATTCCCTACAAAGGCACCAATCCTGGGCTCACCGACGTCGCCGGCGGTCAGGTGCACCTGATGTTCAGCGTCATTCCGCCGGCGCTGGCACTGGTGAAGGCCGGGCGACTGCGCGCGATCGCGGTCACCGGTGCCAGCCGGCTGCCGTCGCTGCCCCAGGTGCCGACCGTCGCCGAGTCGGGGCTGCGCGAGCTCGCGGGCTTCGAAAGCACGCTGACCTACGGCATCCTCGCGCCGCGCGGCACGCCGGCGGCCTTCGTCGAGCAGCTCTCGGCGCAGATGCTGCAGGTGGCGGGCAGTGCCGATTTCCAGTCGCGGCTCGGGGTCGAAGGCGCCGTGCCGCTGCTCGGCGGGCCAGCCGACTATGCGGCCCTCATCGCGCGCGAAAGCGCCTTGTGGGGCGGCATCGTCAAGACCTCGGGTGCCACGGTGGAGTGACACATCCACGGGCAATCACGACGGGGCCGACCCATCACGAACCGGCGAGCGACAGCCGCCGCAGCATGTCGCCTGTCGCGATTCCTCGGCATCGCGCAGACTTTTCGCCGCGCGGGCGGCCACGTAGCTCACGTACATCGTTTCGATGGCGCGGGCCCACTCATGCACCGCGGGCGAGGGCGGCGCGACCGGGCCTGCCGTGGCAGCGGCTGCTGCGTCGTCGATCGGACGGGCCGGCACGGCAAAACCTGCCTTGCCGAGGATGGTGGCTTTCTGCAGAACGGTAAGCATGCGGCGGGCCTCTCTCTGAACCTCTGTGAACCAGGGCGCTTCAGCTTAGCCAGCGCGCAAGAGGCGTGCCATCGGCCGCATGACCGATGCGCGTGTCAGTCAATGGCTTTCGTTGCGCCCTTTGGCGCCGATGGGTAGGCCTTAAGACCTAGGCGAAAACGGCCCTGGGTTCTGCCAAACCAGCGTGGCCGCGGCCAAATCCTCGAGTGCGCTCCCTACGGCCTTGAAGACCGTGCGCTCCTCGTGGCCCGCGCGGCCGGTGCTTTTGCCCCGGCAGAGTGCGGCCAGCGTGCCCTGCACCGCGTCCGCGCGCAGCGTGCCGGCGGCGATCGCATCGAGCAGTTCACCGGCCTTCTGCAGTGCCTCGGGGGTGTCGACGAAGACCCGGGCACCGTCGAAGCAGCGCGCGTCGGCCTCGCGCATGGCGGGCGTGAAGCTGCCGATCAGGTCGAGGTGCGAACCTGGCGCGAGCCATTCGCCGCGCACCAGCGGCGCGGTCGCGAGCGTCGCGCAGCTCACGATGTCGGCCTTGCGCACGGCGGCTTCGAGGTCGGTGATGGCGCTGGCGTCGAAGCCCTCGGCGCGCCATTGCGCGGCCAGCGCCCTGGCGCTTTCGGGGCGGTGGTTCCACACCTGTACGCTGCCGAGGGTGCGCACGCTCGCATGCGCGGCCGGCAGCAGCCGCGCGATGCGGCCGGTGCCGAGCACGAGCAGGCGGCGAGCGTCCTGGCGCGCGAGGAACGAAGCCCCCAGCGCCGAGGCGGCTGCCGTGCGGCGTGCGGTGATCTCGTTGCCGTCCATCAGCGCGAGAGGCACGCCGGTGCGCGCGTCGTACAGCACGTAGGTCGCATGCAGGCCCGGCAGGCCGCGCGCGCTGTTGCCCGGAAAGATGTTGATCGTCTTGATGCCCAGGAAGCCCGCGTCGCTCCAGGCCGGCATGATGAGCACCGTGCCCTTGTCGGCGCCGGCGGTCTCGATGGCGTGCACATGGCGCGCCGGCACCTGGGCATCGGCTGCAAAGGCTGCGCGCAATGCGGGCACCAGCCGCCCGAAGCCGAGCGGGGCGCGGGTGGCGGCTTCGTCGAAATGTTGCATCGTCAGGGTTGCCGTGGCGGCAGCGAAGCGTTGAAGAACTCGACGAGCGCGCGCTGGTAGGTGGTGCCGAAACGCGCGGCCGCCATGGGTTCGAGATGGCCGGCGCCCGCCACCTCGATCAACCGCTTCGGCTCGCGCGCCGCCGCTAACAGGCGTTGCGAGTGCGAATGGGGGATCACCCCGTCCGCCGTGCCGTGGATCAGCAGCAGCGGAATGGGCGACACCGCGGCCACGTGGCGCGAGGCCGCGTAGGTGTCGCCCAGCAGCAGGCCGGCCCCCGGTAGCTTCTCGCTGGCGATGGACGAATACGAGAAGAAGGTCGATTCGATGGCTGCGGCCTTCACGCCGGCCCGGTTGCCCGCGCCCACCACGGCGATCGCATTGGTGCCCCCCAGGCTCTGGCCGAACACCAGCAGCCGCTCGGGATCGACGTCGGCGCGCGAGCGCACATGGTCGAGCGCGGCGTTCGAATCGTGGAAAACGCCCTTTGGCTCGGGCTTGCCCTCGGACTCGCCGTAGCCGCGGTAGTCGAACACGAACACGTTGAAGTCCTGCTTAGGCAGCCAGGCCACGAAGCGCCAGTGCGACGACATGTTCTGCGCATTGCCATGGAAATGCACGACGGTGCCGCTGGCCTGCCGCGGGTCCGCACGCCCGGCGGCGGGAATGAACCAGCCCGCGAGCGCGGTGCCGTCGGCGCTGTGGAACCGCACCGGCAGGTAGCGCAGGCCGAGCGCCTCGGGCGTTTCGTAGCGCACCCGGTCGGGGTAATAGAACATCGACTGGACGCAGCCGCCGAGCAGGGCGGGCAGGACGAGCATCGAGGCCAGCTTGTGCCAGTTCATCGCGCGGAGGATAGCGCAGGCATCGCGCGCGCCATCCTGCTACGCTCGGAGCGCCCGCCCCGAATGCCGCGCGGGCATTTTTCTGCGCCGCCGTCTTCCCATGGTCTTTCCCCTCATCACCGATCCGCATTTCTATGCGGTCGCCATTCCCGCCGTGCTGCTGCTCGGCGTCAGCAAGAGCGGCTTCGGCGCGGGCTTCGGCTCGCTCGCGGTGCCGTTGATGGCGCTGGCCGTCACGGTGCCGCAGGCCGCGGCCATCCTGATGCCCTTGCTGCTGCTCATGGACCTGCTGGGCCTGGCCGCATTCCGCAACGACTTCGACCGCGCGCTGCTCAAGTTCCTGATCCCGTTCGGGCTCGTCGGCACGGTCGTGGGCACGCTGCTGTTCCGGGTGTTGTCGCCGCACACCGTGGCCGGCATCGTGGGCGTGTTCACGCTGCTGTTCCTGGCGCAGCGGTTGGTGTTTCCGCCCAAGCCCGACGATCCGCTGCCTTCGCGCGCGGTGGGTGCGGTGCTGACCGCGGTGTCGGGCTTCACCAGCTTCATCGCGCATGCGGGCGGGCCGCCGATCAATGCCTACGTGATCCCGCTGCGGCTCACGCCCGTGGTGTTCACCGCGACGATGGCGTACTTCTTCTTCGTGGTGAACCTGAGCAAGTGGATTCCCTATGCGTGGCTCGGCCTGATCGACCTGCGCACGCTGGCCACCTCGGTCGTGCTGATGCCGCTCGCGCCCCTCGGCGTCTGGGTCGGCATTCGCATCGCACGGCGCATCGACGCCACATGGTTCTACCGCTTCGTGTACCTGGGCATGCTGCTCACTGGCCTCAAGCTCGTCTATGACGGCTTTCTGGCCTGAACAGCAGGCCCGGCGCGGCGCTCAGAACTCGACAATCGGCTTGAAGCCGCCGAAGATCATCCGCTTGCCGTCGAACGGCAGCGTCTTCGGGTCCATCGCGGCGAGGCGCGGGTCGGCCATCACCTTGGCATTGACGGCGTCGCGGTGCTTGCGCGACTTGTAGACGATCCACGAGAAGGCGACCGTCTCGTCCGCCTTCTGTTTCACGCTTTGCGGGAAAGACGTGTACTTGCCGGGCTTCACGTCGTCGGCAATGCATTCCACGTATTCGAGTGCGCCGTATTCCATCCAGATCTTGCCGGCCTTGCGCGCGAGCTTGCGGTAGGCCTCGATGTTGTTGGAGGGAACGGGAACGACGAAACCATCGACATAGCGAGCCATTGAAAGTCTCCTAGGGTTGAGGGGAAAAGAACGATTTGTTGTCGCTGTCCTGCGATGCAGCCGGCGGAGCGGTGCGCAGCAGCAGCCCGCCGAGCAGCCCCGCCACGGCCGCGAACACCGCGCCGATCAGGAAGGCCAGGTTGTAGCCGCCGGTGAGTGCCAGCGGAAGCTGCGCGCCGGCCGCGGTCATGGCGCCGGTGCGTGCCGAGGCCGCGCTTGCGAGCACGGCCAGGCCCAAGGCGCCGCCCATCATGAAGGCGGTGTTCACCACGCCCGAGGCCAACCCCGATTCGGTTGGGCTCACCTCGCTCATCGCGGCGAGCAGCAGCGGGTTCAGTGCCATGCCGGCGCCGAGCCCAAGCAGCAGCATGCCCGGCAGCACATGCCGAGCGAAGCTGCCGTTCACCGGCGCCCAGGCGAACAGCGCGAGGCCAACGGCCGCGAGGCCGAGCCCGACGGCGAGCGGCGCGCGGATGCCGAAGCGCATCACCAGCCGGGCCGACACGCCGAGCGAGAACAGCGCCATGAGCAGATTGGCCGGCAGGAAGGCCAACCCGATCTGCATCGGCGTGTACTCGAGCACCAGCTGCATGTAGAGCGCCGAGATGAAGAACCACGCGAACATCGCGGCCGCCCACAGCACGCCCACCACGTTCGACACCGACACGCTGCGCAGCCGGAACAGGCCGAGCGGCATCAGCGGATGCTGCACGCGCGCCTCGATGGCGATGAAAAGCACCATCAGCACCACGGCCGCGCCGAGCAGGCCCAGCGTCTGCGCCGACTGCCAGCCGGCTTCGTTGCCGTTGACGATGGCGTAGACCGCGAGCATCAGCGACAGCGTCACCGCCACCGCGCCCGCCACGTCGAGCTTCTCGCCGTGGGCATGGCCACGCGCCTTGGGCAGCAGCGCCACGCACAGCGCATACACGGCCACGCCGATCGGCAGGTTGACCAGGAAGATCCAGTGCCAGCTCAGCGTGCTCGTGAGCAGGCCGCCGAGCAGCACGCCGAGGCTGCCGCCGCCCGCGCAGACGAAGCCGTAGACGCCCATGGCCTTGGCGCGGTCGGCCGGTTCAGTGAAGAGGTTCATGATCAGCGAGAGCGCCACCGCCGACACCACTGCGCCGCCCAGGCCCTGCACCGCGCGCGCTGCGATCAGCAGGCCTTGTGAGTTGGCGATGCCGCAGGCCAGCGAAGCGAGCGTGAACAGCACGAGGCCGACCAGAAACATTCGGCGATGGCCGTAGAGGTCGCCGAGCCGCCCGCCCAGCAGCAGGAAGCCGCCGAAAGTCAGCATGTAGGCATTCACCACCCAGACCAGCGAGGTTTCCGTGAAGCCGAGGTCGGTGCGGATCGACGGCAGCGCCACGTTCACGATCGTGGTGTCGAGCACGATCATCAGCACGCCGAGGCACAGCACCATCAGGGCGAGCCAGCGCTTCCGGTTGTTGTCGAGTGAGTCGGTCATGGGTGTTCCTGCAAGAAGTTCAGACGAGGGGTTTGCCGCCGTTGATGAGCCACGGCGTGCCGAAGCGGTCGGTGACCATGCCGAAGCCTTCGACCCAGAAGGTCTTCTCGAAAGGCATGCCGACCTGGCCGCCTTCGGCGAATGTGTCGAACACGCGCTTCGCTTCGGCCAGCGAGTCGATGGTGAGCGCGACGCCGAAGCCCTTCATGCCTTCGTAAGGCTGGCCCGGCATGCTGTCGGAGGCCATGAGCATGCCGTCGCCATAGGCCAGCGATGCATGCATGATGCGGTTGCGTGCCTCGGGCGGAAAGTGCTCGGCGTCGGGCGTTTCGCCGACGGTCATCATCATCTGGACCGTGCCGCCGAGCGTCTTTGCATAGAAGCGCATGGCTTCGGCCGCCTGGCCGTCGAAGGTGAGATAAGCGTGGATGGGGGACATGGCGTTCTCCTTTACGCGGCAGCGACAACCATCAGCCAGCCCACGCCGAAGCGGTCGGTGAGCATGCCGAAGTTCGACGTGAAGAAGGTCGGCGTCAGCGGCTGCATCACCTGGCCGCCTTCGGCCAGCGCGTCGAACCACTTGCGTGCGTCGGCGTCGGTGGCGGCGGTGATCGCCAGCATGATGCCCTTGAACTCCGCCTGCCCCGAGCACCGTCCGTCGGACAGCATCAGCTCGGTTTCGCCGACGCGCAGCACGGAATGCATCACCTTGTCGGCCGCGGGCGTGTTGCCACCGCAGCCTTCTTCAGCTTCGGACGCAGGCATCTCCGGCGCCTCGCTGTAGCGCATCAGCTGGACGACTTCGGCGCCGAGCGCCTGCTTGTAGAAAGCGATCGCTTCGTCGCAACGGCCTTCGAACGAGAGATACGACTGGACTTTCATGGCGATTCCTTTGGAGGGATGAACGGGCGCGCAAGCCATTGCGCGAGTACGGAATACCTAGTTTGTGTACACCGTCCACAAAGAATAGCAGACATAATGGACACTGTCCACATGGAGATTTTTAGATGAGCCCGCGCGTTGTCCCGCCCGTCCCGAAGCCGCCTGCTGCCCGCAGCACCTACCGGCACGGCGACCTGCGCCGCGCGCTGCTCGACGCGGGCATCGAGCTGGCACGCGACGGCGGCCCCGAGGCCGTCGCGCTGCGCGAAGTGACGCGGCGCGCCGGCGTGGTGCCCAACGCGGCCTACCGCCACTTCGCGAGCCGGCGCGAGCTGCTGCTGGCGGTGCGCGCCGCCGCGCTCTCGGCCGCGGCGGTGGCGATGGAAAAGGAGCTCGCGGTGCTGCCCTGCGAGCAGCCGCCCGCCGACTTCGCGCGCGCACGCGTGCGCGCCATCGGCACGGCCTACCTGCGCTTCGCGCAGGCCGAGCCGGGGCTGTTCCGCACCGCGTTCGTGGTGTCGTCCGAAGATGCGCAGGGCGACGTCGGGCCGGCGAGCGCGGGCCCTGGCGGGCTCGATCCGTTCCAACTGCTGGGCGGTGCCATTGACAAGCTTGTGGAAGCGGGTGCGCTCGATTCCGCGCGCCGCCCGAATGCCGAGTACCTGGCCTGGTCGGCGGTGCACGGGCTCGCGCTGCTGATCATCGACGGCCCGCTCAAGGCCATGGATGCGGCCGGCATCCATGCGCTCGGCCAGCAGCTCATCGACATGGTGGAGCGCGGCCTCTGACGCGGCGCGCCGTCCGGCCTACAGATAGAACTTCTGCAGCAGCCGCATCAGCGTTTCGCGTTCGCGCACCGTGAGCCGCGCGCTCGCATCGGCCTCGAGCTGCGCCACCGTCTGCTCGGCCTCCCGGATCAGCTTCTCGCCTGCTTCGGTGAGGTGCAGGCCCACTGCGCGGCCGTCGTGCGGATGCGGGCGGCGCTCGATCAGCCCGCGGCTGTCGAGCGTGGAGACCAGGCTCACGAGGTTGGGCGGCAGGATGTCGAGCGTGTTGCAGAGCTGGCGCGAGGTGGCGCCGGGGTTGTGCGCCAGCAGCGACAGCACCGAGAAGTCGATCTGCTTGAGGCCGTAGGGCGCCATGCGTTCGGCGAACACGTCGCTCACGATGAGCCAGGCGCGCCGCGCGTTGTAGCCGACGAAGGCTTCGAGCACGCGGGCGTCGAGCCGGTCCTGCTTGCCGGCGGGCGCGGCCGTGGGTTCGCCCTTGGCGGTGCTTTTCTTGGAGGGTCGAGGCATAGGCCCGGAGCGTAACGCGTCGGCCTACCGCGCCGACGGCATTTGTGTCTTCGGCGTCGTGACCAGCAGCACGATCGTGGCATGCAGCTCGGCCTTGGCCTGGGCCGGCGTGATCTCGTTCGAGACCGCGGCGTACGACAGCGCCTCCGCCGCGCCGAGCATCGCGCGCACCCGCAGCGGGGCGAGTTGCCCGCCGGGCGCGAACGGCGCCAGCACCTTGCGGCACTTGGCGTGGAACGCATCGGAACATTCGCGCCGGACGAGTTCGAGCTCGGGCGCACCGGCCAGCGCACCGACGATGCCCGGCAGTTCGCGGCCCTGCGCAAGCACGCAATCCACGTAGGTCGAGGCGATGACGTTCGCCATCGCGGGAAGCGTCGGGGCGCTCGCTGCAATGGCCGCGTCGATGATGAGCGTCTGGCGCGCCTCGAAGTCGAGGTACAGCGCCGAGATCAGGCCGTTGCGGCTGCCGAAATGGTCGTAGACGACGGGCTTGGCCACCTGCGCCTGCTCGGCCAGCCGGCCGAGGGTCAGGGCGTCCATGCCTTCATGGCGCACCAGCGCCCAGGCCGCACCGATGAGCTGGCGGTAGCGGTCGCTGCGCGCGAGGCGCTTGCGAGGGGGGGCTTCGGTCAATGTCGGGGTGTCCGGCGTGGTTATGTACGAATGGTACATTGCACTCATTAACCTACCAAACGTATATAGCCAAGGAGTCTCCCCATGCATGCGCTCATCGTCGTTGCCCATCCCAAGCCCAGCTCCGCCACCCATGCCGTCGCGGCACGCGTCGCCGAAGGCGTGCGCCGTGCCGGGCATTCGGCCGAGATCGCGGATCTGGCGGCCGAAGGCTTCGATCCGCGCTTCACCGAGCACGACATCGCCGTGCACCGCGAGCGGCGCGCGGCCGCCGCCGAGGTGCTTTCGGAGCAGGCGCGCATCGACCGTGCCGATGCGCTGGTGCTGGTTTATCCGGTGTACTGGTGGTCGTTCCCGGCGCTGCTCAAGGGCTGGATCGACCGCGTGTTCGCCAACGGCTGGGCCTACGACGAGGCCCGCGGCACGCCGCTGGCGAGAAAGCTCGGCGGGCTGCCGGTGTACCTGGCCGCCATCGGCGGCGCGGATTGGCGCACCTATGCGCGGCATGGCTACTTCGGCGCCATGCGGACCCAGATCGACCACGGCATCTTCGACTACTGCGGTGCGCAGGTGCCGCGCACGGAACTGCTGCTCGAGCCGGCCGACGGCGACTGGCGCGAGAACTTCGAGATCGCCGACGCGCTGGGCCGCAAAGTGGCATCTAGTCCGATTCGGCGAACGCCTTCAGCTTCGCCAGCGCCGCTTCCCACTGCCGTCCAATGACTTCGAGCGTGCGGCGCGCCTCCTCGAGCTGCGTGGGATCGAACTGCCAGAGCCGTTCGCGGCCGATCTTCAGGTCGGTCACGAGCCCCGCATCGCCGAGCACCTGAAGGTGCTTGGTTACGGCTTGCCGGCTGATGTCGGTGCTGGCCGTGAGCTGCGCGATCGAGAAGGCGCCGCCCGCGCACAGCACCGCGACCAACCGCAGGCGCGTGGCATCGCCGAGCGCGAAGAACACGTTCGCGAGCCGCTCGGGCGGCGCGGCGATGGCGGGGGGCTCAGCCTTGTTCGGCATGGCGGCGCACGTTGTCGAGCTGCTCTTTCCAGCCGCCCGTGTTCATGCGGAAGGCCTCGAGGCGGCGGTGCGGCGGCACCTTGTCGAAGCCCGACTCCACCGTCTTGACCAGGGTGGCGTTGCCGGGCGCGTCGTGCAGCGTCCAGGTGACGAGCGTGGGTTCTTCCTGGCTGTAGTCGACCTCGGGATCGACCGCATAGGGGTGCCAGCGCCAGGAAAGCAGGTCCTGCGGCTCGACGCGCTCGACGCGAACATCGAACATCACATGCGTGAAGCCCTCGATCGTGATGGGCCCGCGCGTCACCTCCCCAGGGGTGAAGCGCTGTCCTTGCAGGTCGGCGCCGAACCAGCGGCCGAAGGTCTCGGCGTCGGACAACAGGTTCCACACTTTCGCGCGCGGCGCCTGGATGACGATGCTGCGCTCGATGCGGTCGGCGGAGTCGGTGCGGGAGTCGTCGGTCATGGGGTCTCCTGAAGAATGGCGGACATCGATGAGCAACAAAATGGTTGCCTATCGATTGTGCAACGGTCCGCCAAAATCCGCAACTGGACGGTTGCTAATCCTTCAGGGTCGCGCGAGAGTCCTCGCAGCCGCGTGCGACAGCGCAAGTCCCTCGCAGGCGCGCTTGACGATCCCGTGGCGCATCTCGAACTCCGGCAGCACCCAGCGCCGGAAGGCCGCAGCGGGCCCGGTGCGTGCGGCGCGTTCCGCGGGCGTGGCGTCGACGGCGTCGATGCGCGCCCAGGCCCAGGCCAGCAGCGCGAGCATCACGAGGCGCAGGTAGTCGTCGGCCACTTCGTGCGGCAGTGCGGGGTTGGCATGTGCGGCCATCGCGATCGTGGTGCCCAGGTAGCGCAGCTGCGCGAGGCGCCGTTGCACGTCGGCATCGGCCTCGCGTGCGGCGTCGAGCGTGTCGCGCAGCTCGAGCAGCAGTGCCGACATCGCGGCGCCGCCGTCGGGCAGCACCTTGCGCACCAGCAGGTCGATGGCCTGGATCTCGTTGGTGCCCTCGTAGATCATGGTCACGCGCGCGTCGCGCACGATCTGCTCGATGCCCCATTCGCGCACGTAGCCGTGGCCGCCGAACACCTGCAGGCAGTCGCTCGCGCCATGGAAGGCCTGGTGCGTGCAGGCCGCCTTGAGCACCGGCGTGACGAGCGAGCACCAGCGCTGCGCGCGCTCGCGCGCCTTGGGATCGGCGTCGTGCGCGGCCACGTCGAGCATCAGCGCGCTGCGGTAGGCGAGGGTGCGCGCACCCTCGACCCAGGCGCGCTGCGTGTCGAGGATGCGCCGGATCGCGGGATGCTCGGCGATCAGATCGGCGGCCTCGCTGCCGCGGCTGGCGGGCGTGGGGCCGGGCGCGCGCATCTGGCGGCGTTCGGCGGCATACGCGCTGGCCTTCTGCCAAGCGGCGTCGAGCAGGCCGATGCCTTGCAGCGCCACGTGCAGCCGCGCCGCATTCATCATCACGAACATTGCGGCCAGGCCGCGGCCCGGTTCGCCGACCAGCCAGCCTGTGGCCTCGTCGAAGCGCATCACGCAGGTGGGGCTCGCGTGCAGGCCCATCTTTTCTTCGATGCGTTCGCAGTGCACCGCATTGCGCGCGCCGTCGGGCAGGTGCTTCGGCACCAGCGCGAGCGAAAGCCCCTTGGGCCCGGCGGGCGCGTCGGGCAGCCGGCACAGCACGAGGTGCACGATGTTCGGCGTGAGGTCGTGTTCGCCGCCGGAGATGAAGATCTTGCCGCCGGCGACGCGCAGGCTGCCGTCGGCCTGCGGCACGGCGCGCGTGCGCACCTGGCCCAGGTCGCTGCCGGCATGGGCTTCGGTGAGGCACATGGTGGCCAGCCATTCGCCGCTCGCGAGCTTCGGCAGGTAGCGCGCCTTCAGCGCATCGCTGCCGTGGTGCTTGAGGCAGGCATAGGCGCCGTGCAGCAGGCCGGGCGCCATCGTGAGCCCGTGGTTGGCCGCGGTCATCCATTCGTAGACGATGGCCTCGAGCACCGCTGGCAGGCCCTGCCCGCCGTCTTCCGTCGCGGCCTCGAGCGCGGGCCAGCCGCCGTCGACGAAGGCGCGGTAGGCCTCGCGAAAACCGGGCGGTGTCGTGACCTCGCCATCGGCGAAGCGGCAGCCGATCTCGTCGCCGCCGCGGTGGAGCGGCGCGATCACCTCGCCGACGAAGCGCGCCGCCTCCCCGAGCACCTGTTGGCAGAGCGCATCGTCCACTTCGGCGAACGGCGCGAGCGCGCGCAGCTGCGACGGTGCATCGAGCACCGCGTTCAGGATGAAGCGCTGGTCTTCGGGGCGGGGGGTGTAGCTCATCGATGGTGGACGAAGAATCAGGACTCGGCGGTGAAGCCGATCTTCTTGACCAGCGGACCCCAGCGGTCGTATTCGGACTGCAGCGATTTGCGCATGTCCTCGGGCGAGGAGCCGCTGGCCACCAGCCCGACCGCGAGCAGCCCGTCGGCGACGGCCTTGTCCTTGAGTGCGGCCTGGATCGCGCTGCTCGCCGCCGCAATGGTGGCGGCCGGCGTCTTGGCGGGCGCGAAGAAGCCGAACCATTCGTCGGCCACGATCTCGGGAAAGCCCTGTTCGGTGAAGGTGGGCACGTCGGGCAGATAGGCCGGGCGCTGCGTGCCCGAGTTGGCGAGCACGCGCAGCTTGCCGGCCTTGGCGAAGGGCAGGCAGTCGCCGACCGGCGTCATGCTCGACGCGATCTGGCCGCCGACCACGTCGTTCACGGCGGGCAGCGAGCCGCGGTAGGGCACGTGCCGCAGGTCGGTGCCGGTGTGGATGCCCAGAAGCGCGCCGAGGAAGTGCGGCGTCGAGCCCGCGCCCGGCGAGCCGTAGCTGGCCTGGTCCGGGTTGGCCTTGGCCCAGGCGATGTAGTCCTTGAGCGTCTTGACGCTGGCCGGCACCATCGGGCCGACCGCGAGCCCGTGCGTCATGACGGCGCCGATCGAGATCGGCGCGAAGTCGGCCATGGTGTAGCCGAGCTTGCGGTAGATGTGCGGATAGGTCGAGATCGCCGAGGCCTGCGCGAGCGTCAGCACCGAGCCATCGGCCACCGAGGCCTTGAGCGTGTCGAGCGCGATGCGCCCGCCCGCGCCCGGCTTGTTCTCGACCACCGCGCTGTTCTTCGAGAACGCGGTGTCGCCGAGCTTCTCGGCCACGCGGCGGGCCACGCTGTCGCCGGCGCTGCCGGCCGGGAAGCCGTAGTAGATCTTGGCCTGCTGCACGATTTGGGCGAACGCGGCCAGCGGCTGCAGCGCGCTGAGCGCGGCGGCGCCGCCAAGCAGGTTCACGAATTGGCGTCGGTTGGTCATGGTGTGTCTCCGGGTGCGCTTGGAATGGACTCAGCGCGGCGCCATGCGCAAGGCGCCGTCGAGGCGGATCACCTCGCCGTTCAGATGGCCGTTGGTGACGATGTGGCAGGCCAGCTCGGCGAACTCCGACGGCTTGCCCAGGCGCGGCGGGAACGGGATCGACGCCGCGAGCGACTGCTGCACCGGCTCGGGCAGTTCCATCAGCAGCGGCGTGGCGAACAGGCCCGGCGCGACGGTGCACACGCGGATCGCGTGTTGCGCGAGATCGCGCGCCATCGGCAGCGTCATGCCGACGAGCCCGCCCTTCGATGCGCTGTAGGCCTGCTGGCCGACCTGGCCGTCGAAGGCCGCGACCGACGCGGTGAAGAGCATCACGCCCTTTTCCGCGTTGTCGAGCGCCTCGAGCTTCGCGCAGCGTGCCGCGAACAGCCGCGCCATGTTGTAGCTGCCGATCAGGTTGATGTTGACCACGCGCACGAAGTCTTCGAGCGGCGCGGGGTTGCCGTCCTTGCCGACGATGCGCTTGGCGCTGCCGATGCCGGCCACGTTCATCAGGATGCGTGCGCTGCCGTGCGCGGCTTCGGCCTTGTCGAGCGCCGCGGTCACGCTGTCGGTGTCGGTGATGTCGCAGGCGCAGGCGATGCCGCCGATGTCGGCTGCGACCTTCTCGGCGAGCTCGGCATTGCGGTCGAGCACCGCGACCTTGGCGCCGAGCCTTGCGAGCTCGCGTGCGGTGGCCTCGCCGAGGCCCGATGCGCCGCCCGTCACGAGTGCGGCCTGTCCTTGGATCTTCATGGGATGTCTCCTGGAGTGTCTAGCGGGGCATGAGGGTGAAGGGCAGCGTGCCCGCGTGCATCGCATCGGCCAGCGCCGCGCGGTGCTTGAGCACGGCGCGCTGGTTGATGGAGCCCTTGTCGGTCACCTCGCCCTTGTCGATCGACGGCGGCTCGGCCACGAGGTGCAGCCTGGCGATGCGGTTGGCGCTGCCGGTGGCGCTCGCTGCGAGCGTGTCGACCAGCTGCTGGAAGTGCGCCTGCACCGGCGCGCTCTCGAGCACCTGCTGCATCGGCGCGTCCGCTCCGAGACCGGCGAGCTGGCGCACCTTCTGCGTCGGGAAGATCAGCGCGCCGACTTCCTTCAGGTTGATGCCGGTCAGCACCGCGTCCTGCACGTAGGGCGCACCGGCCGCGATGATCTTGGCGCGCAGCGGCCCGACGCTCACGAAGGTGCCGGTGGCGAGCTTGAAGTCCTCGGCGATGCGGCCGTCGAAGCGCAGGCCGCGGTGGATGTTCGCTTCGTCGATCCATGTCACCGCGTCGCCGGTCGAGAAGAAGCCTTCTTCGTCGAAGGCCTCGGCCGTGGCCTCGGGCGCGCGCCAGTAGCCGGGCGTGATGTTGGGGCCGCGGTAGCGCACCTCGGTCTTGCCGTCGACCTCGACCAGCTTGAGCTCGATGCCCGGCGCCGGCAGGCCGATGTCGCCTGACTTCACGTCGGGACCGGTGACGTAGAGCGCGAACGGGCCCGATTCGGTCATGCCGAGGCCGGTGCCCATGACGATGCGCTCGCCGACCTCGGCCTCCTGCGTGCGGTGCAGGCTGTCCCAGATGGGCTGCGCCAGCGCGGCGCCCGAGTAGAAGAACATGCGCACCCGCGAGAGCAGGTTGCGGCGCAGCACCGCATCGGTCTCCATCGCATTCGCGATGGCCTCGAAGCCGGTCGGCACGTTGAAGTAGATGGTGGGCGCGATCTCGCGCAGGTTGCGCAGCGTCTCGGCCATGCCCGTGGGCGTGGGCTTGCCCTCGTCGATGTAGAGCGTGCCGCCGTTGTCGAGCACGATGCCGACGTTGTGGTTGCCGCCGAAGGTGTGGTTCCACGGCAGCCAGTCGACCAGCACCGGCGGCTCCTCGCCCAGGGCAGGGATCGAGTGGCGCAGCTGCTGCTGGTTGGCGCACCACATGCGGTGCGTGTTGATCACAGCCTTGGGCATCTTGGTCGAGCCCGAGGTGAAGAGGAACTTGGTGATGGTGTCGGGCCCGGTGGCCTGCAGCGCGGCGTCGATCGCGGGCGTGGGCCGCGTGGCGAGCAGCTCGGCCAGCGGCGTGGCGGCGCGGCCTTCGAGCCGGCCTTCGCCGAGCACCACTTCGGCGTCGCGCGGCACCGCGGCCTCGATGGCGCGGCCATAGCGCGCGGCATCGGCGGCGAACACCAGGCCCGGCGTGAGCGTCGCCAGCACGTGGCGCAGCTTCTCGAAGTCCTGGCTCACGAGCGAATAGGGCGGCGAGACCGGGCAGTACGGCACGCCCACGTAGAGGCAGCCGAGCGCGAGCATGGCGTGGTCGATGCTGTTCTCGCTGAGGATCGCGAGCGGGCGCTCGGGGCCGAGGCCGCGCTCGAGCAGCGCCTGGCCAATGCTGCGTGCGCGCGAGAGCGCCTCGGCATAGCTCACGCGCAGCCATTCGCCGGTGCTGCCGTCGGGCAGGCGTTCGCGGGCGGCGATGAAGGTGTGATCGGGCGCGGCCTCGGCCCAGTGCACGAGCCGGTCGGTCATGCGGTCGCGGTACGCGCCGAGCGGCGTCTCGGCCTGCAGGTACTGCGTGCCGGGGGCACCCGCGCGCAGCACGGCGCGCGTCACGCCGAAGGTCAGGGGGCGGTAGCGAATGGGGCTCATGTCTTGCTCACCTTGGCGCCACGGCCTTCGAGGAAGTCGCGCACGCGGGCCTTGGCCTCGGGTGCGGCCTGCGCGATGCCCGCCATCAGGGCCTCGGTGAAGAAGCCATGGTCGGCCGACTGCTCGGCGATGCGCGGCAGCGCATGCATCAGCGCGTAGTTGGTCAGTGGCGCGTTGGTGGCCACGCGCTTGGCGATCTCGAACGCCTTGTCGAAGGCCGTGCCTTCGTCGACCAGGTACTGCGCAAAGTTGGCGCGCTCGCCGTCTTCGGCGTTGTAGACCCGGCCGGTCATCATCATGTCGGTCATGCGCGCCACGCCGATCAGCTTGGGAATGCGCACCGAGCCGCCGCCGCCCACGAAGATGCCGCGCGAGCCCTCGGGCAGCGCATAGAAGGTGGAGCGGTCGGCCACGCGGATGTGGCAGGCGCTCGCCAGCTCCAGGCCGCCACCGACCACCGCGCCATGCAGCGCCGCGATCACCGGCACCGGGCCGTGCTGGACCAGATCGAGCGCGCTGTGCCACATGCGCGAGTGCTGCATGCCCTGGCCCGCATCGCGCTCCTTCAGCTCGCTGAGGTCGAGGCCGGCGCAGAAGTGCGGGCCTTCGCCGTCGAGCACCGCCGCGCGCACGCTCGAGGGCAGGTTCTCGAAGGCATCGCGCAGTGCGAGGATCAGCCCGTCCGAAAGGGCATTGCGTTTGGCGCCGCGCGCGAGGCGGACGATGGCGACGTCGTCGCGGATGTCGAGGTGAAGGTCGGGATGGGTCATGTTGCGTTCGTCCGTGAGTTCGATTATGGTTATGATAAATAACCAATTCAAGGCGCTGGAGCGCATTGATTCCTAGGGACTTACCCGTACTGGAGACCACGACATGGACCACCGGAACCTGATCGCCATCGACATCCACACACACGCCGAGGTGAGTTGCTGGAATCCGTTCGACAACTACGGCGAGGAATACGACCGCGCCGCCGACAAGTACTTCGGCTCGAGCGGCCGTCCGACCATCGCGGAGAGCGTGGCCTATTACCGCGAGCGCAAGATCGGGCTGGTGATGTTCATGGTCGACGCCGAGTCGAACATGGGGCGCCGGCGCATCCCGAACGAGGAGATCGCCGAGGCCGCCCAGAAGAACAGCGACATGATGATCGCCTTCGCGAGCATCGATCCGCACAAGGGGAAGATGGGCGCGCGCGAGGCGCGCAGGCTGATCGCCGAGCACGGCGTCAAGGGCTTCAAGTTCCACCCGACGGTGCAGGCCTTCCATCCCTACGACCGGATGGCCTGGCCGCTCTACGAGGTGATCGCAGAGCACAAGCTGCCGGCCATCTTCCACACCGGCCACAGCGGCATCGGCTCGGGCATGCGTTGCGGCGGCGGCCTGCGGCTCGAATACAGCAACCCGATGCACCTGGACGACGTGGCGATCGACTTTCCCGACATGCAGATCGTGATGGCGCACCCGAGCTTTCCGTGGCAGGACGAGGCGCTCAGCGTGGCCACGCACAAGCCCAACGTCTGGATCGACCTGTCGGGCTGGAGCCCCAAGTACTTTCCGAAGCAGCTGGTGCAGTACGCCAACACGCTGCTGAAGGACCGCGTGCTGTTCGGCAGCGACTATCCGCTGATCACGCCCGACCGCTGGATGCGCGACTTCGAAGCGGCCGGCTTCAAGCCCGAGGTGATGCCGGGCATCCTGAAGGGCAATGCGGTCAGGCTGCTGAAGCTCGAAGGCTGAGGGCTCAAGGCCGGCGCGACGCGTCGGCCTCCTCGTCGTCGCCGAGGCGGTCCCAGTCGCCCGCGGCGCGGCGGCGTCGTTCTTCGCGCTCGCGCGCCATCTGCGCCTCGAACTGCTGGCGGCCCTCCTTGTTGGCCGCAATGAACTTGGCGCGGTCCTTGTAGTGCGGGTAGATCTCCTCGGTGAGCTGCAGGTTGCGCAGGCGAAAGCGCATGCTCGTTTCGCGCGCCTCGGCCGCCGGCCAGCCCAGCACCTCGAGCACCGAGCGCGCGCTGCGCAGCGACGACTCGAAGAGCTCGCGCTCGATGTGTTCCACGCCGCGGTCGCGCAGCTGGAACAGGTGCCCCACGTTGCGTGCCCGCGCGACGATGCCCGCCTGCGGAAAGTGCGCGCGGAACAGGTCCACGATCTCGAGCGACTGCTCCACGTCGTCGACCGCGACGACCACGGCCTTCGCGGTGCCCGCGCCCGCGGTGCGCAGCAGGTCGAGGCGGGTCGCATCGCCGTAGAACACGCGAAAGCCGAACTGGCGCAAGCCCTCGACCGTGTCGGCATCGTGGTCGAGCACCGTGACGGCAAGGCCCTGCGACATCAGCATGCGCCCGACGATCTGGCCATAGCGGCCGAAGCCGCAGATCAGCACCTTGGCATCCTGCTGCTCCGAGATTTCCTCGAGCTGCGTGGCCGGGGGCCGGCTGTAGCGCGGCAGCACCAGCTTGTCGAGCAGCACCAGCAGGAGCGGCGACAGCAGCATCGAGAGCGCCACGGCCCCGATCAGCAGCGAGGTGGTCTGCGGCGGCAGCACGTCGGGCCCGGCCGCCTGGAACACCACGAACGCGAACTCGCCGCCCTGGGCCAGCAGCAGCGTGAACACGGGGCGCTCCTGGTAGGCGATGCCCATGGCCTTGGCGAGCGCGTAGATCACGGCCAGCTTGATCGCCATGAAGCCGACTACGAGCAGCGCCATCATGCCGGGGCTCGCGATCAGCACGCCGAAATCGATCGACATGCCGACCGCGATGAAGAACAGCCCGAGCAGCAGGCCCTTGAAAGGTTCGATGTCGGTCTCGAGCTCGCGCCGGTATTCGCTTTCGGCCAGCAGCACGCCGGCCAGGAAGGCGCCGAGCGCCATCGAGAGGCCGACGAACAGCATCAGCGCGGCGATGGCCACCACCACCAGCAGCGCCGCGGCGGTGAAGATTTCGGGCGTGTTGCTGCGCGCGATCCAGCGCAGGAGCGGCCGCAGCGCGAGGCGGCCGCCGAGGATGATCGCGGCGATGACGCCGACGATCTTCAGGCCCTCGAGCGTGCGGTCCAGCCCCGAGATCGCCGGCTCGGCGGCCGTGGCGCCGGCGAGCAGCGGCAGCAGCGCGAGGATCGGGATCGCAGCCACGTCCTGGAACAGCAGGATCGAGAAGCCGGCCTGGCCGCTCGGCGCCTTCAGCAGGTTGCGCTCGCCGAACACCTGCAGCGCGATCGCCGTAGAGGACAGTGCAAGGCCGAGCGCCGCGACCAGCGCCACGCGCCATGGCGCGCCCACCGCGAAGCCGACGGCAAAGAGCGCTACCGCGCAGGCGAGCACCTGCGCGGTGCCCCAGCCGAAGATTGGCCGGCGCAGGTTCCACAAGCGCTTGGGCTCGAGTTCGAGGCCGACGAGGAACAGCATCAGCACCACGCCGAACTCGGCGAAATGCAGCACCTCCTCGACGCTCGAGACGAGGCCGAGCCCCCACGGGCCGATGGCGATGCCCGCCACCAGGTAGCCGATGATCGAACCCAGGCCCAGTGCCTTGGAAAGCGGCACCACGAGCACCGCGGCGCTCAGGTAGATCAGGCTGCTGGTCAGCCAGGCGGGTGCGTGTTCCATGCTCAGGCCGCCTCCGCGCCGGGGGCGCCTGTGGCCAGGGCGATGCCGTCGTTCTCCGCGGGCCGGTCGGTCTGCGGCACCGGGCAGGCGATGCAGGCATCGAGTTCGTCCATCTCGGGCCAGTCGGGATAGCTCTGGAGGCGTTGCACGAAGACCTCGAGGTGGGCCTCGACCTCCGCCTCCGGGGCGCTGCGCGCACCATGCAAGACCAGCGGCGGCAGGAAGCGCATGCCGCAGAGCGTGGCGGTCTGCTCGTAGGGCGGCAGGAAGGCGTCGAAGAAATAGCGGTTGTAGCTCTGCGGGTGGTAACTGCGCTCGGGGCCGCCCGTGGTGGCGACGAGCCAGCAGTCCTTGCCCTGGAGGGCCGTGCCGCCGTGGCCGTAGGCCCAGCCGTAGCCGAGCACATCGTCGAACCAGAGCTTCTGCAGCGGGGGCGCCGAATACCACTGAATCGGGTGCATCAGCACCACCAGGCTGGCGCGGGCGAGGCGCGCCTGCTCGGCCTGCACGTCGATCGCAAAGTCGGGGTAGCTGCCGTAGAGGTCGTTCACCTCTACGCCGGGCACCGAGCGCGCTGCGGCCAGCAGCCGGCGGTTGACCCGCGAATCGCGCCAGTGCGGATGGGCGGCAATCACATAGATGGCGCCGGCGGATCTTGTAGTTGTTGTTGTCATCATTTCGCGAACATAGCGCAAAGTTGCCGGCCCGCCCGGGCGCAGGGGCAGGCACTACGATGCGGGCTGTTCCAGCTCTGGAGGGCTTATTTATGCCGGTGGTTCTGGTCGCCAATCCGAAAGGTGGCGTGGGCAAATCGACACTCGCGACGAACATCGCGGGCTATTTCGCGAGCCGGGGCCATGCGGTGATGCTCGGCGACGTGGACCGCCAGCAGTCGTCGCGGCTCTGGCTCGGTCTGCGCCCGCCCCAGGCGAGGCCGATCGCCACCTGGGAAGCGTCGGGCGACAGCACCGTGGTGCGGCCGCCGAAAGGCACCACGCATGCCGTGCTCGACACCCCCGCCGGCCTTCACGGATGGCGCTTCAAGGAGGTGCTGGCGCTGGCCGACCGCGTGATCGTGCCGTTGCAGCCCAGCATCTTCGACATCTACGCGACGCGCGACTTCATCGACCGGCTCATGGCGCAGCGCCGCGCCGAGAAGGCGAAGATCGGCCTCGTGGGCATGCGCGTGAATGCCCGCACGCTCGCGGCCGACCGGCTCGGCGAATTCGTCGCGAGCCTCGGCGTGCCGGTGCTCGGCGAAGTGCGCGACACCCAGAACTACGTGCAGCTCGCCGCGCGCGGGCTGACGCTGTTCGACATTGCGCCCGGGAGGGTGCAGCGCGATCTCGAGCAGTGGCAGCCGATCTGCCAGTGGCTCGACGGCTGACGCTGTCGCGCGGCCGACACCGCAGGCATGCGGCAACCCGCTAGAGTGCCGCGCATGACCAAGAAGACATTCCAGACGCTGCAGGACCTTGCCGCCTGTGCAGGCCAGGAAGTCGCCGTGAGCGACTGGATCACCGTGACGCAGGAACAGGTGAACCAGTTCGCCGAGGCGACCGGCGACCACCAGTGGATCCACGTCGACATCGAGCGCGCCAGGAACGGCCCGTTCGGTGCGCCGATCGCCCATGGCTTTCTGACCCTGTCGCTGTTGCCGCGCTTCTTCGAGACCGCCATCGAGGTGGTCGAGTCGCGCATGGGCGTGAACTACGGCCTCAACCGGGTGCGCTTCATGTCGCCGGTGCCGGTAGGCAAGCGGCTGCGCGCGCGCATGAAGCTGCTGACGGCCGAGTCGATCGCCGATGACGGCTACCAGATGACCTGGGAAACCACGATCGAACTCGAAGGCGCGGCCAAGCCGGCCTGCGTGGCCGAATCCGTGGCGCGCCGCTACCGCTGAGCCGCGCGCTCAGAGCCGCGGACCGGAAGCTTCGCCGTAGGCGGCGGCACCCTGGCGCGTGATGCCCATCGCGCTGGCCCGCACCGCGGTGCGGTCGACGTTGCCGGCGGTCGGGCGCAGCACGCCCGTGCCGCCGTTGCTGATCTTCATCGGCTGACGTGCCTGGGCCTGCACTTCGGCGCGCGAGAGCGTCGACTGGAACGGCGCGGGCGGCAGCGGGTTCTGCTCGCCCTGGAAGGCCTGGGCGCCGGTGGCGGCGGCGAGCGTCGCCGAAGCGGCAAGAAGAAGGGTCGAGAAGTTCATGGCGGGGCTCCTGGGAAGGATCGGTTGAAGAACATGCCGTAGCGCTACGGCATGCTTCAGATACGCCGCCAGCCTCCCGCTGGATGCATGCGCCTTGCAGAAAAACCGCCGCTCAGCCGAAACCGTTCTGCCGCCAGGCCTCGAAGACCGTCACCGCCACGGCGTTCGACAGGTTCAGGCTGCGCTGTCCCTCGCGCATCGGCAGCCGCAGCCGTTGAGCCTCGGCGAAGCGCTCGCGCAGCGCGGGCGGCAATCCGCTGGTTTCCGAGCCGAACACCAGCCAATCGCCGGGCGCGAAGCGCACGTCGTGCACGGCGCGCGTGCCGCGGGTCGTGAGCGCGAACATGCGCTCGGCCGCCGGCCGCTCGCTCTCGAGCAGCGCCTCCCAGCTGCCGTGCCGCTTGACCTCGGCATATTCGTGGTAGTCGAGCCCGGCCCGGCGCAGCAGCCGGTCGTCCATCGAGAAACCCAGCGGCTCGACCAGGTGGAGCGCGCAGCCGGTGTTGGCCGCGAGGCGGATCACGTTGCCCGTGTTCGGCGGAATTTCGGGGTGGACCAGGACGATATGGAACATGCGCCGATTGTCGGTGCCACCGGGGGCTGCTCAATGCGGCGGGTCGGTGCGCGCGAACACGATCGCCGTCACATGCGCGGCGCCGGCCAGCCGCAGCGCCTCGGCGGCCGAGAACACCGAGGCGCCGCTCGTCATCACGTCATCGACCAGCACCACGCGGCAACCGTGCAGGCTCTCGGCGCCCGAGGGCTCGACCGCGAACGCGCCGCGCAGGTTGCGCAGCCGCTCGGCGCGCGCGAGGCTGCGCTGGGGCGGCGTCTCGCGCGTGCGCAGCAGCAGCGTGGCATCGGTCTTGGCCGGGGCGAGCCGGCGCGCGAGTTCGAGCGCCTGGTTGAAGCCGCGCTCGCGCAGCCGGGCCGGCGCCACGGGCATCGGCAGCACCAGGCCGCAGCGCTCGAGCGCCGGCTCCACCCACGGCACGCTGCGCATCAGCATGGACAGCGGGCCGGCCCAGCCGGCTTCGCCGCGGAACTTGAACTGGGCGATGCATTCCGGCCAGGGCCACGCATAGGCGCAGGCGGCGAGGCAGGCGTCGAGCGGCGGCGGATCGCGCAGGCATTCGCCGCAGCGCACGACGCCCGCGAGTACGGGCAGGGCGCAGGTGGCGCAACGCGTGGCCGGCGGCGCGAAGCGGGCCACGCAGGCATCGCAGACGCGCTGCGAAGGCCAGGCGCGGCAGACCTCGCACTGGCTGGGCAGCCGTGCGAGCAGAGAGGTCAAAGGCCGGCGGCCCCAGCGGCTGAACATGGGCTCAATATACTCACGGCCCCATGGCCACCGACCCCGCAAGAAGACCGCCGACCATCGACCCCACGGCGACTTCGCGCTGGCGCCGGACCGTGCCCGAGGCCGGATCGCCCTGGCTGCACGAGGAAGTCGGCCGCCGCATGGAAGACCGACTGCAATGGATCAAGGCGCAGCCGCGCACCTGGGCCGACTGGGCGCCGCTGCGCGGTGGGCTCGAAGCGCATGCGCTGGTGGCCCGGCGCTACCGCGACGCCGCTTCCTTCGTGATCGAACCCGAACCGGCGCTCGCCGCCGCGACCGGCCAGGCGCTCGCCGCGCCCTGGTGGAACGCGCGCCGCTGGCAGGCGGGCGGCCGCACGCGCTTCGAGCCGCCGCCCGAGGACGGCGTCGACCTGCTCTGGGCCAACATGTCGCTGCACATGGCCGCCGACCCCGAGGCGCTCATCGCGCACTGGCACCGCCTGGTCGCCACCGACGGCTTCCTGATGTTCTCGTGTCTCGGACCCGACACGGTGCGCGAACTGCGCGCGCTGCATGCCCGGCTCGGCTGGCCGGCCGCGGGCCACGAATTCACCGACATGCACGACTGGGGCGACATGCTGGTGCATGCGGGCTTCGCGGAGCCGGTGATGGACATGGAACGCATCGTGCTTACCTGGAGCACGCCCGAGGCGGCGCTGGCCGAGCTGCGCACGCTCGGGCGCAACCTGCATCCCGCGCGCTTCCCGGCGCTGCGCGGCAAGGCCTGGTACGCGGCGCTGAAGCGTGCATTGCCCGAGCTGGCGCCGGCAGAAGGCGGCGGGGGGGGCATCGCGATGACCTTCGAAGTCATCTATGGCCATGCCTTCAAGCCGGCACCGCGCGTGGCGCTGTCGGCCGAGAGCGCGGTTTCCCTGCGCGAAATGCGTTCGATGCTCCAGCGCGGCCGCCCTGGCGCGTAGGCCGCGCACACGCATTTCACGAGCGGCCGCCTCTCTCGACCCGCTACAATCCGCCGTTGCGTGAAACTCGCGGGAATGGTTCCGCGAACGAGGTCTGCCGGATCCTGTGGAGACAAGGGATTGGACAGCTTCGACGCACCCGATTTGCAGAACTCGCCCGTGTCGAATTCCGTGTTTCGTTTTGCCACCGTCTCAGGCCAGGGCATCCAATGGTTCCTGAAGCGGAACTGCTCGGTGACGCCGAGCCAGCTGGGCTGGCTCTATGCATCACTGTGCGTGGTATCGCTCGGTATCGGCACGGCCTTCTGGTTGAACGGTGCGCCGTTGGTCCTGCCTTTTGCCTGGCTCGAGTTGGCGGCTGTGGGTTTTGCCTTCATGCTGTATGCACGGCACGCGACCGACGGAGAGAGGATCGCGCTGCAGGGCGGCCGGCTGGTGGTGGAGCTCGAGAACGGTGGTGACTTTGAGCGCACGGAATTCCTGCCGCATCAGGTCCGCATCGAGCCTTGGTCGGGCGATCGTTCGCTGATCGAGGTCTCGGGCCAGGGGCGGTCGGTCAGGGTGGGGCGCTACGTGCGCCCGGAGTTGCGGGCCGCACTGGCGCGCGAGATTCGCATGGCGTTGCGTGGCGCCTGAGGGTCCGCGCGGCGCTGCTGGGTTGGGTTTGTTGAAAAAATTGAAGAAACGTGAACACGATGAAGAGCATTTGGCGCAATAAGTACAGGCTGGCAAATCTGTTGCTGGCGGCCGGCGCGGCTTTCAGCGGCGCGGCGCACGCAGTCAACGATCTGCCCGGCGGCCCCTCGGTGCGCCAGCTGAATCTTCCGATCGGCGTCACCAAGATCGCGCAGGAGCAGCATTTTCTCCACACGGTGATGATGATCATCTGCACGGTGATCTTCGTTGCCGTGTTCGCGGTCATGTTCTATTCGATCTGGAAGCACCGCAAGTCGGTCGGCCACAAGGCCGCGAACTTCCATGAATCGGTGGTGGTCGAGGTCATCTGGACCATCGTGCCCTTCCTCATCGTGATCGTGATGGCGCTGCCCGCCACCAAGGTGCTGGTGGCCCAGAAGGACACCACCAATGCCGACCTCACCATCAAGACCACGGGCTACCAGTGGAAGTGGGGCTACGACTACCTCAATGGCGAGGGCGAGGGCCTGGCGTTCATCTCCACGCTCGACAGCTCGCACCGCGCGATGTCCGACGCTGGCGCCAAGGGCGACGTGCCTGTCGACTACCTCTTCAAGGTCGACAACCCGCTCGTCGTGCCGGTGCAGAAGAAGGTTCGCATCATCACCACGGCCAACGACGTGATCCACGCGTTCGCGGTGCCCCAACTCGGCATCAAGCAGGACGCGATCCCCGGCTTCGTGCGCGACACCTGGTTCCGTGCCGAGACCGTGGGCGACTACTACGGCCAGTGCCAGGAACTCTGCGGCAAGGAACACGCCTACATGCCGATCCACGTGAAGGTGGTCTCGGCGGCCGACTACACGGCCTGGGTCGACACCAAGCGCAAGGAAGCCGCGGCCAAGCTCGACGATCCGAGCAAGGTCTGGGCCCTGCCCGACATGATGGTGCGCGGCGAGAAGGTCTATGCGGCCAACTGCGCGGCCTGCCACCAGGCCAACGGCAAGGGTGCCGGTCCGATCAAGGCGCTGGACGCCAGCCCGAAGGTGATCGACGCCGACCACAAGGTCCAGCTGCTGGTGCTGCTCAACGGCCAGAACAACGGCGCCATGCCGGCCTGGAAGCAGCTGAGCGACACCGACCTCGCGGCGGTCGCCACGTACACCAAGAACAGCTGGTCGAACAAGACCGGCCAGATCGTGCAGCCGGCCGAAGTTCTGGCCCTGCGCGGCAAGTGATCGCGAAGATCGAGCCACAGCGCACCGCGACGAAGAAATTGCAAGGAACAATGAAATGAGTGCAGTCCTCGACCCCCACGGTCACGTTCACGACGGCCACGCACACGACGAGCATCACGAAGCGCCGACCGGCTGGCGCCGCTGGGTGTTCGCGACCAACCACAAGGACATCGGCACGCTCTACCTGCTGTTCAGCTTCACGATGCTGATGGTGGGCGGCGTGCTCGCGCTGCTGATCCGCGCCGAGCTGTTCCAGCCCGGCCTGCAGGTGGTGAACCCCGAACTGTTCAACCAGTTCACCACGATGCACGGCCTGATCATGGTGTTCGGCGCCATCATGCCGGCCTTCGTGGGCTTCGCGAACTGGATGATCCCGCTGCAGATCGGCGCGTCGGACATGGCGTTCGCGCGCATGAACAACTTCAGCTTCTGGCTGCTGATCCCGGCGGCCATCATGCTGGTGGGTTCGTTCTTCATGCCCGGCGGCGCGCCCGCCGCGGGCTGGACGCTCTATGCGCCGCTCACGCTGCAGATGGGCCCCTCGATGGACGCCGGCATCTTTGCGATGCACATCATGGGCGCCTCGTCGATCATGGGCTCGATCAACATCATCGTCACCATCCTGAACATGCGCGCCCCCGGCATGACGCTAATGAAGATGCCGATGTTCTGCTGGACCTGGCTCATCACCGCCTACCTGCTGATCGCGGTGATGCCCGTGCTCGCCGGCGCCATCACCATGACGCTGACCGACCGCCACTTCGGCACCAGCTTCTTCAACCCCGCCGGCGGCGGCGACCCGGTGATGTACCAGCACATCTTCTGGTTCTTCGGCCACCCCGAGGTCTACATCATGATCTTGCCGGCCTTCGGCATCATCAGCCAGATCGTGCCGGCCTTCTCGCGCAAGAAGCTCTTCGGCTACGCCTCGATGGTGTACGCCACCTCGTCGATCGCGATCCTGTCGTTCATCGTCTGGGCGCACCACATGTTCACGACCGGCATGCCGGTCACGGGCCAGCTGTTCTTCATGTACGCGACCATGCTGATCGCGGTGCCGACGGCCGTGAAGATCTTCAACTGGATCGCTACCATGTGGCAGGGCTCGATGACCTTCGAGACCCCGATGCTGTTCGCCGTGGGCTTCATCTTCGTGTTCACGATGGGTGGCTTCACCGGCCTGATCCTCGCCGTGGCGCCGATCGACATCCAGCTGCAGGACACCTACTACGTGGTGGCCCACTTCCACTACGTGCTGGTGGCCGGCTCCCTGTACGCCATGTTCGCGGGCTATTACTACTGGGCGCCCAAGTGGACCGGCGTGATGTACAGCGAGACGCGAGGCAAGATCCACTTCTGGTGGTCGCTGATCTCGTTCAACATCACCTTCTTCCCGATGCACTTCCTGGGCCTGGCGGGCATGCCGCGCCGCTATGCCGACTACCCGATGCAGTTCGCCGACTTCAACGCGGTGGCTTCGGTCGGTGCCTTCGCCTTCGGCCTCGCACAGGTGTACTTCTTCCTGTTCATCGTGCTGCCCAACATGCTCGGCAAGGGCGAGAAAGCGCCCCAGAAGCCCTGGGAAGCCGCTGAAGGCCTCGAGTGGGAAGTGCCGTCGCCTGCGCCTTTCCACACCTTCGAGAACCCGCCCAAGCTCGACCCGACCGCCACCAAGGTGATCGGCTGAACGTTTCCAGGCCCACGGCCCGCATGACAACGACCATGACCACGCCAGAGCAGAAAAGGAACAACCGACGCATGGGGCTCACGCTGGCCTCCATCGCGCTGATTTTCTTCGTCGGCTTCATGGTCCGCATGATCTGGTTCGGCGCCCGCTGAGCACGACCCACGGAGCCACTACAGCATGAGCCTCGGTCAACGCATCCGGCGCGCCAACGTCCGCATGGTCGGCAAGCTGGCCGTGGTGGCCTGCGGCATGTTCGCGTTCGGCTACGGACTGGTGCCGCTCTACCGCGCGATCTGCGAAATGACCGGCATCAACATCCTCGCGCTCAACGAGCTCGAGGTGCCGGGCGGCGCGAGCGGTGGCAAGAACGTGCGCGTGCCCGACAACTCGCAGGTCGACACCAGCCGCACCATCACGGTCGAGTTCGACTCCAACGTGCGCGGCGGCCTCTGGGAGTTCAAGCCCGCCGAGCGGACGATGCAGGTGCACCCCGGCGAGCTCAACACCGTGATGTACGAGTTCCAGAACGTGCAGAACCGACGCATGGCTGCGCAGGCGATCCCAAGCTATGCGCCGCAGCAGGCCGCGCCGCACTTCAACAAGCTCGAGTGCTTCTGCTTCACCCAGTACACGCTCGATCCGGGCGAGAAGAAGCAATGGCCCGTCGCCTTCGTGATCGACCCCAAGATCTCGAAGGACGTGAAGACCATCACGCTGTCGTACACCTTCTTCGAGGTCGGCGGACGCACGCCCGCGGCGCCCGTGGCCAACGTTTCGAGCCCTGCGAATGAGCCCCGCTCGTGACCGCTCCGGAAACATCGCCGCGCAAGGGCACGCTATGGGGCACGGTCAAGGCCGTGTGCTGGTCGTTCTTTGGCGTGCGCAAGAAAAGCGCCTACCAGGACGACCTGGCCAAGCTGAATCCGCTGCACATCATCGCCGTGGCATTTGTCATGGTCATCCTTTTCATTGTCGGCCTCGTGCTGCTGGTGCGCTTCGCGGTGGCGCCCTGAGCATGAGCCGCTGTATCCAGTCCCCATCGAGTCGAGAGAAGAAAGAAAGCCAGGAGCTGATATGAGTTCATCCACCCACGGCACCACGCCTTACTACTTCGTGCCCGGGCCATCGGCCTATCCGGTGCTGTCCGCGATCGGCCTGTTCTTCGTCATCCTCGGCGCAGGGCAATGGATCAACGGGCACCAGTGGGGCGCATGGTCGCTCCTGCTCGGCATGGTGATCTGGCTCGGCACGCTGTTCACCTGGTTCCGGGCCGCCGTCGGCGAGAGCGAAAGCGGCCAGTACGGCCACAAGATCGATCTGTCGTACCGCTGGAGCATGAGCTGGTTCATCTTCTCGGAGGTGATGTTCTTCGGCGCGTTCTTCACGGCGCTCTGGTGGGCCCGCACGCATGCGCTGCCGACGCTCGGCAGCCTCGACAACGCACTGCTCTGGCCCGACTTCAAGGCCGTCTGGCCCAGCGTCGCCGCAGGCGTGACCGGGTCGCCGGCCGACATCGTCGAGCCGTTCCAGACCGTCGGCCCGTTCTGGCTGCCCACGATCAACACCGCGCTGCTGCTGAGTTCGGGCGTCACGCTCACCATCGCCCACCACGCGCTGCGCGTCGGCCACCGGGCGCAGACGATCCGCTTCATGTGGCTCACCGTGCTGCTCGGTGTGGTCTTCCTGGGCGTGCAGGGCTACGAGTACTACCACCTGTACACCGACCTGAACCTCAAGCTCAGTTCCGGCGCCTACGGCTCGACCTTCTTCATGCTGACCGGCTTCCACGGCCTGCACGTGTTCATCGGCATGCTGATGCTGCTGTTCATCACGCTGCGCCTGCAGAAGGGCCACTTCACGCCCGATCGACACTTCGGTTTCGAGGGGGCGGCCTGGTACTGGCACTTCGTGGACGTGGTCTGGCTTGGCCTCTACGTGTTGGTCTACTGGCTTTGACCGAACCTCGCGGCATGCAACAACAAAAAAGGCGCCGTAAGGCGCCTTTTTCATGGTTCTCGTGGAACGAGCACCATCTACTTGCCGACCGGGAGCCCGGTGGGCTGGATGTAGCCGAATTTCCAGGCCAGCAGCATGCAGAGGAACAAAATCACCGAGAGGGCTATCCGAAAGGTGAGCGCGCGCGCCATGCCGCCGGTCTTGGCGCGCCCGTTGCGCCCGTCTTTCAGCATGTAGAAGAGCGCGAAGGCCAGACTCGCGAAAATGCCCACGAAAGCAAGGGCGATGAAATATTTCATGAACCCGATTATCGGCCGCATGCCTCCTCCGTTCCAGTGACGCCCGACCCCCTACGCGCCGGCACGCGGCCCGGCCGGGGCCGCTTCCTGGTGGTGACGCTCGCCGCGGTGCTGACCGTCTGCACCACGGTCTCGCTGGGCCGCTGGCAGCTCTCGCGCGCCGCGCAGAAGGAGACGCTGCAGGCCGAGATCGACGCCCAGAAGCAGAAACCGGCACTCGAGCAGGCCGGCTTCCTTGAACTGACGTCGCCCGTCAACGAGCTGCACCGCCCGGTGCGGCTGCGCGGCCTCTGGCTGACGCCCCAGACGGTGTACCTCGACAACCGCCAGATGCACGGGGTGCCCGGCTTCTACGTGCTGACGCCGCTGGCACTCGAAGGCAGCGACCAGACCGTGATGGTTCAGCGCGGCTGGGTGCAGCGCAATTTCAACGACCGCACGCAGCTCGCCGCGGTCGAGACGCCGCCCGGCATCGTCGAGGTCACGGGCCTGATCGAGCCGCCGCCCGGCCACCTGTTCGAATTCGCCGCCAGCAAGCCGGCCGCCGCCGCCTCGGCACCGGACGCCGCGGGGTCTTCGCCCATCCGGCAGAATCTCGACCTGGAAGCGTATCGCGCCGAAACCAAGCTGCCGCTGCGCACCGACGTGTCGCTGCAGCAGATCGGCCCCGCCTCCGAGGGGTTGCAGCGCGACTGGCCGGCACCCGCTCTGGGTCTGGAGAAGCACTACGGCTATGCATTCCAGTGGTTCGGGCTCTCCGCCCTCGTCGTCATCCTCTATGTCTGGTTCCAAATCATTGCCCCCTTCCGCCGCTCCAGGCGCCGCACACGCGATGCAGCAGACCGCTTCTGACGAACCATTGGGCCTGACGGTGCATTCGATGCCCTCTCCCGCCCAGGCACTCGACGGCACCGAGGGCCGCCGCACGGTCGTCGGGCGCTGGAAGATGATCGCCGTGATGCTGATGTGCGCGGCGCCCGTCATCGCGTCCTACTTCACCTACTACGTGATCCGTCCCGACGGGCGCAGCGTGTACGGCGAGCTGATCGATCCGCAGCGCACGCTGCCGACCTTCGGCGCCACCGACCGCAACGGCGCACCCGTCGACCTGGCCACGCTCAAGGGCCAGTGGCTGCTGGTCGCGGTGGCCGACGCAGCCTGCAACGCGCTCTGCGAGCAGCATCTGTACCTGCAGCGCCAGCTGCGCGAAAGCCTCGGCCGCGAGAAGGACCGGCTCGACCGCGTCTGGCTCGTGAGCGACGCGGCACCCATCCCCGAACGCCTCGAGAACGGGCTGCACGGCGCCACGGTGCTGCGCGTGCCGGCCGCCGAGCTGGCCAGCTGGCTGGCGCCCGTGCCCGGCCATGCGCTTGCAGAGCACCTGTACGTGGTCGACCCGATGGGCAACTGGATGATGCGGTTTCCGGCGGGCATGGATGCCAAGGGCGCGAGCCGGGCCAAACGCGATCTCGATCGCCTGCTGCGTGCTTCTTCCTCGTGGGACGAGGCAGGACGCTGACATCGCATGGAGACCGCTGGCTCGCTCTACGACTTCACGCCCATCGCCTGGCTGATGGCGGCCGGCGTGTTGATCGCGCTCGGGCCGCTGGTGTGGGTCTGGCGGCGTAACGCGGGCGCCGGACCGGCGCGCCGGCTGCATGCGCTCACGGTGCTCACGCTGTTTCTCACCTTCGACCTGACGCTCTTCGGCGCCTTCACCCGGCTCACCGACTCGGGACTGGGTTGCCCCGACTGGCCCGGCTGCTACGGCAACGCGAGCCCGGTCGGCGCGCGCCACGAGATCGCCATGGCGCAGTCGGCCCAGCCGAGCGGCCCGGTAACGCACGGCAAGGCCTGGATCGAGATGACCCACCGCTACCTCGCCACCGGCGTCGGCGTGCTCATCCTCGCGCTCGCGGGCGCCACCTGGGTGGTGCGACGGCGCCAGCGGCGCGAACCCCGGGCGCCGGCAGCGGGCGAGCATGCGACGCTGAGCGCCTGGTGGCCGGCGGCGACGCTGGTCTGGGTCTGCCTGCAGGGCGCGTTCGGCGCGCTGACCGTGACCTGGCGGCTCTTTCCCGCCATCGTCACGCTGCACCTGCTGGGCGCCGTGGTGCTGCTGGTGCTTCTGTGCATCCAGGCCGTGCGCTACCGGCAGGCCGCCGCGGACCGCCTGCCCACCGTGGTGTCGCCCGCACTTCGCATCGGCCTTTTCGTCACGTCGGCGCTGCTCCTGCTGCAGATCGCACTCGGTGGATGGGTCAGCACCAACTACGCCGTGCTCGCCTGCACGCAGTTCCCGACCTGCCAGGGCAGCTGGTGGCCGCCGATGAACTTCGCCCAGGGCTTCGAGATCTGGCGCCACCTCGGCGTGACCGGCAGCGGCGCACCGCTCGATTTCTCGGCGCTCACCGCCATCCACTACGCGCACCGGTTGATGGCCTATGCGGTCTTCGCCGCGCTGGGCATGCTGGCCTGGCGGCTGCACGGCATTGCCGCGCTGCGGCCGCAGGCGCGCTGGCTCGCGGCACTCGCGCTGCTGCAGCTCGCCACTGGCCTCGGCAACGTGCTGCTCGGCTGGCCGCTCGCCGCCGCCGTATTGCACACGGGCGGTGCCGCCGCGCTGGCCGTGGTGCTGACATGGGCGCTCTGCGAGAGCCGGCGCGCGCCGGCCGCCGTGCCCGTGGCGCTCGCTTCGCACAACGAAAACAACAACAACCCCAGGGAGGCAGCAGCGTGAGCACGCCGATTTCCGTGCAGCAGACCAGCACCGCCAACGTGCTGCGCCAGTTCTATGCGTTGACCAAGCCGCGCGTCGTGCAGTTGATCGTCTTCTGCGCGCTCATCGGCATGGTGCTGGCAGTGCCCGGCCTGCCGAGCTGGGCCGAGGTGCAGCGTGCGGCGATCGCCTGCATCGGCATCTGGCTCGTCGCGGGCGCCGCCGCGGCGTTCAATTGCCTGGTCGAGAAGGGCATCGACGCCAAGATGAAGCGCACCGCCTGGCGCCCCACGGCGCGCGGGCAACTGAGCGACCTGCAGGCGCTCGTCTTTTCCGGGCTGCTGTGCGCGGCCGGCTCCGTGCTGCTGTGGTTCCAGGTCAATCCGCTCACCATGTGGCTGACCTTTGCCACCTTCGTCGGCTACGCGGTGATCTACACGGTGATCCTGAAGCCGCTGACGCCGCAGAACATCGTGATCGGCGGCGCCTCGGGCGCGATGCCGCCGGTGCTGGGCTGGGCCGCCATGACCGGCGACGTCGGCCCCGAGGCGCTGATCCTGTTCCTCATCATCTTCCTGTGGACGCCGCCGCATTTCTGGGCGCTGGCGCTCTACCGCGTCGAGGACTACCGCAAGGCCGGCCTGCCGATGCTGCCCGTGACGCACGGTAACGAATTCACGCGCCTGCAGGTGCTGCTGTACACCTTCATCCTGTTCGCGGCCTGCCTGATGCCCTTCATCTACGGCATGAGCGGCTGGCTCTACCTCGCCGTGGCGGTCATCGTGAGCTTCGGCTTCACGGGCTACGCCTTTGCGCTGTGGCGCAATTATTCCGACGCCCTGGCGCGGAAGACCTTCCGCTTCTCGCTGATTCACCTGAGCGTGCTGTTCGCGGCATTGCTCGTCGACCATTACCTGCGCTGACCGCGCGCACCTGCCAATGAAAAAGCGAACTCTCCTCCGATGGATGGCCGGCAGTGCCGCATGGGCCGGCATGGCCGCCACCTTGGGCCTGGGGCTCTCGGCCTGCAGCAAGGAAGCCGCCGCGCCGAGCTTCAAGGCGATCGACCTCACGGGCGCCGACTACGCGCGCGATTTCTCGCTCAAGGACACCGAAGGCAAGGTCCGCACGATGGCCGACTTCAAGGGCAAGGTCGTGGTGCTGTTCTTCGGCTACGTGCAGTGCCCCGACGTCTGCCCGACCACCATGACGGAGATGGCGCAGGTCAAGCAGCAGCTCGGCAGCGACGGCGACAAGCTGCAGGTGGTGTTCGTCACGGTCGATCCCGCGCGCGACACGCCCGAGGTGCTCAAGGCCTACATGGGCGCCTTCGACCCGAGCTTCGTGGCGCTGATCCCCACGCCCGAGGAACTCGCCGCGACCGCGAAGGACTTCAAGGTCTACTTCAAGAAGGTCGAGGGCAAGACGCCCACCAGCTATTCGATGGACCATTCGGCGGCCAGCTTCGTCTACGACACCGAAGGCCGGCTGCGGCTCTATGCCCGCTACGGCACGGGCGTCGAACCCATGGTGTCCGACGTGAAGGCGCTGCTCGCCGGCTAGCGCGAACGCGCCTCAGGCCGCGCAAGGGCGCCTGTCCTGTGGCGTCGCTCGTCAAGGCGGCGTGAACAACGAAAAAGCCCGGCACGCAGCCGGGCTTCGAGGCGAAGGAAGGCCGACGCTTACGCGTAGTCGGCCAGCGCCTTCTTCATCTTCTTCATGGCCGCCACTTCGATCTGGCGGATGCGCTCGGCGCTCACGCCGTAGACGGCCGCCAGGTCGTGCAGCGTCATGCCGCCCGAACCGTCGTCGTTGACCTTGAGCCAGCGCTCTTCCACGATGCGGCGACTGCGGTCGTCCAGCGCTTCGAGCGCGGTGGCGATGCCGTCGGTCGAGAGCCGATCGCGCTGCTGCGATTCGAGCAGCGCGGTGGGCTCCTGCGTGGCGTCGGCCAGGTAGGCGATCGGGCCGAAGGCTTCGTCGCCGTCGTCCGACGGACCCGGATCGAGCAGCACATCGCCGCCCGACAGGCGGGTTTCCATCTCGAGCACTTCTTCGGGCTTGACGTTGAGCCGGCTCGCCATCTGCGAGACCTCGTCGGGGCTCAGCGTCTCGCGGTGCGTGCCGTTGTCGGCCGCAGCCGAATCGGCCTTGAAGCTCTGTTTCATCGAGCGCAGGTTGAAGAACAGCTTGCGCTGGGCCTTGGTCGTTGCGACCTTGACCATGCGCCAGTTCTTCAGGATGTACTCGTGGATCTCGGCCTTGATCCAGTGCATGGCATAGCTCACGAGCCGCACGCCCTGGTCGGGGTCGAAGCGCTTCACGGCCTTCATCAGGCCGACGTTGCCCTCCTGGATCAGGTCGCCGTGCGGCAGGCCGTAACCCAGGTATTGGCGCGAGATGGACACCACGAGGCGCAGGTGCGAGAGGATCAGCGCACCGGCCGCTTCGAGGTCGTTGTTGTCGCGCAGCCGGCGTGCGAAGCCCTGCTCTTCTTCGAGCGTGAGCATCGGCAGGCGGTTGGCGGCCGAAATGTAGGCATCCAGGTTGCCCAGCGGAGGCACCATCGACCAAGGGTTGGCGACGGCGAGCTGGTTGGCAGAGGCTCCAGACAGCGTGGTCATCAGGGGAAACTCCTTTGTATTGGGCATATTAGCACTCGGTTGGAGGGAGTGCTAAGGGAAGGGTTCCCCTCCAGTCTCTATCGCCGCGATAGCCAAAAGCTGCTGTCGGTTCTCGATGAGGCTCGAATTTCCACTGAGTCCTCAACTGGGGGGGCGCCCTGTGAGCGATAAGAGTTCTCGTGGGAGGCGAGGTTCCCGGTGCAGTTGAAATTACTGTGCTTTCGTACAGTAAAGTGCTGGGGAGAGGAGAGGCAAATCAAGCTGCCGTCGCGTTCGGGTGGTGGTCGTACAGCGCTTGCTCCAAGGCATCGAGCACGAAGTCCATGCGCATCGTGGACACGTACGTGAAGTCCGAGGTCCACGCTGGCTTGGTCGCTGCACGCGGAACTGCCGGTTGACCCGGTCCAGCGGGCATGGAGCCCCGGCATTGCGGGCGTGGTCTTCACCGCCTTGCCCAGCATCACGGCCTGCAACCCAGACGCCGCATCAGCCTCTGGTCAGCGATCAACGGAACCCAACACTACGTCGAACTCAACGCAGTTCCTCTGGAGGTCGTTGCCTTCGTGGAGGCATGGGCCTACGATTCATTGCTTGCGCTGCTGTCGCCAGAGCACATGGTGCGGCGGGATATCTCGCGGGCGCGAAGTAAAGGGAGTGAATATGACGATTACTAGCATTACGGAGACGGTGCGACTGTTATGCGGCGGTCTGCGGTGTGATCTGTGCCGCAAGTGCTGATGAATACGACTCAACGGCTGGCCAGGTACGAAACCGCTCAATGGCTTTGCGGGATATTGGTTGCGCGTCGTTCGGAGTGGATCCGCGACGAAGAGCGGAAGGCCATTGTTGATGTGGCCAAAGTGGCGCAGTGGAAGCGTGAACGCGACCAGTACTTGGATGAAGGTGATTCGCTGTTGTTCAGTGACGTGGACAAGATCGAGCGAGTGATTGCGGTCTACGGGCCGCTGGTGCGCGCAGGCAACGTGGAGTGAATTCGCTCCCCGAGTGGTTGAGTTCGCGCGGCGGCGGCCGTCATCGGCGTTGCTGCGGAATGACTCTGTGCCTTCGTCGCGCGCCAATGAATTTCGTCGGCCGGCGCGAAGGGTCGCCCGATCGGCGCTGTGTCGTGCCGGTCAAGCACGGCAGAAACCAAACAGCCGGAACCGGCCATGACCGGCCAAGAGCGGTCCTTTGGGACGTCGAGCAGAACGACCGCTTCAGACTGATTCTGTTGAAAAACTCGGTCGCAGTGTTCGCCGCTGCACCGCGGCGAAAATCGACCTCTCAGATCGACCCAGGATCGACGATCGCGGCCCAGGGAATGGTTTGACCACCCCTGCAAATGTGCCCAAGAGGGCGCCACTCGAGTTTTTCAACAGAATCGACTGGTGGCAGTCGTTCATCAGCGTGACCACGAACGACTGCTCTCACGGGAACCGGACACTTAGGGTCGGCCGCGGCTTCGTAGCGCGAGCTGGTCGTCACAAGCCCGTAAACTGCGACCATGCAGCTCAACGTCGTTGTCTACTCTAAGTCCGCCTGCCCTCAGTGCTCCGTGCGGACAAGCCCGTCAAACATGCGAAGGCAGCGTAGGCAAGAGCTTTATGGCAAGAACCAACGAAGCCTTCTCTCGCGGCAAGATTGACGCTCAGCTCAGGGATCAGGGCTGGGCCGCATTTAACTCCTTGCTTGCTCGCGCGTTCGTTAGCGACCAGGTCAACGAAACTGCTCCGGAGGAGGTGACGGTCGCATGAAGTACGCCTACGAAGATCTGAGCGAAGATCAGTTCGAGAAGCTCATCGTGCTTCTCTGCCAGCGCTTGCTCGGCATGTCCGTTCAGGGCTTCGCGAAAGGCGTTGACGGCGGCCGCGATGCTAAGTTCGTTGGGACGGCTCAGTTGCTGCCGAGCACGGCGGCCCCGTGGGTGGGAACCACGATCATTCAGGCGAAGCACACGAGCGGTGTCAATCGAAGCTTTTCGGAAGGTGATTTCTACAGCCCTAAGTCAGAGAAGACGATCATTGGCGAGGAGATACCTCGCATTCAGAAACTGTTGAAGGCTAAGCAGCTCGACCACTACATGCTGTTCGCCAATCGCCGACTGACCGGCAATACGGAGAGCGCCCTTCGCGCAAACATCTCCATGACTTGCGGCATTCCCGAGTCGTCCATCTCACTTTGCGGCCTCGAACAATTGGAGAGCTGGCTCAAGTCGTTCTCCGGAGTACCCGCACTCGCAGCTTTAGACCCGATCGACTCGCCGCTCATCGTGAGCCCGGATGATTTATCAGAGGTGGTCCAGGCGCTTGCTCGACACATGAACGGGGCCGCAGCAACACTCGACGAACCGCCGACTGCTCGGACATCGTACGAGACGAAGAACAAGATCAACGGCATGAGTGCTGAATATGCTAAGACGATTCGCAAGCTGTACTTGAAGGAAACGGCACAGGTCAAGTCATTCCTTGCAGCACCGGAGAACGAGGAGCTGCTTCGGATGTATGAGGCAGTCGTTGAAGAGTTTCAACTGAAGATCATCGCCAAACGGAAGGAATACCAGTCCTTCGATAACGTGATGAACTATTTGATCGATCTGCTTTTCGTCCGCGATCCTCTTCTGCGCGCCAACAAGCGGTTGACCCGCGTGATGCTGTTCTATATGTATTGGAACTGCGACATCGGAGAGGGTGATGATGCTACGACCAACTAAGCACTCCCATCCCGACCGGACCGTCATCAACATTGCGATGCTGCTATTGAAGCACCTGCGCAAGCGTCGCCTTGAACGCTATAGCGACCTCCAGATGTTCTCCAAGAAAGCCGCCGCGGGCGGTGAAGTGCTCTTGCTGCCAGCACTCAGTTTTTTGTTCCTCCTGGGGCTGATCGAATACAGACCGAAGACAGACGCTATTGAATATGTGGGGCCCAATGAAGCTCTCTAAGCTCTACAGCAACAAGCTGGACCTCTTCGGCCCCATCGACTTCAGGGCTGGCCTCAACGTCATCCTTGCTGAAATCAGGTTGCCCAAGAACAAGGACAAGGACACCCACAACCTTGGCAAAACAACGCTGGGGAGGATGATTGACTTTTGCTTTCTTGCCGGACGTGACAAGGAGTTCTTCCTCTTCAAGCACGAGGAAATCTTTAAGAGCTTTATCTTCTACATGGAGATCGCCCTCGCCGATGCGACCTATGTGACCGTGCGTCGTGGCGTTGCGGAGCACAGCAAGATCAGCTTCAAAAGGCACGAGGCACCGCACCAAGACTTCTCCGAACTTTCGGAAGGCGAATGGGATCACTTCAATGTGCCTTTAGAGCGAGCCCGCGAAATGCTCGATGGCTTACTTGACTGGCGCGCCGTGTCACCTTGGGATTTCCGCAAGGGCCTCGGCTATCAACTCCGCAGTCAGGAAGACTATCAAGACGTTTTCCAGTTGCGCCGGTTCGCCATTGGTAAGCACAAGGATTGGAAGCCTTATGCCGCTCACGTCCTCGGCTTCGATCACAAGCTCGTCGATCAACACTACGCGAAGCTCGAACAGCTCGAAGCGAAGAAGGGCATCGCTGAGACTGTCAGGGCTGAACTTGGCGGATCGGTCGATGAACTCAGCAAGATCGAGGGCATTCTTCTCCTGAAGCAGAACGATACCGATAAAAAGCAGCGGCTGCTCGATGCTTTCGATTTCAGGCAACAAGACAAGGACCAAACAGAGCAGCTTGTTGAAGGTGTAAACACCCGCATTGCCGAGCTCAATTCTCGACGCTACACGCTCAACCAGACGCGACGGAAGATCGTGGCCTCGCTGGAGGAGGATCAGATCCTGTTCAAGCCCGATCAGGCGTGAGCGTCCAGTCCAACCATCTTGAAAGCCTGCTCGGAGCATAGGAGCCTAGTCCCCATCAACAACTCTTGGTGGACACGTGAGCACTATCCCCGATCAACAAGCCGGCACACGTCGGCGACGTCGCATTCACAGCGACGAATTCAAGGCGAACGCTGTGGCCAGCTGCATGCAGCCGGGCATGTCGATGGCGGCTGTGGCAATGGCCCACGGCGTCAACGCGAATCTGCTGCGCCGATGGGTTCGTGACGCAGAGATGAACTCGGCAACCACCGTCGTCAGCGCGACCACCGCCGAGACCCCGAAGGCGCAAGAAGCCAAGACAGTGTTCGTCCCGGTCAGCTTGCCGCCACCAGGGCAGCCGGCTCATGTCCCGGACGTTCGCATCGAGCTGCGACGTGGGCCGATAGTGGTCACCGTGACCTGGCCGGCGAGCGCCGCCAGCGAGTGCGCGGCCTGGATGCGCGAGCTGCTTCGATGATCCGCATCGACGCGATGTGGCTGGCCGCAGACCCTATCGACATGCGCGCCGGCGCCGAGCGCCTGTTGGCGCGCGTTGTGCAAGTCTTCGGCGCAGCGCAGGCGCACCATGGCTACCTGTTCGCGAACGCCCGCGGCACGCGCGTCAAGCTGCTCGTGCACGACGGCTTCGGCGTGTGGTGCGCGGCGCGCCGGCTCAACGCGGGGCGCTTCGTCTGGCCGGGCACGACCAACGCGACGCCCTTGCTGTCGCTCACACCTGCGCAGTTCGACGCCTTGGTCCTGGGCCTGCCGTGGCAGCGCCTTCCCGAGCTGAGCGTCATCACGCGAGCCTGAGGAGCCGGCGCCAGAGCCACCTGCCCATGCGTTGACGGTGGATGTGCCGATGTTGGCATTGCCGTGCACTGGCATCATTCAACGCATGCTTGGTGCGCGTGATCTTCCTGCAGCGAATCCTTCGGGGCTGTCCGCCGAGACAGCTGCGCTGGTTGGTCAGTTGCTCCAGCGGGTGCAAGACCAGGAGCGGCAGCTGGCCGAGCGCGACGCGCTGCTGCAGCGCAAGGACCGCGAGATCGCACTGCGCGAGGCCAAGATCGAGAAGATCACCTTCGAGCTGGCCAGGCTCAAGCGCTGGAAGTTCGGCGCCAAGTCCGAGGCCATGAACGCCGAGCAGCGCCGCTTGTTCCAGGAGACGCTGGCCGAGGACGAGGCGGGCCTGCGCGAGCAGCTCGAGCGGCTTCGGCGTGAAGCCGCCGCGGCCGCGGCCGCCGCAGCAACCTCGGACACAACGACCAAGGCGCCCCCGCGCCGGCCGCGCCGCAACCCGTTCCCTGATCACTTGCGCCGTGTGGAGCACCACCACGAGCCCGAGCGCACCGACTGCCTGGAGCCCGGCTGCGGGCGCCCGATGACGCGCATCGGCCAGGAGGTCAGCGAGCGGCTGGACATCGTGCCTGCCGAGTTCTTCGTGCACCGCCACATCTACGGCAAGTGGGTCTGCCGCTGCTGCCAGATGCTGCGCCAGGCGCCCAGCGTGGCAGAAGTCATCGAAGGCGGTATCGCTGCCAGCGGCTTCGTCGCGCACACGCTGATCAGCCGCTTCGTGGACCACATGCCGTACTACCGGCAATCGACCATCAACGCCCGCAGCGGCGTGCACACACCGCGCTCCACGCTGGCGTCCATCACCGGCCAGGCCGGTGCGGCGCTGGAGCCGCTGCACGAGGCGCACAGGCGCTTCATCCTCAGCTGCGCGGTGCTGCACGCCGACGAGACCCCAGTGGCCCTGCTGGACCCGGGCGCGGGCAAGACGCGCCGAGCCTACGTCTGGGCCTACGCCAGAAGCTGGCACGACAAGGTGCCTGGTGTGATCTACGAGTTCTGCCCGGGACGCGGGGCGCAGTACCCGCTGGCCTTCCTGGGAGCCCGGGATAGACACGGCAGGCGATGGTCGGGCACGTTGCTGACCGACCGCTACGGCGCCTACGAGACCGTGGTCGATCCCCGGCTGTATCCGGACCGCTTGGGCGCAGCCTGCGCCGCGCACGCGCGCCGCAACTTCGAAGAGCTGACGTACGACGGCACCAGCGTGGTGGGCCTGGAGGCGGTGCGTCGCTTCGCGCGCATCTATGGCGTCGAGGCACAGCTCAAAGAGCTCAGCGATGACGAGCGCCGGGCGCAACGCCAGCAGATCGCCAAGCCGCTGTGGGAAGAGCTCAAGCACTGGCTACAACTGGAGCGCCGGCTGGTGGCCGACGGCGGCCCGACGGCCAAGGCCATCGACTACGCGCTGGGGCACTGGGCCGCGCTGACGCGGCACCTGGAGGACGGCGCGGTTGCCATCGACAACAACCACCTCGAGCGCCAAATCAAGCCGTGGGCGATGGGCCGCAAGGCATGGATGTTCGTGGGCAGCGAACTGGCCGGCCAGCGCGCCGCCATCGTGATGAGCCTGGTGCAGTCGGCGCGCCTGAACGGCCACGACCCCTGGGCCTACCTGCGCGACGTGCTGCAGCGCCTGCCGACGCAGCGCGCCAGCCAGATCGAGGACTTGCTGCCGCACCGATGGCAGCCAGCGTCCGACGCGGCACCATGACCTTGCTCACGCAGGCCGTGATGGTCCGGGCGAACATCGACGTCGACCGCATGAGCGCGCAGCAGAAGGTTGAGCTGGCTGACGAAATCTACGTCCAGCAGCCGAACCTGCTGGCCTCCATCCTCGTGTTGCCTCGCTACGGAGTCGACATGCTGCAGCTTGAGGTGCCGATCCACGTTCTGCTGGTCGCCTTCCAGGCCATGAAGCACTGCGGGCACGCCGTGCCGACGATCTCTGAAGACGTCCAGGAAACCTGCTTGCAGCGGCTGACGGCGACGATGAGGTTCACCGAGGGCGTGCCGCCAGACCTCGTCAAGCAGATGATCACGAAGTCCTGCGTCGACCACCCCGAGCGCTACCTGCTGGCGTTCGTGTACGGCTACCTCGGCGAGCACGACCTGCTGCGCGTGCGAAATGACGCCGAGAAGTTCTTGCTGCTGGCTGCCCTCAACCTCGTGGAGTGCGTTGCCTACGTCGGAGCACAACTTCAGTCCAGGTGACCCGCGTGCGGCCGGTCAAGATGGGATGACTGGACGCTCACGATCAGGCTGAGCGTCTCTTTCGGGAGGCCGGGGTTCTGTTTTCTGGTCAGGTCAAGAAGGACTTTAGCCAACTCATTGCGTTCAATCGTGCCATCACTGATGAAAGGCGCGGCTACCTCCAGGAGGAGCGGGTCGAAGTCGAGGCTGAGCTCGCGGCCATAGCTGGAGAGCTTGATGAGCTGGGCAAGCGCCGGTCCGCCGTGCTCGGGTTCCTGGGTAGCACCGACATGTTCGCGAAGTACAAGCAGGTGACCGATGAGGTAGTGACTCTGCGCGCAGACATTGCCACGCTTGAGAAGCAGCGCGGCTTTCTTCACCGACTGCAGGGGCTACGTGGCGAAATCCGCACGTTGAGTGAGGAGTCTGTACAGCTTCAGTCGCAAATCGAGGCAAATGTAGAGGCTCAGAACACCGACAAGACGAGCCTCTTTTCAATCATTCGCGTCTATTTCAGCGAGATTATCGAGGAGGTGACCTCGTACAAAGCACTGCTCAGCGTCTCGCCAAACACGAGTGGTCACCTTGAGTTCAAGGCCGAGGTGCTTGACGACAAGGGCAAGGCCACAAGCGCGGACCTTGGACATACGTACCGCAAGCTGCTGTGCATCGCGTTCGACTTAGCCGTCTTGCGTGCGCATCTTGCCGACCAGTTCCCGCGCTTCGTCTATCACGATGGCGTATTTGAGTCGCTGGACGACCGCAAGAAGGCTAACCTACTCAAGGTGATCCGCGAGTACGCGGACCTCGGACTTCAGCCGATCATCACACTGATCGCTTCTGACATGCCACCGGCATCAGTCGCCAAGGAACCCGTGTTTGATATCGATGAGATCGTGCTGACCTTGCACGACGAGGGGCCGGACGGTCGGCTCTTCCGGATGAACGCGTGGTAGTCGTGGCTAGGCTGGGCAACGACTGCGGGCTAGCGGAGTCTAGGACTCTTCGCAAAACGTTGGTGTCTAGTTTATGACGACGGAAACTGAAGAGCCCTGGCTCGAAGAACTCTGCCAGCATGTCGAGGCGAAACCGTGTGTTGTGCTTCGCTTAGATGAGGACGACAGCTCGCAACTGGCCGCGTCGCGAGGCGGGTTCAACGAATTCACGCTGGCGCGCAATCACGATCTGCTCTCGTTCATTCATCCGCCAACCGTTTGCATCATCTTCAGTTCGAAGGGGGCGCGCCTTGGGCACAGGCACGATGAACCACATGCGCGCCTGGGGATCATCAGCTCACGAAGTCCCATAACGACGCTCGACACCCGGATCAAGGTCAAGCGGGCGGTTCAGACCGCACCTTCAACGGAGCCTGAACTTGTCAGCTTGCTTGGCGCTAGCGCGCAAGCTGAGCAATTGCGCAAGAGGCTCGAGTCAACAGCTTCCGTCGTTGCACTGGCTCCAAAACTCAGCCGCAGTGTGATTGAGGCGATAGCTACAGTCCCGGAAAACCACTCGGCTCTGCGAACGCTCGCCGAGTCTTTGCACTCACCACGTCGCTTCACCAACCTGGCCGCAGTGCAGGAAGATGCGGTGCAGATGGCGCTGAAGGCGTTTGGCCTCGGCTCAGGTGATCGAGCCGAGCGCGTTGAACTCGTGGAAGGGCAATCAACAGCGCTGGCGCGCGTCTCCTTAACGGATGATGCTTTTGATGAACAGGGTGAGGCAGCTCCGACGCTGACGTTGTCGCGTCGCGCTCCTTTGCTCGAAGACTCTGCTATTGAGCATGATGCGCGAACGGTACCTGGCTACACCTTGACTTCGAGTGACCTGACTGGTCGAGCGATATTCAGGAAAGGTCCCGAAACACTGCAGGTCATCACCGCCAATCGTCGAGACCTTGAGCATGTGTTCGGCGTGGATCTGATCTATCTGAACATGACGAAGCGCAACGTCGTCATGGTTCAGTACAAGATGCTCGAGCCTAGCAGACCGACCGGCGAATCGACTGATTGGATCTATCGGCCAGATGATGGCTTGGAGAACCAGATCGCAAAGATGAAGTTATTCGCTGCACAACATGCGGCGGGTTCGATGGAGTACCGCTTGAACCCCCAGGTTTTCTATCTCAAGTTCGTCAAACGTGACGCGGCCTTGACGAACGGCAGCATCATCACTCCCGTTGATCACTACGAAATGCTTCTCACCGATCCTGCCTGCAGAGGGGAGCGCCACGGCGTTCGCATTAGCTACGACTCCCTGCGTGGTCGATACATGCGTCAGGGGGCGTTTGTTGATCTGATTAAGGCCGGCTACATCGGTGCGTACGAGGCAACAACAGATCAGTTCGATGCCTTGATCCAGTCTGTCCTCGATGGCAACCGCGCCGTGGTAGCAGCGATCCAGACTTCGGTTGTCTGAGCCTGGTTCGTCGTCGGCAGTAGCGGCGACAGATTCCTCGTCACACTAGCGTAAGTCAGCATCCGCCGCTGGGGGCGAATGCCTGCAAGGCGGCCACGAATGCACGTTCACGTAGCGTGCGTCACCGGCAGCAATCGCTGCAAAGCGGACGATCGAAGGCAGCGGCCGGATGACGGCTTCGGGCCCAGCTGAGACATTCGGCCTCGCCCAAAGCAGCCGGTCGTGAGCCCACAGATCGATGCAAAGGCGCGACACACGCGTGGATCCAATGGCTTGAAATCGAATCTTGCGAAAGTTCAACGGCGCGCTACGCGAAGGTCGGATGGCGCCAACGGCGCAATTGATGAATGGTCCCCGGGAGTCAGACACTAAGGTTCATTGGCGTTCCGCAGTTTCGCCTTGTCCACCTAGCCGGACACCTTGTCGAGTCCCTGCAGGACCGGTGAAGTGAAGGTAGGTCTTGCGCATGCTGCGCGGTTCCGTCGCGCTCACTTCATCAACACTTTGAAGACGGCATCGAAGTTCTTGATCGCCGTCACGCCTAGTCTCTGCGGCTGGCCGGAAGCCCGCGGCCACATCCGACGAAGGCATCACCAGCGAATACCGAGGCGCCCAAAAAGCCGCGAGAGTACGAACAGAGGACCCACCCACAGGTATTGGACGTCTTCGAAGAAGGAAGGTTTCCGGCCCTCGATCTTGTGCCCGACGAACTGAAAGATCCATGCCACCACAAAAGTGGCGGCGGACAGCGGCAAAACAAGGTCTCCCATCGCATGAATGGCGGCCAGCAGCAGGGCGGTGCCGCCCAGCATGGTCGCAAAGAAAACCGGGGAGCGCAGCGTGGCGTAATAAACCAGGCTTGCCGCGACGAACCCGTAGGCCGCCCAGGGGTGCAGCGCGAACAGCAGCCCCACGAGGCTCAGCATGATGGCGGGGATCGCTACGCAGTGGATGAGTTCGTTGGTGGGATGCCGGTGGCTCTCGCCATAGTGGGCGAGCAACCTGTCGACCTTGCGGTCGGATGTGGCCATCGGGGCTTCGGCGGCGTGCGTCATGGGGTCTCCAGGTCGCCTGTGGGCGGCGAATCCCGCGATGGTGCTCCCGGGTTCCTGCACTTGCAAGTGCTACCGAAACAATAGCAAATCGACGGCGCCGCCGCCGATTTTCAACCGAGCAGCGCCTGCGCGAATTCGCGTGCGTTGAAGGTCTCGAGGTCTTCGAGCTTTTCGCCCACGCCGATGAAGTAGACCGGGATCGGCCGCTCGCGCGCGATCGCGCAGAGCACGCCGCCCTTGGCCGTGCCGTCGAGCTTGGTCACGACGAGGCCGGTGAGGCCCAGCGCCTCGTCGAAGGCCTTGACCTGCGCCAGCGCGTTCTGTCCGGTGTTGCCGTCGATCACCAGCAGTACCTCGTGCGGTGCGCTGGCGTCGGCCTTGGTGACGACGCGTTTGATCTTCCGGAGCTCGTCCATCAGGTGAACTTGCGTCGGCAGCCGTCCGGCGGTGTCGACCAGCACCACGTCCTTGCCGCGCGCCTTGCCCGCGGTAACGGCGTCGAAGCTCACGGCCGAGGGATCGCCGCCTTCCTGGCTCACGATTTCGACCGTGTTGCGGTCGGCCCAGACCAGCAGTTGCTCGCGCGCGGCGGCGCGAAAGGTGTCGGCCGCGGCCAGCAGCACCGAGGCGCCTTCGTTGGCGAGGTGCTTGGTGAGCTTGCCGATCGAGGTGGTCTTGCCAGCGCCGTTCACGCCCGCGACCATGATCACCGTCGGCGTGAACTGGCCGATGACGAGCGGCTTCTCGAGCGGGCGCAGCAGGTCGGCAATGGCGTCGGCCAGCAGCCGCTTCACTTGCGCTGCGTCGGTGGCCATCTGCCGCTTGACGCGGCCGCGCAGGTCGTCAAGCAGGTATTCGGTGGCCTTGACGCCGGCGTCGGCCATCAGCAGGGCCGATTCGAGCTCTTCGTAAAGCGCCTCGTCGATCTGTGCGTTGACGAACACCGCCTGGATGCCGGTGCCGGTCTTGCGCAGGCCGGTCTTGAGCTTGTCGAGCCAGCCTTTGCGCTCGGCGGCGACGATGGGCTCGGCGATGGGTGCTGGCACCGGAGCGGGCGCCGGAACTGGTGCTGGTGCTGGTGCTGGTGCTGGTGCTGGTGCTGGCACCGGAGCCGGTATCGGAACTGGTGTTGGTGCAGGCGCAGGTGCGGGAACAGGGACTGGCACCGGAACCGGCACCGCAACTGGCACCGGGGGTGGCGGCGCGACGGGTGCGGGAACCGGCTCCGGCTCGGCCACAGGCGCCGCCGGCTCCTCCACGGCAGGTTTAGAGCCGAACCAGCTCGAAGGAGAGAACACCGAACGCGCGGGGGCGGGCGCTGGCGCTGGCGCTGGCGGCGGCTCGGTCGCGGGCAACGGCTCGGCGGCCGGGGCATCGGTGGGTGGTTTTTTCTTGAAGAAACTGAACATCGGGCGCTTTTTACAATCCGACCCATTCTATGAAACACCCCTCGCCACGTCGTGTTGCGTCTGGTGCGGTGCTGGCGATGGCGCTTTCGGCGCTCTGGGCCATGCCTGCACTGGCGCAAAGCCCTCCGGTTTCCGCCGCCTCTCCCTCCAACGCCGCCGCCGCGGCATCCACTCCCTGGCAGTTCACGCTTGCCAACGGCATGACGCTGCTGGTGCAACCCGATCGCCGCGCGCCCACGGCGGTGCAGATGCTGTGGGTCCGCGTCGGGCCCGTCGACGAGGTCGATGGCACCTCGGGCGTGGCGCATGTGCTCGAGCACATGATGTTCAAGGGCACCAAGGAGATCAAGCCGGGCGAGTTCTCGCGCCGGGTCGCGGCGCTGGGTGGGCAGGAGAATGCGTTCACCTCGCGCGACGCCACCGGCTACTACCAGCAGATTCCCGTGGAGAGCCTCGAGCAGATCATGAAGCTCGAGTCGGACCGCTTCGCCAACAACCAGTGGCCCGACGACGAGTTCAAGCGCGAGATCGAGGTGGTCAAGGAAGAGCGCCGCCTGCGCACCGAAGACCAGCCGCGCGCGCTGCTCGGCGAGCAGCAGAATGCGGCGGTCTTCATGGCCTCGCCCTACCACCGGCCCATCGTCGGCTGGATGAGCGACCTCGACGCGATGGCGCCCGACGACGCGCGCGCGTTCTTCCGCCGCTGGTACGTGCCCGCCAATGCCGCGCTGGTGGTGGCCGGCGACGTCGACGTCGACAAGGTGCGCGCGCTGGCCGAGAAGTACTACGGCAGCATCCCCGCGCGCGCCGTGCCGCCGCGCAAGCCGCGCACCGAGCCCGAACAGCGCGGCATGCGGCGCATCGAGTTCAAGGCGCCGGCCGAGCAGGCTTACGTATCGCTCGCGTTCCGCATTCCGAAGCTGGAGGACATCGAGACCACCGATGGCGACGTGTGGTCGCTCGAGGTGCTGTCGGCCGTGCTCGACGGCTACACCGGTTCGCGGCTCGACCGCGCGCTGACGCAGGGCCCCGATCGCGTGGCCGATTCCGTCGGGGCCTATTCGGGCCTGGTCGGCCGCGGACCGCAGCTCTTCACGCTCGTGGGCGTGCCGGCGCACGGCAAGACGCCCGCAGCGGTCGAGGCGGCGCTCCGGGCCGAGGTGGCGCGCATCGCCAAAGAGGGCGTGGGCGACGCCGAACTCGCGCGCGTCAAGACGCAATGGGTGGCGAGCCAGACCTACAAGCGCGACTCGGTCATGGCGCAGGCGCGCGAACTCGGCAGCAATTGGGTGCAGGGCCTGCCGCTGGACGCCAGCGCGCAGATCATCGCGAAGCTGCAGGCCGTGACGCCTGCCCAGGTGCAGGCCGTGGCCGCCAAATACTTCGGCGACGACCAGCTCACGGTCGCCACCCTGCGCCCGCTGCCGCTCGAAGCCAAACCCCGCGGCCGCGGCTTCGCGGCACCGCAAGGCGAAATGCGCTGAAAGGCGTCGAACCCCGATGAACCGTATCAAGACTCTCCTGCGCGCCGCGCTGTTCGGCGCTATTGCAGCCGTCGCAGCGATGAACGCCGCCCACGCGGCACTTCCGATCGAGCACTGGACGCTCCCGAGCGGCGCCCGGATCTACCTCGTCTCCACCCATGCGCTGCCGATCGTCGACGTGCAGATCGACTTCGATGCCGGCAGCCGGCGCGATCCGGCGGCGCAGGCCGGCCTTGCGAGCACGACCGCGACCATGGTCGAGAAGGGCGTGGCCGCTGGCCGCAACGGCGAGCCGGCGCTCGACGAAAACGCGCTCGGCGAAGCCTGGGCCGACCTCGGTGCGCAGTTCGACACCAGCGTCGGCAACGACCGTGCGAGCTATTCGCTGCGCACGCTGGCGGAGCCGGCCCTGCTCTCCAAGGCCGTGGCGCTCGCTGCGCGCGAGATCGGCGAGCCGGCCTTTCCAGACGATGTGTGGCAGCGCGAGCGCGAGCGCATCGGCGCGGCGCTGCGCGAGGCCAACACCAAGCCCGCGACCATCGCGGGCCGCGCGTTCTCGCAGGCCGTGTATGGCAGCCATCCTTACGGGCAAGAGGTCACCGAGGCCACGCTCGCGCGCATCGACACCGAAGCCATGCGCCAGCGCTACCGGCAGCTCATCGTGCCGTGCCGCGCCAAGCTCAGCATCGTGGGCGCGGTGACGCGCGCCGAGGCCGAGGCCGTGGCCACCACCTTGCTCTCGCGGCTGCCCGGGCCCGAGGCCTGCACGCCGCTGCCCGCGATCGCGCCGGTCGAGGCGCTCGCAGCACCGAAGGACGAGCGCATCCCGTTCTCGTCGGCCCAGGCCCATGTGCTCATCGGCCAGCCCGGCTATCCGCGCGACGACCCCGACCATTTCGCGCTCACGCTCGGCAACTACGTGCTCGGCGGCGGCGGCTTCGTCTCGCGGCTGACCGACGAAGTGCGCGAGAAACGCGGCCTGGCCTACAGCGTCTACAGCGGCTTTGCGCCGGGGCTCGGCGCGGGCGCGTTCCGCGTCGGCTTCCAGACGCGGCCCGACCAGGCAGAAGACGCGGTGAAGGTCGCGCGCGAGGTGCTGGCAAAGTTCGTGGCCGAGGGCCCGACCGCCAGCGAGCTGCAGGCCGCGAAGGACAACCTCATCGGCGGCTTCCCGCTGCTGCTCGACAGCAACCGCAAGCTCCTTGGCAACGTGGCCAACATCGCCTGGCACGACCTGCCGCTCGACTATCTCGACACCTGGACTGCGCGCATGAAGGCCGTCACTGCTGCCGACATCCGCGCCGCATTCGCGCGCAAGCTGCAGCCTGCGCGCATGGTGACGGTGGTGGTGGGCGGCAGCCGATGATGAAGCCGCGCGCGCGGGCGGTCAGCTCAGCGCGTGCGCGCCGCGGCGGGCCGCTTCCCGCACCGCCGCCTTGAGGCGTTCGAGCAGTGCCGGCGCCGCGCGCGCCTGCTGCCAGTAAAGCGGCACCTGCAGCGCCGAACCGGGCACCAGCTCGACGAGCGCGCCGCTGCGCAGGGCTTCGGCCACCATGCTGGCCGGATGCATGCCCCAGCCCATGCCGGCCAGTGCGGCGTCGACGAAGCCGTGCGCTGACGGGAGCCAGTGCCGCGGCGTCTCGACGCTGCGATGGCAGACGCGCCGCACCCAGCGCGCCTGCAGCCGGTCCTTGCGGTCGAACACCAAGCTGGGCGCATTCGCGAGCGTGCGCGCGCCCACGCCCTTGGCGAAGTGGTGGCTGACGAACTCGGGGCTTGCGGCCGCCACGTAATGCATGGTGCCGAGCGACTCGCTGTTGCAGCCGGCCACGGGCTGCGCGAGCGCGGTGACGGCCGCCAGCACGGCGCCGCTGCGCAGCCGCTCGGCGGTGTGGTCCTGGTCGTCCACGGTCAGGTCGAGCAGTGCCGATGCCTCCTGCCGCGCGAACGCCGCGGCCGCCGCCATGAACCAGGTTGCCAGGCTGTCGGCGTTGACGGCCACGCGCACCGTGACGCGCTCTCCGGCTTTGCCGCCCATGCCGAGCGCGGGCAGGGCCTCGCGCAGTTCGTGCTCGAGCATGCCCACGCGCTCGACGTGGCGACAGAGCTGCTGCCCCGCTTCGGTCGCGACGCAAGGCGCGCCGCGCACCAGCAGCGCACCGCCCGTGCGTTCCTCGAGCAGCTTCACGCGCTGGGAGACGGCCGAGGGCGTGACGTTCAACGACCGCGCGGCGCGTTCGAAGCTGCCTTCGCGAACCACGGCGGCCAAGGCATGGAGGGCGGCGTAGTCGAGCATTGGTTTGATGGAAGTTAGAAAAACTGAAGAAGGCTTAGGAAGTTTAGTTTGAGTTAATCGACGAAGGACGGCAAGCTCGGCGCCATGCCCCTCGAACAAGTCACCGCCGCCTTCGCCAACGGGCTCTTCCTGAGCCTGGCGCTCATCGTCGCCATCGGCGCGCAGAACGCCTACGTGCTGCGTCAGGGCTTGCGGCGGGAGCATGTGAGCGCCGTGGTGGTGTTCTGCGCGGCAAGCGATGCGGTGCTGATTGCAGCAGGCGTGGCCGGCATGGCGCAGGCGCTGGAAGGCCGGCCCGCGCTGGCTGCCGTGCTCGCGGGCCTTGGCGCGCTGTTCCTTGGCGGCTACGGGCTGCGCGCGCTCTGGCGCTCGCGGCACACGGGGGCGCTGCGCGCGGTGGCGCAGGGGCTGCCGCTCTCGCGCGCCGCGGTGCTCGCGCAGGCTGCGGGCTTCACCTTGCTGAACCCGCATGTGTACCTCGACACCGTGCTGCTCGTCGGCGGCACCGGGGCGCAGTACGCGGGCCCGCTCAAGGCGTGGTTCGTCGCGGGTTCGGCGCTCGCGAGCGCGCTGTGGTTCTCGGCACTCGGCTTCGGTGCGCGCCGGCTCGCGCCCGTGTTCGCGCGGCCGCGCGCCTGGCAGGTGCTCGACATGCTGATCGGCGGCACCATGCTGCTGCTGGCCGTGGCGCTGGCGCGGCGGGCGATCGCCGGCCTGTAGGTCGGCCTGCGCGGCGCGTTAAGCTTGCCGCATGCCCCAGAAGAAGAAAGACGCCGCAGCCCCGCGCGCGCCCGCCCGATCGTCGCCAGCGCCTGCGCGGAAGTCCGCGCGGTCGCACGAGGTGCGCATCATCGGCGGCCAATGGAAACGCACCCGCCTCGCCGTGGCCGACAAACCCGGCCTGCGGCCCACGCCCGACCGGGTGCGCGAAACGCTGTTCAACTGGCTCGCGAGCCTGGCCGGTGTCGGCGGCGGCGACCTGCCTGGCTGGCACTGCGTCGACGCCTTCGCGGGCACCGGCGCGCTCGGCTTCGAAGCGGCCTCGCGCGGCGCCGCGAGCGTGCTGCTGTGCGAGCAGGAAGCGGCGCTCGTCGCACAGCTGCAGGCCACGAAGGCCAAGCTGTCGGCCGAGACCGTGCGCATCGAGCGCGGCAATGGCGTCAGCGCACTCGAGCGTGCGCCCGCCGGCAGCCTCGACGCGGTTTTTCTCGACCCGCCGTTTGAAAGCGCGGCGCTGTACGACCCCGCGCTGCGGGCCGCGGCGCGCGCGGTGAAAGCCGGCGGCGCGATCTACCTCGAGGCACCGCAGCGCTGGAGCGCCGAAGCGCTCGCCGCGCTCGGTCTCGTCGAATTTCGTTACCTGAAAGCGGGCGCGGTGCACGCGCACCTGCTGCGGCATGCCGCGCAGGCGGCTGCATAATCCGCCGACCAAGCCGCACCGGCTGCATGAGGAAAAAGCAACCATGGCCAGCAACGTGATCGCGGTTTATCCCGGCACCTTCGACCCCATCACTCTCGGCCACGAGGACGTGGTGCGGCGCGCAACCCAACTTTTTTCGAGTGTCATCGTCGCTGTCGCGGCGGGCCACCACAAGAAGACGCTGTTCACGCTGCAGGAGCGCATCGAGATGGCGCGCGATGCGGTCGCGCCCTATGGCGGCATCGTCACCGTCGAGAGCTTTTCCGGCCTGCTGCGCGACTTCGTCGTGGCGCGCGGCGGCAAGGCCATGGTGCGCGGCCTGCGCGCGGTGACCGACTTCGACTACGAGTTCCAGCTCGCCGGCATGAACCGCTCGCTGATGCCCGACGTGGAGACCGTGTTCCTCACGCCGAGCGACAAGTACCAGTTCATCTCGAGCACCTTCGTGCGCGAGATCGCGATGCTCGGCGGCGAAGTCCACAAGTTCGTCTCGGACGACGTGGAGAAGCAGCTCGCCGCGAAGGTCCGCAGCCTCGGGCGTGAATGAGCACCGCACCAAAGGTGCGCAGTGAGCAGTAGCCGGTCGCCCGCGCCGCGCCTGCATGCGTTGGGCGATGCGGCGCTGCTGTGCGAACTGCCCGCACCGGCCACCCTGGCGCAGCAGCAGCGGATCTGGGCGCTCGGCGCCGAGGTGCAGCAGTGGCCCGGCGTGGGCGAGGTGCTGCCGGGCATGAACAACCTCACGCTGACCTTCGATCCCACCGTGACCCCCATTGACGCTTTGATGGCGCGCGTGGCCGATGCCTGGCCAAGGCTCTCGGCCACTGCGGTGGAGGGCAGGACGGTGGAGATCCCCGTGGCCTACGGCGGCGAGCACGGCCCCGACCTGGCGGACGTCGCAGCCCACACGGGGCTCTCGCCGGCCGAAGTGGTGCGTCGCCACAGCGGCGCCGACTACGTGGTCTACCTGCTCGGCTTTTTGCCCGGCTTTGCCTTCATGGGCGGGCTGCCGGCCGAGCTCGCCACGCCGCGCCGTGCCGAGCCACGCACCGCGGTGCCGGCGCGCTCGGTCGGCATCGGCGGCGAGCAGACGGGCATCTACCCGCTGGTGTCGCCGGGCGGCTGGCAGCTGATCGGCCGCACCGCGCTCGAACTCTTCGACCCGTCCGCCGAGCCGCCCACGCTGCTGCGCCCGGGCGACCGCGTGCGCTTCGTCGTCGAGAGCATGCAGACATGATCGTCGTGCAGAAGCCGGGCATGCTCGCCTCGGTGCAGGACCTTGGGCGCCATGGGCACCGCCAGCTCGGCATCTGCCCCGGCGGCGCGCTCGACGTGCTGGCGCTCACGCTCGCGAACCGGCTGGTGGGCAGTGCAGACGGCGCCGCGGGGCTCGAGATCACCATGGGCGGCTGCGAGATCCGCTTCGAATCCGACACGCGCATCGCGCTCGCGGGCGACGGCTTCGGTGCGAGGCTCGACGGCGAGCCGCTGTGGCCCTGCTGGAGCGTGCCGGTCGCCGCAGGCCAGACCTTGACCCTCGCGGGCGCCAATGCGGCCGGCGTGAAGAAGGCGGGCCTGCGCAGTTGGCTCGCGGTGGCAGGTGGCATCGACGTGCCGCCGGTGCTCGGCTCGCGCAGCACCGACCTGAAAGCCGGCTTCGGCGGCCACCAGGGCCGTGCGCTGCGCAAGGGCGACCGGCTGCCGCTCGGTGCCTCGCCGCTCACGCCCGCGCAGCGCGCGCGGCGCCCATTCGGGCTGCGCGGCCCGGCCTGGGGCGGCGACGAAGAAGAACAAGAGGGCACCGGAGCCATCGCGCTGCGCGTGCTGCCGGGCCCCGAATTCGATCAGTTCACCGCGGCGGCGCAGGCGCTGCTCTGGCGCGAGCGCTGGCGCATCACGCCGCAAAGCAACCGCATGGGCAGCCGGCTCGCTGGCGCCGAACTCCAGCGCCAGCGCAGCATCGACATGCTGTCGTCGGGCGTGATCCCCGGCACCATCCAGGTGCCGCCCTCGGGCCAGCCGATCATCCTGATGGGCGACGCGCAGACCACCGGCGGCTATCCGCGCATCGGCGTGGTGATCCGCGCCGACCTCTGGAAGCTCGCGCAGGCGCCACTCGCCGGCGGGCTGCGGTTGGTGCAGGTCGACCTGCCCGCCGCGCTCGAAGCGTGGGCCGACCAGCAGCGCTACCTCGCGCAGGTGGCGCAAGGGCTCGCGGCGACAGGCTGGCCTTCGCCGGCATAGACTGTGCGAGCGCAAGCGCACGGCCGGTGCCGTGGCGCCCTGCGCCTCGAAGCAAAGGAAGCAATCCCATGCAAATCGACCTGAATGCCGACCTCGGCGAAGGCGCGGGCAGCGACGAAGCGCTGCTCGGGCTCGTGAGCTCCGCCAACATCGCCTGCGGCTGGCATGCGGGCGATGCGAAGACCATGCAGCAGTGCGTGCGCTGGGCGATGGCCCACGGCGTGGCCATCGGCGCGCATCCGAGCTTTCCCGATCGCGAGAACTTCGGCCGCAGCACCATGCACCTGCCGCCCGACGAGATCGTGGCCAACGTGCTCTACCAGGTCGGCGCGCTGGCCGCGATCGTCAAGGCCGAGGGCGGCCGGCTCTCGCACGTCAAGGCGCACGGCCAGCTCTACAACCAGGCGGTGAAGGAACCCGAGCTCGCCGACGCGCTGTGCGAGGCTGTGCGGCGCTTCGATCCCGCGCTGAAGTTCTTTGGCCTCGCGGGCAGCGGCATGATCGACGCTGCACGGCGCGCCGGCCTGACGCCGGTAGAGGAAGTGTTCGCCGACCGCGGCTACATGCCCGACGGCAGCCTGGTGCCGCGCAGCCAGCCCGGGGCGCTGATCGAGGACGAGGAACAGTCGCTCGCGCAGACGCTCTCGCTGGTGCGCGACCGCAAGGTCACGGCCATCGACGGCAGCAGCGTGCCGGTCAATGCCCAGACCGTCTGCCTGCATGGCGACGGGGCCCACGCGCTGGCCTTTGCGCGCCGCATTCGCGAGCGGCTCGCGCAAGAGGGCATCGCCGTGCGCGCGATGGCGGCCTGAGCCCATGGCGAACGCGGCGCAGAGAACCGACGTCCTGCTGACCGGCTTTGATCCTTTCGACCGCGAGGCACTGAACCCGTCCTGGGAGGCCGTGCACGCGCTCGACGGCTGGCAGTGCGGCCAGGCCACGGTGCATGCGCGGCGCATGCCCTGCGCGTTCGGCGCGGCCATCGAAACGCTGGCGGCCACGATGGACGAACTGCGCCCGCGCCTGGTGCTGTGCATCGGCCAGGCCGGCGGCCGTGCCGAGATCACGCCCGAGCGCGTGGCCATCAATGTCGACGACGGCCGCATCGCCGACAACGCCGGCCGCCAGCCGATCGACCTGCCGGTGGTGCCCGGCGCACCCGCGGCGTATTTCTCGACCCTGCCGATCAAGGCCATCGTGCGCGACCTGCGTGCCGCGGGCATTCCGGCTGCGGTGTCGAACACCGCGGGCACCTTCGTCTGCAATCACCTCTTCTACGGACTGATGCACCGCATCGCCACGCAACCGGTGCCGGGGCTGCGGGGCGGGTTCATCCACATTCCGTACCTGCCCGAGCAGGCGGCGCGCTTTCCCGGCGCGCCGAGCATGTCGCTCGCCACCATGGTCGCGGCGCTGCGCGTGGCGGTGTCGACCGCACTGGCCGTCGAGCAGGATGTGCGGGAGACCGGCGGTCAGCTCCACTGAGCCAGCCACGCGGCGAGTGCCGCGTTGACGAACGCGGGCTTCTCCATCGTGAGCATGTGGCCGCACTGCGGAACCCACACCAGCTGCGCATGCGGCACCAGCGCGGCCATCTCGCGCGTGCACTCGGGCGGTGTGAGCCGGTCGGTGTCGCCACACATCAGCAGCACGGGCATGCGCAGCGAAGGCAGGTGCTGCCGCGCGTCGGGGCGCCGCATCACCGCGCGATTCTGGTGCACCAGCTGCTGCGCCCCGGCATCGAGCACGATCTCCAGATAACGCTGCACCAGCGCCTCGTCGGCCGCCTGCGCGGGATGGAAGGCGAACACGGTGTTGGGTTCGATCACGTCGCGCAGCTCACCGCGCTGGAACAGATCAATCGCGCCTTGCCGCAGCTCGGCCATTTCGGGCGTCTCGGGCCGCGCGTTGGTGCCCAGGAGCGCCAGGCCAGCGATGCGTTCGGGCGCCTGGCGCGCGGCTTCCATCGCGACCATGCCGCCCATCGAGGCACCGCAGAGCACGAGCGTGCCGGCGTGCTCGCGCAGCACGGCGGCCGCCATGGACTCGATGGTGTCGTGGCGCATGTGGGTGTCGCTCACGCGCGCTGCGAGCACGGCGGGCAGGACCGGAAGCTGGGCTTCCCAGAGGCGCTCGTCGCAGGCGAGGCCGGGCAGCAGGACGAGTTGGGGCATGCGGCGGATTTTGCGCCATCCTCGCCCCTGGCGTGCGCCGGACCGCAGGTGGCGGCGCTGCAACACACGGCGCGGCCGGCGGCCTGAACGTCACGCAGGCCATGGACAATGGACTCCCATGCCCACGACCGCACCTGACGCCACCACCGCCACCGAGTTCATCCTGATCCGCCACGGCGAAACCGCCTGGAACCGCGAACTGCGCTTCCAGGGCCATGCCGACGTGCCGCTCAACGACATCGGCCACGAGCAGGCGCGGCGCCTGGGCCTGCGGCTCGCGGGCGAAGTCGCGCAGCACCTCGTCAGCAGCGACCTCCTGCGCGCCCAGCAGACGGCCGCACCGGCGGCGCTGCAGCTGTCGCTGCCGGTGGTGACGTCCGTCGGTCTGCGCGAGCAGCATTTCGGCGTCGTCGAAGGCATGCGGGCCGAGGAGATCCAGGCGCAGCATCCGGATGCCTGGGCGCAGTGGCTGGAGTTTCGCGAGGACCACGCCATGCCGCAGGGCGAGTCGGCGCGCGAATTCCATGCGCGCATCGTCGCGGCGCTCGGCGGCCTCGCAGCCGCGCACCGCGGCCAGCGGGTGGTGGTGGTCACGCACGGCGGCGTGCTCGACATGGTGTGGCGCACCGCACGCGGGCAGAGCCTGAGCGGACCGCGCCAGAGCGACATACCGAACGCCGGCTTCAACCGCATCCGCATGGCCGATGCCGCGCGCCCCGACGCGATCGAGATCGTCGACTGGGCCGACACCCGGCATCTCGCCGACCTGCCGCCGCAGCCGGTCTACGACCAGCGTCGGCACCTGGCCACGCGCTGAGGCGGCTCAGCCGCGGTCGGCAAACGCCGGCAGCCCGAGCTGCGCATACACCGCGTCCGTCTGGCGCCGCAGCCGCAGCGATTCCGGCTGCCCATTGCGCTGCTGCTGCAGGATGCCCTGCGCGGCCGTGAGCGTGGCGCGGCTGCCGGCGCGCACCAGCGCGTCGAGGTACAGCTGCTCGAACAGGTCGCGCTGCGCATGGCTGCCGCCGATCTCGATCAGGCGCGGCAGCGCGCTGCCAAGGCCTTCGATCGCCGCCGCGAAGTCACCGCGTGCATGGGCGAGCAGGCCGCACGCCGCCGGCACGCAGACCTGCGCCCAGGCCGTGCGCGTGGAAAGCGGCGCGCGCAGCGCATGCGCCTCGATGCTGCCGAGCAGCGCATCGGCTTCGTTGCGGCCTGCGCGTGCGAGGCCGTAGAGGTATTGCAAATCGAGAAAGGGCAGCACGTGGTCGGCCTGGCGCTGCAGCAGGTGCGCCGCCACGTCGTGCCAGCGCGCGCCCACGTCGATGCCCGCCAGTTCCAGCCGCGCGAGCAGCGAGACGGCGCCGATCTGGTCTTGCGAATAGTCCTTCGCCACGCCCCAGACCGCGCGGTCGTAGAGCGCGAGCGCCTCGGCGTCGCGGTCGAGCTCGATCAGGAACAGTGCCACATGCCACCAGTTGTGCGTGAACATGAACGAGTTGAGCCCGGTCCAGGTGTCGGCCACGCCCTGCATGAAGGCCAGCCCCTCGGCGAGCCGGCCTTCGGTGAGCATCACATGCGCGAGCGCATGGTGCGCCCAGGGTTCCTTGCGGCACATGGCGATGGCGCGCCGCGCGCTGGTCTCGGCCTCGCGCATCAGGTGGCATTGCTCGTAGCCGAAGGCGGCCATGCCGTGCACCTGCGGCACGTCGGCCGCGGCGGGCAGCGCAGCAAGCGCGAGCCGCAGCATGCCCGGGCAGTCACCGGTGTTGAAGCAGTGGTATTGGCCGAGCTTGAGCGACACGAGGTCGCGCGGATGCGCGCGGGCCTGCTCTTCGTGCAGCGCGATGGCTTGTGCGATGTCGCCCTCAGCCCAGGCTTCAACGGCGCGGATGTAGCGCCGCTCGCGCGGCGTGGCGCGTGCCAAGCCGGCCGATGCACGCGCCAGGAAAGGACGCGCATTGGCCGCGGCGTCGCGCGATTCCGCGAACAGGTGCAGCGTGGCGCAGTAGGCCTGCACGATCGGGCTCATGTCGCGCTCGGCCAGCGCGAGCAGGTTGGCGGCGCGCGCCTCGGTCGCGACGAAGCCCATCACGAAGTCTTCGACGAGCGGCAGGCTCGCGGCATCGTCGAGCGTGAGCGGATTGCCGAAGCTGTCGGCGTGCGAGTGGGCGGTGGGCATGGCCGGATGGTGCCATGCGCCGCCGCACCCATCAAACGCCGGCCTGCTGGTGGCGGTACTCCTGCGTCTTGCCGCCGTAGCCGTAGGCCGCGCCGCGCGCGTCGATCACATGGATGTACGACACCTCGTGCAGGTCGGGCCGCAGCCGCTGCATGGCGGCATGCACCTCGCGCAGGTAGCGCGCCTTCTCGGCCTTGGTGTTGGTCTCGTCGGTGATGCTGATGTCGAGATGAAACGCCGACCGACCCAGCGACGCCAGTGACTGCCCGCCGATGAACCAGGTATCGGCCGGGATGTACTGCACCGTGATGGCGATCACCGGCAGTTGCTTGCCGAGCACGCTCTGGGTCAGTTCGGCGACCGCATCGACGGTCTTGCGGGTGAGCTGGGCATCGGGTTGGCCCGAAAGGTGGACAACGATATGCGGCATCTGGAACTCCTTGGTTGAATCGATGGGTTCATTGTGGGCAGTTGCTGCTCATCGGAAAAGCAGGAAGATATGATGGTATCCATCGACCTTGCCGATGGATGGAAAAGATGCAGAACTTCGATCTTGAGCAGCTTCGGACGCTGGCCGCCGTGGTGGAGGCCGGCAGCCTCACGGCGGCCGCGCCACGCGTGTTCCTCTCGCAGTCGTCGGTCAGCGAGCAGATCCGCAAGCTCGAGGAGCGCGCGGGCCAGTCATTGCTCACGCGCAGCAAGACGGGCGTGGCACCGACCGAGGCGGGGCTGCGGCTGCTGGGTTATGCACGGCGCATCCTCGCGCTCAGCGACGAGGCCTTCCGCGACCTGCGCGGCGAGGCCCTGCAGGGCGAGCTGCGGCTCGCCGTGACCGACTATTTCCGTCCGGGTGATCTCACGCGGCTGCTCGGCCGCCTCGGCGAGAGCTATCCGAAGGTGCGCCTGCACGTCAGCATCCTGAAGAGCGATGCGCTCCGAGCAGCCTATGCCGGCGGGGAGTTCGACGTGGCGCTCGGCATGCACATCACCGGCACGCCCGCCGGCTCCGGCGCGGCGAAGCCATCGGTGATCCGGCGCGAATCGCTCGCATGGCTCGGCGCCACCGGCCTGCGGCGCGTGCGCGGCGAACCGCTGCGCCTGCTGGCGCTGCCGGACAACTGCTCGCTGCACCAGTTCACGGTGGCACTGCTGCGGCGGCGCCGCGTGCCCTATGTGTTGGCGCACGTGGCGTCGGGCGTGGCGGGGTTGCAGTCGGCGCTGGCGGCGGGCCTCGGCGTGGCCTGCCTGAACGAATCGGCGGTGTGCGAGGGCGTGGCCCCGCTGGCGCCGCCGCACGGCCTCCCGGCGTTGCCACGCGTCACGTTCCAGCTGCTGCCCGGTCGCCGGGGCGAGACGGCGTTCGTGACGCGAGCGCGCGAGATGCTGGCCAGCCAGCTCGCCTGAAGACGACGACGGCGATGCCGTCGCTCAGAGCGCGGGCGGCAGCGGCCAGGGCCGCTGGGCATCGCGGATCTGCTCGAACGCACGCGACACGCGCAGCACGCCGAGGTCATCGAAGCGATGGCCGGCAATCTGGAGGCCGATCGGCAGTCCGCTCGCTGCGTAGCCGCAGTTCACCGACGAGGCCGGCTGCTCCGACATGTTGAACGGCACGGTGAAGCCGATGTGTTCGAGCGGCCGCAGCGGATCGTTGGTGGGCGAGGGCGCTTCCGCGGCCGCAGGCATGTTCGGCGACACCGGCGAGATCACGTAGTCGAAGCGCGCACAGGCCTGCACCGCGGCCACGCGCGTTGCATGGAACTGGCTGAAACCGCGAAACACATGCTCCCCGCTGAACTCGGCGGCGCTCTCGGCCCATTCGCGGATGTAGGGCAGCACCTTGGCGCGCTGGTCGGCGCGCAGGGCCTTCATGTCCACGAGCGAGCGCATGCGCCAGAAATGGTCCATGCCGTCGAGCATCGCCTGCGACATGAACGGCTGCATCGGCTCGACGATGGCGCCGGCTTTTTCGAACAGCCGCGCCGCATGCTCGACCGCCGCCTGGATCTCGGGGTCAACGGCCAGGCCGCATCCGGCATCGAGCAGCAGGCCGACATGCAGGCCGCGCAGATGGTCGGGCGAGACGTCGAAACCGGCCCAGTCGATGGCCTCGGGCGGCAGGTTCATGCTGTCGCGTGCATCGGGACGCGAGAGCACCTGCATCATCAGTGCCGCGTCGCCGACGCTGCGGGTCATGGGCCCTGCGGCGCGGCCCATGTAGGGCGGGTCGATCGGAATGCGCCCGAGGCTCGGCTTGAGCGTGAAGATGCCGCACCAGCTGGCCGGCAGGCGCAGCGAGCCGCCGATGTCGGTGCCCAGGTGCAGCGGGCCGTAGCCCGCGGCCGCCGCGGCGCCGGCGCCGGCGCTCGAACCGCCCGGCGTCTTGCTGAGGTCCCACGGGTTGCGCGCGAGTGTGTGGAAGCTCGACAGCCCCGAGGACAGCATGCCGTAGTCCGGCATGGTGGTCTTGCCCACGATCACCGCGCCGGCTTCCTTGAGCCGCGCGGCCGGGGGGGCGTCGGCGGCTGCGGGCTGCAGGTCGGTGGCGGCCGTGCCGGCCGGCATCGGGTCGCCGCGCGTCGCGATGTTTTCCTTGATGGTGGCCGGCACACCGTCCAGTGGCCCGCGCGGCTCACCGCGCAGCCAGCGCGCCTCGGAGGCGCGCGCCTGTTCGAGCGCGGCCTCGGGGCGGAACAGCCAGGTCGCCTGCAGATGCGGCTCCCAGCGCTCGATGTGGTCGATCACGGCCTGCGTGACCTCGACCGGTGACAACGCCTTGCCGCGGTAGGCGGCGGAGAGTTCCTGTGCCGAGAGTTCGTTCAACCGGGAAGAGGGAGAAGCCACGCCGGTGCTCATCCCCACGACAGCGCCGAAAGATCGTTGACGAAGATCGGGTTCTCCTTCCAGAGCCCCTTCACGTTCTTCTTGGCAATGGTGGGGAACTGCGGCTGGTACAGGAAGCCGTTGGCCGCGTCGGTGGCCAGCATCTTCTGCGCCTCACCGAGCAGCTTGTTGCGCTCGGCCGCGTTGCCGGTGCTCTTGATCTTGTCGAACAGCGCATTGAAGGCCTTCGACTGGTAGCCCCAGTAGTAGTCGGCCTTGGCGTAGTTGCCGAGGTCGAAGGGCTCGACGTGCGACACGATCGAGAGGTCGTAGTCCTTGTTGCCGTAGGTGCCGCTGAGCCACTGGGCCCACTCGACGTTCTGCACCTTGACGCGGATGCCGACCTTGGCGAGCTGCGCCACGATCACTTCGCCGCCCTGGCGTGCATACGGCGGCGGCGGCAGGGTCAAGGTGAGTTCGAGCGGCGTCTTCACGCCCGCTTCGGCAAGCAGCTTCTTGGCCTTTTCCACGTCGTGCGGGTTCACGCCGGTGGTGTCGACGTAGCCCGCCGCGCCAGGCACGTAGTGGCTGCCGATCGGCACACCGAAACCGTCGGCCGCGCCTTCGATCACGGCCTTGCGGTCGATCGCCGCGAGGATCGCGCGGCGCACGCGCACGTCGTCGAGCGGCTTCCTGGCATTGTTGATCGACAGGATGGTCTTGGCGCGCGAGCCCGCGAGGATCGTCTGGAACTGCGGGTTCATCTTGAACTGCGGCACCACGCGCGTGCCGATGCGTGTGAACACGTCGACGTCGCCGGCCAGCAGCGCGGCCGCCTGCGCCGCGGCGTCGGCGATGAAGCGGAAGGTCACCTTGTTGATCTTCGCCGTGGCGGGGCTGCGGAAGCCCTCCCATTTGCTCAGCGTGACCGTTGAACCCCGGGCCCAGTTGTCGAGCTTGTAGGGTCCGGTGCCCACGGGCTTGGTGGCATTGGTGTCGGCGCTCTTGGGCTCGACGATGACCGAGGTGGCCTGGCCGAGCACGAAGGGCAGGTCGGGGTCGATCTCCTTGTTGATGATGACCACCGTGTGCTCGTCGACCACCTGGGTGCTCAGGTTCTGGAACGTGCGCTTGTCCTTGTTGGTGCTCTTCTCGCCGCCGGCGCGGTCGAACGAGAACTTCACGCTGCTCGCATTGAACGGCTCGCCGTTCTGGAACTTGACGCCGCGCCGCAGCTTGAAGGTGTAGGTCTTGAGGTCGGGCGAGACCTCCCAGCTCTCGGCCAGCAGCGGGGTGACGCTGCCGTCGACGTTGATCTTGGTCAGCGTCTCGAGGATGTTGTAGTGCACGATCTCCGCGATCGCGGCTGCGGCGCCGGCGGTCGGGTCGAGGCCCGGCGGCTCGAGCGCCATGCCGATCACGATGGCGTCCTTCCGTCCCTGCGCCATGCCGGCAACGGGGGAGGCCAGCGCCACGGTGGCGCCAGCGGTGGCAAGGAGGGTGCGACGGTTCAACATACGTTGTGATCTCCGGAATGACGATGAAGGGCACCCAGCACGAAAGATGCCAGGCGCGGCGGGCTCATTCTCTCGCAGCGAAGGCGAAGCCGATGGCCGCGCCGGGCGGTTTTTCCTCGGGACGTTCCCGGATGCGGCTTGGGCCGGACCGGTTCAGGCCGCGAGCACGGTACCGCCGGCGGGTGCGCGCGGCACGGCATCGAGCAGCGTGCGCGTGTACGGATGCTGCGCATTGCGAAAAAGCTCGCCGGGCGGACCCTGTTCGACGATCTGCCCCTTCCACACCACGCAGACCTCGTCGCAGAGGTGGTTGACCACCGCGAGGTCGTGGCTGATGAGCAGGTAGCTGATGCCGAACTGCTGCTGCAGGTCCTGCATGAGATTGAGCACCTGCGCCTGCACCGACACGTCGAGTGCGCTCACCGGCTCGTCGGCCACGATGAGCTTCGGGCGCGTGATGAGCGCGCGGGCGATCGCGATGCGCTGGCGCTGGCCGCCCGAGAACTCGTGCGGGTACTTGTCCATGTCGGTGCTGCGCAGGCCAACCGCGGCGAGCGCCTCGGCCGCGCGCTCGCGCTGCTCGGCACGGCCGGTCTCGGCCAGTGCTTCGAGCGGTTCGGCCACGACGCGCGCCACCGTCTGGCGCGGGTCGAGCGAGCCGTAGGGGTCCTGGAACACCATCTGGAAATCGCGCCGCGCCGTTCGCAGCTCGCGCTTCGGCAACCGGTGCAGGTCGCGGCCCAGCATGTGCACGCTGCCCGAGGTGGGCGTGTCGAGCGCCATCACGAGGCGTGCGATGGTCGACTTGCCCGAGCCGGATTCGCCGACGATGCCGAGGCTGCGGCCCGCCGCCACCTCGAAGCTCACGCCGTTGAGCGCCTTCACCAGCGGCGGGGCTCCGAACAGGCTCTCGCGCGGTAGCGCGTAGTGGCGCACGAGGTCTTTCACCTCGAGCAGCGGCGGTGCGGGCGACGCGTCGGTGGTCTGGTTCATGGTGCGAGTGCGCCTTCCGCGGCGATCTCGGGCAGGCGGATGCAGCGCACGGCATGTTCGTGCCGCAGCATCGCGGGTGGCGGGCGGATCGTGTGGCAAGCCTCGACGGTGTAGTGGCAGCGACCCGCGAACGGGCAGCCGGGCGGCAGGTCGACGAGTTCGGGCACGCTGCCGCGGATGGTCGCGAGGCGCACGCCGCGCGGCGCACCGAGCGCCGGCCGTGCGGCGAACAGGCCCTGGGTGTACGGATGCGCGCGCGCGGCGAACACGGCCTCGGTCGGGCCGCTCTCGACCACGCTGCCGCCGTACATCACGAGCATCTTCGACACGCTCTGGGCGATCACGCCGAGGTCGTGCGAGATCAGGATCAGCGCCATGCCGCGTTCCGCGACCAGTTCCTGGATCAGCGCGAGGATCTGCTTCTGGATCGTGACGTCGAGCGCGGTCGTGGGTTCGTCGGCGATCAGCAGGTCGGGGCCGCAGGCCAGTGCCATCGCGATGCCGATGCGCTGGCGCTGGCCGCCCGAGAACTGGTGCGGATAGGCATCGAGCCGCGACGCTGCATCGGGAATGCCCACGCGCTCGAGCAGCGCCAGCGCCTCCTTGCGTGCGTCGGACCGCGACAGCCCGCGGTGCAGCCGCAGCGGCTCGCCGACCTGGCGCGCGATGGTGTGCACCGGATTCAGCGCCGTCATCGGCTCCTGGAAGATCATGCCGATGCGGTTGCCGCGGATGCGACACATGGTTCTTTCGTCCTGCCCCACGAGCTCGGTGCCGTCGAAGCGGATGCTGCCGCTGACCCGCGCGGTCGATGGCAGCAGCCCCATCAGCGACTGCACCGTGATCGACTTGCCGCAGCCCGATTCGCCCACGATGCCCATCGTCTCGCCGCGCTCGAGCGTGAAGTCGATGCCGCGCACGGCCTCGGCGGGGCCGCGCTGCGTCTGCAGCTCGACGTGCAGGTCCTTGACTTGGAGAAGTGGCATACCGGTCACCGGGCGCGCGCGAGGCGCGGGTCGAGCAGGTCGCGCAGGCCATCGCCGAGCAGGTTGAGGCCGAGCACCGCCAGCACGATCGCCATGCCCGGGAACACCGCGAGCAGCGGCGACTGGAACATCATCGTCTGCGCCTCGCTCAGCATGCGGCCCCACGAAGGCTGCGGCGGCTGCGTGCCCAGGCCCAGGAACGACAGCGCCGCCTCGGCCAGGATCGCGATCGCGAAGCGGATGGTGATCTGCACGATCAGCACGGCCGAAATGTTCGGCAGCACGTGCTGCATCGTGATGGCGAACGGGCCCTTGCCGCAAGCGCGCGCCGCGGCCACGTACTCGCGCGACCAGATGGCGTTGGCCGAGGCGCGCGTGATGCGCGCGAAGGTCGGGATGTTGTAGATGCCGATCGCGATGATCGCGTTGACGATGCCGGCGCCGAACACGGCCGTCATCATGATGGCCGACAAGATGGCCGGAAACGCGAGCGTGAAATCGGTCAGCCGCATGATCGTTTCCTCGACCCAGCCGCGCCGTGCCGCGGCCAAGAGGCCGAGCGCGGTGCCGATCACGAGCCCGATGCCGACCGCGATCACGCCCACGAGGATCGATGCGCGCGCGCCCACGAGCAGCAGCGAGGCCACGTCGCGGCCATAGGCCTCGGTGCCGAGCCAGTGCGTGCCCGACGGCGGCTGCAGCTTGTTGGCCATGTCGATCTCGTACGGCGAGAAGGGCGTCCACACCAGCGAGAGGGCGGCCGCGACGAGCAGCAGCAGCGTGAGCACGCCGCCGATGACGAAGCTGCGGTGCCGCAGTGCGCGGCGCCAGAAGCCGGGGACCTTGAGCGCCGCTGCGCTCGGGACTGTGGTGGCGCTCATATATCGCTGGCCTTGATGCGCGGGTCGATCACGGCATACAGCACGTCGACCACGAAATTCACGATGACCACCATGGCCGCGAGGAGCATCACGCAGTTGCGCACCACGATCAGGTCGCGGTTGCCGATGGCCTCGAAGATGAGCCGCCCGAGGCCCGGCAGGTAGAACACCTTCTCGATCACGATGGTGCCGGCGAGCAGTTCGGCGAACTGCATGCCCATGACCGTGACGACCGGGATCATGGCGTTGCGCAGCACATGGGTCCAGAGTGCCGCGCGCTGCGACACGCCCTTGGCGCGCGCCGTGCGCACGAAGTCTTCGCGCATCACCTCGAGCACCGCCGAGCGCGTGATGCGCGCAAGGATCGCGGCCTGCACCACGGCGAGCGACAGTGCGGGCAGCAGCAGCGACTTGAAGCCCGCGAAGATGCCTTCGCTCCAGCCGCCAAAGCCGCCCGCCGAGAACCATTGGAGCTGGACCGAGAACACCAGGATCAGCAGGATCGCGAACCAGAAGTTGGGAATGGCGACGCCCACCTGCGTCAGGCCCATGAGCCCCACGTCGCCGAGCTTGTTGTGGCGCGCCGCCGCGGTCACGCCGACCAGCAGCGCGAGCACGGTGGTGAAGGTCATCGCCAGCAGCGCGAGCGGCACGGTGAGCGCGAGCCGTTCGAGGATCAGATCGAGCACTGGGGAGCTGTAGGCATAGCTGTCACCCAGGTTGCCGGTCAGCAGGCCGGCGATCCAGTGCCAGTAGCGAGCCCAGGCCGGCTGGTCGAGGCCGAGCTTGGCAGCGAGCGCGGCCACCGCCTCGGGCGCGGCGTCGGGGCCCATGAGCAGCTGCGCGGCATTGCCGGGCAGGATCTCCAGGACGAGGAAAACGATGACCGAGGCGCCGATCAGCGTGCCGATCAGCGTGGCGAGGCGCTTGAGAATGAACAGGCTCATGGGACGGGGCGCAGCATAACCCGACTCACGCAATAGGCGTGCCTTGTTCGCGATAATCGGGCATGGCTCTCATGATCACCGACGAATGCATCAACTGCGATGTCTGCGAGCCCGAGTGCCCGAACGATGCGATCTACATGGGCGCGGAGTTCTACGAGATCGATCCGCGCAAATGCACCGAGTGCGTGGGCCACTTCGACGAGCCGCAGTGCGTGCAGGTGTGCCCGGTCGCGTGCATCCCCATCCATCCCGAGCATGTGGAGAGCCGCGAGACGCTGTGGCAGAAGTTCGAGCGCCTCACAGCGGCGAAAGCTGCGGCAGCAGCAGCAGCTGCTGCGGCCGCGGCGGCCGGTGAATCGCCGTCGCCGGCGGCCCATTCAACGAACCCCTGACCCGCTCGGCTGTTTTCGCTTCTTTTTCTTGCCGCCATCGGGCGAAGCGGCCTGCTTTCCGGTCGGCACGCCGCCGCCGAACCGCGCGCTCGAGCCGCGCGGTTCCAGCGCGAGCTTGCGCTCGCGCGCCTCGGCGAGTCGCTCGGAGGCTGCGAGCCTGCGTTCGGCAAGGGCTGCCTGGCGGGTTTCGCGCGCCGCGCGCTGGTCGCGCTCGTAGGCGTCCCGTTCCAGGGCCAGGCGGCTGCGCTCGAGCTGGTCGGCACGCGCTTCGTTTCTTCGCGTGGCCGCCTCCGCGGCGCGGCGATCCTCGTCGCTGCGCGCATCGTCCACTTTCAGGCGTTGTCCACCCGCGCAGGGCTGGTCGCTGTAGGTGTTGCCGCAGCGGTAGGCCGTCGAGCCCTGGGCCGATGCGGGGGCGCCGAAGGCGCCGAACGCCATCGAAAGGACCGCGGCGGCGACGAAGGCCGTGCGCCCTTCTCGGAGCCTGCTTCTGCTTTCTGCATTTTTATGCATTGTTTTTCTCTCTCCCTTTCTTCTTCTCCCGCGCTCTCGGGGCCGGCTGGTCAGGTGGCGGCGGGCGTGCCTCCATCGCCGGGTTCGCGCCGTGGCGGCTTGGGCCGCGGCGGTTTGCTCGTGTGGATCAGCAGGGTGGCCTTCTCCATCTCGCCGGCCACCAGGGCAGGGGCGGCATGCAGTGTGCGCACGATCGCGTCCTCGATGGCGTCACGATGCTCCTTCAGCGGCTTTCTTAGCACCCAGTTGACCACCTCCGACTTCACGCCGGGATGCCCGATGCCCAGGCGCAGGCGCCAGTAGTCGCCGGTGCCGAGCTGCGCGTGGATGTCGCGCAGCCCGTTATGACCTGCATGGCTGCCGCCGAACTTGAGCTTGGCCTGGCCGGGCACCACGTCGAGCTCGTCGTGGACCACGAGGATCTCCTCGGGCGCGATCTTGAAGAAGCGTGCGAGCGCAGCCACCGACTTGCCCGACAGGTTCATGAAGGTCTGCGGCTCGAGCAGCCAGACGCTGTGCCCGTTGATGTTCGCGCGGGCCGCCAGCCCGTGGTAGCTGCGCTCCGGCACGAGGTGGAGCTTCCAGTCGCGCGCGAGCGCATCGATCCACCAGAACCCTGCGTTGTGTCGCGTGGCTTCGTATTCGGGCCCCGGGTTGCCGAGGCCGACAAACAGCTTGATCATGGCGTTGAATTATCCGGCCGCGCCAAAGCAAAAGGCCCGCACGAAGCGGGCCTTTGGCACTTTGACAGCAGCGTCGAGGAATTACTTCTTCTTTGCGGTCTTGGCAGCGGGCTTGCCGGCGGCAGCTGCTGCAGCGCCTTCGGCGGGTGCTTCGCCTTCAGCGGCGGGCACGGGCTCTTCGGCGACCAGCGGCGGCACGGCCGACACGATGACGGGGTTCGTCTTGCCGTGGCTCACGAACTTCACGCCGCGGGGCAGCTTGATGTCGCTCACGTGCAGCGTGGCTTGCTTCTTCAGGCCGGACAGGTCGACCTCGATGAACTCGGGCAGGTCCTTGGGCATGCAGCTGACTTCGAGTTCGGTCATCACGTGCGTCACGAGGTTGTGCTCGAGCTTGACGGCGTCGGACTCTTCCTCACCCTTGTAGTGCAGCGGCACCTTCATGTGCAGGCGGGTCTTGGCATCGACGCGCTGGAAGTCGATGTGCTGCACCAGCTGGCGGAACGGGTGGTATTGCACGTCGCGCAGCAGCACCTTGGTGGTGGCGCCGGCGAGTTCCATCTCGAGGACGGACGAATGGAACGCTTCCTTCTTGAGGGCGTGCCACAGCGCGTTGTGATCGAGCTCGATCAGTTGCGGCTGGGCTTCGCCACCGTAGACGATACCGGGCGTCTTGCCCGTAACGCGGAGACGGCGGCTCGCACCCGTGCCCTGCTTTGCGCGCTCAAAAGCGACGAATTTCATAACAACTCCTGTGGGAGCCCACCGCGACCAGTGCGACTCCGGTTCAACAAGGGCGCCGTTCCTCAAAGTGGAGGGCGCCCGCTTTCTGCCCGGTCAGAACAGGTTGTCCTGGTCCGAGAACAAACTCATCACCGACTCGCCCTTGGCAATGCGCTGGATCGTCTCGGCGATCAGCGGTGCTACGGAAAGCTGGCGGATCTTTCCGCAGGCGAGGGCGCCGTCGGAAAGGGGAATGGTGTTGGTCACGACCACCTCGTCGATCGCCGACTGCGTGATGCGCTCGATGGCCGGGCCCGAGAAGATCGGGTGCGTGCAATAGGCGTAGACGCTCTTGGCGCCGCGCTCCTTGAGCACCTCGGCCGCCTTCACCAGCGTGCCCGCGGTGTCGATCATGTCGTCCATGATCACGCAGTTGCGGCCGTCGATCTCGCCGATCACGTTCATCACTTCGCTGACGTTGGCCTTGGGGCGGCGCTTGTCGATGATGGCCAGATCACAGTTCAGTTGCTTGGCGATCGCACGCGCACGCACCACGCCGCCGACGTCGGGCGAGACCACGATGAGGTCTTCGTAATTGCGCTGGCGCAGGTCGCCCAGCAGCACCGGCGACGCATAGATGTTGTCGACCGGAATGTCGAAGAAGCCCTGGATCTGGTCGGCGTGCAGGTCCATCGTGAGCATGCGCTCCACGCCCACCGTTTCGAGCAGGTTGGCCACCACCTTGGCCGAGATCGGCACGCGGCTCGAACGCGGGCGGCGGTCCTGGCGGGCATAGCCGTAGTAGGGAATCACGGCGCTGATCCGCCCGGCCGAAGCACGCTTGAGCGCGTCGACCATGATCAGCAGTTCCATGAGGTTCTCGTTGGTCGGCGCGCAGGTCGATTGCACGACGAAGACATCGCGGGCGCGGACGTTCTGGTTGATCTCAACCGTCACCTCGCCGTCGGAGAAGCGGCCTACGCGCGCGGCACCGAGCGAGGTGCCGAGGTTGTGCGCGATTTCTGCGGCGAGGCCAGGATTGGCGTTGCCGGTGAAAACCATGAAATCAGGGTGATTGGCCTGCATGAGCGCGTCCCGGCAGTGCGATTGGCTAAGAGGAAGCCACCAAAGAGTTCAAGTGTGGCGGCTCGAGAGCCGCCGATTATTGCAGCCGGTGGGCTGCAGAAGAAACACTGCGGCCCTCGGGCCGCAGTTTGCAAGGCGCCGCGGTGGGTGAGACCGCAGCCCGAAAGATTTGGCAGGGGAGAAAGGATTCGAACCTTTGCATGCTGGAATCAAAATCCAGTGCCTTAACCAACTTGGCGACTCCCCTACACAGGTTGATGGCTTGCGCCACCCACCGATATATGTCGCATCGGACCGATGAAGATCCGATTATCTTTCAGGTCGCCCACCCCTTGAGCGGATGAACGGCCAGATTGCTGCACTGACGAACCTGCCAGCCCGTGGGGGCCTCGGCCAGTTGCGCTTCGTGCGGCGCTTGCGGCATTTTCGCGAACACCGAACTTCCGGAGCCGGTCATCCGGGCATGGAGTCCTTGGGCGCCGAGCCATTCGATGGCATCGGCAACCGCGGGACAAAGCCGCTGGGCAACCGGCTGCAGGTCGTTGTGGCCGAAGTCGAAGACCGCATCACCGAGCCGGTGATCAGGGTCTGGAGCTTCAAGCTGTTCGCTATCTGCAGCAAAGCCCGAGATTATAGCAACAGGAGTTGCGCGTTGAAGATCGGGGGCAGAAAAAATTAACCGGGTGTCGAGCCCTTCGGGGGGCTTGACCACCGCGAAGCGCGCGGCGGGCAATGACACGGGACGGATCTGTTCGCCGATTCCCTCGACCCAGGCATTCCGCCCGCGCAGGAAGAAAGGCACGTCGGCGCCCAGGCCGAGGCCGATCTCGGCGAGCCGCGACAGGGGAAGGTCCAATTGCCAGAGCCGGTTCAGCGCCAGCAGGCAGGTGGCGGCATCCGAGGAGCCGCCACCCATGCCGGCCTGCGCAGGCACCGACTTGGCAACGCCGATGTGCGCGCCCAGGCCGGGCGGCGCATAGGCCTGCAGCGCTCGGGCCGCGCGCAGCACTAGGTCGTCGGGCGGCAGCGCGGTGGTCAGGTCCTCTCGGCTGAGCTGGCCGTCGCGGCGCAGTTCGACGTGGAGCGTGTCGCACCAGTCGATCAGCATGAAGACCGACTGCAGCAGGTGATAGCCGTCATCGCGCCGGCCGGTGATGTGCAGGAAGAGATTGAGCTTGGCCGGCGCAGGAAGGTCGTAGATCGCCTTCATGACCGCTCGAACACGATGCGCAGGTCGGCCGTGGGGCCGGGTGCTTCGCGCGTGGCCTGCAGGCGGCCGTTCGCGACCTGGCCGAGGTCGGCGCGCCAGCCCGGCACCGGCTCGTTGCGGCCCGCGAGCCAGCCGAACAGCGCGCCCACCGGAATGGCCGCGCCGGTGGCCGCCTCGATCAGCGCATCGACCGAGTCGAAGCGTCGGACCTCGCTGCCGTTCTTGAGCAGGGCCTCGCCCGGTGCCCAGTGCAGCTGGGCCAGCGTGCTGCCGATCGGGCTGGTGAGCGAGAGCTCGCCGGCTTCGGGCGAGCCGCGCAAGTCGAACAGGGCCGAGAAAGTCTGGACCGGCTGGCTGTCGATGCGCAGCGACATGCGCCCGCTCCACGAATCCGACCCCTGTGGAGAGCGCTGGCTGGGCAGCTGCGCGCAGCCGCTCGCCACTAGCAGCGCCGCGGCACCCGCCGCCAGCAGCCCTCGGCGCGTGGGGTCGATCGTTGTCGTGTTCACGGCTTGACCCGGAGGCGCTTGAGCGTTTCCTGCAGCGTCTCGTTCTCGGCGTCGCTCAGCAGGGCTTCCTTCCAGACCGTGACGGCGCGGTCCTTCTGGCCGGCGGTCCACAGCACTTCGCCGAAATGCGCACCGATTTCGGGATCGGGCCGGGTCTTGTAGGCTGCCTCGAGGATGCGCAGCGCCTCGGCGGTGTTTCCAAGCCTGAATTCGACCCAGCCCAGGCTGTCGGCGATGAACGGGTCCTCGGGCGCGAGCTGCACCGCCTTCTGGATCAGCGTGCGCGCCTCGTCGAGGCGGATCTTGCGATCGGCGAACGAGTAGCCCAGCGCGTTGTAGGCATTCTGGTTGTCGGGCCTGAGCTCGATGAGCCGGCGCAGCAGGCGCTCCATCTCGTCGAGGCGGTTGAGCTTCTCGGCGATCATCGCCTGGTCGTAGACCAGGTCGTTGTCCTGCGGCGCCGCGGCGGCGGCCTGGACGAGCAGGTCGTAGGCGGCCTGGTATTGCTTGGCTTCGCGCAGCAGTTGCACTTCGGCGAGGAGCTTCTGCTTCTTCTCGTCGGCGTTGCGCTCGGGCAGACCGCGAATGACTTCGCGAGCCTGCGGCAGCTTGCCCTGGCGCGCGAGAAGGCCGGCACGGCGCGTCTGCGCGATCGTGAGGTCTTCGGTGCTTTCGATGCGTGAGAGCCAATGTTCGGCGCCGTTGAAATCCTTGCGCCGCTCGGCCAGCTGCGAGAGGACGAGGTAGGCCTGCGTCGTGCCGCGCTGGCGTTCGTCTTCTTCCTTCTGGCTTGCCGAGAGCTCGACATAGCGCTTCAGCGAGGTCTCGGCCGCTGCGTCCTGCCGCGCCTGGGCCTGCAGGCTGCCGAGCAGCAGCCAGGGCTCGGCCAGCTCGGGCCGCGCCGAGGTCAAGGCCTGCAATTGCGCCGTGGCATCGGTGTAGCGCCGGTTCTCGACCAGTACGCGCGCATACGCGATGCGAAGCTCGGGCGAGGCCTTGGGATTGTTCGCGAGGTGGCGCGTGACGATCGGTTCGGCGAGCGGCTGGCCCGGATCGATCAGTTCGAGCGCAAGCGCGGGCGGCGCATCGGAGGCGGGAGCGATCTCCTGGCCCTTGAACGCGGCCTCGAGCGCGCCCGACGGATCGCCGGCATTCAGGCGCAACCGGCCGACCGTGGCCCATGCGAGTCCGGCGGTGGCGGGGTTGCGGAGGTCGTCGACCAGCGCCCGCTCGACCACCGAGGCAGCCAGCTTCTTGTCGGGCGAACGCGCGTAATTGCGCACGATCACCGCCATCAGCAGCGGCCGTTCGATCTGCGGCGTGGCGGCGACCTCTGCGCGCAGCGGCTCGACGCTTTCCTCGATGCGGTTGAGCGCAATCAGGATCTGCAGTTCGATGCGGCGTGCATCGCGCGAATTCGGCAGCGCCTCCTGCCATGCGCGCGCGGCCGCGAGCGCCGCATCGCCCGAGCGCGACTGCAGCGCGATTTCCACCGCGCGCTGAAACAGCTTGCCGTCGCGCAGCCGCCTGGCCGCATCGAGCACGAGTGCGTAGCCCGAGCCCGGGTCGCCGCTGCGCGCGGTCATTTCGCCCATCAGGATCTCGTAGAACAGCTCGGCCGTCAGCGCAGAAGGCTGCGCGGTGTCTTCGCTGGCCGGCTTGGCAGCGGCGGGCCGCGTGGCCGGACGTGCCGGCGCCGGACGCGACGGCACGGGCCGTTCGATGATGGGCGCGGGGCTGTCGGGCGCGGCGGGATCGGAGGTTTGCGCCTGGACGGCACATGCCAACAGCACGAGAGATGCGGCCGCCGCAAGGCGGTGTCGGCGGAGCGATGGAATCATCGAACCATAATAATCCAAGCTTTTGAGCGAGCATCGCGTGGGGCTTCGTCGAAGCCCGGAGTCTTCATTTCATGCCAGAGCTTCCCGAAGTCGAAGTGACCCGGCGCGGTTTCGCCGAGCGCATTGCCGGTGCGCGCATCGATGCGGTGCGCATCGGCAAGCCGCTGCGTTGGGCGCTGATGGTCGAGCCCGGCGCGCTGATCGGGCGCCAGGTGCTCGCGGTGCGCCGGCGCGGCAAATACCTGCTGGTCGACCTGAACCGTGGCCTGCTGCTGCTGCACCTGGGCATGTCGGGCAGCCTGCGCTTCGATGCGGTGCTGCCTTCGCCCGGCGCACACGACCACTTCGATCTCGTCACCGACCGCGGCACGCTGCGGCTCAACGATCCGCGCCGGTTCGGTGCGGTGGTGTACGTCGAGGACGAGGCCGCGCCCTGGGCCGTCAAGCTGCTCGGCGGGCTCGGCATGGAGCCGCTGGGCGATGCCTTCGATCTCGATGCCTTCCATGCGGGGCTGCGCAAGCGCCGCACCGCGGTGAAGCAGGTGCTCCTCGCGGGCGACGTGGTGGTCGGCGTCGGCAACATCTATGCGTCAGAGGCGCTGTTCCAGGCCGGCATCCGGCCGACCCTGCCGGCCGAGCGCATCAGCCGGCCGAGGGCGGCCCGCCTTCATGCGGCGGTGCGCGAGATCCTCGCGCGGGCGGTCGAAAAGGGCGGCAGCACGCTGCGCGATTTTTCGAACGTGGACGGACAGAACGGCTACTTCCAACTCGAGGCCGCGGTCTACGGAAGGGCGGGCGAGCCTTGTCGGGTCTGTGCAACGCCGATCCGGCAACTTCGCCAGGGGCAGCGTTCCACTTACTATTGTCCGAAGTGCCAGAAATAGAGCCTTCGGTGCAGTTCCCGGCGACCTTGCGGGCGGCACGCTGCGATCTGCGGTGCTATATTTGTAAATAATCTTTTACATCTTCCCTTGAGCCGCTCCTTCAATCAACAACTCGACCAGCACGGCGCCTGGCGGAGCAATTTTGCGCATCGCCTTCAATGGCTGTCGCGCTGGTTGAACGAGAACGAGCTGCTCGACCAGGCCGTGGCCGAGCGCCTGCGCGGGCTCGAGCTGCAGATCCGCACCAGCAAGGTGATGGTGGCCTTCGTCGCGGAGTTCTCGCGCGGCAAGTCGGAGCTCATCAACGCGATCTTCTTTGCGGGTTACGGCCGGCGCATCATGCCGGCGAGCGCCGGCCGCACGACGATGTGCCCCACCGAGCTGGGCTACGACGCCGCGGTGGTGCCCAAGTTGCGGCTGCTGCCGATCGAGACGCGGCTGGAGCCCCACTCGCTCACGCATTGGCGCGAGAAGCCGGCGCGCTGGAACGAGATCGCGATCGACATGGGCGATGCCGACCAACTGGCGCAGGCCATGGGCAAGGTGGCCGAGGTGCGCTGGGTCGCCAAGGACGAAGCGCGCGCGCTCGGCTTCTGGAGCGACGAGACGCCCGACGACAACCCGGTGCAGGACGCCGAAGGCCGGGTCGAGATTCCGCGCTGGCGCCACGCCATCCTGAACATGCCGCATCCGCTGCTCGAGCAGGGGCTGGTGATCCTCGACACCCCGGGCCTGAATGCGATCGGCGCCGAACCCGAACTCACGGTGAGCCTGATTCCGCAGGCGCATGCGGTGGTCTTCATTCTTGGCGCCGAGACCGGTGTCACGCGTTCCGACCTCGCCATCTGGCGCGAACACCTGGTCACCGAAAACGAAGGCAGCGACACGCGCTTCGTGGTGCTCAACAAGATCGACACGCTGTGGGACGCGCTGAGCACGCCCGCGCAGATCGAGATGCAGATCGAACGGCAGCGCGAAGTCGCGGCCAAATTCCTCGAGGTGCCGCTGGCGCAGGTGCTGCCGGTGTCGGCACAGAAGGGCCTGCAGGCCAAGATCCAGTGCGACGCGCGGTTGCTCGGCGCGAGCCGCCTGCCGGCGCTCGAGACGCTGCTCGCCGAAGGCGTGCTCGCCCGGCGCGAGACCATGCTGCGGCTCGCGGTCGATGGCGGCATGGTGGCATTGCGCACCGAGGCCGAGCGCATCCTGAAGGTGCGCCAGCGCGACCTGTCGGAGCAGGCGCTCGAACTGCAGGGCCTGCGCGGCAAGAACGTCTCGGTGATCCGCCACATGCGTGCGCGCATCGACCAGGAGCAGGCCGATTTCGAGGGCAGCCACACGCGCATCCTCGCGCTGCGTTCGGTGCAGGGCAAGCTGCTGCGCGAGGTGTATGCAGTGCTCGGCCGCACCGCGCTCAAGGCCGACATGGTGCGGCTCTCGGCCGCGCTCAGGGGCTCCGGCGTCAAGCTCAACGTGCGCAAGGTGTATGGCGAAACCTTCGACGCGCTACGCAACAACCTGCGCGAGGTGCAGGCCACCACGGCCGAGATCCAGTCGATGCTCCACGCCACCTTCCGCCAGCTCAATGCCGAGCAGGGCTTTGCGCTGCAGGCGCCGGCCGAGCCCGATCTTTCGGGCTTCGAGCAGGAGCTGAGCCAGATCGAGCGCAGCCATGTGCACTATCTGGGCGTGGGCAACCTGCTGAAGCTCGCGCAGGCCGACTTCTGCGACAAGCTGGTGCGTGCGCTCGCCAGCCGGCTGCGGCTCGTCAACGAGGCGGCCATGGCCGAGGTCGAGCGCTGGAGCAAGGGCGCGAGCGCACAGATCGACACGCAGCTGCGGGAGCGCCGCCGCAACTTCCGCAAGCGCATCGAAGCCATCGAACGCATCCAGAATGCGGCCGGCAGCCTCGACGAGCGGCTGCTGGAACTCGCCGCACAGGAGCGCGGGTTGACCGAGCTGCAGCAGCGGCTGCACGAATTCACCTCGATGATCACGCAACAGGCAAGGCCCGCCGCGCCGGCGCCGGTTGGCGAACTGCGTGCTGCCTGAACGCGAGCAGGGCGGCGGCGCGGTGCCGCTGCAGCTGCAGCTGCTTCCGCCCGATTTCGCCGCGCGCATCGTGACCTGGCAGCGCAGCCACGGCCGGAGCGAGTTGCCGTGGCAGAACACTCGCGACCCCTACCGCGTCTGGCTGTCGGAGGTGATGCTCCAGCAGACACAGGTGTCGACGGTGCTAGGTTACTTCGCGCGTTTTCTCGCACGCTTTCCGGGCGTGCGCGAGCTTGCCGCAGGCACCGAGGACGAGGTGTTCGGGCTCTGGAGCGGCCTGGGCTACTACAGCCGCGCACGCAACATGCACCGCTGCGCGCAGGAGGTGGTGGCGCGCTTTGGGGGCGAGTTTCCGCGCACTGCCGCCGAACTCATGACCCTGCCCGGCATCGGCCGCTCCACCGCGGCGGCGATTGCGGCCTTCTGCTTCGGCGAGCGCGTGGCGATCCTCGACGGCAACGTCAAGCGCGTGCTGACGCGGGTGCTCGGCTTCGGCGGCGACCTGTCGTCGGCCGCCCAGGAACGCGTGCTCTGGGCGCAGGCCACGCAACTGCTGCCGCCGGCGGAAGAGAAGGAAGCGATCGCGGGCTATACGCAGGGGCTGATGGACCTCGGCGCCACGGTCTGCCTGCCGCGCAAGCCGAGTTGCATGATCTGCCCCGTGGATGGCGACTGCGTCGCGCGCCGCGAAGGCCAGCCGGAGCGCTATCCCGTCAAGACCCGCAAGCTCAAGCGCAGCGCTCAGGCACTCTGGGTGCTGCTCGCACGCGATGCCGAAGATCGCGTCTGGCTCGAGAAGCGGCCGGCGAAGGGCATCTGGGCTGGGCTCTTCTGTCTGCCGGTGTTCGACAGCCGCGAAGCACTGCTCGCGGCGCTGCCCGAATCGGCCTGGGGCCAGGCCGAAGATTTGACGCCCTTCGTGCATGTGCTCACCCACAAGGACCTGCACCTGCATCCGGTGCTGCTGCAGGGCGCGCAGCCCGGGGGCGACGCCGCGCGCTGGGTGGACGCCGCCGAATGGGCCGGGCTCGGGCTGCCGGCGCCCGTGCGCAGGCTGCTGCTGCAAGCGCAGGCGGGTCAGTCTGCGCCGGCCTAGGCGGCGTCGAGTTCGCGGTGGCGCTTGAGTGCGCCCCAGCGCGCTCCGAAAGCGCGCGCCAGCTGTTCGACCAGGAACACCGAGCGGTGCTGGCCGCCGGTGCAGCCGATCGCCACCGTCACATAGCTGCGGTGGTCGCGCGCCATCGCATCGAGCCAGCGCGAGAGGAACTGCTCGATGTCCTCGTACATGCGCGCCACGTCGTCGTGCTCGCGCAGCCACTCGATCACCGGCGTGTCGCGGCCCGTGAGCGGGCGCAGCGTGGGCACGTAGTGCGGATTGGGCAGCATGCGCACGTCGAACACGAAGTCGGCGTCCAGCGGCACGCCGCGCTTGAAGGCGAACGATTCGAACACCAGCGTCAGCGCGCTCTCCGGCGCCGAGATCAGCGCCTTGATATAGCTCTGCAGCTGGGCTGGCCGGATCAGGCTGGTGTCGATCACGTCGGCTCCGTCGCGCAGGTCAGCCAGCAATTCGCGCTCGAGCTCGATCGCCTGTGTCAGCACACGCTCCTGCTCCGGCAGGTTGGTGCGGGGCTCCTGGCGCGACAGCGGATGGCGCCGGCGGGTTTCCGAATAGCGGCGCAGCAGCGCGTCGGTGGTGGCGTCGAGGAACAGCGAACGCAGCGAGACGCCGTCGTTTCGCAGCGCCTCGAGCTGCTGCGGCACGAGCGGCAGCGAGACGCCGCTGCGCACGTCCATGGCAATCGCCACGCGCGTGGCCTGCTGCTCGTGCTGCAGCGCGATGAAGGGCGTCAGCAGTTCGGGCGGCAGGTTGTCGACGCAGTAGTAGCCAGCATCTTCGAGCGCATGCAGCGCGACCGACTTGCCCGATCCCGACATGCCGGTGATGAGCACCAGATCGAGGGTCATTGCACCGCCGCCGAGGTCTTGTGGCCCAGCATCTCGCGGGCATGCGCGAGCGAGGTTTGCGACATCTTCTCGCCGCCGAGCATGCGCGCGATCTCGCGCGCGCGGCTGTCGTCGTCGAGCTGCGAGACGCCGCTTTCGGTACGCGGGCCGGGTTCAGTACCGCCGCCCGCCACTTGGCGCTTGGCCACCACCAAGTGGTGGTCGGCGCAGGCCGCGACCTGCGGCAGGTGGGTGACGGCCAGCACCTGGCGGTCGCGCCCGAGCTGGTTCATGAGGCGCCCGACCGTTTCGGCGACCGCGCCGCCGACGCCTGCATCGACCTCGTCGAAGATCAGCGTCTGCGCGCCGCCGAGCTGGCTGGTGGTGACGGCAATGGCCAGCGCGATGCGCGAGAGTTCGCCGCCGGAGGCGACCTTGCCGATGGGGCGCGGCGTGCTGCCGGGATGGCCGCTCACCAGGAAGGCGACTTCTTCGAGCCCCGCGCGACCGGGCTGCGCGAGCGGCTGCAGCGCGACCTCGAAGCGGCCGCCCTGCATGCCGAGCCCCTGCATCGCCTGCGTGACAGCTTCGGAAAGCCGCGGTGCCGCCTGCTTGCGTGCCTTGGCAAGGGCCTTGGCTTCCTTCATGTAGGCCTGCTGCGCGGCCTGTTCGGCGCGCTCGAGGCTGTCGAGATCGCTTTGCGCATCGAGCGCCTGCAACTCGGCCTGCCAGCCTGCCAGCAATGCCGGAAGGTCGTCGGGCGTGCGCTTGTAGCGGCGCGCGAGCGACATCCACAGGCCCATGCGCTCGTCCAGTTCGGCAAGGCGCTGCGGATCGACCTCGGCATTGCGCAGATAGCCGTGCAGCGAATGGGCCGCATCGGACGCCTGTGCCACGCTCGACGCGAGCACCTCGCCGAGCGCCTGGAATTGGGGCTCGATGTGCGCGCAGTTCTGCAGCAGCGTCACCGCGCGCGACAGCGCGGCGAGCGCGCCGCCGTCGTCGTCTTCGAGCGCCTGGCTGGCGCCCTGCGCTGCATCGATGAGCGCTTGTGCATTAGAGATGCGCGCGTGGTTGGTCGACAGCTCTTCCCACTCGCCCTCGGTCGGTGCCAGCTTCGCCACTTCGGCGATCTGCCACTGCAGCCGCTCGCGCTCGCGCTGCAGCGAATCCTGTGCCGAGCGCGCATGGTCGAGCGCCGAAAGCGCCTGACGCCAGGCCTGCCATGCGGCGTCGAGCGCGTCGGTGCGTGCGCCGGCGTAGGCGTCGAGCAGGCCGCGCACCGCGTCGGGTCGCGTCAGGCTCTGCCAGGCGTGCTGGCCATGGATGTCGAGCAGCCGGTCGCCGAGTTCGCGCAACTGCGTGGCCGTGGCCGGGCTGCCGTTGATCCAGCCGCGGCTGCGGCCCTGCAGGTCGACCGTGCGGCGCAGCAGAAGGGCGTCGCCCGATTCGAATCCGCCCTCGTCGAGCCAGGCGTCGAAAGCCGGATCGGGATCGAACTCGGCGCTCACATCGAGCCGTTCGGCGCCTTCGCGCACCGCGCCCGCGTCGGCGCGGTTGCCGAGGGCGAGTTGAAGGGCGTCGATCAGAATCGATTTGCCGGCGCCGGTCTCACCCGTCAGCACCGTGAAACCCGACGAAAGGTCGAGTTCGAGTGATCGCACGATCACGAAGTCGCGCAGGGCGATGCGTCGCAGCGCCATTCAGGAGCCCCCTTCGTTCCAATGGAGTTTCTTGCGCAGCGTGTCGAAGTAGCTCCAGCCCCGCGGGTGCAGGAAGCGCACCCGGTAGTCGGAGCGGCGGACCACCACGCGGTCGCCGATCGCGAGCGATGCGAGCGACTGCATGTCGAAATTGGCGCTCGCATCGCGGCCCGACACGAGTTCGATCACGATCTCGTCGGCGTCCGGCAGCAGCACCGGCCGGTTCGACAGCGTGTGCGGCGCGATCGGCACCAGCACCCAGCCCGGCACCGCGGGATGCAGCAGCGGGCCACCGGCGGATAGCGCGTAGGCGGTCGACCCGGTCGGCGTGGCGATGATCAGGCCGTCGGCGCGCTGGTTGGCCACGAAATGCCTGCCGACCGACACGCGCAGTTCCACCATGCCTGAGGTGGCGCCGCGGTTGACGACCACGTCGTTCATGGCCAGCGCCTCGAACACCGAGGCGCCGTCGCGCATGACATGCGCATGCATGAGGCTGCGGTGGTCTTCCTCGTACTCGCCCGCGAGCATCGGAATCAGCGTGGCCTGGTAGTTGTCGAGCGGAATGTCGGTGATGAAGCCGAGCCGGCCGCGGTTGATGCCGATCAGCGGAATGCCGTAGCAGCCTAGCTGCCTGCCGATGCCCAGCATGGTCCCGTCGCCGCCCACCACCAGGCCGAGGTCGCAGCGCTGGCCGATCTCCTCGACGCTCAGCGGCTCGTAGCGGCTGCCGACCCGGGCGGTCGTTCCGGCTTCTTCGGCTGCCGATTTCTCGACGAACACCGTGCACCCTTGGGATTCGAGGAAAGCGCCGATATCCTCCATCACGCCGTCGCGCGAGTCGGCTTGCGCCCTGGCACCGGAAGCCTGGTACTTGCCGATCAATGCGACGTGACGAAAGCGGGAGGTCATCTACAAATTACAACACTAAAATCTTGCAATGCTGGACGACCGCGCCAAGTTGCTGCTCAAGACGCTGGTAGAGCGCTACATCGCCGAAGGCCAACCGGTCGGGTCGCGGACTTTGTCACGTTCGTCGGGGCTTGATCTCTCGCCGGCGACCATCCGCAACGTCATGTCGGACCTCGAGGCGATGGGGCTCATCGCGAGTCCGCACACCTCCGCCGGCCGCATACCGACCGCCCGCGGCTACCGGCTTTTCGTCGACACCATGTTGACCGCGCAGCGCGAGAAGATGGACGCGCCGAGCCTCGCGCCCGACCAGCCCCAGAAGGTGATCGCCAACGCCGCGAGCCTGCTGTCGAACCTCTCGCAGTTCGTCGGCGTGGTCATGGCGCCGCGGCGCGCGTCGGTGTTCAAGCAGATCGAGTTTCTGCGGCTGTCGGAACGGCAGCTGCTCGTGATCATCGTCTCGCCCGACGGCGAGGTGCAGAACCGCGTGATCGTGCCCGAGGCCGACTATTCGCAGTCGCAACTGGTCGAGGCCTCGAACTACATCAATGCCCACTATGCGGGCCTGACCATCGAGCAGGTGCGCGACCGGCTCCAGTCCGAGGTCGAGAAACTGCGCGGCGAGATCGCGGCGCTGATGCAGGCGGCGGTCAAGGTCAGCTCCGAGGTGTTGACAGAAGCCCAGGAAGACGACGTGGTGATCTCGGGCGAGCGCAACCTGCTCTCGGTGTCCGATTTCTCGAGCGACATGGGGCAGTTGCGGCGCGCCTTCGAGCTGTTTGAGCAGAAGGCGCAGCTGATGCGCCTGCTCGACGTGTCGAGCAAAGCCGAGGGCGTGCGCATCTTCATCGGCGGCGAAAGCCATATCGTGCCGATCGAGGAGCTCTCGATCGTCAGCGCCAACTACGAGGTCGACGGTCAGGTCGTGGGAACGCTCGGCGTCATCGGCCCGACGCGCATGCCGTACGAACGCATGATCCAGATCGTGGACATCACCTCGCGGCTCGTCAGCAATGCGCTGAGCCACCGCAAGTAGAACAACGGCGCCGCTGTCCGCGGCCGCGAATAGAATCGTGGCCGCTCGTGGGCCGTTAGCTCAGTTGGTTAGAGCAGCGGACTCATAATCCGTTGGTCGATGGTTCAAGCCCATCACGGCCTACCACTCGAAAGCCGTATCGGCATTGAACAAGGCGCTATCCAATCGATAGCGCCTTTTCTTTTTCGGAGCGCGTGCGCTGCCCCAGCGCGGCGGCCACCATGAGCCCGCCGATCAACGACACGTGCTCCAGCACCACGTAGAACTCGAAGGTGCGCTGCGGCTCGCTCATCGCCCAGAAGGGATGGGCGATCGGGATCGTCATCGCCAGGAACACGCCCAGGCCGCCCGCGCCGAGCCAGGCCCATCGATTGGCGATGATGAGCGCGGCACCTCCAAGTTGCACGAGCGTCACGGCGACCGCGTAAGCCGGTGCGGGCGAGAGCCCGACATGGCGCATTTCGGCGACTTTCGCGGGAAAGTCGAAGATGCCGGCCAGCCCTGCGCTCCAGAACACGAATGTCAGCGTGAGCCGCCCGAGCAACACGAACCAACGGCTGCGCAAAATGGCTTCGACAACAGCGGGTGTCATGCGGTGGGGCCCTCGCTCAAACCAGCGCCAGAACCTGCTGCAGCGGGCGGCGGGGCTTGCGCGGCCAGTTCTCCGGCATGGCATGGCCGACCGCGAGCAGCATCACCGGAATCTCGTCCGCGGCCAGCCCGAACGAATGCGCGACCGCCTGCGCATCGAAGCCGATCATCGGCGCCGAGCCCAGCCCCAGGGCCTGTGCGGCATGAATCAACGTTCCCGCGCCGAAGGTGGCGCTGCGCACGGCCTCGTCGCGCTGGCGCTGCGGCTGCTCGAAGTACAGGCTCTTGGCCGCCGCCTCCCAGCCCGGCACCATGGCCGCCGGCATGATGCCCGCCGCCACCACCGGGGCGAGGCGATCCGCCATCACGCGGTGATCGGCCAGTTGGCCGGCGACGATGAACGTCACCGCGGCCTCGGTGATCTTGGCCTGGTCCCAGGCCAGCGCACGCAGGCGCGCCTTGGCCTCGTCGGTGCGCACCGCGATGAAGCGCCAGTTCTGCAGGTTGAAGGATGTGGGCGCGGTGGTGGCCAGGCGCACGAGTTCCTCGATCTGTGCGTCGGCGAGCCGATGCGCGGGGTCGAACAGGTTGGTGGTGCGGCGCTCCTGGATGGCGCTCAGTGCGGGATGGGTCATGGGAGATCCTTTGTGGTTGCTAAAAATAGAAGGACGTGCAACATCCCCGCCGCTGCCCAAACGCAGTGGCGGTGCACGCAGATACGAAACGGAAAGAAGGGGGGCGCTACACGATGCTGTCGACCACACCGCCGTCCACGCGCAAGGCCGCGCCGGTGGTGGCCGACGCCTGGACCGAGCTAACGTAGACGATCATGTGGGCGACTTCGTCCACGGTGGCGGCGCGCTGCAGGATCGAAGAGCCGCGGTGCGCCATGACGAACCCGGCTGCCACCTGCTCCAGGCTCTCACCCGAGCGCTCGACGTCGGCCTTGAGCATCTGGGCCACGCCGTCCGAGAGCGTCGGCCCCGGCAGCACGGCGTTGACCGTCACGCCTGTTCCGGCAAGCCGCTTGGCCAGGCCGCGCGAGATGGCCAGTTGCGCGGTCTTGGTGAAGCCGTAATGGATCATGTCGGCCGGTATGTTGAGGGCGGACTCCGACGACACGAACACGATGCGGCCCCACCCGCGCTCCACCATGCCGAGCGCGTAGTGGCGCGCCAGCCGCACGCCCGACATCACATTGGTCTGGAAGAAGTGCGCCCAGGTGTCGTCGGACGTCTCGAAGAAATCCTCGGGCCCGTAGATGCCGAGGTTGTTGACCACGACGTCGAAGGACGGGTGCGCTTCGAACAGCCGCTCGCAGGCCGCCTGCGTCGCCAGGTCGCCGGCAAATCCCGCGACTTCTGGCACATGGCCGAGCCGCGCGAGCGCGGCGGACACGCTGGCCTCGCTGCGCCCGTTGATGACGACGTGGGCACCCGCCGCCAGATAGGCACGGGCCGCAGCGAAGCCGATGCCGCTCGTGGAGCCGGTGATGAGCACGCGGCGCTGGTTGAACTGGATGTGCATGGTGAAAAAGCTCCGGGGCAAAGTTGTATCGATGGACTGTCCGCATCGTATTTCTGCTTCCAGCAGCGCACAATTCGCCGGTTTCGCAAATCACCGTTCGAGGATTTCAAAAAATGGATCGCATCGACGCGTTGCGTCTTTTCATTGGCGTGGCCGAGGCGGGCAGCTTCTCGCGCGTGGCGCGTGAGCGATCGATTGCCACCTCCACCGCGACGCTGGCGGTCAGCCAGCTCGAGCAGGAATTCGGTGCGCGCCTGATGGCGCGATCGACCCGGCGCCTGGCGCTGACCCACGAAGGTGAAACGCTGCTCGAAGACGCGCGCCGCATCGTCGCCGAATGGGACGCGGCCTGGCAGGGCATGCGCCAGGACGGCGCACTGTCGGGGCCCATGCGCATCACGGCCACCAACGACTTCGGGCGGGCCCAGCTGCGGCCGTTGCTCGACCGGTTCCAGGCACAGCATCCGGGGCTGTCGGTGAACCTGCTGCTGGGTGACAACACGGTCGACCTGATCGACGAGCGCATCGACCTGGCCCTTCGCTACGGTCCGCTGCCCGACTCGGGCCTGCATGCGAGGCTCCTGGTGCCCGGCACGCGGCACGTGTGCGCTTCACCGGCGTACTGGCGTCGTCGCGGCCGGCCGGCGCATCCGGATGATTTGGCGGGACACAACTGCCTGGTCCTTACCCGGCCGGGGGCACCGCTGGTCGCATGGCCGTTTCGCAACGGCGGGCGGCCATTCCACGTCAAGGTCACGGGTGATCGGCAGGTCAGCGACGGCGACGTGCTGCGGCAGTGGGCCATCGAAGGTGTCGGCGTGGTCCTGAAAAACGGATGCGATGTGCGCCGCGAACTCGCCACCGGCCAACTGGAGACGGTGCTCGACGACTATGCGGCAGGGCCGGTCGACCTGTATGCGGTTCATGCCAGCGGCACGCCCAGCCGGCGCGTTGCGGCGCTGGTGGAGTTTCTGGCGCAGGCGTTCAGCAAATAGCCACGCACCACAACAAGCGAGGGCGGCGCACGCGCAACATTTTTGAGCTGCTCCAAAGGGAGGCGAAAAATGCCTGCTATACTAGCAAGCTGTGCGGCTGTAGCTCAGTTGGATAGAGTACTTGGCTACGAACCAAGGGGTCGTGGGTTCAATTCCTGCCAGCCGCACCACTCTCTGTAAAAGTCAGGACGCGAAAGCGCCCTGACTTTTTTTTGCCTGTTGCATGGCTGCGTTCAGAAAAGGAACGACAGTTGTGGGTCGGGCCTGAGGCCTGGCGGCAGCACGACGTCGTCGGCCTTTCTGCCGATCCCCGTGGCGAACCAGCGAAACGTGTTGGTCCGCTGGCCGTCTCGCCCGGTGGTTCGCACGAACAGGTAGCCTGAAGTGGCGTTGCCTGACTCATCCACGGGAATACCGGCGGCCCGAAGCGCTGCAACTTCCGCCCGGGTACTGGTGTCGTACGGCAACTGGAGCGTGATGGTCGCGTTGTGAATGATCTGGTTGAGCATTGCGTCCCGCAAGGTTCGATGAGGCTCAGAGCTTCCTTCCCGTCCAACTCAGCCGTAGCTTGGCGGGCGGACCAAAATTGTGAACTTTTTCACGGATTTTTGAAATGCTAATGATTTGCCGTTGCAGTAACCATTAGTTCGCACGGTATAGGCCGTTTGGCGCCCACCGGGTGCCCGGCGCTAAAGTCAAACATTCACCGATTCTTGTAAGGCGACCATGGGCCTCCAGACAAAGCGGCGTGCGTTCCAGATCCTCCTGTGCTTCCTGTATGGCGTGGCCGCCGCTCCGGCCTCGGCGGGAAAGATCAGCTGCGTCCCGGGTGCCGCAAGCAGCGGCGCAGAAGCGCCTTTCAATGCGGTCCGGAGAATCTCGATCGACGAGCATTCGCGCACCGTCAACATGGACGTGGTGCGCGCACGCACGAAGGACACCGAGACCATGGGCAAGATGCGCGGCGACCTGCTGAGCATGGACGAGACCCAGTCCGGCGAGCCGGTCTACGTCTTCAATGCGATTCCGGCGGCGGGCGCCGAGGCCATGAGCCTGTTCCGGCTCTTCAAGACCAGTGAATGGCGGCTGATCGGCGCGGTCGTGAGCTTCGTCCACAAGGTGCCAGCGCTTCGCAGCGTCGAGCCCGGCGTGGTCTTCGACTGCAAGCGTTCGGGCATGGGTTGAGACAATCCGGCTTGGGCTGGCAACGGTGTTGCAGTCCGCATTTTTTGTTGAATCCAGAGGTTGTGTCTTGAGCAAAGCATTCACGAAGGAAACCGACGCCGAGGACGACGAGGACGGCGGCGACGGTGCCATGCCCGCGTTGCCGAGCGGCAGCAAGAACTACATCACGCCGCCCGGCTATGCCCGCTTGCGCGACGAACTGCTGCAACTCATGGACGAGGAGCGGCCGAAGGTGGTCGAGGCCGTGCATTGGGCCGCGAAGAACGGCGACCGCTCCGAGAACGGCGACTACTTGTATGGCAAGAAGCGCCTGCGCGAGATCGACCGTCGGATCCGTTTCCTTTCCAAGCGCCTCGAGATCGCCGAAGTGACCGACCCCTCGGTGCACCACGGCAGCGATCAGATCTTCTTCGGCGCCACGGTGCGTTATGTGGACGAGACCGGCGACGAGCGCAGCGTCACGATCCTCGGCATCGACGAAGCGGACAGCGCCCAGTCGCAGGTCAGCTGGATCTCGCCGATCGCACGGGCCCTGCTCAAGTCGCGCGAAGGCGATGTGGTGAAGCTCGTCACGCCTGGCGGTGCGCACGAGGTCGAGGTGCTGTCGGTGAGTTATCCCGCACCGGGTGCCGGCCCCGCAACGCGGTAGCGTCGTCGGGGCGTCTTTTTCTCAGGGCGCGGGAACGGTTCGCGAGGCGGTCAGCACCGAAGCCGTGCGCCGCGCGGCGCGCAGCACCGCGTCGAGATGCGTGCGGTCGCGCACCGCGATCACGAAGCGCAGATCGGTCGAGTCCTGCGGTGTTTCGTCGGCCATCTCGACGTGGGTGATGTCGGCTTCGGCATCGGCGAGCGTAGCGGCCACCCGCGCGAGCACGCCCTTGTCGTTGCGCACCGTGATGACCACGCCGGTCTCGAAGGCGCGGGTGGGCTCGTCGGACCACTCGACCGCGAAGAAGCGCTCGCTGTCCTTGTGCCGCAGCCGCTGGCCGACACCGCAGGCGTCGGTGTGGACGACCAGGCCTTCGCCATGGCCCAGGTAGCCGACGATGTCGTCGCCCGGAATCGGCCGGCAGCACAGCGCGAAGCGCACCGATGAGTTCTCGCTGCCGTCGAGCGTGACGGCGCCCTGCGAAATGGTTTCGTGCGAAATGAAGCGCTCGCGGCTCAGCAGCAGGGCGTCGGGGCGCTCGCCCAGCTCGGACAGCATGGCCACGAGCCGCTTGGCGACGATGCTGGCGATGCGCTTGCCCAGGCCGATGTCGGTCAGCAGCTCGGCGCGCGTACGGTTGCCCGTGAAGCGCAGCAGCTTTTCCCACAGCGCCTGGTGCTCCGCATCGTCGGCCGGCAGCTTGCTGAGGCCTTCGGCCCGCAGCGCCTGCGCGAGCAGCTTCTCGCCCAGGCCTTCGGATTCGGCATGCGCGAGCGTCTTCAGGTAGTGGCGGATCTTGGAGCGCGCGCGCCCCGTGCGCACGAACCCGAGCCATGCGGGGTTGGGTGTCGACACCGGCGCGGTGATCACCTCGACGACGTCGCCGTTCTTGAGCTCGGTGCGAAGCGGCACCTGGTCGCCGTTGATGCGCGCCGCGGAGGTGTGGTCGCCGATGTTGCTGTGGATGGCGTAGGCGAAGTCGACCACCGTGGCGCCACGCGGCAGCGCAAGGATCTGGCTCTTGGGCGTGAAGACGTAGACGGCGTCGGGGAACAGGTCGACCTTGACGTGGTCCCAGAACTCGGCGGCATCGCGCGTTTCGTCCTGGATGTCGAGCAGGGACTGCAGCCACTTGGTGCCGAGGCGGTCGTTGCTGGCCGCGTTGGGCTCGGCCGCCTTGTAGAGCCAGTGCGCGGCCACGCCCGACTCGGCCACCACGTGCATGGCTTCGGTGCGCAGCTGAAACTCGACGTTCACGCCCGCCGGACCGACGAGCGTGGTGTGCAGCGACTGGTAGCCGTTGAGCTTGGCGATCGCGATGTGGTCCTTGAACTTGCCCGGCAGCGGCTTGTACATCTGGTGCAGGATGCCCAGGCCGGTGTAGCAGGCGATCACGTTGGGCACGATCAGCCGGAAGCCGTAGATGTCGGTCACCTGGGCGAAGCTCAGGTGCTTTTCCTCCATCTTGCGGTAGATGGAATAGAGCGTTTTCTCGCGTCCGGCGATGCGCACCGTCATGCTGGCGTTGCCGAAGGCGGTCTCGACCTCGCGCTGTACCTTCTGGATCAGGTCGCGCCGGCGGCCGCGCGCCTTGGCCACGGCCTTGGACAGCGTGGCGTAGCGCCAGGGCTTGAGGTGGCGGAACGACAGTTCCTGCAGCTCGCGGTAGGTCTGGTTCAGGCCCAGCCGGTGCGCGATCGGCGCATAGATCTCGAGCGTCTCGCGCGAGATGCGGGCCCATTTCTCGCGCGGCGCGTCGGCCAGCGTGCGCATGTTGTGCGTGCGGTCGGCCAGCTTGACCAGAATGACCCGCACATCCCGCGCCATGGCCAGCAGCATCTTGCGGAACGACTCGGCCTGGTTCTCCTCGCGGGTGTTGAACTGCAGCTTGTCGAGCTTGGTCAGGCCGTCGACCAGCTCGGCCACGGGGGCGCCGAAGCGCTCGATCAGTTCGGGCTTGGTGACGCCGCAGTCCTCGATGGCGTCGTGCAGCAGGGCGGCCATGAGCGCCTGCGCGTCGAGCTTCCATTCGGCACATTGCGCCGCCACCGCGATCGGATGCGTGATGTACGGTTCGCCACTGTTGCGCAGCTGGCCCAGGTGGGCCTCGTCGGCGAAGCGGTAGGCGCGGCGGACCAGTTCGGTGTCTTCGGGGCTCAGGTAGTCGAGCCTGGCGGTCAGCGCGGCAAAGCTCGCGGCAGCCGCATTCAGCGCCGCGGGACTCGGCTTCGGCATGCCCGTCGGGGCATGGGACTGACTTTTGGCGACCGCGCTCATGCCTATCACTTTAGCGTGACCGCTGTATGGACGCGTCCAGACGTAAAAAAAGCACCGCCAAGCGGTGCCTTTTCGTTGCGGGTCTGCGTCAGATCAGCCCGGCACTTTCTTGAGCATCTCGAGGCCGATCTTGCCTTCGGCGATCTCGCGCAGGGCGGTCACGGCGGGCTTGTTCTTGCTCTCGATCTTGGGCGCGTGGCCCTGGCTCAGCATGCGCGCGCGGTAGGTGGCGGCCAGGACCAGCTGGAAACGGTTGGGAATCTGGATCAGGCAGTCTTCGACGGTGATGCGGGCCATGTGGTCTTTCGGTCGGTGAGCAGACAGGAATCAAGGGATGTTCAGTGCGGCGAATGTGTCGGCACGTGCGCGGCGCTGCGCAGAATACCGAAGCCGCTGCGCGTGGACGATCGCCTTGAGATCGAATAGCGCGCGCTCAAATAGCTCGTTGATTATAACGAAGTCGAATTCCCCGGCCCGGGCCATCTCTTCGGCGGCATTGCGCAGGCGCAGTTCGATGACGGCCGCACTGTCCTCGCCACGGCGTTCGAGCCGCGAGCGCAGTTCTTCCCAGCTCGGCGGCAGGATGAAGATCATCACCGCGTTGGCGAAGGTCTGGCGGATCTGCAGCGCGCCCTGAAAGTCGATCTCGAGGATCACGTCGGCCCCCTGGGCGATCCGCTCTTCGATCGCTTTCTTGGAGGTGCCGTAGCGCTGGCCGTGCACATGGGCCCATTCCACGAAGCCGTCGGTCGCGACCATGGCGTCAAATTCAGCGGGCGAGACAAAAAAGTACTCGCGGCCGTGCTTTTCCTGGCCGCGCGGCGACCGGGTGGTGTGCGAGACCGAGGGCTGGACGGCCGAATCGAGCTCCATGAGCGCCTTCACCAGGCTCGATTTGCCGGCACCGCTCGGTGCCGCCACCACAAAGATGTTGCCTGGGTAGTCCATGGGCTCGTTCATTCGATGTTCTGTACCTGTTCGCGCATCTGCTCGATCAGCACCTTCATGTCCACGCCGATGCGCGTGAGTTCCAGCGCCGCCGACTTGGAGCCCAGTGTATTGGCCTCGCGGTGCAGCTCCTGGATCAGGAAGTCGAGCCGCTTGCCGATCTCGCCGCCTTTCTTGAGCAGGCGCTCGATTTCGTCGAGGTGCGAATTGAGCCGCGTGAGCTCTTCCGCCACGTCGATGCGGATCGCGAAGGCGGTCGCCTCGGTCAGCGCGCGGTCCTGGGCGGCTTCGGGCAGGGTGCCACCGGTCAGGCCCATGGCTTCCTGCCAGCGCTCGAGAAAGCGCGTGCGCTGCTGCTCGACCAGCTGCGGCACCAGCGGCCCGGCCTGCTCGACCAGCGTGCGCAGCTGCGCCAGATGGGCCTCGAGCATCTTCGCGAGGCGGGTGCCTTCGCGCTGGCGGGCCGACATGAGCGCCTCGAGCGCCTTGCCGGCCACCGCGAGCAGGTCGGGCCCCCAGTCGCCGCGCGTGGCGCCATCGCCGCCCGCCAGCCGCAGCACGTCGGCCACGCTGAGTTCGCGCGCGCCGGGCAGCCAGGCCCGGATGCCGTCCTGCACCCCGTTGAGCCGCTGAAGCAGCTTTACCGAGGGTTCGACGACGCCCGCCTGGGCATTGCTTTCGATGGCCGCGCGCACTTCGACCTTGCCGCGCTTGAGCTTGCCCGTGAGCAGCTCGCGCAGCGCGGTTTCATGTTGCCGAAGCTCCTCGGGCAGCTTGAAGCTGAGGTCGAGGAAGCGGCTGTTGACCGAGCGGATTTCGACCCCGAGCCGCCCCGCGGCACCAGGCCCCGCTTCGGCTCCGGAGTGGCTGCCGGCGGTCCCGTTTTGGCCGCTGGCATAGCCGGTCATGCTGTAAACTGGCATTGCGCCTCACTGTGGTTTTGCTTGCAAGCACCGAGGCGTCGGCACGGCGTTCGCTTGCCGCACCATCGCCTTCGGGCGAAACTCCCGGATTATGTCAAAGGTCAAGCCTTCGCCCCTGCTGCCCGATACGGTCATTGGCGGATACCGCATTGTTCGCCGGCTTTCCGCAGGTGGTTTTGGCGTTGTCTACCTCGCGATCGACCCGGGCGGCCAGCAGGTCGCGATCAAGGAATACCTGCCTTCGTCGCTCGCCACGCGCGGCCCCGGCGAGCTCACGCCCGAGGTGGCGCCCGAGAAGCTGTCGCTCTACCGGCTGGGCCTCAAGAGCTTCTTCGAGGAAGGGCGCTCGCTCGCGCAGATCTCGCATTCCTCGGTGGTGAGCGTGCTCAATTTCTTCCGCGAGAACGAGACCGTCTACATGGTGATGAACTACCTGGAGGGCGCCACCCTTCAAGACTTCGTCGTCACCGCGCGCGACCTCAAGCGCCCCAAGGTGTTTCGCGAATCCACCATCCGCTCGCTGTTCGACGAGATCCTGCGCGGGCTGCGCATCGTGCACCAGTACAAGATGCTGCACCTCGACATCAAGCCCGCCAACATCTTCGTGACCGACGAGGACCGCGCGGTGCTGATCGACTTCGGCGCCGCGCGCGAGGTGCTCAGCAAGGAGGGCATCTTCATCCGCCCGATGTACACGCCCGGCTTCGCCGCCCCCGAGATGTACCGGCGCGACTCGTCGATGGGCCCCTGGACCGACATCTACGCGATCGGCGCCTGCATCTACGCCTGCATGCAGGGCTACCCGCCCAACGACGCGCCGCGGCGCATCGAGAAAGACCGGCTCACCCTGTCGCTGTCGCGCCTGCGCGGCGTGTACTCCGACAACCTCATGGAAGTGGTCGAGTGGTGCATGTCGCTCGATCCGCTCTCGCGCCCGCAGTCGGTCTTTGCGCTGCAAAAGGAACTGAGCCGCGAAGGCGAGCGGCGCTACACCAAGCTCACCGTCGGCGAGAAGGTGCGGCTTTCCCTCGACAACATCCGCTCCTTCGACAAGAAGGCCCTGCCCAGGGCGGCGGCACCCACCACGCGCCCCGCATGAAATTTTCCGTATTCCAGGTCAGCCGCAAGGGCGGCCGCCTCAAGAACGAAGACCGCATGGGCTACTGCTACACGCGGGAGTCGGGACTCTTCGTACTGGCCGACGGCATGGGCGGCCATCCCGAGGGCGAGGTCGCGGCGCAGCTCGCGCTGCAGACCATCGCCGCGCTCTACCAGCGCGAGGCCCGGCCGGTGGTCAAGGACCCGAAGGCGTTCCTCGCCGAATCGGCCATGACGGCGCACCAGCAGATCATGCGTTACGCCAGCCACAAGGCCATGCTCGACACGCCGCGCACCACCGTGGTGGCTGCGCTGCTGCAGAACTCGAGCGCCATCTGGATGCACTGCGGCGATTCGCGCCTGTACGTGGTGCGCGACGGCCGCCTGCTCACGCGCACGCGCGACCACTCGCACGCGGAGCGCCCGCGCGCCGGCAGTGCCAGCGACGCGCCGGTCAACCGCAACCTGCTGCTCACCTGCCTGGGCTCGCCCACCACGCCGCTGTTCGACATCTCGGCGCCGCTGCCGCTGCAGCGCGGCGACCGCATCATGCTGTGCTCGGACGGCGTCTGGGGCGTGCTCGACGATGCCCTCATCGTGCACACCCTGTCCTCCGACAAGCCGGTGTCCGATGCGGCGCCCGACCTGGCCGAGATGGCGCTGCGCAAGGGCGGCGCCCACAGCGACAACGTGACGCTGATCGCGCTCGAATGGGAAATGCCGGCCATCACGGCGGGCGAGGAGCGCGCCGTGTCCACCGACTCGATCAGCGACGGCGTGTTCGCCTCCACCATCCAGGCCGGCATGCCCGCAGACGGCGAGCTCGACGACCTCGACGAGGACGCCATCGAGCGCTCGATTGCCGAAATCAACGAGGCCATTCGCCGCTCTGCTGCAAAGAAGACCTGAGCGCGCAGGTGCGGCCATCGCTCCCCGGGCGGTGGTCTTTCATCCATTCCTTTTTACTGACGCATCCTTCACCCATGACTGCTCTCACACGAAGCGGCGGCCGTGCCGCCGACCAGCTGCGCCCGGTGCGCATCACCCGCGGTTTCACCATCCATGCCGAAGGCTCGGTGCTGATCGAGTTCGGCCAGACGCGCGTGCTGTGCACCGCCTCCGTCGAAGAGCGCGTGCCACCGCACAAGCGCGGCAGCGGCGAAGGCTGGGTCACGGCCGAGTACGGCATGCTGCCGCGCGCCACCCACACGCGCAGCGACCGCGAGGCCGCGCGCGGCAAGCAGAGCGGGCGCACGCAGGAGATTCAGCGCCTCATCGGCCGCTCGATGCGCGCCGTGTTCGACCTGGCTGCCCTCGGCGAGCGCACTATCCATCTCGATTGCGACGTGCTCCAGGCCGACGGCGGCACGCGCACTGCCGCCATCACCGGCGCCTTCGTCGCGGCGCAGGACGCCGTCAACAAGCTGCTTGCCGCCGGCACGCTGCCGGCTTCGCCGATCCGCGGCCATGTGGCCGCCATCTCGGTCGGCATCGTCGCCGGCACGCCGCTGCTCGACCTCGAATACACCGAAGACTCCACCTGCGACACCGACATGAACGTCGTCATGACCGGTGCCGGCCACTTCGTCGAAGTGCAGGGCACTGCCGAAGGCGCCGCCTTCTCGCGCGACGAGATGAACCTCCTGCTCGGCCTGGCCGAGAAGGGCATTGGCGAGCTGATCGCGCTACAGCAGCAGGCGCTGCAGGTTTCGTCGCAGTCATGACCATGAAGCTGGTCCTCGCATCCAACAACGCTGGCAAGCTGGCCGAGCTCCAGCAGCTGCTGGCGGAACTGGCGGTCACGCTCGTGCCGCAGTCGGCGCTTGGCGTGGGCGAGGCCGAGGAACCGTTCCGCACCTTCGTCGAGAACGCCCTGGCCAAGGCGCGCCATGCCAGCGCCGCCACCGGGCTGCCGGCCATCGCCGACGACGCCGGGCTTTGCGTCGATGCCTTCGGCGGGCTGCCGGGCGTCGACACCGCCTTCTATGCCACCCAGTTCGGCCATGCCAAGGGCGACGCCAACAACGTCAAGGCGCTGCTTGAACAGCTCGATGGCGTGGCCAACCGGCGCGCCGCGCTCGTCAGCACGCTCGTCGCGCTGCGCGGGCACGACGATCCCGAGCCGCTCATTGCCGTCGGCCGCGTCGTCGGCGAAATCGCCAAGGCGCCGATCGGTGACAACGGCTTCGGCTTCGATCCCGTCATGTACCTGCCGAGCTTCGGCAAGACCTTCGCGCAGTTGCCGCCCGAAGTGAAGAACGCCAACAGCCACCGCGGTCAGGCGGCCAAGGCCATGCTGGCGCTGATGCGCGAGCGCTGGTTCTGACCGAGCATCCGATGCCTTCGTCTTCTTCCACCGTGGTTCCGATCCAGCCCGCGCCGCAGGCCGGCGCGCCACAGGCCAACGACGTGCTGCACTGGATGCGGCCCGGCCCGCTGCAGCTCGCGGCGCTGCCGCCGCTGTCGCTCTACATCCATCTGCCCTGGTGCCTGCGCAAGTGCCCGTACTGCGACTTCAACTCGCACGAGTGGCGCGCCGCGAGCGCCGCCGAGGTCGACGGCATTCCCGAAGCCGCGTACATCGACGCGCTCGTTGCCGACCTCGACGCCGCGCTGCCGCTCATCTGGGGCCGCAGCGTCCACACCATCTTCATCGGCGGCGGAACCCCGAGCCTCTTTTCGCCGCAGGCCATCGACCGCCTGATCGGCGACGTGCGCGCCCGCCTCAAGCTCGCGCCCGACTGCGAGATCACGCTCGAGGCCAACCCCGGCACCTTCGAGCGCAACCGCTTTCGCGCTTATCGCGCCGCCGGCGTCACGCGCCTGTCGGTGGGCGTGCAGAGCTTCAACGACGAGCACCTGAAGGCGCTCGGCCGCGTGCACGACCGCGCGCAAGCCATTGCCGCCGCCGAAGAGGCCGCGAGCGCATTCGACACCTTCAACCTCGACCTGATGTACGCGCTGCCGGGCCAGACCCTCGAGGGGCTCGACACCGATCTGTCGCAGGCGCTCGCGCTCGCGCCGCCGCACCTGTCGGTGTATCACCTCACCATCGAGCCCAACACCTGGTTCGCCAAGTTTCCGCCGACGCTGCCCGAGGACGACATGGCCTACGCCATGCTCGACCGCATCACCGAGCGCACGGCCGCGGTGGGCATGCAGCGCTACGAGGTGTCGGCCTATGCAAAGAGCGGCCATGTATGCGCGCACAACCTCAACTACTGGCAGTTCGGCGACTACCTCGGCATCGGCGCCGGCGCGCACAGCAAGCTCAGCTTCGCCCACCGCATCGTGCGCCAGGTGCGCTTTCGCGAGCCGCGCCTCTACATGGAGAACGCCCGCGCCGGCACGGCCGTGTCGCAGAGCGACGAGGTCGGCCTGGCCGATCTGCCGTTCGAGTTCATGCTCAATGCGCTGCGGCTGAAGGAGGGCTTCACCCTGCCGCAGTTCAGCGAGCGCACCGGGCTTGCGATGACGAGCATCCAGAAAGGCCTGGAAGAAGCCGAGCGCAAGGGTTTGGTCGCGCGCGACCTGCACCGCGTGTGGCCCACCGAGCGCGGGCTGGATTTTTTGAGCGACCTGCAGTCATTGTTCCTGCCTGAGGACTGAATGACTTCGGCCGGCGGCGTAAAATCGCCGGCTCCGGAGAGTTGGGTGAGTGGTTTAAACCAGCAGTCTTGAAAACTGCCGACGTGAAAGCGTCCGTGAGTTCGAATCTCACACTCTCCGCCAGAATCCGTCTGTGGCAATTTTTTAAAGTCCCGCGCAGTCCATGCGACGGGACTTTTTCATTGGGGAAAGCGTCCATTTGCATCCAGAAGGGTCTGCCTCAGACCATCCCTAGCCAGCTCCCGATCATGGTATCAATCGTGGTATTTTCAAGCCGATACCATGACCCTCACCGTAAAAGCTGTTGACGCTGCCAAACCGCGAGAGAAGGCCTACAAGCTGGCCGACGCGCACGGCCTTTATTTGTTCGTCTCGCCGACTGGGGCGAAGAGTTGGCGTGCCAACTTCATCGCCGGCGGGAAGCAGAAGACGAAGACTTACGGGCTCTACCCTGCGTTGAGCCTGGCCGACGCACGGAAAGAGCATGCTGCCGCCCGAGAAGGGCCGCCGGTCGCCGCGGCGGCGCCCACCTTTGAGGTGGTCGCTCGCGATTGGCTCAAGGCGAAGCTGCCTACCCTTTCCAATGGCAAGCATCAGATTCAGGTAGAGAACACCTTGGAGCGGTATGCATTTCCACTGCTTGGCTCGCGTCCCATCGATGCCATACCGCGTTCGGAGCTGGTCGCGGTGGTACGCGCTGCGCAGGCGGGCGGGAAGATCGAAACCGGCCATCGCGTGGCGAGCCGCATATCGGCGGTCTTCGACTTCGCGCAAGACACTGGCCTACTTCAGCAGCACGGCGCGGCTGGGTTAACGCGCGTGCTCATCGCGCGCAAGACGAAGAAGCCTATGGCGAGCATCCCGGCGGAAGATGCCGGCGAGCTGATGCGCGCCATCGATGGCTATGAAGACTCGGTGACTCGACTCGGTCTGCAGCTACTGGCTCACACGTTCGTTCGGGTCGGCGAGCTGCGGGGCATGCTGTGGGGCGAGCTGAAAGAAAAGGGGGCAGTTTGGGTGGTGCCAGAGGTGCGCATGAAGATGCGCATTCCGCATGTGGTGCCCCTTTCGCGGCAGGCTCAAGCAATCCTTGCAACGCTGCGCGAGATGAGCGGAGACGGCGCGCTCGTGCTCGACTCACCGATCCATCCCGGTCATCCGCTGTCGGAGAACACGTTTTTGTTCGCTTTGTACCGCCTGGGTTACCGTGGACGCATGACGGCGCACGGCTTCCGGGCGTTGGCCTCGACGGTGCTGAATGAGCAATCAGGCTTCCCTCATGACGTCATTGAGCGGCAGCTCGCGCATAAGGAGACCGATGCAGTTCGCGCGGCATACAACCGCGCGGAATACCTCACCCAGCGCCGTGAACTCATGCAGTGGTGGTCGGACTGGCTCGAATCGGCTCATGGCGGGAGTCGATAGACCTGAAAGGCTTACGCATTGGGCTACCGCTCGAATCGTGCCGCTATTTTTCGGCCGCTGCTTTGGCCGCCCGCTTCTTTCCCGCCTTCGAGGTGACGCCGCTTGCGTCCTTTGGATCAACGTGCAACTGCACGCAGATGTGCCATGTCTGGTATTGAAAGCCCGTTGATTGATGGTCGTGTTCGGACATGAATGCAAAAGGCGCCATGCGTGTGCAATCCGAAAATTGGACATTCGTAGCCTCTGGCAGGGTGCCAATGGTTCGCTTCCATTCCTCTATAAGATGCTTAGAGTCGGGCCTGCGTAAATAGCCGATGAGCGCACCGTACCCCTTGCCATTTTGGTCGGTGCCAATCGAATACCGGGTTGTTAGCTGTTTAAATCCTTCGGCAATGCTGGTGACCGAATCGTACTTTTTGGCTTCACCGATCCATTTATAACCATGCTCTAGATTTTCAATGTAGATATCTACATTCCCACCGGCCGATTGCTGCCGTGCCTTGAAGCCTGCACCTTCCAAGAACATGATGATTCTTGTGGTGGTCGCATCTTCCGATTCATTTTCAATGATGTGTTTATGGTTTTCTAACGACCCGATGCATCTCTGTATTTGATCGTACAAGCCATTCACAAAATCTTCGTAAGATGAAACTGTTAGCTTGGCTACGTAGCCGGCCAACATAGCATCTAAGGCTTGAAGACGTAGCGCGTCCGCCACCGTTGTCATTCGTGGATCAAGCGCTTCGGGAATGATTCGTCGGGGTAATAGAAGATTAATACGCGTCCAGCAAGATCTTGGGCGGGCTCGCCGCTGAAAGGGTCAATGCTGTTTTGTATTGCATCTACAAATGCTGTGCGCGAAATGTTGTGAATTTCTTCATTTTCATCCACGTATTCAAATCCAACACTTAGGTATCCAATAGCATCACCTGATAAAGCCTGCAACGTCTTCAGAATAGCAACGTCTGATTTTTCGTTGTGGGGTAACTTGCAGAGCTGTTTTACGAAGCCGAGATTAATGTGGCGAACATTCCTGTGTTCATCCACATAGCCAAAAATGGACGCAGCAATGCTCGGTTCAAGCGCATCTTCTCCGAAGATGGCTCGTACCTTGTCAAGTGCTATGTTCAAGTAGCTCATCTCGTGAAGTAGACACCCTACGTGGTGCTGTGCGCAACTAGCTTATTGGCTATGACTGTTACTGCGCTGTCAGTAGTGCAAAAAATTTCAGCGTACCTAACGTAGGCGCCTTGGTTGGAAAGATCACCGACATTGATTTTTATGCGCGCCTTCGCTTCGCCAGCTCCGCCGGGAAGCGTTGCCCAATGTAGACTAATGTCGTGAACAGTAATGACCCCAACCTTTAAAACTCCCGCCGCGTGAAAGTCCTCTGTTCTTAAGTCATCCTCAGAGGTTAATTGCTCCTTCTTTTGGGATTGTGACGGTGCGCGAAAAGCCAAACGCTTAATCTTTCCCTCATTCGCATCTAAGTACATCGAGTTAATGCAGCTGTATAAATTCAGCGGGCTATTGTTTTCGTAGACTGAAAGGAGTTGGCCGCAGCGATTCGCGACCATGGCTAGAATCGCTGTACATCTCTCTTCAGAATCCTCGTCGCTGCTCATCCGGTTTGGCTGATCTACTAAAACTTCGATTCGCTTCAAACCGGGACGAAAATTAAAAACGTCGAAAATTTGATAAGGCGATCTTTTGATGGCTACAACGCGGTCATACCCCTCAAACGCAGTTTGAACCGCCTGATTGAAATGGTTGATTTCATAGGGCGTCTTGTCATACTCGATTCTTGTCGCGCAAAACACAAGCGAAACGTCTGAGTTTTCTCGATAAATTACGTTTGAAAGAAACAGCTCGCCGGTTTTTCCTGACAGTTGAGTGGGTGTCAGCGGAAGAGGAAAAGTCGCGGCATACGGTCCAGCCGCGGCGAGGCCCAATAGCCCACTGGAGATCGCTGCAATTTCGTCATCTTCGAGATGGAAAATATGCAAATCTTTTTGTCCCGCTACTGCTCGGTTAAGAATTAGCTTTGACAACTGCGCGCCGATGGCGGCTTGATCTTCTGCGGAGTAGTCGCCGATTTTGTCGGGCAGCTTGTCCCAACCTCCACCGGCTTCTTTATCGACGCGAGCGAGAGCTTCCCGAACTGCCGCAAAAGGATGTTTCTGTTCCCGCAGGGCGGAAAGCAATCTGCCTAGTTCTGTTGATAGCGCCACGACTCCTCCATTTGTAAACAATCGTAGCAGGCCTCCGAGCGTGGCGCTATCTGGGGTCCACCTAGGAGGCTTCGTCCTGAGCGGTTTGGGTTGATCGGAGAGAGTCCGAGTCGACGAAATTTCTGAGGTCTACGACTCGCCACCGGGTAAGGCCGGCGACCCTGACGGGCTGCGGGAGTTGGTTCAGCTTAACTTTGCTCCAGAAGGTGGACCGCCCCATCGAAAGCATCCTTGCTGCCTCTAGTGCTGGTACTAGAAGTCTCTCACTGGCTGTGTTGTTCATGCGGTGGTTCCTGCTTCTTCGCGTTGGCGATAGGTGCGCGCGATTGATTCGCCGAAGGCATCGAACATCTGTTTTGGCGAGCTGTTGCGGATGATTTCTTCGCAGACTTCGAGGCCGGCCGCCATGGCCTGCAGGCCCGGACCGTCGAAGCCGTAGCGGCCATGCCGGCCGCGGATCGCATCGCAGCGGTGTAGCGCATCGGCGGCGTCTTGCAGCGGTGCGAGGCACAGCTCGTCGATGCTCTCGGCGCGGATCAGCGCGGCGTTGAAGGTCGAGGCGAGCCGGTCGAATAGCTCGTCATCGGTGCTGCCTGCTTTCAGATCTGCGAAGGCGCTGTAGAGCTTGGCTGTGATGTCGTCGCCCCTGGCGTTCGGATGCACCTGGCGCGCTGCGAGTGTGGCGCCGAAGGTGGCCGCGCTGGCGCGGCGGCTGTTTCGCTTCATGCGGCCTCCAGGATTCCGGCGATCACGTCGCGCGCAACCGGCGGGCATACGGCATTGCCGAGCATGTGGACCGCTTGGCGGTGTTGCTCGGGGAGCTTGTAGCTTGCGGGGAAACCCATTGCGTCGCGGTTCTCGGCGGCCGTAAGCATCCGCATGCGCGAGCCATCGACGACAGCCCAACGGTCCACGGTGGTGACGGTCCCCAGTGGCCGCGATAGGCACCGGCCGGTGAGGCCCGACCCGCTGCCGTAGTACGGCATGAGAAAGCGCTCGCCGAAGCGTGCTCGACCGGCCGCTACGCGCGCAAGGGTTGCGGCGCTGCGGCCTGGCCGATGGATGTCCGCCCATTTGCCCGTCTCGAAATTGATGAATCGGTTTGCACCGACGTGTGCGCGCGGTTCGAAGCGGAGCTGCAGTGGGTTCTTGCTGCGCGTGCAGACGATGAAGAGCCGGCGGCGATGCTGTGGAACCCCATGGTCCGCGGCGTCGATGACGTGCAGCGCTAGCGAATAGCCGAGGGCTTCTATTGCTTGGCGCCACGCAGGGAAGAGCGCCCATTTCAGGAACTCGGGTACGTTCTCGGCGACCCCTGCGGCGGGCCGATGGAATTCGAGTGCGGATACCACCGCCCATGCCGTGCTCCGTAGTGCATCATGGTGCGGCTTCTCTTTGCCGCGCGCCGGTGTGTGGCCTTGGCATGCCGGCGACGCAAGCAAGAGGTCGTGCGCCGGCACATCGCGCCAATCTGCTTGATGCAGATCCTGGCATGCGTGGGCGGTTTCGGGATGGTTGGCCGCGTGAACATCGACCGCGGCCTGCCAGTGGTTGGCCGCCCATACGACGGTGCAGCCTGCCTGTTCTGCGCCCGTGGAAAAGCCGCCGGCGCCAGCGAAAAGATCAGCGGCGTTCATGCGGTCACCGTCACTTGCACGCGCGAACGGTCGAGGCCGAAGTCACGGGCGACGAATTCGGAGAGCACCAAGCCCTGCAGATGCCGCACGTCGTGCGCGTTGTTGATGACCGCGACCGGCTCGAAGCGTGCGCCATCGGTCGCGCTGACGTGCGCGTTCTCCGCCTGGCCTGAGTAGCCGGGCCGGATCACTTGCCAGATTGCGCCGCCAGCCATGCGCAGCGAGTCGGCCTCGTTGTCGAATCGCACGTCAGTGACGACGAAGCGGGTTTCTCCCTCGCGCCGGTAGTAGGCGAGGCCGTTGATGAGCTGCTGAGTCCAATAGCGGGGCGACTGAGCGCGACGGTATTCCGTGCCCCACCACTGCATGATCTGCCGAGGGCTTCGCGGCTGATCGAGCCATGCGTCGCTGAGCGGCGTGCGGTGGTCGGGTGCTGCGGCGGAAAGCGACAGAACGACCGCAGCGAGGAAGTCGCGCGGGGCAAGGCGCATGCGAAGCCCGACTCTCTCAACGTTCTTGAGATGCGGGGTGCTGAGGTCGTCGAGCGAGAGGCTGAAGGCGGTCGCAATTTCGCCGCGCAGTGCGTCGGCGAAGGCCAATTTGCGGAAGCGCGCGTGCGCGACAAGAAGGTCGGCTACGGTGTCTTTGCCGACGCCGGCGTGGCCCGCAAGCCCGAGAAGGTGGTGAGGGCTGGTGCGCCTCACCGGCAGAGTGTTGTTGGTCATGGTGTGGGTGCTAAGCGGGTTGGGCGGATGCGGGCGAGCGTGCGGGCAGCAGCTCGCATGAGGTGATGGCGGCGTGGGTTTCCGGCGACATGGCGCCGGGCATCGCGCGAGGGTTGGTGAGCACCAGGCGAAGGGCATCGCCGGCCTTGAGGTCGCGGTGCTGAGCGCGCCACGCCGCAGCGGCAGAGCCGATCCAGCGCGTCACGTAGACCTCGACGGCGCGCGGTCCTTGGTTGTCGATGAGGCGCATCTTCAGAACGAACTCGCCCGCATCGTTCGTGTGCTGGCTGACCGCGGGGCGCCCTGGGCGGTCCTTGCTAACGAAGAAAACGCCGGTCGTGGTGGTGGTCATGGCCGCGCACCTCGCTGCTCGGCGCGGATGCGCTTGAACGTCTTGCGTATGTCGGTCGCGACTGCCGGCGTGTACTGGAAGCGGCCGTCGATGAGGCCGCCGATGGGGCCACTGCGTTGCGGCTGCTTGGGGCGCCGTGGGCGAGGGGAAACGATCATGATCATGGTGTGCTCCAGCCGTAGACACACATCGCGGCAAGCACGATGGGCAGGACGATGAAGGCCGCCAGCGCGGCGGCGGTCGCGAGGAAGCCCGGGACGGGCTTGACGGGCGATGTCCTCATGAGACCAACGCCGGTTTCTTGGAATGAGGTCGAGCGCATGGCCGGCCTTTCAAAAAGGGCAGCGCAGGGCAGGGCGCCCGCGCGTGCTCAGGACGATTTCGAGCGCGATGTCCGTCACCTCTTCGTCGGAGGCGCCGTATCGGCTTGCGAGCAGCGCCGCGCTCATGGGGTTTCGCTCGCAGAAGGGCGAACCCGGGCGGTGCTCGTAGTGGTATCCGCCGCACCGGCACAGCCGATGGCCGGTTTCGCGCAGGTGCTGCGTGAACAGGCCATAACTGCGACGCCGCGTGCGGCACTCGGGGCAGCGGAAGAGGAAGGCCATTAGGAGGCGCTTCCTGCCGCTGAGAGCAGGGCGTCGATGCGCGCACGTTCGAAGGCTTCGATTTCCTTCGAGAGCGACGGGTGCTCGGACGAGAGGAAACCGGCCACGTAGTGCCAGCTAAAGTGGCCGCGCTCTTGGGCGGACTTCATCGCACGGGCGAATGCCTGGGCTGCGGGCGTGCGACGAACGTGCGCGGTCCTCATCCTTCGCCTCGCGCCGAGCCGTTGAGGGCGTCGATGTCGTAACTGAGCGCGCGAGCGCGCTCGGCAAACCCGGCGGCCATGGGGTGCGCCGGTGCGGACTCGGTGTATGCGGCGACCTTGGCGTCGGCGATTCCCGGCAGGCTGATGCTGCCGAGCTTCAGAGCCTTGTTTGCGAGCGGCACGCCCATGGCTTGCCAGTTCGGCACGCCTGCCGCGCGGCAGCGATAGAACGCTTGGCGACGCGCGCCGGTCGTGCGAATCCAGATGTCTACGCGCGCCGAGCTGGTGGCCGCCTGGCGCGATGCGGCGCGGTCGTCGGTGGCGTGGTTGATTTGAGCGCGGGCCATCGCATTAGCCCTCGATGCGGGTCGCTTCGATCACCGGGCAGCCGGTGACGTGCTGAGCCATGCCTATGGCCTGCTCTGCGTTGGCCGCACGGATCTGCACGAACGGCGCGGCGCCGGTGTCCGAGGGGTTCAAGTGCCCGAGAGCGTCGCGCGGCGTGTAACTGCAGCGATAACGGCGCGAAGCCACTTGGCGAGATTGGGTAGATTGCTTCAAGTCGAACTCCAGTAAGTGAACTGACTGGGCGACTGTAAGCGTACTAACTTGCCGAGGCAAGTGGGCTAACAGAGATATTTAAGCGTACTAACGAGAAGGGCGCAAAAAAACCCGCTCAGGCGGGTTTGTTCGGTCGGGGTGGTCCGGCTAGTCAGGACGCCATTTGCTGGAGGAAACCACCGCTGCGACTGCGTGAATGGCGTCGATCTCGGAAAGATCGAAGGTCAGCCGCTCTTGGGTGTTCACGCTCAGCACTTCGACCGATGTCGAGCGACGCACCAACAGCTCTTTGACCATCTTCCTGCCATCGCGGAGCTTCAGCAGCACGTACTCTCCGGTCTGGGGGGTGCCGTTCGGCTCTACGAGCACATACCAACCATCACGAATCGCGGGGAACATACTTTGCCCTCGCACGCGCAAGCCGTAGGCGTTTGGGTCTTCTGTGGCTATTTCGATGTGCCCATCTCCCGCGCCCACGACGGAGCTAATTTCCTCATAGTAGCCGTCGTCCCCCATCTTGGCTGTGCCAACGACGGGAACGAACCTGGCTCGCTTTGCGCGCCCCGCGAACTCGTGGTCGTCCTGCAATCCGGGGGCATCGACCTTCTTTTGCCCTTTGCCCTTGGCGAGCCATAGGGCGCTGAACCCCGTATAGCGCTCCAGCAGCACTGCCGGCTCAATTTTCAAGCTCTGTGTTTCTCCACTGAGCCATTGCGAGACTGCGGAGTGTGAAACGCCGGCTTTGCCGCTGATTTCGCCGACGGTCCATCCCGTCTCGCGGACGAGTTCCTGCATGCGTTCTTGAAGAGTGCTCATGTAAGTGCAATTACAGCTTAGGACGCCGTAAGTGTCCTTTGACCGTTCCGGTAAGCGTGCTAACATTTCGCCGATGAAGAAATCTCGCGCGCTTGAGTTGTTGGGCGGGTCCGTTGGTGCAGCGGCTAAATCCATTGGCCGCATCTCTTCGGCCGCCATATCTCAGTGGCCAGAAGAATTGCCGCCGCGCATCGAGGACCGGGTGCTCGCCGCCCTCGCTCGAAAGCACCTGCCTCCCGAAATGATCGGCGAGGCCAGCGCGGCTTCTGTTGATGGTCGCGAGGTGAGGGGGGCGCGTGCATAGCGCCCGGCGAGCGCGGGCTCGCACTACGACGGCCTTCCGGCCGCCGGCCGTAGCACGTCTACGGCGGGGGAAAGCACGCGCTCGCAAAGTTGTGCCATCGCTTCGCGCTGACGCAGCGCCTGCAGCCCTTGGGCGCCTGCGCTTGCCGTCGTTATCTCAATCCACGCCGCGATGTTCTCGCGGCTCAAGTCTGGTTCGACTTCCAGCAGTTGCACGAGCTGCTGCAGGAATTGCTCGATGGCGTCGATGCGCTCCGCCAGCGTCGGAGCAGGACTCGCTTCGGCGAGGCATTGGCTGTTTTTCTCTGAGGTCTGCATGAGAACGAATATCTCAATTGACGAGGCGCACGGCTATGGCGCCGACGAGCCCGTGCCCGACAAGCTGCGCGGTCAGGATGCCGCGGTCGCCGCCTATGACACCGCGCACGGCTACGACGGCGGCATCGTGGCGCTTGCCAAGCGCATGGGCCACAACCCCAACACGTTGACTCACAAGGTCAACCTGCAAAACACGTCCCATCACCTCACGCTGCGCGACGCCATCGAGCTGCAGTGGCAGAGCCGGGACTATCGAATCTTGCATGCCATGGCCGACGAGCTGCAGCACGTCTGCATCCGCGCGACGCCAGCGCATTCCGAGGGCGATCCGCTCGATACGTTGATGCGGCTGCAGATGGACTTCGCCGACTACGTGCAGTCGCTCGGCGAGGCACTGACGCATCGCGCCGGTGGCGTGTCTCGCAATCAGATGCGCAAGGCCGAGCACCACGCGGCGGAAGCGATAGCCAGCGTGGGCCACGCGCTGGCGATGCTGCGTGGCCTTATGCGGGAGGAACCAAAGGTATGAGCGCAGCGGTTCAACCTGGCCGGGGAGGGCGCGCGACGCCATGAGCATCCGGCTAATGACGATGGTTTTCGACCGCTATCCCGAGGGTGGCAGCGAGATGCTGCTCGCTCTGGCGATGGTCGATCACGCGCGCGACGACGGCACGAGCATATGGCCCTCGGTCGATGAACTGGCGCGCAAGACACGGCAGAGCCGCCGCACGGTGCAGCGCCAGATCGCCAAGATGGTGTCGTCGGGCTGGCTTGAGCAGGTCCGCACTGCCACCGGTCGGCGCGGCCTCACGAACGAGTACCGCGTATGTGCGGCGTGGGTGGCCGGCGAAGCGCTGCCCGCAACGGGTGCCAATTTGACACCCGTCGAAGACGCCGCTGAAAACGCCACGGGTGGCAGATTGGCACCCGTGCAAACACCCGAAGTTATCCACACGGGTGACAGATTGACGCCCCATGAGAAGGGGTCGAGGGGTGACGCCAGTGACGCGAGGGGTGTCACCGGTGACGCGAGGGGTGACACAGCTATGACACCCGAATCTTCAGGAACCATCAATAACCATACCCCCCTACCCCCCGGCGGGGAGGCGACCGGGTTCGATGAGCTTTTTGCGATCTACCCGAATCACGACAACCGGATGAAGGCAGAACGCCGATACCTTCGTCTTGCGCCGAGCGCCGCGCTGCAGCAAACGATGCGCTCGGCCATCGAGGCCCAAAGGCTTAGCAAGAGGTGGACAAAGGACGGCGGTGAGTTCGTGCCCGAGTTCGCCACCTGGCTTCGCAATGAGCGGTGGCGCGATGCACCGCGTGTGACGGTCGCGACTGCTGGCGCATGGCACGAGACGCGCAGCGGCATCGATGCGATGGCGCGCGGACTGGGCCTCGATGCATGGGATGAGGCTGCGTTTTCGATGGGGCGGGGCGAGAGCTACATCGCCTTCACCGCACGGGTGCGGCGTGCCGCAGAGAAGGCGGGGGAGGCGGTATGCGCGTGACCGTGAGTTTCGATGGCGCCGGCCTTGCGAGTGTGCAGGCGCAGCTCGCCAAGCTGTCGGGCAGGGAGGCTAAGCAGGCCTATGCGAACGGGTTGAGCGACGGTGGCTTTCGCGCGCGGCGCGAGTGGCAGCGGGAGATGCGCGAGCAGTTCGACCGACCCACGCCCTACATCATCAAGAGCGTGTACGTGCGCAAGGCCACGCCCGAGCGGTTGAGTGTGGACATCGAGCCGACCTACTTCGGCGGCAAGGGCGTGGACCCGCAGAAGATCCTACAGGCGCAAGAGTTCGGCGGCACACGTCGAGACAAGCGCAGCGAGGCGGCACTGCGCCGCATCGGCATCCTGCCCGCCGGGTATCAGACGGTCATCCCTGCCACGGCATTTCCGGGCAGCGACGATGGGCGCGGCAATGTGCGCGGTGGCTTCCTCGTGCGCCTGCTGTCCTACTTTCAAGCTCTGGGCGAGCAGGGCTACAGGGCCAACATGACGGAAAAGCGCAAGGCCCGTCTGCACAAGGGGAACAAGGGCCGCGAGGGCGTGCGCTTCTTCATCTCATACGGGCGCCTTCGCAGTGGTCCGGCCGAGCACCTTGCGCCTGGCATCTGGGCGGCGACCGGGCAAGACGGGTTCATTGTTCGGCCCGTGCTGATGTTCGTGCATGGCGGCTACTACGAATCACGGATCAACCGCGAGCGCGTGGCCGAGCGTGCCGACCTTGAGCCGTACATCGAGCGGCGTATTCGATACCACGTCCGAAAGCTGGCAGGCCAATGACGAACGGCAACGCAACGCCGCCCGCCGAGGCCGGCCCCCTCATGCACCGGCGCGGGGCGTTGCACGCGCACAACGGCACGGGTCCTTCCGCAGAGGTGTGCTTTACGGGTAATTCGAACCCCGAGCTCGGACTGTTCGGCGGTACTGCTAAGGGGGTTAAGTGAAAGCAGTCGAAGCAATGAGGCAGGCGATTTCGCAGGCCGAGTTCGGTGCGTGGGTCGGGATCAGCGAAGCGCGCGTGAGCCAGCTCATGGCTGAGGGCGTGCTGACCCGCGGCGAGACAGGCCACGAATGGCTGATTGCCTACTGCGAGCGGATGCGCGACATTGCCGCCGGCCGTGCGTCGTCGGAGACGGGCGGTCTCGACCTCGTGCAAGAGCGCGCGGCACTCGCGCGCGAGCAGCGCCTCGGCATCGCGATAAAGAACGCCGTCGCCCGGGGCGAATACGCGCCCATCACGCTCTTGGCGGAAGTGCTCGCGACCGCCAGCCAATCCGTGTCCGAGCGCTTCGAGCAGTTGCCCGGCCTGCTGCGGAAGGTCTGCCCGGAGCTGCCCGACACCGCGCGCGACAAGCTGATGTCTGCCATCGCCGATGCACGCAACCAATGGGTGCGCGCAACGGCCCGGCTCGTGACAGAGGCGGTGGTGCAGCCCGAGGAAGATCCCGCCGAGGAAGGCGAGCCGCTGTGAGCCAGGCGCCTACCGAAACGCTGCGCGCGGTTGTCAATGCCGTGGTGTCCGGCCTCGTGCCGCTCAAGATGGAGCGACCGCAGCCCTTGAGCACCTGGGCCGAATCGAACTTCTACCTGTCGCCGGAGGCGAGCCACACGCAGGGGGAATGGAAGGCCTATCCGTTTCAGCGCGGATGGATGGATGCCTTCAGCAATGACGACATCGAAGAGGTGACGGTGCGCAAGGCGAAGCGCGTCGGCTATACGAAGACTCTGCTCGCCTTCATCGCGTACAACGCGGCGCACCGCCGGCGGAAGCAGGCGCTGTGGATGCCGACCGACGATGACCGCGACAGCTTCGTGAAGTCGGAGATCGAGCCCATGCTGCGCGACGTGGCGGCGCTGAAGACGGTCATCGTGCCGGGCAAGGAAGACACGATGAAGCTGAAGAGCTTCTTCGGGTCGGTCCTGCATCTGCTCGGCGGCAAGGCCGCGCGTGCGTATCGCCGCATCACGGTGGCCGTCGCCGTGCTCGACGAAGCATCGGCCTTCGATCAGAAAATCGAGAAGTCGGCCGACCCGATCACGCTCGCACGCGGCCGACTCGAAGGCGCGCCGTTCCCGAAGCTGGTCGCCGGAAGCACCGTGCGCATCAAGGACTTCGACCACATCGAGACGCGCGAGAAGAACGCCGACGCGCGCATGCGCTACCACGTCGTGTGCCCGCACTGCGATGCAGAGCACCCGCTCATCTGGGGCAGCAAGAAGGTGCGGCACGGCTTCAAGTGGGACGGCCACGACTACAACACCGTGCGGCATGTCTGCCCGCATTGCCACGAGTCGGTCACGCAAGCCGACTACCTGCGGATCTGGGATGACCGGGCAATGTGGGTCAGCGAGTGCGGGCGGTATCGCTACAACCACCATCTGCACGTCTGGACCGATGCGCAGGGCGTCGTCATCCGCCCGCCGCGGCATGTGGCCTTTGTCGAGATGTGGAGCGCGTACAGCCCGCAACGCGCATGGTCCGACATCGTGCGGGAGTTCCTCGAAGCCACTATCAAGGCAAAGGCAGGGGACACGGCCCCGCTTGAAGGTTTCGTGAATGAGACGCTCGCGCAGTACTGGGAGGCTGTCGTCGAGCGCGCAGACGAGCACGCGCTCTCGCGCCGGGCAGAGGACTACCGTCGCTTCACGGTGCCCTATGGCGGCCTCGTGCTGGTCACGGGGGTGGACGTGCAAGACAACCGCTTCGAGCTGGTGACCTGGGCCATTGGCCGCGGCGAAGAGATGTGGTGCATCGACTACAGCGTCATCATGGCGAACCCCGCAGACGAGCGCGACTGGTCGCATCTCGATGCGTACCGCAAGACGATCTTCCAGCACGAGAGCGGGCAGGCGATGAAGATCGAAGCGATGGCCGTGGACACCGGCGGCCACTTCACGCACCAAGCCTACAACTACTGCCGCCAGCGCGAGCGGGATCGGGTGTTTGCCGTGCGCGGCGATCCGCAGCCGAGCAAGATGGTCAAGAGCAAGGCCACTGTGCAGGACGTGAACTGGGGCGGCAAGATCATCAAGCGTGGCGTCCGCCTTTGGTACGTCGGCACCGACACGGCGAAGGATTTGATGTACGGGCGTCTGTGCGTGGAACGCAAGGGCGCCGGCTTCGTTCACTTCAGCAATGACCTGCCGCCGGAGTTCTACACCCAACTGACCTCTGAGGCGCGCGTGCCGCAGCGCGTCGCCGGCGGTGAGGCCTATCGGTGGATGAAGTCGCCAGGCGCACGCAACGAGGCGTTGGACTGCACCGTCTACGCGATCTTCTGCACCCACATGCTTGGGCTGCACCTCTACACCGGAAAGATGTGGGAGCGGTTGGAGTCCATCGTGCAGCCGCCGAACGGGGATTTGTTTCGCGTGGAACGGTCGCAAGAGGTTCCACCGATGGATGTTCCACGCGAAACGCAATCGGACGCACCGCCGGGACAGGCAAGCGTCGCGCCGTCCGCTGAGCTAGAAAAACTGCCACTCCCGCCTGCCAAGGAGACCCCGCCGCCGCCGGCCTTGCCTTCGAAAGTGGCACTGCCGCGTCGCACCATCCACCGCCCCTCCCGTCCATCTCAATCCGCTAGATCATGGTGAATACCAGCAACCGAAACGACATCGTTCTTGACATTCTCGGCCGCGTGCAGGAAGCGCTCGCTGAAGCCAGAGGCGAGCTGACCCCCGAGCTTGTGAAGAGCGTTGAGGCAGGGGTCCGCGCCGACTGGGGAGGTGATCGCGTATTCATCGCGAAGCGACGCGGCGAGGGGCATAGCAGCCGCAATAGCCGCATCTTCCGTGACTACCTGGCCGGCGAGCGGGTCAAGCTACTTTCGCGCCGGTACGAGTTGTCCGAGCGGCAGGTGCTGCGCATCATCAAGGCGCCCACGAGATAGCCGAACTCTGCTAGAAGTCGTCCTTCCAACAGTAGGAGGACACAATGCCGGATTTGACTTTTCTGAATCAAATATCAACCTTCATAGCTATCTGCACCGCAATCTATGGGTTGAATTCCTGGCGACGCGAACATCGTGGGAAGCGGCAGGCCGAGCTATGCGAAGACGCGTTGACGCTCTTCTACGAGGCAAAGTCTGTCATAGGGTACGTTAGAAGTCCGGCGAGCTTTACGAGCGAGACTGATGAAATCGTCCGCCAAGAAGCTGAGTCGATCCAGAAGTACCAAGCGAGAAAGGCCGCATTTGTGGTTTTCAAGAGATTCCGCGACCACAAAGAACTCTTCGCGAAAATTCATGCGATGCGGTATCGATTCATGGCCCAGATCGGCAAGGAGCAAGCGGAGCCATTTGAAGAGCTTCGACGTGTTCAGAACGAGATCCAACTCGCAGCTGAGATGCTGTCCCACCTGTGGGCCAAAACATACTATCGAACCGAGGATCAACTCGAGTCCGATCGAACGATGGTTAAGAAATACGAGAGCATCTTTTGGGAGGGCATGGCGGAGGCGTACGGCTTGAAGGATGACATACCCGAGAGGATCGATGCATTGATCTCGAATCTAGAAAAAACCTCCAAAACAATCATTGAAGGACGCGGTTGGATCAGCGGTTTTCTGGACCGGAAGCTCGGCCGCGAGAGATAGCCATCCGGGGCGGCGCAATGTGACACGACTCGCCTTGTCGATGTCATCTGATGCCTTCGATAGTGCGGTCAACACTGACCAAAGGTCCGACCGTGTCTATCGATACTTCCAACCCCGAACCCATCTCCATCATTCCCGGCGACACCGTTAAATGGACGCGGTCGCTAGCGGACAATCCGGCTTCGGCCGGCTGGGCGTTGAGCTACGAGTTGCTCAATGCACAGCATAGATACCAGATTGCCGCGTCCGCTGACGGCGACGCGCATCGCGTCGTCATCCCCGCGTCGACGACGGAGACCTATGCGCCCGGGGCCTACGATTGGCGTGCTCGCGTCACAAACGCAGACGAGGTGTACACGGTCGCCACCGGCCGCTTGACCGTTGCACCATCGTTTGGCGCGGCTGCTGACGTTCGGTCGCACGCTCGGCGGACGCTCGACGCCATCGAGGCAGTACTCGAAGGCAGGGCCTCCAGCGCAACCGCAGAATACGAGATCAACGGCAGGCGCTTAAAGTACATCCCGCTCAACGAACTGCACGCAATGCGCTCGAAGTATCAGCGCGAGGTCGCGGCGGAAGAGGGCAAGAGCGGGTCGCGCGGCGTGTCGGGCCGCATCATGGTGAGGTTCGGCCAATGAAGGCGCCGGCATTCCTTCGGAGCATCTTCCGCGGCAAGCCCGAAGCGAAGAAGAAGCAGGTTCGACGGTTTCAGGCGGCGCGCATCGATCGGCTGTCGGCCGACTGGATCGCGACCTATTCGAGCATCAACGAAGAGCTGCGCGGAGACCTCGACCGGCTTCGGGCACGCGGTCGGGAGCTGCGCAACAACAACGACTATGCCCGCAAGTTCTGCGGCATGGTCGAAACCAACATGGTGGGTCCGGCGGGTTTCGTCATGCAGGCGCGCGTCGAGAACGCTCCGGGCAAGGCTGACAAGCTCGCGAACGATGCCATCGAAGCGGCCTTCATCCGCTGGCAGGCTGTCTGCGATGTCACCGGCAGGCAGTCGCTGCGCGACATGTGCGAAACGCTGGTCGGCGGCCTCCCATGCGATGGTGAGTTTCTAGTGCGGCTCGTGCGCGGTGCCGACGCGCGCAACGAGTTCAACTTCGCACTGCAGCTCATCGACGTGGACCGGATCGACACGACATTCAACGGCATCGAGCACTCGACGGGAAACACCGTCATCATGGGCGTGGAGGTGGATGCGTACCGCCGAACCGTTGCGGTCCACATCTTCGAGGCACATCCGAATGATGGTCCGCGCACGTCGCGGCGGCGCGTGCGCCTGCCTGCGGAAGACATCATTCATGGCTTCAAGGTGGAACGCGCCGAGCAGGTTCGCGGCATCCCATGGATGGCGCCTGGCATGCTGAGCTTGCACCACCTGGGCGGCTTCATGCTCGCCGCGGTGCTGGCGGCTGAACACGGCGCCAACCACTTCGGCTTCTTCACCCAGAACCAGGATGCAGCGCCCGGCACGCTGCCCATTGGTCAGCAGGAAGGCGAGGGCGACGCGATCACAACGAGTCAGCCCGGTGTGTACGACACGCTGCCGCCTGGCTACGACTTCAAGCCGCACGAGAGCAAGTACCCGAACGAAGTCTTCGGCCCCTTCGTGAAGACCGCGCTGCAGCGCGTGGCGAGCGGCTGGCGTGTGTCCTATCACGCGCTTGCCAACGATCTCGAAGGCGTCAACTTCTCCAGCATCCGCAGCGGCACGCTGGACGAGCGCGACCGCTGGGCGTCCGATCAACAGTGGTTCATCGACATCCTGCTCAAGCGCGTGCGTGCCGAATGGATGGTGATGTCGCTGCTATCGAATGCGATCACTATGCCGAACGGCAGTCCGCTTCCCGCGGCGAAGGTGGCGAAGTTCGCCACGCATGACTGGCTCGGCCGCCGCTGGGAGTGGGTCGACCCGCTCAAGGACATGAACGCGCGCATTGCCGGCGTCGGCGCAGGGTTGGTTGCGCCGCAGGACTTGAGCGCGCAGATGGGCCGCGACTTCTACGACACGATGGTGAAGATCAAGGAAGCGCAAGACCTCGCGAAGCAGCTCGGCATCGTGCTGCCTGCCTATGCGACAAAGGTCGCGGCACCGGCGCCGAAGGCTGCACCGAAGGGCCAGCCTGTGGATGCCGAAGAGGACGAAGAGGAAGAAGAAGCCGCGACATAGTGACATCGCGCGCCTTATGAATGTCAGTGCCGCGAAGTTGCAATAGCGGCATGACTTCAAGTCTTCCTCAAGCTCTTCGCGAGCAACTGCCAACGGGTCAACTCAAGCGCGCTTTCGTTGTGGAGCGTGCTTCCATCGACGAAGAGGCGCGCACCGTGAAGCTCGCCTTCGCGAGCGAAACGCCGGTAGATCGCGGCTGGTTCATCGAGGTGCTGGACCTCAGTCGCAAGTCAATGCGCATCGGCCGTCTCACGGCCGGCGCCAACCTCCTTTGTGACCACGACACACGAGATGTCGTCGCGGTTGTCGAGTCTGTGGAAATCGGTTCGGACAAGGTAGCCCGTGCCGTGGTGCGCTTCGGTCGAAGCGTGCGCGCAGAGGAAGTCTTCCGCGACGTGATCGACGGAATCCGCGTCAACGTGTCGGTGGGCTACATCATCCACGAAGCCATTCTGGAAGGCACGAGGGACGGGTCTGACACCTACCGCGTGACCGACTGGGAGCCCTTCGAGTTGTCTCTGGTCAGCGTGCAAGCGGACGCGACTGTCGGTGTCGGCCGCAGTCTCCCCGCCGATCTGCCGGCCGTTCCTTCCCTTCCTTCCATTTCCCCATCTTCTTCGGAGAACCGCGCCATGACGACGCCTGCAACCACGCCCGCCGCTATCCCGGCACCCACCATCGAAACGCCCGTGCAGCGCAACCACGCTGCCGAGATCAGCAAGATCGCCGCCGCCATGCCTGGCGGTGCCGAGCTGGCAATGCGTTCCATCCAGGCCGGCCATACGGTCGAGCAATTCCAAGCTGAGGCGATTCGCGCCCTCGCTTCCAAGCCCGTGCCCACCGCCGACATCGGCATGACGCCGAAGGAAACCCGCCGCTTCAGCATGGTGCGTGCGCTCAACGCGCTGGCGAACCCGGGCGATGTCGCGGCGCGCAATGCCGCGGCCTTCGAATTCGAATGCTCGAATGCGACGGCGACGAAGCTCGGCAAGACCTCCCGGGGCATCCTGATTCCGTTCGACGTGCAGAAGCGCGACATGGTGGTCGGCACGCCGACCGCTGGCGGCAACCTCGTTGCCACGGATCTGCTGTCGGGCGACTTCATCACCATCCTGCGCGACGCGATGGTGCTCAACACCCTGGGCGTTCGCTTCCTGTCCGGGCTGGTGGGCAACATCGCGATTCCGAAGCAAACCGGCTCGGGTAGCGCCTACTGGGTGGCGGAAGGCCAGGCGCCCGACGAGAGCAGCGCCGCCATCGGCCAAGTGGCAATGTCGCCGAAGACGGTCGGTGCCTTCACCGACATCAGCCGCAAGCTGCTGCTGCAGTCGAGCATCGACGTGGAGAGCTTCGTCTCGGCTGACCTGGCGATGGTGCTCGGCCTTGCCATCCAACGCGCAGCCATCGCCGGCGGCACCGTCGCGAACGAGCCGAGCGGCATCCTCGCGAAGATCGCAGCGAGTGTCGTCGGCGGCGTCGATGGCGGCGCGCCGGACTGGGACAGCGTCGTGGACCTCGAAACGGCGGTCTCGGTCGCGAATGCCGACGTGGGCACGCTCGCCTATCTCACCAATGCGAAGGTTCGCGGCAAGCTGAAGAAGACCTTCGTGGATGGCCCGGGCGCGGGCGAGCGCGTGTGGCAGAAGGGCAGCGAGCCGTTGAACGGTTACCGCGCGGCCGTGACCAACGCCGTTCCGAGCAATCTCGCGAAGGGTGCCGGCACGAACCTGTCTGCCCTCATCTTCGGCAACTTCGCGGATCTCGTGATCGGCATGTGGGGCGGCCTCGACCTGATGGTCGATCCGTACACGCACAGCACCACGGGCACCGTGCGCGTGACGGCACTGCAGGACGTGGATGTCGCCGTGCGCAACGTCGAGAGCTTCGCCACGATGGAAGACGCGGAGACCGCGTAAGCCCATGTTCGCCGAAGACCTGTCCGTTTTCTTCAGCGACTTTGCGATGGACGCTTCGTTCACCGTCGAAGGCGTGCAGAGGACCGCGCGCGTCATCTTCGACCGCCCCTATGCGGCGCCGTTCGGCGTGCAGGTTGATGCGGATGCACCGGCATGCCAAGGCGCGACCGAAGCGCTCGCCGGCCTGCAGCGCGATGACGCGATCACCGTCGATGGGAAACCGTTCGAAGTGGTGCGTGCGGAGGCGGATGGGACCGGCGTGACGAACCTCATCCTGCGGAGCGCCTGACCGTGCTTCTTCTCGAACCCAACATTGTCGAACGGTTGCGCGGCGTGCTGCCTGCCTGGGAAGTCATGGGCTTCTCGACGGGCAAGGGCAATCGTGACGCTGCTGCGCTGGTGTCGGTCATGTTCGCCGCGGGGGCGCTGGCGGACGTGAAGGAGGGCGCTGTCGGCCTGTCGCCCGGCTGGAGCGTCCTGCTCTCGGTCAAGCGCGGCCCGGCGGCGGCGGCGCTGCTCGACACGGCGATTGCGACGGTGATCGAGGGGCTTCACAACTGGGCGCCCGGTGCAGCCGGCGGCCGGACCTGGGGCGCGCTGAAGCTGGCGCGCTTCGGCCCGCCCGACTTCCCGGACAGCGGCCTCATCGGCATCGAACTTCTCTTCTCCACGACGGGCCGCTACTTCGGCCAAGAGTGAACCCAACCTACGGAGCCACCATGGCAAACATCTTCGAAAAGAGTCAGTACATCATCCCGCGTGGCCGCGTCTTCTTCGACGTGCTCGACGCGGCCGATCAGCTCACGGGCGAGCGCCACCTCGGCAACTGCCCCACCGTCACGCTCAACATCGCGACGGAGAAGGCGCCGCACTACAGCGCTGAGACGGGACCCGGCGTCAAGGATGCGAACCGCGTCGTTCGCATCGACCGAACCGGAAAGATCACCTGCGACAACATGAGCGCAGACAACCGCGCGATGTTCATCTCGGGGGAGAAGTCCACGGTCACGCAAGCGACCGGCGCCGTTGCCGCCGAAGAGATCGTCGTCATTCCGGGCCGGTTCTATCAGCTCGGCCGGACCGACGCGAATCCGGCAGGGGCGCGCAAGGTGTCGGCGGTGGTGGTGACGCCCGAAGCGGGCGGCGAGCCCTACGAGCTGGGCACGGACTACACCGTCGATGCTGCGCTGGGCCGGCTGCAGATCCTGGCGGGCGGTTCCATCCCGGCCGGGAAGATCAACGTCGCCTATTCGAAGCCGGCCACCACTTGGCTGAGCATCAAGTCCGGCGACAAGGCCGAGCTGCGCGGCGCGCTGCGCGTTCTTTCGAACGTGGCTGAGGGCGAGCAGAGCGACACCTATTGCCCGCTCGTGACGCTCGCACCCACCGGTGACATGTCGCTCATCACGAGCGATGACGGCTATGTGCAGATGGAATTCGACATCGAGGTGCTGACGCCGCCCAACGGCGTCGCGATCTTTGTCGACGGCCGCCCGCTGGAGGTCTGACCTTCGTACTTCGCCGCCGCTCTTCTGAGCGGCGGCGGCGCCTGGCGCTTCGATCAGAGTCGCCAACCGTCGCCGCACCGGCCCCTCCCACCGTCTCATCAAAGGTTCCCCATTGGCCTTCAAGCCGATTCAGATCGTTATCAATGCCAAGGACGATGCGTCCAAGGTATTCGACAAGCTGCAGACACGCCTTGCGGCCTTTGCGGCCGTCGTGCTCGGCTACTTCGGCATTCAGGCGTTCGCCGGCTGGGTGAAGGGTGGCGCGGACTTCGAGCAGGCCCTGAGCCGCGTGCAGGCCGCCACCGGCGCCACCGCAGCCGAGATGCGGGCGCTGCGCAAGGCGGCGCAGGAAGCCGCGGCCGATGCGCGCTATGGATTCACCGAGCTGGAAGCCGCCGGCGCGCTGGAGAACCTCGCGAAAGCTGGTCTCAGTGTGCGGGATGCCATCGCCACGTTGCCCGCTGCGATGCAGCTCGCGCGCGCCGGCGACATCGAACTTGCGACTTCCGCCGAGTACCTGACGAAGATCGTCAACGGCCTGGGCCTCGCGTTCACCGACTCGGGGCGGGTGGCCGACGTGCTCGCGAAGGGCGCGAACGCCACGAACACCAGTGTCACCGGCCTTGCGCAAGCCCTCAGCTATGCCGCGCCGCTCGCGAACTCGCTCGGCCTCGGCCTTGAGACCACCGTCGCGATCATCGGCAAATTCGCCGATGCGGGTATCGACGCGAGCCGCGCCGGCACGGCGTTGAACAGCATCCTCGCGCAGTTCTCGGACCCGGCCAGCAAATTCCGCTCGGAGCTGGCCGCGGCGGGCATCACGACCGGCAACTTCGAGAAGATGCTGCACGAGCTGGCGGCGGCCGGGCCGGCAGGGCAGCGGGCGATTGCGGCCGTGGGTCAGGAAGCCGGGCCGGCTTTGCGCGCGCTGCTGAATCAGGGCGTTGACAAGCTCGAAGAGCTGAAGAAGGCGCTGCAGGGCGCGGCAGGGAGCGCCGCCGATACGGCAGCGGTCATGCAGTCGAACCTCAATGGCGCGCTCAATGGACTGCGCACCGCGTGGGATTCGACCATCAACGCCCTGACGACGCCCATTCTCCCGGTGCTGAAGGATGGAGTCGATCAACTGTCCGGGGCGCTTCGCACGGCGGTGTCCGATGGCACGGTCGGGAAGTTCGGTGCGGCGCTGGCCTCGGCGTTCCAGAACGGCATCAAGTGGGTGCAAGCCTTCATCGCGAGCGTCGATGTCCCCGCACTGCTGGCGAAGGCGCAGGCGCTCGCAGATCGTGCGGGCGCACTGCTCGACAGCTTCGGGCAGAAGGCGCAAACGACGGGCAGCATCGTGCAGGCGGTCTGGGGTGTCATGGCCGCCGGCGCGAACGTCGTTCTCTCTGCCATGTTCAAGATGGCCGAGGGCATGGCAAACGTGGTCAGCGCGGTGCAGACCGGGCTTGCCACCATCATTTCCGGGCTGGCGAAGATCACGTTCGGTGATCTGTCGGCTGCGTTCAAGGCGGCGGCCGAAGAGGTGCGGTTCTCGGCCGAGGCAACCGGTGCCGTGGCCGATGCATTCGGAGAGAAAGCCGGTGAAGCTTTCGACCGAGCGGCCGAGGGCGCCGAGCAGGCGCGGGCCGGATGGGCGGGCCTGACCGACAGCGCGGTGGCCGCGACCGCCGCAGCCGGCAGCAGTGCTGCGGCATTCGCGAACATGGCCGCGGAGATGAGCGCCGCCGGCGACAGCGCGCAGGAAGCCGGGCAGAAGGCCGCTGCTGCATCGGAGGCGCAGCGTGCGAAGGCGGAGGAAGCGCGGGCCACGGTTGAGCGTCTGCGCGGCGAATACAGCCAGGCCATCGCAACGGGAAATCTTCAGGTCGCGGTGCAGAAGCTCGACGAGCTGAAGAAGGCCAATCTTGCTGCGGCCGATTCGGCGGGCGCCAATAGCAAGGCGCAAGCCGAAGCAGCGGCCGAGATCGAAGCGGCGTTTCGGCGCGCGGGTGTCGAGACCAAAGCGCAGTTGGAAACCATGGCGAAGACCGCGCTGCGCGACTTCGAGCTGATCCGCGACAGCGGGCAGGCGACCGCCATCGGCCTGGGCGAAGCATGGAAGCGCGCCGCGGAGGCGGCCATCGCAGCAGGCAACGGCGTGGCGCCGGGCTGGGTGCAGGCGCAGGCTGCGATGCGCGGCTTCGAGGTGGTGCTCGACAGCGCAGGGCGCTCCACGCTCAAGCTGCGCGACGCGCAGAACGAGGCAATGCAGTCGGCATTCGGCCTGGCCGGCGCGCTGCGTGAAGTCGCCGACGCACGCGAGCGGGACATCGAGACGCGCGAGAAGGCCATCTCGCTGAAGGAGCGGGAGAACGCGCTCGAAGACAAGCGCCTCGGCCGCGATGCGAGCGGCTTCTCGACCGACAAGACCGGCAAGACCATCAACGCTGGCAGCGAGCTGGGCACCCTGACCGGCATTGCCGCGTTCCTGAAAGCCGCGGGCGTGAGCGATGAAAAACGGGCGCGCGCCATCGCCATGGAGTTCGCCGACGCAAAGGGCGACATCCCATTTTTCAACAACCCCGGCCAGAAGAAGTACGCGGACGGCGGCACGCTGAGCCACGCACTGCTCAAGGCGGCCGAGAAAGAAACGTTCTTCGGCAAGGGGAAGTCGCCGACCTCAATCCCTGAGCCGGAAAACAACCGCACGGTGAACCTGCACCTGAACCTCAACGGCCGCGAGTACGGCACGGTCCGCACCGACGCGGCCGGTGCCAACGCCATCGAAGACCTGCTCTCGCAACTCGGCGCCGCGGCCGGCACGTCGTCATTCCGCCCGAACTGAACATGCCAGCACCCAAATTTCACACCCTCGGCGGCCTGCCCATTCCTCGGGGCATGGTCTGGTCCGACGAGTTCGCTTGGAGCCGCGTGCAGAAGGGACTCGAGTACTCGCTGACCGGTGCTGCCTTGATCGACGTGGGCGTGCGCCTGGCGGGCCGGCCGATCACGCTGCTGGGCGAAGTCGATGCCGGATGGATCAAGCGCGGTGCGCTGGTGGCCTTGCAGACGCTTGCCGAGGCACAGCCCGAGGGCGAGCACCTGCTCGTCCTGGCAGACGGGCGCACGTTCAACGTGCAGTTTGCTCCCGCCGATCTGCCCATCGAAGCCCGACCGATTGCACGACCCGAGCTGCCCGCTGAAGACTGCCCCTACATCGCCACCGTGCGACTCATCGAGATCTGACCCATGACCATTCACGCAGCCGATCTGAAGCTGGTTAAGTCCCAAGTGATGGACGACGTGCCCGAGGGCGGCGGCGCCCCGACCAACACCGTCATCATCGACGGCGCCAGCAATGAGATCTTCCCGGACATTTCCGAGCTGGACCGCGCCGGCGGGCGGGTGAAGTTGCGCAAGATCGCGGTGCGCGTGGACACGCCGAACCGCGATATGTTCCAGGGCGCGAATGTGATCGTGGCTGAGCCACCAGACGATCCGAACATCTCGGCGACGCTGTTCAACACCGGGAACTACTTCGACCGCCGGGCGGATGCGGTCTCGCGCGTCGAGTCGTATCTGTCCATCGGTGTGCAGTATCCCGGTTACCTGTACGGTAACCACATTTCCGGGCAAGACACCTTGCTCGTGTACCAGCGCACGAACGATCTGCCGGGCATCGGTGACACGCTGGTTCTGACGAAGCGCGAGGGCTTCGCCGACCAATTCCAGCAGTACGTGCGGATCACCGAGGCCTCGGCCGAAGAGCGCACCTTCGAAGACGACAAGGGCGTTTACACCCGCTGGGTGCTGGAGCTGAGGCTTGCCAACACGCTGGTGCAGGATTTCCCGGGCTTCGACATCTCGCGCTACGAGTTCACGAAGTCGCAGATTGCGCAGCTCACGAAGCTGAGCGATACCGTCGTGGCAGACGCGGCGCGCTACTACGGTGTTGCCAAGCTCGCCGAGGTGGGAAACATCGGCGACTTCTCCATCAAGGCTGATTCCATCTTCACGCAGCTCGTGCCGAGCGCGCAGATTGAGACCACGCTCGCCGACAGCCGGACCAATGCGCTGAAAGCCGGTGTCGTTGCCGCGGGCAACAAGATCACGCTTGCGCTGAATGCGGTGTTCACGACCGCGCAGAACCTCTTCATCGGCGGTGCTGTCGCGCCCGGCACGATGGCGCTCACGGGCAGCGGCGTGACCCTCACGGACAGCGGCGGGCGCCTGATGAACGCCGGGCTTCAGGTCGGAACCATCGACTATGAAAACGGTGTGCTGCAGCTCATCGTCAACGTGTTCGGGCTTGCCGGCGTGGCCTTCAGTCTCGAATATGCGCCCGCTGCGGCGCCGCAGGCGGTCACGCAGTCGCAGGGTTTCGAGGTGAAGATCGCCACGCAATCGCGCAGCTACGTGCGGACCATCGAGCCGGCGCCGGAACCTGGCACGCTGAGTATCAGCTACATGGCGCAGGGGCGCTGGTATGTGCTGCGTGAGCAAGGGGATGGCGCGATCCGCGGCGCTGATAGCTCCATCGGTTCCGGCATGCTCAATCCGAGCACCGGCACCATCTCGACCACCTTCGGCGCGCTGCCGGATGTGGGTTCGTTCGTGATCTACCAGTGGGTTGCACCTGGCGCGTCGCGCGCCGCCGATCAGCTGAAGCTCGACAACGACGGCAAGTTCTATTGGCCGTTCAACACGTCGGGCGAGTCGTCGCTCGTGGCGGGGGCCAAGGCGATCACGCCCGGCGAGTTGGTCATTGCTTGGGACGATGCCGGCACACCGAGGACCGCGACCGATGACGGCCTCGGCAACTTGACCGGCGATGCATCCGGCCGCGTGGCGTATGCCCGGGGCGTCATCCGCGTGAGCCCGAATGTCCTGCCGGCACCTGGCACAACGTTCAATGTGTCCATCGGCAGCACCGCCAAGACCGCCGCCACCCTCACCATCGCGTCAGGGAGCGGCAGCTTCGGCATGACCGGCATCACGCCGGGGTCGGTCGAGTTCGTGGTCGAAGGGCAATTGCGTGGGCAATACCTCCTGACTGGCGTCGTCAACTGGGGGCCGGCCGCCAGCTATCGCATCAGCGACAACGGCAACGGCGTGCTGCGCGCGCACTTCGGGGACCGGACGGTGAACGTCGGGACCATCAACTACGCGGCCGGCACGTTCGTGCTCGACGCAAACACCGTCATCCCTTCCGACATCGCGGCGCAGGTTGTCGCCTGGGACAACGTCTATCTGCTGATGGACGAAGACACCCCGCCGCTTTGGCAGTACGACGCGGCCTGACGAGGAAATCCAATGCCTGACGTTCTCATCCCCTACAGCCCGACCGGCAAGAGCAAAAAGCTCGTGCCCTTCGGCTTCATCGCCGCCGGGACGGTGATCTCTCTCAACCTCGGCGCCGTCTCGTCGGCCGCGGCCACGTTCTCCACCACCACCGCCGCAACCGATCTGCTCGCGGGCGACATGGATCAACTGCACCTGAAGACCAATGTCGCGAATGCCTTCTCGCTGTCGGGTGCCCGATTCAAGCGGGCAGGGCAAGACTACATCGTGAAGGCCGATGGCAGCGTGCAGGTCGATCCGTCGCCCGTGACCGGCAACGGCACGACCGTGGGGACGATGACGCCGGCGCAGGGCGAAGTAGTGCTGACATCGTGGACCGCGGGCGGCTCGCCCGCCGTGAGCGACTGGCGCGGCGTGGCCGCTGCACCGATCAACGGACCGGACACACCGTACACGTCCTATGCGGTGACCTTCCGCACGCCGGTGGCGCCGCTGCGCACGGGGAGCCTGTCGGTGCTCGGCACGATGCAGGACGGGACCACGTTCAACGTGACCGCGGACAGCAACGGCTATATCAACACGGCCCGCATCAAGGGGCGCGTGAATTTCACGACCGGCGTTGTCACCCTCGTGGGCGTGACGCCCTCGGGCGCCGGCGGCCAGACGGAAACGGATCTGTCTTTCCTTGGCATTCCCGGGGTGGGCAATGCCTACATCGACCTGATTCGGCAAGAGACCTTGCGCTTCAACGCGGTGGCATTTACCTATCTGCCGCTCGATGCGCAGTTGCTCGGCATCAATCCGGTGCGCTTGCCGAGCGATGGGCGGGTGCCCATCTTCAAGCCGGCCGGGTTCATCGTGGTGGGCCACAAGGCCACGACGGCGCCGGCGCCGGCCATCAACGGCGAAACCGTGAATGTCGGGCGGACGCGGCTCTCTCGTGTGCGGGTCATCGGCGCGGACGGTGCCACCATCGAGACGGGCTACACGGTCGACCGCGAGGCCGGGATCGTGACGTGGGTCGACGTGACGGGCTACTCGCAGCCGGTGCGAGTAGAGCACCGCATCGAGGACATGGCGCAGCTTCGCGAGGCGGGCATCGACGGCACGCTCGTGATGCTCAAGGCGCTGAGCCACAACTATCCGTTGGGCTCCTACATCTCCAGCGCATTCGTAGCGGGAGACATGCGCGCGCGCGTCTCGCTGATGTTCGATCAGGCGACATGGAATCCGCAGACCTTCACCGATGCGCTGAGCGGCGCTGAAGCGTCGGCTTCGTACAACGACATCGGCTATCCGGTCGAGGTGCTCAACGAGGGTGCCGTCACCGAGCGCTGGGTGCTGATCTTCAAGACCAATCAGACGGTCGATGTGATCGGTGAACACCTCGGCAACTTGGGCAACTTCACGATCAATGCGGACATCGCGCCCATCGATGGCATCACCGGCAAGCCGTATTTCCGCATCCCCTATCAGGGCTGGGGCAGCGGCTGGGCGCCGGGCAACCTCGTGCGCATCAACACCGTGGCTGCCATTGCGCCTTTCTGGCTCGCGCAAACCATCAAGCAGGGACCGGCGGCGGGCGAGGACTACACGTTCTCGGTGCTCGTGCGCGGAAACATCGACAACCCAATTTGAGACTGACCCATGACTTCCCCAGTGAATACCAGCGTTAAATTCTTCAGCAGCCTGATGCCGAACGCGCCCGTGCTGTCGGGTGCCGCCGGCGCCGGCATCGCGGTGCTCGATGCGTGTTTGAAGGATGGCTTCGACACGAAGGGCGCGACCATCGCAGTCGCCGGCGGCGTGGCGACGGTCACATGGTCGGGCGTGCACAGCGCCGTCCCGGAAAGCGTGATTCAGGTGACGGGTGCGACCGGCGCATGGACGGCGCTTAACGGCGAGCAGAAGGTTGTGACGAAGCCCAATGCCACGTCGTGCACGTTCGCTACGGCCGCACCAGACGGCGCGGTGACCGGCACGATCACGATCAAGATGGCGCCCCTCGGCTGGGCTAAGCCATTCAGCGGCACGAACCTGGCCGCCTACCAGAGCCAGAGCGTCCTAAGTCCCAAGCATCTTCTGCGCGTCGATGACAGCAGTGCCACTCTCATGCGGGTGGTGGGTTACGAATCGATGACCGACATCAATACGGGCGTCGGGGCGTTTCCGAGCAATGCGCAAATCTCGGGCGGGGGCATGTGGCCGAAGCGCCAGGCAGCTTCTGCAACCGGCGTCGTGTGGTTCGTCATCGGCGACGAACGCATGTTCTATTTTGTGGTGGTGCCGTATGCATCGGGCCCGACTGCGTATGCGGCTGGAAGCACGATCCGCGGGTTCGGTGACCCGATCCCCTACAAGCCGAGCGGAGACGCCTATGCGACGGTCTTGAACATGTACCACGGGACCACCGTGAGCGCGGCTGGCGAAGGCGATTTTGCAAACCCAAACGTCTCGAACATGTACTCGCCGCGGTCCTTCACCGCGCTCGGTGCCCCGGTCGCTCAATATGCAAACACGTTCACTGGAGGCAGCGTTTCCGGCATTCAGGCTTCGCTCGGGGCCTTTCCCAATGCGATCGATGGCGCGCTGTACATGGCTAAGAAGTTCGTGGCTCTCTCGGGTGGCGATGGCTCGCCACGGGCGGAGATACCCGGCATCAGACACGTTCCTCAATCCGTTTCTGTGAACCAGTTCGTCCCTGGAGAGGTGTGGCCCGGTGCGGGAAGCGATGCTGGCAAGAGCATGCTCGTTGTCCGATGCACGAATGCGGCGCTGAGTACCGCGCCCACGGACGCGAACACGGGCGTGTTGTTCTTCGACGTGACCGGGCCTTGGCGGTAATCCATGCCAGCACACCGCTACTGGCGCGCTCGCAACATCTACCCTGCCGGGGGCGCTGGACTTGAACTGACGGAGTTCCAGCTACTGGACGGCACGACACGCGCAGATGCTGGCGCGACGATCACGGCCAGCGTTGCGCCGAGCTCGGGCGCACTTTCGAGCTTGTCCGACGATCTCACGTCCGCGACGGTCGTATGGGACAGCGCCGAAGGCGTGGTGATTTCCTGGGACCTCGGCGCAGCCGTGGAAGTGAACAACTTTCTGCTTGGTGCTGCGGGGGACGCGCAGAAGTTTCCTGCGACCCTCACGCTGCTCTGGTCGGACGATGGTGTGACGTACACCATCGCGCGGCGAGACGACTGGTATGCGTTCCCGGGGAGTTTCCAGAAGACGAGAAACGTCCATGCACCGGTCGTCGTACGCTCATCCGGCACGATGACATCGTCGGGCTCACTTCCGCCCACGATGGCCTGTGTGCCGCCACCAATGGTGGAGCTTGGGGATTTTCTGGTCGTTGCTGCTGTCGCGAACAGCGATGGGGCCACCGCGCCGGCAGGGTTTTCGCGGCAGGCGGTGGGTGGTCCCGCCGGGACCAACAACGCCTACTCGGAACTGTGGACCCGCCCGGTCCGAACGGACGCGGATAAGGACCCGGGGACATGGGGCAACGTCACCAATGTGATTGCGATGGCTGTCAGTGCCGGTGTCCGCGGGCCGGAAGTCGAGAGCTACAACGCCATCGGCACCGGGGTTGCCAACATTTCGTCGCAAGCAGTGCCTACCGTTACCGCTGCAGGCGATGGGCGGCTCGGGGTCTCGGCGGCGTACTGGGCGCTTGCATTCACCGGAACGAATTCGACGGACATGAGCATCGAGCCTCGTCCGCCATGGGTGAAGCATTTCAGCGCCATCGCGCAGCTGCGACTCGGGCTAGCGACGACCCCCCTTGCTTCGGGGCAGTCGATGACGGGCACATGGTCGAGCGATGCCACCAATGCGAGCCCGATTGGCGGCTGGGGCATCATCGCGTTGATCTTGCGAGGCGCAGCACAGATCGAAACTCGGGGCACGAAGGCGCTGACTCGGTTGGCCTTCACGCCTGGCCGTTTGCTTCCCCTGCAGCCGGCGCCGGCCTACGCGGACTTCACCACGAAGCGTGGCCTCGGCATCGGCAAACTGCGACGCAAGTTCGCAGAGGATATTCGAGGCGCCGGGATCGGTCGTGTGCGAGGCGCGACGAAGGACAAAGGCACGCCGAACGTGCCGGTGTCGGAGCGCACGATGTTGTTCCGTCAGGTTGATGGAATGCTCATTCGCACGACGTGGAGCGAGGCCGGGACCGGTGTCTACTCGTTCGACTACATCGACGAGACCGAGACCTACTTTGTCGTGGCGTTCGACCACGACGGGGTTTTCCGCGCAGTGATCGCGGACGGCCTACGCCTTGGCAGTGGATTGGAGTTGATGGCATGACCTTTGCGCAAACCGTGGAGGTCGATGACGCGATGCTGCTGGGCATTGCCGCTTTGCTCGACGCGCACCCGAACCCTGCCTATGCGGTCCTGTTCGACAGCGCCGACGTGGCGCTCGTGACGATGGTTTTCGCGAAGCCTGCGGCATCGCTCGTTGCGCACGAACTGGTGTTCGCGCAGGGGCAAGCCGGGGGCGACATGATCCTCGTGCAAGGCAGCGCCGCGAAGTTCGAGCTGCGCAACGGCGCCGGCGTGCTGCTCGGCTCTGGCGACGTATCGGACATGAATGGGGCCGGAACCCTCAAGGTCGGCGGCACAACGGGAACGCTGCTCTACGAGGGCGCTCGTGCGATCCTCGGCGAGCTGAAGATGGTGTGATGTGGCGGCTGCAGATCTTGTCTTTCAGGCGGTCCGTGCCACTTCTGGCGATCTCGTCTTTGGCGACGATGGCGGTGCGCCCGTGTCCGATGCAGTGGTCAGTGGTGTTGTCGCGCTGTCAAAGCCAACGCTCTCCGCCCGCGTTGCGCTGGGCTCCGTGGCCTCGGGTGTCATCGTGCTTTCGCGGCCGACCCTTGTCGGGGAGGTGGTCTACAACAGCGACACGCAGCGTCCGCTTGTCGCGCGCAGCGCCGTGCGCTTTCAAGAATCTCACCCCGTCGAGTCAGGGGTGCAAGACACTGCGCGCGGCGCGGTTCGTTTGGATGCTGAGTGGCGTGTCGGACTTCAGCAGGGCGTCGCGCTACAGCTCGGTGCCTCTGCTCGGATTGCGGATGGGTCGCCGCTTCGCGTGCATGCCGGGGTGCGATTCCAGAACGGACTACACGAGCGCGTCGGACTCGATTCGAGCTATGCAGACTCTTTGCCGCTCTACACCTGGCGCACTGCGAGGCTGCAGGAAGCCTCAAAGCTCGACGGGCGTCTCGCACGGATGCGGTTTCAGGATGGCACTGTCATTCGGCAAGCGGCCATCGCTCGCTTTCAAGAGGCAATGCTGCTGCAGCTTGGTATTGCGCAGCCCGATGGCGATGGGCTCTTGCTTGAAGTCGGAAAGACGACGCGCTTTCAGGACGCCATCCACCCCCCGCCTGGGCGCAGCGGCAATCCCGAACCGCCTAAGCCCGATCCCTGCTATGTCCCCGATCCGCATCTCGTGTTCTCCGATGGGTGGGCTGCAGACGCGCATCTCGTCTTCGCATGTGAGCGGCATGCAGGCGCTCCCACCATCGTTGTTCCAGTTCGAAGGGCGTACATCGTGCAAAACAGCGTGACTCTCGTGCGGGTCGATACGGGTGATGTCATTCAGGCGTCGGGCTTCAGTATGAGCTTGTCCGCGAGCTCGTGGACGTGGCAATGGAGCGCCACGCTTCAAGCTGCTGCGTTGGCGCTGCTGCGCCCCGGCGGGGATGGCCTGCCCGTTGACGTGCTCGCGACCGTCAACGGCGTGGACTTCCGGCTTTGCGTCGAGAAGTATGGACGCGACCGCCGATTCGGTTCCTCGACTTTGAGCATCCAAGGTCGAGGGCGTGCGGCGGTGCTCGATGCGCCTTATGCGCCCACCTTGAACCATGTCGGGGAGGAACCGCTCACCATCGAGCAGTTGATGGCGAAGGCGCTCACGATCAACGGCGTGGGCATCGGGTGGGACCTCGAATTCGGGCTCTCGAACTGGCAGGTGCCTGGCGGCACGTGGACCTATCAGGGTAGCTATATCGGGGCCATCCTCGACATCGCGAACGCTGCCGGCGCCATCGTGCAGCCGCACCGCTCGGCCCCCACCCTGCGCATCCTGCCGCGGTATCCGTCCGCGCCCTGGGCATGGGACGCGCAGACGCCTGACTTCGAGCTGCCTGCCGCGGTGGTGTCGGTCGAGGGCATCGAGTGGCAGAGCAAGCCTGCATACAACCGGGTGTTTGTGGCCGGCGTCACGAGCGCTGGCGTGCTTGCGGACGTTGTCCGCGGGGGCACTGCCGGCGATCAGGTGGCCCCGATGGTTACGCATGCGCTGATGACTGATGCCATCGGCGCGAGGCAGCGTGGCATCGCCGAACTGTCGGACACCGGCAAGCAGGCCGAAGTGAGCCTGCGTCTGCCGGTGCTGCCCGAAACCGGCTTGATTCTGCCCAACTCGATGGTTCGCTATGTCGATCCGAACGAAGGGCCGCGCCTCGGGCTTGTGCGCAATACCTCGCTCGACTGGCAGCGGCCCGTCATGCGGCAGACCCTGCAGCTCGAAACACACGAAGGCGTCTAACCATGGCCGGAAATATCTATCAACAGTTCCTCTGCCTGCTGCCGCGTCGCCCGCGTCAGGTGGCGACCGTCATTGCGATGGAGGGCGATGTCGCAACCGTTCAACTGCCCGGAGGCGGACTGTTGACCGTCGTCGGAGCGGGCGCGGTGGGCGATCAGGTCTTTGTGCGCGACGGGGTCATCGAAGGCGAGGCCCCCGCGATGACGCCCGTCCAGATCGAAATCTAAAGAGAAAGAGAAGAGGCACTTCATGGACATGGGCGACATCGCCAGCAATCCGATTGCGCAGCTCGCCTTCCTCATCCTGTCGGCCGCCGGTGGCTATCAGGTTTGGCGCAAGCAGCAGCCCAACGACGCCAAAGAGCGTGCAGACAGCGAGGGACAGATCGCGGCGCTCGGAACGTGGAAGGAGTTGCTCGAAGGCGAGCGGGCCGCGCGGCTGCGGTCGGATGAGCGCGCCGACAAGTTCGCTGCCGAGCGCAACGAAGCCCGTGAAGAGCTTTGGGAGCTGAGGGGGCAGATGCGCGCAATGAGCGAGACGCTCGCGGCGCAGGCCGCCGAGGTCGCGAAGTTGCGCGAGGTCCTGGCTGCGCAAGCCGCCGAAGCCGCGCATCTGCGCGAGCAGTTGCAACAACTGAAGGAGCAAATCCATGCACAGTGATTCCGACAGTATTCCGTTCGAAGACCTGCCGCGCGTTCGTCCGCCTCGTCAATGGCGGCGGATGTTCGAAACCGTGTGCGTCATCGGCAGTCTCTTTCTCGGAGGCTTTGGCTCGGGCTATTTCTGGGCCGCGCGCAATGCCGACGCACAGATGCTGCGACAGCGCGGTGATCACCTGAGCGAGATTTCTCGCCTGCAGTTGGCTTGGGGGCAGCGCATCGACCGTGCCGCCGGCGCGGTAACCGATGCGGCGGTGGCCACGACGAACGCTGCAGTCGCCACCACGAGCGCGGCCGAAGCGGTCGGCGAGGCGGCCGACCAGGTGGGCACCGCGGCGAAGACCGCGACCTCTGCCGCGATCACGGCCAAGGCGGCAGCGAAGGCGACGGCCGCCGCGCCTGCGCAGGCGCCAGCGACGGCGGTCAATAACACCATCAAGCGCGCCAACGAGAAGCTGCAAGGGGCGCGCCCATGAGGACCGCCGCCGTCTTTGTGCTGTTGCTGCTGCTGCAGGCCTGCGCGGCACCGGCGGCGCCCGTGGGTGACTGCCCGCCCATCCCGGTGCTTCCCGCCAAACCCACTCCAGCGCAGCGAGGCCAGCACACCGAGGCGCTCGTGGCGCTGTATCTGCGATGCGCAGGCGTCACCGAATGACCGAACGAACCACCGGAACCCAACACACCATGATCGACACACAGACCCTTATCGATTGCACCGGCGCCGCGCGCGGCGATGCTGAGCGCTACACGTTGCACCTTGCGGACGGGATGAACCGCTTCGGGATTCATTCCGCCAACACGATGGCCGTCTTCCTCGGGCAGCTCGCCATTGAATCCGACGAGCTGCAGAAGGTTGAAGAGAACCTCAACTACACCACGCCGGGGCGGCTGCGCGAGATCTTTCCCAGCCTCTTCGTCAAGGGCGGCTATAGGGCCGAAGAGTACGTGCGCAATCCCCGCGGGCTGAGCATGCTTCGCTACAAAGGCTTTCACGGCCGTGGCCTCATCCAGTTGACCTGGGAGGATGCTTACATCGCTGCCGGCCATGCACTGGGCGCTGACTTCCGCCGCAATCCCGAGCTGCTGCTGCAGCCGCACTACGCGGCGCAGTCGGCGTGTTGGTTTTTTGCGGTGTTCAAGAACTGCCTGCCCGCGGCGGAGCGCGGCGATGTGTACGACGTGACGGGGCGCGTGAACGGCCCGGCACGGCTGAAACTGGCGGAGCGCAAGGCAAATACCGCGCGCGCGTACAAGGTGCTGAGCCAATGAGCCTCATACAAGCCTTGTTGGTTGCACTCGGCGTGAGTGTGGCCGGAAATGCCGTGCTCGGTTGGGCGTGGGTGGGGGCGCGAGAGAGGGCCGCGACGACAATCGTCGAGCGAGACAGCGCACGCTCGGCCGCCTCTGCGTGCAGCGACGCGACCGATGACCTTCGAGAGCTGGCAGACAAGCGCGGCGCCGAAGCGAAGAAAGCGCAAGCCGCGGCCCGCGTCGCGGCAGCGGGGCGACAGCAGGCCGCTCGCGCCATCCTGAGCGCCCCGCCGGCGGTGCCTGGGGACGCCTGCGCAAGCGCGCAGGTCCGCATTGATGCGTGGCTGAGGGGGAGGGTGCGACCATGAGGCGTTACGCGCTCCTGGCGGCTGTCGTGACCCTTGCCGGGTCACTTGCGGCGTGTGGGGTGGTCCCGATCCAGACGGTTAAGGTGCCGGTCCCTGTGGAATGTCGCGCAGAGTCGCCGACGCGGCCGGCTATGCCGACCGAAGCGCTTTCGCCTGGCGTGGACCCGGACCGGTTCACTGCCTCGGCGATGGCCGAGATCGAGCTTCGCGAGGGTTACGAGGGAGAGCTTCGGGCGGCGCTGGAGGCGTGCACCTCGCCCCTCTGAGCAAGGGTCACGGCCGAAGGGTGGAGCGTTTGATGGATTCCATCTGGTGCTGGGCGATCGCATGCCCAGCTTCAGCGGCTCGAGCGAGCCAACTTAATCCCATGTTCTCGCTCTTGGGTACGCCGTGCCCGCCAAAGTGGCAGGTGCCGAGCCAATGCATCGCGTCAGCGTTCTTCTGGGCTGCTGCCGCGCTCAGCCAGTAGACCGCTGCCCCAAATTCGCCAGCGGTGTAGAACATTTCTCCCACGTCCGCTTGAGCATCGGACTGACCAGCGTCAGCCCGGATCAGCATCTCTAGATCCTCATCGTCGAGCGGAAACGAGATGAGGTCTACGACGGCAGAGAGGGACAGCATCGCCCGTCCGCGATCTTCTTCTCGCTTCGGTATGGTGCCTTCGGTAACCCTTCGCCAGAGCGTTCTTCGGCTGAGCCCGGTCATCGCCACGGCTGCTTCAAGGCTTATCGCGTCCATTCCCATTTTCCTATCGTAACGTTTTGGCACAATCAGTTGCATGCCGTGGCACTCTACTTTGCGTGCCACCATCCAAATGGCACGGTGTTTTCATGCGCTGCGGCGACGATATAGAGCCCTAAAGTTCTCAGTTGTCCATGGACATGAGCTGGTCTATTCATTGCAAGAAGTATCACGCACTGCGCAGCAGGCAAGTTTTTCCAACCAGGAGTTTTTCACATGAATCGTCGTAACTTCGCTCGCCGCGCTCAGGCCGGCTTCACCCTTATCGAACTGATGATCGTCGTGGCGATCATCGGCATCTTGGCCGCCATCGCTATCCCACAGTACCAAACTTACGTCGCCAAGTCGCAGGTCTCGCGCGTGATTGGTGAGACGGGTACCCAAAAGACTGCCGTGGAAGACTGCGTGAACAATGGCAAGCTGGCGACCGGTGCGACGGCATGTGCTGGTACGGCCACGGGCTCGAATCTCATCGTGACGACCGGCAGCAACACCGTCAATGGCGGCGCACCTGGAACGGGTCTTGGCGCACCGATTCTGGCTTTCACCGGCACGGACGGCACGGCGAGCCTCACCTCGGAGTTTGGCAACAGCGCCGCAGCTGTGATCGCCGGCAAGAAGATCGTCTGGAACCGTACTACTGACGGCACGTGGACCTGCACGTCGGACGTCCCGAAGAAGTACGAACAAGTGTCCTGCCCGACGACTTCGACGACCTAAGTCTCTCGGTCGTTCGCCAAGCCGCCTTCGGGCGGCTTTTTCATTGTGCGCTCCTGCTTCTTAGTGGAAGGGCTTCTGTTCGAGGTCACCGAACAACGCGGCAAGCGCTGCTAGTGCTTTTTCGGCCGTGTCCTCGATCCGCACCGAGCATGCAAGCATCAGGTTCAGCGGCAGGTCGAAGTCCTCAACCACGTAGTTCTTCGGGTCACGCAGCACACCGTTCGTGCGCACGACCCTCATGAGCTGACGCACACGCGCCGCATAGGTGTTGCTGACGCCATAAGCCACCACGGGCAGTCCCATCGCGACCGCCACGCCGACTTCGAATACGGTGCCGGAGTCGGGTTCGGTGCCTCGGAACGGCTCCAGATTGGCGATGACCCCGTCGGCCTGGCTGAGCCTAGTCATGTTCGTGTCGAAGATGTACTGGGCCTCTTTGCCGATGGCTGTGATGGGCGGCATTCCGTCGGAGGGCGGCAGCGCCTCCAGCCCCGCCGCTTCGCAGAACAGCACCAAGCTATGCATGTGCGCCGCGGCATCGAGCCGGAAGACATCCGGGCCGGCGAGATAGATGCGCGGACGGGCGGGAATGACCATGGGGGCAGTATGCAGTGCACCGGCTGGCCGGCAACTATGAAGTTTGATAGGGTTGCCGTGCTTCCGACTGGCCTGCCCTCAGGTCGGCAGCTGGGGGGGCGCAGAGCCGGGCGACAAAACCACCGCTGGGGGTAGTCATCGGACTTGATGCCTGCGGGCGTATTCGAAAGCATGGCCCGGATTCGACCGCGTGCTCGACCGCGATGCGATTCACGTCGCGCCTGTGCCGGGCAAACGCTATCAGTGGTGCGCCATCGTGGTCGGCTGCCCTGGCGGACGGTTGCCTGAGGGGCACGGCGGCTGGGTGGAGGGCAGCTCGCCGCGTATTGCGGTCGCGCGCGCCATTGTGTCGGCTCGGTTTGGGGGCAGCGTGGAGGTCCAGGCGACGCTCATAATTCGCTCTCCGCCGCAATGCGATGAAAGAAAAAACCATGAAAGTTTTCGTGAGCTGGTCTGGCGCCCGCAGCCATGCAGTAGCCCAAGTCCTCCGTGAATGGGTAATGGCGGTAATACAGGCGGCGCGACCTTGGCTGTCGTCTGAGGACATACAGCGCGGCGCGCAGTGGTTTGGCGATATCGGAAGCCAGTTGCAAGAGTCGTCGGTCGGGATTTTTTGCCTTACCCAACGGAACAAGAATGCGCCTTGGATTCTTTTCGAAGCGGGCGCCATTGCTAAAGGGGTGCCATCAAACAGAATCTGCACTCTGCTCATTGATTTGCAGCCGTCTGATGTGCTGGGTCCGCTGTCGCAGTTCAATCACACCCTACCTACGCACGACGAGATGCTTAAGCTGGCGCTGACGTTGAACGCGGCGCTTGGTGAGGCGAGACTTACCGATTCGCAACTTAGAAAATCATTCGATGCCCATTGGAGCAGCTTCGAAAAAGATTTCGCGCAAGCCGTGGCGACCAACCCGGAGGTCGAAGGAGAGGTTTCAAAGCCAGATTCGGACGATGTACTGGCAGAGGTCCTATCAAGCATCCGAGCCATGAGTGCTCGCCTCGCGCGAATTGAGGGAGGTGCTGCCGCGAGCAGCGCGGATTTCCTCCTCGGGAGCGCGTTTACTAAGGGGAAATTCCATTCGGTGGGTAAGCTCGTCAAAAATGAATCGTTCTCCCCCAGCGAGGTGCTTCGGCTTCTCAACTCCTTGAACGAATCTGAGAGGGAGATGGTGCGCATGGCCCTCATGGAGAACAACATTCGTTGGACTGTCGCGAACGGTGCCGAGAGGAATGCCGATGGTGACATCGCGGGGCCGCGAGAGTAGTCGCAGCCACTCCAGTTTAATGGTACTGGATGTGGTATCGAGAGGCTAAGTGGTTGATCGGGATGGATATTTCGCTTCCACACTCTCCGCCAGCGACCCAGTATCCATGCGCAGGTCAATCCGCCACGTCCACAGCCACCAGGCCTGCTCGTGCTCAAGCAATGACGTGCGGCCCGAGGAAGGGCGCAGGGACTTCAAAGCCAAGCGTCGAATGCAGGACCCCGGCATGCGTGAAGGACAGGGCGCCGAAGGCGACAGCTGCCGCTGCCGAGCACAACGACGTGGTGATCGCCGGGAACGCCGCGGTCGCAGCGCCTGACAGCGGCCCGACGATTTCGGACAGGAAGCCAGAGGTCGAGCCTACGAGCAGGAACAGCATGGCACCAGCGAGCATGCCGGCGACGGCGTAGCGCCGGGCCAGCGCCTGCCGGTCCGTGAACGGATCGCGGTGGTGCTGCTGGTTGGTGCAAAGGATGGCCATGGCGTTGCTGATGGCGACGATGCCCGGCAGCGACCACCAGAACAGGGGATGGTCGCTGTGCGGATTGATCACCAGCAAGCCGCCGATGACCAGGAAGGTGGGCGCCGTCAGCGTGGCAAGGTTCCAGCTCAGGAGTTGCCAGGCCCACCAGGGGCTGCGCCATTGCAGGGGTGATACGGGCCGCGCAGGATGCCGGGAGGCCGTGGTAAGGTTCCTCGCATCGGCCTTGGGCCATCCCGCCCAGTGCACGAAGTCCATGACCTTGACGCCGAGCAGCAGAACCAGGACGCCAGCTAGTTCCACCAGCACCTTCCGCAGCGACAGGCCTTTGGGCCCTGGGGTGTGACCGGGGTGGCGGTGAGACATGACTGAGCTCCTTCGGAAGATCGACCTCCCTGGGACTTAGACGTTTGGCGAAGCACGAGACCGCAACATCTTTGGGGTAGCGCGCATGTGCGAAGCGGTCTGGCGGCGTGAGCACGCCCCGGCGCGCGCTGCGCGCGGAAAACGGTTTTTCATGAAGTTTTCATGACAAAGCGCAGACCGAGGCGTCGCGGACCGTCTCCTTGAAGGGCCCGCGCAACCTGCGGTGCCTCCACGCCGCCTGCTCCATCGACGCCATGCCCCTCGCCCCCTTGCTTTTTCGCCTCCGATTGCCGGTGCTGGCGGGCCTGTGTTCCTGCCTTGCCGTCGCCCATGCGCAGACGCCCGAGTTTCCCGACGCCAACGCCAGCGGCGTTTTCCTGAACGCCGCGGGCGACGTGCTGACGGCACGGCATGTGGTGGCGGACTGCCGCACGCTGTTCGCCATCAAGGGCGCGCAGGTGGCCGAGGCCACCGTGGTGGCCGCGAGCCCCGAACTCGACTTGGCGGTGCTGCGCACCACGCTGAAGCCCTACCTGCACGCCACGCTTGCACTCGGCGATGCCGCGCCCGGCCAGAGCATCGGTGTGTTTGCCGAGGCCTATGCGGTGCTGCAGCGCCTGCCCGGACGGGCCACGCTGCTCAGCAACGCGATGACCGTGCCCGGCGCCGAGGGACTGCACCTGCTGTCAGGCCTGAAGCCCGGCGCCAGCGGGAGCGCGGTGCTGGGGGGCCGATGGCCTGCTGCTTGGCGTGGTGGTGGAACGCGTGGCCGCGGCGCCGCATGCCAGTGGCGGGATGCTGAGCCGCACCGCCTCGTCGGCTGCAGGATTGGCCGCGGGAATGGGTGCGACGCAGGTGCGCGCGGTGCCGGCCTCGCAGGTGCGGCAGTTTCTTCGAGCGCACGACATCGCCTTCTCGGAAAGCGGCAATCCGCAACTGAGCCCCATGCAATCGCCGGCCGCGCGCGCGTCGACCCTCTCGGTCGGCGTGCTTTGCGGCTGAGCTTCTTTCCAGAAAGACCCACATGAACGCGCCTTCCAGATCCGCACCCCGCTGGCGCCGCCTGCGCCTTGCGCTTGGCTGGCTCTGCCTGGGGCTTGCCGGCGCCGCCGCGCCGCTGGCGGCAGCGGCGCAGACGCAGCAGCAGCAACAACAACAGGTGCCGCAACACTGGATCAGCTACGCCGCGCTTGCGAGCAACCAGTTGCAGTCTTCGCTCAGCGATCCGGCCAACGACACGGTGGTGCGCCTGCACGTGGCGATGCAGGCGCGCCTGCTGAAGGAAGGCCAGCCGATGCCGCCCGCGCCCGTGGTGGTGCGCGTGTGGGTGGCGACTACCGGCAAGATCGACCGTGTGGCTTTCGACTCGCTCGGCGATGCGCAGGCCGACACCGACCTGCGGGCGCTGCTCACCGCCGAGCCGCTGGTCGAACCGCCGCCCGGCGACATGCGCCAGCCGATGGTGCTGCAGCTCGTGCTGAGTTTCTCGACGCAGGACAGCCCGGCGCCGAACCGGTAGATGGGGCCGCGCGGCAAAAACGCCGCCGACACGATCCGTATCGTTACTGAATCTTCAATTCCGCCGGCCATCCCCCACCGGCGCTGTGGCGCTTCCTGCTGGGTCCTGCGCCTCGCCACCGCGCAGCCTCCGTCCTTCCTCCCTGTAGAGCGCGCATGACCGCCGCGTCTGCCTGCCAATTGAGGCCCTTCGTCGTCAATTGCGCCTTCTCCGACGCAGATGTAGGACCTTCGCCCGAACGTCGTCGTTGTGCAAATGTGAAGTTTTCACAGCTTGTTTCCTCCCGAAGCAGCCGCCATCAGGGTTTCGCCTTACCTTGAGATCGCGCCGCAACAGCGGGCGTGGTCGGTTGCTCAGGCAGCCGGATCCACTCTTCTTTCACTGAAATATCGCGCCGTTCGTTCGGCGCTGTGTTTCGTCTTGCACGAGAGGTGACCATGTTTGTCTCGAAGAAAACCAAGTCCAAACCGAAGCAGGTTCCCTTCCGCGGCCGCCGCCGGCAGGGGGGCGCCTTCGTTCCGAAGCTCGCGGCCTATGCGCTGCTGGCCTTCGTGCTGTGGCTGATGATCTCGACGCTGGTGCAGCCGCTGTTGTCGTCGAAGGCCACGCGGGCGGTGCTGCAGGCGCCGGTGACGCTGATCACCTCGCCGATCAACGGGGTGGTGGCGCAGATGTCGGTGCATGCGCGCGACACGGTGGAACCCGGTGCGCTCGTCGCGACGGTGCGCAACCCGACGGTGAGCCAGGAAATCCTCACGCAACTGCGCTCGCAGCATTTGGCGCTGCAAAGCCAGCTGGCGCAGCTTGCCAACCAGTACAAGGCCGACAACCAGGAAATGCGCTCGGTCGGGCGCGAGGCCAGCGTGCACCGCGAGGCTTCGCTGGCGCAGGCCTGGGAGTCGTGGCAGATCGCGCGACGCAAGCGCGACGTGGCGCACAGCGTGGTCGACGAGCAGGAGAACAAGGTCCGCACGAACCAGGCGCTGCTCGAACAGGGCGCGATCAGCGAGCAGGTGATGAACGCGTCGCTGGCGCAGCTCAACACGGCGCGCGCCAATGCAGCGGTGGCGGAGCAGGCCTTCACGGGCCAGGTCCAGACGGTGGCGAGCGCGGGGCAGGGCGCATTCGTGGGCGATGGCGGCAACAACCTGTTCCAGACGTTGGCGAGCCGCCGCGAGGCGCTGCGCAACAGCGTGGGCCGTGCGCAGCAGGACGGCACGGCGATCTTCCAGCAGCTCAAGCAGGTGAGGCAGCTCGAGGAAGAGGAACGCAGCCGGGTCGAGAAGCTCTCGTCGTACGAGATCAAGGCCACGCAGGCGGGGCAAGTCCACACGGTGCTCGCGCCCGTGGGCGCCTACGTCACGGCCGGCGCGTCGCTGGTGCGCGTGACCGACTGCAGCCGGCTCGGCGTGGTGGCGGTGTTCCCGGCGCGCGTGGCCAAGCGGCTGGGCATCGGCTCACTGCTCGAAGTGAAGTTCGAGGACAGCGCGCGGGTGGTGCCGGCCCGCGTGGAGCAACTGCTGCCCGAGGCCTCGGAGGCGCTGCAGAGCACCTACAGCGTGCCCTTCCCGTATGCGGAGCAGGGCTCGATCTACGCCGTGGCGCGCATCGAGGGCCAGGCGCAGTCGGCAGCGCCGGCCGACGGGGGCGCGAACCTCTGTGCGCCCGGCAGGGTGGTCTCGGCCACGCTGAAGTCCTGAGCAGGGAGCCTGGCATGAAGCCGATCGCTTCCATTCCATGTGCGCTGGCACGCGCTGCGGCCGCGTCGATGGCGCTGGCCGGCGCGGCCTCGGCGGCGCAGGCGCAGCCGGGCGCCACGCAGCAGCAGTTGGCCCGGCAAAGCTGCGAGGGCCTGCGCCGCGCGGTCGCCGAAGACCAGAAGGGCGCGACCTCGGGGCCGTTGTTCCTCACGAGCTACCGCCTCGCCGAGGGCAGCCAGGGGCCGCCGCTGGAGCCCGCACTCGGCGGCGTGGCCTTCACCTACGACAACGCGCTCGCAGGCATCGCGCTGCTGGCCTGCGGCGATGCGGCGTCGGCGCGGCGCATCGGCGATGCGGTGGTGCGCGCGATGGCGCGCGATCCATCGATGCCCGACGGGCGCGTGCGCAATGCCTACCGCGCCGGTCCGATGACCGAGGACAAGGCGGCGCTGCCGGGCCGCTGGGACGCGGGCAAGAACCAATGGATCGCCGATGCCTACCAGGTCAGCACGGCGACGGGCAACGTGGCCTGGGCCGCGCTGCTGCTGCTGAACCTGCACGAGGCCGACCGTGCTTCGTCGCCCACCTACCTGGCCCCTGCGCGCCAGCTGCTCGGCTGGATCGAGCAGCGCACGCGCGCCAAAAACGCGCCCGACGGCTACAACGGCGGCTGGTACGGCTGGGACCACGCGCAGCGCCCGCAGACCTGGAAGTCGACCGAGCACAACATCGACATCGCAATGGCCGCCGCATGGGCCGCGCGCGCGGCCGGTGCGCAGGCCGACGCAGAACGCCAGCAGGCGCGCACCGCGCTCGACTTCGTGCGCCGCATGTGGAGCGCATCGGAGCAGCGCTTCTACATCGGCACCAAGGAAGACGGTGCGACGATCTCGACCGAGGGCTCGGGGCTCGATGCGCAGCTCTGGCCGCTGCTGGCCGCGCCCGAGGGCTCGTGCGACTGGTCGCGCGGGTTGCAGTGGCTCGACAGGCACCATCGCCATGGCGAGGGCTACGGTTTCAAGCGCGAGCCCGACGGCATCTGGACCGAGGGCAGTGCACAGGCGGCCGCCACGCTGGTGGCGCGCAAGGGTGCTGCGCCCGAGCCGCTGTGGCGGCTGCTCGCATCGCAGCGCGCCAACAACGGCCTCTACTACGCCACGCCGGCCGAGCGCATCTCCACCGGACTCGCGATCGGGCCGGACTCGACCGGCGCCGACTTCTTCTACTACCGCTGGCCGCACCTGGGCGCAACCGCCTGGGTCGCACTGGCCGCCACGGGTTTCAACCCCTTCACCGGCAAGACCGCCGCAGCAGGAGCCAATCCATCATGTCCAGCCTGATCGCCCAACCGGAGTTCCAGCTCAACGCACTCGTCGCGGGGCTGGCGCTGCTCCTGATGACCTGGGCGCGCATCGACCGCATTTCCCATCGCGCCGTGTTCGGCGGACTGACCGCGCTGCTGCTCGCGCGCTATGCGGTCTGGCGCGTGGTCGCGACCATGCCGCCGTCGGACCTCGGCTTCGAGACACTGTTCGCATGGGTGTTCCTGTTCTTCGAGATGACCGCCGTGATGTACACGCTGATGTCGATCCACATGCTGCTGCGTTGCCGCGACAACCGCCCGCAGGCCGACCGCGGCGAAGCGATGCTGCGCGGCCGCGGCGACCGGGTGCCGGCGGTGGACGTGTTCATCTGCACCTACAACGAGGAGCTGGCGGTGCTCGAGAAGACCATCATCGCGGCGCAGGCGATCGACTATCCGCGGCTCGCGGTTTGGGTGCTCGACGACACCCGGCGCGACTGGCTGCGCGACTACTGCGCGCGCCGCGGCGTGAACTACGCGCGCCGGCCCGACAACAGCCATGCCAAGGCCGGCAACATGAACAACGGCCTGAAGCTGTCGGCCGAGGTGACCAACGCGCCGTACATCCTGGTGCTCGACGCCGACTTCGCACCGCAGCGCAATATCGTCTACCGCATGCTGGGCCTGTTCTCGGACCGCCGAGTGGGGCTGGTGCAGACGCCGCAGTTCTATTACAACGCCGATCCGATCCAGCACAACCTGCGCGCGACCGACAGCTGGGTCGACGAGCAGCGCGTGTTCTTCGACGTGCTGCAACCCGCCAAGGATGCGGTCGATTCGGCCTTCTGCGTGGGCACCTCGTTCATCGTGCGGCGCGACCTGATCACTGCGGCGGGCGGCTTTCCGGTGGGCAGCGTCTGCGAGGACATCCACACCACCTACCTGCTGCTGCGCCACGGCCACATCACGCGCTGGCTCGGCGAGCGGCTGTCGAACGGCTTGTCGGCCGAGAGCATCATCGACTACATCAACCAGCGCAGCCGCTGGTGCCTCGGCACGGTGCAGCTGGCGCTGCTGCCCGACGGTCCGCTGCGCGGGCGCGGCTACAGCCTTTCGGCACGGCTGCACTTTCTGCATGGCTTGATGCATTGGCTGGGCAAGCCGTTCATGGCCATGGTCATGCTCGCGCCGGCACTCTACTGGTATGCGGGCGTCTCGGTGTTCCATGCCACGCCGCAGGCCTTTGCGGCCTACGGCCTGCCGCCGCTCATGATGTTCTGGGCCTACAGCTACTGGATCAGCGAGCGGCGCTGTCTGCCGGTGTTCAGCGAGGTGAGCCAGCTGGTCGCGGCCATGGCGGTGACGAGCACGCTCGCGAGCGCGATGCTGCGCCCGTTCGGGCGGCCCTTCAAGGTCACGGCCAAGGGGCTCGACCGCACCAAGACGGTGGTGCACTGGAAGCTGGTCGCCATCTTCGGCGGGCTGCTGGTGGCGCTGCAGCTGGGCGCCGCATCGGTCGCGCTGGGCGGCGAGGCGCTCACGCCGGGCGACGAGCTCAACCTCGTGTGGACCGGTATCGCGCTGGTGCTCTGCCTGGCCGCGCTGATGGCCTGCGTCGACTTGCCGCGGCCCGACCAGGAGGAGCGCTTTCCCTGGCGCGCACGCACCCGCGTGCGCACCGCCGATGGCGAGGGCGAAGCGCGCTTCGTGAACATCGCGCTCGACGGCGCGCTGCTCGAAGCCCGTGCGCCGCTCCAGCGCCTGCGCGTGGGGCAGCCGCTCGAGGTGCATGTCGAGTCGGTCGGATGGCTGAAGGCGCGTCTCGCGGGTCGCAGTGCCGCCGGCGCAGAGCTGCAGTTCGCCGCCACCGAGGCGCAGCGCGAGCAGCTGGTGGGCCATGTCTTCAACGTGCCGCCGAGCCACGTCGCGGTGCAGGTGCGGCCATGGCGCGCGGCGTCGGCACTGCTCGCGAGCGCGGGCTTCGGCGCGCCGCGCGCGGGTTTCGTGCGGCTCGCGCTGCGGCTGTGCCTGCTCGTGCTCGCGACCGGCATCGTGCTCGTGGTGAGCGGCTGCAACATGACGCCGCCGCTCAAGGAGCCCGACCTGACGATGCCGGCGCAATGGCCGGCCGGCACCACGGTGCCGACCGCCGAGCCGGTCGATTGGCGCAGCTTCGTCGAGGACGACGAACTGCGCGGGCTGATCGCCACCGCGCTGGCGCAGAACCGCGACCTGCGCGTCTATGCCGCCAAGGCGCGCGAGGCCCGCGCCGTGTATGCCGGCACGCGCGCGTCGCTGTTCCCGGCATTCGGGCTGTCGAGCCATGCGCAGCGCGCCAAGACCACGCCGCAGGGCTCGCTGAGCCCGCTTGGCAACGTGCCGTCGGATGGCCGCGTGTCGAACAGCTTCGACATCCAGGCCGGCATCACGTCGTATGAGCTCGACTTCTTCGGCCGCCAGGCGAGCACCGCGCAGCAGGGCGGCGCGCTGGCCGAGGCGGGCGACAAGGACCATGCGGCCGCACGCATGAACCTGGTGGGGGAGGTGTCGAATGCCTACCTCACGCTGCGCGCCGACCGCGCGCTGCTGGCGCTGGCCGACGCGACCGCGGCCAACGTGGCCGCCAATGCCGACATGATCGGCCGCGCCAAGGCCGTGGGCGGCGCGGCGCAGCTCGATGTGTATCGGTCGCAGTCGCTGCTGCAGAACGCCCGCGTGCAGCAGGAGGAATACCGCATGCGCGTGGCGCAGGACCTGCAATGGCTCAACGTGCTGGTCGGCCGACCGGTGCCGCCCGACACCGGCAGCGGCAAGCGCTGGCCCGAGTCGTCCACGGCCACCGTCGCGGCCGGCCTGCCCGCCAGCCTGCTGCAGCGCCGCCCCGACCTGCTGGCGGCCTATGCGCGCGTCGAAGCGGCCAATTCGGGCGTGGGCGCGGCCAAGGCCGCGATGCTGCCGACGATCTCGTTGACTGCGCTCGCAGGCGCCGTGAGCGGCGACCTGTCGTCGCTATTGAGCAGCGGCAACAGGAGCTGGGCCGGTGTGCTGGGCGTGTCGCTGCCGATCTTCGACTGGGGGCGCCGCTCGGCCAACATCACGGCCAACGAAGAGCGCCTCGCGGCCGCGATGGCATCCTACGAATCGGCGGCGCAGGTCGCATTGCGCGAGACCGCCAACGCGCTGATCGCCGACGACCATCTGCGTCCGCAATTGACGGCGCAGCAGTCGCGCGTGGAGGCATTGGAAAAGGTGGCCGGGATTGCGCATACGCGCTTCCGCAGCGGGCTCGAAGACTATTTTGCGAGCCAGGATGCCCAGCGCGAGCTCCATGCCGAACAGCAGCGGCTGGTGGAACTGCAGCTCAAGCAGGCGGTCAACAAGGTCAACCTCTACAAGGCGCTGGGCGGGGGATGGGGCGATGCGCAGCAGCAGCAGCGCACCACCCCGACGGCCTCTGTCAGCCCGCCACGTTGACGGCGTCCTTGAGAGCCTTGCCTGCGGTGAACTTCGCACTCTTGCTGGCCTTGATGGTGATCTGCTCGCCGGTGGACGGGTTGCGGCCGGTGCGTTCGGCGCGGCTCGCCACCGCGAAGGTGCCGAAGCCGATGAGCTGCACGGTTTCGCCGCGCGCCAGGGCACGCGACAGGTTTTCGAGGGCGGATTCGAAAGCGCGGCCGGCGTCGGCTTTGCTGAGGTTGGTGTCTTCGGCGATGGCGGCGATCAGTTCGGTTTTGTTCAAGGCAGATTCCTTTCAATGGGGGATGGATGATGGTATCCGGCGCCGAGACCCGAGGCAGCGCCTGCAGGTGGAGAGATCCCTGTTGGGGATTGAGGCGCCCGAAGCGCTCCATCTTAGTTTTCACTGCGGCCACCTTGCCGGTCCACACATGAAACATTTCAAGAAGAAATGTGATTGATCTGCTTGCCTTTGCGCTCGTTTTCGTGGCTGTAACGAGCGTTCTTCATCAGCCCATGCCAACGGTCCAAGGAGACTTCATGAAACAGACTGCCGCCACCGCAATCTTTGCACTCGTCCTGTCGCTGCTCACGAGCGCGTGCGTCTACCACGCCGACCCGGGGCCGGGCCGCGGCGGCCACTGCCCGCCGGGCCAAGCCAAGAAGGGCAACTGCTGACGGCGCACGTCGCGCTTCAGCCTTCGGCGAGCATGCCGCGCGCCTCGATGAACGCGACGACCTCCGCCACGCCGGTGTGGGTCTTGAGATTGGTCATGACGTAGGGCCGCTCGCGGCGCATGCGGCGCGTGTCCTGTTCCATCACGTCGAGGTTCGCGCCGACGTACGGCGCGAGGTCGGTCTTGTTGATGACGAACAGGTCGCTCTTGGTGATGCCGGGGCCGCCCTTGCGCGGGATCTTCTCGCCGGCCGCCACGTCGATCACGTAGATCGTCAGGTCCGAGAGCTCGGGGCTGAAGGTGGCTGCGAGGTTGTCGCCGCCCGATTCGACGAACACCACGTCCGCGTCGGGAAAGTCCTCGAGCATGCGATCGATCGCCTCGAGGTTGATCGAGGCGTCCTCGCGGATCGCCGTGTGCGGACAGCCGCCGGTTTCCACGCCCATGATGCGTTCGGCGGGCAGCGCGCCGGCCACGGTCAGCAGGCGCTGGTCTTCCTTGGTGTAGATGTCGTTGGTGATGGCGACGAGGTCGTACTTGTCGCGCATCGCCTTGCAGAGCATTTCGAGCAGCGTGGTCTTGCCCGAGCCGACGGGGCCGCCGATGCCCACGCGCAGCGGCGGAAGCTTCTTGGTGCGGCGGGGAATGTGGTGCAGGGCGGAGGTCATGGTGGTGGTTCGAGGTTCTAGCTTCTGAAGAGCCGGGAGTACTGGGTTTCGTGGCGCGCCGACAGCACGGCGAGCAGCGGTGCGAAGGCCTGGCGTTCGTCGTCGCCGAGCGCCATCGCGCGGGTCACCGCATCGGGAATCTCGCGCGCCAGCCGCCCGAGGATGCGCTGCCCGGCGCTCTGGCCGAGCGGCACCGCCTTGACGGCCGCGCCCACCATGTTCTCGGCCCAGCCGAAGGCGAAGGCCAGGCAGCCGTCGTGCACCGACGCCGTGGTGCGGCTCGCCGCAAAGGCAAAGGCCACCGGATAGCTCGCGGGCAGGTCGGCGAACACATGGGCGGTATCGGCATGGTGCAGCTTGAGCCACTCGACGAAGGAGCGTCCCATCTGCTCGGTCTGCAAGAAGAATTCGGCCGACTCGCGCGAGGCCATGACCCAGGCATTGAGTTCGCGCACCCGCGCCGCGTCGTCCGCGCGCCACGCGGCGATGGCTTGCGCGACCAGCGCGAGGTCGCCGCGCGCGAAGCTCAGGTGCAACTGGTCGGCGAGCCATTCGGCGGCCTTGGCTTCCGAATCGATGCCGCCCCATTCGACCGCCGCCTCCACGCCTTCCGAATAGGAGAAGCCGCCCACCGGCAGCGCGGGCGACGCGAGCCAGATGAGCTGCAGGAGGCTGTGGGCGCCGGCCGGGTCGGACATGTCAGTGGTCGTGGTCGTCGTCGAGCAGTTCCGGGGCCAGCACGAGCGGCTTCGGGCCGCTGCCGCGGGCATGCGGGTGGCCGTGGTCGTGGGAATGCGAATGCGAAAGTTCGTGCGAATGCGCATGCGCGCCATACGCGCCGCCCTCGGGCTCGAAGGCTTCCTCTACCGCGACCACGATCAGGTGCATCGAATGCAGCATGTCGGCCAGCACATGGTCGGGCTCGATCTTCAGGTGGTCGGGCCTGAGCTCGATCGGCACATGACGGTTGCCGAGGTGGTAGGCCGCACGCGTCAGGTCGAACGGCGTGCCGTGCGCCGTGCAGTGCGTGATGCGCAGCACCGGCTGCGGCGCCGCGATGACGCGGACCAGCGAGCCGTCCTCGGCCACGAGCACATCGCCGCCGCGCACCGCGGTGCCCCGCGGCAGGAACACGCCGATGCGGCGACCCTGCGAGTCGGTGGCGTCGAAGCGGCTCTTCTGGCGAACGTCCCAATCGAGTTCGATGGTGGCGGCACGCTTGGTCAGAACGGGCGCGAGGCCGCGGCCCTGGGGCATGAGTTTGTTGGCGGTGAGCATGGGGCTTGCGTTCAGCGGGAGGGTGTCGATAATATAACGTTCGTTATAACTTCTGTTGCGAGGCCCAAACCATGTCTGCCATCAAAGTGACCCAGATCGGCAATTCGGTCGGCGTCATCCTGCCCAAGGAACTGCTGGCCAGCATGAATGTGGGCAAGGGCGACACGCTTTACGTGACGCGAGCCTCCAATGGGGGCATCAACATCACGCCGTATGACGAAGCCTTCGAGCAACAAATGGAGGCGGCGCGGCGCATCATGAAGAAGCGCCGCAATGTCCTGCGCGAGCTTGCCAAATGACTGTGGCCAACCAGCCAGGGGTCTGGCTCGGCGCCAAGCTCCTCGAACTGGTCCATGAAGAACAGCTTGCGGAGCACGGGGGTCCGCCGGGAACTCGCGACCCCGGGATGCTCGCCTCCGCGCTGGGGCGTCCGCAGCACCGGGCACTCTACGAATCCCCCGACGCAGCCGCGCTGGCTGCCTGCTATGCGTACGGCATCGCGCGCAACCATCCGTTCGTGGATGGCAACAAGCGCACCGCCTTCGTCGCCATGGGAGTCTTCCTCGACCTCAATGGGTTCGAGCTGACAGCGTCGGACGAGGATTGCGTGTTCCGGATGCTCGCGCTCGCGGCCGGAGAGCTCGACGAGGACGCTTTCGCACAGTGGATCCGCGATCACCTGGCGCCGCTCCAATCCTGAGTTTCCAGGCCCGCCACAGCTCAGATCGCCCGTGTCATGAAGTGGCTGTACGGATCGACCCGATAGTTCCCGAACGGACCGCAGTCCTCGAAGCCGTGCTTCGCATAGAGCGCACGCGCCGGCTCGAAGAAGGGCTGGGTGCCGGTCTCGAGGCTGAGCCGCGCATGGCCTTGCGCGCGCGCATCGGCCATCACGTGCGCGAGCATGCGGGCCCCGATGCCCTGGCCGCGCAGCGGGGCCGCGGTGCGCATCGACTTGAGCTCGGCATGGTGCGCGTCGAGCCGCTTGAGTGCGGCGGTCCCGACCAGCATGTCCTCGCCATCGGGCTGCACGGCCCAGGCTGACCAGAACCGGATCTCGGGCCGACGCAGGCCCGAGAGGTCGAGGGCGTGGACGCTCTCGGGCGGCGAGACGCGCCGCATGTCGACCAGGTGCTCTTCAAGGAAGGCGGCGACGCGCGGGTCCTGCAGCGGATCGAGCCGGATGTGAAGTTCCATGGGGGCCTCAGAAAAGAAAGTAGCGCTGCGCCATCGGCAGCAGCTTCGCGGGCTCGCAGGTCAGCAGATGGCCGTCGGCACGCACCGCGTAGGTCTGTGCGTCGATTTCCATCTTCGGCGTGTAGCCGTTGTGGACCATGTCCTTCTTGCGTACGTTGCGGATGTTCTTCACCGCGCTCAACGGCTTGGCCAAGCCAAAGCGCTCCTTGATGCCCGCCGCGAGCCCCGCCTGCGAGACAAAGGTCAGCGAGCTCCTGGCGAGCGAGCCGCCGTAGCTGCCGAACATCGGCCGGTAGTGCACCGGCTGCGGCGTGGGGATCGAAGCATTGGGGTCGCCCATCGCGGCCATGGCGATGCTGCCGCCCTTGACGATGGTGAAGGGCTTCACGCCGAAGAAGGCCGGCTTCCAGATCACGAGGTCGGCCCACTTACCGACCTCGATCGAGCCTACCTCGTGCGCGATGCCGTGCGCGATGGCGGGATTGATCGTGTACTTGGCCACATAGCGCTTGGCGCGGAAGTTGTCGTTGCGCGCGCTGTCCTCGGGGAGAGTGCCGCGCTGCAGCTTCATCTTGTGCGCGGTCTGCCAGCAGCGCAGCACGACCTCGCCGACGCGGCCCATGGCCTGGCTGTCGGAGCTGAACATGCTGATCGCGCCGAGGTCGTGCAGCACGTCCTCGGCGGCGATGGTTTCCTTGCGGATGCGCGACTCGGCGAAGGCCAGGTCTTCGGCGATGCCGGCATCGAGGTGGTGGCACACCATGAGCATGTCGACGTGCTCGTCGAGCGTGTTCACGGTGTACGGCATGGTCGGGTTGGTGGAGGACGGGAGAAAGTTCTCTTCGCCCACCACGCGCAGGATGTCGGGCGCATGGCCGCCGCCCGCGCCTTCGGTGTGGAAGGCGCAGATGGCGCGCCCGCCCACGGCCGCAATGGTGTTCTCGACGAACCCCGACTCGTTGAGCGTGTCGCTGTGGATCGCCACCTGCGTGTCGGTGGCGTCGGCCACGTCCAGGCAGTTGCTGATGGCCGAGGGCGTGGTGCCCCAGTCCTCGTGCAGCTTCAATCCGATGACGCCGGCCTCGATCTGCTCGTGCAGCGCATCGGGCAGGCTGGCGTTGCCCTTGCCGAGGAAGCCCAGGTTCATCGGGAAGGCATCGGCCGCCTGCAGCATGCGCTCGATGTGCCAGGGCCCCGGCGTGGCGGTGGTCGCGAAGGTGCCGGTGGCGGGGCCGGTGCCGCCACCCAGCATGGTCGTGATGCCCGAGGCCAGCGCCTCCTCGATCTGCTGCGGGCAGATGAAGTGGATGTGGCTGTCGATGCCGCCCGCGGTGACGATGTGGCCCTCGCAGCTGATGATCTCGGTGCCCGGGCCGATGACGATGTCGACGCCTGGCTGCACGTCGGGATTGCCGGCCTTGCCGATGGCGGCGATGCGACCGTCCTTCAGGCCGATGTCGGCCTTGACGATGCCCCAGTGGTCGAGGATCAGCGCGTTGGTAAGCACCGTGTCGACCGCGCCCTGAAGGCGGGTGCGCTGCGACTGCGCCATGCCGTCGCGGATCGTCTTGCCGCCGCCGAACTTCACTTCCTCGCCATAGCCGCCGGCGCGCAGCGTGTAGTCGGCCTCGACCTCGATCAGCAGCTCGGTGTCGGCCAGCCGGACCCGGTCGCCCACGGTGGGGCCGAAGATTTCGGCGTAGGCACGCCTGCCAATCGTTGCCATGGTTTAGAGCTTTCCTTGAACGAGGCCGCGAAAGCCGTAGACGATGCGGTCGCCAGAAAAATCGACCAGCTCGACCGTGCGCTGCTGGCCCGGCTCGAAGCGCACCGCGGCGCCCGAGGCGATGTTGAGCCGCATGCCGCGCGCGGCGTCGCGGTCGAAGCCGAGCGCGCCGTTGGTCTCGGCGAAGTGGTAGTGCGAGCCGACCTGGATCGGCCGGTCGGCGGTGTTCTGCACCACCAGCGTGAGGGTGCGGCGGCCCGGGTTGAGCGCGTGCTCGCCGTCGTCGGTGAGGAGTTCGCCGGGAATCATGGCGACTTCAGAGGGCCTGCGACAGCAGCGTCGCGCCGAGGCCGGCCACGGCGGCGCCTGCCACGCGCGGCAGCCAGGCGTTGGCGTGGCGCAGCGCCCATCCAGCGGCGATGCCCGCAACGTGCAGCAGCAGGGTGGCGGCGACCATGCCGGCCAGCGTCAGGGCTGCGCCGTGGTCGCTCGCGAGTTCATGGCCGTGCGCTACGCCGTGGAAGACGGCGAACACGCCGACCAGCGCCGCCGCCGCGCCCGCCGCCAGGTGCATGCGGGTGGCGACCAGCAGCCCGAGCACGAGCAGCGAGGCCGCGATCATCGGCTCGACCGCGGGCAATTGCAGGCCCGCGAGTCCGGCCAGCGCGCCCGCGAGCAGCATGCCCGCGAAGGCCAGCGGTGCCCACAGCAGGTCGGGCCATGCGCGGCGCGCGGCCAGTGCGCTCCAGAGGCCGACCGCGACCATCGCGGCCAGGTGGTCGGCACCGGTGAGCGGGTGCATGAATCCGGTGGCAAAGCCGTGGTGCATGCCGCCGTCCGCGCCGGTGTGGGCGCTGGCCGCGAGCGGCAGCAAGAGGGCAAGGAGGGCGAGTGTCTTGGAGGCGATGCGCATGGCAGGTCTTCTTTCGGGGGGGCGGCTCAAACGATGGGCTGGTGGACGGTCACGAGCTTGGTCCCGTCGGGGAAAGTGGCTTCCACCTGGATGTCCGGGATCATCTCGGCGATGCCGTCCATCACGTCGGCGCGCGTGAGCACCGCGCGGCCCTCGCTCATGAGGGCGGCCACGCTCTTGCCGTCGCGGGCGCCTTCCATCACGGCGGCGGAGATCAGCGCGACCGCTTCGGGGTAGTTGAGCTTGAGGCCGCGCGCCTTGCGGCGTTCGGCCAGCAGTGCCGCGGTGAAGATCAGCAGCTTGTCTTTTTCGCGCGGGGTCAGTTCCATGGGGTCGGCATTCGTGGCAGGGTTCGGCCATTATGGGCAGGCAGTCCCGTTGCAACAGTCGTGCCGCCCTGCGCCAAAAGGCGTACGCATGGCACGAAAGATGCACCGAAACGGTGTGAACCTCGCCCAGCCTTCCACCGCCGCCGACGATGCGCCGCAACGCATCGTCAAGGTGCGGCGCGACTACAACAGCTGGGTGGCGAGCGAGACGCTCGAGGACTACGCGCTGCGCTACACCCCGCAGCGCTTTCGCAAGTGGTCCGAATGGCGCGTGGCCAACACCGCGTTCGGTGCCGCCTCGTTCCTCATCCTCGAAGCGGTGGGCGCCACGCTGCTCGTGCAGTACGGCTTCGCCAATGCCTTCTGGGCCATCGTGGTGACGGGGCTCATCATCTTCCTCGCGGGCGTGCCGATCAGCATGTATGCGGCGCGCTACGGCGTCGACATGGACCTGCTCACGCGCGGTGCGGGCTTCGGCTACATCGGGTCCACGCTCACCTCGCTGATCTACGCCTCGTTCACCTTCATCTTCTTCGCGCTCGAGGCGGCGGTGATGGCCTATGCGCTCGAGCTCGCGCTCGGCGTGCCGCCGGTCTGGGGCTACCTGGTGTGCGCGCTGGTGGTGATTCCGCTGGTCACGCACGGCGTGTCGGCGATCAGCCGGCTGCAGCTGTGGACGCAGCCGCTGTGGCTGGTGATGCTGGTGGTGCCCTTCGTCTTCGTGCTCGTGCGCGATCCTGGTGCGTTCGCGGGCATCGTGCACTACAACGGCGCAAGGCCCGGCGCGACGGGCTTCGATCTGCACCTGTTTGGCGCAGCGCTCACGGTCGGCATCGCGCTCATCACCCAGATGGGCGAGCAGGCCGACTACCTGCGCTTCATGCCCGAGCGCACGCCCGCGACCGCGAGGCGCTGGTGGGCCGGCGTGCTGGCCGGCGGGCCGGGATGGGTGGTGCTGGGCGTGTTCAAGATGCTCGGCGGCGCGCTGCTCGCCTACCTGGCGATCACGCACATGGTGCCGGTCGAGCGCGCGGTCGATCCGAACCAGATGTACCTGGCCGCCTACGAGTACGTGTTCCCGAACTACGGCTGGGCTGTGGCCGCGACGGCGCTGTTCGTGGTGATCTCGCAGCTCAAGATCAACGTGACCAACGCCTATGCGGGCTCGCTGGCCTGGAGCAACTTCTTCTCGCGCGTGGCGCACAGCCATCCGGGGCGCGTGGTATGGGTGGTGTTCAATGCGCTGATCGCCTTCATGCTGATGGAGATGAACGTCTTCGAGGCGCTCGGCGATGTGCTCGGGCTGTTCGCCAACATCGCGATCGCCTGGATGATGGCCGTGGTGGCCGACCTGGTCATCAACAAGCCGCTGGGACTGTCGCCGCCGGGCATCGAGTTCAAGCGCGCGCACCTGTGGGACATCAACCCGGTGGGCGTCGGCGCGATGGCGCTCGCCTCGCTGCTGTCGATCACCGCGCACCTCGGCCTGTTCGGGCCGCTGGCGCAGGCCTTCTCGGCGGTGATAGCGCTCGGCACCGCGCTCGTGGTGTCGCCGCTGCTGGCCTGGGCCACGGGCGGCAAGTACTACATCGCGCGCGGCACCGAGGGCGCGGAGGCGGCCGCCTTCGCGCCGGCAGGCCCGCGGGCGGTGCGATGGGCGCGCATCGTGCAGGACGCGGGCGGCGACGGCGCGTACCAGCGCCTGCGGGTCCAGCAGTGCGTGATCTGCGAGCGCGAGTACGAAGGCCCCGACATGGCCCACTGCCCGGCCTACCAGGGACCGATCTGCTCGCTGTGCTGCACGCTCGATGCGCGCTGCGGCGACCTGTGCAAGCCCCATGCGGCGCTGTCGGCGCAGTGGTCGTCGGCGCTGCGCTGGCTGCTGCCGCGCAGGAGCTGGCGCTACCTCGACACGGGGCTCGGCCACTTCCTGCTGCTGATGCTGATCGTGGTGCCGGTGCTGGCGGCGGTGTTCGGCGTGCTCTACCAGCAGGAGCTGCGCGCGCTCGGCGACAGCGCGCTGCAGAGCGCGTCGCTGCGCTCGGGCTTCCTCAAGGCCTACATGGCGCTGCTGGTGATCGCGGGCGTGGTCGCATGGTGGCTCGTGCTGGCGCACCAGAGCCGCAAGGTGGCGCAGGAAGAGTCGAACCGCCAGACTCGCCTGCTGATGCGCGAGATCGAGCTGCACCGCGCCACCGACCAGGCGCTGCAGTCGGCCAAGCAGACCGCCGACGAGGCGCGCGAGGTTGCCGAGCAGGCCAAGCTCGCGGCTGAGCAGGCCCGCCGCGCCGCCGACCAGGCCAACCAGGCCAAGAGCCGCTACATCAGTGCGATCAGCCACGAACTGCGCACGCCGCTCAACAGCATCCTGGGCTATGCGCAGCTGATGGGCGAGGACGCGTCGGTGCCGCCGCACCGACGCCAGGCGGTGGCGGTGATCAAGCGCGGCGGCGAGCACCTGCTGTCGCTCATCGAAGGCACGCTCGCCATCGCCCACATCGAGGCCGGCAAGCTCACGCTCGATGCGCGGCCGATGCGCTTTGCCGACACCGTGCGCGAGCTCGCCGACATGTTCGAGCTGCAGGCGGCCGAGAAGGGGCTGGCCTTCCGCTTCGAGGCCAGCGGCACGCTGCCCGAACTGGTGCGTGCCGACGAGAAGCGCGTGGGCCAGATCCTGATCAACCTGCTGGGCAACGCGATCAAGTTCACTGCGGCGGGCCGGGTCACGCTCCGGCTGTCGTATGCGCGCGAGTTCGCCTCGGTGGAGATCGAGGACACCGGGCCCGGCATGACCGCCGAGGAGATCGCGCGCATCTTCGAGCCCTTTGCGCGCGGCGGCGCGGCGGCGGCCGCCACGCCCGGCGCGGGGCTGGGCCTCACGATCGCGAAGATGCTCACCGACCTCATGGGCGGCGAGATGAAGGTGCGCAGCACGCCGGGCGAGGGCGCGCTGTTCTGCGTGCGGCTCTTCCTGCCGCGCGTGCACGACGCGGCAGGCAGCGCGGGCCGGCCGGCGCCGGCGCAGCAGCAGCGCATGCGGCGCGGCTACGAGGGGCCGCGCCGGCGGCTGCTGGTGGTCGACAACGAGGAGGCCGACCGCGAGCTGCTCGGCCATGTGCTCGCGCCGCTGGGCTTCGAGCTGCGCAGCGCCGCGAGCGGGCACGACGCGCTCGACCTCGTCGCGGCCGGCTACCGTCCGGACGCGGTGTTCGTCGACCTCGCGATGCCGGGCATCGACGGCTGGGAGACGATCCGCCGCGCGCGCCGGCTGGGCCTGGCCGATGCGGCGATCGCGATCGTCTCGGCCAATGCCTTCGACAAGGGGCTCGAGAACGACGTCGGCATCGCGCCCGAGGATTTCTTCGTCAAGCCGGTGCGCCACACCGAGCTGCTCGACTGGCTCGAGCGCCGCCTCGGCCTGTGTTGGACCGACGCGGCCGCCTCGCCGCAACTCGCCGTGGCCGTTGCTGCGCCGTCGATGCGCCCGCCATCGCCCGAGCATCTGCGCGCGCTCGGCGAGGCCGTGAACCTGGGCTACTTCCGCGGCATCATGAACCAGCTCGACGCGATCGACACCGAACAGCCCGAATGCCGGGCATGGACCGAAGCGCAGCGCGCGCTGGCCCGTGCCTTCCAGTTCGACCGGATGGATTGCGCACCGGGGGAACGGAATGAGTGAACTGGCCCGAAGCATCGCCGGCGCCAGCGACCTGGTGCTGATCGTCGACGACGTGCCCGACAACCTCGCGGTGCTGCACGACGCGCTCGACGAGTCGGGCTACACCGTGCTCGTGGCCACCAGCGGCGAGCAGGCGCTGCAGCGCGCCGCGCAGGCGCGGCCCGACATCGTGCTGCTCGACGCGATGATGCCGGGCATCGATGGCTTCGAGGTGGCGCGCCGGCTCAAGGCCGACCCAGCCACTGCACACATTCCGATCGTCTTCATGACGGGCCTGACCGAAACCGAGCACTTGGTGGCGGCGCTGGAGGCCGGCGGCGTCGACTACGTGACCAAGCCGATCAAGCCCAAGGAAGTGCTGGCGCGGATGAACGTTCACCTGCAGGGTGCCCGGCGCGCGCGGCAGGCGGCGCGCCAGGCCGGCCAGGCGCGCAATGCGCTCGATGCCTTCGGCTATGCGAGCTTCACCGTGCGCCTGCCCGAAGGCCGGCTGATCTGGCAGACCGCGCTCGCACGCGACCTGCTGCAGCGCTACTGCCACACCAGCGCCCCCGAAACGCCGCCCGCGGTGCTCGAATGGCTGCGCCGCCATGCGCCCGGGGCCCGGCAGCAGGGCATCGAGCCGCCGGCGCTTTCCATCGACCAGGGCGCGAGCAGCCTCAGCCTGCGGCTGCACCGGCAGACGGGCGAGGATGACGAGGGGGACGAATGGATGATCGTCATGCGCGAGCTCTCCGACACCGCCGTGATCGAGGCCATGAGCCTGAGCCTGAAGCTCACCGCACGTGAGGCCGAGGTGCTCTATTGGGTGGTCAAGGGCAAGACCAACAAGGACATCGGCGAGATCCTCGGCAGCAGCCCCGCCACGGCCAAGAAGCACCTCGAGCGGGTGTACGTGAAGCTCGGCGTCGAGACCCGCACCGCCGCCGCCGGCGTGGCGATCAAGCGCATTCGCGAGCTGCAGCCGCAGTTCGAGATCTGAACGAGAGAATCTCGGCCAGAGGGAGCCCGGCGCCAGCCGCTGCGCGGGTCGGCGGCGGAGTGGGCGCTAATGACCTTGCCTCTTTTCCGGGCTCAGCGCCCGGTCTGGACCTTGATCCGGATCGTGTTCACGTCCCAGCCCTTGTTGCGCAGCCGCGTGACCAGCATCGGCGAGAGCTGGCGCAGCTTGGCCGCGGCGGCGCTGCCGTTCACCAGGATGCACCACACGTCGCCCTCGGCGGGGCCGGCCTGGAGGGCCGGGCGCATGGCGGGCGGGATCAGTCCCTCGACCGCCCGCAGCCGCTCGCCGGCGTCGCGGGCACGCGCCATCAGGCTCGCCAGGGTGGGCGAATCCTCGGCGGCCTGCTGCAGCGTGAAGGAGGGGACGGAGCGGCGATTCATGGGTAATACGGAGGTGGGGACAAGGCAGCTAAAATGCCCGGTTTGCCGACGCTTGCGCCGGTAGATCGGTAGTAGCGGCTGGCTTTCGAGGCTTGCATTCGAAGAAGGTGCGCCCAACTGCTTTCACCATATCTTAGGGAATCCGGTCGCAGTGCCTGTCGTCTCAGGTGCTGACCATCTCCACGCCAATGGCAACCAACTTCCTGACCCAGATCTTCGGCAGTCGCAACGACCGGCTCCTCAAGCAGTATCGCAAGACGGTGGAGCGCATCAATGCGCTCGAACCCGCGTTCGAGAAACTCAGCGACGACGCGCTGCGCGCCAAGACGCAGGAATTCAAGGACCGCGTCGCCAAGGGCGAAACCCTCGACGCGCTGCTGCCTGAAGCCTTCGCCACCGTGCGCGAAGGCTCCAAGCGGGTCATGAAGATGCGCCACTTCGACGTGCAGCTGCTCGGCGGCATGGCGCTGCACAACGGCAAGATCGCCGAAATGCGCACCGGCGAGGGCAAGACGCTGACCGCCACGCTGCCGGTGTACCTGAATGCGCTGTCCGGCAAGGGCGTGCACGTGGTCACGGTGAACGACTACCTGGCCAGCCGCGACGCCACGTGGATGGGCCGGCTCTACAACTTCCTCGGGCTCACGGTGGGCATCAACCTGCCGCAGGCCCCGCGCGAGCAGAAGCAGGAAGCCTACGGCAGCGACATCACGTACGGCACCAACAACGAGTACGGCTTCGACTACCTGCGCGACAACATGGTCTACGAGCCCGGCGACCGGGTTCAGCGGCAGTTGAACTTCGCGATCGTCGACGAGGTCGACTCGATCCTGATCGACGAGGCGCGTACGCCGCTGATCATCAGCGGCCAGGCCGAAGACCACACTGATCTCTACCTCGCCATCAACAAGGTGGTGCCCCTGCTCACCAAGCAGGAAGGCGAGGCCGACCCGCGCACCGGCGAGGGCGTGACCGTGCCGGGCGACTTCACGGTCGACGAGAAGACGCACCAGGTGTTCCTGACCGAGGACGGGCACGAGAAGGCCGAGCAACTGCTGGGCGAGTTCGGCCTGCTGCCCGAGGGCGCGTCGCTCTACGACCCGGCCAACATCACGCTGATGCACCACGTGAACGCCGCGCTGCGCGCGCGGCACCTTTACCACCGCGACCAGCACTACGTGGTGCAGCAGGGCGAAGTGGTCATCGTCGACGAATTCACCGGCCGCCTGATGACAGGCCGGCGCTGGAGCGACGGCCTGCACCAGGCCGTGGAGGCCAAGGAAGGCGTGCAGATCCAGGCCGAGAACCAGACCCTGGCCTCGATCACGTTCCAGAACTACTTCCGGCTCTACAACAAGCTGGCCGGCATGACCGGCACGGCCGACACCGAAGCCTACGAGTTCCAGGAGATCTACGGCCTCGAGACGGTCATCATCCCGCCGAACCGCATCAGCAAGCGCGACGACCAGCTCGACCGCGTCTACAAGACCACGCGCGAGAAATACGCGGCCGCGATCGAGGACATCCGCGAATGCTACGAGCGCGGCCAGCCGGTGCTGGTGGGCACCTCGTCGATCGAGAACTCCGAGATCATCGACGGCCTGCTCACCGAGGCGGGCCTGCCGCACCAGGTGCTCAACGCCAAGCAGCATGCGCGCGAAGCCGACATCGTGGCGCAGGCGGGCCGCGCGAAGATGATCACCATCGCCACCAACATGGCGGGCCGCGGCACCGACATCGTGCTGGGCGGCAACATCGAGAAGATGATCGAGGCGATCGAGAACGACGAAGGCCGCGACGAAGCCACCAAAGAGGCCGACATCGCGCACGTGCGCGCCGAGTGGACCAAGGACCACGAATTCATCAAGTCGCTGGGCGGCCTGCGCATCATCGCGACCGAGCGCCACGAGTCGCGCCGCATCGACAACCAGCTGCGTGGTCGCTCGGGCCGCCAGGGCGACCCGGGCTCGTCGCGCTTCTACCTGAGCCTGGACGATCCGCTGATGCGCATCTTCGCGGGCGAGCGCGTGAAGGCGATCATGGACCGCCTCAAGATGCCCGACGGCGAGGCGATCGAGGCCGGCATCGTCACGCGCAGCATCGAGAGCGCCCAGCGCAAGGTGGAGGCGCGCAACTTCGACATTCGCAAGCAGCTGCTCGAGTACGACGACGTGTCGAACGACCAGCGCAAGGTGATCTACCAGCAGCGCAACGACATCCTCGATGCGACCGACCTCTCGGCGCAGATCGCGGCGCTGCGCGAAGGCTGCTTCATCGACCTGGTGCGCCAGTACGTGCCGGTGGAATCGGTCGAGGAGCAGTGGGACCTCGAAGGCCTCGAGAAGACGCTCTTCAACGAATGGGGCATCGACATGCCCCTCAAGAAGGAGATCGAGGCGGCCGAGGCCGTGAGCGACGAGGACATCGTCGAGAAGGTGGTCAAGACCGCCAACGAGAACTTCGAGGCCAAGGTGGCCATGATCGGCCAGGAGAACTTCACCCAGTTCGAGCGCATGGTGCTGCTGCAGAGCATCGACACGCACTGGCGCGAGCACCTCGCCTCGCTCGACTACCTGCGCCAGGGCATCCACCTGCGCGGCTATGCGCAGAAGCAGCCCAAGCAGGAATACAAGCGCGAGGCCTTCGAGCTCTTCGGCCAGCTGCTCGACTCGGTCAAGACCGAAGTCACGCGCCAGCTCATGACGGTGCGCGTGCAGTCCGGCGACCAGCTCGACGAGGCGGCCGACGCGCTCGAGAGCCGCGGCGAGAACCTCTCCAACCTCACCTACACCGCGCCGACCGAGACCGGCGAGGTCGAGGTGCGCCGCGACGAGGAGAACGAGCGCCGCATCGCGGCCGCAGGGCTCGGTGCCGTCAGCCTGAGCGCCCAGGCCGCGGCCTTCGCGCGCACCGGCCGCAACGATCCGTGCCCCTGCGGCAGCGGCAAGAAGTACAAGCATTGCCACGGCAAGCTGAGCTGATTCCACGAATTCCCGGAGAAGAGATACCGCCATGCCCGTGAACCTGTCTGCTCCCGATCCCGCCGCGCTGTTCGCGGTGCCCGGCGTCCGCATCGGCGTGGCCGAGGCGGGCGTGCGCAAGGCCAACCGCAAGGACCTGACGGTCGTGCTGATCGACGACGGCGCTGCTGTCGGCGGCGTGTTCACCCAGAACCGTTTCTGCGCAGCGCCGGTGCAGGTCTGCCGCGAGCACCTCGCGGCCAACCACGGCATCCGCGCGATGGTCATCAACACCGGCAACGCCAATGCCGGCACCGGCGAGGACGGGCTGCTGCGCACGCGCACCACCTGCATCGCGCTCGCGCGCCATCTCGAGATTTCGCCCGAGCAGGTGCTGCCGTTCTCGACCGGCGTCATCATGGAGCCGCTGCCGGTCGATCGCATCGAGGCCGGCCTGCCCGCCGCGCTGGCCGATGCATCGGAGAACCACTGGGCACGCGCAGCCGAAGGCATCATGACCACCGACACGGTCCCGAAGGCCGCGAGCCGCCGGGTGCAGGTCGGCGGCGCCACCGTCACCGTCACCGGCATCAGCAAGGGCGCCGGCATGATCCGGCCGAACATGGCGACCATGCTCGGCTTCATGGCGACCGACGCGAAGATCGATCCGTCGCTGATCCAGCCGCTCGCCAGGCAGCTCGCCGACGGCTCGTTCAACCGCGTGACCATCGACGGCGACACCTCGACCAACGACTCGTTCGTGGTCATCGCCACGCAGAAGGCGGCCCACGCGCCCATTACTTCGCTCGATTCGGCCGAGGGCCAGGCGCTCGTGGCGGCCATGCAGGACGTGGCGCGCGAACTCGCCCAGGCCATCGTGCGCGACGGCGAGGGCGCGACCAAGTTCATCACGGTCCAGGTCGAAGGCGGCCGCGATGCCGCCGAGTGCAAGCAGGTGGCCTATGCCGTGGCGCATTCGCCGCTGGTCAAGACGGCCTTCTACGCCAGCGACCCGAACCTGGGCCGCATCCTCGCGGCCGTGGGCTACGCGGGCATCGACGATCTCGACCAGACCGGCATCGACCTGTTCCTCGACGACGTGCACGTGGCCGTCAAGGGCGGGCGCAACCCGTCGTACCGCGAGGAAGACGGCCAGCGCGTGATGAAGCAGAGCGAGATCACGGTGCGCATCGGCCTGGGCCGCGGCAACGCGAGCGAGACGGTGTGGACCTGCGACTTCAGCCACGAGTACGTGACGATCAACGCTGATTACCGCTCATGAATGAACAGTTTCTGCGCCTGATCGAACGCGCCGAGCAACTGATCACCCGCATCGAATCCGTCCTTCCGCAGCCGCTCGCGGCGCCCGCCGACTGGAACGCGTCGATCGCCTGGCGCTACCGCCGCCGCAGCTCGGGCCATGGCGTGCTCGAGCCCGTGAAGCACCTGGCCGCGATGGCGCTCGATTCGCTCAAGGAAATCGACGTCCAGAAAGAGAAGATCGAGCGCAACACGCGCCAGTTCGTCGAAGGCAAGCCGGCCAACAACGTGCTGCTCACGGGCGCGCGTGGCACCGGCAAGTCGTCGCTGATCCGCGCCTGCCTGCAGGCCTACGCGCCGCAGGGCCTGCGCCTGATCGAGGTCGACAAGGCCGAGCTCACCGACCTGCCCGACATCGTCGAGGTGGTGTCGCAGCGGCCTGAGAAGTTCATCGTGTTCAGCGACGACCTGAGCTTCGACGAAGGCGAGCCGGGCTACAAGGCGCTCAAGTCGATCCTGGACGGCTCGATTGCGGCATCCACGCCCAATGTGCTGATCTACGCGACCAGCAACCGGCGTCACCTGCTGCCCGAGTACATGAAGGACAACCTCAGCTACACCCACACCGAGGACGGCGAAGTGCATCCCGGCGAAGTGATCGAGGAGAAGATCTCGCTTTCGGAGCGCTTTGGCCTCTGGGTGAGCTTCTATCCGTTCAGCCAGAGCGAATACCTCGCGATCGTCGCGCAGTGGCTCTCGTCGTTCGGTGTGGATGCCGCCGCCATCGAGGCCGCGCGGCCCGAGGCGCTGGTCTGGGCGCTCGAGCGCGGTTCGCGCAGCGGCCGCGTGGCCTACCAGTTCGCGCGCGACTACGCGGGTCGGACGGGCGCATGAGCGCGCAGCCGAGGGTGCATCAGTGACCACAAACGGCCCCAAGCACACCGAGGTGGCGGTCGGCGTGCTGATCCGCGCCGATGATGGCGCGTTGCTGCTGTCGACCCGGCCCGAAGGCAAGCCGTACGCGGGCTTCTGGGAATTCCCGGGCGGCAAGGTCGAGGCCGGCGAAACGATCGAAGAGGCGCTGCGCCGCGAACTGCACGAGGAACTCGGCATCACCATCACCGGCGCCGACGTCTGGAAGGTGACCGAGCACGACTACCCGCATGCGCTGGTGCGGCTGCACTGGTGCAAGGTGACGCAATGGTCGGGCGACTTCGAGATGCGCGAAGGCCAGCAGATGCGCTGGCAGCAGCTGCCGCTCGACGTGGCACCGGTGCTGCCGGGCGCGCTGCCGGTGCTCGAATGGCTGAGCCAGGAGCGCGGCCTGCCCGCTTCGGCGGCGCTGGCGGTCTCGACGCTCGACTGATGGACGCGCGCATCGCGCCGGGCGAGCGCATCCGGCCGGCGTCGCGGGTCGGAGGTACCGCCCCATGATGCATCCCAAGTACCGTCCCGACATCGATGGCTTGCGCGCCGTGGCGGTGGGGTCGGTGCTGGCCTTCCATGCCTTTCCCGATGCGCTGCCGGGCGGCTTCATCGGCGTGGATATCTTCTTCGTGATTTCGGGCTTCCTGATCACGACCATCATCCTGCAGAGCCAGGCGGCCGGCGACTTCAGCTACCGCGACTTCTATGCGCGGCGCATCCGCCGGATCTTCCCGGCGCTGACGCTGGTGCTCGTCGCGACGCTGGCCTTCGGCTGGTATGCGCTGCTGCCGCGCGAGTTCACCGCGCTCGGCAAGCAGGCGGCCGGCGGCGCGGCCTTCATTGCCAATTTCGTCTTCTGGGGCGAGGCTGGGTATTTCGATACGGCGGCCGAGACCAAGCCGCTGCTGCACCTGTGGTCGCTCGGCATCGAGGAGCAGTTCTACATCTTCTGGCCCATTCTGCTGGCCTTCGCGTGGCGTCGGCGCTGGCCGGTGCTGCGGCTGCTCTGGGTGCTGGCAGTGGTGTCGTTCCTCGTCAATGTGCTGACGATCCATCCGTTTCGCACGGCCGCTTTCTATTCGCCGGCCTCGCGCTTCTGGGAGCTGATGGTGGGCGGCATCCTGGCCTGCATGCGGCTGCAGGCCGCCGCCGCGAATGCGCCGCCGGCGCCGGCCTGGCGCAGCCATCTGCAGTCGTGCCTGGGCATGGGCCTGATCGTGCTGGGGCTCGTGACGATCCGCAGCGACAAGGCCTTCCCGGGCTGGTGGGCGCTGCTGCCCACGGTGGGCGCGGCATGCTGCATCGCGGCTGGACCCGATGGCGTGCTCAACCGCTGGGTGCTGGCGCGCCGCCCCATGGTGTGGATCGGACTCATCAGCTATCCGCTCTACCTTTGGCACTGGCCCTTGCTGGTCTATGCGCGCATCGTGGAAGAGGGCGAGCCTGCGCCCGCGGTGCGCGCGGCGATGGTGATTGCGAGCGTGGCGCTGGCCTGGCTCACCTACCGCTTCGTGGAGCGCTTCACGCGCGCGCGGACTCAGCCCGCGATGCTGCGCGCGCTCGTGGGCGGCGGTGTAGCGGTGGCGGTCGTCGGCCTGCTTGCCTTCGGCGGCATGCCGCCGCGCAACGGCAGCGACCTGCTGCGCAAGGTGACCGATGCCACGGTCGACGACGACTACTTCGCCGGCTTCACCGACCGCAAGATCGCAGGCCACCGGGTCAAGGCCGTGGGCCGCGGTGCGCACAAGGTGCTGCTGATCGGCGACAGCCATGTCCAGCAGTACGCGCCCCGCGCCCTCGAACTGGCGCGCACCGCACCCGAACGCACGGCCACGACGTATTTCTCGATTTATGGCGCTTGTCCGCCGGTGCCCGGCATGGTGGCCGAAGGCAACCCCGGCTGCGAGCAGGCGCGCAACGAGATGCTCGCGCTGGCGCTCGCGCCGGACATCGACACGGTGGTGGTCGGCGCCTGCTGGAACTGCTATTTCACGGGCAACTTCCCGCTGCCGTTCTACTTTCATGAAGGTGGCGCGGCCTACCTCGTCAACGACGGCGGCGAGGGGCGTGACCGCGCGATCGAGGCGCTGTCGAAACTGTTGGCAACGCTCGTGGGCAGCGGAAAGCAGGTCTACCTGTTGCTCGACAACGCGAGCGGCATCGCGTTCGAGCCGCGCCGCCTCATCGAAGGCAGCCGCATGGGCCGCATGGTGGCGCTCGGCAGCACGCCGCACGCGCCGCTGCCGTCCGATCAGGCGCAGCTCAACGAGCGGTTGAAGGCGCTTGCACGCGCTGCCGGCGCCGAGCCGATCGACGTGATGGAGAGCCTCTGCAAGAGCGGCCAGTGCCTGCGGGCGACGCCGGACGATGCGCCGGTCTACAAGGACCGCGAGCATCTGCGCCCGGCCTATGTGCGCAGGCATGCCGGCTATGTCGACCGCATCTTCCTTTCGCTACCGTAGCCGCTGCGGCGGTGTGGCCGGCTACTGGACCTTCTTCGGGTCGCCGAAAGGCTCGTCGTCGGCCGGTGCCTCGGCCGGCATGCGGAATTCTTCGCTGGCCCAGGCGCCGAGGTCGATGCCCTTGCAGCGCGCGCTGCAGAACGGGCGGTAGGGGTTGCGTTCGGCGTAGACGCTGTCGCCGCCGCACGCGGGGCAGCGGACGATGCGCTCGCCGGTCTGGCTGGCCTTGTTCATGCGCAGAGCGTGAGTTCGAATGCGGCGTCGTCGTTGCTCGAGTGCAGGCGGTCGTCGGCTTCGTGGCGCATCATTCGGACCGAGACCATGAGCCGGTTGCCGCTGATCTCGGGAATCAGGCCCAGCCTCGGATCGATGCGCAGCCGCAGCAGCTGGAAGCTGCGCCCCTGCGGGAGGTTCTGCTGGAACTGCCCGCCGGTGGCCATGACCTTGTAGGGCACGTCGGCCTCGCGCAGCAGCTTGAGCAGCAGGTAGATGGATTCGGCGAGCGGCGACAGCGTGCTGGACCAGCGCTCGAGGTCGGCGCGCCGGCTTGCCGCGCTGCGGTGCTGCCAGGCGTAGTAGGCGGGCAGGTCGAATTCGCAGGTGCCGCCCGGAATGCTCGCGCGGCTCCTGATGCTCATGAGCCACTCGTTCTCGGTGAGCGCCTGGCCCGCCTTGCCGGCCACGCTGTTGAGCGTGGCGAAATTGCGTTCGAGCTGGCCGACGACTTGGTCGAGCACGGCCTCGGCGATGGCCGGATTGCCGCGGTAGCTGTTGAAGACGTTCTTGTGCTTGTCGAGGTCGCGCATCACGTCGGCCTTGAGGTCGGCGCGCGCGGCAACGTCCATGATCTCGAAGATCGTGACGAGCGCGTAGTGATGCGACAGCGGAGATTCCGCGGGCACCAGTTCCCCGAGGCGGCGAAAGAGATGCTCCAGCCGCAGATACGTGCGAATGCGCTCGTTGAAGGGGTACTCGTAGAGGATCACGCGGTTCTATAGCTTTTCTGTCGCGGAATCATAGCCTCAGGGCGTCTTCGCCGGGGGCGAAGGCAGCACTTCGCGCACCGCCGAGAGCATGCGCTCGCCGAGTTCGAACTGGCCATGCATCGACATGTGGGTGTCGTTGGGGAAGTAGAAGTCGCGCACCTGGGTGTGCTTTTCGCGCGCGAAGGTGTAGAGGTCGGGGCCCAGCCCGGACGCGCGGAACCCGGCCTCGAAATCCTTCGAGAAGTCGGGCTTCAGGTACACGGTGGTCTTGTTGGGAATCACCATCCACATGATAGGAAAGCGGGTGTGGGCCTGTGTGAAATTCTTCATCCACGCGAGGTGTGCGGGGGTGAGCGGCCCATTGTCCTCATCTTCGGCGAAAAAGGGCATCTTGTTGCAGCTGCGGTGGGAGAAGAGCTTGCAACCGTCGGGCACCGGACGCACCCAGGTGTTCCAGTCGAAGTAGATGTCTGTTGCAGACTTTTTCGCTTTCCAGGTGTTGTAGTAGGTCGTGACGCCCGTCATGAACTGGACGTTCCAGTTGGGCGCGGGACTCGGCACGGTCTCGTCGGGCGTGATCAACGCATGGTCCTGGGCATCGAAGGGCATGACCATCTTCTCGCACTTCATGCTGTCCCTGGTGCGATCGCCGAGCAGGCGTTCGACGCTCTCGATGATGATCAGCTTGCCCTTGAAGCCCGCCTTTTCGATCCACTGGTCGAAATCGGCGCAGAGCGCGTTCTCGTACTGGCCCCAATAGGTCGTCGTGACGCGGTAGCCGGCCCGGGTCAGCACCGACTGCCAGCGGTAGGTCATCGAAAAGCTGTCGCCGATCACCAGGATGTCGGCCTTGTCGACCGGTGCGGCCTTCAGGAAGGCAGGGTCGGCCTTGGGCGGCGGCGCGGTCCAGCCGAACTCGCGCTCGGACAGGCGGCCGATCCGCGTGAGGTCGCCGTAGGGAATGGGGCTGGTGAGCGAGATGATCCACAGCACCATCAGGACGATGTAGCCGATCAGGAAGAAGCGCAGCCAGACTTTCGCGGGCGTCGTCATGTCGAATCAGAATTGGAAATAGAGGAACGGGCTGTAGTTGCCCAGGTTCGAGACGCACCATGCAAAGAGCGCAAAGGTGCCGATCGCCAGCACGGCGGTCGAGCCCCAGGCCATTGCCGGCCGACCCGCCACCGCCTTCGGGTGGGGAATCCAGCGCTCGAGCGTGATCGTCGGGGGCAATGCCAGGCAGATGAAGAGGCCGATCAGCATGGTCCGGAAGAACTCGGGCTTGCGGTACGGGACCGGGCCGAACTCGCTGAATGCGGTGGGCGGTGCGCCGTGCAGGCCCAGCATGCCCTTGTAGATGGCCATCACCGTGTGCATGCCGTCCGCGCGGAACACGACCCAGGCCAGCACCACGCACAGGAAGGTCAGCAGCCAGCCCAGCACGCGGCCGATGCGGCCCGGCGTGGCGCTGCGCCGCACCTTGGTGTTCCAGAGATGGTTGATCATCAGGAAGACGCCGTGCATCGCACCCCAGACCACGAAGGTCCAGGCTGCACCGTGCCAGAGGCCGCCGAGCAGCATCGTGAGGAACAGGTTGAGGTAGCGCCGCGCTGGCCCCTTGCGGTTGCCGCCGAGGGGCACGTAGAGGTAGTCGCGCAGGAAGTTCGACAGCGAGATGTGCCAGCGGCGCCAGAACTCGATGATGTTGGTCGACTTGTAGGGCGAGCGGAAGTTGAGTGGCAGCTGTACCCCCAGGCACATCGACAGGCCCACGGCCATGTCCGAATAGCCCGAGAAGTCGAAATAGATCTGCAGCGTATAGGCGAGCGCGCCGAACCATGCGGTGTAGAGCGTGGGCTCGATGCCCTTGTGCACGCCGTTGAACATCATGTCGGCGTATTGGCCCATCGGGTCGGCGATCAGCAGCTTCTTGGCCAGGCCGAAGGTGAAGATTGCAATGCCGAGCGCGACCTTGTTGGGATCGAGCTTGTAGGTCGCGGGGTTCGCGAACTGCGGCATCATCTGCGCGTGGTGCAGCACCGGGCCCGCGATCAGGTGCGGGAAATAGGTGACGAACAGCACGTAGTGGATGAAACTGCGCTCGTGCACCTTGCCCTGCCAGCAGTCGACCAGGAACGCGATCTGGGTGAAGGTATAGAACGAGATGCCGATCGGCAGCACGATGTGCAGCATCTCGAGCGGCGACATGCCCGCTGCGACGAGGCCCTCGTTGACGTTCGCGACGAAGAAGTTCGCATACTTGAAGACCGCGAGCACGCCGAGGTTCACCACCAGCGCGATCACCAGCAGCCTCTTGCGCTTGCGGTCGTCGCGCCCCGGGGCGGGCGAGAGGTGCAGCCCGAACCAGTAGTTGATGCAGATCGACGCCAGCAGCAGCGGAAGCGCCTCGACGCTCCACCAGCCGTAGAAGAACAGCGACGCGAGCGCCAGGAAGCCGGCAGCGGATCGGGCGTTGCGCTTGCCGATCAGGAAGAACCCGATCAGCACCAGCGGGAAGTAGACAAATATGAAGGGGTACGAATTGAAAAGCATCGCAGGAGGGCACTCCGGCGAGCGCCTTTTGTCTTGTTCGTTCTTGCGGCCGCTGCGGCGGCAAACCCTGGATTATCGCGTGCCGGGCCGAACCCACCGATTCCAGAGACCCCGGACTTCCGCAGCGAGTTCCTCGAGCGAAAGCGACTCGTTGCAGATGACCGCGTCCGCGGCCGCCCGGCGCAGCGGGCGCGGCGCCTGCTGGGCGATCACCGCCCGCACCGCCTCGGGCGTCCAGCCGGAGCGGGCGACGACGCGTCGCAGTTGCGTCTCTTCGCTGGCGTCGACCACCAGCACCCGCTCCACGATGGCCCGCCAGCGGCCCGACTCGACCAGCAGCGGCACGTCGAAGACCACCGTGGCGCGCTCGCCCGCGGCGGCGGCCAGGCGTTCGGTCTCGGCGCCGATCAGCGGGTGCAGGATCGATTCGAGGCGCTTCCTTGCGCTGCCGTCGGCGAACACGATCTGCCGCATGGCGGCGCGGTCGAGCCCGCCGTCGGACGCGATGACCGCCGGGCCGAAGGCGGCCTCGACCGCGGGCATGGCGATACCACCGGGGCTGGCGATGTCGCGTGCGATCGCATCGGTGTCGACGAGCACGGCCCCTTCGGCGACCAGCATGGCCGCGACCGTGCTCTTGCCGCTCCCGATGCCGCCGGTCAGGCCGATGCGCCGCATGAGCGTCCTTCCTTCTTCATCTGAATTTCAGCGGATCAGGCCGCTGAGCGGAAACGCGAAGGGAACCGACTGCCGCACGAGCGCCGGGCCCACGGCCAGGCAGACGAGGCCTGCGCCCGCGAGGAACGGCCCGAAGGCCATGGGGATGTCCTTGTGCGCGAGCTTGCCCACGACGCGCAGCGCAATGCCGATCACCGCGCCCACCAGCGACGAGACGAGGATGATGGCGATGAGGTAGTCGGCGCCGAACCAGGCGCCCAGGGCCGCGAGCAGTTTGAAGTCGCCGTAGCCCATTCCTTCCTTGCCCGTGGCAAGCCGGTAGGCGTGGTAGACGAGCCAGAGGCTCAGGTAGCCGAACACGGCGCCCCAGAGGGCTGAGTGGAGCGCCACGCCGGTCCAGCCCATGGCGGCGCCGATCAGCCCGAGCCAGAGCAGCGGATAGTTGAGCGCGTCGGGCAGGAACTGCGTGTCGAAGTCGATCAGGAACTGGCAGATCAGCAAGGCCGCGAACGCCGCCCAGAGCACGGCGGCCGGCGTCATGCCGAAGCGCCAGGCGCACAGCGCGAAGAAGGCGCCCGTGACCAATTCGACGATCGGATAGCGCAGGCTGATCGCGGCCTTGCAGGCGCCGCAGCGGCCGCGCAGCAACGCATAGCTCAGCACCGGGATGTTCTCGTACCAGCGGATCTGGTGTCCGCAGGCGCCGCAGCGCGATGCGGGGCGCGAGAGGTCGAAGGGCGGCAGCGCTTCGAGCGCCACCGCGGCCTTGTCGGCGGCGGCCTCGAGGCCGGCCGGCGGTGCCGACCGGGGCCCGAACACGAGCGACCAGAGCGAAGGCGCGTCCTTGGACGACATCAGGTTCGCCACCGCGTCGCTGAGCCAGCCGCGGTACATCATCACCGGGGTGCGGTAGATCACCACGTTGAGGAAGCTGCCGACCAGCAGACCCACGACGCCGGCGAGGGCAGCGTCGAACCCCTGCGAAACCAGCATCAGACGACTTGGCCCAGCTTGAAGATCGGCAGGTACATCGACACCACGATGCCGCCGATGATCGTTCCGAGGAACACGATGATGATCGGCTCCATCAGGCTCGACAGGCCCGCGACCATGTCGTCGACCTCGGATTCATAGAAGTCGGCAGCCTTGCCGAGCATGTGGTCGATCGAGCCGGACTCCTCGCCGATCGCCGTCATCTGGATCACCATCGACGGGAACAGGTTGACGTTGGTCATGGCCGTCGTGAGGCTGGTGCCGGTCGAGACTTCCTGCTGGACCTTGACCGTGGCGTCGCTGTAGACGGTGTTGCCCGAGGCGCCACCGACCGAATCGAGCGCTTCCACGAGCGGCACGCCGGCCGCGAACATGGTCGCGAGCGTGCGGGTCCAGCGCGCGACGCACGATTTCTCGATCAGGGTGCCGAAGATCGGCACGCGCAGCAGCGCGCGGTCCATCACGCGCTGCACGCGTTCGTTGCGCTTCCAGGCCTGCAGGAAGAAGTAGGTGCCGCCGCCGATCACGCTGAAGATCAGCCACCAGTACGAGACGAAGAATTCGCTGATGCCGATCACGATCAGGGTCGGGGCGGGCAGGTCGGCGCCGAACGAACTGAAGACCTCCTTGAAGGCCGGGATCACGAAGATCATGATGATCGCGATCACCACGAAGGCGACGACGACCACCGAGATCGGGTACATCAGCGCCGACTTGATCTTCGACTTGATCGCCTCGGTCTTCTCCATGTAGGTGGCGAGCCGGTCGAGCAGGTCCTCGAGGATACCGGCCGCCTCGCCAGCCTCCACCAGGTTGCAGTAGAGGCTGTCGAAGTACTTCGGGAACTTGCGGAAGGCCGACGACAGCGAGGTGCCGGTTTCCACGTCGCTGCGGATGTCGTTGAGCAGCTTGGCGACGCTCGGGTTGGCATTGCCGCGGCCGACGATGTCGAATGATTGCAGCAGCGGCACGCCGGCCTTCATCATCGTGGCCAGCTGGCGCGTGAAAATCGCGATGTCCTTGGGCTTGATCGCCTTGCCCGAGCGCATGCGGCGCTTCTTGACCTTGGTGGCCAGCACCCCCTGCCGGCGCAGGGCCGCCTGGACCTGGTTCTCGCCGGCGGCCCGGAGCTCGCCGCGCACCAGCTTGCCGTTGCGGTCTTTGCCTTCCCACTCGAAGACGAACTCCTTGAGCGTGCTCTGGGTGCGGTTGGATGCCACTGTTGCCATTCGATCTCCGATTTGCAATGCGTTCGTTATTCGTTGGTGACCGCCACCACTTCCTCGAGCGAGGTGAGCCCCTGCATGACTTTCCTGAGGCCCGATTGGCGCAGCGAGCGAACCCCTTCGGCCTCGGATTGGCGCGCGATGTCCTGCGCACTGCCGTCGCGCAGGATGATCGCCTGGATCGCCTCCGAGATCGGCATGACCTGATAGATGCCCACGCGGCCCTTGTAGCCGCCGTTGCAGGCCGGGCAGCCGACCGGACGATAGGGCTTCCAGGTGCCGTCGAGGTCCTCGTCGCGGAAGCCCGCATCGCGCAGCGCCTGGCGCGGCACGTCGACCGGCGCGCGGCACAGCTGGCACAGCCGGCGTGCCAGCCGCTGCGCGGTGATCAGGATCACGCTGGAGGCGATGTTGAAGGGCGCGATGCCCATGTTGCGCATGCGCGTGAGGGTGGTGGGCGCGTCGTTGGTGTGCAGCGTCGAGAGCACCAGGTGGCCGGTCTGGGCGGCCTTGATCGAGATGTCGGCGGTTTCGAGGTCGCGGATTTCGCCGACCATGATGATGTCGGGATCCTGGCGCAGGAAGGCGCGCAGCGCCGCCGCGAAGGTGAGGCCGGCGCGTTCGTTGACGTTGACCTGGTTCACGCCCGGCAGGTTGATTTCAGACGGGTCTTCGGCCGTGGCGATGTTGACGCCCGGCTGGTTCAGCAGGTTCAGGCAGGTGTAGAGCGACACCGTCTTGCCCGAGCCGGTGGGCCCGGTGACCAGCACCATGCCGTACGGACGGCTGATCGCGTGCAGCAAGCGCGCCTTCTCGTCGGCGTCGTAGCCGAGCGCGTCGATGCCGAGGCGTGCGCTGCTCGGGTCGAGGATACGGATCACGATCTTCTCGCCGAACAGCGTGGGCAGCGTGCTCACGCGGAAGTCGATCACGCGCTCGGGCCCGATCTTGAGCTTCATGCGGCCGTCCTGCGGCACGCGCTTCTCCGAGATGTCGAGCCGCGAGATCACCTTGATCCGCGAGGCGAGCTTGTCCTTGATGAGCGTGGGCGGGCTCGCGATCTCGCGCAGTTCGCCGTCGATGCGAAAGCGCACGCGGTAGTTATGCTCGTAGGGCTCGAAATGAATGTCCGACGCCCGCATGCTCACGCCGTCGAGCAGCATCTTGTGCAGGAAGCGCACCACCGGCGCGTCCTCGACCTCGGCGATGGCCTGGTCGCTCACGTCGGTCGCGGCGTCGGTCGTGACCTCGTCGAACTCGAACTCGGTGCCGACGATGCTGTTGATGGTTTCGGCGGCCGTCACGGCGGCGGCCTCGATCATGCGCGAGAGCTTGTCGTACTCGGCGATGACCCAGTCGACGCCCATTTGCGAGGCGAACTTGATCTTCTCGACCGCCTGCTGGTCGGACGGGTCGGCCGTGGCGACGATGAGGCGGTTGTTGCGCTTGCTGAGCACCACGATGCGGTAGGCGCTGCACAGCTTGGGGTCCAGCAGGTCCTTGGGCAGGCGCTGGTAGTCGATGGCGTCGAGGTCGAGCAGCGGTGCGCCGAAGGCCGTGGACAACGTATGGGCGAGGTCGGCGGCCGAGACGGCGCCGCTGCCGGTGAGCTCCGCGATGAAGCTGGTGCGTGCGCTCAGCGATTTCTGGTAGATGTCTTCTGCCGTCTTCGCAGGCAGCTTGCCGGCGGACACCAGCGCACGCGCCAGGCCCGGAAGGGCGATCTGCGAAGTTTCTTTAACAGGAAGTTCGGCGGCAGCCATTCAGCGAATTGCAAAAGATGTGAAAAAGTGCTTCACGATCATCGCTGAACGCCTCGTCCCTGTAAATCGCCACGCAGCAACAGGAAAGGGCATTTCTGGCACCAGCCGCAAATGAAATGACTGGTCGGGGTGAGAGGATTCGAACCTCCGGCCTCTACGTCCCGAACGTAGCGCTCTACCAGGCTAAGCTACACCCCGATTGGTTGCAAAAAAGAGAACTCGTCCTTGGCCAACCTTGTGAGGTGTTCAGGCACGTCGCTCAAGCAACTGAGCCGCCAATTGTAGCAAACCCGAGGCATGCGGATTGGACGGAAAGTCGCGCAATGCATCGATCGCACGCTTGGCCTCGTCCGCGGCAGCCGCGCGCGAGGCGTCGAGCGCACCCGTGCTATGGACGATCTGCACGATCGTGGCGAGCTGGGCGGTGTCGCCGGCCTCGATCGCGGCGCGCACCAGTGCGCTCTCGGCGGCGCTGCCGCGGCGCATCGCGAAGATGAGCGGCAGCGTGGTCTTGCCTTCGCGCAGGTCGTCGCCCACGTTCTTGCCGGTTTCGTGGGCATCGCCCGCGTAATCGAGCACATCGTCGATCACCTGGAACGCGGTGCCGAGCGCCTGGCCGTAGGTGGCGCAGGCCTCCTCGACCTGCGGCGCGGCCCCCGCAAGAACGGCCGCCAGCCGCGTGCTGGCCTCGAACAGCTTGGCGGTCTTGGAGCGAATCACGCGCAGGTACGCCGCCTCATCGAGCGAAGCGTCATGCATGTTCATGAGCTGCAGCACTTCGCCTTCCGCGATCACGTTGGTCGCTTCGGCCAGGATCTGCATGATGCGCATGTTGTTCGCATCCAACATCATCTGGAAGGCGCGCGAATAGAGAAAGTCGCCCACCAGCACACTGGCCGGATTGCCGAACGATTCGTTGGCGGTCGGGCGTCCGCGCCGCAGGGTCGACTCGTCGACCACGTCGTCGTGCAGCAGGGTGGCGGTATGAATGAATTCCACCACCGCGGCCAGGTTGTAGCGCTGCTCGCCGGTGTAGCCCAGGGCGCCCGCCATCAACAGCAGCAGCGAGGGCCGCAGGCGCTTGCCGCCGGCCGAGATGATGTACTTGGAAACTTGGCTGACCAGCGGCACGCCGGTGTCGAGGCGGCGCGCAATCACGCGGTCGACTTCGGCCATGTCGCCGGCGATCAGGTCCAGCACGGTGGCGGTGGGAGAGGTGTCGGCGGCGTGGACTGGCAAGGCATTGGCGCGCGGCGCGCTGATACGGAGGGGACGAAGGGGCTGGCGGCGCAGGGCCGGACCGCACGGATTATAGGGATGCATGCCCGTCCGTCCGGCACCTCGGGTGCCAAGGCATGTTAGCGCGCGCAAACCGTGCTAGAATCTTGGGCTCTGCGGAATTCGCCGTGGAGCACAAATCCCAAGAGGTTCACATGTACGCGGTCATAAAAACCGGCGGCAAGCAGTATCGCGTTGCTTCCGGCGAAAAAATTAAAGTAGAACAGATTGCTGCGGATGTAGGCCAGGAGATTGTGATCGACCAGGTTCTCGCCGTCGGTAACGGCAGCGAAATCAAGGTCGGCACACCCCTGGTGTCCGGCGCAACGGTGACAGTCACGGTACTGTCGCACGGCAAGCACGACAAGGTTGGCATCTTCAAGATGCGCCGTCGCAAGCACTATCAGAAACGTCAAGGCCATCGCCAGCAGTTCACCGAACTGCAAATCGGCGCGATCGCCGGCTAAGGAGCAGATTCCATGGCACAGAAAAAAGGCGGCGGCTCAACGCGAAACGGGCGCGATTCCAAGCCCAAGATGCTCGGTGTGAAGGCCTTCGGCGGCGAACTGATCAGCGCAGGCTCGATCATCGTGCGCCAGCGCGGCACCCGGTTCCACCCCGGCGTGAACGTCGGCGTGGGCAAGGACCACACGCTGTTCGCACTGGTCGAGGGCCACGTGTCGTTCGGCATCAAGGGTGCGATGAACAAGCACATGGTCAATGTGACCCCGGCGGCCTGAGCCCGAGTCACTTCGATCCACTCGAAGCCCCGCTTTGCCGGGGCTTCTTCATTTGTACACTGGACATCCCATGAAGTTCGTCGACGAAGCCTTCATCGACATCGCCGCTGGCGATGGCGGCAACGGCTGCGTGTCGTTCCGTCATGAAAAGTACAAGGAGTTCGGCGGCCCCAACGGCGGCGACGGCGGCCGCGGCGGCCACGTGTTCGCGGTGGCCGATCCGAACCTCAACACCCTGGTCGATTTCCGCTATTCGCGCCGGCACGAAGCCCGGCGCGGCGAGCACGGCATGGGCTCCGACATGTTCGGCGCCGCCGGCGACGACATCACGCTCAAGATGCCGGTCGGCACCATCATTTCCGACGCCGAGACTGGCGAGGTGCTGTACGAGCTGCTGAACCCCGGCGAAGTGATCACCATCGCCAAGGGCGGCGACGGCGGCTTCGGCAACATGCGATTCAAGAGCGCGATCAACCGCGCCCCGCGCCAGAAGACACCGGGCTGGCCGGGCGAAACGAAGAGCCTGAAACTCGAACTCAAGGTGCTGGCCGACGTCGGCCTGCTCGGCATGCCGAATGCCGGCAAGTCGACGCTGATCAGCGCCATCTCCAACGCGCGGCCACGCATCGCGGACTATCCGTTCACCACGCTGCATCCGAACCTGGGTGTCGTGCGCGTCGGCCCCGAGCAGAGCTTCGTGGTGGCCGACTTGCCGGGCCTGATCGAGGGCGCTTCCGAGGGCGCCGGCCTTGGCCATCTGTTCCTGCGCCACCTGCAGCGCACCCGGCTGCTGCTGCATGTGATCGACATGGTGCCGTTCGACGACGCCATCGACCCGGTCGCGCAAGCCAAGGCCATCGTCGGCGAACTCAAGAAGTACGATGCCGCGCTGTACGAGAAGCCGCGCTGGCTGGTGCTGAACAAGCTGGACATGGTGCCGGTCGACGAGCGCGCGGCGCGCGTCAAGGACTTCGTCAAGCGCCTGCGCTTCAAGGGCCCGGTGTTCGAGATTTCCGCCCTCACGCGCGAAGGCTGCGAGCACCTGGTCCATGCCGTGTACCAGCACGTCAAGGCCGAGCAGGTTGCCCAGCAACTGGCGCAGACGCCCGCAGAAGTCGATCCGCGCTTCGTCGAATTGCCGCCCGACCCGAGCTGACAAACCGGGCATCGCGCACCCACGATGCCCGCCGACAGCGCCGCGCACAGCAGAAACCAGACGCCTCACCCACGACCGTTGCAGCCCTCATGACCTCGTCGACCTCCGGATCCACTGCCTTGCGGGATGCCCGCCGAATCGTCGTCAAGGTGGGTTCCAGCCTCGTGACCAACGAAGGACGGGGCCTCGACGAAGTGGCCATCGGCGAGTGGTGCCGCCAGCTCGCCGAACTGGTGCGCGATGGGCGCGAAGTCGTCATGGTGTCGAGCGGTGCCATCGCCGAAGGCATGAAGCGCCTGGGCTGGCGCACCCGGCCGCACGAGGTGCACGAACTCCAGGCCGCGGCCGCCGTCGGGCAGATGGGCTTGGCCCAGATGTACGAAACCAAGCTACGCGAGAACCACATCGGTAGCGCCCAGGTGCTGCTGACCCATGCCGACCTGGCCGACCGCGAGCGCTACCTTAACGCGCGCTCCACGCTCGTCACACTGCTGCGCCTTGGGGTGGTACCGGTCATCAACGAGAACGACACGGTCGTCAACGACGAGATCAAGTTCGGCGACAACGACACGCTCGGCGCGCTCGTGGCCAACCTCGTCGAAGCCGATGCGCTGGTCATCCTCACCGACCAGAAGGGCCTCTACACGGCCGATCCGCGCCGCGACCCGGAGGCGAAGTTCGTCCATGAGGCGGCGGCCGGCGATCCCGCGCTCGAGGCCATGGCCGGCGGGGCGGGCTCGAGCATCGGCAAGGGCGGCATGATCACCAAGATCCTCGCGGCCAAACGCGCGGCGGGGTCGGGCGCTTCCACCGTGATCGCCTGGGGGCGCGAAGCCGATGCGCTCTTGCGCCTGGCCAAGGGTGAATCGATCGGCACCTTGCTGGTGGCCCAGACCGCCAAACATCAGGCGCGAAAGCGCTGGATGGCCGACCACCTTCAGCTGCGCGGCGCCGTCACAGTGGATGCCGGCGCGGCGGCCAAGGTGCGGGCCGAAGGCAAGAGCCTGCTGCCGATCGGCATGACGAGCGTCTCGGGCGAGTTCTCGCGCGGCGACGTCATCGCAGTGCGCGACGCCGCGGGTGTCGAGCTCGCGCGCGGGCTCGCCAATTACTCGAGCGTGGAGGCGCGCCTGCTGTGCCGAAAGCCGTCCAGCGAGTTCGAGCGCCTGCTGGGCTACGTGGCAGAGCCCGAGATGGTCCACCGCGACAACATGGTGCTGATGCCGGGCTGAAGGCTACTGCAGCTTGCGCGAAGGGTCGCGCATGTTCGCGATCATGTCCTTGACCGAGACGCGCGGCGCATTGCCGCGGCACAGGCCCTGCTCGGCGAGGTTTCGCGCGTAGCTCGAATTGAGGTCGCGGAAGCCCTTCCACTCGGGGCGTTCGACCAGGTCCCACTTACCGTTGCTGAAGCGCGCGTAGCTCTTGACCTCGGCGGTCGAGCAGCGTACGCCCTCATAGAAGGCGTTCGTCGCGCCGCCGGCTCCGCCATTGCGGCTCGACGCGACGACCACGTAGCGCACCACCCCGTCGCCCGTGATCGTGATCGTGGCCGGATCAACGCCGAACTTCAGCGACATGTACGGCGGCATCGAGATCGGTTCGAGCCGCTGGATGTCGAAGGCGGGCGGCGGCGGCGCCTCTGCTTCCTGCCATTCGCCCTCGGACGCGAACCGCTTGGGCGGCGGCGGCATGCCGGACTGGGCCCAGTCGGGGTTGTCGGTGTCGTGCGAACCCGAAGCACATCCGGCCAGCACGGCGGCGAAGCACGCGAGAAGCAGCGCGCGCTCAGCGCTGCGGCGGAAGGAGGGGCGGATGGCTGCGGTGGGGGAGAGGAGAAGGTTCATCGCTCACGGAAGGTAGGTCGGGGTGCGGGTCGAAACTGCCGCCGGGCGGCAGGTCGAGCCCTGCGGGCACGCCGCCTTCAGGCGCATGGCGCTCGAACTCGCGGGCGCGCACGTTGCTGCGCAAAAAGCGGTTACGGAAATCCTGCCGCGGCAGGTAGCGAGCAAGCTCGGTCAATGCCATCTCGTAGACGCCGCGCTTGAATTCGACGACCACGTCGAGCGGCACCCAGTAGTCGTGCCATCGCCAGGCGTCGAATTCGGGATGGTCGGTGGCACGCAGGTTCAGGTCCCAGTCGTGGCCGACCAGTTGCAGCAAATACCAGATCTGCTTCTGGCCCTTGTAGTGACCCCGTGCGTCACGGCGGATGAACCGATCCGGCACCTCGTAGCGCAACCAGTCACGGGTACGGGCCACGATGCGCACGTGCTCCGGATGGAGCCCCACTTCCTCGTGCAGTTCCCGGAACATGGCTTGCTCGGGACTTTCGCCGCGATCTATGCCGCCTTGCGGAAACTGCCAGGAGTGGGTGCGTATGCGTTTGCCCCAGAAAACCTGGTTTCTCTGGTTGAGCAGGATGATGCCGACGTTGGGCCTGAAGCCGTCCCGGTCGAGCATAATCAAACCCCAAATTTTTGAACTGAGTCGATTATGCATGCCGGGTTCCTCTCGGCAAGCAAGCGATGCCAGGCTGCCAGGGTCTCCCCCAGGGTTTCCGGCAGTTCCCGGGCCCAGCGGGCCTCCATCCAGCCTCGAATCCATCACTGCGATCCCGATGAAAGCTTCCCGTTTTTTCGTCTCCACCCTCAAGGAAGCGCCCGCCGATGCCGAGGTCGCGAGCCATCGGCTCATGATGCGCGCCGGCATGATCAAGAAGCTCGGCACGGGCATCTACACCTACATGCCGATGGGGCTGCGCGTGATCCGCAAGGTCGAGGCGATCGTGCGCGAGGAAATGAACCGCGCCGGTGCCGTCGAACTCACGATGCCGGTGGTTCAGCCGGCCGAGTTCTGGCAGGAGACCGGCCGCTTCGACAAGATGGGCCCCGAGCTGCTTCGCATCAAGGACCGTCATGACCGGGACTTCGTGGTGCAGCCCACCAGCGAAGAGGTGGTGACCGATATCGCGCGCCAGGAGATCCGCAGCTACAAGCAGCTGCCGAAGAACTTCTACCAGATCCAGACCAAGTTCCGCGACGAGCGCCGTCCGCGCTTCGGCCTGATGCGCGGGCGCGAGTTCATCATGAAGGACGCCTACAGCTTCGACCGCGATCTCGAGGCGGCCAAGCTCAGCTACCAGGCCATGGCACAGGCCTACCGCAACATCTTCGATCGTTTCGGGCTGCGCTACCGCGCAGTGGCGGCCGACAGCGGCGCCATCGGCGGCGACCTGAGCGAAGAATTCCAGGTCATCGCGGCCACCGGCGAAGACGCCATCGTCTACTGCCCCGACAGCGACTACGCAGCCAACATGGAAAAGGCCGAGGCGCTCGCGCCGGCCGGCCCGCGTCCCGCGGCGGCCAAGGCGCTCGAGAAGACGCCGACCCCCGGCAAGAGCACCTGTGCCGACGTGGCCGAATTGCTCGGGGTGCCGCTTGCGACCACCATCAAGTCGCTGGTGCTCGCGACCGACATCCTCGACGAGGCCGGCAATCCGAAGGGTTCGCAGGTCTGGCTGCTGCTGCTGCGCGGCGACCACGACATGAACGAGATCAAGGTCGGCAAGCTGCCGGGGCTCGACCAGGGCTTCCGCTTCGCCACGCTGGCCGAGATCGAAGACCACTTCGGCTGCAAGCCCGGCTACCTCGGGCCGCTGAACCTGAAGAAGCCCGTCAAGCTCGTGGCCGACTGCGAGGCGGCCGTGCTGGCCGACTGGATCACCGGCGCCAACGAGGTCGACTTCCACATGACCGGCGTCAACTGGGGCCGCGACCTGCCCGAGCCGGACCTCGTGGCCGACATCCGTAACGTCGTCGCCGGCGATGCCTCGCCCGACGGCAAGGGCGTGCTGGCCATCGAGCGCGGCATCGAGGTGGGCCACGTGTTCGTGCTCGGCACCAAGTACAGCAAGGCGATGAACGCCACCTACCTCGACGAGGGCGGCAAGCCGCAGTTCCTCGAGATGGGTTGCTACGGCATCGGCGTCACGCGCCTGCCCGCGGCCGCCATCGAGCAGAACCACGACGAGCGCGGCATCATCTGGCCCGACGCGCTGGCGCCGTTCACCGTGGTGGTCTGCCCGATCGGCATGGACCGGAGTGCCGACGTCAAGACCGCCGCCGAGGCGCTCTACGAGGCGCTGCTCGCGAAGGGCGTCGACGTGCTGCTCGACGACCGCGGCGAGCGTCCCGGCGCGATGTTCGCCGACTGGGAGCTGATCGGCGTGCCGCACCGCGTGGTCATTTCCGACCGCGGCCTGAAGGAAGGCCAGCTCGAATACCAGCACCGCCGCGACACCGCGGCCATCAAGGTGCCGGCCGCCGGCATCGCTGAGTTCATCACGGGCAAGCTGCAGGCATGAGCCTTGGCGCCGGCCTCTCGCGACGCCGGTGCCTGGGTGGCGCCATGATGGCTGCTGCGGGCGCGCTGTCGCTCGCGCTGCCGCAGCGTGCCGTGGCCGGCGCGCAGATCGAGGAGCCGCTGATCGATTCGGTGCGCACCGCGCTGAGCTCGGCCATCCACAACAAGGCGCCGCCGGTGCCCGAGTTCGCCAGCACCGAGGCCCGGCTGGCCTACCTGCGCTGGCTCGGCGAGATGAGCCAGCGGCTCAAGAAGAAGGTGCCCGATGCCTCCACTCGCATCGAGTTCCTGCAGACCGTCTGGTACGAGTCCCGGCGCGCGGGCCTGGACGTGAGCCTGGTGCTCGGGCTGATCCAGGTTGAAAGCAACTTCCGCAAGTTCGCCGTGTCCAGCGCCGGTGCCCGCGGCTACATGCAGGTGATGCCGTTCTGGACCCGCGTGATCGGTGACAGCGACCCGGCCAAGCTGTTCCACATGCAGACCAACCTGCGCTTCGGCTGCGTGATCCTGCGCCACTACCTCGACCGCGAGCGCGGCGATCTCTACATGACGCTGGGCCGCTACAACGGCAGCCGCGGCAAGGCGCCGTACCCGAACGCCGTGTTCTCGAACCAGCGGCTCTGGGTCTTCGCGGACCGGGCCGAGGGCTAAGCCTTCGTGACCATGACCTGGTCGATGCGGTAGCGGTCGACGTCCATCACCTCGAAGGTGTAGCCGCCCCAGCTCACGGTGTCGGTGCGCTTGGGCACGCGGCGCAGCATCACCATCAGGAAGCCGGCCAGCGTTTCGTACTCGTCCGCATGCGGCAGCTCGTCTATGTGCAGTGCGCGCTGCACGTCCTGGATTGGCGTGACGCCGTCGATCAGCCACGAGTTCTCGTCGCGCTTCACGATCTGCTCCTCGTCGTCGAGCGTGGACACCAGGTCGCCCATCACCGTGTTCATCACGTCGTTGAGCGTGATCACGCCCACCACGAGGCTGTACTCGTTGACGATGATCGCGAAGTCCTCGTGCGCCTGCTGGAACTGCTCGAGCACTTCGGTCAGCGAGAGCCGATCGGGCACCACCAGCGCCTTGCGCAGCGTCAGCCCCTGGTCGAAGGCCAGCGGCTGGCCGCTCAGCACGCGCTGGAACATCTCCTTGGCATCGACGTAGCCGAGCACATGGTCGATGTCGCCGTCGCACACCGGGTAGGCCGAGAACGGCTCGGCCAGGATGCGCGCCCGCAGCGCCGGCTCGGGATCGTCGTGCTGGAACCACGCGATGTTGTCGCGCACCGTCATCACGCTGCGCACGAGCCGCGTGTCGAGTTCGAACACGTTCGCGATCACCTGCTGTTCGCGCGCGGCGAGCACGCCGGCCCGGGCCCCGGCCTCGGTCATGGCAAGGATGTCGGCCGAGGTGATCTTGTCGTCGCGCACCAGCGGCATGCCGAGCAGCTTGAACAGCATGTCGGTCGAGCGCGTGAACAGCCACACCAGCGGCTTGAAGGTAGCGATGAGCACCAGCATCGGCCCGACCATGCGGACCGCGATGCGCTCGGGGTCGCTCATGCCGAGCCGCTTCGGGAACAGGTCGGCAAATACCAGGAACACCGCGATCACGATAACGAACGAGCACAGGAAGGCCACCTTCGCCGCCGCCTCGACGCTGATCCAGTTCTCGAAGAAGCGCGCGAAGTAGGGGCTCAGCGAACCCTCGCCGACCACCCCGCCGAGGATCGCCACCGCGTTGAGCCCGATCTGCACCACGGTGAAGTAGTGGCCCGGCTGCTCCTGCACGCGCAGCACCCGGTCGGCGCGCGGGTCGCCGTCGTCGGCCATCTGGCGCAGGCGCAGGCGCCGCGAGGCGGCGAGGGTGATTTCGGCCAGGGAGAAGAAGGCGCTCGTCGCGATCAGCGCGACGATGATGAACAGGCTGTGGGTCAGGGTCATGGTGGCATGGCGAAGACCGCCATGGTGCCATGACTCAGCCGCGGCGCGGCGGCTGTCAGGCCGGTTTGCCGCTCACCACCTGCTGCAGCTCGCCCGATTCGTACATCTCCATCATGATGTCCGAGCCGCCGATGAACTCGCCGTTCACGTAGAGCTGCGGGATCGTGGGCCAGTTGCTGTATTCCTTGATGCCCTGGCGGATGCCGTCATCCTCGAGCACGTTGACGGTCTTGAGCGCCTTGGTGTCGACGCCGACCGCCTTCAGGATCTGGATCGCGCGGCCGGAGAAGCCGCACATCGGGAAGCTCGCGTTCCCCTTCATGAAGAGCACGAGTTCGTTGGTTTTGACGAGATCGTCGATGCGTTGCTGGGCGTCGGACATGGGGACTCCTGAGAAAAGTGGGCTGAAGCGATTATTTCACCGTGTGCCAGATCCCGCCCGAGCAGCGCGGGATCCCGGCAAGATCGTCGCGGCTTTGCACGTCGGCGAAACCGCGCGACGCCAGCAGCTGGCACACGGCCGTGGCCTGGTCGTGCCCGTGCTCGAGCAGCAGCCAGCCGCCGTCGGCCAGGTGCGCCGGCGCTCGGGCCACGATCCGGCGGATGTCGTCGAGGCCGTCGCGGCCCGCCACCAACGCGTTGGCCGGTTCGTGGCGCAGCGCCGGCAGGTGCGGGTCGCCGGCCGCGATGTAGGGCGGATTGCTCGCAATCAGCGCGTAGCCGGCCGAGGCGCCTTCGAGCCAGTCGGCCTGGCGAAAGCGCACCGTCAGTCCCAGGCGCTCGGCATTGGCCGAGGCCACCGCGAGCGCGTCGGCGCTCGCATCGACCGCATCGACCTGCGCATCGGGCCGCGCATGCTGCAGCGCGAGCGCGATCGCGCCGCTGCCGGTGCCGAGGTCGAGCACGCGCGGCGCGGCGGCGCCGTCCAGGCACTGCAGCGCCCAGTCGACCAGCGTCTCGGTGTCGGGCCGCGGCACCAGCACACGCGCATCGACCTGCAGGCGCAGGCCGTGGAACTCCTTCTCGCCGAGCAGGTAGGCGACCGGTTCGCCCGCCAGGCGGCGCGACAGCCATGCCGACAGCGCCGGCCATGCCGCCGCGGGGAACGCGTCGGTGTCGTGCGCCAGCAACCATGCGCGGTCGTGCGGCGCGCGGCCCAGCGCGTGCAGCAGCAGCAGCTGGGCGTCGAGCCGGTCGATGCCCAACGCCAGCGCCGCGGCCAGGGCGTCGGCCACTGTGGCCGGAAGATGGGTGTCTACCGCCGTCATGCCGGCAGGTTCGACTCGAGCTCGGCCAGCTGTTCGGCCTCGCGCGCGGCGCGCAGCGCCTCGAGCACGTCGCCGAGGTCGCCTTCCATGATCGCCAGCAGCTTGTAGAGCGTGAGATTGATGCGGTGGTCGGTGAGCCGGCCCTGCGGGAAGTTGTAGGTGCGGATGCGGTCCGAGCGGTCGCCGCTGCCGATCAGCCCCTTGCGCATCGCGGCGTCCTTGGCGGCGCGCTCGCTGCGTTCCTTTTCCTGGATGCGCGCCGACAGCACCTGCAGCGCCTTCGCCTTGTTGCGGTGCTGGCTGCGGTCGTCCTGGCATTCGGCCACGATGCCGGTCGGGATGTGCGTGATGCGCACGGCCGAGTCGGTCTTGTTGATGTGCTGGCCGCCGGCGCCGCTCGCGCGGTAGGTGTCGATGCGCAGGTCGGCCGGGTTGATCTGCACCGCCTGGGCTTCGTCGGGCTCGGCCAGCACCGCGACCGTGCAGGCGCTGGTGTGGATGCGGCCCTGGGTCTCGGTCGCGGGCACGCGCTGCACGCGGTGGCCGCCCGATTCGAAGCGCAGCTGGCCGAACACGCCGTCGCCCGCGATGCGCAGCACCACGTCCTTGTAGCCGCCGAGCTCGCTTTCGCTTTCGCTCACGATCTCGGCGCGCCAGCCCGCGCGTTCGCAGTAGCGCGTGTACATGCGCAGCAGGTCGCCTGCGAACAGGGCCGATTCGTCGCCGCCCGTGCCCGCGCGGATTTCGAGAAAGGCATTGCGCGCATCGTCCGGGTCGCGCGGCAGCAGCAGGCGCTGCAGTTCTTCTTCGAGCAGCAGCAGCTCGGCCTCGGCGCCCGCGATCTCTTCCCTGGCCATCTCGGCCATGTCGGGGTCGTCGAGCATCTCCCTGGCACCGGCGATATCGGCCTCGCGCTGCTTGTAGCGCTCGTAGCGCCCGGCGATCTGCGTCACCTCGGCATGCTCGCGCGAGATGGTGCGGTACTGCGCCATGTCGCTCATGATGTCTTCGCGCGAAAGCAGGAAGTCGAGTTCGCCGAGGCGGGCGGCGTAGCGTTCGAGTTGGTGGCGGAGGAAGGGTTTCACGGGGAAAGCGGGGGAAGGCGAGGGGAGGTGAGCGAGGAACCGGACGCAGAAGTCGCGAAGGTTCCGCAGCAGTCGCAGAACAAGTCCGCCTCAGCGGCGGCACGAAACGCCGGCCAGCGTCGCTAACGCTCTTTGCGCAGGAACAGCCGCGAGATGGTCTGCGCCGTCTGTTCGCGCGCGGCCGCGTCGCCCGCGTGGAGCTCGGCCAGCGCGCCATGCATCATCTTCTGCGTGAGCCCGCGCGACATCGCTTCGAGCACCGCTTCGACCGGTTCGCCCTTGGCGAGCAGCTTGCGCGCGCGCGCCATCTCGGCGGCGCGCCATTCGTCGGCCTGCGCGTTCAGCTGCTGGATCAGCGGCACCGTGCCGCGCTGGCCCAGCCAGTGCATGAAGCTCTGCACGCCCGCGTCGATGATCGCCTCGGCCTGCGCCACCGCCGCCTGGCGGTTGGCCTGGCCCTGCTGCACCACCTGCGCCAGGTCGTCGACGGTGTAGAGGTAGACGTCCTCGAGCGCCTTGACCTCGGGCTCGACGTCGCGCGGCACGGCCAGATCGACCATGAACATCGGGCGGTGCTTGCGCGCCTTGAGCGCCCGCTCGACCGCGCCCAGGCCGATGATCGGAAGCGTGCTCGCGGTGCAGCTCACCACGATGTCGAACTCGGCAAGCCGGCCCGGCAGTTCGGCCAGCCGCATCGCTTCACCGCCGAAGCGCGAGGCCAGCTTCTCGCCGCGTTCCAGCGTGCGGTTGGCGATCGCGATGGCCTTGGGCTCCTTGGCCGCGAAATGCGTGGCCGCGAGATCGATCATCTCGCCGGCGCCGACGAACAGCACGCGCGTCTGGCGCAGGTCTTCGAACAGTTGGCTCGCGAGCCGCACGGCCGCGGCGGCCATGCTGATGGAATGGGCGCCGATCTCGGTGGCGGTGCGCACCTCCTTCGCGACCGCGAAGGAGCGCTGGAACAGCTGGTTGAGCGTGCTGCCGAGCGCACCGGCGGTTTCGGCCGCGCGGATCGCGTCCTTCATCTGGCCGAGGATCTGGGCTTCGCCGAGCACCATCGAATCGAGGCCGCTGGCCACGCGGAACGCATGGCGGGCTGCCTCGTCGTCGTGCAGCGTGTAGGCATGCGAACGCAGCAGCGCAGGCGCCACGCCGCCGCTCTGAGCCAGCCAGCCGACCGTGTGGTCGAGCGCGGCCTGGTCGGCGGCGCAGTAGATTTCGGTGCGGTTGCAGGTCGAGATGATCGCGGCCTCGACCTGCGGATGGCGCCCGCTCGCGAACGAGCTGCGCAGGCTCTGCAGCGTGGGCGCGATCTGATCGAGCGCGAACGCAAAACGACCGCGCAGATCGAGTGGCGCGGTCGTGTGGTTCAAGCCGAGGGCCCAGACTGACATACTTGCCTGATTATAAAATCAGCAGGCCCCTTCCGGCTGCGAAGGGGCTTCGCCCTGCGGCGTCTTTCTTCCCCTCCCATGTCGCTGCTCGATCTCCTGAACCATCTCCTGAACTTCATCGCACCCGCGCTCGTCGTGGGTTTTTTGTGTGCGCTGGCCGGCCGCGCGTTCGGGTGGCGGGCTGCAGGTGCGCGCCCGTGGTGGGCCCAGGGTGCGCTCAATGCGGCCGTCGGCACGGCTGCGCTCCTTGGCGGATTGGTCGTTATGGGACGCGATGGGACGGTCGCCGCCTACGCGGCGCTCGTGATCGCGAGCGGTACAAGCCAATGGATCGGCTCGCGCGGCTGGCGAAGGTAGAACCTGCAATCCATAGGGATACCGCGCGTTTCAATATGTTACACAGGTTAATATATGAACTCGCAGTTGGTAATTTTTCACACTTAGCGGTGCGAAAAGCGACAGGCTAAGCGGCTCGCGCACGTTGGCGAGGCGGCCCATGGGACGGTATCGATGTATTTGCATCCTCTTTTCGCCAGTGTTCCCCCGGACGAGCGCGCCGCGTTCGTCCAGCGCATCGAGCTTCGGTCGTGCCGGCGCAACGAGGTGGTGCTCGCGGCCGATGCCTGGACCGACCGCATCCACTGCGTCGCCACCGGGCTGCTGCGCGTGGTGGTGGAGGGCAGCGAGGACAGCAACGACGTCACGACTGATTTCATCCGCCAGGACGACTTCTTCCTCCATTCGACGCTGACCGAAGACCGCTACCAGTCCGGCGCCACCTTGATTGCGGCGCTGCCTTCCTCGCTGTACCTCATTCCCACGGCGGAATTCCGCGCGCTGTGCGCGCGCCATCCGGCCGTGACGATGGGCCTGCTCGGCATGGTGATGAAGCGCACCGCGGCGCTGCGCAGGCAAATCCGGCAGATTTCCTCGGCCTCGTCGGAACGGCTCATCAGCCGCATCCTGCACGAGCTCACCGAACTGGCCCCCGGTGTGGGCGGGGGCTACGACAAGCGCATCACGCAGTCGGTGATTGCCTCGTATTCGGGGCTGTCGCGGATGCAGGTCAACAAGACGATGCGCGACCTGGAGCGCCGAGGGCTGGTGCGGCGCGACGAGCACGGCGTCTATGTGCCGCCCAGCTTCGCGTCGTCGGATTTCCAGGCGCTGTCTCCGCTCGAGCCGCCGCCGTCCGGCAGCGGGAATGGCGAGGTCGACCCGTCGTTCTTCCCGGATCTGCCCGAGGTGCCGCCCGAGCCCGACAAGGGCTGAAGTCCGCCCTCAGCCGGCCGCGATCCGCGTGCCCGCGCCACCGCCCGTGGCCCGGCGGATGCCGTCCGGGCCGTAGAAGGGCTGTGCGCTGGTGGCCTGCAGGTAGTGCAGCGCGTTCTGGGTGAAGTCGAGCTGGCTGTACACGAGCGAGCCGTTCTGGCGGTTGCCGGCACGGGCCTGATGCGCCAGTTCGAGCAGCGCATGCCAGGCCGCCAGCGTGGCTTCGCCCTCGGCGGCCGCGGCCGCCTCGGCGCCCGCGCGCCCCGCATCGAACCCACGTGCCACCTGGGCCGACTCGCGCGCCTGGTCGAGCGCCGCCATGCGGTCAAGCAGGCCGGCCTTGCGTTCGGTGATCTGCGGCAGCTGCGCGAAGAGGCCCTGGGTCATGGCCTCGCTTTCCTGCGCGAGCACCGAGAGGAATTCCTCGATGCAGTTTTTTTCAGCCAACAGGTGCACGAGCATGGTGGTTTACAGCTTGGTGTTGTCGTCGAGCAGCTCGCGCACGCTGGCCAGCAGGCCGCTGGCGATCCGCTCAGGGTGAACTTCATAGCGGCCGGCCCGGATGTCTTCCCGGATCGCGGCCACGCGCGCGGCGTCGAAGTCCGCGTTGGGCGCATCGGGCAGCGAGCGAACCTGTCCCGACGAGAGCTGCACGACGTCCTTGCCGCCCGCAACGGCGTCGGCGCCGCCGGCCGGCGTCGAGGGCGCGCCCTTGTTGGGGCGGGTGAGCGGGGTGGCCGAAGGGCTGGATGGATCGATTTTCAAGATGATTCCTCAGAGGGCTGCCTGGTGTATCGGCAGTCCGGCCCGAAACTTTAGGGCCTGGGCCGGAAATTCCACTATTGCGGCAGCCGAAGCTGTCCTTCCTCGTCCGCGACGCCGCTGACGATCCGGCCGTCCAGCGTCTTCGCACGAACGATCGCCCCGGCGCCGGCACTGGCCAGCGCGCGCGCCTCGGTGCTCACCGAGTAGCCCGGGCCCTCGGCCACGACCTTGATCGCCTGGCCCTGCTGGATCACCGTCACGCCGCGCACCTGTTCGCGCCGCAGCGGCGCGCCGGCCGCGATGCGGTTGGCGGCCACCACGCCATGGAGTTCGGTCGCATCGGTCAGTACCGAGCGCGGCAGGGCCGTGAGATCGCCCTCGCGCGCCGCAACGTCGCCCGCACCCAAGGCCTGCCCCGCATCGATGTTGCGCGTGGCCACGAAGTAGCGCCCCTCGACCGCGACATGGGCGCGCACGTAGCGTGTCCAGGGCTTCTGCTCCGAATGGCAGCGCAGGCCGACGGAAACCCTGCCGCGGGCCGCGGTGCCGCGCGGCAGGAAGGCTTCGAATGCATCGCAGGGCGGCAGTGCGCCCGAGGCCGGCGCATCCACGCGGATGGAAACCTTGCCGGGCAGTCCTGCGCTCTGCGCGAGCAGCAGTTTGTCCACGGCCGCGCGCGCATCGCCCTCGAGCTGCTGCGCCGCAGCGCAGGCCGCTGCCGTGCCGATCCCCGCCGCAAGTGCGGTAAGCAGGCATCGCAGGAAACGCAGTCTGTAGAGGTTCATGGCGGTCATCGGTGAGCGCAATTCTAGAAAGATGCCCCCGATCCGAAGATGCGAAGTGCACGCCAAATGCCCCTTTGTTCGGGCCATTGCGAACGCGGTGCATGCATAGACTCGCTTTCCATCTGTCGCCACGCCCAGCCGGGACGCGACGCCTCGAACGGATGGAAAACATGATCGACAAGCTGGATGCGGCGCTTCGCTTCAACCGCGAAGCACTCAACCTCAGGGCGCAGCGCCAGGAAGTGCTGGCCGCCAACATCGCCCACGCCGACACGCCCAACTACAAGGCACGCGACTTCGATTTCGCGGGCCGCCTGTCGCAGGCGATCACGCAGGGCCGCGCCGCGGGCTCGGTGCCGATGGCCACCACTTCGGCGCGCCACATGCAGGCCACCACCGCCTCGGCGATCCCTGAGGGCGACCTGCTCTACCGCGTGCCGAACCAGTCGAGCATCGACGGCAACACCGTCGAGATGGATGCCGAGCGCATCAACTTTGCCGACAACGCGCTGCGCTACGAAGCCAACCTCACGGTGGTCAGCGCCAAGATCAAGTCGCTGCTCGCCGCCGCGCAATAACCAAAGAACAGCACGACAGGAGCAAGCAGCATGCCCCATCCCAGCGCATCCATGAACATCTTCGGCGTGGCGGGTTCCGCCATGGCCGCGCAGTCGCAGCGCATGAACGTGACCGCGAGCAACCTCGCCAACGCCGAGAGCGTGGCCGGTCCCGACGGCAAGCCCTACCGCGCCAAGCAGGTCGTCTTCGAAGTGGCCGCCTCGGGCCAGCAGGACATCGGCGGCGTGAAGGTCGCGGGCGTGGTGGAGGACAGCTCGCCTTTCAAGATGGTCTTCGACCCCAAGAACCCCCACGCCGACGCCAAGGGCTACGTCGCCATGCCCAACGTCAACGTGGTCGAGGAGATGACCAACATGATCTCCGCCTCGCGCAGCTACCAGGCCAACGTCGAGGTGCTCAACACCGCCAAGACCCTGATGGTCAAGACGCTGAGCATCGGCCAGTAACCCCTTTGCCTCTCCACGAACAACCCCCATGGCCATCACCGACACCTCCTCCATCTCCGGGCTCAACGCAGCCACCGCGGCGCCCACTGCGGGCAACGTCTCGGAAGCGGGCAGCGAACAGCGCTTTCTGAAGCTGCTCGTGACGCAGCTCAACAACCAGGACCCGCTCAACCCGATGGAGAACGCGGAGCTCACCTCGCAGCTCGCGCAGATGAGCACCGTGAGCGGCATCGAGCGCCTGAACGCCACGCTGAGCGGCCTGGTCAACCAGACCGGCGCCAACCAGGTGTTGCAGGCGGCCTCGCTCATTGGCTACAACGTGCTGTCGCCCGGCAGCTCCATCGCCACCACCGAGCCGAAGGCCGGCGAGGCGCCCGCGGCCGTGCCCTTCGCGGTACAGCTGGCCGACACCGCCGGCGATGTCGAGGTGAAGATCGTCGACGGCGCCGGCCGCACGGTGCGCACGCTCTCGCTCGGCACCATGGCCGAAGGCGTCAATGCGGTGAGCTGGGACGGCCTGGCCGACGACGGCAGCGCGGCGCCCGCGGGCAACTACAGCTTCACGGTCGCGGCCGACAACAACGGCGCGAAAGTGGACGCCACCGCGCTCGTGTTCTCGCAGGTGGCCGCGGTCAAGCAGGGCGCGAACGGCGTCACGCTCGAACTGATGACTGGCCAGAGCATCACGCTGGCCGACGTGCGCATGTTCCTCTGAGCACCCGCGCCACGCCGCTTCTTCATCTTCTTCTCATCGCTTTTCAACGCACCGAAACAAGGATTCGATCATGGGCTTCACCCAAGGCATCAGCGGACTCTCCGCGGCAGCCGCCAACCTCGACGTCATCGGCAACAACATCGCCAACTCCAACACCATCGGCTTCAAGTCGGGCTCGGCGAGCTTCCAGGACGTGTATGCAGGCTCGCGCGTCGGCCTGGGCGTGGCCGTCTCGGGCATCGTGCAGAACTTCACGCAGGGCTCGGTGCAGACCAGCAGCCGGCCGCTCGACGTCGCGATCCTCAATGGTGACGGCTTCTTCCGCCTGAGCAGCCCGAGCGGCGAGGTGATGTATTCGCGCAATGGCCAGTTCACGCGCGACAAGGACGGCTTCATCGTCAACGGCGGTGGCCTGCGCCTGACCGGCTATGGCGTGTCGGCGACCGGCGGCATCGACGGCGGCACGCCGGCACCGCTGCAGGTGCAGACCACCGCAATGAACCCGAAGCCGACCTCGGCCATCCAGGCGGCCTTCAACGTCGACGCGCGCAGCACCACGCCGGCCAAGACCCCGTTCTCGCCCACCGATTCGGACACCTTCAACTACTCGAACGCGCTGGGCCCGATCTTCGACTCGCTCGGCAATCCGCACGAGCTGGGCGTCTACTTCGTGAAGACCGGCGCCAATGCATGGGACGTGTTCGCGGCGGCCGACGGCGCCGCGCTCAACGGCGGCGCGCCCGTGTCGACCATGACCTTCGACGCCAACGGCAACCTGCTCACGCCGGCCGGCGGCGCGATCACACTGCCCGCGATGAACTTCGCCAACGGCTCGGCGGCGGTGAACGCCAACGTCGACCTGTCGGGCACCACGCAGTTCGGCAACGTCAACGAGATCAAGACGCTCAAGCAGGACGGCTACACCTCGGGCACGCTGACCTCGTTCTCGATCAACCCCGACGGCACCATCACCGGCAAGTTCTCCAACGAGCAGACCACGCTGATGGGCCAGGTCGTGCTGAGCTCGTTCGCCAATCCCAACGGCCTGGAGCCGATGGGCGAAAACGTCTGGGCCGAGACGCTGGCTTCGGGCCAGCCGCTCACCGGCACGCCGGGCGCGGGCACCAAGCAGGGCTCGCTGGCGTCGGGTGCGCTCGAGGCCTCGAACGTCGACCTGACCTCCGAGCTCGTGAACCTCATCGTCGCGCAGCGCAGCTACCAGGCCAACGCGCAGACCGTGAAGACCCAGGATCAGGTCGTGCAGACGCTGATCAACATCCGCTGAGCCGCCCATGGACCGCATGCTGTACGTCGCCATGAGCGGCGCCAAGCAGGCCATGGAGCAGCAGGCCTCGGTCGCCAACAACATGGCGAACGCCTCCACGCCCGGGTTCCGCGCGCAGATCAACAGCTTCCGCGCGGTCCCGGTCACGGGCGCCGAGGCGACGACGCGCGCCTACGTGGTCGCCACCACGCCGGGCGCCGACTTCAGCCACGGCCCGCTGACCGAAACCGGCCGCCCGCTCGACGTGGCGGTGCACGGCGACGGCTGGCTCGTGGTGCAGACGCCCGACGGCGGCGAAGCCTACACGCGTGTCGGCAACCTGCAGGTCAATGCCGAAGGCCAGCTCACCACCATGGGCTCGCTGCCGGTGGCCGGCGATGCCGGGCCGCTCGCGGTGCCGCCGGGCGCCGCCGTGACCATTGCCTCCAACGGGCTCGTCACGGCGCGCGGTGCGGGCGATCCGGCGATCGGCGTGGCCGAGGTGGGTCGCCTGAAGCTGGTCAATCCGCCCACGGCCGACCTGGTGCGCGGTGAAGACGGACTGTTCCGCATGCGCGAGGGCCTGCCGCCTGCCGAGGCAGACGAAGCCGTGACCGTGACCACCGGTGCCGTCGAAGGCAGCAACGTCAACGGCGTCGAGGCCATGGTGGCCATGATCGCCAACGCCCGCAGCTTCGAGATGCAGATGAAGTCGATGCGCAGCGCGGACGAGAACGCGCAGTCGGCCAACAAGCTGCTGGCGTACGGCTGAGCCGGCGCCTTCCCCTGACTCTCCAACAAGGAAACCCCCATCATGATGCGCTCGCTCTACATCGCGAAGACCGGTCTCGATGCCCAGCAGACCCAACTCGACGTGGTGTCGAACAACCTCGCCAACGTCGGCACCACGGGCTTCAAGCGAAGCCGTGCCGTGTTCGAGGACCTGATGTACCAGAACCTGCGCCAGGTCGGCGGCCAGACTTCGGACCAGACCCGGCTGCCTTCGGGCCTCCAGGTGGGCACCGGCGTGCACGTGGTCGCGACCGAGCGCATCCATTCGCAGGGCAACCTGACGAAGACGGACAAGCCCACCGACGTCGCCATCAACGGCGGCGGCTTCTTCCAGGTGCTGATGCCCGACGGCAGCACCGCCTACACGCGCGACGGCTCGTTCCAAACCGACCGCGACGGCCAGCTCGTCACCGCGAGCGGTTTTCCGGTGCAGCCGGCCATCGCGTTACCGGCGAACACCACCAGCATCACGGTCGGCCGCGACGGCATCGTCTCGATCACCCAGGCCGGGCAGACCAACACGGTGCAGGTCGGCCAGCTCCAGCTCGCCACCTTCCTGAACCCGACCGGCCTGCAGAGCAAGGGCGAGAACCTCTATGCCGAAACCGATGCCTCCGGTGCACCCAACCAGGTGAACCCGGGCGTGGACGGCGCGGGCCTGCTGAGCCAGGGCTACGTCGAGGCCTCGAACGTCAACGTGGTCGAGGAGCTGGTGAACATGATCGCCACGCAGCGCGCCTACGAGATCAACAGCAAGGCGGTCCAGGCCTCCGACCAGATGCTGCAGCGCCTGGCCCAGCTATGAGATCGCTGCGTTCGTGGATGCTGCTGGCCGCGTTGGCGGCCACGGGCTGCGCGCAGATTCCGCGCGAGCCGCTCGTGCACCAGCCGATGACCGCGCGCGCCGACAGCATCATGGCCGCGGTGCCGCGGTCCGCGAACGGTGCGATCTTTCAGCATGGCCCGGGCAGCGGCGCGCTGTTCGAGGACCGCCGGCCGCGCAACGTCGGCGACATCCTGACCGTGGTCATCAGCGAGCGGGTCAACGCCAGCAAGAACTCGGGTGCCTCGTCGAGCCGCACCGGCAGCGTGGTCGCCGACTTCGCCGGCGGCATTCCCAAGCTGATCGGCTCGCTGCTCGACGGGCAGGACGCCAAGCTGTCGGGCGGCAACACGCTGGCCGCCAAGGGCGGAGCGAACGCCAACAACACCTTCAACGGCGTGATCACGGTCACCGTGGTGGACGTGATGCGCAACGGCAACCTGCTCGTGAGCGGCGAAAAGCAGATGGGCATCAACCAGGGCACCGAGTTCATCCGCTTCTCGGGCGTGGTCAACCCGCGCACCGTCTCGGGCAACAACACCGTGCCGTCCACGCTCGTGGCCGACGCACGCATCGAATACACGGCCAAGGGCTACATCGACGAGGCCCAGCACATGGGCTGGATGCAGCGCTTCTTCCTCAACGTCATGCCTTTCTGATGGCGCGTCGCGCCCGCAGAAGCAGAGATACCACCATGCAAACCACCCGCACACTGCGTTCGATCATCGGCCTGGCGGCGCTCTGCGCCGTCGCCTGGGGCGCTCCCGCCAACGCCGAGCGGCTCAAGGAACTCGCGAGCATCCAGGGCGTGCGCGACAACCCGCTGATCGGCTACGGCCTGATGGTGGGCCTCGACGGCACCGGCGACCAGACCATGCAGACGCCGTTCACCACGCAGAGCCTGAACAACATGCTGCAGCAGCTCGGCATCACGATCCCGCAGGGCGTGAACATGCAGCTCAAGAACGTGGCGGCGGTCATGGTCACGGCCACGCTGCCGTCGTTCGCGCGGCCGGGCCAGAACATCGACGTGACGGTCTCGTCGATGGGCAATGCCAAGAGCCTGCGCGGCGGCACGCTGTTGATGACACCCCTCAAGGGCGCCGACGGCCAGGTCTATGCGATCGCGCAGGGCAACATGGTGGTGGGCGGTGCCGGCGCTTCGGCCAACGGCAGCAAGGCCCAGATCAACCAGCTCGGCTCGGGCCGCATTCCGGCCGGCGCGCTGGTCGAGCGCAGCGTCGAGGCGCAGGTCGGCGGCGAGAACACCTTCACGCTCGAACTCAACCAGTCCGACTTCGGCACCGTGCAGCGCGCGGTCGACGCGATCAATCGCCAGTTCGGACCCGGCATCGCGCAGGCGCTCGATGCGCGCGTGATCCAGGTGCAGGCGCCGGCGGCCAACGAGCGCGTGGGCTTTCTCGCGCGGCTCGAAAGCCTCGAGGTCACGCCCACGCAGGCCGTGGCGCGCGTGGTCGTCAATGCGCGCACCGGCTCGGTGGTCATGAACCAGGCGGTGCGCGTGAACGACTGCGCCGTGGCGCACGGCAACCTGTCGGTGGTGATCAACACCGAGCCGGTGGTCAGCCAGCCGAATGCATTCGCCGGCGGGCAGACCGTGGTCGGGCAGACCTCGCAGATCTCCATCAACCAGGGCGGCGGCGCGCTGCAGATGGTGCGCGGCGGCGCTTCGCTGGCCGACGTGATCAAGGGCCTGAACAGCCTGGGTGCCAATCCGCAGGACCTGGTGTCCATCCTCCAGGCCATGAAGTCCGCGGGCGCGCTGCGCGCCGAGCTCGAGATCATCTGAGCGGGCAGAACGGCATGGCGATCATGGAAAGCAGGAGCGGTGCGCTCGACGGGCGTCTCGCGCTCGACGTGCAGAGCGTCGACGCACTGCGCAACACCGTGCGCAACGCGCCCGACGAGGGCCTGAAGCAGGTCTCGCGCCAGTTCGAGGCGCTGTTCATGAACATGGTGCTCAAGAGCATGCGCGAGGCCACGCCCTCGAGCGGCCTGTTCGAGAGCCGCGACGAGAAGATCTATCTGTCGATGCTCGACCAGCAGCTGGCGCAGAACCTCTCGGGGCGCGGCGTGGGGCTGGCCGAGGCCATGCGCGCGCAACTGAGCCGCGGCGCGGGCGAGACCGACGGCGGCAAGGCGATCGGGGCCATGCCGTTCGCGCCGGCCGCGGGCATTCCCGTGGGTTCGGCACCGCCGCTGGCCGCGCAACCGCAGTCGCCGTCGCGTGGGGCGGCCGTCGACCTGGGCATCTACGAGCGCAACAGCGATCGCCCCGCGCCCGCCGCCGTGGCCTCGCTGCAAGGCAAGGTCGACGGCTTCGTGCAGCGCATGGGTTCGTCGGCGCAGGTGGCCAGCGCCGCGAGCGGCGTGCCGGCGCCGCTCATCCTGGCGCAGGCCGCGCTCGAGTCGGGCTGGGGCAAGCGCGAGATTCGTGCCGATGACGGCACGCAGAGCTTCAACCTGTTCGGCATCAAGGCCGACCGCAGCTGGAAGGGCCCGGTGGTCGAAACCACCACCACCGAATACATCGACGGCGAGCTGCAGCGCGTGCGCGCGAAGTTCAGGGCCTACGGCTCCTACGACGAGGCCTTCACCGACTACGCGCGCTTCATCACGCGCAACCCGCGCTACGCCAACGTGCTCTCCGCGGAGACACCGGCCGAAGCGGCGCACGGCCTGCAGAAGGCCGGCTACGCCACCGATCCGCAGTACGGGCAGAAGCTCGTTCGCATCATGCAGAAATTCAGCTGAAGGAAGAAACGACATGGCAGACACACCCACCTCTTTGCAACACCGCGGCCCCGCGGCACCCGCCGCCGCCAGCCGGCTCGAGGTCGTGACCTTCACGCTCGGCCAGGAGGAATACGGCATCGACATCCAGAAGGTGCAGGAGCTTCGCGGCTACGACGCGGTGACGCGGATCGCGAATGCGCCGGAGTACATCAAGGGCGTGGTGAACCTGCGCGGAATCATCGTGCCGATCATCGACATGCGCATCAAGTTCAACCTGGGCACGCCGAGCTACGACCAGTTCACGGTGGTGATCGTGCTGAACATCGGCGGCCGGGTGGTGGGCATGGTGGTGGACAGCGTGTCGGACGTGATCACGCTGGGCGCTGAGCAGATCAAGCCGGCGCCGGAGATGGGCTCGGTGCTGGACACCGACTACCTGATCGGGCTGGGCACGCTCGACGAGCGGATGCTGATTCTGGTGGACATCGACCGCTTGATGTCGAGCGAAGAGATGGGCCTGGTCGAGAGAATCGCGGCCTGACGGCTGCACGAATGGAGCAACCGACATGAAGAACCTGAAAATCGGCACACGTCTCGGCATCGGGTTCGCATTGGTGCTGGGCCTCATGGCCTGCATCGCGGCGATCGGTGTGTTCCGTCTGCAAGGCGTGGGCACTGCGGTGCAGCAGATGGTCGAGCGCTCGCTCGTCAAGGAGCGCCTGGCGGCCCACTGGCTGCTGAACACCAGCAACAACAGCGTGCGCACCTTCGCGCTCGTCAAGAGCAACGATGCCGAAGTGCAGGACTACCTGCAGAAGCACATGGCCAAGACCAGTGCCAGCATCTCCGAAACACAGGCCAAGCTCGAGGCGCTGCTCGACTCGCCCGAAGAGCAGACGCTCAGCGCCGACATCAAGGCCAAGCGGACCCAGTACGTGGCCTTGCGCAACGCCATCCTCAAGCTCAAGGCCGAAGGCAAGCAGGACGAAGCGGCAGTGCTCACCAACGAGAAGCTGGTGCCGATGCTCGACGTGTACGACACCAGCATCCGCAACATGCTGACGCATCAGGCCGAACGGATCGACGAAGCGGCCGAGGCCGTGCATGCGCTGAACCGCGCGGGGCGCACGAACGTCATCGCGCTCGGCGTGATCGCGCTGGTGCTCGGCGCGGGGCTCGCTTGGCTGCTGACGCGCAGCATCACGCGGCCGCTGAACGAAGCCGTGCGGGTGGCGCAGACCGTGGCCGGTGGCGACCTCACGAGTCGCATCGAATCGTCGGCGCGCGACGAGGTCGGGCTGCTCATGCAGGCCCTGCAGAACATGAACGCCAGCCTCGCGAAGGTGGTTGGTGGCGTGCGCCAGGGCACCAATGCCATCGCCACCGCCTCGGGCCAGATTGCCGCAGGCAACCAGGATCTCTCGTCGCGCACCGAAGAGCAGGCGAGTTCGCTCGAACAGACGGCGGCCTCGATGGAAGAGCTCACGAGCACCGTCAAGCAGAACGCCGACAACGCACGCCAGGCCAACCAGCTCGCGCTGTCGGCCTCGGAAGTGGCCGTGAAGGGTGGCGACGTGGTCGGCCAGGTGGTCGACACCATGGCGTCGATCAATGCCTCGTCGCGCAAGATCGTCGACATCATCGGCGTGATCGACGGGATTGCGTTTCAGACCAACATCCTCGCGCTCAATGCGGCGGTGGAAGCCGCGCGCGCCGGTGAACAGGGCCGCGGCTTCGCAGTGGTGGCCTCGGAAGTGAGAGGCCTGGCGCAGCGCTCGGGCGCAGCCGCCAAGGAAATCAAGGGCCTGATCGACGACTCGGTCGGCAAGGTCGACCGGGGCAGCGAACTCGTGGCTGAGGCCGGCAAGACGATGGAAGAAATCGTCGGCAGCGTCCGGCGCGTGACCGACATCATCGGCGAGATCACTGCGGCGAGCCAGGAACAGAGCACGGGCATCGAGCAGGTGAACCAGGCGATCGCGCAGATGGACCAGGTGACGCAGCAGAACGCGGCGCTGGTCGAAGAGGCCGCAGCCGCCGCGCAGTCGATGCAGGAGCAGGCCGCGAGCCTGGTCGATGCGGTGAGCGTGTTCCGCCTCGATGGGGCAACAGCAACAGCAACAGCAGCGGCAGCGGCGAAGGCGCCGGCGCCGCAGGCTGCGCCCCGGGCCGCCCCGCGTCTTGCGGGCGCTCCAAGGGCGCCGGCCTCGCGGCTGGCGGCCGCGACCTCTGCCACAGGCGATTGGACGGAATTTTGAACAGAGGCCCTCAAGTCTTGCGCGAAGTTGCCGATAACACCATCGACAGCACCGCAGAAAGACCAACTGAGGAAGAGAGCCGAATGTTCGACCGTTTGAGTTTCCGCGCGCTGAGCGTCGGCCAGAAGCTTGGCTTGCTCACCGCCAGCGCCATTCTGGGCGTGGCCGCGCTGACCGCGCTTTTCCTGTTTTCCGAGCGCCGGCTCATCCTCGCGGAGCGCCAGGCGGGCGTGCGCCAGGTGGTGGAAAGCGCGCACGGGCTGCTGGCGCACTACCAGTCGCTCGAGGCCAAGGGCACGCTGACCGAGGCGCAGGCCAAGGAACAGGCGATGCAGGCCCTGCGCGGACTGCGCTACAGCGGCAGCGAGTATTTCTGGATCAACGACATGCAGCCGCGCATGGTCATGCATCCGATCAGCCCGAAGCTCGAAGGCCAGGATCTCTCGGCCAACAAGGACGCGACCGGCAAGTCGCTGTTCGTCGCCTTCGTCGACATCGTGAAGGCCGAGGGCGCTGGTTTCGTGGCCTACCGCTGGGCCAAGCCCGGCAGCGACCAGCCGGTGCCGAAGGTTTCGTACGTGAAGGGCTTCGCGCCCTGGGGCTGGATCATCGGCTCGGGCGTGTACGTCGACACGGTGCAGGCCACCATCATGGAGCGGGCGCTCAGCCTGTCGATCGGCGCGCTGGTGCTCGGCGCGGCGCTGCTGGCCTTGGGCTGGGCAATCTCGCGCGGCCTGCTGCGCCAGCTCGGCGGCGAACCCGCGGCCACGGCCTACATTGCGCGCCGCATCGCCGAGGGCGACCTGGCGGTGCGCATCGACCTGCGGCGCGGCGACCAGGCGAGCCTGCTGCATGCCATCCGCGGCATGCGCGACAGCCTTTCCACGGTCGTGACCGCGGTCCGCCTGGGCACCGACGCCATCGCCACCGCCTCGGGCCAGATCGCCGCAGGCAACCAGGACCTCTCGTCACGCACCGAAGAGCAGGCGAGTTCGCTCGAACAGACGGCGGCCTCGATGGAAGAACTCACGAGCACCGTCAAGCAGAACGCCGACAACGCGCGCCAAGCCAACCAGCTCGCGCTGTCGGCCTCGGAAGTGGCCGTGAAGGGCGGCGGTGTGGTCGGCCAGGTCGTCGACACCATGGCCTCGATCAATGCCTCGTCGCGCAAGATCGTCGACATCATCGGCGTGATCGACGGCATCGCGTTCCAGACCAACATCCTCGCGCTCAACGCGGCGGTCGAGGCGGCACGCGCTGGTGAACAGGGCCGCGGCTTCGCCGTGGTGGCCTCGGAAGTGCGCAGCCTGGCGCAGCGCTCGGGCGCGGCGGCCAAGGAAATCAAGGGCCTCATCGACGACTCGGTGGGCAAGGTCGAGGCCGGCAGCCGGCAGGTGGCCGAAGCGGGTCGCACGATGGAAGAGATCGTCGACAGCGTCAAGCGCGTGACCGACATCATGGGCGAGATCACCGCGGCGAGCCAGGAGCAGAGCACGGGCATCGAGCAGGTGAACCAGGCGATCGCGCAAATGGACCAGGTGACGCAGCAGAACGCGGCGCTGGTCGAAGAGGCCGCAGCCGCCGCGCAGTCGATGCAGGAACAGGCCGCGAAGCTGCAGGCCTCGGTCGGCGTGTTCCGCATCGAAGGCGGCGCGGCCACGGCCGTGGCCCTGGCGAATGCACGCCGCCCCGCCGCCGCATTGGCCAAGCCACCGCAGCCCGGCACCCTTTCCCCCAGGCTCCGGCGCTCCGCACCGGACCGGAAGACCCAGAACGCCCCGCAATTGGCCATGGCCGGTGCGGCCGGCGGTGACTGGACCGAGTTTTGAACCCCCAAGCGACAACCACCACAGATTTCCCGATGAGCGCAAACACATCCAAATCCCATCCGGACAACCGTAACACCCCGCCGTCACGGCCGGGGCGGCCGTCGGAATTTCTTTCCTTCACGCTCGGCCAGGAGGAATACGGCATCGACATCCAGAAGGTGCAGGAGCTTCGCGGCTACGACGCGGTGACGCGGATCGCGAACGCGCCGGAGTACATCAAGGGTGTGGTGAACCTGCGCGGAATCATCGTGCCGATCATCGACATGCGCATCAAGTTCAACCTGGGCACGCCGAGCTACGACCAGTTCACGGTGGTGATCGTGCTGAACATCGGCGGCCGGGTGGTGGGCATGGTGGTGGACAGCGTGTCGGACGTGATCACGCTGGGCGCTGAGCAGATCAAGCCGGCGCCGGAGATGGGCTCGGTGCTGGACACCGACTACCTGATCGGGCTGGGCACGCTCGACGAGCGGATGCTGATTCTGGTGGACATCGATCGGCTGATGTCGAGCGAGGAAATGGGCCTGGTCGAGCGGGCCGCCGCCTGAGTTGATGGCAGGCGCGCGCTGCGTGCCTTCCCAGTCTGAAATTTTGGAGCAATGAATGTTTTTGAGTAACGTGTCCATCGGGAAGCGGCTGGCCGTCGTGATCGGCGCCATCCTTGCGCTTTCCCTCACGAGCAGCGTGGTGGCGATGCTGGAGCTGCGGGAGTTGGGCGTCGAGATCGACGCAATGGTCGAGAAGAACGTCAAGACCGAACGTGCGGGCGCCGACTGGCTGCGCCACACCACGGCCGGTGTGCAGCGTGCCGCAGCCATTGCAAAGAGCAGCGATTCGAACCTCATCGCCTACTTCGCGCCACACACGGCCGCCGCCATCAAGGAAACCAACGACCTGCAGAAGTTCATCGAGGAGCAGATGGACACGCCCGAGAAGAAGCAGGTGTTCGACAAGGTCGGTGAGCTGCGCAAGGCCTACCTCGCCGCGCGCGAGGAGGTCAGCAAGGCCAAGCTCGCGGGCGACGTGGAAGGTGCCGACAGGATCTTCAACGAGCGCTTCGAACCCACCTCGCGCAGCTATCTCGCGGGCGTGCAGCAGATGGTGGACGCCGAGCGGGCCCAGCTGGACGCCGCGGCCGCACGCGGCAAGGAAACGCGCGCCGCCACGAGCATGGTGCTGATCGTCTGCAGCGTGCTGTCGCTGGCCCTGGGCCTGGTGCTCGCATGGCTCCTGGTCCGCAGCATCACGCATCCGCTGCGCCGCGCCGTCGAGGTGGCCGAGGCAGTGGCCGCCGGCGACCTCACGAGCCGCATCGATGCGACGACGCGCGACGAGACCGGCCAGCTCATGCAGGCGCTCAAGGGCATGAACGGCAGTCTCGCCAAGGTCGTCGGCGAAGTTCGCCACGGCACCGACGCGATCGCCACGGCCTCGGGCCAGATCGCCGCAGGCAACCAGGATCTCTCGTCGCGCACCGAGGAACAGGCCAGCTCGCTCGAGCAGACGGCGGCCTCGATGGAAGAACTCACGAGCACCGTCAAGCAGAACGCCGACAACGCACGCCAGGCCAACCAGCTCGCGCTGTCGGCCTCCGAAGTGGCCGTGAAGGGTGGCGACGTGGTCGGCCAGGTGGTCGACACCATGGCGTCGATCAATGCCTCGTCGCGCAAGATCGTCGACATCATCGGCGTGATCGACGGGATTGCGTTTCAGACCAACATCCTCGCGCTCAATGCGGCGGTGGAAGCCGCGCGCGCCGGTGAACAGGGCCGCGGCTTCGCAGTGGTGGCCTCGGAAGTCAGAAACCTGGCGCAGCGCTCGGGCGCGGCGGCCAAGGAAATCAAGGGCCTCATCGACGACTCGGTGGGCAAGGTCGAGGCCGGCAGCCGGCAGGTGGCCGAAGCGGGTCGCACGATGGAAGAGATCGTCGACAGCGTCAAGCGCGTGACCGACATCATGGGCGAGATCACCGCGGCGAGCCAGGAGCAGAGCACGGGCATCGAGCAGGTGAACCAGGCGATCGCGCAAATGGACCAGGTGACGCAGCAGAACGCGGCGCTGGTCGAAGAGGCCGCAGCCGCCGCGCAGTCGATGCAGGAGCAGACCGCGAGCCTCGTGCAGGCCGTGAGCGTGTTCCGGCTCGATGGCGGCGAGACCCCGCGTGCGCTCGCGCAGCTGCAGGCCAAGCCGCAGCCGGTACTGCCGCAGCGCGGCAAGGCCGCCCCGGCACTGAAGGCGCCCACCCGCGCCGCGTCCGCACCCCGCGCGGCACCGCAGCCCAGGCTCGCCGCGGCGACGCCCGCCGGGGCAGGCGACTGGACCGAGTTCTAACCCACCCAGGACAACAAAAATGAAATGGTTCCAGTCGCTTCGTGTTGCCACGAGGCTGATCCTCAGTTTTCTCGTGGTCGCGGCCGTGGGGGCCGCGCTCGGCGGTCTCGGCATCTTCCAGATGGGGCGCATCAATGCGTCGACTGAAAGCCTCTACAACGACGACCTGCGCGCCATCAAGGCGGTGCAGGCCGCCAACATCCACCTGCTCGACGCGAGCCGCGCCCAGATGAGCCTGCTGTCTGCCGGCACCAAGGGCGAGCGCAACCGCGGCTTCACCGAGCTCGGCACTGCCGTGAAGGGTGTCGAGGCCAGCGTGGCCGAGGCGCAGCCGCTGCTCGAGCAGGCGCCCGAAGGCCGCGAGCTGGTCGCGCAATACCAGCGCCTGATGCCGCCGCTCAAGAAGCACCTGTCCGATTTCGCGGACCTGATCGGCAAGCAGTCGCTCGACAGCTCGCAGTTCGAGGGCAGCGTGCCGCAGGAGAGCGAAGCCCTGCTGAAGGAATCGCGCGCCCTCGAGAAGGTGCTGCAGAGCATGGTCGCCTACAGCGACCAGCATGCGCGCGACAGCATGGAAGCCGCTGCGAGCACCTTCGAGACCTCGCGGCTGTTGATGGTGCTGATGGCGCTGGCCGGCATCGTGATCAGCGTGGGCCTCGGCGTGGCCGTGGCCCGCCTGCTGTCGCGCCAGCTCGGCGGCGAGCCCGGCTATGCGGCCGAGGCGGTCGGTCGAATCGCGGCCGGCGACCTGACCCAGGCGGTGCAGGCGAAGTCCGCGCGCAGCGGCAGCCTGTTGTTCTCGATCGGGCGCATGCAGGACCAGCTCACGCACGTCGTGACGCGCATCAAGGGCGCGAGCGACGCGATCGCCACCGCCTCGGGCCAGATCGCCGCAGGCAACCAGGATCTCTCTTCGCGCACCGAGGAACAGGCGAGTTCGCTCGAACAGACGGCGGCTTCGATGGAAGAGCTCACGAGCACCGTCAAGCAGAACGCCGACAACGCGCGTCAGGCCAACCAGCTCGCGCTGTCGGCCTCGGAAGTGGCCGTGAAGGGTGGCGACGTGGTCGGCCAGGTGGTCGACACCATGGCGTCGATCAATGCCTCGTCGCGCAAGATCGTCGACATCATCGGCGTGATCGACGGCATCGCGTTCCAGACCAACATCCTCGCGCTCAATGCAGCGGTCGAAGCGGCACGCGCCGGTGAGCAGGGCCGTGGCTTCGCCGTGGTGGCTTCGGAAGTGCGCAGCCTGGCGCAGCGCTCGGGCGCCGCCGCCAAGGAGATCAAGGGCCTGATCGACGATTCGGTCGGCAAGGTCAACCGGGGCAGCGCGCTCGTGGGCGAGGCCGGCAAGACGATGGAAGAGATCGTCGGCAGCGTCCGGCGCGTGACCGACATCATTGGCGAGATCACCGCAGCGAGCCAGGAGCAGAGCACCGGCATCGAGCAGGTGAACCAGGCGATCGCGCAGATGGACCAGGTGACGCAGCAGAACGCGGCACTGGTCGAAGAAGCCGCAGCCGCTGCGCAGTCGATGCAGGAACAGGCCGCCAGCCTGGTCGATGCGGTGAGCGTGTTCCGGCTCGAAGCCGGCGCTCAGCCGGTGCACGTCGAGCCGGTGCAGGCGCAGGCGCCGCCGCGCCGTCCGGCGATGAAGCCGCGTCCGCCGAAAGAGGCCATCGCCTCCGCGGCGCCCCTGGCCCTCGCCCGCGGCACCGCGGGCGACTGGACCGAGTTCTGAACCCGGGCCCTCCGTTTTTTCTCACGAACATCCACCATGAACTTTCTTTCCAACACACGCATCGGGACGCGCCTGGCCATCGGCTTTGGCCTGGTGATCGTCCTGACCCTGGTGTCTGCCGCCTACGCGCTGATGACCGCCCGCAGCAACGCCGAGGCCACGCGGCAGATGATGCGCAGCCCGCTCGCGAAAGAGCGGCTGATCTCCGACTGGTACGTGCTGACCTACTCGGCCATTGCACGCACCGCGATGATCGCGCGCACCACCGACGAAACCTTGCCCGTCACCTTTGCCGACGTCATCTCCGACAGCGTGAAGAAGGGCGGCGAGACCATGGGCAAGGTCGAGGCGCTGCTGGTCACCGACCTGGAGAAGTCGACCTACAAGAACATCGTCGAGCTGCGCGCCAAGTACCAGTCTGCCAAGGACGCGGTGCAGAAAGCCAAGGCCAGCGGCGTGCCCGGCGAGTCCGAGAAGGTCTTCAGCGACGTGTTCCAGCCGGCCGCCAAGGCCTATGAAACGCGCGTGCTCGACCTGCTGGCGCTCGAACGCAAGGCCATCGACGAGATGAGCCAGCGCATCGACGCGGCAAACGATCGCAGCTTCAACCTGCGCATCGTGCTCACGACGCTCACGCTGCTGATCGGCGCGCTCTGCGCCTGGCTGATCGCGCGCAGCGTCACCCGCCCGCTGGCGCATGCCGTCACCGTCGCCGAGACGGTGGCCAGCGGCGACCTCAGCGCGAACATCCAGGCCGATTCACGCGACGAGACCGGCCAGCTCATGCAGGCGCTCAAGCACATGAACGAGAGCCTCGCCAAGGTGGTGAGCGAAGTTCGCCAGGGCACCAATGCCATCGCCACCGCCTCGGGCCAGATCGCCGCGGGCAACCAGGATCTCTCGTCGCGCACCGAAGAGCAGGCGAGCTCGCTCGAGCAGACGGCCGCTTCGATGGAGGAACTCACGAGCACCGTCAAGCAGAACGCCGACAACGCACGCCAGGCCAACCAGCTCGCGCTGTCGGCCTCCGAAGTGGCCGTCAAGGGCGGCGGTGTGGTCGGCCAGGTGGTCGACACCATGGCCTCGATCAATGCCTCGTCGCGCAAGATCGTCGACATCATCGGCGTGATCGACGGGATTGCGTTCCAGACCAACATCCTCGCGCTCAATGCAGCGGTCGAGGCGGCTCGGGCCGGTGAACAGGGCCGCGGCTTCGCGGTCGTCGCTTCGGAAGTCAGAAGCCTGGCGCAGCGCTCGGGCGCAGCGGCCAAGGAGATCAAGGGCCTGATCGACGACTCGGTCGGCAAGGTCGAGGCCGGTAGCCGGCAGGTGGCCGAAGCGGGCCGCACGATGGAAGAGATCGTCGACAGCGTCAAGCGCGTGACCGACATCATGGGCGAGATCACCGCGGCGAGCCAGGAGCAGAGCACGGGCATCGAGCAGGTGAACCAGGCGATCGCGCAGATGGACCAGGTGACGCAGCAGAACGCGGCGCTGGTCGAAGAGGCCGCGGCCGCCGCGCAGTCGATGCAGGAACAGGCCGCCAGCCTCGTGCAGGCGGTGAGCGTGTTCCGGCTCGCGGGAGAAGGCCGCGCCGCGCCGATGCCCGCCCGTGCGTCGCAGCACGACGTCCGCGCGCTCGGAAACGCCGAGCCGGCGTTCGCCTGACCGCAGAGGAAAGACCGCATCCCCCAGGACCATGAGACTCAACCTTCCCGTCACCACCCACGAATACCTGCTCGACGACGACGCGGCGCTGGTGTCGCGCACCGACCTCAAGGGCCGCATCACCTACGTCAATCCCGCGTTCGTGACCGCGAGCGGCTATGCGGTGCCGCAGCTCATCGGCAAGGCGCACAACATGATCCGTCACCCGGACATGCCGCCCGAGGCCTTTGCCGACATGTGGAAGACCCTGGAGAAGGGCCTGCCCTGGACCGGTATGGTCAAGAACCGGCGTGAGAACGGCGACTTCTACTGGGTGCTTGCCAACGTGACGCCGGTGCGCCGCAAGGGCGAGATCGAAGGCTACATGTCGGTGCGCAGCAAGCCCGACCGCGCCGCCGTCGAGCAGGCCGAGCAGCTCTACCGGCGCTTTCGCGAGGGTCAGGCCAAGGGGCTGGCGATCGAGCAGGGCGAAGTGGTCCGGCGCGGATGGACCAGCGTGCTGGCACGCCTGCGCCGGCTTCCGATCCGGGTGCGCGTGTTCGGTTCTGCCGCGGCCGCCGCCGTGCTGATGCTTGCGCTCGGCGTGGCCGGATGGCGGGGCCTGGTGGGCCCGCAGGGGTGGGCTGCCGGTGCCGCGCTCTGCGCGCTGGCATGGGCCGGCTTCGGCTATTTTCTCGACCGCACCGTGTTCCGTCCGATGGACGAAGCGGTGCGCGTGGCACAGGCCATCGCAGCGGGCGGCATCGCGAAGTTCGAGGTCCGTCCCGAGGACGAGATGCGCCACCTGCTGCGCGCGCTGAACCAGATGAGCGCGAACTTCTCGGCCATCGTGCTCGACGTGGACACCAACGTCTCGCACGTGATGACCGCCTCGACGCAGATCGCCGCCGGCAACCAGGATCTCTCGTCGCGCACCGAAGAGCAGGCGAGTTCGCTCGAGCAGACGGCGGCCTCGATGGAAGAACTCACGAGCACCGTCAAGCAGAACGCGGACAACGCACGCCAGGCCAACCAGCTCGCGCTGTCGGCCTCCGAAGTGGCCGTGAAGGGCGGCGACGTGGTCGGTCAGGTGGTCGACACCATGGCGTCGATCAATGCCTCGTCGCGCAAGATCGTCGACATCATCGGCGTGATCGACGGCATCGCGTTCCAGACCAACATCTTGGCGCTCAATGCGGCGGTGGAAGCGGCGCGCGCCGGTGAGCAGGGCCGCGGCTTCGCGGTCGTCGCCTCGGAAGTCAGAGGCCTGGCGCAGCGCTCGGGCGCGGCTGCCAAGGAGATCAAGGGCCTGATCGACGACTCGGTCGGCAAGGTCGACCGGGGCAGCATGCTCGTCGGCGAGGCTGGCAAGACGATGGAAGAGATCGTCGGCAGCGTCCGGCGCGTGACCGACATCATTGGCGAGATCACCGCGGCGAGCCAGGAGCAGAGCACGGGCATCGAGCAGGTGAACCAGGCGATCGCGCAGATGGACCAGGTGACGCAGCAGAACGCGGCACTGGTCGAAGAGGCCGCGGCCGCGGCGCAGTTGATGCAGGAGCAGGCCGAGAGCCTGGTCGCGTCGGTCAGCGTCTTTCGCCGCGCCGCCTGAACGCAAGCCGCGAAAACCAGCCTTCAACTTCCGCGCGGCCTGCCGATAAACAAAGCACAAGGGCATCCCAAGCGCTGCCCTCGCCCCCAACAAGAAACGTTCTACAGGTAACACCCATGTCGATGTTCCAAACGGGCCTGTCCGGCCTCGGCGTTGCGCGTGCCGCGCTCGTGACCACCGCGCACAACACGGCCAATGTCTACACCGTCGGCTACAACCGGCAGACGGCGATCGTGTCCTCCAACGGCGGCACCGCGAGCGGCGCCGGCTTCATCGGCGGCGGCGCGCGCGTCACCACGGTGCAGCGCAGCTACGACCAGTACCTGACGGCCCAGCTCAACGGCGCCGAGTCCCGCAGCGCCGCGCTCGCGAGCTATGGCTCGCAGATCAACCGCATCGACTCGCTGCTGGCCGACAAGACGGCCGGCCTCACGCCGCTGATGCAGAAGTTCTTCGCGAGCGTGCAGGACCTGGCCAACACGCCGGCCGACCCGGCAGCGCGCCAGCAGCTCATCAGCGCCGCGCAGACCCTGGCCAACAAGTTCCGCGCCACCGACCAGTACCTCACCGACCTGAACAGCTCGGTCAACGAGCAGATCAAGGGCAGCGCCGGCCAGATCAACACCTACGCGACGCAGATCGCCAGCCTCAACCAGCAGATCAGCCAGCTCAGCGCCATGGCCGGCGGCCAGCCGCCGAACGACCTGATGGACCAGCGCGACCAGCTGGTGGCCGACCTCGGCAAGATCGTCGACGTCAAGGTGCTCGAGCAGCACAGCGGCCAGTACAACGTCTTCATCGGCAACGGCCAGTCGCTGGTGCTCGGCGATCGGGCCGCCCAGATGCAGGCGGTGCCGTCGGCGGCCGATCCCACGCGCATGTCGATGGCGCTGGTCGGGCTCACGGGCACGGTCTCCGAGCTCAACGACAACGTGTTCACGGGCGGCTCGCTCGGCGGCCTCATGGCGTTCCGCGCCGAGACGCTCACGAGCTCGCAGAACGCCATCGGCCGCCTGGCCATGGCCCTGGGTGCCGAGTTCAACAAGCAGCACCAGCTCGGCGTCGACCTCAACGGCGCGCTCGGCGGCGACTTCTTCTCGATGGCCGATGCGGGCGTGTTCTCGAACGCGCGCAACGGCGGCGACATGGTGCTCGGCGCCAGCGTGAGCGACGTCTCCCAGCTCACCACCAGCGACTACGGGGTGCAGGTGAAGGACGTGGCCGGCACGCTGACGTACACCGTCACCCGCCTGTCGGACAAGCAGGTGCTCGGCGACTACACCACGTTCCCGGTCAGCTTCGACGGCGTGAGCCTGTCGATCGCGAGCGGCACCGCGCAGGCGGGCGACTCGTTCCTGGTGCAGCCCACGCGCACCGGTGCGCGCGACATGGACGTGCTGGTGAACGAAACTGCCAAGATCGCGGCTGGCTCTCCGCTGGTCACCGGCAACACGGTCGGCAACAAGGGCACCGGCGCGCTGGGCCCGGCCGTGGTCGATGCCGCCTACCTCGCCACGCCGCTGGCCGCGCCCGTGACGCTGGCCTACGACGCCACGGCCAACACGCTCTCGGGCTTTCCCGCCGGTTCCGCGGTGACGGTGACGCTCGCCGACGGCAGCGCCAGCACCTACGCGGCCGGCACCGCCGTGCCCTACACCGCGGGCGCCTCGATCCGCTTCGACGGCATCGAGGTGAAGCTCGGCGGCGCGCCCGCCCACGGCGACACCTTCACGATCGGCAAGAACACGGGCGGCGTCTCCGACGGCAGCAATGCGCTGCGCCTCGGCGCGCTGCAGCGCAAGAACGTGATGGACGGCGGCACATCGACCTTCAACGCCGGCTACACCAAGCTCGTGAGCGAGGTCGGCAACCGCGCCATGGAAGTCCGCGTGGCCGAGCAGACGCAGACGAGCGTGACGGGCCAGATCCGCGCCAGCCGCGATGCGATCTCGGGCGTGAACCAGGATGAGGAAACCGCCAACCTGCTGATGTACCAGCAGATGTACCAGGCCAATGCCAAGGTGATCCAGACCGCATCGACCATGTTCGACGCGATCCTCGGCATCCGCGGCTGACCGCCACCACCCCACAGATCCAGGAGCCGCGATGCGCATCAGCACCCAATCCTTCTACGCCCAGAGCCAGAGCGCCATGGGAACCCAGCAACAGAAGCTGTTCCGAATCCAGCAGCAGCTCGCCGCGGGCACCAAGTTCCTCACGCCGGCCGACGATCCGGTGGCCGCTGCGCGCGCGCTCGGCGTCAGCCAGTCGATGGCCGAATCGGCGCAGCTCACGTCGAGCCGCAGCCGCGCAATGCTTTCGCTCTCGCAGGAAGAGACGGCACTGAAGTCGGCCACCTCGATCATGCAGAGCATGAAGACGCTCGCGGTGCAGGCGGGCAACGGCACGCTCTCCGACGTCGACCGCGCCACGCTCGCGACCACGCTGCAGGGCAACCTCGACCAGCTCGTGAACGTGGCCAACGCCGACGACGGCAACGGCCAGTTCCTGTTCGCGGGCTTCAAGAGCGCGAACCCGCCATTCGTGAACGACGCGAGCGGCATCCGCTACATGGGTGATCAGGGCCAGCGGCTGATGCAGATCGACGTGTCGCGCCAGATGGCCGCCACCGACGACGGCCGCAGCGTGTTCCAGTCGGTGCAGGGCGGTGCGGGCTACGTGACCTCGGCCGCGGCCGGCAACACCGGCTCGGGCGTGTTCGGCTCGGTCAGCCTGACCGATGCCTCCGCCGCGCACTACGGCAAGGACTTCACGGTCAGCTTCAGCGGCGGCAACTACACCGTCTCGACGGCCGACACGCCCCCCGTGGTGGCCGCCAGCGGCCCCTATGTGGCCGACGCGCCGATCTCGTTCGGCGGCATGCAGATCAAGATGAGCGGCACGCCCGCCGACGGCGACAGCTTTCAGGTCGCCGCCGCGCGAAATGCCGGCACCGACATCTTCGCCGCCATCGGCGACATGATCACCGCGCTCAAGCAGCCGCTCACCGGTGGCGGCGACGCGGCGCAGGCCAAGCTGCTCAATGCGTTGAGCACCTTCAACGTCAAGGTCACGAATGCGCACGACAACGTGCTGACGGTGATCTCGTCGGTGGGCTCGCGCATGAACGAACTCGATGCGCTCGACAACGGCGCTGCCGCGCGGGTGCTGGTCGACAAGGCCTACCTCTCCGAGATCGAAGACCTGGAACCGGCCGCCGCCATCTCCGAGTACCTGCTGCGCGAGACCTCGCTGAAGGCCACGCAGCAGACCTTTGCGCGGCTGCACAGCATTGCGCTGTTCAACTACCTGTGACGGAAGGTGTGGCCCTTCAGGGCCGCAGCCCCTGCGTGAGCCGCAGCACGTTGTCCAGCGCTTCGGCAAAGCGCGGTTCCAGGAATGCGCCGAGCTGCGGGATCAGCAGCTGCATCATCCCGATGCCCGCGAGCAGCGTGAGCGGAAAGCCGACCGCGAAGATGCTGAACTGCGGCGAGGCGCGGTTCAGGATGCCCATCGCGAGGTTCAGCGTGAGCAGCGCGGTCACGAGCGGCAGCGACAGCATCAGTCCGTTGGAAAAGATCTGCGCGCCGGCCGACACCAGGAAGAACCAGCCCTGGGCCGCCAGCGGTGCATCGGCGATCGGCAGCGTGTGGAAGCTCTCGGCCAGCGCAGCGACCATGAGCAGGTGGCCGTCGAGCGCCAGGAAGATCAGGATCGCGAGCATGTGCATGAAGCGCGCCACCACCATCGTGGCGCCGCCGGCCATGGGGTCGAAGAACGAGGCGAACGACAGGCCCATCTGCAGCCCGATGTATTCGCCCGCGGCGAGCACGGCGGCGAACACCATGCGCATGGTGAAGCCGATGGCGGCGCCGATGAGCACCTGCTGGATCACGATCCACACGCCGCTGGCCGACACGATCGGCACCTGGGGCATCGGCGCCAGCGTGGGCGCGATCGCCACCGCGAGCAGCACCGAGATCGCCACCTTGAGATTGCGCGAGACGCCCGGCTCGCCGAACACCGGCGCGGTGCTCACGAGCGCCAGCATGCGGATGAAGGGCCAGAGAAAGGCGGTCAGCCAGGCGGTCAGCTCCGCCGAGGTGACGGAGAAGATGGCGGGCATGTCAAGCCACGAGCTGCGGGATGCTCGAGAACAGCACGCGCATGTAGTCGAGCATCTGCCCCAGCATCCAGGGCCCGGCGATCACCAGCACCGCGAACACCGCGAGCAGCTTGGGAATGAAGGACAGCGTGGCTTCGTTGATCTGCGTGGCGGCCTGGAAGATGCTGATCACCAGGCCCACCACGAGCGCGACGATCAGCAGCGGTGCGCCGAGCAGCAGCGAGACGTGGATCGCCTGGCTGCCAAGGGTCATGACGGATTCGGGCGTCATTCGAAAAATCTCTCTAGATGTAGAAGCTCTGGGCCAGTGCGCCGATCAGCAACTGCCAGCCATCGGCCAGCACGAACAGCATCAGCTTGAACGGTAGCGCGATCGAGGCGGGCGGCACCATCATCATGCCCATCGACATCAGCACGCTGGCCACCACGAGGTCGATGATCAGGAACGGGATGAAGATGGTGAAGCCGATCTGGAACGCGGTCTTCAGTTCGCTGATCACGAACGAGGGCAGCAAAATGCGCAGCGGCACGTCTTCGGGGCCCTGCATCTCGGGCGTCTTCGCGAGCCGGGCGAACAGCGCCAGGTCGTTCTCGCGGGTCTGCTTGAGCATGAACGACTTGAAGGGCGCGATGCCTTTCTCGAGCGCTTGCTCGGCGCTGATCTTGTTCTGCGAGAACGGCACATAGGCCTCGTCGTAGGCCTTGTCGAACACGGGCGACATGACGAAGAAGGTCAGAAAGAGCGACAGCCCGACCAGCACCTGGTTCGGCGGTGACGACTGCGTGCCGATGGCGGTGCGCAGCAAGCCCATCACGATGAGGATGCGCGTGAAGCTGGTCATGCTCAAGAGCAGCGCCGGCAGAAAAGACAGCGAGGTCAGCATCACCAGCGTCTGCACGCTGAGCGACCAGGTCTGACTGCCGCCCGGGCCGGGCGTGCTGGTGACGCCGGGCAGACCCTGGGCGATGGCCGCGGCCGGCAGCGCGAGCGCGAGCAGCATCAGCGCGGCGCCGCGCAGGCGCCGAAGAAGGGGGGTCCGCATCATCGGCCCGGTTGCGGCTTGAGGCCGAGCGATTCGCGCAGCTTCTGCGCGAACAGGTTGGCCGCGCCCGCGATGCGCAGGTCGCGCGTGTCGGCCGCGGCCGGCAAGGCGGTGCCGCCTGCCTGCGCGGGCAGCGAATGCAGCGTGTTGACCTGGCTCGCCGTGACGCCGAGCACCAGCCAGGTGCTGCCGACTTCGACGACCACCACACGCTCGCGCTGGCCCACCATGGTGCTGCCGACCACCTTCACGAGGTGGCCGCTGCCGAGACGCTGCAGGCCGAAGCGGCGTGCCGCCCAGGCGCAAAGGAAGATCAGGCCCAGCACCACGAACATGCCGAAGCCGGCCTGCAGCAGGCCGGAGGCGCCGACCGCGGGTGGCGCGGCGCTTTCCACCGGCGTCGGCACCGTGGGCAGCGCGGCGTGCGCGGCCAGGCTCCATGCGGCGGACGTCGCGACCAGGCACACAGCGGCCGCATGCCGGCGCCATCTGGCGAAAGGCTTCATGAGCGGCCGAGCTTCTGCATCCGCTCGGAGGGCGTGACGATGTCGGTCAGCCGGATGCCGTACTTCTCGTTCACCACCACCACCTCGCCTTGCGCGATGAGGTAGCCGTTGATGAGCACGTCGAGCGGCTGGCCGGCCAGGCCGTCGAGCTCGACGACCGAACCCTGCGACAGCTGCAGCAGGCTCTTGATGGTGATGCGCGTGCGGCCGAGCTCGGCCGTGAGCTGCACCGGGACGTCGAGGATGCGCTCGACGTCCACCGGATTGCCCGCGCCGGGCGGCGTGGCATGCAGCGGCTGGAACACGCGGTTGCCCGCCGGTGCGGCCACGGGGGCAGGCGCACGGGCCGGTGCGGCTGCGGGGGCAGGAGCGGGAGCAGGCGCAGGCGCAGGCGCCGGTGCGGAAGCGGCGGTCTGCTCGGCCAGCGCGCTGGCCCAATCGTCCGCATCGCTGGAGGATGAAGTGTTGTCAGTCATGGTCGTTCTTCGGATCGCTGTCTTGGTGGGAGATCATCTGCAGCACGCGCAGCGCATAGCGTTCATTCGACACGCCGTAGCCGCATTCCATGACCGGAATGCCGTCGACGCGCGCGGTGATCGACGTGGGAAGCTCGATGGGCAGCACGTCGCCGGCCTGGAGCTTGAGCACCTCGCCGATGGTCGAGGGCATCGTGATGAATTCGGCGGAGAGCTCGACGTCGGCGCTCTGCATCTGCTGCGACATCTGGCGCACCCAGCGCTTGTCGATCTCGATCTCGTCCTGCACCGGATTGGAAAGCAGGTCGCGGATCGGCTCGATCATCGAATAGGGAATGCACACGTGCAGGAAGCCGCCCACAGGGCCGAACTCGATCTGCAGCGTGGTGGTGATCACCACCTCGTTCGGCGCGACGATGTTGGCCAGCTTGCCGTGCATCTCGGCGCGCACGTAGTCGAATGCGAGCGGGAACACCGGTTGCCAGGCGTCGCCATAGCACTGCAGCGTGAGGTTCAGCAGGCGCTTGATGATGCGCTGCTCGGTGCGCGTGAAGTCGCGACCTTCCACGCGCACGTGGTAGCGGCCGTCGCTGCCGAACAGGTTGTCGACCACCAGAAACACCAGCTTCGGGTCGAACACGAACAGCGCGGTGCCGCGCAGCGGCTTCAGGTGCAGCATGTTGATGTTGGCGGGCACCGGCAGGTGCCGCACGAACTCGCCGTACTGCTGGATGTGGATTGGCCCCACCGAAATGTCGGGGCTGCGGCGCATGAAGTTCAGCAGCGAGCTGCGCAGGTGGCGCGCGAAACGCTCGTTGATGACCTCGAGCGTGTGCATGCGCCCACGCACCACGCGGTCGGGCGCGCCGAGGTTGTAGACGGGCAGGCCGTCCGCGCTGCTGGCCGCGCGGTCGTTCTTTTCGCTCCCGCCGCCGGTGACGCCCTGCAAGAGGGCGTCGACCTCGTCCTGGGAGAGCACTTGTTCATAGGCCATGGATCGCCGGTTCGTGAAATGGGTTACTGCACCATGAAGGTGTTGAAGGAAACGCCGGCAATGTCCTGCGGCGGGCTGCCGGCGCCTAGGGGGCGGCTCAGGTCGAAGCGGATCTCCTCGGCGAGCCGGGCCTTGTCCTCGGTGGTGACCAGCGACTCGGGCGGGCGATTCGACAGCAGCAGCAGCAGGCGGCTGCGCACTTCGGGCATGAACTCGACGATGCGCGTCTTGGTCTGTTCGTCGCGCACCTTGAGCGCCATGCCCACGTGCAGGAAGCGCGGCCGGCCGTCGGAGCGCACGTTCACCGTCACCGGCTCGAGCGTCACGAAGATCGGCTTCTCGGGCACGGCAACGGCCGCTGCGGCGGCCGCGGCCGGCGCCTCGCCGTCGCGGGGGCTCATCAGGTAGTACACGCCGCCGCCGGTCAGCACGGCGGCCAGCGCCACGCTCAGGAGCACGATCACCAGCTTCGATGAGCGGCCGGTGGCGGGGGGAACGGTTGGAATAGCGGCGGTAGGACTGGTGGCCATGTTGGGAGCTGCGAAACGAATCGGGTTCGGACTATTTTTTGCCAGGTGAGCGGCAAACGAAGGGCTGATCAAGCGCGGGAAAAGGCCTCAGATCCCGCGTTCGCTTCAGGCGAAGGTGTTCAGGCGAAGGTGTCGACGGCGGCGTTGGACCGGCGCGGCGCGGCAGCGGCCGCAAGGGGCGCGGCCTGCGCGGCGGCAGCGGCCGGCTCGGCGCCGAAGGCCGGGCGGTCCGCGCGGCGTGCGGACGCCTGCTGCTGCTGCTGCTGCGCATCCTGGCCGAGGGCGCCGCCCTGGCCCGGCGAGTGGTGCGCCTCGGCACCGACCGAGGCCTGGCCCAGGCTGATGCCGTTGTCGGCCATGCTCGCGCGCAGCTGCGGCAGCGCGGCCTCGACCGCGCGGCGCACGCTCTCGTGGGCCGAGAAGAACATCGCCTGCGCCTGGTTGTCGGCCATCGACAGCGTCACTTTGAGCGGGCCGAGGCCGGCCGGGTTGAGGTTCAGTTCGGCCACCTGGTAGCCTGCGGCGCTCATGCGCAGCACCTGCTGGCCGATGGCGCGGCCCCATGCCTCGCTGCCGACCGACGGCTCGACCGTGAGGGTCGGCGTGTGGACCGAGGCCGGCGGCACGCTCGCGCGCGCGCTGTCGACCGCCATGGCAGGCGGCGAGCCGAGCACGATGGAGGCGGCGGGCGTCGCCGGCCCCTGCGCCGCCAGCTCGGCCGCGCGCGCCACCACGTCGGGGGGGATCGACGTGGCCGCGGCATCGTCCTGCGCCGGGATCGGCAGGTCGGCCGCCGCAGCATTCGGCGTCGCAGAGCGCGCGGCGTTGGCAACCGCGACCGGCACGGCTGCGGCATCGGCTGCAACGGCGCCTGCCTCGGCCTGGGCCGCCGGCTGGGTGATGGCGTCCGCCGGCAGGGCGGCAGGTGCCTGGGCATCGGGCTTCGCCTTGTCGCCGTTCGCCTGCGGTGCGGCCTGGGCGGGCGCGTCGGCAGGCTGAGCCAGCGCGCTGCCCGCTGCCTCGTCGGCGCTCGCGACGGCAGTGCCGGCATCGGCTGCCGGTACATCGCCAGCTGCTGCGGCATCGGTCACCAGCCCCGGTGTGGCGGCCTGCGCGCCGCCTGCGGCAACCGGTGCACCGGCCGGCAGCCCCGCAGCCGGCAAACTTCCGGGCATCGGAGCGAAGAAGGCCAGTGGCAGCGGTTCGGCCGCAAGTTCTTCCCTGCGGTCGGTGCCGCGCCCGGGCTTGCGCCGGGCCGCGCCTTCCAGGGGGGACGCGTCCTCGGCGGGCTGCGCGCTGCCGCCGCGCGAGCGCTCCAGCACCGCATGGAAATTGCGGCCATCGGGTTCGTCGGCGCTGCGGCCGCGCGCACCGGAGGCGCTGGAGGAAGAAACGGGCGAGGCCGCCGCGCCGGGGCCGAAGGAAGGGGCGATGGAAGTGGACATGGCGAAAGGAATCAGGAGGTCGGTTGAATCGCGCGGTCGAAGAATTGGCGCGCCGCGCGCTCGTCGCTGTCGCGCTGCTCGCGCCGTGCACCGACCACCAGTTCCTGCCGGCGCAGCCGCTCGGCCAGCGCATCGAAGGAGTTGAGGCGCCGCTTGTGGTGCTGCCATTCGTTGCGCCCCACGTCGAGCCGGCTCGCGGCCTGCGCCACGATGGCCCGCTGCTGCTGGATCGCGCCGTCGAGCGTGGCAAGGAAGTTGCGGTAGTTGTGCCATTGCGCGGACGGCAGGCCGCCCTGCATCAGCACGTCGAGCTGCTGGCTGTAGTCCTCGCGGTACTGCAGCAGCAGGTCGAGCTTCTCGCGCGCGCTGACCTGCGCGTTCTGCAGCACGCCGAGCTGGCGGGCGGCGTCGTCGGCCTTGGTGCGCGCCAGGTCGGTGAGCGTGTCGAGCGGGAGTTTGTGGGCCATGGTGGTTCCGGGTGATGGGGGTTCACGGCTTCTCAAGCAGCCGGGAAGATGTCGCTCATGCGTGCGATCGCTTCGGTGTAGCCGCAGCGCTCCTGCATTGGCTGCTGCAGGAAGGCCTCGATGCGCGGATAGAGCGCGATCGCCTGGTCGAGCTGCGGATCGTGGCCGGGCGCATAGGCGCCGACGCTGATCAGGTCGCGGTTGCGCTGGTAGCGCGACAACGCCTGCTTGAAGCGGCGCACGGTCTCGAACTGCGAAGGCTCGATCAGCGAGGTCATCGCGCGGCTGATCGAGGCCTCGATGTCGATGGCCGGGTAGTGGCCGGCCTCGGCCAGCGTGCGCGAGAGCACCACGTGGCCGTCGAGGATGGCGCGCGCCGAATCGGCGATCGGGTCCTGCTGGTCGTCGCCTTCGGACAGCACGGTGTAGAAGGCGGTGATCGAGCCGCCGCGGCCCTCGGCGTCGCGCGCACCGTTGCCCGCACGCTCCACGAGCGCCGGCAGCTTGGCGAACACCGACGGCGGATAGCCCTTGGTGGCCGGCGGCTCGCCGACCGCGAGCGCGATCTCGCGCTGCGCCATCGCATAGCGGGTGAGCGAATCCATGATCAGCAGCACGTCGCGCCCCTGGTCGCGAAAGTACTCGGCCAGGCAGGTGGCGTAGGCCGCGCCCTGCAGGCGCAGCAGCGGCGAGTTGTCGGCCGGCGCCGCGACCACCACCGCGCGCGCCAGACCTTCCTTGCCGAGCGTGTGCTCGATGAATTCCTTCACTTCGCGGCCGCGCTCGCCGATCAGCCCGACCACGATGACTTCGGCGCTGGTGTAGCGCGCCATCATGCCGAGCAGCACGCTCTTGCCGACGCCCGAGCCTGCGAACAGGCCCATGCGCTGGCCGCGGCCGACGGTGAGCATCGCGTTGATCGCGCGCACGCCCACGTCGAGCACCGAATCGATCGGCGCGCGCGTCAGCGGATTGATCGGCGGCGACGACAGCGGCACCTTGCGGCTGATGTCGAGCGGCCCGAGGCCGTCGAGCGGGCGGCCGACCGCGTCAACCACGCGGCCGAGCATGCCTTCGCCCACCGGCAGCCGCTTGGCATGCGCCTCGCCCGGGGCCGCGCCGGCGGCGGGCCATGCCGCACCGGGGCGTGCGAACACGCGCGCGCCCGGCAGCAGGCCGGCCACTTCGCTCTGCGGCATCAGAAATAGGCGGTCGCCCGCGAAGCCGACGACTTCGGCCTCGGCATGGCGCTGCGAATGGCCGGGCGGCAGTTCGATCAGGCAGTCGCTGCCGACCGGCAGCTGCAGCCCCACGGCTTCGAGCACCAGGCCCACGGCGCGGGTCAGCCGCCCGGAGGTGGCGATGGTCTGGCAGCGGCCGACCTCGGTGCGCGCCTGCGCGAGCGTGGCCTGCCACGACTGGAGATGTGGGTTGGACGACATGGCCTCAGGCACCCTCGGCATCGGCGTGCGACGAGAAGGCGCCCACCACGCGCTTCCAGCGGGTTTCGAGCGTGGCGTCCATCTCGCCGCTCGCGCTGCGCACGCGGCAGCTGCCGCGCGCGAGCGTGTCGTCGGCGCGCAACTGCCAGCCGGCGGCCTGCAGTTCGCCGCCGAGGCTGTTCTTCACCAGCGCCACGTCGTCGGGATGCAGCAGCAGGCGCGGCTCGCCTTGCAATGCGGGTTCGGCATGCAGCAGGTCCTGCACCAGCGCGAGCACCCATTCGGGCTCGGTGCGCAGCGTGCGGTGGACCACCTGCCGCGCCACGTCGAGCGCGAGCGCGAGGATCGCCTCGGAGAGCTCGCTCTCGGCACTGCGCAGCGCCGCGGGCAGCGAAGCGGCCAGCGCACGCAATTGCTCGGCATGGGCGCTCGCGCCCGCGAGCCCGGCGGCCAGCCCTTCGGCGTGGCCTTCGGCATGGCCCTTGGCCCAGCCCTCGCGGCGGCCCTCGGCTTCGCCGGTGGCGCACGCCTCTTGCCGCAGGCGATCGAGCTCGGCTTCGCGTGCCAGCGCCGCCGGGTCGCGGCGCGGTGCCGCGGGCTTTGGTGCCGGTGCGGGCACTTGCACGGTGCGCCCATCGGTCTCGAGCGAGCCCATCTCCCAGCGCTGCCAGGCCGACAGGCGCGGGCGCGTGGAAGCGAACGCGGCGGAGGAGGTGTTAGACGAATTCATCGGTGCCCGGGGTGGAAACGACGATCTCGCCTGCGTCGGCCAGGCGGCGCACCACCTGCAGGATGGCCTTCTGCTCGGTCTCGACCTGCGAGACGCGCACCGGGCCGCGCAGTTCGATGTCTTCGCGCAGCGTCTCGGCCGCACGCTGCGACATGTTCTTGAGGAACTTCTCGCGCAGCTCGGGCGCCGAGCCCTTGAGCGCGACGATGAGCGAGTCGGACTCGATGTCCTTGAGCAGGCGCTGGATGTAGCGGTCCTCGAGGTCGAGCAGGTTCTCGAACACGAACATCTCCTCGACGATGCGCTGCGCCAGCGCTTCGTCGTGGGCGCGCACATGGGCAATGGCTTCTTCTTCCTGCGCGCTGTTCATCAGGTTGACGATCTCGGCCGCGGTGCGCGCACCGCCCAGGCGGCTGCGCTTCAGGCCTTCGCCCGAGAGCATTTCGGTCAGCACGTCGGTCAGTTCGGCCAGCGCCGCGGGCTGCACGCCGCCGAAGGTGGCCACGCGCAGGATCACGTCGTGGCGCAAGCGCTCTGGCAGCTTTTCGAGCACTTCCGAGGCCTTCTTGCGCTCGAGGTGGACCAGCAGCGTGGCGAGGATCTGCGGATGCTCGTCGCGCACCAGCTCGACCACTTCGCTGGCTTCGAGGTCGTTGAGCCGCTCGATGCCGCCATGCGGCTCGTCGGGCTGCAGGATGTCTTCGAGCAGGTTGCTCGCACGGTCGTCGCCGAGCGCCTTGCGCAGCACGGCGCGGATGTAGCTGCCCGAGCCCAGGTGCAGCGCGGAGAGCTGCTCGGTCTCGAGCCGGAACTCGGCCAGCACGGCCGCCAGTTCGTCCTTCGAGACCTGGCTCAGCTTGGCCATCGCGACGCCCAGTGCCTGCACCTCGGTGGCGGGCAGGTGGTGCAGCGTGGCCGCCGCGCGGTCTTCGCCGATGGACATCAGCAGAATCGCGGCCTTTCGGGTGCCTGCATCGCTCATGAGTTCATCCAGTGCTTGATCAAGGTGGCAACCAGGCGCGGGTCCTGGTCGGCGGTCTGGTGCGCATAGTCGAGGTCGGCCTTCTGGCGCTCGGCTTCGCGCAGCCGCGCGTTGTGCTGTGCTGCCTGGGCCTCGTCCTCGACCGGGTCGCCGGTCGGGATCGGGCCGGGCACGACGGGCGCTGCGACCACCGGCGGGCCGAGGTGCTTGCGCAGCAGCGGACGCGCCACGGCGAACCAGGCAAAGAGCGCGAGCACCGCGAACAGCAGGTACTGGGTGGCCGTCATCGCGAGCCCGAGGTTGGCAGGGTCGCGCCAGAACGGCAGTTCGGGGCCGGCCTCATCGCCCTGGTCGCGTGCGAAGGCGCTGTTGACCACGTTGAGCGAATCGCCGCGCTCCTGGCTGAAGCCCATGGCTTCCTTCACCAGGTTGCGGATCTGCTCGACCTCTGCCGGCGCGAGCGCGCGCTGCACCCGCTTGCCGTCGGCGTCGGGCGCGTCGCGGTGGTTCACCACCACGGCCACCGACAGCCGCTTGACGCCGCCGGCCGCCTGCTGCACGTGGCGGATCGAGCGGTCGAGCTCGTAGTTGGTCGTCACGTCCTTGCGCGAGCTGCCCGGGCCCGACAGGGCCGATGCCGCGGTGGCCGTGGCGGCGCCCGGCGCGGCGGCCTGCGCATTGGCGGGCGCGTTGGGCGGCGTGGTGCCGGGCGCGGTGATGGGGGCGGTCGGCGTCTGCGGCGGTTGGTTCGACAGCGCACCGGGCACGCCGCCCGGCGGCGTCACGCCCTGCTGCAGCGACTCGCTCGAGGTCTGGCTGCGGATCGCCGGCGCGCGCGGCGCCTGGTTGGGGCTGTAGCTTTCCTCGGTCCGTTCGACCACCGAGAAGTCGATTTCGGCCGCGACCTGCGCGCGCACGTTGCTCGCGCCGAGGATCGGCTGCAGGATCGCCTCGATGCGGCGGATGTAGCCCTGCTCGATCTCCTGCGCATACTTGAGCTGGCTCACGTCGAGCCCGCGCGCACCCGCATTGGCGGCCGACAGCAGGTTGCCGTGCTGGTCGACCACGGTCACGCTCTTGGCATTGAGTTCGGGCACGCTGCTGGACACCATGTGCACGATCGCGCTGACCTGGCCTTCGTCGATGGCGCGGCCGCGGTGCAGCGTCAGCACCACCGAGGCCGACGGCTTCTTCTGGTCGCGCACGAAGAGCGACGCCTTGGGCAGCGCCAGGTGCACGCGCGCTGCCTCGACCGAGCCGATCGATTCGATGGAGCGCGCGAGCTCGCCCTCGAGGCCGCGCTGGTAGTTGACCTGTTCGGCGAAATGGCTGGTGCCGAACTTCTGGTTGTCGAGCAGTTCGAAGCCCACCCCGCCGCCCTTGGGAAGCCCCTGCGCCGCGAGCTTGAGCCGCAGTTCAGGGACCTTGTCGCTCGCGACCAGGATCGCGCTGCCACCCTCGGTGAACTTGTAGGGCACGTTCATCTGCTGCAGCGACGCGATGATCGCGCCGCCGTCGCGGTCCGACACGTTGGTATAGAGCACGCCGTAGTCCGGCGCGCGGCTCCAGAGCATGAAGGCCGCCGCGGCCGCCACGATCGCGGCGGCGCCGACGATCAGCGGCAGCTTCGGCTGGGCGCGCAGGCGCTCGGCCAGGGCCGAGGTGGAGGAGGGCGCCATGCCGGCGCCCGCGGGCGCCGCCGGATTCATCGGACGACCTCCGGGCAGCGCAGGGTCTTGGAGATCAACGGGAAGCTTGGATGTTCTGGGGTCATGCCGAGGGGCCGTGTGTGGTCGGGCGGGTAGGGCCTGTTCACACTATCTACGGGGATCGCGTTGGCCCGCATCGGGGCTGGCTGCAAGGCGCCCGCGCGCAGCAATGCTGAAG